>Ga0209123_1000044_pt1 | contig 228260 bp, 217 predicted proteins | sample BarGraIncu00431A_FD_184500 | JGI IMG/M metagenome (GOLD analysis project Ga0209123, IMG submission 184500) | Arctic peat soil microbial communities from Barrow, Alaska, USA - Barrow Graham LP Incubations 004-31A (SPAdes) (version 2) | ecosystem: Environmental > Terrestrial > Soil > Wetlands >... | reverse complement strand
ACGCCTGCATTGGTGGCCGCAGTGAAAATGCTCGTGTTAGTGGCACCCGATACGCCTGCGGCAGCAGTTATTGCACTGCCCATGGCGGTCTGAATGGCGGTAGCTGCAGCGCTTGGAGCAGCGCCAGCACCGGTCGTCAGCGATGTCACCATGGATGTCACAAACGCTGTGCTTGCGGCATTGCCGGCGGCGGTCCCGATAGCAGTGGCGTTGGCGAGGTTGGTGTTGTTGTTGTAACCGTTCGTGACTGCATCGGCTCCGGCTGCTTGAGCTGCGGCATTGACGATGGACGCTGAAGAAGCGTTTGCTGCAGCTCCGGCGGTCGTGATGGCCGCACTGATGGCAGGCACGGCCGTTGCCTGATTGGCTGGCGCGAGGTTAGCAACCAAGCCGCCAACAAGCGTGTATCCAAAGGCCGTGTTTGCCAAGCCTTGCGCTGTACCCGCGTAAGCGGTAATGCCAGCCACATTCATCACCGCAGTATTGCCAGAAGCGGCAGCAGTTGAGACCCCGGCATTGCCACCGGCTGTGAATATGGAAATGGTGGTTGCACCCGATGCAGCTGCGGCCTTAGCCATGGCGGCGCCCATGGCATTTTGAATCGCAGCGGCGGCGCCGGCAGGCGCTGCACCTGCACCTGTGACAAGCGCGGTGGTCACTGAGCCCACAAATGCAGTACTAGCAGCTGCATTTGCATCGGCCGTCAGCTTGTTGAGCGCTGCAAACAGGTCATTGGGGCCGGCCAGTACCGTGATCAGTTCGCTACCCGTGAAGCCGCCACTGTCCTTGATGTAATTGGCAATCTGCGTCACAACCGGCTCTGTCAGAGCGCCTGCGGTCATGGTTCCTGCCGCGACCGCTCCTCCCGATGCGTTGCCAATCCCATTCGGATCCGTCACACGAGAGCCGCCTTGAGCGTAATTGGTACATCCGGCGACCGCAGTTTCGGCCACCCCGAAACCACCGAGTCGTGCCGAGCAGGAGGGTTTGCCGACGGCCGAGGCGGAAACCAATTGGGCCCAGTTATAGCTGGGCACCGGGTCAGCACCTATCGCTCCGACGATGCCGTTCACGGTGAACATGCCGCCGCCAGCAGCCTTTATAGCGCCAACGTTGTAAGTGCCAGTATCACTCAGACTGTCGCCAAAGGACACCACTGCCGAATACTTGACCGGGGGCGTCTGATCGCCATTGCCTCCACCACCGCAGGCGGCCACCAGCAGCGCGGCGGCGAGGGCCGTTGCTAGAACTTTGAATTGCTTCATCTGTTGACTCCAATAAAATAAAAAAGAACGGTCGTGCTATTTACGATCTAAATCATAGGGTGCCAGCCACAAGGCGCGTATTGGGGTAAACCCGTAGTGACGATTTTTAACGACGCGACCCAAAGTTCAGGATCCAGGCCAACGGGGTGCGATTCACCGATACCTCAGCTTCATCACCAAAATAGCCGCCGCCAGGGCCAGCGTGATCAAATTTGCAATCACGATTGGCCAGGCCGCCAGCAGCGCACCATAGACCAGCCAGCAGGCCACCCCGGCGGTGAACACGCTGTACATGCCCAGCGAGATGCCGCGTACGTCCCTGGTTTGAAACGTGTGCCAGGCTTGTGGCACAAAGCTGGCGGTGGTGAGGAAGGCGGCGCAGTAGCCAATGATTTCAGAGAGGGGCATGACGAGGGCAGTTTGATGAGGCACAAGTGGAGACGCTCAATTGTCTTTAACGGCCCACTCTATCAGCGCATCAATGGCCGGCCGCGCAGCAACGGCGTTCGGGTGGTTGGCGATGGCGACCAGCACATAGCGTTTGCCGCTGGCGGCATGCACATAACCGGCCACGGCGGCGACATCGCGCAGGGTGCCGGTTTTGAGGTGGGCACGTCCTTGGGACAGGGTGCGGCTGCGTTTGAGCGTGCCGTCAACGCCCGTGATCGGCAGGGATGACATCAACTCCGGCATCAGCGGTGACCGGTAGGCGGTTTGCAGCAAGCGCGCCAGGGCCTGGGCGCTGATGCGCTCGTTACGAGACAGGCCGGCGCCGTTGTCCAGCAGGGGCGCGTCGTCGGAGCCGATGCGCTCTTTCCACCAGCGGCGCACCACCTCGCGTGAGGCTTCGCGGCTTGCCGCTGGCATGGCGGCCGCGCCGGCCGGGTTGCCGTTCTCGCCCCGGGCTGGCAGACTGAGTGTCAGGAACAGTTGCTGCGCCATCACGTTGTTGCTGTACTTGTTGATGTCGCGGATCACCTCGGCCAAGGGGGGCGAGCTCATTTCAAACGCGGGCGGCAATATCGGCACGCGGCCTTCACGCACCGTGCCGGCCAGCTTGCCGCCCATCTCGCGCCACAGGCCTGCCACGGCGCGCACGCTGTAACTTTTCGGGTCAACATACGCCACCGACCAGACCTTCTCGGCGCAGCTGGCCGGGTAAGCGCCGAGAAAGCGGATGCGGCTGGCGTCAGAGAAGTCGGCCTGCAGTGCCGCACGGTAGTCGCCGCACTCCGCATTCGCGCCATTCGACAGGGGCACGCTGCGCTGCATCTGCACCCCCGCCAGCGGCGGCTCGAACTGCACTTGCGCCGTGTTGGCGCTGCGGTCGGGCACAAAGGTCATGACCACCGATTTGAAGTTGAGCAGCAGGGCGTCGGGTGCGGCGTTGTAGGGGCGCAGCGGTTCGCCGTCAAAGCTGGCCGGGTCGGTGTCGATCGTCTCGAAGGCGCTGCGGTCCAGCACGATGTCGCCGGCGATGGACTGGATGCCCAGGCCCTGCACCCGGCGCAGCAGCAGCCACAGGCGCTCGGCCACCAGCTTGGGGTCGCCCAGGCCCTGGATGACCAGGTTGCCAAACAGGGTGCCGTCGCGCACCGCGCCTTCCACGAACACCGGCGTGCGCCAGGTGTAGGCCGGGCCCAGCAGGTCGAGCGCCGCATAAGTGGTTACCAACTTCATCACGGAGGCCGGATTGACCGGCACGTTGGCGCGGTGGCTCAGACGCGGTGGCAGTTTGCCTTCGGCGTCCACCACCAGCAGGGTGACGGCGTCGCGTGGAACTTTGGCGCGGGCCAGTGCGGCGGCCACTTCAGGGGGCAAGGGTTGCGCCAGTGACAGGCCACACAGCAAGGTAGCCACGGCGCCCAGCAGGCAGGGGGGTAAAGACATGGCCTGATTATCCGGCCGCCGATAATCGAGGGATGCACTCTTCTTCACGCCCTGTTGCAACGGGTTTTTCGCCCCGCACGATTGGCCTGGCTGCCGCCGCCGTCACGGTGCTGATCTGGACGGCCTTCATCATCATCGCCCGTGCCTCGGCCGACCCGGCGCGCGGCGGCAGCCTGACCCCGTTTGACATGGCCTTTTGCCGCATAGTGGGCGCCAGCCTGGTGCTGCTGCCCTGGGGCTGGTGGCTGGTGGTCCGGGACCGGGCCCGCGGCGTCGGGCAGGCGTCGCTGTTCGGCGTGTCGCCGCTCTCCTTGCGCGTCACCGCCTCGGTCGGCCTGTTTGGCGGTTTGCTGTATGCGCTGCTGGCCTACAGCGGCTTTGTGTTTGCCCCGGCGGCGCACGCCTCGGTGTTGATGCCGGGCAGTCTGCCGCTGTGGACCGCCCTGCTGGCGGTGCTGGTGCTGCACGACCACATCACGCCGCTGCGCGCGCTGGGGCTGGCCTGCATCGTGCTGGGCGACCTGATGGTGGGCGGCGCCAGCCTGTTGCATGCGTTTGACGGCGGCGATGTCTGGAAGGGCGACCTGCTGTTCATGGCGGCCGCGCTGTGCTGGTCCACCTACAGCGTGCTGGCGCGCCGCCATGGGCTGGACGCGGTGCGCGCCACCATCGCCATCACGGCCTTCGCTTTTGTGAGTTATGTGCCGCTCTACGCGGCGTTGCTGCTCGGGCATGTGGTGCCGGGGCATGTGTTCACCGCCCCGCTGCACGAGGTGCTGTTCCAGATGCTGTTTCAGGGTTGGGGTTCGGTGGTGATCTCCGGCATCACCTTCACCAAAATGATCCAGCACTTTGGCCCGGTACGCTCGACCATGATCACAGCGCTGGTGCCCGGCCTCTCGGCGCTGGGTGCGGTGCTGTTTTTGGGCGAACCCCTGTACTGGAATCTGGCCGCCGGCCTGGCCCTGGTGACGCTGGGGATTATGTTCGGCGTGCGGGTGGTGCTGCCGGTTGCTATTAAAAAAGAAGCTGCTCGTGCAGGTATGACGGGGGCTAGGGGCTGATTTTATGAATATTTTTACACATGGGATGATGCCGCAGGGTGCTGAAGCTGGCCACGAGGTGGACCGATGAATCTGCTCGCCTTTGACACCAGTACCGAGATGATGTCGGTCGCTGTGCAGCGCACGCTGGACGGTGTGCGTCAGGGTTGGCAGCACAGCGCCCCCGGTGGCGCGCTGACCTCGGCCAACCTGATTCCCGCCATCCAGCGGCTGATGGCGCAGGCGGACCTGCAGTTCGGGCAGCTGGACGCCATCGTCTTTGGCCGCGGCCCCGGCTCCTTCACCGGCTTGCGCACCGCCTGCTCGGTGGCGCAGGGGCTGGCGTTCGGCGCGAAGATCCCGGTGCTGCCGATCGACACCTTGCTCGCCGTGGCCGAAGAGGCGCGCTGGCAGCACGCCGCCGCGCTGGACCGCTGGCAAGTGGTGGCCCTGCTGGACGCCCGCATGGACCAAATGTACGCCGCTCGCTATGTCTTTGATAGCGCGCAGTGGACGCAGCTCGAGGGTCACCGCCTGATTCACCCCGAAGACCTGGTGTGTGAGGCGGACTGGACACTGGCGGGCAATGTGTTTGCGGCCTATGGCGCGCGTTTGCCCACCCCTTTTGCCTCCTCCCTGGCGGCCCCCTTGGCGCAGCGCGTCGATGCCTTGCCCAGCGCCAGCGCCATGTTGCGGCTGGCGCCCGCCCTGCTTGCCGCCGGTGGAGCGGTGCGCGCCGACCAGGCCCTGCCGCTCTACATCCGCGATAAAGTGGCCAAAACCACCGTCGAGCGGGCGGCGGAGAAAGCAGCCCTGTGAGTGCCGACCTGAATCTCGTCGAAGCCCGTTTTGAACCGTTGACGCTGCATAACCTGGAGGCCGTGCTGGGCGTGGAGCAGCAGACTTACGCCCATCCCTGGTCGCGCGGCAATTTCGTCGACACGCTCAACTCCGGCTACGAGGCCCAGTTGCTGCTGGCCGGCGACACCCTGCTCGGCTATTTCGTCGCCATGAAAGGGGTGGACGAGGTGCATTTGCTCAACATCACGGTGGCACCCGACTACCAGCGCCAGGGCTGGGCGCGCGTCATGCTTGATGCTTTGACGATCTGGGCCAAAGGCCAGCGTGCGGACTGGCTCTGGCTGGAGGTGCGCGTCGGTAACCTGCGCGCCGTGCAGGTGTATGAAAGCCATGGTTATCGCCGGGTCGGCCTGCGCAAAAACTATTACCCCGCCATCCAGGGCCAGCGCGAAGACGCGGTGGTGATGAGCCTGCCGCTGTGAGTCTGTGAGAATGTGCTCATGAGCCTTGACCTTGACGAACGCCAGCGTGCCATGTTGCAGGAGATGGGCGTGCGCGTCTGGCTGCCAGAGGCCGTGGCTGATGCCCCCCTTGTGACGGAAGCGCCGGTGGCGACCCCCGCACCCCAGCGCGTCGCGCCGCAAGCCCCGGCGGACAGGCCCCCGATGCCGTCAGCATCTGCTATTGAAAATATAGCTATTCACGCAATCAGTACGGGGGCTACAGCCCAAAAATCCTTAAAAACTCAGGTGCCGGACGCCACTGTGGCCACGCCCGCCGTGCTGGTCGAGGGCATTGCCGGGATGGACTGGCCGACGCTGGCGCAAGCCATCGCCGACTGCCAGGCCTGCCAGCTGTGCAGCGGCCGCCGCGCACCGGTGTTTGGTGGTTCGGATGCCGCAGCCCCCCGCCAGGCTGACTGGCTGGTGGTCGGCGAGCCGCCAGACGAGGCCGAGGAGCGCCTGGGTGCGCCCTTTGCCGACCAGGCCGGGCAATTGCTGGACAACATGCTCAAGGCAGTAGGCGTGAGCCGGCGTGGCGCGGAAGGCGGGGCTACGGCGGCAGCTGCGGCCAAGGCGGCTTACGTCACCAACGTCGTCAAGTGCCTACCCGCCACGGTGCGCAACCCCACCCCGCAGGAACTCGCCGTTTGCGAAAACTTCTTGCGGCGCGAAGTGGCGCTGGTGCGGCCCAAAGTCATTCTGGCCATGGGCCGCTTTGCCGCCCAAACCTTGTTGCATGGCAGCCTGCCTGAAGGAAGCAAAACCCCGTTTGGCAAGCTGCGCGGGCAAATTTACCGCTACCAGGGCATTCCGGTGGTGGTGACCTATCACCCACGCTACCTGCTGCGCACCCAGCAGGACAAAGCCCGCGCCTGGGCTGACCTGTGTCTGGCGCTGGATGTGATGCGCTAACACGCCAAGGCGCAGTCGTGCAGAGCCGCAAGCGCTGTGCCGAGTGATGAATGGCCCCGGGCACTCGTAAGCTACACTGCGCGCCACATTGAGGAGTCAAGCAGCATGCCATCGAAAGCCCTACGCGTTATTACGCTCATCTTGATCGCCCTGGTCCTCCTCGCCGCCGGTTGGCTCTGGCTGACGCTGCACTGGGACTACTCGGAAGGTGAACGTGCCGGCTATGTGCAAAAGTTTTCCAAAAAAGGCTGGTTATGCAAGTCGTGGGAAGGCGAAATTGCCATGGTGACGATGCCGGGCGCTATTCCCGAGAAATTTGACTTCACCGTGCTGGACGACAGCGTCGCCAAAAAAATAAATCTGCTGGCCGGCAAACGGGTGGTACTCACTTACCGGCAGCACAAATTCATCCCCACTTCCTGCTTCGGGGAAACCGAATACTTCGTTGAGAACGTCAGGGAAATGGTCGATACGCCGGCGGGCCCACTGGCACCCAGCGCGGCGCAAGGCCAACTGCAGCAACCGCGCTGAGTGAGGCGGGCCGCCGAGTGCAATCGGAGACCGCGCGCCTGTTTCTCGCGCTTGTGCCCGGTGCGGATGTCCAGGCTGCGCTGGCCGCGCACGGCGACGCCTGGCAGTGGAATGCCGGCGCGGCACGCTATGCACCGTCCGACTGGCATGTCACCCTGCACTTCATGGGTCCCGTGGCCCGTCATCGTCTGGATGAGTTGCGCGCCGGGCTGGCTGTGCCCATAACGTCATTTGAGCTGCGCCTGGGCCTGCCCGAACTCTGGCCGCATGGCCTGGCGGTGTTGTGCCCCGAGACCGTGCCCGCGGGCTTGCAGCAACTGCATGCCCGCCTGGGGCAAGCCCTGCAGCACCTGGGCCTGAAAACAGACCCGCGTCCCTATCGTCCCCACTTGACGCTGGCCCGACATGCGCAAGACGCCCTGTTGCCGCTGCTGCAGCGCCAACAGTTTGGCTGGCATGTGGCGGGGTACGCCCTGATGGAGTCCACGGGACAGGCTGCGCAGCGTTACCGCGTGCTGCAGCAGTACGGGTCTGCTGCATAAGCAGCGGGCCGTCAAGCCCGCGCAAGCCGTCAGCGCACCGGTGGTGCAGCGGGCGCCGCGTGATCCAGATCCGGCCGGCGCCACGGGTCCACATGGGTCATCAGGTTCAGCACGCGATGGCGCTGTAGCACCCGCGCCCGCGCTTCCACCGCAATGTCATGGCCGGCCTCGACGCTGATGGCGGCATCGACCTCGATGTGGGCGTCCACCACGATCATGTCGCCCATCTTGCGGGTGCGCACGTCGTGCACGTCGCTCACGCCTGGCGTCTCAATCAGCGTTTGGCGAATCGCCTGCACTTCCTGCTCGTCCACCGCGCGGTCCATCAGGTCGTGCAGCGCGTCCCAACTGAAGCCCCAGCCCATTTTGGTGACCATGAAGCCGACGATGAGGGCGGCGATCGGATCCAGGATCGGATAGCCCGCCAGGTTGCCGATGATGCCGATGCCCACCACCAGCGACGACGCTGCATCCGAACGCGCATGCCAAGCATTGGCTACCAGCATGCTCGATTTGACGCGCTTTGCCACTGACAGCATGTAGCGAAACAGCAGTTCCTTGGCAATCAGCGCGCCACCGGCCACCCAGAGGGCGATGATGTGTACGGTTTGTACGGTTTCGGGCGCCTGGAGCTTTTGAGTCGCCGACCACAGCATGCCCAGGCCGACGACCAGAAGAAGCGTCCCCAGCACCAGCGAAGCGGCGGTCTCGAAGCGTTGATGGCCGTAGGGGTGGTCCGTGTCGGCGTCCTTCTTGCTGTGGTGACTGGCGAACAGCACGACGAAGTCCGCCACCAGGTCCGACAGCGAATGGATGCCATCGGCAATCAGACCTTGCGACTTGGCAATGACGCCGATCGCGATCTGGGTGATGGTCAGCACGAGGTTGACGCCGACGCTGACCCAAGTGCTGCGGGAGGCCGCGGCTATGCGCTCGGCCGGGCTGTGTTCTGCGTCTTCGGGGTCATCGGCAAGTTCGGTGAATTTCATGAGAGGTCAGTTGCTGGTTTCTCGGTTCTGCGGCGTAAATGGTAACCAATGTTTCAAGTCATGTGTTGTGCGATCAGCGCATTGGCCGCGTACATCTCGTCAGGGTGGCCGCCCAGGGTGACCGGGATTGACATGAATGCGATCAGGATGACTGGCACCAGCGTGGCCAGGACGACGCCAAAGTATTGGCTGATGAATAAACGAAGGGATGAATCCATGGGGAACCTCTTGAGGGAAGTGAATCGATGCCGCTATCTTCGCGCTCCAACCTTAAGGGCGCCTTAGGGCGACCGGGGCGGCGCTTCTTACAATACGGCTATGACATTCCTTGACATGCTGCGCACCGCCGAGCGCCAAAACGGCTCGATGCTGTGCGTGGGGCTGGACCCCGAACCCACCAAATTCCCTGGCAAACGCCGTGGCGACGCCAGCAAGATTTACGATTTTTGTGCGGCTATTGTGGATGCCACGGCCGACCTGGTGATCGCCTTCAAGCCGCAAATTGCCTACTTTGCCGCCCACCGTGCCGAAGAGCAGCTGGAGCGCTTGGTGGCACACATGCGTCGTGCCGCGCCCCAGGTCCCCATCATTCTGGACGCCAAGCGGGGTGACATTGGCAGCACGGCCGAGCAATACGCCATCGAAGCCTTCGAGCGCTACGGCGCCGATGCCGTCACGCTCTCGCCCTTCATGGGCTTTGATTCGGTGCAGCCCTATTTGAAGTACCACGGCAAAGGCGCTTTTTTGCTGTGCCGCACCTCCAACCCCGGCGGTGACGATTTACAGAACCAGCGGCTCGCAAGCGTCGAAGGCGCGCCCCTGCTGTACGAGCACATCGCGCGGCTTGCGCAAGGTCCCTGGAACCTCAATGGCCAGCTCGGGCTGGTGGTGGGTGCCACCTATCCGGCAGAAATTGAACGGGTGCGGGCCGTCGCCCCGACGCTGCCACTGCTGATTCCCGGCGTGGGTGCGCAGGGCGGCGACGCCGTCGCGACGGTCAAGGCGGGCTGGCGTGGTGTTGGCGCTGAAACCGTGGCGCCGATCATCGTGAACTCGTCGCGCGCTGTTCTTTATGCCTCGTCCGATGAAGACTTCGCACAAGCGGCGCGTCGCGAGGCGCTCAAAACCCGCGACCTGCTGCAGGCGGCCAGACTGCAGGCCTAGGGCGTTGCCCTGCCTTGGCGCAGCCGAAGCGCCAGGCGCGGGGTGATTTTGATAAATATCAAGCGGGTGCGGCGACTCTTTCCTAGACTTGACGCAAGGAAAAAGTAAAGGCCGCTATGGAAAAGATCTGGTTGAAACACTACCCGCCAGGGATTGAGGCCGAGGTCGATGTACAGGCGTTCACCTCGCTGAATGAGGTGCTGCGACACAGCTGCGAGCGCTTTGCACAACTGCCCGCCTACAGCAACATGGGGGCGTCGATCAGCTACGCTGAACTTGAACAGTCCAGCCGCGATTTCGCCGCCTACCTGCAAAACACGCTGGGGCTGCACAAGGGCGAGCGGGTGGCGATCATGAGCCCCAACCTGTTGCAGTATCCGGTGGCACTGTTCGGCGTGCTGCGCGCGGGCCTGGTGGTGGTGAATGTCAATCCGCAGTACACCGCGTCCGAGCTGGAGCGCCAGCTCAAGGACTCGGGTGCCGTGGCCATCGTGGTGCTGGAGAACTTTGCCCACACCCTGCAGGAAGTGCTGGACAATATCCCGGCGTTGAACCTGGCCGTCATCACGACGGAGGTCGGCGACATGTTCCCGGTGGTCAAGGAGCTGCTCACCAACGTGGTGGTCAAGTACGTGAAGAAGATGGTGCCGGCATGGAAAATTGCCGGTGCGACCGAGTTCAATGCCGCCTTGCGCGCCGGACGTATGCAGACCCTGGACGATGCGCCGTTGAGCCACGATGACATCGCTTTTTTACAGTACACCGGCGGCACCACCGGCGTCGCCAAAGGCGCCGTGCTGACGCACGGCAACATGGTGGCCAACCTGCAGCAGGTCGGCGCGTGGATCGCGCATGACCTGCTGGACGGCAAGGAAGTGTTCGTCTGCCCCTTGCCGCTGTATCACATCTATGCGCTGACCTGCAGTCTCGTGTTCATGAAAATCGGCGCGCACACCCTCCTGATCACCAACCCGAGGGACATGCATGACTTCATTCATGATCTCAAAAAGCACCGTTTCACGACCATCATCGGCGTCAACACGCTGTACCGGGCGCTGCTCGATGCGCCTGAATTTGCCGAAGTGGACATGCGCAGCCTGAAGCTTGCCAGTGCCGGCGGCATGGCCGTGCAGCGCGTGGTGGCCGAGCGGTGGAAGAAGCGGACGGGCGTGCCGATCATCGAAGGCTACGGTTTGACTGAAACCTCGCCGGTCGCGATCTCCAACCCGCTGAACATTGAAGACTGGACCGGCATGATCGGCATGCCGATTCCGTCGACGCAGGCCACCATTCTCGACGAGGTCGGCAACGAACTCCCGGTCGGCGCGGTCGGCGAGATCTGTGTGCGCGGCCCGCAGGTCATGCAAGGCTACTGGAATCGGCCTGACGAGACCGCGAAGGTGTTCACGGCTGAGGGCTGGTTGCGCACCGGTGACCTGGGCTTTGTGGACGAGCGCGGCTACTTCAAGATGACGGACCGCAAGAAGGACATGATCGTGGTGTCGGGCTTCAAGGTCTACCCGAACCAGATCGAGGACGTTGTCGCGCTGCATCCGGGCGTGGCAGAGGTGGCGGCCATTGGCGTACCCGATGAACGGTCTGGCGAGGTCGTCAAGATCATCGTGGTCAAGAGCGATCCGGCGCTGACCGAACAAGCCTTGCTCGCGCATTGCAGGCAACATCTGACCGACTACAAGGTGCCCAAGATCGTCGAGTTCCGTGATGAACCCCTGCCCAAGACCAACCTCGGCAAGATTCTGCGCCGGCAGCTGCGCGAGGAGCAATTTAGGGGTGTAGCCCCCGTGTGATATGCGTAAGTAGCTATTAAAATAATAGCGAAAATAGGGTGAGCCAAGCCCGATCAGGCCGGCTCTTGCGGCCGTGGATAATGGGCAGGTTTTCGTTTTGCACAGCACGCCCTCACACCCTCATGCCCTCACGCACCTCGACCTCACCGTTTTCACGCAGCCTGCGGCTGGCGGTGGCCCTGACGTTCGTCCTGATCGCCGTGTTTGCGGTTTATGTCTACTCGGAAAAGCAGATTGGCCATGCCAACGAGCGGCGTTACCAGTCCCGTCAACTCGCGGCTGAGTTGCGTCAGTCTTCCGATGATCTGACCCGCATGGCGCGCACCTATGTGCACACCGGCAATCCCGTCTACAAACAGCACTATCTCGACATCCTGGACATCCGTGAGGGCAGGAAGCCGCGGCCGTTCAATTACGACGGCATTCACTGGGACCTGGAGAGCGTCGACGGCAAACCTGCCGGGCCAGACAGCGGCGCCAAGGTGGCGCTGCTGGCGGTGCTGCAGCAGGCCGGATTTGGCGCGGACGAATTCCGTAAACTGGCCCAGGCCAAGGCCGATTCGGATACGCTGACGGCCATTGAGTTCGCCGCCATGGCGCTGATCGAATCTGACGGACCCCATCTGGAAGCCCGTCGCAGCCGGGCCAGCGAGATGCTGTATGACGCTGATTACCACCAGTTCAAGGCGGACATCATGCAGCCCATCAAGGAGTTCCTTGAGCTGGTTGATCGGCGTACCCTGCTGACCGTTCAGGACGCCGAGAACAATGCCACTTTTCTGCGCATGGTGTTTGTCCTCGTAGGGCTGGGTCTGCTGCTGGTTCTTTGGCGCACCTACCAAGCCCTGCGCACCACGCTGGGCGGGTCGGTGGACGAGGTTCAGGCTCAGATTACCCGTATCGGGCAGGGCAACTTCGCCGAGGCGATTGTCGTCGCACCGGGCATGATGAATAGTGTGCTGGGCTGGCTGGCCCAGACGCAGCGCCAGCTCAACGACATGGCGCATGCACGTCAGGAGTCCGATGCCAAACTCAGGCGACTGACCCAGCTCTATGCGGCACTCAGTGCCTGCAATCAGGCCATCGTGCGTTGTGTCAGTGAGCCGGAATTGTTTGAGCAAATCTGCCGGACCGCCGTTGAACAGGGCGGTATGAAGATGGCGTGGATTGGCCTGCTGGACATGCCAAGCCGCCTGATCAAACCGGCGGCTTCCTATGGCCCGGGCGTTGAGTGCCTGCAGGACCTCCACATCACACTGGATGCCGATGACCTTGCAGGTCGGGGGCCGACCGGCGTCACGATTCGTGAGAACCAGCCATTCTGGTGCCAGGACTACCAGGGCGACCCCGTCACGGCGCCATGGCATGCGCTGGGCGCCCGGTTTGGCTGGGCCGCCTCGGCTGCGCTGCCCCTGCACCGCAACGGCGTGGTCATCGGTGCCTTCACCGTGTATGCCGGCGAGGTCAATGCCTTTGATGAGAAGGTTCAACACCTGCTGCTTGAAATGGCATCGGACGTTGACTACGCCCTGCAGAACTTTGATCGCGAGGCGGCGCGAGTACTGGACCTGGCACAGCGCGTGCGAACCCAGCAAATGGATGCCGTGCGCAGCTTCATGCTGGAGCGCCTGACCAGTGAATTGCCGCTGGAGCAGGTACTGAAAGATTTTGTCCTCAAAATTGAAGACACGATGCCTGGCGCGCTGTGCTCCATCTTGTTGCTTGATGCCCAGGGGCAGCACCTGGGCCTGGGCGCCGCCCCCAATTTGCCGGATTTCTATAACGCAGCGATTGACGGGGTGCAAATTGGGCCGCAGACCGGTAGTTGTGGCGCGGCCGCCTATACCGGTCAGCGCGTCATCGTGGGGGATATCGCTACCCATCTTTATTGGGTTGACTACAAGGACCTGGCACAGCGGGCCGGACTCGCCTCCTGCTGGTCCGAGCCCATTCTGACCGGCAGCAAAAAGGTGCTCGGAACCTTTGCGATCTACCACCGGACGCCGGCCCTGCCGCAAGCCCATGAGCTTGATCTGATTGAAATGGCGGCCCACCTTGCCGCCATTGCCATTGAGCGCAAGCACGCCGAGGTGCAACTGCAACTCGCGGCCAAGGTGTTTGAACAAGGCAGTGAAGCCATCATGATCACGGACAGTCAGGGTCGTATCGTGCGGGTCAACCAGGCGTTCTGCCGGATCACCGGCTACAGCGAGGCCGAGGCACTTGGCCGCAATCCGAGCTTGCTTTCCTCGGGGCGGCATGAGCCGGATTTTTTCCGGCTCATGTGGGAGTCCGTCCATGCCCATGGGCAGTGGCAGGGTGAAATCTGGAACCGGCGCAAGGACGGCACCCACTATCCGGAGTTGCTCTCGATCAGCCTGCTGCGCGACAGCAGCGGGGCGGTGGCGAACTATGTCGCCATCGCCACCGACATCAGCAAACTCAAAAAAGATGAGGAACATATCCGGCTATTGGTCGATTTTGATCCGCTGACCGGATTGCCCAATCGGCGCTTGCTGCGGGACCGGGTCAACGCCGCCCTGAACCATGCACAACGCCAGGGGGAACCGCTGGCACTGATGTTTCTGGATCTGGACCGGTTCAAAAATGTGAACGATTCACTAGGCCATCAAATCGGGGACGAGTTGCTGATCAAGGTGGCGCAGCGCCTGAAATCGGTGCTGCGCGAGCAGGACACGGTGTGCCGCGTAGGGGGGGATGACTTTGTGCTGCTGTGTCCGGGCACAGACGCGGCAGGAGCCGCCCATGTGGCGAGCAAGTTGCTCGAGATCACTTCGCAGCGCTACTTCATCAATCAACAGGAACTGGCCATCACCTTTTCCATCGGTATTGCCCTTTACCCAACGGACGGCGACACCTTTGAGGCCTTGTCGATGAGCGCCGACACCGCCATGTACCGGGCCAAACAGGCCGGCCGTAACGCCTACCGCTTTTTCACGGCGGAGATGCAGATGGAATCCAGTCGCACCCTGCAGCTGGAAAATGGTTTGCGTCGCGCACTGGAGCTGCAGCAGATGCACCTGGTGTACCAGCCGCAGGTGTCGCTGCATGATGGCCGTGTGGTCGGCATGGAGGCCTTGCTGCGCTGGCAACATCCGACACTGGGCAAGGTGTCTCCGGCCGAATTCATTCCGATCGCAGAAGACAGCGGACTGATTTTGCCGATCGGCGAATGGGTGCTCAGGACCGCCACCCGGCAACTGCGGGCCTGGCTGGATGCCGGTCTGCCGGTGCAGCAGATGGCGGTCAACCTTTCGGCGGTGCAATTTCGCCACGAGAATCTGCCGGATCTGGTGACGCAGGTGTTGGCCGACGCCGGTCTGCCGCCGCAATACCTGGAGCTGGAGCTGACGGAAGGCGTGGCGATGAACGACCCACTGGGCGCCATCGCGGTCATGAGCAACCTGCACCAGCGCGGCGTGCGCATGTCGATTGACGACTTCGGCACCGGCTACTCTTCGCTCAACTACCTCAAGCGCTTCTCGGTTTACAAGCTCAAGATCGACCAGTCGTTCGTGCGCGACATTACCGACGATTCGGATGACAAGGCCATCGTCGTCGCCATCATCGCACTGGCGCACAGCCTGGGCTTTCTGACCATTGCCGAAGGGGTGGAGACAGCGGGGCAGTTGGCGTTTCTGCGCGAACAGGGCTGTGACGAAGTGCAGGGTTATTTCTTCAGTGAACCCCTGCCGGCGGAACAGTTTGAGGCGTTCGTGCGGCAGCGTGCCGGGCAGGCTGACAGTGATGCGCTGGCAACTGGCCAGGGCATCTGACACCCGGCGGCAGTCGCTATCAGCCGGTCACAGCAGCCGCTTCAAATAGCGCCCGGTGTGACTGGCCGGGTTGGCGGCAATGTCTTCCGGTGTACCGACGCCCACGACCTGGCCGCCGCCGGCGCCGCCCTCCGGCCCCATGTCAATCAGCCAGTCAGCGGTTTTGATGACGTCCAGGTTGTGTTCGATCACCACGATCGTATTGCCGGCATCGCGCAGCTGGTGCAGTACTTTGAGCAGCAGGTCAATATCGGCAAAGTGCAGGCCGGTGGTGGGTTCGTCCAGGATGTAGAGCGTGCGCCCGGTGTCGCGTTTGGAGAGTTCCAGCGCCAGCTTGACGCGCTGGGCTTCGCCGCCTGAGAGCGTGGTGGCGGCCTGGCCCAGGCGGATGTAGCTCAGACCCACGTCCAGCAGCGTGTGCAGCTTGCGTGCGATGTTGGGCAACGCTTTAAGGAACTCGTAGGCGGCTTCGACTGTGAGGTCCAGAATTTGCGCGATGTTCTTGCCCTTGTACAGCACTTCCAGCGTCTCGCGGTTGTAGCGCTTGCCGACACAGACGTCGCACGGAACGTACACATCGGGCAAAAAGTGCATCTCCACCTTGACCATGCCGTCGCCCTGGCAAGCTTCGCAGCGGCCGCCGGCCACGTTGAAGCTGAAGCGCCCCGGGCCGTAGCCGCGTTCGCGTGCCATCGGCATTTCGGCCATCAGTTCGCGAATCGGCGTGAACAGGCCGGTGTAGGTGGCCGGATTGGAGCGCGGCGTGCGGCCAATCGGAGACTGGTCGACGTTGATCACCTTGTCGAAATGCTCAATGCCTTCAATCGATTCGTGCGGCGCCGGCTCGTCGTGGGCGCGGTACAGCGTGCGTGCCACCGCCGTGTAAAGCGTGTCGTTGACCAAGGTCGATTTGCCGGAGCCCGATACGCCAGTGACACAGGTGAACAGGCCCACCGGGAACTCAACGCTGACGCCTTGGAGGTTGTGGCCGGTCGCACCAATCACCCGCAGGCACTGCATGTCGCCTTGCGTGGCTAGGTGGTTGGCCTCACGCGCGGCCCGGCGCTCGGCGGCCGGGCTAGGCGCGTGGTGCGCCGATTTGTATTTATCAGCCGAATGCGCCGCGTGCACGGTGGGCAGCCAGGGCGTGCGCCGCTGGGGCACGGCGATTTTCAGCGTCTGCGCCAGGTACTGGCCGGTGAGCGAATCGGGATTCGCCTTGACCTGATCGAAGGTACCCTGCGCCATGACACGCCCGCCGTGCACACCGGCACCGGGACCCATGTCGATGATGTGGTCGGCGGCGCGCATCATGTCTTCGTCGTGCTCCACCACCAGCACGCTGTTGCCGATGTTGCGCAGGTGTTTCAGGGTGTCGATCAGGCGGTCGTTGTCGCGCTGGTGCAAGCCGATGCTGGGTTCGTCCAGCACGTACATGACGCCGGTGAGGCCGGAGCCGATTTGGCTAGCCAGCCGAATGCGCTGCGACTCGCCGCCGCTGAGGGTCTCGGCGCTGCGGTCCAGGCTGAGGTAGTTCAGGCCCACGTCATTGAGAAACTTCAGGCGCAAGCCGATTTCACGCACCACTTTGGCGGCGATTTCACCCTTGGCACCCTGCATCTGCAAGGTGTTGAAATACGCGTGCGCATCGCGCAGGGTTGAGTGGCTGATCTCATAAATGGCACGGGCTTGCGCGCCCTCGCCAATCTTCACATGGCGGGCTTCGCGTTTGAGCCGCGAACCCGCGCATTCCAGGCAGGGCTGGATGCTGCGGTAGCGTGCCAGGTCTTCGCGCACCAGGGCTGAGTCAGTCTCCTGGTAGCGCCGCTGCATGTTGGGAATGATGCCCTCAAACGGATGCTTTTTGTTGACCTTCTTGCCTTGCGTGACCCCTGTGTCGCCTCCGGCTCTGCCGGCGTCCATCACGTAGCTGAACTTGATTTCTTCCGCACCCGAACCGTGCAGCACGGCTTGTTGCACCGCGGCCGGCAGTGACTCAAAGGCCTGCTCAATGTCAAACTTGTAGTGCTTGGCCAGACTCTCCAGCAGGGCAAAGTAGTAGCCGTTGCGCCGGTCCCAGCCCTTGATGGCACCGCTGGCCAGACTCAGAGAAGGGAAAGCCACCACCCGTGCCGGGTCGAAAAACTCCTGCATGCCCAGGCCATCACAGGCGGGACAGGCGCCTACCGGCGAGTTGAACGAAAACAGGCGCGGCTCCAGCTCAGCGATGGAGTAGCTGCACACCGGGCAGGCGAATTTGGCGTTGAATAAGTGCTCTTTTGGGTTGTAGCCCCCGTCAACCGTGCGTGAGGTGCTATCAATTTCAAGTGCGATGGCGCGGCCGCCGGCGACCCGCAGGGCCGCTTCAAAACTCTCGGCCAGGCGCTGGCGGAGCTGGTCTCGCGCCTGCGGCTCGGTGTCCGGGCGCACTTTGACGCGGTCAATCACCACGTCAATATCGTGCTTTTCGGTTTTTTTGAGTGACGGCAGTTGGTCAAATTCGCAGGCTTGGCCATTGACCCGAAACCGCACATAGCCCTGCGCCTGCATGTCGGCAAAGACGTCGAGGAACTCACCCTTTTTTTCACGCGCCAGCGGCGCCAGAATCATCAACCGGGTGTCGGGCGGCAGGGCCAGCACGGCGTCCACCATCTGGCTCACGGTCTGGGACTGCAACGGCAGACCGTGTTCCGGGCAGAAGGGCGTGCCGGCGCGGGCAAACAGCAAACGCAGGTAGTCGTGAATCTCGGTCACGGTGCCCACGGTGGAGCGCGGGTTGTGCGAGGTGGCCTTTTGCTCGATCGAGATGGCGGGGCTCAGGCCCTCGATCATGTCCACATCGGGCTTGTCCATCAGCTGCAAAAACTGGCGCGCATAGGTCGAGAGACTCTCCACGTAGCGGCGCTGGCCTTCCGCGTACAGGGTGTCAAACGCCAGGCTTGACTTGCCGGAACCGCTCAAGCCCGTGATGACCACCAGCTGGTTGCGCGGGATATCAAGATCAATATTCTTGAGGTTGTGGGTGCGCGCACCACGAATGCTGATGGTCTGCTGCTGCAACGTTGCTGCGAGGTAGGTGCCGTCGGTGGGGGAGTTCAAGGTGAAATCTGCTTGGGAAAACCGACCATGATAGTGAAAAATGGCCGCGTTGGCACGCGGGTTGGGCGGGCGTTGCCCGGATCGGGGACAATTCGGCGCTTGTGCTACCGTGACCCTTCACGGTTTTGTGAGTTGGAGGACCCTGTTTTGCCTAAAGTTGATAGTCCACCTGATGGGAAAAGCGCTGTTGCTGCCAGCAAGATGACGCCTGTCGAGTTGCGCGCCAGTTTCTCTCTGGCCACCATTTTTGCCCTGCGCATGTTGGGGCTGTTCCTGATTTTGCCGGTGTTTGCGATAGAAGCCAGCAAGTACCCGGGCGGTGACGATCCGGCCCTGATTGGCTTGGCCATGGGTCTTTATGGCTTGACGCAAGCCCTGCTGCAATTCCTTTATGGCATGGCGTCGGATCGGCTGGGGCGCAAACGGGTCATTGTGTTTGGCTTGTTGCTGTTCGCCGTGGGCAGTTTTGTGGCGGCACTGGCGCCCAGCCTCACCTGGCTGGCGATTGGGCGTGCCGTGCAGGGTGCCGGTGCCGTTTCGGCGGCGGTGACGGCTTTGCTGGCGGATCAAACCCGGGATGAGGTGCGTACCAAGTCCATGGCGCTGGTGGGTGCCAGCATCGGGCTGATGTTTGCGCTGTCGCTGGTGGCGGCGCCTTTGCTGGTGGCGCATACCGGGCTCTCCGGGCTGTTTGTCCTGACCGGCGGTCTGGCCCTGCTGGGGGTGGCGGTGGTGATCTGGTGGGTGCCGCCTGAGCCACAGCAACATAAAAACATGCCGCGTGGCGGTCTGATGGAGGTGTTGCGCCTACCCGCTTTGTTGCGGCTGAATTTTGGGGTGTTTGTGCTGCACGCCGTGCAGCTGGCGATGTGGATGGCCGTGCCCGCCCTGCTGGTGCAGGCGGGGTTGTCCCGTGAGCACCATTGGTGGGTTTACCTGCCGGCCGTGCTGGGCTCGTTTGTCGTCATGGGGGGGTCGTTGTTCCAGTTGGAGAAACGCGGTTACCTGCGGGCCGTGTTTTTGACGTCGATTGGTTTGGCGGCTGCCGTGCAGGTGGGCTTGTTGCTGCTAGCCTCGGGTACGCCCAGCGTTGGCGCCTTGGTCGCTTTGCTGTTTGTGTTCTTTTATGGATTCAATGTGCTGGAGGCCAGCCAGCCGAGCATGGTGTCGCGTGTGGCGCCGGCCCACGCCCGCGGTGCCGCCATGGGGGTCTACAACACACTGCAGTCGCTTGGTTTTTTTGTCGGCGGCGCGATGGGCGGCTGGTTGGTGAAGCACGTTGGCGCACAGGGCCTGTTTGCCGTCTGCGCCGGGGCCATGTTGTTGTGGCTGCTGGTGGCCTGGCCCATGCAAACCCTTGCCGCGAAAGCCCCGGGATTGGCGCCAAAGGCGGGATAATCAATCTTGATATTTTGCGGGACAGACCGCAGCGGCAGCGCCGCAAGCTCTGTCCTCAACTAAACTGCGACCTTGCGGGACAGACCTTTAGCTCTGTCCTCAACTGATTAAGGAAAACGATGGCATCCGTTAATAAAGTCATTCTCGTGGGCAATCTGGGGCGCGACCCCGAAGTCCGTTACCTGCCCAGTGGTGACCCTGTGGCCAACATCACGATTGCCACCAGCAGTAAATACAAGGGCAAGGACGGCAACATGGTCGAGGAGACCGAGTGGCACCGCGTCACTTTCTTCGGCAAACTGGCCGAAATCGCGGGTCAGTATTTGAAGAAGGGCCGCCCCGTCTATGTGGAAGGCCGTATCAAGACCCGCAAGTACACCGACAAGGATGGGGTGGAAAAATACGCGACCGACATCATTGCCAACGAGATGCAAATGCTCGGTGGCCGCGAAGGCATGGGCGAACCATCACACGACGATGAAGGTTCTGGCGGTGCTTATTCGCGTCCGGCGACCGCGTCACGTCCCGCGGCTCCCGCCCCGGCAGCACGGCAGGCTCCGGCACAAGCCAAACCTTCAAGCGGTTTTGACGATATGGATGACGACATCCCGTTCTAAACCCGAAACTTCTAAAACGGCCATCGGGGCCGTCATGTAAGCCCTCGCAGCGTCCCGGTTGCGAGGGCTTTTTTTCATGTTTTTTGTACTGCGGGGGGTATGCATATATACTCCGTGTAGTATTTTAAGGTGCCTCATGAGTTCACTTGCATTTCCCGACTTTCTCCGCTCCGCCCGTCACGCCCTGCCGTGGTTTGGTGCGTTTTTTATGTCTGTCGCCGCCGCGCAGGGGGTTCAAGTGCCTGTCGTGCCCGTGCAGGTCAAGGCGGTGGGAACCGGGTTCGAGCTCGATGGCGTGATTCAGCCGGTCAAGCAGAGCACGATTTCGGCGCAAGCGGACGGGCGCATTGCCACGCTGGTGGTCAAGGCGGGGGATAAAGTGCGGGCCGGTCAGTTGCTGGCCACCATCGACGACCGCGAGGCTCAAACCGGTGTTCAACGCAGCCAGGCGCAGGTGGCTCAGGCGCAAGCCGAGCTACGCAATGCGCAGGCCAATTTCGACCGCACGCGTGACTTGCAGGCCAAGGGTTTTGTCAGCGCAGCGGCACTGGATACGGCCGACTCCCAACTCAAGGGCGCGCTGGCCGGGCGGGATCAGGCCGGTGCCGGTGCCAAGCAGTCCGCACTGGCGCAGGGCTTTACCCGCGTGACTGCTCCTTTTGAGGGTTGGGTGCTGCAGACGCAGGTCGAAGCGGGCGATCTGGCGGTGCCAGGAAAGCCGCTTCTCACGCTTTACGCCCCGTTGCCGATACGAGTGGTCGTCCAGGTGCCGGTCTCCCGTTCAGGTGTGGCGCGTGCGGCGGGCGCGGTAGAGGTTTTGTTGCAAAACGGTGCGAGTGGCGCGCAGTGGGTTCGTCCGGTGTCATTCAGTACCGTGCCGACGGCAGATCCGGTTTCCCAAACCATTGAATGGCGTCTTGAATTGCCCACCGAGGCCGCGAAGACCTTGTTGCCGGGACAACAGGTGCGGGTGCGTTTTACCGGCGGTCAGGCCGATCGCACGGTGGTGCCCGGCTCTGCCGTGTTACGGCGCGGTGAGCTGACTGCGGTTTATGTGGTGTCGGGCAAGGGTTTTGTGCTCAAGGCGGTTCGCCTGGGGGCTGATCATGGGGTCGATGGCGTGGAGGTGGTGGCAGGCCTGATGATGGGCGACCGCGTGGCGCTGGACCCGGTGAAAGCGGGTTTGGCGGGTGCGCAAGCGGTGCCACAGCCTGCTGCGGGCAAGTGAGATGGCCATGAACGACAAACCACGCTTAGGCGTCTCCGGTCGGATTGCTGCGGCATTTCAGTCCAATGCGCTCACCCCCTTGCTGGCGCTGGTCGCCTTGCTGTTGGGCCTGTTCGCGGTGTTGGTGACACCGCGCGAAGAAGAGCCGCAGATCAATGTGACGATGGCCGACGTGCTGATCCCGTTTCCGGGTGCCAGCAGTGCGGATGTGCAGAACATGGTGGCCCGACCGGCGGAGCAGGTGCTGAGCCAGATCGCTGGCATCGAACACACTTATTCTGTGGCGCGGCCCGGTTTGGCCGTGCTGACGGTGCAATTCAAAGTGGGTGTTCCGCGCACCGAAGCCTTGGTGCGTTTGTATGACGTGCTCAACGCCAATCAGGACTGGATGCCGCGCGAACTGGGCACTTTCAGCCCGATTGTGAAGCCCAAAGGCATTGATGATGTGCCGGTACTCGGGGTGACTTTGTGGAGCCGTGAGGCCTTGCCGGCGTCCGAGCTGGAACGGGTGGCCCATGCCGTAGAGACCGAGATCAAGCGTGTTCCAGGCACCCGTGAGGTGCAGACCATTGGTGGCCCAGGACGCGCCGTGCATGTGTGGCTGGATCCGGCACGCCTGCGTGATCGGGGCGTCGATCTTATGGGTCTCAAGCAGACCCTGGCGGCGGCCAACTTTGGCATGCCAGCGGGGGCGGTGCTGGATACGGAGAACAAATCTGCACAGATGCTCAGCATTGAGGCGGGTGAATTTTTGCATTCCGCGCAAGACGTGGGTGACCTCGTCGTTGGGGTGAGTAAGGGGCTGCCGGTCTACTTGCGGGAGGTGGCACGTGTTGAGGCGGGTGCGCAACTGCCGCAACGCTATGTGTGGTTTACCCCCGGTGGCGCATCAGCGCCGCCAGTCGATGCATCGACGGATAAGGCCCCCGCTGCAGTGCAAGCGGGCAGTGTGTACCCGGCAGTGACGATTACCGTCACCAAAAAACCCGGTGAAAACGCGGTGGATGTCGCGCAGGCCGTCCGCGAGCGCGTCAAGGCGTTGAGCAACACGGTGATCCCTTCCAACATGGAAACCACCATCACCCGTGACTACGGTGAGACGGCGGCAGAAAAGGCCAACAAGCTGATCCAGAAGCTGGCTTTTGCCACCGGGTCGGTCATTTTGCTGGTCGGCTTTGCCCTGGGGCGGCGCGAAGCGGTGATCGTGGGCGCCGCGGTCATTCTCACGCTGACGGCCACGCTGTTCGCGTCCTGGGCCTGGGGCTTCACGCTCAACCGCGTATCGCTGTTCGCGCTTATTTTCTCGATCGGCATTTTGGTGGACGATGCCATTGTGGTAGTCGAGAACATTCACCGTCACCAGCAGCTGACACCGGATGCCACGCTCAAGGACATCATTCCGCGCGCGGTGGATGAGGTCGGTGGACCGACCATTTTGGCCACCCTGACCGTGATTGCCGCTTTGCTGCCCATGGCCTTCGTTTCCGGTTTGATGGGGCCTTACATGAGCCCGATCCCGATCAACTCCAGTTTGGGTATGGCGCTCTCCCTCGCCATCGCGTTCACGGTGACGCCCTGGTTGGCGCTCAAGTTGATGAAGCCGCATGGGCATGCCCCGGCCCACCCTGGCGGCGCCAAAGGGCTGGGTCCCCAACTGCAAACCCTGTTTACTCGTGTTCTGACCCCGCTTCTGGATAGCGCACGCAAACGCTGGCTGCTGCTGGGGGGCATTCTGGTAGCCCTCATGCTGTCAGTGGGCCTGACGCTCGTTCAATGGGTAGTCATGAAGATGCTGCCGTTTGATAACAAAAGCGAGTTTCAGGTGGTCGTGGAAATGCCGGCCGGAACACCGTTGGAAAACACAGCGGCCACGCTGCATGAACTGGGTGCTTTTTTGGCGCAACAACCCGAAGTGTTGAACCTGCAAGCCTATGCCGGAACGGCGTCGCCCATCACCTTCAATGGTCTGGTGCGGCAGTACTATTTGCGTGCCGAGGCTGAGCAGGGTGACCTGCAAGTGAACCTGGTGGACAAGCACCATCGCAGTGAAAAGAGCCACGTCATCGCGCAGCGCCTGCGACCGGAGCTGGAAAAAATTGGCCTGCGGTACAACGCACGCATCAAAGTGGTCGAGGTGCCGCCCGGTCCGCCGGTGATGTCCCCCTTGATGGCGGAGGTCTATGGTCCGGACGAAGCGGGTCGCCAACAAGTGGCCAGCCGCGTTGCGAAGGCTTTTTCCGATACGCCGGATATCGTGGGTATCGACACCTCGCTCAAAGAAAATGCACCACGGGCCTTTTTGCGGGTGCGCCGCCAGCGTGCGGAGTCACTGGGCATTCCCGTGGCAGTTATTGCACAGAGTGCGGCGATGGCCCTGTCGGGTGCGAACGCGGCTTACCTGCACGATGGTCAGTCCAAATACCCCGTTCCGGTGCGTCTGCAGCTGCCGCTGGAATCCCAGATCGGGCTGGACGCTTTGCTGGCCATGCCGCTGCGTGCCGCCAACGGCCAGATGGCGCCTTTGTCGGAACTGGTCCAGGTCGAGCGCGGTGTGATTGACAAACCCTTGTTCACCAAAGACCTGCAGGGCGTGAGCTATGTGTTCGGCGACATGGCGGGCAAACTGGATTCGCCTTTGTATGGCCTCTTTGCCATTCGCAGCAAGCTAAAGGACGCGGCGCTGCCGGGGACGGGTGAGCTGGGCGAGTACTGGATTCACCAGCCTTCCGATCCGTACCGTCAGTACGCCATCAAATGGGATGGTGAACTGCAGATCACGTATGACACCTTCCGTGACATGGGCGCCGCCTACGGCGTGGGCCTGATCCTGATTTACCTGTTGGTGGTGGCGCAATTTCGCAGCTACCTGACGCCGCTGGTCATCATGGCACCGATTCCGCTCACCCTCATCGGCGTGATGCCGGGGCACGCCCTGCTGGGAGCGCAGTTCACGGCCACCTCCATGATCGGCATGATTGCACTGGCGGGCATCATCGTGCGCAACTCGATATTGCTGGTGGACTTTATTGAACTGCAAGTCGCGCAGGGTCTGGCCTTTAAAGACGCTGTGGTGCAGTCGGCTGCAGTGCGTGCCCAGCCTATTGCTTTGACTGGACTGGCCGCCATGATTGGCGCCTTTTTCATCCTGGATGATCCAATTTTTAACGGTTTGGCCGTGTCCCTGATTTTTGGTATTCTGGTTTCGACCCTGCTCACGCTGGTGGTCATTCCTGTCCTTTATTACGCCTTGTACCGGCGTCGTATGGAATCGCGCGCAGACGCGAACACTTTCAGCGCGAGTTCCACTTGAACTTGCGTGAGTTTGAATCATCACGTTTACGATCAGTTTTCATCCCTTTAACTTCAGGAGTTTCACAATGACCGTTCAACGTTATATCGTTATTTTTGCCGGCCTTTTCATCATGATTTCACTGGCGATGGGGGTGGAGGGAAGCCCGCTCTTCGTGAGTAAATGGGCGCTCGCCTTCACCGCTTTTGTCGGTGTCAACCTGTTCCAGTCGGGCTTTACCAATTTTTGCCCGTTGGGCATCATCCTGAAAAAACTCGGTGTTCCCGAGTCGAAAATCGGCTGCGCCAACTGAGATCGGAAGTCGGCGCTTTTCCCTTCACACTTTTTCAGGAGATGCCATGAGTGAGACCCGCATCCACGTTCAGCTCCATCAAAAGCAGGACTACCAATTTGACATCCATTTCGGTGGCAAGGTTCCTGACGTCATGGGCGATGAGCCGGCACCGTTGGGTGCGGGTCAAGGTCCGTCGCCCGTGCAATTTCTGGCGGCGGCGGTGGGAAACTGCCTGTCGGATTCCTTGTTGTTCGCTTTGCGAAAATTCAAGCAGGCGCCGGAGCCCCTACGTTGCGATGTTCACGCTGAAGTAGGTCGCAATGCGGAAGGCCGCCTGCGAGTGCTGGGGATCAAGGCGGTACTGACGCTGGGTGTGCCCGCCGCTTCGTTGGCGCATCTGGATCGCGTGCTCGGGCAGTTCGAGGCGTACTGCACGGTGACTCAGAGTGTGGGGCAGGGCATTCCGGTCAGCATCGAAGTGGTCGATGCGCTGGGCGTACAGTTGAAATGAGTTCGGATCGGAATAATTTGATGTTGCGAGTGTGGATATGACGATAACTGCCTCCGGGCCCCACGCCGTCACCGTGATTGGTGCCGGCTTTGGTGCGCTGTCGGTCGTGCGGGAGCTGCGCCGGCGTGATGCCAGCCTTGACATCACCCTGATTGCACCGCGTGCCGAGTTGCACTATTTGCCCGGCATCATCTGGATTCCCAGTGGCTTGCGCACGCGCGAGCAGCTGGTGGTGCCGCTGGATAATTTCTTTCGCCGCATGCGCGTCAAGCATGTGGCGGGTGAAGTCACGGGCCTGCGTGCCGGCGGCCGTGTGGTGGACATCAGCACCGATGGCACTGTGAGCGAAGTACGCAATGACGCGCTGGTGATCGCATCGGGGGGGCGGTTTATCAAGAAGCTGCCCGGCATTGAGCACGCCATCACCCCGTGTGAAGGCATTGCGTCGGCGGAGCGCATCCGCGACCGGCTGCAACAGATGCCGGGCGGCACCATTGCCTGCGGCTTTGCCGGCAACCCCAACGAGCCCAGTGCCGTGCGTGGCGGGCCCATGTTCGAATTTTTGTTTGGCATTGACGAGCAACTCAAACGCGAAGGTCGGCGCGACAAGTTCGAGCTGGTGTTCTTCAATCCATCGACCGAGCCGGGCAACCGTCTGGGTCCCAAGGCGGTGCGCCATTTGCTGGATGAAATGGCGCGACGCAATATCCGCACGCACCTGGGCCACAAGCTCAAGAGTTTCGAGGCCGACAAGATCACCACCGAAGGCGGCACTTTTGCGGCCGACCTGATTCTGTTCATGCCCGGCATGACGGGCAACCTGTGGTTTGATCAGACTGAGTTGGCACGTTCGCCCGGCGGGCTGCTCAAAGCCGACGCGCAATGTCGCGTGGCCGGCGCAAGCCAAGTCTATGTCGTAGGGGATTCGGGCAGTTTCCCCGGGCCGGACTGGATGCCCAAACAAGCCCATATGGCTGACCTGCAGGCGGCAGCCGCAGCGACCAACCTGCTGGCCGGGTTACGGGGGCCGGCCATCAACGCCACTTTCAAGGTGGAGCTGATCTGCATCATCGATGCCCTTGATCAAGGCACGCTGGTGTGGCGCACACCCCGACGCAATATTATTTTGCCCTCATCGCGCTTGTTTCATTGGGCCAAGCGCGGATTTGAGTGGCTGTATTTGAGGAGATACCAATGACCAAATTGACTGACGTTGCAGCCCGGACCGATGTCCTCAATCGCCTGCGGCGTGCCGAGGGGCAAATTCGGGGTGTGCAACGGATGATTGAAGAAGGCGAGAGTTGTCTCAAGATCGGACAGCAATTCTCGGCCGTGCGCAAAGCGCTGGACAGCACTTATCTGCGGATGACGATGTGCTTCATGGAGCAGGAGCTCGAAGCCCATATGCAGCCGGACGCGTCTCAGAAAGCCGGCCTGGACAATATGCTGAAAGACATGGAAACCCTGCTGGCCCGCATGGGTTGAATGGCCCCCACGCTTGTCACTTCGTGTACTGCGCTGCCCCCCGAGGGGGCTAATTTTTCTAGGGGCGGCCCGTCGAAAAATTTTCCGGCCCCCGCGCGCTTTGAGGGATAAATCGCCCCTGATGCCCGTCGATGCTGCGTAATGAGCTATTAAAAATATAGCTGATGATGCTTGCGAATCAAGCCGTAATCACGCCGCCGCCCAGGCACACGTCACCGTCATACAGCACGGCAGACTGGCCGGGCGTGACGGCCCATTGCGGGTCGGGAAATGACAAACTGAAAGCGTCGTTCGCCCCCGCTGCCAGCGTGCAGGGGGCGTCAAGCTGGCGATAGCGGGTTTTGGCCGACAACGGACCGGGGGTCGGCGCCGTACCGGCGACCCAGCTGGCGTCTTGCGCGGTCAAGCAGTAAGACTGGAGCCACGGGTGTTCGTGCCCCTGCACCACCCACAGCGTGTTTTTTTCCATATCCTTGCGCGCTACAAACCAGGGGGCGTGCTCACCGCCGCCTTTTTGTGCGCCTTTGGCCTTGATGCCACCAATGCCCAGGCCCTGGCGCTGCCCCAGCGTATAAAAGCTCAAACCCACGTGCTGGCCGATGGTGCGGCCTACTTCGTTCTTGATCGGGCCGGGCTCCTTGGCGATGTAGCGGTTCAGGAAGTCGCGAAACGGTCGCTCGCCAATAAAGCAGATGCCGGTCGAATCCTTCTTTTTGGCGTTGGGCAGACCGATCTCCAAGGCAAGGCGGCGCACCTCGGTCTTGTGCAGTTCGCCCACCGGGAACAGTGTTTTGGAGAGCTGCACCTGATTCAGGCGATGCAGAAAATAGCTCTGGTCCTTGGACGGGTCAAGGCCCTTGAGCAACTCGTGCTGCTGCGTTGCGGCATTCAGGCGGACCCGGGCGTAATGCCCGGTGGCAATTTTTTCAGCACCCAGCCGCAGTGCATGGTCCAGAAAAGCCTTGAACTTGATCTCGGCATTGCACAGGATGTCCGGATTCGGCGTGCGTCCGGCCTGGTACTCGCGCAGAAATTCGGCAAACACCCGTTCTTTGTATTCGGCGGCGAAGTTGACGTGCTCAATCTCGATGCCGATGACGTCGGCCACCGCGGCGGCGTCCACAAAATCGATATTGGAGGAGCAATACTCGGAATCGTCATCGCCTTCCCAATTCTTCATGAAAATCCCGATGACCTCATAGCCTTGCTGTTTCAGCAGCCAGGCGGTCACCGCCGAGTCCACGCCTCCGCTCAAACCGACCACCACGCGTTGTCCAATGTGTTGCTTGTCCATAGGTCAAGGATTATCCCTGCCGTGACAGTTTCCATGGTTAGCCCGGGATAGGAGCCGAAAAAACTGATGTAAGCTTGCGGACAGACATAAATTTAACCCAACGAGGAGTCGCCCCATGGTGATTGGAGTACCCACTGAAATCACGGGGGCAGAACCCCGTGATGCTCTTGCGCTTGCGACGGTCAATTCATCCGCCGCCGAGTTACCGAAAACGGCGCAGCGCATTGGCGTGCCACGCGAGGTTTTTCCGGGCGAAAAACGCGTCGCGACGGTGCCCGAGGTGGTGCAAAAACTCATCAAACTGGGATTTTTCGTATCCGTTGAGGCGGGTGCGGGTGAGGCGGCGAATGTCAGCGACGACGCTTACCGTGCTGCAGGGGCGACCGTGGTGCAGGGCGCGGCTGCTTTGTGGGCAGAGTCTGACATTGTGTTCAAAGTCCGCGGCCCCACGGCCGACGAAGTGGCGCTAATGCGTGAAGGCAGCACGCTGGTCAGTTTCATCTGGCCGGCGCAAAACCCCGAATTGATGCAGCAACTCGCCGCCAGACAGGTGACTGTGCTGGCCATCGACGCGTTGCCACGCATGCTGAGCCGCGCCCAGAAGATGGACGCGTTGACCTCCATGGCCGGTGTCACCGGCTACCGCGCCGTCATCGAGGCCGCCAACGCCTTCGGCCGTTTCTTCAACGGCCAGATCACGGCGGCGGGCAAGGTGCCCCCGGCCAAGGTGTTCATCGCCGGTGCCGGTGTGGCTGGCCTGGCGGCGATCGGTACCGCCGCCGGCCTGGGTGCCATCGTGCGCGCCAACGACACCCGGGCCGAAGTAGCCGACCAGGTCAAGTCCTTAGGTGGCGAATTTGTGAAGGTCGAGTACGAGGAAGAAGGCGGCGGCGGCGGCGGCTACGCCAAGGTGATGAGCGAGGGTTTCCAGCAGGCCCAGCGCGATATGTACGCCAAGCAGGCCAAGGAGGTGGACATCATCATCACCACCGCGCTGATTCCCGGCAAGCCCGCGCCCAAGCTGATCACCGCCGACATGGTCAAGAGCATGAAGCCGGGCAGCGTCATCGTTGACATGGCCGCCGAGCAGGGCGGCAATTGCGAGCTGACCGAACCTGGCAAGACGGTCGTCAAACACGGCGTGACCATTGTTGGCTACACCGACCTGGCCTCGCGCCTGTCCACGCAATCCTCGACGCTCTACGCCAACAACCTGTTTCGCCTGGCCGAAGAGCTGTGCAAAACCAAGGATGGTGTGATCAATGTCAACATGGAAGACGATGCCATCCGCGGCCTCACCGTCGTCAAGCAAGGCAATATCACCTGGCCGTCGCCTGCGCCCAAGCTACCGGCAACTTCTGCGGCCGTTGCCGCCAAACCGGTCGCCATGCCTGTGGCCAAAAAAGGACACGGCGCGGCCAGTGCCCCCATGGCCGGGAACAAGCTGGCCATCCTATTCGGTGTGGCGGTTGTGTTGTTCTGGCTCATAGGCACCAGCGCGCCGAAGGAATTCCTGTCGCACTTCACCGTGTTTGTACTGGCCTGCTTCGTCGGCTACATGGTGGTGTGGAACGTCAAGCCGGCCTTGCACACACCGCTCATGAGCGTGACCAACGCCATCAGCAGCATCATCGCCATTGGCGCGCTGGTGCAGATTTCTCCGATTGCCGGGGCCGTGAATCGCCCCGACGACTGGATCAGCTGGCTGGCGGCGGCGGGCATTGTGCTCACTTCCATCAATATGTTCGGCGGCTTCGCCGTGACCCAGCGCATGCTGGCCATGTTCCGTAAATAAGAGAGGCGACTCATGTCTGCAAGTCTTGCAACGGTCTCCTATATCGGAGCCACCATTCTTTTCATCCTGAGCCTGGGCGGTTTGTCCAACCAGGAAACCTCACGCCGCGGCAACCTCTACGGCATGATCGGCATGGCGATCGCCGTGCTGGCCACCGTGTTCGGCCCCCAAGTCACCGCTGCCGGTATTCCCTGGATCATCGGTGCCATGCTGGTCGGTGGCAGTGTCGGCCTGTATGCCGCGCGCACGGTGCAAATGACCCAGATGCCCGAGCTGGTGGCGCTGATGCACAGCATGGTCGGCTTGGCCGCGATGCTGGTCGGCTTTGCGACCTTCATTGACCCGGAGGCCTCCAAAGGCTTTGTCGGGGCCGCCAAGTCCATTCATGAAATGGAAATCTACATCGGCATCCTGATCGGTGCCATCACGTTCTCCGGCTCCCTGATCGCGTTTGGCAAGCTGTCGGGCCGCATCGGCGGCAATCCCATGTTGTTGCCCGGGCGGCACTTCATGAACCTGGCCGGTCTGCTGGTGGTGATCTATTTTGGACGCGAGTTCCTGCACGCTGAAACCATGAGCGCGGGGATGACGCCACTGATCGTGATGACCGCGATTGCGCTGCTGTTTGGCGTTCACATGGTGATGGCCATCGGCGGTGCCGACATGCCCGTGGTGGTGTCCATGCTCAACAGTTACTCGGGTTGGGCGGCGGCCGCCACCGGGTTCATGCTGTCCAACGACTTGCTGATTGTGATTGGTGCCTTGGTCGGCTCCAGCGGTGCGATTCTGTCCTACATCATGTGCAACGCCATGAACCGCAGTTTCATCAGCGTGATTGCCGGCGGCTTCGGCACCACCAGTGCGAAGCCGAAAGCGGCAGCGGGTGAAGCGCAGCCCGCTGGTGAGGTGACCCCGGTGACCGCCATCGAGACGGCTGAATTGTTGCGCGAAGCCAAGAGCGTGATCATTGTTCCTGGTTACGGCATGGCTGTGGCACAGGCCCAGCACACGGTGTTTGAAATCACCAAGCTGCTGCGCGAGAAGGGTGTCAATGTGCGCTTTGGCATTCACCCGGTAGCGGGGCGCATGCCCGGCCACATGAATGTGTTGCTGGCCGAGGCCAAGGTGCCGTATGACATTGTGTTTGAGATGGATGAACTCAACGATGACTTCCCCGCGACCGACGTCGCCATCGTGATTGGTGCCAATGATATCGTGAATCCCGGCGCCCAGGACGACCCGAGCAGCCCGATTGCCGGCATGCCGGTGCTGGAAGTCTGGAAGGCCAGGACCTCCATCGTCATGAAGCGCAGCATGGCCTCGGGCTACGCCGGGGTGGACAACCCGCTGTTCTACAAAGAAAACAACCGCATGCTGTTTGGCGACGCCAAGAAGATGCTGGATGAGGTTTTGACCGCGCTGAAGGGCTGATTCCGGCCCTTTGATACAAGATTTTGGAGACATGACAATGACCGACCGCATTTGGCTCACGAGCTATCCGCCAGGTGTTCCCGCCGATTTGGATACCGCGCAGTATCCATCCCTGGTGGCCTTGATGGAGGAGAGCTTCAAAAAGTACGCCAGCCGGACGGCCTACAGCTTCATGGGCCGGGATCTGACGTATGGGCAAACCGACAGTCTCAGTCAGGCCTTCGCCGCCTACTTGCAAAGCCTGGGCCTGACCAAGGGCGATCGCGTGGCCATCATGATGCCCAATGTGCCCCAGTATCCGGTAGCGGTGGCCGCCATCCTGCGCGCGGGCTATGTGGTGGTGAATGTCAACCCGCTGTACACGCCGCGTGAACTCGAGCACCAGCTCAAGGACGCTGGCGCCAAGGCCATTGTCATCATCGAGAATTTCGCTCACACGCTTGAAAAGTGCCTTGCCAGCACGCCGGTCAAGCACGTGGTGCTGTGTGCCATGGGTGATCAGTTGGGGTTTCTGAAGGGCTCGCTGGTCAACTACGTGGTGCGCCACGTCAAGAAGATGGTGCCCGCTTACAACTTGCCGGGCGCGGTGCGCTTCAACGAAGCGGTAGCCCGGGGCACCCGGGGGGCGCTCAAAAAGGTCAGCATCAAGCCCGATGATGTGGCGGTGTTGCAATACACGGGGGGTACCACCGGCGTTTCCAAAGGTGCGGTGCTGTTGCATCGCAATGTCGTCGCCAATGTGCTCCAGTCCGAAGCCTGGAATCAGCCCGTCATGCAACTGGTGCCAGCCAATGAACAGCCCACCAGTGTTTGCGCCTTGCCGCTGTACCATATTTTTGCATTTACCGTGGGCATGATGTTGTCCATGCGCACCGGCGGCAAGCTGATTTTGATTCCCAATCCGCGTGATTTGCCGGCGGTGCTCAAGGAGCTGTCCAAGCACACCATCCATAGTTTTCCCGCCGTCAATACGTTGTTCAATGGACTGGCCAATCATCCGGATTTCAATCGTGTTGACTGGAGCCACCTCAAAGTCTCGGTCGGTGGCGGTACGGCGGTCCAAAGCGGCGTGGCCAAGCTGTGGTTTGAAAAAACCGGTTGTCCGATTTGCGAGGGCTATGGCCTGTCCGAGACCTCACCTTCCGCCAGTTGCAACCCGGTGACGGCCAAGGCGTACACCGGCACCATCGGCGTGCCGCTGCCCGGCACCTACATGAAGCTGCTGGACGATGACGGCCATGAGGTGGCTTTGGGCCAGTCGGGCGAGATTGCCATCAAAGGCCCTCAGGTGATGGCGGGTTACTGGCAGCGCCCGGATGAAACCGCCAAGGTCATGACAGCCGATGGCTTCTTCAAGTCGGGCGACATCGGCGTGATGGACGAGCGCGGTTTCTTTAAAATTGTGGATCGCAAGAAGGACATGATTCTGGTCAGTGGCTTCAATGTCTTCCCGACCGAACTGGAAGATGTCGTGGCCCAGCTCGAGGGGGTGCTGGAATGTGCCTGCGTGGGGGTTCCTGATGAAAAAACCGGGGAGGCGGTCAAGCTGGTGATTGTCAAGAAAAACCCGGACCTGACCGAGGCGCAGATTCGTGCCTTCTGCAAGGAAAATCTCACCGGCTACAAGCAGCCCAAGATCGTCGAGTTCCGCACGGAACTGCCGAAAACCCCGGTTGGCAAAATTCTGCGCCGGGAACTGCGCGGCAAGTAATTGACGACCACGGCCATCCTCAGTGCCCTTGCCGAAGAACAGCAGGGCCTGATCGAGCGACTGACAAATCCGGTGCAGGTCACGCGCGCCGGTCGCGACTTCTGGCGCGGGGAATTGCAGGGGCGCAGCGTGGTGCTGGCCTTGTCAAGAATTGGCAAGGTGGCGGCGGCCACCACCGCGACGACCCTGATCGAGGCGTTTGGCGCCAGCCGTATCGTTTTTACGGGTGTGGCGGGCGGCGTGGGGCACGGCGTTCAGGTGGGCGATGTGGTGGTGGCCACTGAATTCGTGCAGCATGACATGGATGCCTCGCCCATTTTCCCCCGCTACCATATTCCGCTTTATGGGCGTTCCCGGTTCGATTGCGATGGCGCCCTCACTGCTATCCTTTTGGAAGCTGCTCGCGCAGGACTGACGGGGGCTGGAAGTTATTTTGATCAAAATAATTTACGCCAGAGCGTGGCCGTGCATGCCGGGCTGATTGCCAGTGGTGACCGCTTTGTGTCCGGTGCCGCCGAAGCACGGGGTTTGCATGACGCCTTGCAGGCGGCCGGTTTTGCGCCGCTGGCGGTGGAGATGGAGGGTGCGGCCGTGGCCCAGGTGTGTTTCGACTACGGCGTGCCATTTGCGGCGGTGCGCACCATCTCGGACCGGGCGGACGATCAGGCGCATGTTGACTTCCCCACCTTTGTGACTGAAGTAGCCAGCCATTACGCGCGTGCCATCATCGGGCGGTTCCTGCAGTTGCTACCAAAATCGTAGCGGGTCCTACCCGCTTGTTCCGGGCTGGAGGTCTTTTCTACTTGAGCCAGCCACGCTTGCGAAAGTACCACATGGGCACCAGCGCGCTGGCCAGCATGATCACCAGCGCATAAGGGTAGCCCCAGGTCTGCGCCAGTTCCGGCATGAACTGAAAGTTCATGCCGTAGATGCTGGCAATCAGGGTCGGAGGCAGCAGTGCCACGCTGGCGACCGAGAAAATCTTGATGATCTTGTTCTGGTTGATATTGATGAAACCGACGGTGGCGTCCATCAGGAAGTTGATCTTGTCAAACAGGAACGCCGTGTGCGAATCCAGCGAGTCCATATCGCGCAGAATTTGCCGCGCCTCTTCAAACTGCTCGCCGTTGAGCATCTTGCTGCGCATCATGAAACTCACGGCACGGCGCGTATCCATCACGTTGCGGCGAATGCGGCCGCTCATGTCTTCATGGCGGGCAATGGCGCCCAGCACCTCGCTTGCCATGGCATCGGTTACATCGCCCGAGAGCACCTTGCTACTGACTTTTTCGAGTTCGTCGTAAATGCCTTCCAGCGTGTCGGCCGAGTATTCTGCGTCGGCGTCAAAGAGCTTGAGCAGGACTTCCTTGGCGTCTTCAATCAGGCCGGGAGCGCGGCGTGCCCGCATGCGCAACAGCCGGAACACCGGCACGTCTTCATCGTGAATGGAAAACAGCACGCCCTTGCTTTTGAGTTCATCATTCACCAGATTCAGGATGAACGCGACCCGCACGGTGCGGGGTTCGGCGTCGTCGGCGATCAGAAAGTCGCTGCGAATGTGCAGCTCGCCATTGTCTTCCTTGTAAAAACGTGCGGATTCTTCAATGTCCTCGTCCATCGCATCTTCCGGGATGGACAGGCCGTAGTATTGCTTGACCCAGCGTTTTTCCTCGAGGGTGGGGGACTCCAGGTCAACCCAGATCGGCTGGAATTTTGACAGTTCTGCCAGCGACTCGATCTCTTCCTGAAAGAGTCGTCCATTGGCAAGCGTGAAGATATTGAGCATGGCTCACTCCCTTGAAATTGATTGCATCTGGCAGAGGTTGCGGGTTTTTGCTTCCAACTCCGATGCAGTTAAGGGAGTTGAAAGCTACCAACTAGGGCAGTTTTCCAAGGAGTTTTATCCGGGAGTCAAGATGCGAAATTATCGCATTGCAGCGCCGTCATGTATCGGTGGAAGCTGCCAAAAATGTTGCATTTTTTGCATGGCAGTGCGGGACGCAAGCCCCAAAAGGCAGCGATTCCCACCCTAGAGGTCGGAGCAAATGCTGCTTTTGCTGCATTGCGTCAATGAAAAGTATTGCACTTTCAGCCCATCGGGGGCATAGTGAATTCGTCGACGGTTTTTTTAGTTTTAGTTTGTGTGTTGCCTGCATTCCGCAGGCAACTTTTTCAACCCTGAGAGCAACAGGAGGCTATTTATGAACTTGACGATCAGCGGTCATCACCTCGAGGTCACCCCAGCTCTGCGCAGTTACGTTACGAGCAAACTTGATCGGATTGTTCGGCATTTTGATCAGGTCGTGGATGTCAAAGTGCTGCTTACTCTGGAAAAACAAAAGGAAAAAGAAGGACGGCAACGAGCGGAGTGCAATATTCATGTCAAAGGCAACGACATGTTTGCCGAGAGTTCCCACGCTGATTTGTACGCTGCTGTGGATGAGTTGGTGGATAAACTTGATCGCCAGGTTGTTCGACACAAAGATCGCTTGCAGAATCATCATCACGAGGCTCCCAAACGATTGATGTGAGGCCGCAAGCCTGAGCCCCGACCAAGCCGCACGTTCAATCGCGCGGCTTTTTTTACGCCCGAAATAGCTTGGGTGCATAATCCGACACCGAATTATGAATCGACTTGCGTCCATCCTGCCCGCTGCCCAAGTGCTTGTGCACGTTGATGCCACCAGCAAAAAGAGAGCTTTTGAAGAGGCTGGCTTGCTGTTCGAAAACCTTCATGGCCTCAGTCGTTCCTTGGTGACCGATAGCCTGTTTTCCAGAGAGCGCCTGGGATCGACCGGCCTGGGTCATGGCGTTGCCATTCCGCATGGCCGCATCAAGGGCCTGAAGGCGCCCATGGCTGCGGTACTTCAATTGGCCAGCCCCATCGGCTTTGATGCACCTGACGAGCAGGCGGTCAGTTTGCTGATTTTTCTGCTGGTGCCTGAGGCGGCGACGCAAAAGCATCTGGAAATCCTGTCGGAGATTGCTGAAATGCTCAGCGACACGAATTTGCGTGAAAAACTTGCCACCAGTGCCGATGCGGCTGATTTGCATGGCCTTATCGCCAGCTGGCAATCGACGCAACTGGCTTGATCACGGCCAGTACACCTACCTGCTGCCACTGGATTTGATGTGAAGCCTAACGTCGTCAGCGCCGATGTGTTATTCGAGGAGTTTCGTGGCACCCTGAAGTGGGAGTGGCTGGCTGGCCTGGGCGCCTCCGAACGCCGCTTTGATGAGGTGGCGGTGCGTGCCGCGCGCTCCGGGGCTGATCTGGTCGGCTACCTTAATTACATTCATCCTTATCGCGTCCAGATTTTGGGTCAGCGCGAGATTGCCTACCTCACCAACGCCACGCCGGAGGACTGCGCCCGCCGGATTTCCCGCATTGTCACGCTGGAGCCGCCCGTGCTGATTCTGGCCGATGGCCAGGTCGCGCCGGATGCCCTGCTGTCGATGTGCGAACGGGCTCAGATTCCCATGTTTGCCACGCAGGGTTCATCGGCATTTGTGATTGATGTGCTGCGGGCCTACCTGTCCAAGCATTTTGCCGACCGCGCCTTGATGCATGGCGTGTTCATGGATATTCTTGGTCTGGGCGTGCTGATCACGGGCGAGTCCGGGTTGGGCAAAAGCGAGTTGGGGCTGGAGCTGATCTCGCGTGGCAACGGCTTGGTGGCCGACGATGCCGTCGACCTGTTTCGCATCAATCAGGACACCATTGAGGGCCGCTGCCCCGAGTTGCTGATGAACCTGCTGGAAGTCCGGGGTATCGGCCTGCTTGATATCCGGTGCATCTTTGGTGAAACAGCGGTGCGGCGCAGGATGCGGCTCAAACTGATTGTGCATCTGGTGCGCCGCGAAACGATGGAGCGCGAGTATGAGCGCATTCCCTACGAGCCGCTGACTCAGGACGTGCTGGGGGTTCCGGTGCGAAAAGTGGTCATTCAGGTGGTGGCGGGCCGCAACATTGCCGTACTGGTGGAAGCCGCTGTCCGAAACACCATCCTTCAGCTGCGTGGTATTGATACTTACCAAGAGTTTGTCGAGCGCCACCGCAAAGCGATGGATCCGACCGAATGAGCCCGGCTTAACCCTGGCCGCTTGTGGACACGGAGGGGCGGTTGGGGCATTTGTCCCTGATGCAGTGGGCGTAGAGGCTCAATGCATGGTCGGCGATGGCAAAGCCCTTGGTCTTGGCGACGGCGTGCTGACGCTTCTCAATTTCCGCGTCGTAGAACTCCTCCACCTTGCCGCAATCGATGCACACCAGATGGTCGTGGTGCTGTCCTTCATTGAGCTCATAAACGGCCTTGCCACTTTCAAAATGGCTCCGGATCAGAATGTCAGCTTGCTCGAACTGGGCCAAAGCACGGTAAACCGTGGCCAAGCCGACATCGGAGCGTTCCTCCAGCAGAACGCGGAACACATCCTCGGCCGTCATGTGCCGCTGCGTGCCCTTCTGGAATATCTCCAGAATTTTCAGCCGGGGCAAAGTGGCCTTGAGTCCGGTGCTTTTGAGTTCGGCGATATTGGTCATGGAGATCTCGGTCTTGCTAGCAGGCAGGCTACCCTCGCAGGTACAGCCGGTACAATGGTCTGATCATATCGCCACACCTCACCCCATGTCTGATTTTCAACGTCGTAGTGCCTGTTTGATCCTGCTCTTTGCCACGAGCCTAAGCTTGGTGGCCTGTGGCAGCCTGAATGGTGCCAGCAGCAGTATTGTCGGGGTGGTTACACCTTACAAAATAGATATTGTCCAGGGTAATTTTGTATCCAAAGAGCAAGCCGCTGCGGTCAAGCCGGGCATGAGCCGGGTGCAGGTTCGCGATATTCTGGGCACGCCTTTGCTGACCAGTATTTTCCATGCCGACCGCTGGGACTATGTTTTCACCTTCAAGCGTCAGGGTCTGGAGCCGCAGGCGCGCCGGGTCACCGTGTTTTTCAAGGGTGACGCGCTGGAACGCATCGAAGCCGATGCCTTGCCCACTGAAGCCGAGTTTGTCGCTTCGATGGATTCAGGGCGTCAATCAGTCAAGGTGCCGGTGCTTGAAATGTCTGAAGAGAGTCTGAAGCAGTTGCCGGCCCCGGTAAAAGCGGTCGAACCCAAGCCGTTGCCGCCCTTGCCTGCGAGTTACCCGCCACTGGAGCCCGCCGGCCGCTAATCGGTGCCGCTTTCACTATGACTGAATTCATAACCCAACGGATCACCGTAGCGGGCGCCTCCGGCCGCATGGGGCAGATGCTGATCGAGGCGATCCGGGCGGCGCAGGATTGTGAACTGGCCGGGGCGCTGGACGTCGCGACCAGCCCCGCCCTGGGCGCCGATGCGATGGCGTTTCTTGGGCAGACGAGCGGCGTGATGATCACCGCTGATTTGGCCGCCGGACTGAAAAACGCCCATACCCTGATTGATTTCACCCGGCCTGAAGGCACGCTGGCCCATTTGCGGGTGTGCCGTGAATTGGGCGTCAACGTGGTGATTGGCACCACCGGCTTCAGCGATGCGCAGAAGGCCGAGATCGCGGCCGCGGCCCAGGATATCGCCATTGTGATGGCGCCCAACATGAGCGTCGGGGTCAATGTCACTCTCAAGCTGCTTGAAATGGCGGCCAAGGCCTTGGCCACCGGCTATGACATTGAAATCATCGAGGCCCATCACCGGCACAAGGTGGATGCGCCTTCGGGCACCGCGTTGAAAATGGGCGAGGTGATTGCCGACGCCTTGGGGCGTGACCTGAAAGAGTGCGCGGTGTATGCCCGCGAAGGCGTCACCGGTGAACGCGATCCGTCCTCCATTGGTTTTGCCACCATTCGGGGCGGCGACATTGTGGGCGATCACACCGTGCTGTTTGCCGGCATCGGTGAGCGCATTGAGATTTCCCACAAATCATCCAGCCGTGCCACCTACGCGCAAGGCAGCCTGCGCGCGGTGCGTTTTCTGGCCGGTCAAAAAACTGGCTTGTTCGACATGTTTGACGTGCTCAAGCTGAGATGAACGCGGTCCAGTTTTTTTTGCAGGGCGATGCGCTTACCAAAGGGGTGGCGCTGCTGTTGCTGGCCATGTCGGTGGGCAGCTGGGTCGTCATCCTGTGGAAATCGTGGTTGCTGCGCCGTGCCAGTGCTGATGTGACGCGCTGCGTGGCGGCGTTCTGGCGTTCCGCATCGGTTGACGAGGCGCTGCAAAAGCTCAAGGCTTTTGACCGTGAAGCCCTCGTCGCTCCTCTGGTTGTTGCTACAAAAATTGAAGCCGACGGCACGTTGGCGGCGGCCGGCGACAAGTCCCAGCAACTGACCCGTGTGCTGCGCGACGCCCTGCACGCGGCCCTGACCAAACTTCAATATGGCCAGGTTTTGCTGGCCACCGTGGGTTCTACCGCGCCGTTTGTCGGTTTATTGGGAACAGTGTGGGGTATTTATCACGCCCTCATCGGCATTGCGAATGCCGGCCAGGTCACGATTGACAAAATTTCCGGCCCGGTGGGCGAGGCCCTCATCATGACGGCGGCCGGCCTGGCGGTGGCCATTCCGGCTGTGCTGGCCTACAACGTGCTGGGCCGTTCCATCGGGCGGATTGAGGCCGAGCTGGAAGGCTTTGCGCGCGACCTGCGGGAGCTGGCTTCCAGCCAATCCGTTTGGTCGGCTTGAGTTGAACCGGATCAGTCATGTCTTTTGGCCGTTTAGAGCGCACCCAGGTCCCGCCACCGATGAGCGAGATCAACATGACGCCGCTGGTCGACGTGATGCTGGTGCTGGTGGCGATTTTCATCATCACGGCGCCACTGCTGGCCAGTTCCATCAAGCTGGACCTGCCAAAAACCGAAGCCGCCAAACCCGGTAATGCACCGAAGTTCGTGACGGTGGTGGTGGATAAATCCGGGCAAGCCTTCTTCAACGACCAGCCACTGGGGCTGGACGAGCTGGCCACAAAGCTGGTGCAAACCGCCCAAGTGAATCCCGACACCGAGGTCCAGCTGCGTGCCGATGCGGCCGTGCCCTATGGCCGGATCGTGGAAGTCATGGGAACAGCGCAAAAAGCGGGCTTGAACCGGATCGGTTTTGTGGCCGATGCGAAACCGAACGCAACGCCCAGCGCCAAACCCTAAAATCGGGTGATTGCGATCGATTGATCGCCTGAGTGAATAAAAATGCAAGACAAATACAACCATCTCGACGTCGAACAAGCCGCGCACAGCCATTGGACGGCGCTTGATGCCTACCGCGTGACGGAAGACGCTTCCAAAAAGAAGTTCTACGCCTGCTCCATGCTGCCTTACCCCAGCGGCAAGCTGCACATGGGCCACGTGCGCAACTACACCATCAACGACATGCTGACGCGCTACTTGCGCATGAATGGCTACAACGTGCTGATGCCGATGGGCTGGGACGCCTTCGGCCTGCCGGCGGAGAACGCAGCACTCAAGAACGGCGTGCCGCCGGCGCAGTGGACCTACGAGAACATTGCCTACATGAAGAAGCAGATGCAGGCGATGGGCTTGGCGGTGGACTGGAGCCGCGAGGTCACCACCTGCGATCCGAGCTACTACAAATGGAACCAGTGGCTGTTTTTGAAGATGCTGGAAAAAGGCATCGCCTACCGCAAGACCCAGGTCGTCAACTGGGACCCGGTGGACCAGACCGTGCTGGCCAACGAGCAGGTGATCGACGGCAAGGGCTGGCGCACCGGCGCCGTGGTGGAAAAGCGCGAGATTCCAGGCTACTACCTCAAGATCACCGACTACGCTGAAGAGCTGCTGGATCATGTCAAGACCGGTCTGCCGGGCTGGCCCGAGCGCGTCAAGCTGATGCAGGAAAACTGGATTGGCAAGTCTGAGGGCGTGCGCTTTGCCTTCCTGCATGACATCCGGGATGCCTCCGGCAAACCGATTGACGGTGGCAAGATGTACGTCTTCACCACCCGGGCCGACACCATCATGGGCGTGACCTTTTGTGCGGTCGCGCCCGAGCATCCCCTGGCCACGCACGCCGCCCAGACCAGTTCGACGCTGGCCGCTTTCATTGAAGAGTGCAAAAAAGGCGGCACCACCGAGGCGGAGCTGGCGGTGCGGGAAAAAGAGGGCATGCCGACCGGCCTGTACGTGACCCATCCCCTGACCGGCCACCAGATTGAAGTCTGGGTCGGCAATTACGTGCTGATGAGTTATGGCGACGGCGCCGTCATGGGCGTTCCGGCCCACGACGAGCGCGATTTCGCTTTTGCCAAGAAGTACGGCATTGACATCGTTGAGGTGGTGCTGGTGGATGGTCTGGAATACGACTATGACCAGTGGCAGGACTGGTATGGCGACAAGCAGCGCGGCGTCACCATCAATTCCGACAGTTTCAGTGGCTTGGCCCACAAGGAGGCGGTCGACGCCGTGAGCCATGCCCTGCAACTCAAGGGCCTGGGCGCGAAAAAAACCACCTGGCGCCTGCGCGATTGGGGCGTCAGCCGCCAGCGCTATTGGGGCACGCCGATTCCCATCATTCACTGCCCGCAACACGGCGCCGTACCGGTACCCGAGAAGGATTTGCCGGTGGTGCTGCCGCTGGACTGCGTGCCCGATGGCTCCGGCAACCCGCTGAACAAGCACGAAGGCTTTCATGCCGGTGTCGTCTGCCCGATCTGTGGCGTGAGCGCGCGGCGCGAGACCGACACCATGGACACCTTCGTGGACTCCAGCTGGTACTACATGCGCTACTGCGACCCGAAGAACGACCAGCAGATGGTGGCCGGTGGTGCCGACTACTGGATGCCGATGGACCAGTACATCGGTGGCATCGAGCACGCCATCCTGCACCTGCTGTACGCACGCTTCTGGACCAAGGTGATGCGCGACCTCGGACTGGTGAAAGTGGACGAACCCTTCACCAAGTTGCTGACGCAAGGTATGGTGTTGAATCATATTTACTCGCGCAAGGCCGATAAAGGCGGCATCGAGTACTTCTGGCCGCATGAGGTGGAAGACATTCAGGACGCATCGGGCAAGGTGACGGGTGCCAGGCTCAAAGAGGCCAAAGGCGACCTGCCGGCCGGCACGCTCATTACCTACGAGGGTGTGGGCACCATGAGCAAGAGCAAGAACAATGGCGTTGATCCACAGGACCTGATCGAGAAGTACGGCGCCGACACCGCGCGCCTGTACACCATGTTCACCGCGCCCCCCGAGGCCACACTGGAGTGGAACGATGCCGGGGTGGAAGGTTCATACCGCTTCCTGCGCCGTGTCTGGAACTTTGGCGTCAAGCAATCTGCTATCGATACAGTAGCTGCTTACGCAGGTTCGACGGGGGCTACAGGCCTAAAAGACATAAATTTCAGCAAAGAAGCGAAAGCCCTGCGGCTGGAAATCCACACCGTCTTCAAGCAGATCGATTACGACTACCAGCGCATGCAATACAACACGGTGGTGTCGGGTGCCATGAAGCTGCTCAATGCCCTGGAAGACTTCAAGAACGATGGCTCCAGGGGCAGCCAGGCGGCGGTGCGGGAAGGCTTCGGCATGCTGCTGCGGTCCATTTATCCGGCAACGCCCCACCTCACGTACACGTTGTGGGCGGAGCTGGGTTACGCCGCGCAGTACGGTGATTTGCTGGACGCGCCCTGGCCCAAGGCGGATGAATCTGCGCTGCAGCAAGACGAAATTGAGCTCATGCTGCAGATCAATGGAAAACTCAGAGGATCCATCGTCGTGCCCGCGGGGGCTTCCAAAGAAGCGATAGAACGCGCGGCGATTGACAGTGAAATTTTCCAAAAACTGGCCGATGGTGCTGAACCCAGGAAAGTCATCGTGGTGCCGGGGCGTCTGGTCAATCTGGTGGTTTAAACCAATCAATATGAAACGTCGTTCAGCAGTCAAGCGGATTAGCCAACTCGGTCTGGCCGGCCTGGTTTTGGGAGGCTGCGGGTTCAAACTGCGCGGCAGTCTGAACTATGCCTTTCAGACCATTGCCGTCATGCCGAATCCGGGTGGGGCGGTGGCCAGTGAGCTGCGCCGTTCTTTTGGCGACTCTGTCCGTGTGCTGGCGCCCGATGAGCCGCTGACGAAGGCGCAGGTGGTGCTCGACATACTGCAGGAGCAGCGTGAAAAAACGGTGGTCGGGGTCAATAGTGCGGGTCTGGTCCGTGAGTTTCAGTTGCGCATCCGGGTGAAATTCAGGATTCGCACACCCCAGGGCAAAGAGCTGGTGCCGGACGCCGAAATTTTGCAACAGCGCGACATCACCTTCAATGAATCAGCGGTGCTGGCCAAGGAGAATGAGGAGGTAACGCTGTACCGCGACATGCAAACCGACATCGTGCAGCAGCTCCTGCGCCGCCTGGCGACGGTCAAGTTATGAGCTTGCGGGACAGACCGCAGTTACGCGCAGCGAACCAGCTCTGTCCTCAACTGTATAAGTATGCAACTAGCCCCTAATCAACTCGCCAACCATTTGCAGAAAGGCCTGAAAAGCCTCTACACCCTGCACGGCGACGAGCCCCTGCTGATCCAGGAAGCGGCCGATGCCATTCGCGCCGCGGCCCGTACCCAAGGCTTTACCGAGCGCAGCTCGCACACCGTGGCCGGTGCGCATTTCGACTGGAGCGAGGTACTGGCGGCGGGCGGCTCGCTGAGCCTGTTTGCCGACAAGCAGATCGTCGAACTGCGCATTCCTTCCGGCAAACCCGGTAAGGAAGGCAGTACCGCGATTCAACAGCTGGCGGAGCAATCGCGCGACAACGATTCGACGCTCACGCTGGTCATGCTGCCGCGCCTGGACAAGCTGACCAAAAGCGGTGCCTGGTTTGGCGCACTCGAGAGTTTTGGCATCACGCTGCAGGTCGAGCCGGTCGAACGCAGTGCCCTGCCGCCGTGGATTGCGCAACGGCTCTCGGTTCAGGGGCAGCGCGTGGTCGCCGGTGAAGACGGTCAGCGTACCTTGCAGTTTTTTGCCGACCGGGTGGAAGGCAATTTGCTGGCCGCGCATCAGGAAATCCAGAAGCTCGCCCTCTTGTATCCCGCCGGCGAGCTTTCCTTCGAGCAGATCGAGAGTGCGGTGCTGAACGTGGCGCGCTACGATGTTTTTAAACTGTCCGAAACCGTGCTGGCCGGCCAGACCGCCCGGGTGCAGCGCATGCTGGACGGCCTGCAGGCCGAAGGCGAGGCCGAAGTGCTGGTGCATTACACGCTGGCCGAGGACATTCGCGCCCTCAAGCGCGTCAAAGACGCCATGGCGCAAGGCAAGCCGATGCCGATGGCCTTGCGCGAGCAGCGCGTCTGGGGCGCCAAAGAACGTCTGTTTGAACGCGTGCTGCCGCGTTTAAGTGAGGCGACATTGGCCAACCTGCTGCAGGCGGCCCACCAGGTGGACGGCATTGTCAAGGGTCTGAAACAAGCCGACTGGCCGGTTGACAACTGGCAGGCACTGCAGCGCCTGGCAATGATGCTGTGTCGCGAGTGCATGACACAGCCGACACGCACTCCTAGAATGGCCTGATGGGCCTCATGCCAAGCCCACAATCCCCGAAAATCGCCGCGCCAGAAGCTGCCCATCGGCATCCAGACCTTCGCCAGAATTCACGAAGACGGTTGCTACTACGTGGATAAAACCGCGTTTGCGCTCAAGCTGATCGAAAAGGCGCGCACGCTACTTTCTGAGTCGCCCGCGCCGTTTCGGTAAAAGCCTGTTTCTCGACACCGTGACGGAACTCTTAGCGGTCAGCGAGGCGCTGTTTATGACCTCAATGTCCTTTGCTTCAAGCTTGGTGGTACATCACACCGCACTTATGGCAGATCCATGAGTCTGCCCAATGTTGATGAAGTTTGGGCCATTCCTGCGAGTTGAACTGGGAATGAGCGCGGAAGCGGTATAGGTTAAGAACAAACAAGGCAACGCCAATCAAAGGCCATATCCAGCTGAACCCCCAGCCGAAAACGACCAGTAATCCACCATAACCAACGCCCCATTTGAGTGCTTTTGTGGGTTTCTTTTCCGGTGGTGCGCAAGCGATGGCCAGTGTCGATTGTGTTTGCCCTGATGTTTTTGAAACACCACCGGCTATCCCAATTCGCCCACCGCTGAAACCAAGTCCGGTCGCGCTGCTGGTCGTGGATGTGTTTTGTGTGCCACTGTGAAACGCAACTTCCAGACGTTGCGTGTTATCAGATTCGCATTTAGGGCATTTCATTTTTATACTCTCAGATATCTGTTTCTGGTTTGCTGCGAGTTCATTTTCAGTCTATGACGGTGTTACCCGAAATAGACGGTTTGTGAACCGCGCACTCAATTGCACTTGCCTGCAGCCTTCAGCAAGGCATTGCAAGACTGTGAGGTTGCCCCGGTTGCTTGCTTGGCTGATTTGCCAACTTGGTTGCAAACAGCATCGGACACCACACGACCGACCACGGAAACCGTTCCGGTCACATAGCAGGTGTATTTTTTGCCCGCATTTGTAGTCGCCAAATAGGTTGTTTTAATACCGTCATCTTCCCGATTTGAAATCGTGAAAGTTCCTTTTTCAATGCCAAGGGCAAAGGCGGTATTTTTTTCGATGGCGTCATTTGTAACGGCAACGGATGCACAGCCAGCGACGAGTCCAACCAACACGACCACGGAAGCGGCAACGACACGGCGTAAGCAAATTGTTTTCATGGGATCTCTTTATTTAATTAATGGCGAATATTGGCGCGGTACGAACCTAGGTAAGCGCTTACCGGCAAGTTTTTCCGTAATCTGAGCAAACTGCCTGCAGAGGTAGACGCATCTCGTTATACACAAGTACCCCATGCGCAAAGCTACTGATTTCATAGCAAAGTACAAAAATGAGTTGGGCCTCCACTGAATTTAAAAGTGTTGATCTGGGAGACCCCAGACGCAATCGACGCGCCATTCGCCTGATGGAGAAATTGAGCGCCAAACCCACGGCCAGCATCCCCGGTGCCTATGGCGACTGGGCCGACAACCGCTGTGGTGCCTGTTATTGACGCAGTTGCGACTGGGATGGACGGGCCCTTGATCCGCCCCCACCACAAACGGCCAAAGTTGTAAGTGCGGGGCTGGATGCCATGAATTCAAAAGCATTCTTTTTCATTGGAATTCCCTGTAGATGATGTGGTTGACGTGTCACTTGATAAATATTGCTGTCTTTAGACACGTGTCTAAAGTGTACAGGCACGAAACATTAGGGGCCTATGCGGCCCAGCAAAAACCAAGCCCTCATCAACGCTTTGGCGACCGAGATCAAACTTCGGCGCCGGGAGTTGGGGTTTTCGCAAGAAGACTTGGCCGGTCATTGCCAGTTGGATCGGCCTTATATTTCCTTGATTGAGGTTGGTCGCAAGCAGCCCACATTGAGCGTGTTGCTGCGCCTCGCGGAAGGTTTGCAGTACCCGCTGGCTGATTTCATGGGTCGGGTGCAGCGGCGTTACCTGCTGGAAAAAGCAGCCATGCGCTCGGAAGAGCCGATCTCCGTAGGCTGAAATCGGGGCGCTAATGGCTTAGTGCATCTGCCAAAATAGCGGCATGCGACTAACCCCCATTGAAAAACAAGTGATTCGAGACGCTAGCCTGCGCTATTTTGGCGTGCGACCGCGTTTGTTTGGCTCTCGGCTGAATGATCTCAAACGGGGTGGCGATATTGATTTGTATATTGAAGCCCCGGTATCGCCCCAGCAGGGGGTTGAGGCCCGATTGCACATGGTCGCTGATATCTGGAAAGAGCTCGGCGAACGCAAAATTGATGTGGTTGTCAATGCGGGCGGTGAGCAATTAGCCATTTACGAAGTGGCACAACGCGAAGGGGTGTTGCTATGAGCTTGCCGCTTGAAGATGCGCTGCGCCAATGTGATCGTCATGCCCAACGGATGAGTCGGGCGATGGCGCGCATTCCTTTTCCTCTTGCGGGTCACGAACTGGCGGAAGACAACGAGGATCTGATCACCCTGATTGATCAGTTTGTATTTCGTTTCACCAAGTTGCAGGACACACTGGGCGAGCATGTGCTTCGGCAGTTTTGCTCGCAAGTCTTGCTTGAACTTGTGGAAGATAGCCCATTTGCCGATATTCTGACCCTGTTGGAGCGGCGTGGCTACCTCACCTCTGACGACTGGCGGATGCAGCGGGTGATGCGCAACACCCTGACCCATGAGTATCCAGAACAAGTCACCTGGCAAGCCGAAGCACTGAATCGTGCCCGTACCATGAGTCTTCAACTCATAGACTGGCTAACCCGATTGAAGTTTGAATTCGAACTGAGAAAAACAACATGAATGCGCTTAACATCGTCGACTACACCCAGGCCCTTGGTTTTAAGGCAAAACAGGCCTCAGCCCTTATGGCGCGTGCGCAACCAGCTACAAAAAACAGAGCACTGCGCAAGCTGGCCGAGTTGCTGCGCGCCAACGTGGCGGCACTGCAAATCGACAACGCCAAAGACATTGAACGCGCCCTGGCGGCGGGCCTGGCCGCACCGCTGGTGGAGCGGCTCAAACTCACGCCCAAGGTGATTGAGACCTGCGCCCAGGGCTGTGAGCAGCTGGCAGCCATGCCGGATGTGATTGGTGAAATCATCGGCATGAAGCAGCAGCCCAGCGGTATCCGGGTCGGGCAGATGCGGGTGCCGATTGGTGTCTTCGGCATGATCTTCGAGAGCCGGCCCAATGTGACGATTGAGGCGGCCAGTCTGTCGATCAAGAGCGGCAACGCCTGTATTTTGCGCGGCGGCTCGGAAGCGATTGAGTCCAACAAGGCACTGGCGAAACTGGTGCAGCAAGCGCTGGAAGCCAGTGGTTTGCCAATGGATGCCGTGCAGCTGGTGCAAACCACCGACCGCGAGGTGGTGGGCCAGCTCATCACCATGCCGCAGTATGTGGACGTGATCATCCCGCGCGGTGGCAAGGGGCTGATCGAGCGCATCAGTCGCGATGCCAAAGTGCCGGTCATCAAGCACCTGGACGGCAACTGTCATGTGTATGTTGATGATCCGTGTGACATCGACATGGCGGTCAAGGTGGCGGACAACGCCAAGACCAGCAAATACAGCCCGTGCAACGCGACCGAAGGCCTGCTGGTGGCGCGCGGCGTGGCTGCTGAATTTCTGCCGCTCATCGGCAAGATATACGCCGAAAAAGGCGTTGAGATGCGCTGCGACCCCGAGGCACTGGCGTTGCTGGCCAAGATGCCGGGCGTCAACAGCAAACCAGCCACCGAGCAGGACTGGTACGAGGAATACCTGGCCCCCATCATCAGCATCAAGGTGGTGGACGGCGTGGACCAGGCTATCGCCCACATCAACCAGTATTCATCGCACCATACGGATGCGATCATCACGCGCGACCACATGCACGCGCAGCAGTTTCTGCGCGAGGTGGATTCAGCCAGCGTCATGGTCAACACCAGCACCCGCTTTGCCGATGGTTTTGAATTTGGTCTGGGGGCCGAAATCGGCATCAGCACCGACAAATTCCATGCGCGCGGCCCGGTGGGCATTGAGGGTTTGACTTCGCTCAAGTACGTGGTGATGGGTGACGGCGAGGTGCGTATTTAAGTTGCTTCGGCGGCCTCTTTGGCTTATATATTGCGGCTGCAGCCAACTTAAAGGTCACTCTATGCGTCATTTCAAGCAAACCCGAATCACATTCGCCACCACGCTGCTGCTCGCGCTGGCCTGGCCGTTGGCGGCCCAGGCCAGTTCCCAGCTCGCCAGCGACAAAGGGTGCTACAACTGCCACGGGGCCACTTTGCGCGGCGAAGCGCCGGGTTTCGATCGCTTGTCTTCCCGACTTTCAAAATACCAGGGGGATCTGGCGGCGGAGCAGAAATTTGTGGACAAGTACCTCGCCGGGAAAATGTTCGAGCACGTAGATGCCCATGAGCGATTGAGCCCTGAGTCGGCCAAGGCGCTGGTTCATTGGCTGGTTGAAGGTGGCAGGTAAGCCGGCGCACGCGTGTGATTGCTGGCTGACCGGGGGCAGGCCTTGAATGGGTCACTATCAACCCCACCTCCTAAAATCTGTCTCATCATTTCTCCAAAGAGGGCCGCATGGTTCCACATCTCGTCACCGCGCTCACCGGCCCCATCAACGAACTTGAGCAGCGCGTGCTGGACTCCATGCCCGCCATCGAGCGCTGGTTTCGGCTGGAATGGATGGAGCACACGCCGCCGTTTTACAGCTCGGTGGACCTGCGCAATGCCGGTTTCAAATTGGCGCCGGTCGATACCAATTTATTCCCCACCGGCTGGAATAACCTGACCCCCGCGATGCTGCCATTGGCGGTGCAGGCCGCCATGGCCGCGATCGAGAAAATCTGCCCGGAGGCACGCAACCTGTTGCTGATTCCCGAGAATCACGCCAGCAACACGTTTTACCTGTCGAGCGTGGCGCAATTGCGGCGCATTTTCCACATGGCCGGCCTGAACGTGCGCATTGGCTCGATTGACCCGGCGATCAAGAAAACCACCACGATTGAGTTGCCCAACGGCGAAAGCGTGACGCTGGAGCCCGTCATCCGCAGCAAGCGCCGCCTGGGCGTCAAGGATTTTGACCCCTGCACCATCCTTCTGAACAACGACCTGAGTGCCGGCGTCCCCGGCATTCTGGAGGATATTCACGAGCAATACCTGCTGCCGCCTTTGCACGCCGGATGGACGACGCGGCGCAAGAGCAAGCATTTCAAATGTTACGAAGAAGTGGCCAAACGCCTCGGCAAGTTGCTGGGGGTGGATCCCTGGCTGATCACCCCGATGTTCGACAAATGCGCACAAGTCAATCTGGCCGACCACGCTGACATGGATGTTCTGAGCACCCAGGTTGATGCGGTGCTGACCAAAATTCGCCGCAAGTACAAGGAATACGGCATCAAGGAGAAGCCGTTCGTGGTGGTCAAGGCCGACAACGGCAGCCATGGCATGGGCATCGTGACCGTGCGTGATGTCAAAGATCTGGAAGCACTCAGCCAAAAAGCACAAAGTCAGAAGAGCGGCACGCGGGAAGGTTCTCCAGCCCACGATATTCTTGTGCAGGAAGGTGTGCTGACCAAGGAGCGGATGAATGACGCGGTGGCCGAGCCGGTGGTCTACATGATGGACCGTTACGTGGTCGGTGGTTTTTATCGGATTCATGCAGGCCGTGGCATCGATGAAAACCTCAATGCGCCGGGATCCAGCTTCGTGCCCTTGGCTTTTGATCAAAGTACCCATCTCCCGCAGCCCGGCATCAGGCCCGGCGCCAGTGCCCCCAACCGCTTCTACATGTACGGCGTGGTGGCGCGCCTGGCCATGCTGGCCGCCAGCTACGAGCTCGAAGCGACGGACCCGGATGCCGAGCTATACAGCTAGGCGGATGATTGATCGCGGCCAGGCCGCAAGGTTTTCAAGGTTCCCGCAACAGACGGTAACCCACAGCGGTTTCGGTCAGAAAATGCCGGGGCTGGGCTGGATCGACTTCCAGCTTTTGTCGCAGGTGGCCCATGTAAATTCGCAGGTAGTGGCTTTGCTCCGCATGTGCGGGTCCCCAGACCTCGCGCAACAGCTGGCGGTGCGTCAGCACCCGGCCCACGTTGGCGATCAGCACCGTCAGTAAACGGTATTCGATGGGGGTCAGGTGCACCTCGGTGCCGCTGCGTCGCACGATGCGCGCCTGTCGGTCGACCTCGACCTCGCCAAAGCGAAAGAGCGGATCGACCTCCCCGACTGCGTCTGTTGCGCCCTCGCCCGGCGCGGCGCGTGGCCGACGCAGGTTGGCGCGCACCCTAGCCAGCAGTTCGCCCACACCAAAGGGCTTGGTGAGGTAGTCGTCGGCACCGGCATCGAGGGCCGCAATCTTGTCGGCTTCGTTGGCACGCGCCGACAGCACCATGATCGGCACGCCGGACCAGCCGCGCACGTCGCGGATCAGCTCCAGCCCGTCGCCATCGGGCAGGCCCAGGTCCAGCACCAGCAGATCGGGCTTGCGGGTGCCGGCTTCCGTCAAGCCCTTTTTGATCGTGTCGGCTTCGTGCACCTGCCAGCCTTCGGCTTCGAGCGCCGCGCGCACAAAGCGGCGAATCTGGGGTTCGTCCTCGATGATGACGGCAATGGGGGCAGGCATGGTTGGGGTGAAAAAATTGGTTTCGGGTTCAGGCATCGTGGGCGACGGGGAGTTCCGGCGGCGGCATGCGTGGCAGCGTCAAGATGAATTCTGCACCACCGCCCAAAGCCTGGGCCGCCGTGATGTGTCCGCGGTGGGCTTCCACCACCGCCTTGCAGATCGCCAGCCCGAGGCCGACGCCCGGCGTGGCCGATTCGGTTTTGCCGCGCGTGAACTTTTCAAACAGGGTCTGCTCCTGGCCTTTGCTTGAGGGCGGCAGGCCCGGCCCGTGGTCGCGCACGGTCAACACCAGCGTCGAGGGCGTGACCCGGGCACTGACCAAGACGGGTCGGGCGTCAGGCTCGGCAGAAACGCCATATTTGGCAGCGTTCTCCAGCAGATTTACCAGCACCCGCTCCATCAGCGCCGCGTCGAACTCCACCAGGGGCAAGTCGGCGGGCACGTCGGTTTGCACCACCACATTTCCCAAGGCGTGGCGTGCCGCGCGGATGGCGCTGCCCACCAGCTCCTCGACCGAATGCCAGTCGCTGCGCAGGTTGACCTGGCCGCTTTGCAGGCGCGCCATATCCAGCAGGTTGGTGACCAGCGCGTTGAGCTGCCGCGCCTCCTGGACGATGGCGCGCGCCGAGGTGGCCTGGTCGTCCGCCAGTGGCGGTCTGGAGCGCTCAAGAGATTCAGCCAGCCCTACCAACGCCGTCAGCGGCGTTCGCACGTCATGCGAGATGGCCGCCAGCAAGGCGTTGCGCAGGCTCTCGGATTCCATTTGCACTACCGCCGCTTGCGCCACTTCCACATAGTGCACCCGCTCAATCGCAATGGCAATCTGGCGTGCCAGCGTCTCCAGCTGCTGCACCTGCTCGGGAATCAGGAGCCAACGTGGGTGAGCCGGCTGCAGCGCCAGCACGCCGCGAATCCGCATCGGCGCCTGCAGCGGAACGTAATGCCAGGCGTGCGCGGGCAGGGTGGCGGTGGCCAGGCCGGCGCGCTGGCCGTGGTGAAAAGCCCAGTCGGCAATGCTGGCATCCATGGAGTCGGGCAGGTCGCTACCCAGCGCCAGCTGGTCATTGGTGTCGGTCAGCAGCACCCGGGCCTGGCCGCCAAAAGTGCGCTGCACCGCTGCCTCGCCGAGCTCCACCACCTGGACGGCCTGCAAGGCGGCCGACAAGTCGCGCGTCAACTCGAACAGGGCCTGGGCGCGCCGCTCGCGACTGGTTGAAATGCGGGCCGAAAAGCGCAGACGCGCGGTGAGCTGACCGATCAGCAGGCCGACCAGCAGCATCACCGCAAACGTCACCAGGTATTGCACGTCGCTGACGGCAAACGAAAAGCGCGGCTGCACAAAGAAAAAGTCGAATGAGGCCACGCCCAGCACGGCGGCCAGCATGGCCGGGCCGCGCCCCAGCTTCGTGGCAACCAGCACCACATACAGCAGGAACAGCATCACGATGTTGGCCAGATCGAACAGGGTCACCAGCGGCAAAGCCAGCAGCGTGGTCAGCAGGCAGGCGGCACCGGCCCAGGCATAACCGGGCCAGGCGTCGCGCCATGGCGCCGCCTCTTCGTCTTCCCGGTCATTGCGGGGCACGGCTTGGGACAGCCGGCGTGTGCTGTCGGCCACGCCTACTTCGATGATGTCCAGCGCCGGGGCCAGCGTGGCGAGTTGGCGCGTGAGGGTGGGGCGCATGACGCGCCACAGTGCCTGCCAGCGCCGCGGGCGCGGTCGGCCGGTGACCAGCGTGGCGCAGTTCAGGGTCTGGGCCTGCCGCACCAGTTCGCTCGCGACATCGTTGCCGGCCAGCACCGCCGTGGTCCCGCCCAGTTCTTCGGCCAGCTTGAGCACGGCCAGCGTGCGGTCGCGTACCGAGGCCGGCAGGCGCTGCAGTGCGGGTGTTTCCACATAGACCGCATGCCAGCGCACGTTGAGTTGGTCGGCCAGCCGGGCGGCGCTGCGCACGGCATGCTCGGCACCCACATGGGGGCCGACGCACACGAGGATGGCGCCGGAGGTGTTCCAGGCGGGCGCACTGGCGAGGGCTTGGCCGGTCCCGGATTGTGACTGCTCGATGCGGTAGCTGCGTACGTCGTCTTCCACATGTTCGGCGGTGCGGCGCAGGGCAATCTCGCGCAGGGCAATCAGGTTGCCCTTGCGGAAAAAGTTCTGGGCCGCGCGTTCCGCCTGTTGCGGCAGGTAGACCTTGCCGGCCTTGAGGCGTTCCAGCAGCTCGTCGGGTGTGATGTCCACCAGGATGATTTCATCCGCGCGGTCCAGCACCGTATCGGGCACGGTCTCCTGCACGCGGATGCCGGTAATGGCGCCCACTGTGCCATTGAGGCTTTCCAGATGCTGGACATTGAGGGCGCTCCAGACGTCAATGCCCGCATCCAGCAACTCCTGCACATCCTGCCAGCGCTTGGGGTGGCGCGAGCCCTCGGTATTGCTGTGCGCCAACTCATCGACCAATAACACTGCCGGGTGAGCGGCCAGTGCAGCGTCCAGGTCGAATTCAAACAGGGTGCGGCCGCGATACGGCACCTCGCGCAGTGGCAATTGCGGGAGGCCCGCCAGCAATTCGGCGGTTTCGCTGCGGCCATGGGTTTCGATCACACCGACCAGCACCTCCCGTCCCGCCCGGCGCTCGCGCTGCGCGGCATTGAGCATGGCGTAGGTCTTGCCCACGCCCGCGCCGGCACCGAAGTAAATGCGCAGCTTGCCGCAGCGCGCGCGCTCCCCTTCGCTGCGGATTTTCGCAAGCAGCTGATCGGGGTCCGGGCGGGATTCGTGGAGGCTAGCCAAAAGTGAGTACCTGTCGTTTCAAGTTGTGAGTGAAGCGAAGGGTAGCACCACGGCGCCAGTTCAGAACGTTTTGCCGACCGACAGCACCACCGTGGTTTTGCCGACCTGCTGCGGGTCCTGGGCAGCCGAGTTGCCAACTTGGTAGAACGTCGTGTCGGCGTTGGTGCCGATCAGGGCCAGCCCGAGGTTGAAGCCGCTGACTTCCTTGCTCAGAGACACCTTGTAGTCCGCATAGGAGAGCTCACTGTAGTTGCGCACCGAGGTATAGCCCACATGCAGGCCCAGTGTGAGCTTGTTGCCCAGATCAGGGTTGTAGTTCAGATCGAGGTAGCTCGTGCCTTTCGAGTCGCCGCGTGCTGGCAGGATGCTCCAGTAGGCATAGCCAGCGGTGGTGCTGTTCAAACCGAAATAGTCGGTCATGGCATAGGACAACTTGGCGTTGAACGGGCCTTGCGTGACGCCGACGTAGACCTCGGTGTTGTCGTATTTTTCGCCCGTGGGTGTGGCTGGCGCGCTGTTCAGGCGGGCGCCGGGGTACTGGTAGCGCAATACACCGACATCGACTGTCCAGTCTTTGGCGGGCTCGAAGCGGTAGCCGCCGTACAAGTCCATCTCCAGGCTGGCCCCATTGTTGTAGCTGTTGGACGAAACGTTGGAGTTCCAGTTGCCAAGGTAGAAGCCGCTGGCGTGCGTGTAGTCGATGCCGCCCTGCACCGCCGGCAGGCCCCAGCTTTGCGAGATACCGCGGAAGCGGTAGTCAGAGACCAGGGTGAAGTTGCCGGTGACGGAGGGGGTCGGCGCCGGTGCGACGACGTCGCCTGCGGCTGGTGCCGTGGTTTGCGCAGAGGCGACGGCGCACAGCGCGGCTGCAGCCAGGGCGGCTACTCGTTTAATCATATTCATGTTCATATATTTTCCTGGAGATGGTTTTATGTTGGACGGCTATTCACTGCGGCCGTGCCGACGCTATTTCTGTTTTTTGTCGCGCGAGACAATGAACCAGGCTACGCCCAGCGGCAGCGCGAACACCGCCAGTGCGAACAGGGCGCGCACCACTTCAGAGGCCATGGGGCCACCCATGCTTGGCCAGGTGCTCGGACCAGGGGGAGATGCGCCCGATTTGCCCGCAGGGCACGCACTCGATCACCTGGTGCATCACCTCGTCCACCCTGTCGGCGGGCAAGTGAACCTGCAGTTGCACCAAGCTGTCATGCGGCTGCGGAATGCAGCGCAGGATGCCAGCATCGGGGCAGCGCGCGATCGCGCGGCGCACCCGCACTGCTTCGATGGACGGCACGGTGATATCGATCACCACGAACTCCGACCGGTGACCGGTCGGGGTCTGCGGGGCCAATGAAGCGCCCAGGAACTCTGAATAAGCGGCATAAGCCATGGTCATATCGCTTAACGAAGAGCATCCAGCGCCAGATTGAGCTTGAGCACGTTGACTTGTGACTCACCCAAAAAACCGAGCAGCGGATTTTCAGTCTGCAGGTCAACGAGGCCCTGCACCCTCTCGGCCGCCAGGCCGCGCGCCTTGGCCACCCGGGCCACCTGGAAGCGTGCCGCAGCGGGGCTGATGTGCGGGTCCAGCCCACTGGCTGAAGCCGTGACCAGGTCAACCGGCACTGGTACCGTGTTGCCAGGATCGGCGGCACGCAAGGCTTCAATGCGGCCCTTGACCGCGTCAGTCAACGCCGGGTTCAGCGGGCCCTGGTTGGAGCCACTGGAAGATGTGGCGTTGTAGGCCATGGGACTAGTGGCTGACGGCCGGCCCCAGAAATGCTTGGGATCGCTGAAGTTCTGACCAATCAGGCTGGAGCCAACCGGCTTGCCGTCACGCAGGATCAGGCTGCCGCCAGCCTGCGCCGGAAACAGTGACTGCGCCACGCCGGTCACCACCAGGGGGTAGGCGATGCCGGTCACCAGCGTGAGGACGGCGAACAGCACCAATGCGGGTCGAATAATGTTTTTCATGATGATTCCTTAAATCTTGTTGCCTAAGCGAGCCTGGCTCAGGCCAGGTGCAATGCGACCAGCACCAGGTCAATCGCCTTGATCCCGATGAAGGGCACGATCAAGCCGCCCACGCCGTAAATCAGCAGATTGCGGCGCAGCAGGGCTGCCGCGCCAATGGCCCGGTACTTGACACCCTTGAGCGCCAGCGGGATCAGGAACATGATGATCAGCGCGTTGAAAATCACCGCTGACAAAATGGCCGATGACGGGCTGCCCAGGCGCATCACATTCAGTGCTGCCAGCTGTGGATAGGTGGTCACGAAAATCGCCGGAATGATGGCGAAGTACTTGGCCACGTCGTTGGCAATCGAGAAGGTGGTGAGCGAACCGCGCGTCATCAGCAAGGCCTTGCCGGTCTCCACAATCTCCAGCAGCTTGGTCGGGTTCGAGTCCAGATCGATCAGGTTGCCGGCTTCCTTGGCGGCCTGGGTACCGCTGTTCATCGCCACCGCCACGTCGGCCTGCGCGAGGGCCGGTGCGTCGTTGGTGCCGTCACCGGTCATGGCCACGAGCCGGCCTTCGGCCTGGTACTGGCGAATCAGCTTGAGCTTGTCCTCCGGCGTGGCCTCAGCCAGGAAATCATCGACGCCCGCTTCCGCTGCAATGGCCGCCGCCGTGAGCTTGTTGTCGCCGGTGATCATGATGGTCTTGATGCCCATGCGGCGCAGCTCGCCAAAGCGCTCCTTGATGCCGGCCTTGACGATGTCCTTGAGCTCCACCACGCCGAGCACGGTGTTGCCATCGGCCACTGCCAGCGGCGTGCTGCCGCGGCGTGCGACCTCATCGGCAGCCCGAACGACTTCTGCCGGGACCTTGCCACCCAGGGCCTCAACGTATTTGCGGATTGCATCCACCGCACCCTTGCGCAAGTTACGGACGCTGCCGTCAGCTTGCGCCAGATCGATGCCGCTCATGCGTGTTTGGGCCGTGAATGCAACCTCTGTGGTGGAGCCCACCACAGGTTGAAGAAAGCCAAGTTTTTCCGCGAGTGCGACGATGCTGCGCCCCTCGGGGGTCTCATCGGCCAGCGAAGCCTGCATGGCGCAGATGCCGAGTTGGCGCTGTGTCACCCCCGGTGCGCTCAGGAAGGCGCTGGCCTGCCGGTTGCCGTGGGTGATGGTGCCGGTCTTGTCCAGCAGCAGCACGTCCACATCGCCCGCGGCTTCCACTGCACGGCCCGAGGTGGCAATCACATTGGCCTGCATCATGCGGCTCATGCCCGCCACACCTACCGCCGACAGCAAGCCGCCGATGGTGGTGGGAATCAGGCACACCAGCAAGGCCACCAGTGCCGTGATGCTCACGGCGGTGCCGGCCTTGGCGGCTTCCACGCTGAAAACGGAGTACGGCAACAGCGTAACCGTGACGATCAGGAACACGATGGTCAGCGCCACCAGCAAAATGGTCAACGCAATTTCATTCGGTGTTTTCTGGCGTTTGGCGCCCTCGACCATGCTGATCATGCGATCCAGGAAGGACTCGCCCGGATTGACCGTGATGCGTACCACCAGCCAGTCGGACAACACCTGTGTGCCACCGGTCACGGAAGAAAAGTCGCCGCCCGACTCGCGCACCACGGGTGCCGATTCGCCGGTGATGGCGCTCTCGTTGACCGAAGCCACGCCTTCGATAACCTCGCCATCGAGCGGAATCATGTCGCCGGTTTCCACCAGCACGACATCGCCTTTTCTCAGGTTCTCCGCTTCCAGGGGCAACCAGGTCGTGCCATGGAACACGTTGTTGGCTGACGCCTTGAATTTCTTGGCCCAGGTGCTTTTCTTCAGGCTGCGCAGCGAAGCGGCCTGCGCCTTGCTGCGGCCTTCGGCCAGTGCTTCGGCGAAGTTGGCAAACAGCACGGTGAACCACAGCCACAGGGCCACGGAAAAGATGAAGCCGACGGGTGCCTCACCATGCCCCTGCAGCGCCTGCAGGCCCAGCAAGGTCGTCAGAATGCTGCCGATATAGACGACAAACATCACCGGGTTGCGCCATTGCACCCGTGGGTCCAGCTTGGTGAAGGACGCCTTGATGGCTGGCTTGAGCAGCACCGGATCGAAGAGCGTTAAAGAAGTTTTCGTTTTCATATCATTTACCTTACTTTTCGGCGGTTCAATGACCAGGCCACAGCATCAGATGCTCAACCACCGGGCCCAGCGCCAGAGCGGGTACGTAGTTGAGTAAGCCCACCAGCAGCACGGTGCCAATCAGCAGCGTCACAAACAGCGGGCCGTGCGTCGGCATGGTTCCTGCCGTCACGGGCAGGCGTTTCTTGGCGGCCAGGGCGCCGGCAATGGCCAGCACCGGCACGATGACGCCGAAGCGGCCGAACCACATGGCCAGGCCCAGCATCCAGTTGTAGAACGGTGTGTTAGCCGACAGGCCGCCAAAGGCGCTGCCGTTGTTGTTCGCCGCCGAAGTAAATGCGTACAGAATTTCGGAAAAGCCATGGGCGCCAGGGTTGGCAATGCCGGCTTTGCCGTCGGTGGCCAGCACGGCAATCGCCGTGCCGAGCAGCACCACAATCGGCGTCACCAGAATGGCGATCGAGGTCAGTTTCATTTCATGCGCCTCAATCTTCTTGCCCAGGTACTCCGGCGTGCGGCCAATCATCAGGCCGGCAATGAACACCGCCAGGATGGCGAACACCAGCATGCCGTACAGCCCAGTGCCGGTGCCGCCAAACACCACTTCGCCCAGCTGCATCATCACCAGGGGCACCATGCCGCCCAGCGGTGTGAAGGAGTCGTGCATGCCATTGACCGCACCACACGAGGCCGAGGTGGTGATCACGGCAAACAGGCTGGAGGCATTGATGCCATAGCGCACTTCCTTGCCTTCCATGTTGCCGCCGGACTGCAAGCTGCTGGCCGTCTGGTCCACGCCCAGGGCAGCGATCAGTGGATTGCCGGCCTGCTCGGCGGGCGTGATAACCACCACTGCAATGACAAACATCACGGTCATCGCGGCCAGCACGGCCCAGCCCTGACGCCGGTCGCCGACCTCGCGACCGAAGGCAAAGCACAAGGCCGCCGGGATCAGGAAAATCGCCAGCATCTCCAGCAAATTGCTCAGCGCAGTCGGGTTTTCATAGGGGTGGGCTGAATTGGCATTGAAGAAACCACCGCCGTTGGTGCCCAGCATCTTGATGGCTTCCTGCGACGCGACCGGGCCCATGGCGAGGGTCTGCTTGTCGGTCTTCAGGTCTTCCATGACCGGATTGCCCTTCTCGTCTTTCAGTGCCTGACCGTCAGCGCCATTTTTAGGCTGCTGGTAGCTGTTGATTTCCAGCGTCGTCACGTCCTTGTAGGCGTCAAAGTTCTGAATCACGCCCTGGCCCACCAGCAATAGGGCGATGACCAGCGACAGTGGCACCAGCAGCCAGGTGGTGATGCGCGTAACGTCAACCCAGAAGTTGCCGATGACACCGGTTGAGCGTGCGACAAAGCCGCGAATGAGCGCGAACACGACAGCAATGCCGGTCGCGGCAGACAAGAAGTTCTGCACCGCGAGCGCCAGCATCTGTGTCAGGTAGCCCATGGTGGACTCACCGCCGTAGCCCTGCCAGTTGGTGTTGGTGACAAAGCTGATGGCGGTGTTGAAAGACGAGTCGGGTGACACATTGGCCATGCCCGCCGGATTCAGCGGCAGCCAGATCTGTAAACGCTGCAGCGCATAGACCGCGAAGACGCCCAGTGCATTGAAAGCCAGCAAAGCCAGCGCGTACTGCGACCAGTTCATGGACTTGTCGGCGGAGGTGCCCGCCAGACGGTACAGGGGCGCTTCCACCCGCTGCATCCAGACCGGCAGCTTGCCGGAACTCAGGCGCGCCAGCCAGATGCCCAGCGGCCAGGCTGCCACCAGCAGTAGACCGAGATAAAGGGCCAACAAGCCCCATGACGTGGTACTCATCAGAACTCCTCGGCGCGGATCAGCGCATAGACCAGATAGGCGAACAACAGGACGGCGCAAACGCCGCCCAACCCGTAAAGTAGGTCGAGGCTGTTCATGGGCGGCCTCCGGCTGGTTTTTCGAGCTTCTTGAAACCCCAGACCAGCAGGACCATCAGGCCCCATAGCCCGGCGGCAGCGGCGATAAATACGATATCCATGAGCAACTCCTGAGTCAAATGAATGACACGAATTGTGGATACCGGTGCGTAAAAACGGAGATGAGATTTGTCAACCGGCTGTAAAAAAACCATAAACGTGGAATTCAGGGCCCGTCATTGCTCATTGTTGATATGAGTGAGTCTGCTGCTCAATGGCTGGGAGTGCCAGCGCACGCTCTGCGCTCTGCGTTCGGCAGGACCCGCGAGCATCTTCTCTTGTCGGATACGAAAATATTTTCATAAGCTTGCAGTCAATATCCCAATTGTGGAAAACATACTGCCAGCAGAAGCACCGCTGCGCTACCTACGGTGCGACTGTCGTACGGGTTTTGCTTTCCATAATTTCCCCAACCACGAGACGTTGTGCCATTGGCGCTATCGCAACCCAGTGGCTTGATTCCTGAAAACGAAGCGGGGTATTCTCCAAGGCAACGATGACAGGGTTTCGCATGTGGCGCACTCGTGAGCGCAGATTTCGTGCAAAGCTCCGCTGTGAAGGCACTCTCTATTCACGAGGCAGCGTCGGTGGTCCGCCTGCAAAACGTTTCACAATTGAAAATTACCTCAATGGCCGATTCCTGTAGGTCGGGTGACCGTTGTTAACCGTCCTGTTGTAGTCCAATCAGAAAGTGTTCAACACCCCAGTAGTTGTCGGCTTTAAACAGATAGCGGATGGTCATCGCCGCTGTTATAAGCAAGATCAAATCATCCCTTTCGACCGCAGACGGCAAGCGACTCCCGTTCTCCTAACCCTTCAAGATATTTCGTCGACGCTGTCCTCAGTTTTCGGCACAAACACCATCCCGGTCTTGGCATTGAAATCCATCAAACCGGCATAGCGTCCCCAGGCGATCATGGTCTGGAACGTCTTTTCTGGATTGTCGTAAGGCAATGCACTGCCGATATCTTTGATGACGCGCGCCGAGTCCACCTCTTCATACTCGCGAAGCAAGGCAATAATGATGTGAAACAAACGCAGTTTGAATACCTGCTCGGCAAAGATGGCGTGTCTGGCCGCCCGGTCTGCCGCCACAAAACGTCGGCCCAGTTCAGTAAAACGAACCTCTTGCTTAGGCGTATCAACCAACTCCAGAATCTCGGCCGCCTTCACCAGCGCAATCGTCTCGCCAAACTCTTTGCCAATCTCATCCGAGATGTCGTAGATGTTGGACAGCTCAGGGGCGTCGTGCAAGATGCTAAGTAGCCCCAGAATCTGGCCCACGGGAACGAGCGGTATCGATTCCATGCGGTTGCGAGCGCGCGAGAGCGGTTGACCTGCTACCGGTACCTCTACCGGAATATCCGGCAGTGTGGTGGTGGTGATGCATTCATGGATAAGGCTTACCAGCCTTTGAAACTCCTGGCTTTTGGTATCGCGGGGATACGGCAGCGGATTCTCCAATACCAGACCGAGCCGCCCCGGACGCGGAAACAGCACAACGATGCGGGTAGCCATTTCTACCGCTTCTTCAATGTTGTGCGTGACCATAAAAATCGAGCTCAGGCCAGTACCAGGCGTGTGCCACAGACTGATAAGTTCCTGGCGTAAGTTCTCGGCGGTCAGTACATCCAGGGCACTGAAGGCCTCGTCCAGGCACAGCAGTCGGGGCTGCGACACCAGTGCCCGTGCAATGCCGACGCGCTGGCGCATGCCACCGGAAAGCTCACGTGGATAAGCTGCATGGTAGTTGCCCAAGCCGATTAACTCAATGGCGCGGTCTACTGCCACATTACGCTCAGCGCGGCTGAGTTGATGCGCCATCAACCCGACAGCCACGTTTTGCTCCACGGTCAGCCACGGGTAGAGCGCGAAGGTTTGAAACACCACCGAGGCATCTTCGTTGATGCCATGCAAGGTTTCGCCATTGTGCAACACCCGCCCCGAGGTGGGCTCAATCAGACCGGTCAGACAACGCAGGATGGTTGATTTCCCGGAGCCCGATTGACCGAGCAAGGCCAGCAACTCGCCCTCATGCACTGCGATGTCAATCTGTTCCAGCACTTTCAATTCGTGCCCGCCGGCCGTGTCGAACGACTTGAATACGGCGCGTAGTTCCGCGATAGGTGGTGCGGCCACGGCGGTGTCGATAAGGTTGGTCATGCTTGGTGGGGGTTAGTCAAATATCAATCCAGCCGGAAACGGCGTTCTGCATAGCCATACAGCCGCCGCCAAACCAGCTTGTTCATGACAACGACAAAGAGCGACATCACACCAATGCTGACAATGATGAGCGGCGTGTCACCGCTTTTGGTCACCTCGGCGATAAAGGCGCCCAGGCCATCGGCTTTGAGCGTCGTGTCGCCCCAGGTGGCGAACTCCGCCACAATACTGGCGTTCCAGGCGCCCCCTGCCGCAGTACAGGCACCTGTGACCCAGAACGGAAATATCGCGGGCAAAATCAACGTGCGCCACAGCTTCCATTTGCGTAAGCCGTAGATGCTGGCGACTTCCTTCAACTCATTCGGAATCGCCATGGCACCGGCAATTACGTTGAACAAGATGTACCACTGCGTGCCCATAGCAATCAGCAAAATGCTGCCCCAGTTCATCGACGTGTGCGTGGCAACAAACAAACCCACCACAATCGGGAAGGTCATGTTGACCGGAAACGAGGCCCCGATTTGTGCCAGCGGCTGGGCAAATCGAGCCACTTTTGGATGAAACCCAATCCAGACGCCTACCGGCGTCCAGACTAGCGTCGCCAATACCGTCATGGCCAGCACGCGCAGCAGTGTCAAAAACCCAAGCCAGACAATGTGTCCGACCATGGCCACGGTGAGCGCCCCGTGAAGCGCTGCAATCGCAGCAAAGACACCGATGATGGCCTCATAGCCCAACCACGCAGTGAGTGCCAGCCCGGCGATACGTAGCGGCCAGTTCACCGCCCCAGGTCTCGACCGCTTGGCTGACGGCTTGACTCGCCGAAAGGTTTGACCCAGCGCATCTTGCACTGGCTGCCAGATGTGCAAACCAAGCCAGGTGAATACATAGGTGCCGCGCAGCAGGTTGTATACCCACGAGGTCGGAGGCAGGCCAGACTCGGTGAGTTCTATCTTGAACTTGTCAGCCCAAACCAGCAGCGGTCGCCAGATAAGCTGGTCACTCATCAAAATCAGGACCAACATCGCAATGACGGCCAACAGGGCGGCGTGGTGGTCGCCCTTTTCTAGCGCGCTGGCCATGTAAGAACCGAGTCCTGGCAGCTTGATATCTTTGTTCATCACGCTGATGGCTTCGCTTTGTGCCACAAAAAACCAGCCACCGCCAAACGACATCATTGAATTCCAGATTAGGCTATGCGCCGAGGCGGGCAACTCAACGGTGCGAAAGCGCTGCCAGCGGCTCAAGCCGTAGGTTGATGCCGCCTCTTGCATATCCGTGGGAATCGTCACCATTGAATGGTAAAAACCAAAGGCCATATTCCAAACTTGGCCGGTGAAAATTGCAAAGATAGCAGCGCATTCCACACCCAGCAAACTGCCGGGAAAAAGCGCCATGAATCCAGCTACCGTCGCCGACAAGAAGCCAAGCACAGGTACCGACTGCAAAACATCCAGGGCCGGAAGAATGACCGCCCGCGCGGCGCTATTTTTTGCGGCAAGATAACCCAGCGAAATGGCGAAGAATAAGGAAAAACCGAAGGCAATCCACATGCGCAGCAGCGTGCGGCCGGCATAGTAAGGAATCTGGCTGGTCGAAAAGTCCAGTTCGGGAACGGATGCCGGATTAAACGCGACCAGCATGCCTTGCCCAAAGTGCATCACACTCCAGAGCACCCCAAAGAGGGTCAGCAAAACAAGGCCGTCTACCCAAGTGAAGTTAGGTCGGTTGTTGTCTACGACCAATTGAGGGGAGATGCTTTTCATGAACGGCGGATGATAGCAAGTTAGGTCTCAAATTCTGGAATCGACTGCGGTGATCAGCCACCATGAGGTAACGATGGCTGGCTCCAATGATCTTTCAATCCAAGAAGCTGCTCATACAGCGCTGTGTCTTTCATGTTCAAGTCAGACATTTTGAAAAACTGGATTCTCCAAGATTGAGAGAGAAATCACAATGGAATTGATGAAGAACCGGTCGGATTAAGCTGGTCAGTCGTTAGGCCTTTTGCAACCTGCCAGGGTTACTCATTGCGGCACGAACGCTACCGCAGCACCATCGCACCAAACAAGGGGAGGTGCCGAGCCGGCTGCGCATAGTGCCGTGGCATCCGGGAATTCGGAGCAGAGTCAATCGTCTTGTTGAGCACACTGCTACGATACGTCTTGCCGGGCAATTTCACTTGTTCGACGATGCGAAACCCCTGCGCGAGATAGAACTGGATCAAATCCGAAGCAGGTGCTGGAGTGTCCAGTGCCAGTTGAGAATAGTGGCGCTCGCGCGCCCAACGAGTGGCGAATTGCAGCAAGGCCTTACCGCAGCCCGTGCCCTGGAAGCTCGGGTCGACCGCGAATTGGTGCACGCTGGCGACATCTGACTGCCGGTACCATGGGCATTCGCAGTGGCGATCGCTCTCATGCAGCGTCACGGTGCCGACAAGGCAGCCATCGCAGACCGCCACATAGCACTCACCGAGCCGCACTCGCTGCGAGGTCGTCTCAACGCTCTGATCCACGCAAGTACAGTTAAGCCCCACGCGACCGAGATGGGAGAAGGCTCGATGGAGCATGGACGTCAGTTCGTCGAGCGAGTCGCTTGGTGCGAGATGTCGAATGTGAAAGACTTGCATGAGTTGCTCCGTCAAACTGCACCCGCCATTTCGGCGTTTTGTGCGGTGGAGTCATTGCACCAGAAGACATGTCAAGAAGTTGCAGTGAATCGACTTCGCGCCGTAAAAATTCCGTATACAAGTCATGGTCACGCAAACCATATGCGCTGCGATCCAGGGTTCTCAGGCGCATCACGTCGCAGTGTTGCCCGCAGGCATTCGAGCTGCTTTCTACTTAATGCCCAAGAATGCGTAGTAGTCCACAGCGCATTTTTCTTGACCGAGATACAGTTCTACTAAGGGAGAGGTAGATGATCGAGACGACCAAGTGACATGGAGGACTCAGAGTTCTTGACTTGAGACTTCCAGCAGTTTAAGTGCCTCCACTGCCGCGGGTGAATTGACGACCATTTCAACGCTGGGCTGGCCGTCGCCGCATTTTCAAGCCCGTTCTAATCGTCTGCTTCCGGTTTGGCCTGCTGCACGGCAACCGCGCCAGAATTTTGTACATGTTTCTGAATTTGTGGTGGTGGTGTCGCGCCCGTTGTGGTCGCTGAAATGACGGCACTTGAGCCGCCTGCCGCAATTGTCATCTGATGCAGGTCCGTCGCCGCAAAGACACCCACAATGGTCAACACTATCAACAAGCTCAAGACACACGCGATTGTTTTCATTTCAACCCTGTCCAAGTGTTGTCGATGGAAGTGTATTTTTCCTCGGGGTACGGTCGGGCTGTTGCACGGTGCCGTGACCTAATGATTAACCCACTGCTGAATCTTCTGACTGGGTTGTGCTGGTGTCGCGTCCGCTGTGGTCGCTCGAGGAGCATCATTTGAACCGCCCGTCGCAATTGCCATTTCGTGGAGTTCCGTTGAGGCAAAAATTCCCACGATGGCCGACATTATTGACAGAATAAGGACAGCAAAGACTGTTTTCATTTCAAGCCCTTCCACAGGTATTCTGTGGCCGTAGGAATAATTGGTGCCAATCACGGCGGCCTCTGTAGCGATCCCCATATCCCAAATCCAGCGCTCCCCCGATTGACGGAAAAGACGGTTGGACGTAGTACGCGGGATAGATCGGTGGCACTACAACCACATTGGAAGGATGTCGCATTGGCGTCAGTTCCTCCAGCGAGTCGCCTGGTGCGAGATGTCGAATGTGAAAGGCTGGCAAGAGTCGCTCCGTCAAACTGCACCCGCCATTTCGGCGTGTTATGCGGTTGAGTCATTGCACCAGAAGACGTATAAAGATATTGAAGAGAATTGACTGCACGCTGTATAAATTCCGTCTTCAAACCATGGTCCCTGCAACCATAATCGCTGCGGTCTGGTTTGAGGCTTTCCCGCCTGTCTGCTTTTCACCCATTGGCGAAGTAACGTTCTGGATACGCTTTCAATCTGACCAGTCTCCAGGCCCAAGTCGCTACCGGCTCCTCCGGGCTGTCTTGCAGGCGTTTCAGGGCGCCGCGCCCTTGGTCTTTGAGTTCATCGATGGCACCTGTCGTGCTCGCGGCGCGACCGTCAACGCGACAGAGCTCCACAATTTGCCTAGGCGGTTGTCTGGACTACATCGTTCGGTCAAACGCACCTGCTCAATCCAGGCTCAGACCTTGCACAGTCCCTCAATGATTAACAGTTTTTATTCTTTTTTTACGCCATTGCCACAAATCTTTGGTAAAAATTGACGAGGATTTTCCTATCATGACCCTATCGAAACAATAGATCGGGTTCGCATATGGATGCAATCTCTCTCGCTTGCGTTGACAGATCAATTTCCCGTCATGTGGGGCCGCACTTGACAAATATTGCAGACCTCCTTGCGCCTGAAGACATCCTGCTCGATCTGGATGTTTCAAACAAGGGCCAACTTTTTGAAGCAATTGACCGTCATATGGTTCAGAAGCATGCCATGGCCAAAGGGTTTGTCGCCATGAGCCTGGCCAACAGGGAGCGAGTCGGCTCGACGGGCCTCGGAGACGGTGTCGCCGTACCGCATGCTCATGTGAAAAACCTGGATCATGTGCAGTTCGCTTACATCCGGCTGAAATCGCCGATCGCCTTTGATGCACCGGACCGCAAGCGTGTATCAGACGTTCTTGTGCTTCTGGTACCGAACCAAGCCAACCAGGAGCATCTGAATATTTTGGCTGAGGTGACCCAAATCTTCCCTGATCGCCAGTTTCGCGAACGCTTGCATCAATGCAACTCTCCTTCGGGGGTCAAGAGGCTGTTCGATTCCTGGGTACCTCTAGCCTGACGCTTGCTGCGTATGGAAGCACCCATTTTCCTGATATCTGCATGAAATTTCTGGAACATTCATGTCCCCGATGCCAAGGCGCGGTCAAATTTGCCCTGCTGGAATTGACCGCGCAATGCAGTGGATGTGGTTCTGCGCTGGAAATGAAGCCAGACTTCCTGCGCACATTGACAAGCAAAGCGCTCTTTTTTTCAGGAGCACTGTTACTCGGCAGCACGATATCGGACATGCTGACTTCGCTGGGTTTTGCAGATCAAGGCGTTGACCGGCTGGTGGCCGATTTGACAATAGGCGCAGGGTATTACTTCATATGCCGTTTAGTGTTTTCCGCATTCCAACGTCCAGAGAGACCAGCAGGACCATCAGGCCCCACAGGGCGGCGGCAGCGGCGATAAATACGAGATCCATGAGCAACTTCTTAGTCAAATGAATGACTGAAGTGTGGCGATGGGTGCGTAAAAACGGGGATGAGATTGCTCAAGCGGCTGTAAAAAACTATAAAAATCGGTCTATCCCGCAACCAGGCCACTGGCACTGCCTTAGTGCGGTCACTAAACCCAGTTAGTTACGCGGTGGTAGTTGTTGCGTTGCAACATTTGCGAAGTTAGTCGAATTTAGAGCTTATCGTGCTGTTGCAAGTCAGGCCGGCAAGCGCAAAATGGCGATCCCAAATGAAATGGAACCCCGCAGCCTTAAGACGGGGTGAACTTGTGTCAGCATCCAAATCGTCCCTCACCGCGCTCACGCTGGGCGCCATCGGTGTCGTCTATGGCGACATCGGCACCAGCGTCCTGTACGCATTCAAGGAAGTGTTCGTCAGCGGGCATGTTGCCATCACGACCGACAACATACTGGGTGTCTTGTCGCTCTTCTTCTGGACCCTGACCATCATCGTCTCACTCAAGTACGTGGCGTTGATCATGCGGGCCGACAACCATGGCGAGGGGGGGCTGATGGCCTTGCTGGCCCTGGCGTCGCAATCGGTCAAAGACCGGCCGCCACTGCGCCGCGTTCTGCTGATGATCGGGGTGTTTGGCGTGGCCTTGTTTTTCGGTGATGGGGTGATCACGCCGGCGATCACGGTACTTGGCGCCGTGGAGGGCTTGGAGATAGTGACGCCAGCCGCCAAACCCTATGTCGTGACGATTTCACTGGTCGTGCTGGTGATGCTGTTTGCCGTGCAGCGGCGTGGTACGGGTGATATTGGCAAGATTTTTGGTCCGATCATGGTCATCTGGTTTATCGCGATCGCTGGTACGGGTCTGGTGCAGATCGTGCAAAACCCGATGGTTCTCGAAGCTATGTGGCCTGGGCACGCGCTTGCTTTCACCATAGAACATTACCGTATCGGGTTTATTACCCTCGGCGCGGTCTTTCTGTGCGTGACCGGCGCCGAAGCCTTGTATGCCGACATGGGTCATTTTGGCAAAAAACCCATTCGCATTGCCTGGTTTAGTCTGGTCATGCCCTGCTTGATGTTGAACTATTTTGGTCAAGGCGCACTGGTGCTGGCCAATCCCGCGGCGGCTGCAAATCCTTTCTATCTGATGACGCCGGACTGGGCGATGATTCCCATGGTGGTGCTAGCCACCGCAGCAGCCGTGATCGCGTCACAGGCATTGATTACCGGGGCATTTTCAGCGACCAAGCAGACCATCCAGCTCGGGTTTCTGCCGCGCCTGTCGATCCTGCACACCTCCATCCACGATACCGGTCAAATTTACATACCGGCGGTGAATTGGATCTTGCTGGCGGGGGTCATTGCGGCGGTCACCCTGTTTGGCTCCTCGTCGGCCCTGGCCGCAGCCTATGGTATTTCGGTCAGCCTGGTGATGGTGATTACCACGCTGCTCACTTTTTATGTGCTGCGCTATGGTTGGGGTTACCCATTGGCATTGTGCGTGGCGTCCACCAGCTTTTTCGTTGCGGTGGATCTTGCATTCTTTGCTTCCAATTCCCTGAAGATCGTGCAGGGGGGCTGGTTTCCGTTGGCAATGGCCCTGGCCCTCTACATCATCATGACCACCTGGAAAGATGGCCGGCGCCTGCTGAATGAAAAACTGCGAACCGATGCGATTGATCTGAATAGTTTTCTGGAGGCCGTGTTTGTGAGTCCGCCAGCGCGGGTGGCCGGTACTGCGGTGTTTCTCACGGCCGCGTCTGGCACGGTACCCAACGCGCTGCTGCACAACCTCAAGCACAACAAGGTGCTGCATGAGAATAACCTGTTCGTCACGGTGCGTAACCACGAGGTACCGTGGATCGGCATGGCCAAGCGCCTGGAGATCGTGTCGCTGGGCCACGACTGCTTGCAGGTGATTGTGAACTACGGCTTCAAGAACGACCCCGACCTGCCCAGAGCGCTGCAGCAGATCAAGGGCCGCGGTCGTGAGCTCGACCCGATGACCACTAGCTACTTCCTCTCCCGCGACATCGTGGTCCCGACCATCGGCAGTGGCATGGCGCAGTGGCGCGAGAAGCTGTTTGCGCAGATGCACCACAATGCCAGTGGGGCCGCTGCCTTCCTGAACCTGCCCAACAACTCGGTGGTGGAACTGGGCTCCAAGATTGAAATATGAACCTACTTTTTATTGCTGATCCCCTCGAATCCTTCAAGATTTACAAGGACACCACCTTCGCCATGATGCGCGAGGCGCAAAAGCGCGGCCACCGCGTGGCCGCCTGCGAGCCGCAGGATGTGATGTGGCAGCGCGGGGGATTGGTCACGGCGCATGTACGGGATATCGCGCTCACCGGGCAGCCCGATGCGTGGTTCGAGGTTAGGCAGGCGCGCGCCGTGGTGCTGAAGGACTTCGACGCCATCCTCATGCGCAAAGACCCGCCCTTTGATTCCGAGTTTTTCTACGCCACGCACTTGCTGACGCAGGCCGAGCGCGAAGGCGCCCGCGTCTTCAACAAGCCGGGCGCGCTGCGCGACCACCCGGAAAAGCTCGCCATCATGGAGTTTCCGCAGTTCATCGGCCCCACCCTGGTGACGCGGGACGAGGCCGACATCAAGCGCTTCCACGCCGAGCACCAGGACATCATCCTCAAGCCGCTCGACGGCATGGGCGGCATGGGCATCTTCCGCGTCGGGCCGGACGGCTTGAACCTGGGCTCCATCACCGAGACACTGAACCGCCATGGCGCGCAAAGCCTGATGGTGCAGAAGTTCCTGCCCGAGATCGTGGCCGGCGACAAGCGCGTGCTGGTGATTGGCGGCAAACCGGTGCCCTACAGCTTGGCGCGCATCCCGCAGGGCGGCGAAGTGCGCGGCAATCTGGCGGCCGGTGGTAAAGGCGTGGCGCAACCCTTGAGCGTGCGCGACCGCTTCATTGCCGAGTCACTGGGCCCGATTCTCTACAGCCGGGGCTTGTTGCTGGTGGGGCTGGATGTGATTGGCGACAGCCTGACCGAAATCAACGTCACCAGCCCGACCTGTTTCCAGGAGATCTTTGATCAGACCGGGTTTGACGTGGCCGCCATGTTTGTCGACGCGCTCGAGCAAGCCCTCAAGGGCTGATCGACCAGCGCAGACCGGCGCGTGGAGCAGCTGCACCCGGCAACGGCGCCATCCACAAACACCTGAAGCTCGCCGGGGGCCATCGCCACCCAGGCTTCATTGGTGGTCAGCGGCTCGGTCACCACAATCGCCAGCCGGTCTTGCGGACTGTTGAGACTGGCCAGATCGACGCTCACATCGTCATCCTTGAGGTGCACTTCCGTGAACGGGTGCTGACGCAGTACGTAATGCAGTTTGGTGCTGGCATGCGCCCACAAGGCCTGACCGTTGCTCAGCAGAAAATTGAAGGTGCCGTGTTTGGCAATTTGCGGCACCAGCTCCGCCAGGGTGCGGGTCAGCTCTTGAACTGTGGGAACGCCGGCATGTGACTTGGTTAGCTCCTGCAGCAGCCAGCAAAACGCCAGTTCGCTGTCGGTCGTGCCCACCGGCCGGAAACTGCCGTGCAGCGCCGGCGCGTAGTTTTTCAGATCGCCGTTGTGGGCAAATACCCAATAGCGCCCCCACAACTCGCGCACAAACGGATGGCAGTTTTCCAGCTTGATGGCGCCCACCGTCGCCTTGCGGACATGGGCCACCACATTGTGGCTTTTGATCGGGTAACTGCGCAGCATCCTGGCGATGGGCGAGGTGGAAGCCCCTTCCTTGTCGACGAAGTAGCGCACGCCCTTGCCTGGTTTATCCGGCGTGGCCGCCTCGCTTTCAAAGAAGGCGATGCCCCAGCCATCGGCATGGTGGTCGGTGCAGCCGCCGCGCTGCGAAAATCCGCTAAAACTCAGGGTCAGACTGGCGGGCAGGTGGCTGTTCATTCCAAGCAATTGGCACATGCTGCGAGTTTACTGCGCTGCGGCGGGCACAAAAATCCGGGTGATACCGGGTCTCAGGGGTTGATCTTTGGCGGGATGGAGCGCAGCTGCCATGCTGCTGCCAGCGCCAGTCCGCATAGCACGGCCAGCAGGGCGAAAGATTCATTGAAAGCGGCCAGCCGTGCCGGGCTGCTGGCGGGGTTGGACAGCGAATCACCATGGGCGGCCAGTCGCCATTCCAGCACAATGCCGCAGACACTGACGCCGACGGCGCCGCCCAGTGTGCGCAGAAAGTTGATGGCGCTCGACCCCTGCGGGATCAGGTCTTTGTGCAGCCCACGCATGGAGCCCGAGTTGAGCGACGGCAGGATGAAGCCCAGGCCAATGCGGCCCAAAATAGCCCAGGCCATCAGCACCCAGAGACTGCCGGTCAGGCCGACGGTGCCCATCAAGGCGAACGAAGTTGCCAGCAATGCAAGTCCAATACTCACCAGCAGGTAGGTCGGCTGCCGGTCGGCCAGCCGCCCGACCACGGGAATGGTGACGGCTAGCACCAGCCCGGCGGGTAGCAAAATGGTGCCGACGTGCGATGCCGATAACGTCAGTCCGAGCCGCATGTACAGCGGCAGCAGGTAGGTCGAGCCGAACAGCGCCGTGCCATAGATGAAGGCGACGATGCTGCCCATGGCAAACGCCCGATGGTCAAAAAGCGCCAGATTCATCAGGGGCGCATCCCCACCTTGTGCCAGGGCGCGACCGAGCCGCCTTTGCCAAGCGACAAACCCGATCAGTGTGGTGACAGCCCCTGCCAGCAGGAGCAGGGCCGGTGTGCTCGGGCCGGCATGCAACTGCACCAAGCCGTTGAGCAGACATAAAGTGCCAGTACTGGCCAACAGCAGGCCTGGCCAATCCAGTTTGCCGCCCGAGCGTCTGGCGGACGAGCTGGCGGGGGGCGTGGTCGGCACGAAGCGCTGCGCCAGCCAGAGTGAGGCCAGACAAAAAGGCATCACCATGAAAAAGATGGAACGCCAGCCAAACAAGTCCACCAGAATGCCGCCAACACTGGGTCCGATCGCCGGAGCCAGCACCACGCCCATGCCGAAAATGCCACCGGCGCGGCCTTGCTCATGCGGCTCGAAAGCTTGCAGGATGATGATGGCGGCAATGGGTTGCACGACACCGGCTGCCAGTCCCTCCGCCACCCTGGCGGCCAGCACCAGCGAGAAATCATTGGACAAGCCCCCGGCAATACTGCCCGCCAGCAAGACCCACATCGTGCCGGAATAGGTGCGCCGATAACCGTAGCGCGCCAGCAGCCAGGGTGTGGTGAGCATCGACACCGTCATGGCGATCATGAAGCCGGAGGCCACCCACTGGGCGCGTTCCTGCCCCAGTGCGAAGTGGCGACTCATGTCGGGCACCGCCACGTTGATGATGGTGGACGACATGATGGACGCCATGGTGCCAACCATCACCGCCAGCAGCAAAAGCCAGCGGTAACGCTCCCCGTAATGGGCCTGCAGCTCTGGCAGGGTGGCCGGATGCGTCAAGACGGGTCAGGAACCGGGTTTCACCCAGCGCGGCAGCATCGAGACCAGCACGCCGTCCTTGAGTACCAGATGATGGTAGAGCGCGGCAAGCGCGTGGAACCCGGCGAGCCAGAGAATCGCATCGCCCAGCCAAGTATGGATCTCCGCTATCGTCACGCCCGTATCGTGTGAAATTCCGACGAGCGGTGGAATCTGCAAGCCGGCCAGCAGCGTCAGGGGATGGCCTTCGAGCCACGCGCCCGCCACGGCGGTTAGCGGGACCGCGAAGAGGAGCAGGTAGAGCGCCCCTTGCACCGCCTTGGACGCGATACCCATCCAGCGCGAAAGCTGCGCAGGCTCCGGTCGCGTGTCAACCATCCGCCACAATACGCGCAGCACGACGAGCGCGAACACGCACAAGCCCAGCGTCTCGTGCAACTGCCGCTCGAAATCGCGGGCCGGCAAGTAAACGCGTTGCTCCGAGCTGCCCGGGCCATAGATGAACGCGGCCAGAACAAAAAGTGCGGTGGCCCAATGGAAGGCTTGGGCGACGATTCCATAACGTGTATTCGAGCGGTGTTCCATTTCATTCCTTTGATTGACTCATATGGCCGCTTCTATGGTCACCGGGTATCAGTTGCCCAGCATAAGCTGCAGAATGATGCCAGTGGCAATTGCAACCAGAACATAGTCGCCGCCTGTTTGAACCCAATGATAACCACGGGGCGGGGCACTCAGGTGGTGGCCGCGCCAGTCATCGACCACATATTGCCGGTTGCGGTATTCAATCGGAAGGCGCTGGCCTCTGCGGAATGCATGGTCCGGGCCTGCGCCACGTTCGTCTTGTCGCGCATTGTTGTTTGCGTGACCCTGGTTTTGAGGGCCATTCGGCTGGCGTGCCTGGTTGTCGCGACGATCCTGCTGGCCACCGCGTTGCATCTGATCATTGCGACCACGATCATTGCGATTCCCATCGTTTTGGGCAAACGCAAATCCTCCCGCGGTCAAAGACATCGCCATGATGGCGGAAACAACGGCTTTACTTTTCATGCTGGACTCCATTGGGTTGGGTGTGACTATTGAACTCGCGCACTTTGTGGTGCGACCTGTGCCGACCTGCTGCCGGTCTATGCGGACCATAGGCGTATGAACACATAAATTCTGTGCGTTGTCGCACATTGTGATGCCAGATGACGCGGTTTCTGGTGGGTTCAGCATTTGCGTGCATGCCAAAGCCTCAGGCAAAACTGCTCTGCAGTTAGCCCATAATGACGCGCAAACAATCTCAGGGACGGGATAAGAACAATGGCGCGGGACGTGATCTATTTTCAGCGGTTGCAACTCACGAGCAACCGCCGAGTGCTGTTGTCCAAATCGAACCGATTTCGATTGATGCGCTAACAGACTCTGTAATTCGATCAAATTTTGAACCTGCCGTCATTGGTGAGGCGATGCTTCGCATAGGCCATGAAGAAAATGCGATTGAGTTAGCACTAGGATTTTCGGCAATCGTTGTAAAAGCGCGTAGGGCAAGAATGCGAAAAGGTACTTGAGGCCGATTTTTGTGCATTTTCAAGGGCCTGAAACAGTGAATTCGGTCTTGCAATAGCAGTAAGTGGCCCGCCCGGCATTTCGAGCGGCTGCAGCCTCACTCGCTGTCTACGCCCAACGGCGTCAAGGTGCCGATCATGCTGGATGAGATTGGGCTGTCGCAGTTCTGATTTAATAGCGGCTTGCGCAGGTGGGACGGGGGCTAGAGGCTTATTTGATATAAATTTCACTTCCAGATCACGCACCACATAGGCCAATGCGCTGGGGTCGGTTGACCCGTGTTTTTCAAATCGCGCCACTTTATTTGTCGCAATAGTTCTTGCACGCCACTTTAAGTGGCGCGATACTGTCGGCATTCCGCCAAAAACCTGAGCACATGCCGCGAATCACCCCCCAAACCGAGCTTGATCAACTGGTTGCGCTGATTGCTGCGCAACCCGATGGCCTGGGCATAGATGCCATCACCCTGTCGCAGGGCAACAGCTTGGCGCGCCGCACCTTGCAGCGCCGATTGGCCGTGTTGGTCAAGCAAGGTCGGATTCAGAGCTTGGGCGAGGCGCGGGCGGTGCGATACGTGTGTACCCCGCAGGCCAACACGGGAATTGCACTCATCCATGCACCGATGCCCATGTTGCAAGCTTCTGGCGAGGTTTATGTGCCTGTTTCTCCAGAAGGTGAAGAGATCAAAGCTTACGTGCGCCAACCGCGCGCCATGCGCCCGCCAGTGGGCTACAGATTAGCGTTTCTAGAGCAGTACCACCCCAATCACACCGCCTATTTGTCGCCAGGTTTGCGGGATCAATTGCATGCCATGGGCAGAGCGCGGACCGAGCAGACGCCCGCTGGCACCTTTGCGCGTGACATTCTCAATCGCTTGCTGATTGACCTGTCTTGGGCATCTTCGCAGCTGGAGGGCAACACCTACAGCAGGCTCGACACCGAGCGGCTCATTGAATTCGGCCAAGCCGCCGAAGGCAAGAACGCGCTGGAAACCCAGATGATCCTGAACCACAAGCAGGCCATTGAATACCTGGTGCTCGACCCGGCGCATGCCCAATTGACCCCCGATTGCATCATTGCGTTGCATGCCTTTTTGTCGGATGGCTTGATGGCCGACCCGACCGCGGTGGGCCGCCTTCGTCGCCGGGCGGTAGAGATCGGGGGCAGTGTGTATTTGCCGGTGGCCATGCCGCAACGGCTGGAGGAACTGTTTGGCATCGTGATCCAGATGGCTGCGGAAATTGACGACCCCTTCGAACAGGCTTTTTTTCTGATGGTGCATTTGCCCTACCTGCAGCCGTTTGAGGATGTGAACAAGCGCGTGTCGCGGCTGGCAGCCAACATACCGCTCATTCGCCACAATCTGTGCCCGCTGTCCTTCATCGACGTCTCGCAACAGGCTTACGTGGATGCCATGATCGGCGTGTACGAGCTCAATCACATCGAGCTTCTGCGTGACGTTTTCGTCTGGGCCTACGAGCGCTCATGCCAGCAATACGTGGCAGTCAAGCAGAACCTGGTGCCGCCCGATATTTTTCGTCTGCGCTATCGCCAGGCCTTGAGCGACGTGGTGGCTGCCATCGTTCAAAACAACGAGGCCGCAACCGTTGCCACCGTGAATGCCAGACTGCCGTCCACGGTAGCCGCGCCCGACCAGGTCCATTTCACCAGGCTGGTGTTGCAAGAGTTCGCCGCCTTGCACCCTGGGAACGCGGTGCGTTTTGGCATCAGACCCTTGGCGCTTGCCGCGTGGAAGGAAAGGCATGGTGGGGTGGGTTGATGTACGTCGTTGGGCAATGGGGCGAGCGGGTCCATGGCGTCGTTCTGGCAAACGTACGGATGTGCAAGGAACTACCCGCTCTTCACTCTTGATTTAATAGCGGCTTGCGCAGGGGCTGAAGGTTATTTTTCATAAAGTTTTGACTTTCAGACCCCGCCGCGTGAGCCGATTCATCAAAAATACGGTGTTCCAGATGGGGGGCATCGGCCCGATGTTTGGTCAGCTGGGTTTTTTCCAGATTTTTGCGGGCAAAGACTACGAGGACAAACGCCCGCGCGCCCGCTACGTGGCGGAGTGCAAGCGCCTGCTCGGCGTGCTGAACCAGCGTCTCGCCACCCGCGCCTGGATCATGGGCGACGCCTACACCATCGCCGACATCGCCATCTTCCCCTGGGTGCGCAACCTGATCGAGCGCTACGAGGCGGGCGATCTGGTGGGCATGCAGGATTTTCCGCATGTGACGCGGGCGCTGGCGGCATTTGTGGCGCGGCCGGAGGTGGTACGCGGGCTTGCAATTCCGGGTCGCTCTTGATTTGATAGCTGCTTGCGCAGTGGCTACGGGGGCTAGAGCCTGATTTGGCTTAAAGTTTCCCGACTTTTCAGCCTGCGCCGCCGGTGCTTTGGCGTCGGCGACCGAGGGGCGACAATCTACCACCAACTGATGAATGGCAAAGAGGCCGCCCATCACTAACATTAATCAAGAGTAGCAACATGACCCAAGACTTGAATCCACAGAACGAATTGAAGAAGACGGAACTTTGCGATTCGTGCGCTGCCATCCAGCGCAACTGGCGCGGCGCCCCTGGCCATCCCGAACTGATGCAAGGCGTCAACCGCAAAGAACCGCGCAGCCACGGTCAGGTCACCATCACCAAGTACCGCTGTGAACGCTGCGGTACGCAGTGGGAGTACGAGAACAACAAGGTCAACCTCAAGGCCGGTTGGTCGGTGGTGGGCTGATAGGCGGCGCTAAGTGAAATGGCACCTCCGGGCTTGCGCGGGCTGGCGATTTCTATTTGCTCAACTCATACCCCGTACTTCTTCCGCCTCCCTCCAATTTCCGCAACACCCCCCGTACCAGCAAGTCGCTGATATCGCGCAGCGCCGTGTCGGTGGAGCATTTGGCAATGGCCGCCCATTTGGCGGTAGTGAGCTTGCCTTCAAAGCCGTCCAGCAGGCGGTTGACCAGCTTGACTTGCCGCTCATTCAGGGGCGTGCCCGCGCAGCGCTGCCAGAACTGGGCTTTGCCTAGCACGGCGACCAGGATGTCGTCGGCGCCAAGCACTGCGCGCAGCAGGCAGCCCAGAAACCAGGCCAGCCAGGGGGTCACGTCCAGCGTGCCCTTTTGGGTGGCCTCCAGCTGGTCGTAATAGTTTTTGCGCTCGCGCTGTAGCTGGGCGCTCAAGCTGTAAAAGCGCTGGGGGGTTCCGTCTGCGCGCGCCAGCACCATGTCGCCCACGGCGCGTGAGATGCGTCCATTGCCATCGTCAAACGGGTGCAGCGTGACGAGCCACAGGTGGGCCAGGCCGGCTTTGATCAAGGCATCGCCCGCAGCAATGGAGTTGAACCATCGCAGGAAATTGTCGGTTTCTGCGGCCAGCGTGTGGGCGGGTGGTGCCTGGTAGTGCACTTGCTCCCGGCCTGCGTAGCCGGAGACGACCTGCATGGGGCCAGCGACATCATCCCGCCACGCGCCAACGCGGATGCGCGCCATACCACTGTAGCCGGTGGGAAACAGGGCGGCGTGCCAGCCAAACAGGCGCTCGGGTGTCAGGGCTTGGTCAAAGCGGCCCGTGGCGTCCAGCACCATGTCCACGACCCCGTCCACATGCCGGTCAGGCGGGGCCAGCGCACCAATGTCCACGCCCAGCCTGCGCGCGATGGACGAGCGCACGGCCTCCAGGTTAAGCCGCTCGCCTTCGATTTCACTGGTTTTGATGACCTCTTGCGTCAGCACCTGCAGGGTGGCTTGCTCACGCTGCGCCAGCCCCAACTCGGCCATGCGCCCCATCAAGTGGCCCTGTGCGCGGTGCACTTGTGCCAGCGGCACGGCCAGGGCTGCGGCGTCAAAGCGCCAGTGCGGCCAGTCGGGTTGTTGCCAGATGTAGAGGGGCTCCGTGTCGTAGGGCATGAGCCGATTATGCAATTATTCACCGCATTTTGTGCGGTTAATAGATGGCGCAATCACCGCATAGCGCGGGCGACGCCTGGCGTCCGGCGCACAATCAAGCCTGCTACGGAGAACATGGATGCATCGCAGATTCTTTTTGACCGCAGTCCCTTGCCTGGCGCTCGGTAGGGTGGCCTGGGCGGCGCTGCCGGACGCCCAGCCCCAGCCCCACTACACCGTGTCGGCCGAACAATTGCAGCAGGCGGTGGCGCAGCGTTTCCCGCTGCGTTATCCGGTGGCGGGTCTGCTGAATCTGGATGTGCAGGCGCCGCAGCTGCGCCTGCTGCCCGAGCAGAACCGCGTGAGTGCCGAGATGGCGGTCGAGGCCGCCGGCCCGGCGCTGGAGCGCCACCACACGGGCTCGTTTGAGCTGGACTTTGCACTGCGTTACGAGGCCGGCGACCGCACTCTGCGCGCCTACCAGCTGCGCTTCAAGCGCTTGCGCTTCGCGGACCTGCAGCCGGCAGCGAATGAGTTGCTCAACACCTACGGGCCGGCCTTGGCCGAGCAGTCTTTGCACGAGGTGGTGTTGCACCAATTGCGCCCGCAGGACCTGGCCCTGGCCGATGGCCTGGGGCTGCAGCCGGGCAGCATCACGGTGACAGACAAGGGCCTGGTGATTGGCTTTGTGACCAAGCCGCAGTGAAAGTGAGCCGCAGGTACGCCAGTCCGCGCGCTGCAAGGCAATTCCAGACTGTTTGCCATCAGCGGCAGGCATCTTCAACTGGTGACAAGTTGTCACCAGTTGACTGCCTTCCTTGATGAGGCGGCGTTTGAGCTGGTTCCAGTATTTGCGCGCCGTCAGGTCATCGGGCTGCTGTGTCAGTACCTGCACCACGTCCACCACCGAAAACCACCAGGTTTCAGTATCTTCGTCATACACGCGGCGGATGGACTGACCATCGAACTCAGCAGGCAAGATTTTCATGGGCCGGCTCCTTGGGTAACTGCGCTGGCAGTACGTTGGCATTTGTACTGTATTTTTACACAGTAATTCGTCGTTTGTGCCAAGTGATGCGGTCATTTTTGGCTGCTATTTGCTCCTTTTATGATAGCTGCTTACGCAATGTGTACGGGGGCTATAGGCTTATTTTGTTTGTAATTGCTGCTGTGCCGGAGTGCCGGGTTCAGATGCCGGTGCGGCCGGCGAACTGGCGGGCGGCGCTGGCGGTACAGCAGCCAGCGGATCGAGGCGCACCGACGGCAGAATAGTCTCTTCCGGCAGTGGCTCTAGTGGAGCCTCCGGCGCTGGCTCAGGCATGGGAGTTGGCTCAGGGGCGGGCGGTGGTGCCGGCTTGGGTTCGGGCGGTTTTACAGGCACAGGGGCCGGGCCGAACAGGCGCTTGATCCAATCGCGCAGGCCGTCCCGCAATTGGCTGAAAAATCCGGTGTCTGGCGGCTCCACAAAACGAACGCGTGGGTCGATGATGCGGGCGCGCAGCGCCTGCGCCGTGAAGTCGCCCACGATCGGCAGCGCGCTGTGCGCGCCCTGGCCCCAGTAGTCGCTGCGCAGCGTGACGCGGCCGTCGTTAAAGCCGACCCAGGCACCCATCACCAACTGCGGGTGCATCAGGATGAACCAGCCGTCGGCGTTGTCTTGCGTGGTGCCGGTTTTGCCGGCCACGCCGGCGCGGATGCCGTAACGGCTGCGAATGGCGGCGCCCGTGCCCCGGTCCACCACACCGCGCAGCGCGTCGAGCAGGGTGTAGTTGGCTTCCGGTGATAACGCGGCCTCAGCAGATGCCGGGCGGAACTCGGCCAGCACTTCGCCCTGGCTGTTTTCAATGCGGGTGACCAGCATCGGCTCCAGGTAGCCGCCACCGTTGGCGATGGTGGCGTAGGCGCTGACCATCTCAAACAGGGTGACGGGGCTGGTGCCCAGCGCGAGCGACGGCACGAGGTCGAGCTTGCTTTGCCGCACGCCCATGGCACGCGCCAACTTGGCAACCCGGGCCGGGCCCACGGTCTGCATGAGCTGCGCGGTGATGGTGTTTTTGGAATACGCCAGGCCGTCGCGCAGGCTGATCGTGCGGCCGCTGGGCGGGGTGTCGTCAGTGGGGCGCCACATTTCGCCGCCCGGCAGCGGGATTTCCACGGCCTGGTCGATGAAGGTGTCGTCGGGGCTGGCCCCTTTTTCAAACGCGGCGCCGTAGACAAAGGGCTTGAAGGTGGAGCCGGGCTGGCGCCGCGCCTGCTGTACGTGGTCAAACGGGTCTTGTCCGAAGTCGCGGCTGCCGACCCAGGCGCGGATCTGGCCGGTCTGCGGGTCCAGCGCCATAAAGCCGGCCTGCACCCGGGTTTTTTGCTCGCGCAGGGAGCGCATGAAGGCGGCATCCGCTATCAGCTTTTTCAAGGCCGCGTCGGCCGTGAGTCCGGTGCCCACGGCCCTGCGGTACTCGGGCGTTTCTCGCACCAAGGCTTGCACCAACGCGTTGCGCTCACCCCAGACCGCGTGCGGGCTCCAGGCGGCGTCGGCCACGCCTTGCAGCTGCCGCCCCTGGCGCGCCACGGTCTGGTTGGCCACGTTTTGCAGACGGGAGTCGAGGGTGGTGTGCACCACCAGGCCGTCGGTGTAAATGTTGTAGTCGTGGCGGTCGGCCCAGTCGATCAGCCATTTGCGCAGTTGCTGGGCAAAGTGGGGCGCCGGGCCCGAGGGTTCGATTTGCCGCTCGAATTCGATGTGCAGCGGCCGTTTTTTCAACGCCTCGTATTTGGCGGCATCGAGCTGACCGCTCTTGACCATTTGCGCCAGTACGGTGTTGCGGCGCTGCTCGGCGCGCTCGGGGTTGAGCACCGGGTTGTAGTAACTGTTGCCCTTGAGCATGCCGACCAGCGTGGCGCTCTCCAGCAGGTCGAGCTGGTCGGCCGATTTGTCGAAGTAGGTGCGCGCCGCCATCTCGATGCCGAAGGCGTTGTAGAGAAAGGGCACGGTGTTGAGGTAGGTCTCGAGGATTTCAGGCTTGGTGTAGAGGGCCTCGATCTTCAGCGCAGTGATGGCTTCCTTGAGCTTGCGGGTAAGCGTGGGGGCGCGGCCGACTTCCTCCGGGTAGAGGTTTCGCGCCAACTGTTGCGTAATGGTGGAGCCGCCTTGCCGGCTGCCGGAAAAAGTGCTCAAAGCGGCGGCCGCCGTGCGCCGCCAGTCCAGGCCGTGGTGCTGATAAAAGCGGTGGTCTTCGGTGGCGATCAGGGCCACAACGACGGAGGGCGCAATCTCGTCGAGCGGCACCCAGGCGCGATTCGCCCACTTGAACTCGGCCAGCAGCTTGCCGTCCGTCGAGAGCACCTGCGCCGGCTGCTCCAGCCGGGCCTTGCGGATGTCACTGATGCCGGGCGTGAACGGAATCAGCACCAGCACATAGAGCAGGAACAGCGCCGGCACGGCCGCCAGCGCCCACGCCACGCCGCGCCGGGTGGGGGGGCGAAAGCGGCGCAGCCGGTCGGCCATCATGGTCAGTCCTGAAAATACCAAAATCCGACATTCACCCACTCGGTTAATTGATTTGCAAACTCAGGGTGCTCCAAGCCGGTCTGCAGCACGGCATGGCTCAGGCCGTCGTTATCGCACAGCGCAATGACGGCCTCTTTAGCCGCCGCGCCGAATTCAAAGCGCTCACCTTCGATGTAGCAAACCCCTTGTGCCACCGTCTCGTCGACATAAAAACAGCGCAAGCCACCGGTCCGGATCAAGGGTTGTTCCATCAAGGTGTTGACCAAATCCACAATATCCAATGGCTCATCCAGCGCTTGCAGATCGAGCGCGCATTTGGTTTTTGACAGGTAGCTGCCCGCAAAATCAGCCATCAGTGCATCGTTGTCCAGCACGGCCTGCAGTTGCGCTTTGATCATGGCGAAATCACGCGCATTGATCTGACCCTGATGCTGACAAATCGGCCGCTTGGGGTCGCTCAGGAGCGTCTTGCCCAGCTCTTTGTCGATCACGTAATCAGCCAGGCCACTGAGCAGGTCGCAGGCCGATTTGGCTCTGAATCCGACCGAGAAGCTCATCGACTCCTCCAGCGTCACGCCCTCGTGCGGGAAGCCCGGCGGGATGTACAAAATATCGCCGGGCAGCAGTTCGACATCAATGATGGCCTCGAAAGGTTCTGTGTGCAGCAGCGCCGCATGGGCGGCAAATTGCTTATGGTCACCCCGGTCGCCCACGCGCCAGTGGCGACGCCCGGAACCCTGACAAATAAAGACGTCGTACAGGTCGATATGCGGCCCCACGCTGCCGCCGGGCGTGGCGTAGCTGATCATCACATCATCCAGGCGCCATTTCGGAATGAAGGCAAAAGGCTTCACCAGCTCGGCCACCTCGGGCGACCAGTGATTCACCGCCTGCACGACCAAGGTCCAGTCTGTTTTGCCGAAACGCTTGTAGGACTCGAACGGGCCAAGCTCAGCCTGCCATTGGCCTTCTTCTTTGTAAACCAGGCGTGACTCAACTTCTTCTTCACAGGCCAGACCCGCCAGTTCGTTGGGGCTGATCAAGTCCTCAAAGTGCTCAAACCCCTGGCGGATCACAACCGGCTTTTGTTGCCAGTAATGTTCCATAAAGTGTTCAAGGGAGAAGTCAGCCAGGTTAAGTGTGAGCATGAGGCGTCAGGTAGAAAAATGTGAGGTTTGAGTATCGCACCCGGTAAAGGATTCGCCTGAAGTACGGGCTTGGGCAGCCGCACAGCCAGCCAGCAGGCTTTACCTGTCCGCCATCACCATCCTGGAATTGGAAATGGGCATCCAGGCCCTGGAGCGCCGCTCGCCTGCGCAGGGCAGTGCGCTGCGCGTCTGGCTTAACGGCGTGCGAGCCGCGTTCGCAGGCCGAATCTTGCCTTTTACCGACAACACCGCGCCCGTGTGCGCGTCACTGCACATCCCCGACCCACGCTCGGAACGCGACGTGATGATTGCCGCCACCGCAATGGAGCACCGGTTCACCGTTGTGACTCGTAACACGGCGGACTTTGCCAATACCGGCGTGGCTCTGGTTAATCCCTGGCTGGCGTGAGCCATTGACAACCAAGGCATGGCAAGCTTTTTACGATCAAAGTGCTACTAACAACGTAGCTGCATGCACATATCCGACGAGGGCTAGCGTCTGATTTAATTAATAAGATGGCCGAGAATGGCATGCAAAATTGACCGACTGGAATGCAGCGTTATGAATACAACTCGATTATGAATAGCACCCGCGCCGGGTGTCCTGGAACCCGCATAAACACTGGCTTTGCGGGATTTCTGGTGTAGCAACAGTAGACATAATTTCGGCAATCATTTGAACTTGGCCTTGACAGGAAATCGTAGCATCCAATGTCGGCAATCTGGCAGGCATTTCCATAAACGCTACAGCCGGTCTCAGTCTTAAACAGCCCTAGAAAATCGTGAGTTGGTGTTGATCAGCGCAAACAGTCCAAGCCCATTGCAGTTCAGAACACACCTCCCCGCTGCCCAACCCCTTGTGTCATCTTTGTCGCATCACTGACAGTAGCCCGTGAAAAGGCCGGGCATGCCAGTCAGTCCAATGTGCCACATCCTACAAAGCCAGGGCAGAAACGGTGGTTTTCAGGTGGCATGAATTTAGCTATAGAACTCTTATGCGGCCACGATCGGTCGCGAAAAGGGTTTCCATGCAAGCAAGTGCGCACAGCAGTCCCAGCCCGGCTACGACCTATGTCAGCATCGGCCAGATCAAATCCCTAGGCGCGGCGGTGGAGCTGCCAGAAGCCGGTGGCGGGTGCGGCACGCAGGGCGGCGAAGGCAAAGCCAGTTGCGGCACCTCCGCCGGCCCGGACGACATGCCTGCGGACATCTGGGACAAGGTCAAGAACCACCCGTGCTACTCCGAAGAAGCCCACCACCACTACGCCCGCATGCACGTTGCCGTGGCGCCGGCTTGCAACATTCAATGCAATTACTGCAATCGCAAGTACGACTGCAGCAACGAATCGCGCCCCGGTGTGGTCTCACAGAAACTCACGCCCGAGCAAGCCGTCAAAAAGGTGGTGGCGGTGGCCAGCGAGATACCGCAAATGACGGTGCTGGGCATTGCCGGGCCCGGCGATGCGCTGGCCAGCCCGAAGAAAACCTTTGACACCTTCCGCATGCTGCAGGAGCAGGCCCCGGACATCAAGCTGTGCCTGTCCACCAACGGCCTGGCACTGCCGGACATGGTGGACGAAATCTGCAAGTACAACGTCGATCACGTCACCATCACCATCAACATGGTGGACCCGGCGGTGGGTGAAAAAATCTACCCCTGGATCTTCTGGAACCACAAGCGCGTCACCGGCTACGAGGCCGCCAAGATCCTGCACGAGCGCCAGATGCTCGGCCTGGAGATGCTCACGGCGCGCGGCGTGCTCACCAAGATCAACTCGGTGCTGATTCCCGGCATCAACGACGAGCACCTGATTGAAGTGAACCGCGAGGTCAAGAAACGCGGCGCCTTCCTGCACAACATCATGCCCCTGATCTCCGAAGCCGAGCACGGCACGGTGTTCGGACTGACCGGCCAGCGCGGCCCAAGCGCCTCCGAACTCAAGGCAGTGCAGGACGCCTGCATGGGCGGCGCCAACCTGATGCGGCACTGCCGTCAGTGCCGCGCCGATGCCGTCGGCCTGTTGGGCGAAGACCGCAGCGAAGAATTCACGCTCGACAAACTGGAGCAGATGGAAGTGGTCTACGACCTCGACAAACGCAAGACTTACCAGGACAAGGTTGAGGTCGAGCGCCAGGCCCAGCACACCGCCAAGCAAGAGGCCTTGGCCGCATCCAGCGCCATCAAGGTGGGGGACGATCTCCAGGTCCTGGTGGCGGTAGCCACCAAGGGCGGCGGCCGCGTCAACGAGCACTTTGGGCACGTCACCGAGTTTCAGGTGTTCCAGGTCTCGTCGACCGAAGCGCTGTTTGTGGGCCACCGCCGGGTGGACCAATATTGCCAGGGCGGCGTCGGTGACGACGAACAACTGCCCTCGGTCGTGCGCGCCATCAACGATTGCCATGCGGTGCTGGTGGCCAAAATCGGCGCCTGCCCGAAAGACGATCTCATCGCCGCCGGCATCGAACCGGTCGATCAGTATGTCGGCGAGTTCATCGAAAAAGCCGCGCTGGACTGGTTCAACGACTACCGTGCCCGCATCGCCAGCGGTGCGATTGAGCACCAGCACCGCGGCGACGCGCAAATCCGCCAGGGCGCCTACACCAACCTGGCCAGCGGCATTGCCCTGGCTGCCTGAATTCCCTTCACCCCTCAACCTTACTGGAGAGCCACCATGCCCATGAAGATCATTGCATCCACCTGCACCGCCTGCTCTGCCTGCGAGCCGGAATGCCCGAACGTCGCCATTCGCGAGAAAAACGGCACCTACGTCATTGACGTCAAAAAGTGCACCGACTGCGTGGGTCACTTTGATGAGCCTCAGTGCGTTGCGGTCTGTCCGGTGGACGGCTGCATCGTCAAAGTCTGAACCCACTCAACAGGACTTTCAACATCATGTTGTCTAACGTCACCATCACTCCCGCTGCGGCGAAATTCATCAACCGCATCGTGCGTTTCTCCGGCCTGGCCGCTGGCGCCGGCTTGCGCCTGGCCGTGACCCCGGGCGGCTGCTCGGGCTACTCGTCCGAGTTCAGCGCCGAGGCCGCGCCCCAGGCGGGAGAGCAGACACTGGAGGTCAATGGCGTGCGCCTGTTCCTGGGCGCCGAGAGCCGCTTGATGCTCGAAGGCATCACGATTGACTTCACCGAGACGGCAACCCAGTCGGGCTTGAGCTTTATCAACCCGAATCAGGCAGCCTGCGCCTGCAGCAGCTCCGAGACCGCGCCGAAACCCGGCGTGACCAAGATCGAAATCAGTTCGATCGGACGTGGCCGCCCGGCCGCTCCCATTCTGGCGTCCTGACCGGAACCGACAACATCATGACTGCGGCCAGCCCAAGCTTTGACGACGACTGGGCGGCGTTTGCCGACAGCGCCCTCGGCGGCGGCCTGAGCCCGCAGGTGGATGCGCTGATTGCGCAGGCCGGGCTGCTGCGTGATCGCCCGCTGGAGGCGCTGCCCTTGCTGCAGCAGGCCCGCAAGGCAGCCCCCAGCCACCCGTCACCGTTGATCGCGCTTTATCGCTTTTACTTTTATGGTCACCAATTGGCCGAGGCACGCGCCGTTGCCGAAGACGCTTTGGCGATTGCACGCACGGCATTGGGTCCCAACTTTGGCGATGAGGCACCCAGCGACGATGCGGCACGGCACGATGCGGCCGTGCGCTTCTATCTTTTCACGCTCAAAGGTCTGGCTTATTTAAACCTGCGCCTGGGCGAGCTGGACGAGGCGCGCCTGATGCTGGGCGAATTGCGTCGCCTGGACCCGCAGGACCGTGTCGGCGGCGCCTTGTTGTCGCACGTCCTGGTCCGCCGCGAGAAGGGCGATGACAGCGAAACAGGGACGGCTTACCCGGTACGCGGCTGGAGCGGCACCGGGCCGCGCGCATGATGAACGCCGCCGTCATGACCACCCTCCCCGTCGTGGCGCATCTGCGCGCCCCGGCCGGCGACATTCCGTCGCAGCACTGGCAGGGCGGGCCGCTCAACTGCGGCGTCTGCTGCTATGCCGATCTGCGCGGGCGACCCGGCGAGCAGGGCTGCGAGCCAGGCCACGCCTGCCTGCAGGATGTTTATGCGCGCCGCATCGACCGCTTCTTTCGCTGGCATCCCAGGCTGGGCGATGAGCAGCTGACACATGCCTATTTCGAAGTGCGTGCCATCGCCGCGCGTCATGCCAGCGTATTCCGTCTGCCGACCTTGATTGATGACCCCGATGAAACGGTTCGTCTGCAGATCGTGCTGCGTCTGCCGCTGGCGCAATTGTCCAGGCTAGCCAACGATCCGCACCGTGAGGTGCGCATCCGTGTCGCCCAGCGGCTATCCCCGACCACACTGGCGACCATGCGTAACGACCCGGACTATGGCGTGCGTGAACTGGTGGCGTTGCGCCTGCCGCTGGCTATTTTGCCGACCATGGCGTCTGATCCCGACCGCGCCGTGCGCATGCGCGTGGCGCAGCGGCTGGAGATGCCGGCCTTGTTGCGCATGACGAATGACAGCGAACCCGAGGTGCGCCGCATTGTGGCGGAGCGCTTGCCCGCGCCGCTGCTGTCACGCCTGGCCTTTGATGCCGACTGGCGCGTGCGATGGGAGGTTGCGCAGCGCGCCGATGCGAGCACTTGCGACTTGATGCGTGACGACGATGACGCAGAAGTGCGCCAAGCTGTGCGGGAACGGCAGGCGTGTGAAGTAACCCGAATTGGACTTGCCCATGGCTGATATCAACCGCGACGATGACGTGATCGAACTGGCCTCCCCACCGCGCTTCAGCTACGGCGAGCGGGTGGTGGCGCGCTCGGTGGTGCGCAACGATGGCACCTACAACGGCAAGGACATCGGCGAGGTGCTGGTGAACAAGGGTGAGATCGGCTACGTCATCAGCATCAACACCTTCTTGCAGCAGTTCTACATCTACGCGGTGGACTTCGTCGAGTCCGGTCACCGCGTAGGCATGCGCGCCAAGGAGCTTTGCACCCTGGACAACCTGCCCGACGACGTGCTGGAACAGCTGGGCGAAAAATCCACCGCGCTGCACGCACTCGGAAATGCCACACCGTTGATACCTTGCGGGACAGACCGCAGTACACGAAGTGAACAAGCTCTGTCCTCAACCGATTAAGGAAGCTATGACTACCATGACTGCTATCGAACCCCGCGAACCCGCCTATGCCTGGGGCCAGCGCGTCATTGCGCTGGACGATTTGGTGAACGACGGCAGCTACCCCGAACGCCCGGTGGATGCGATGCTGGCCGCGCGCGGCTCGGTCGGCGAAATCGTCAACGTGGGCCATGCGCAAGAGTTGAACGAGCCGGTGTACCTGGTGCAGTTCGACGGCTGCGTGGTCGGCTGCCTTGAAATTGAACTGGTTCCCGCACCGCACGGACTGCTGCCGGAGACCGGGGAACTGATGTGAACATGGCTGCGGCTGCTGTGACTGCGCCGGCCCGTGGCCAGGTGCTGGACTTCATGCAGCACCGCCTGGAGCGGGCCCTGCGGGAACGCGTGCGCTACCGCTATGTGCAGCCGCGCGTGCTGCGTGAAGGCGAGAATTTCCGTATTCAAAGCCCGTGCTGCTCACGCAATGTGGACCCCAGCGGCGGCCTGATCGATATTGCCTTGCTGATTCCCCATGAAGGCGGCCACTGGTGCCTGTGCGCGCGTGACCACGCCAACAGCACCTGGGTCTCGCGCTTGCAGAACGAGCCGCTGGATGTCTTGCTGGACGCGCTATGCATCGACACCGAGCGCGAGTTCTGGCCCTGAGCTTAATCGCGGCCGCCACCATGATTTACCTCGACCATAACGCCACCACGCCGCCCGCGCCGGCAGTCCTCGCCGCCATGTTGCCGGTGCTCTCCAGCCTGTGGGCCAACACCTCGTCGCAGCACGGTCCCGGGCAAGAGGCCAAACGTGCGCTGAGTGCGGCGCGCGCCACGGTGGCACGGGTGCTGGGCTGCAAGCCGGTGGAGGTAATTTTTACCAGCGGCGCGACGGAGGCCAACCACATGGCGGTGCGCGGACTGCTCGCCATGGCGTCGCCCGAGCGTCGGCGTGTCCTGTTCAGCAGCGTCGAGCATGCCGGCCACCTGCGCCTGGCGCGCGCCCTGGCGGCAGCCGGTGTGCAAGTGGACTTGCTCCCGGTGCTGGCGAACGGCGCGCTGGATATAGACGCAGCCGCGGCGCTGATCGGCCCGGACGTGGCGCTGGTCTCGCTCATGGCGGCCAACAACGAGACCGGTGTCCTGATGCCGGTGACTGAGGTCGCGGCGCTCGCGCACGCGGCCGGCGCGCTGCTGCATGTGGATGCGACCCAGTTCATCGGCAAGCAGCCGTTTGTTTTTTCCAGCTCGGGGGCGGACGCGGTGTCGCTGTCGGCCCACAAGCTGCAGGGCCCGAAAGGCGTCGGTGCGCTGCTGCTGCGCCAAGGCCTGCCGTTTGCGCCGCAGACGCTGGGCAGCCAGGAGCGCGGTCGGCGCGGCGGTACCGAAAACCTGGCCGGCATTGTGGGCCTGGCCGCTGCGCTGGAGTTGTTGGGCGATGTCGCCGCGGAGGCGGCGCGCGTGGCCCAGCTGCGCGACGCGCTGGAGATTGGACTGACCCGTGCGCTGCCGCAGACGCACATCTGGTGCCGCGCTGTGCCCCGCCTGCCCGGCACCAGTTATCTGCGTTTTGGCCAGCTCTCGGTGGATGTGGTGCTGCAACGGCTGGAGCGCCTGGGCGTGGCCGCATCCAGCGGCGCGGCTTGCTCCTCCGGCGGTAGCGAACCCTCGCATGTGCTCACCGCGATGGGCGTGCCGGCCGATGAGGCACTGGCGGCGCTACGCCTTTCCCTGGGGCGCACCAGCACCCTGGAGGACGTGACCTATTTATTGAATGCGCTGCCGCCATTGTTGGCACCGCTCTTGCATGAAGAAGTGCTGACTGCTCCTTAAAGCGAACCCTTGAACTTATGTTTACCCCTACCAGGAGCCGATGATGAAACTAATGATCCGCAAAGACAGCAAGGGCACCTTAACCGGTTACGTGCCCAAAAAAGATCTGGAGGAACCCATTGTTTCCATGGCCAACCCCGGCATGTGGGGCGGTCTGGTGACCTTGGCCAACGGTTGGCAGTTCGATCTGCCCGCCATGCCGGCCGATACGCCGCTGCCCATCACGGTCGAAGCGCGACGCCTCGCGTTAACTGAGGATTCAGGAGACTAATCATGGCAATGACCGCTGACTATCTGCGCACCGCCGGCGAAGTGATCGGCGCGGCCTCGTCGCTGCGCGACGCGGCCGCGATCTGGCGTGCGCGCGATCCCGCCATGCGTGTCGTGCTGGTCGATGCGATGGACATGTCCGACGAGACCCCGGCACTGATGCTGGGTCGTCGGCGCGTCTATCTGGCCACCTCCAACGGCCATTGCTGGTCCATCACCCAACAACCGGAAGAAGCGACGGCGCTGATTCTGACGCAGGACTAGCCATGGAAATCGATGTCATCTCCCTGTTTGAGCCCGAGTGCGGCGACCGCGAAATCGAACTCGTGTGCGCCGTGCTGCAGTCGGCGCATTGGGGCGATGGCCCGATGCTCGCATCCTTTGAGCAGGCCTTTGCGGGCTGGGTCGGACGCAAGCACGCGGTGGCCGTGGGCAGTGGCACGCTGGGCACCTGGATTGCACTGCGTGCTTTGGGCATCGGCCCCGGCGACGAGGTGATCTGCAGCTCACACGCCTGGCACCAGGTGGCGCAGGCCATTACCTTAACCGGCGCCACGCCGGTGTTCGCCGACATCAACTACTGGACCGGTAGCCTGAGCCCCGAGAAGGCGGCACTCAAGATCACGCCCCACACACGCGCCATCCTGGCCGGCAACACCAATGGCCACCCGGCTGACTGGGAGCCGCTGCGCGCGCTGGCCCGTGCGCACGAACTGACACTGATCGAGGACAGCAGCGAAGCCCTTGGTTCGCGTTACAAAGGCCAATCCGTGGGCAGCTTCGGCGATGTGGCGGTGTTCGATTTCTCGGCGCCCTCGGCCTTGTGCACCGGCGAAGGCGGCATGCTGGTCACCGATGACGATACGCTGGTGCATGAACTGCGCTACCTGCGCCAGCGCCGCGTTGCCGACCGCAATTCGGTCTCGGTTGGCTCGCGGGTGCCACTGCAGGCCGGCATGAGCGAGCTGACAGCGGCGCTGGGCCTGGCGCAGCTGGCGGGCCTGGACGAGCGGCTGGCTGAACGCAAGCAGGTGGTAGCCTGGTACCACGAGCACATGCAGAGTTTCGAAGGCGTCAAGCCGCCCTACATCAGCGAGGACGTGGACGAAGTGCACTGGATGCTCTATGTGGTGCACCTGGGCAAGCGCTTCTCGGGCAGTGCCCGCGCGCAGATGATCGACGACCTGCTGTCTTGCGGCATTGAGGCCGTCGCCTACAGCCACCCGCTGCACCAGCAGTTTTTCTACATGAACAGCGGCGACGCCATCGGCCGCCAGCGCGGCGGCCTGCTGCGCGACACCGACCGCATCAGCGACCGCGCACTGGCGCTGCCGCTGCACACCCAACTGGATGAAACCCAGGTCACGTACATCGTCAAGACGCTCAAGGACACCGCGACCAACGTCGGTGCCGGGGCGGCCATTTACCTCTGAGGAAAAACTATGCACCCCCACACTCACATTCGTTCGTTGCCCCCCGAGGGGGCGCATGCCTCCTTTGAGGCGGCTCGGCAGGAGGCATAACCATGACCGCTTCGAACCACGACTTGATCAACGAGATCGCCCGCAGCCTCGACACCGGCGCTGTCATTCCCTATCTGGGGCCCGACATGCTGTCGCTGTGCAGTGAGCTCCAGGTGCCGTCCACGCCCCAGGCGCTGGCCGAGAGCATGACCGGCAAAGTCAGCGTGCCGCACAAGATCCGCAAACGCTTGACCCAGGCCGCGCAGTTCATCGAAAACTTCAAGCACCGCAAATCGGTGGTGCACCTCATGAACGAAGCGTTTGCCAACACGCCTGCGCCCTCGCCTTTGCATCTGGCGCTGGCCGGCAGCGGCGCCGGGCTGTGGGTGGACACCTGGTATGACGACACCTTGGCCGCCGCGCTGGCGCAAGTGGGACCCCAAGGAAGCTGGGCACAGGTGCAGGGTCTATCGCAGTCCGAACATTTCGGCAACTGGACCGGCGTCTACGCCGACGATGGCACCTTGCTGCCCGAGATGCCCAAAGATGTCGCACGCATCCTCTACAAGCCTATCGGCAGCCACGGCCCGGTCGGCAACTACCTGGTGTCGGACAGCGACTATGTCGAGGTGCTGACCGAGATTGACATCCAGACGCCGATTCCGGCCGCCGTGCAAGCCTGGCGCAGCGGCCGCAATTTTCTCTTCCTGGGCTGCCGTTTTGACGACCAGCTGACGCGCTGCTTTGCGCGCCAGATCATGAAGCGCTCCAGCGAGCGCCACTGGGCCGTGCTACCGAACGAGCCCACGCGCATGGAAGCGCGCTTTCTGCAAGAGCAGAACATCACCCGCATTGACATGCCGCTGGCGCAGTTTGCCGATGCCCTGATGGAAGCGATGCAGCCCGCTGTGACCGCCTGAAAACTTTTCTCCGTTCTCCGTTTTTTTAACCACGCACTTGGCCTTGAGCCACGCAACACCATGACCACACTCACCGTCCTCCCTTCCGGCAAATCCTACGAAGTCGCCTCCGGCCTGTCCTTGCTGAAGGCCCTGCAGTCCGTCGGCGAGCCGATCCAAAGCAAATGCGGTGGCGAAGCCAAATGCGACGCCTGCCACGTCTCCGTGCCGGTCGGTAAAAAGAGCCTGTCAAAAATCCAGCGCGCCGAGAACGAAAAGCTCGACGGCATCATCGGTATCGGCTCCCACTCACGTCTGGCTTGCCAGGCGATCTTGGGCGAAGAAGCCGTGACCGTGCAACTGCTCTGACCGCAAGACCCCACCATGGCCGATGCGCTGCCGCTCCCCGTGAGTCGGGTGTTCGATGTCGCCATCGTCGGCGCCGGCCTGTGTGGGCTGGCGTTGGCACGCCTGCTCACCGGCCGCGGCCTGGCGGTGCAGGTGATCGAGGCGCGCGAACGTCTGGGCGGGCGTGTCCGCACCAAACACTGCGAATTGACCGGCCAGGCGCTGGACCTGGGTCCGACCTGGTTTTGGCTTGAGACTGAGCCGCGCATCGCCGCGCTGCTGACCGAGCTGGGCCTGGCCAGCATGGCCCAACATGACCCGGGTGACGCGCTCTGGCTCACCGACCCGAATCGCGAGCCAGAACGCCGCGTCGAGCCCGGCGGCGTGCATGTCGGCGCACGCCGGATTCAAGGCGGTGCGGCGCAATTGGTGCAGGCGCTGGCGGCCGCACTGCCCGCGGGCTGCGTTCGCACCGGCCTTGCCGTGCAGGCGCTGCGCGACCGCGGCACCTTCATCGAGCTACTGCCAAGCACCGGGCAGCCGCTGCGGGCGCGCCAGGTGGTGCTGGCCTTGCCACCGCGCCTGGTGCACGAAAAAATTCAATTTAATCCGCCGCTGCCCACCGCCGTGTGGGAGACGCTGGCGGCCACGCCGACCTGGATGGCTGCGCAGGCCAAGGCAGTCAGCACGTTTGCACAGCCGCTTTGGCGCAGCGCCGGCCATTCGGGCAATGCCTTTGTGCGTCATGCGCAAGCGGTGCTGGGCGAGGTGTTTGATGCCAGCGGGGGCGAAGCCGGCAATGATCACGCAGGCGGCGCCTTGGGCGGCTTTGTCGCCCTGAACGCGGCGCAGCGCGAACACTTCAAGCGTGGCCTGCCACTCCTGATCGACAGTCAGTTGACCCAGCTGTTCGGTCCCGAGGCGCAGGACGGCCACCTGTTCTGGCTGGACTGGGCGGAAGAACCCTGGACCTGCAGCGCCACTGACCGCGCCAACCCACCCGAGCCACCGCAGACCGATCCCCTGCTACGCCAACCGCTGTGGGCGGGCCGCGTGTTCCTGGGCGGCAGCGAGACGGCGGCCCACGGGGCCGGCCACATGGAAGGCGCGCTCGAATCAGCCGACCGCATCGCCCATGCCGTGTGCCGACCCAACGCGAACGTTCGCAGCACCCCTGTGCCAGCGGCCTTGCATCTGGCCGGTGTGGCCGACGGCACACGTGCCCAGGCCTTCGGGACTTTTTCTGCCAGCGTGCTGGCGCTGCGTGGCATGGCGCCGGAACGCTACCGCCTGCATCTCACCCGGCTGTTGTCGAGCCAGCAGACCGAGCTGCTCACGCAGCGCGCCTTGCTGGCCACGGCCGACCAGGTCTACAGCGAAACCCTGGCGCGGCTGGACCAGCTACTGCCGGCGCTGGATGCCGCCAGCGCCGAGATCATCAATGGCCGCCATGCGCTGACCAGCGCGCTGCTGGCCCCCTTCGAAGGCTGGAACAAAGGCTTGCTGGATGCGGCGCTCAGCTTCAACGGCACCTCCTGCGCGCTGTCCAATTTCCCGCTGGAACACCGGCCCGATGGCGAAACGCTGCGCGCCATCACGCTCGATCTGGCGGCGGCCTGGCGCGAGTTCGCGCTGGAACTCAACACCCGACTACTGGTGGCCTCCGGCAGCGCCACGATCGTTTAAAGCGCCATGACCCACATCATCAACAGTGCCCTGCTGGGCCTGATCGAACAAGCCGCGACGGCCGTCGCGACCCTGGTCGAGGGTCTGGAGCAGAACGAGCTGCTGCGCTCGCGTCTGACACGCGCCGAAGTCCTGCGCCAGTTGAAGACGCTGGCCGACAGCGTCGGCCAGATTGAACCCGCTGCGCGGGCCGAGATGCCAGAGCTGGACTGGGACGGCTGGGACGCCATGCGCGCGCGCTTTGGCGGCCCCGCCGGCGAGTCACTGGACCAGGCGCTGTGGTTTGCCTGCGAATCGCTGGTACCCGCCACGCTGCTGTGGCTGCGCGTCTACCAACAGAGCCAGCCGGCACTGTTTCGAATGACGGCGTGATGCCGCACGCGATGCCGGCACTGGCAGCACCGCGATTCGGTGCGTTCGGCGCGCCTTATGTGCAGCCGGTGGCGGCGCGACCGCTGCCACACCCACCAGTGAGGGCGGTGTGCCGACTGAGCGGGCGGCCGCGATGCGCCGCGTCAATCCCCGTTATGTGCTGCGCAACCACCTGGCCCAAGCCGCGATTGAAGACGCGCAGCGCGGCTCAACCACTGAACTGCAGCGCCTGCTGGCCGTTCTGGCACGGCCGTTTGATGAACAGAAAGGCGCAGAACACTATGTCGTGCCGCACCTGGAGGGGCGGAAACTGGAAGTTGGGTGTTCGGCTTAGAGGCGCGCGAATAGTGCTACATATTACATAGCTACTTGCGCACACTGCATGCGGGCTAGAGGCTGTTTTTACTAAATTGTTTACAAGCGAGCCAGCGGCACATCACTTTGGCCCCGTCCATTTGGAAGCAATGCAGCGGCCAATTGGGATTTAAAAGTCGTCCATTATGGATTTATTCAACCATTTTCATCACTGACACAGGCTTCTTTCCAGGTGCGCTGCCGGCAAAAGGGATCATCCAGAATACGCATTAAATCCAAACAGCGCGTTCGCATCATGACAAAGAATTGGGGGGTCAAAAACAATCCACTGTCTTCAAGATCACGTAGCCTGTGTCTAACGCCGCAGCATCCAATCGATTGCTTCACGGCTTCTAACCATTACCCAAATAGGCCCGACTCCGGGTCTGCTGCCCGAAACCTTGTCCGGCGACTTTCAGTCTTGAAGAGCGGGTCACCATAGCCTATACCGCCAATTCGAAAGTCAGCTGTGGAGCGATGCGGGTTCCTGCAACGCAGCGTTATGCATAGGACTCGATTATGAATACTAGTTTCACCGAAAGGGCTGGAAGCCGCATGAGCGTTGACTTTGCGGCGTTCTTCGGATCAAGCATTCGACATAAATTCGACTATTCACTGAGGGCCGCATTCATGGCCCATCGAATTTCCGGAACCGATGCAAGAGCTCTCTCGCGTTACTTCTACGTCCGCTGCCCAATGCGACAGAACCAACAGCCCGTTGAACGCACGCCAAGCAAATTCCACGACCGCACACTGGGGGACGTTCTCGGAAACTGGCTAGGCGGTGAAATTATGTAGAGGTTGAAACCAGCCTGCGGCAATGTCTGCCAACGACAGGGCACCATCGACACGGTAGCTATACATAACTGAGTCCTATGCATAACGCTGCTTATGGATAGCTATGCATAAGCAGCGGTTGCAGTCATAGGGATTTTGGCCGTGAATGACTCCAGAGGCTGTAAGCAGTCACTCAAATTGGCCCAATTCCTTCGGCCTTGCAAGGAGTGCCGATTGCGCAAGCAGTCCATCGCCTGCACTGAGAGGCGGCGCTTCCGCCACTTTGGTTTCGTTGGTGATTTGGGTCGGCATTTGCACCGCAGTTATGGATTGCCGCGCCGTTTCCGCCGATGCAATCCGTTTCGACTTACTCACCGCTATCGATTCTTTCTTGTGTACGGGGGAAGCTTCGACTTTTGATGGTTCCTGTGGTTGCAAAGAGACCAAATGCACGATCAAGGGGTTGTGGCTAGTCGTTTGCGATGGACGTAGAGGCTTCCACAGTTTATCGCATGCATAAAAGGCCAACAGATGCAGTGCAATGACGAGTGGCAACGCGATCCGTTGTGATGTTTTCATCGTGGCTGGGGAGCGTTGCGACAACGCATTGTTTTGGCTTGGGAAAATTTCAATTCTATTTATTTGCAATGCTCTGTACCGCTGTGACCCACGTAGTTCCGGCAACGGCTGCCGAGTCGCGGTGGTGACCGTCCGGCACAAGCAGCAAGAATTTTGGTTCCGATGCCAAGTCGAATAGTTCTTTGCCCATCTCTACCGGAACGGCAGCGTCTAATTCGCCATGAACAAAGAGCTTGGGTACTTTAATTTTTCCAATTTTATTTCTCGAATCAAATTTCTGACTGAGGACAGACGACAAGGTGAGCAAACCAAACAACCCAAACTCAGTTCTTCCAGCCACGTCAGCAAACGAGGTATATGATCCCTCTACAATCAAAGCATCAAGGTGCGACTCGGTTGTTGCAACCTCAATTGCAACCGCCGCACCTAATGAATGGCCGTAGATCAAATGACTATTGGCGCGGGGTGATAAATTTAAAAGTCGTTCCCAACCCACTCTGGCGTCGGCATATACCGTTGCTTCATCCGGCAAAACTTTGGCGCTTTCACCGTAGCCGCGATAGTCGATTGCAAGCACAGCAAAGCCCGCCTGATGCAAACGCTGAATAGCGCCGAGGTTAAGGTCATTTGAAATATTGCCGGCATTGCCGTGCAAGTAGAGCACCGCTGGAGCATCTTCTGCCAATTGGGGAATCCACCAGCCGTGAACTGTTCCCGCTGAAGCATGGACAACCGCCGGGCTATCCATCCATTGGTCCGAAAAAGAAAGATGCTTTGCCGCCGGGGTCTGCTGTATGTTGGATGACGGCAAATAGGCAATGTGGCGATCAAATCCGTCTAATGACGCACATCCAGAGGCTAGCATTGCTATCGAAAACAATATTGCAATCTTATACATTGTCATTTGTCGTGGCAGGAAACTCGTCAATGAATGTTACTACGACTGGATTGGCAAATTGATATCAAGCGAAGGGGATGCTTCAATGGCGGCTTTGAGGCGACAACGTAGCGATCTGTCGCTCCAGTTCCCTGCTGTCGTAAAACACCTGTTTTCCAACACCTCAAACGAACGACCGATATCTCTGAAGAGGACTTGCTGACCCATTCAGTGTGGGCTGAATTCTACGAGCCTGAGGAGCTAGAACTGTTGGAAGCGCTTGGCTTCGATCCGGCGCAGGTGCAGGCGACTCTCGCTAGCGTCAATTTCTCTGACGAGTATCCGTTCGCGCTTCCCGATGAGGCAGTTCCTATGCCATTCAAGTACCTCCGTCTAAGCGCACGTATAGCGACAGCCGGTGGCCATTCACTGGTTGGCTATCACACTAGCCCATGCCTGGCAATCGTCCACGAGGGGCGGACTTATTGCGTCAACAGAGGGTTGCGCGCGAGTGCGTTAGAAGACGCGTCTGCACTCTCCAGAGTATTGGGCGAGGGGAGCATCTTTCCGTTGAAGGTTCGGTATCCTGCTACAGGACCAACAGAGGAATTTTCTCTTGCGGCGAATTGAACAAGCTAACCGGTCGGCCCACGCGGACAAGCCTTGCGAGTAGTAGTCGTCATCGTCCGAATAGTCGCAGCGAGCCATGATGAATGCCTAACGTAATGTAGATTGCAAAAACGGTTGATACATCTTGACGCTGCGGGATAAGCTGGACATGGAAAACTCCTGAGAATGACTTCTAGCTTGGGTTTCGATGGCGTTCTAAGACTTCTATACAGGTATAAAAATTCCGACAAACCCCGCACCCTGATTCTGGACGATTCTAGGCGGCAAGTGGGTTCTTACTAAAACTGGACCACGCCCTCGACTGACCGCTTCCGCTGCCCAGGGGCCGGACAGCCAAGAAATCAGGCATCCCCATTTGACCGACTGCTTCCAAGTTTTTGGCACTGGCGGTGAGTGTCTGCTTCCGTCGAAATTGAAAGTCAGCTTTCCACTTTTCGGCGGGATTCATGCGGTTCCGGTGAACGTCGGGTATGGGTCTTCAAGAGCCATTCAGAATACAGGTCCTGTTGCCAGCAGTCAGCGTTGGAAGCTGCGCTTTAGGAATCTCGGGCGAATGGTGAGATTTCTCAGTTCCTCATTCTCAGAAGCCACCCGGAAACCATTGATTGTTTGTGGCTCCAATTCGGACAAATTCTGAGAACCGAAACCCCTTCGCAGCTGACCACGGTCTCAGCCTCACCCCCCGCCTGCGCCGACGATGAGATTGAACACTTCGCGCAGCAAGAGCAACTCGCTCATGGCGCTGCCCCGCAATTGGCTCATGGGTTTGAACACGCCGCCGAGCGCTTCGATGGCTTCTTTCGGCGCATCAAGGGTTGTGAAGCGCAGCAGGTGGATGCGCACGGGGCCGGTGTCCGTTTGCGCCCAATGGTTAAAATCGCCGACATGCGTCAGCTCTTCAGGGTTCAGGCCGCAGCGCTCGACCACGGCTTGCTTAACGGTGTTGGCCACATGCGCGGCGTCGATGGTGGCCGGCACCGGCATCGGGGCTGCAGATGCCGGCAAGGCTTCGGGCCAGAGCAGGGTGTTGTTGTCCCAGCGCGGGAACAGCAGCGCCGTGCTGTAGCTGTCGAAATGCGTGAGGATCACGCGGTTGCCGGCCAGGATGTCTTGTATCGTCATGGTTCATTTCCTTGGTCAAATCGACCTCTAGCCCCCGTGCATAAAGCGCAAGCAGCTATCAAAAATATAGTGAGCTACAACACCACCTCAAAGCCCTCAAACTGCGGCGACCCCAGATAGAGGCCGCGCTGCTGACCGGCGCTGGCGCCAGACTTCGATGAATTCGGCCTCGCGGCCCGGGGCGATGCGAAAGCGATTCATGGCGATGAACATGGGGATGTGCCTTTCAAAAATTAACGATAACCTTCTTCGCGCAACACGCGCTGCACCACCGGCCGGGAGCGCACCAGCTGGTAGTGGGCCGCGCAGCGTGGCGGCAGGGCCAGGCCGGTTTTGTCGGCCCAGAACTCGACATAGAACAGCGCCGCATCGGCAATCGAGAAGTCGGCGCACAGGGCATAGCCGGTCTCGGGCAAGCGTGCCTCAATCACCGCAAAGGCTTCGTCGATGATCTCGCGTCCGCGCGCCTGAATAGCTTGATGCCATGTTGCGAGGTCGGTGTCGGCCAGCCCCGTCGGCAGATAACGCTCGGTGGTGAAGATGCGCGTGTAACCCTGGCCGTGCACCGTGCCCACCACGTAGTCCATCAGCTCAAGCGCCAGCGCGGCCTGCAGCGGGTCTTCCGGCAACAGGCGTTTGCGCGGATAGGTGCGCGCCAGCCAATAAGCAATCGCCTGGAACTCGGTGAGCGCGCGGCCGTCGTCCAGCACCAGGGTCGGGATCGTGCCTTTGGGGTTGAGCGCCAGGTAGTCGGGCCGGCGATGGTCGCCGGCCGGCATGTTGACGATGGTGACATCGAACGGCAGCTCCAACTCTTCGAGCAGGATATGGATGCCGGTCGAGCATGAGCCGGGGGTCATGTAGAACTTGAGGGTCATAGTGTTTGCCCAAGCAAGATACGTGACAGGGCTATGGGCGGTCCGACCTTGCACGTTGCTTGCTAACAAGCTGTTTACGCAGGCCAACCTCACATCCTTGTCGCTCGCGTGTGTCCTTTGTCGTACGGTCGTGTCACCTTTGTCTGCTTATGTCCATGGTTTTTGATCCTTTGCTGAACCACGATGATCTGCGCCGCTGGCGGGCCTGCACGCGCCGCTTCTGGCTCTACCGGCGGGGCGAACACGCGGCGGCGACGCCCTCTGTCATGGTCGATGCCTGCACGAATGGCGGCACCGATGCGAGCGCCGACGCGGCGGTCGTCCACGGCCCGGCCCCGGACGCGGCTTTGCGCGCCTCGTTTCCTGGCGCCGATGTCATCGCCGCGCCCACCACGCCGTCCGAGTGGCTCCCCGCCATGCAGCGCACCTTGCGCTGTCTGGACGCCGACCGCGTGACGCCCGAAGGCTGGGCGATCCTGGGCGCCTGCCTGACCAGCAAGGACCGGGCCCAGGTGCGCATCGACGTCGTGACCTGTGGCGAGCGCGGTTTGCGCCTGTTCAAGGTGCGCTATGCCACGGTCGGCGACGAGGCCGATATTGACGCGGTGGCGCTTTGGACCCATGTCGCCGCGCGCTGCGGTTTGCGGGTGCAGAGTGCGGGCTTGCTGCTGGTGGATACCGACTTCATCTACCCCGGCCACGCTTGTTACGCCGGCCTGTTGCGCGAGGTGGACCTGGCTCCGGTGCTGGGCTCGCGCCCGGTGGCGGCCTGGCTGGCGGCCATGCGGGACTGTGCACGCGGGCCCCAACCGCCGGCCTCGCCGGGCGTGCATTGCACGCAAAGCGGCGGCTGTGAGTTCGTCCTCGATTGCCAGGCCTGCGCGCCAACCGGCAGCGCGCTGGCGGCGGATCCGCAAGCCAGCCTGGAAATCGTGGGCCGCGAGCTGGCGGCCGAGCTGCGCCAGGAAGGCCATGTGGATCTGCGCAGCGTGGCACTGCAACGTTTCAGCAATACACGCCATCGCCGGGCGGTGCGGGCCGTCCAGCAAGGCGCGCCTGTGCTGGAGCCGGCCGTCGCCGCCCTGCTGCAGGCTCTGCCCTACCCGCGCCACAGCCTGCGCCTGAACACCATTGGCTTCGCGGTGCCGGTGTGGGCTGGCACCCGGCCCTACCAGGTGCTGCCGTTTCAATGGACTTGCGACGTGCAGACGGCGCACGGGCAACTGGTGCGCCATGGTTTTCTGGCGGAGGCCGAAGGCGACCCGCGCCGCGCTTTTACGCAAACGCTACTGCAGGCGTTGGGCAGCAGCGGACCGGTGTTCGCCTACAACGCGGGCTTCGAGCGCAACCGCCTGCGCGAACTGGCGCAGCACTTCGACGACCTGGCGCCGGCGCTCGACGCCGTGATAGCACGCATCGTCGATCTGTTCCAGCTGGCCCGGGCGCACTACTACCACCCGGCCATGGCGGGCTCCTGGTCGTTCAAGTCGATCAGCCGCGCGGTGGCACCGGACTTGTCCGTGGCGCTTGCCGGGTTGGCGCGCGACGCGTCGCCATCGGCACCGGCAGTCTTTGCGCGTTCGCTGCAGCGGGGCCTCGATGCCCAGACCCGCCAGCAGTTGCGCGCCGCCTTGCAAGCCGATGGCCAGCGTCAGACCGAAGTCTTGCGCCGCCTGCTGGCGCTGTTCGATGAGAGCGCCGCCGGTTAAGACGCCCATAAGGTAAAAAAATATGAAATGTCCCATCTGCACAACGTCAGATTTGCTCATGACCGAACGACTGGGTATTGAAATCGACTATTGCCCGCAATGCCGCGGGGTCTGGCTGGACCGGGGTGAGCTGGAAAGAGCTATTTGACTGATCGGTCTTCTTACGGCAGTTGGTGGCCGCCATTCAGCTCAAGGAGCATCGCCGGTCTCAGAAGCACTCGTTCTCCAACTGGTCCAGCCAGGCCAGTGCGGTCTCGTCGTTGCGTTCTTCGAATAGCTCGCGAATCTGATTGACAAAGCTGGCCAGCAGCAACAGGTCGTCGCAGCGCGCGCCCTCGGTCGCGTTGCGACGTTGGTTGAAGTAGTTCCAGAACAGATCGTTGGCTTGCCCGGTGTGCGAATCGATGCGCGCCAGCATGCGGCTGGCCTGGCCCTCGAAATCGATACCCTTGAACGTGCGGTAGCGGTCAACAAAGTCGGCGGCGAGACTGTCCTCGGCGGCGCTCATGCCGCCTCGGGCGTGTCCAGCACCGCCTTGAGGTTCAAACTCATATTGGTCTTGGTGGCGTCGGCATAGGGGCAGATACCCTTGGCGCGCTCCATCAGGCTGTCGGCGGTGACCTGGTCCAGCGGTCCGGCCATGAAGGCGGTGAGGCTCAGTGCCATGCGGTAGGCCCCTTCGAAGTTGACGTACATCGACAGTGCAGCTTCGATGTAGCAGCCGCGCAGTGGTAACTTGTCGGTTTTGGCGATGTGGCGAATGGAGTGTTCGAAACAGGCCGCAAACGCACCCGCGAACAATTGCTCGGGGTTCGGGCCTTCGCCGGTACCACCCATCTCCTTGGGCACGGCGAGCTTGAGCTTGAAACTGCCGTCTTCGGTTTGGATCTGCCCGGCGCGACCGCCCTGGGTCAGCATGGTGGTTTTGTAGACGAGGTCCATCAGATGTTCTTCTTTCCTTGGAGCAGCTTGGCCTTGTCGGACGGGCTGTAATGATCGAGGTGGCCTTGCGCGGCGGCGACGCGGCGGTGGGCCATGCGGATGGCTTCGATCTTGCCGGCGGGGGCGATGCGCGAGAGGCATTTATCCAGTGCCGTGCTGCCGCACTGGGGGCAGGCGGGGCTGCTGCCGGCGCGCACCAGGGCTTCAAACGGGTGGCCGCAGGCTTGGCAGTTGTAGTCGTAAATCGGCATGGTGATCTCCTGAGAAGTCAAACGGGGGCGGCACAACGCTCGGTGGGAGAAGCGCAGCCTTCCCCTGCAGAAGCAGATGCAGGGTTCGTGCCAAGGCCAACCCAGGCATCGACGGCGGCCGTGTCAAAGCCGACATGGCGGCTGTCGTTGTCGGTGCGCTGCATCAGCGGGCGACGGATCAACAGCGGCTCGTTGAGCAGCAGCGTCAGCGCGGCATCGGCGTCCAGCGCTTCAGGCTGGATCTCGCCGCTTTTGACACGGGGTGCGGCGCGGTTAAACCAGCCGGGCACCGGCAGCGGGGCGAGAAAGGCCAACAGGCTTATCCGTGTCCAGTGGGCCGTGAGCAGGTTGCGCCGCTCCAGCGTGTGACCGGCCGCTTGCAGCGCGCTGCGCTGGCGGGCGTTACCGCCGCAGCCAGGTTTTTCATAGAAAACAATGTGGGTCATAGTGCGTCCTCTTGATCGACAGTACCGGCGCCGCGCCAGACGGCCAGGACCGGGGGCGTGGCCGATGGACCGGGCAGCACATCAGCCGGCTGTTGCGGGCCCTGCAACTGGCCGTGCCGGTCAATCGCGGTCCAGCCGCCGACCAGATCAGCCACGTCGGTAAAACCGAAGTCGGTGAACATGTCGGCCCAGGCCTGGCTGGCGTTGCCGTGGTAGCAGTAGATCAACACCGGCCGGCTTTTCGGCTTGCGCATCAGCAGGCGCTCATGGTTGCGGCCGTCCAGGTGGGTGCAGCCCGCGAGGTGACTTGCGGCATGGTGGCGCGCTTCGCGTGCATCGAGCAGCAGGGCCTCGGGGCGCGCCGCCAGCCAGGCGCGGACTTGCTCGGGGTGCAGGCGCTGGAAGCGTTTTTCAGTCATGGTCGGTTCCTTCTCGGTCGGGCAACAAGTGGGCATAAGGCGGCTCGGTGACGATGCGCGCATCGGTCACGGGCACGCCAATCGTGAAGTGGTACACCGACTGCAGCGGTGCGCTGGCGGCGGCGGGCTGGGGCAGGCCGATCAACTGGTGCAGCGCGTCGTCAAAGAAGCAGCCGATGCCGGTGCCGCGCAGGTCCAGCGCTTCGGCTTCCAGGTACAGCGCCTGGCCGATCAGGCCGGCTTCCTGCAGCCGCTGGCGATAAGCCGCCGCGTCCGGCAGCGGGTTGAACTCGGCCAGCAGCGCAAAGCCCAGGATGGCGTCCGAGCCCAAAGCCTGGTGGCAGTCCAGGGTGCGCAAGGTGGCCGCCAGCGCCGGGTTTTCCGCCAGACGCAGCAGCGGGGCGTCGGCTGGCGCGTCGGGCACGAGGCTCAGATCGAGTGCGGCTGGCAGGGTGTGGCGCAGCAGGACGTGGCCGGCGTTGCTGCGGGGCAGCAGGTAGGCGCCCGGTGCCAGGCCGTCGACCCGGTGCGCGAACAGGAGCACATGCACGCGCGGTTCTGCCGGCCCGGCATCAAAGGGCAGGCGGGCCGGATGCAGGGCCCGCAGCAGTCGCCAGAGCTGGGCCAGGGGCATGCGGGCGCGGGCGTCAAAGCGCTGGGCACTGCGGCGCTGGCGGATCAAGGTGGCGGCAGGCTGAATGCTGCGCGGCAAGTCGGGAAGAGTCTGGGCGGCAGAGCGTTCTGCGCAGGTTAAGGAGGAGCCCGCGCAGCGGGCGGGGGACACGGAGCAGAACGCTCTGCCGCCCAGACTCTGTGGCACGGTATGTACACGGGTCGCCACCGCCACGGTGTCCACCACCGGCCAGCGGTACATGGGGTGGCGGTCCAGGCGGTTGGGCGTGCCCAGCCAGCCGGTGGGCAGGGGCCAGTCCCACGGGGCGGTGGTTTGGGCCGACGCATCGTGGGGCAGCAGCTCCAACATCAGGTCAGGTTCCTCGCGCTCAGCGGCGCCAAAGTCGCCATCGCGGTCCAGGCCCAGCAACGCAGCAAGCTGCGCCGTGCCGCAGGCCACGGGCTGCAGCCGCCAGCCCAGTACGGCTGCCGCGTAACGCAACGCGCCAATGGCGTGGCCGACGTCAAGCTGGCAGTAGCGAAAGGCGCGCTCACCATATTTCCAGGCTTCGCGCCAATGAATGCTGGTGAGGGCAATGAGGGCGCGCGCGGGCACCGTGGCAGCCCCCGCCGGTGGCGCAAAGGTGGCGCGCTGCTCCAGCGCGTGGTCGCGCGCCGCGTAGTGATGGACCCCGTCGGCGATGCCCTCCAAACCTTGACAGACCAGCCAGGCCTCAGTCGGATGCAGGTTGCCGCTGGAGGGGTTGACGCGCATGGCCCAGCGATCCGGCCCGTACTGCTTCCAGGCCGACAGCGCGAAGCTGAGTTCGAACAGCAGGCCGATGGCGGCACGGTCCAGCGCGCGCGGCGCGATGCGCCCGGGTTCGAACAGATCGGCCCAGGGGATCGCAAGCGCGTCGGCCGTCAGCGGCAGCGAGTGCAGCGGCGCGCCAGGGTAGCGGCGAAACGGGTCGGGCTGCGCCTCCCAGTCCAGCGTATCGGGGCCGGCTGCGTAGCCGCGCAAGTGGTGTTTGGTGCGTTCGTGGTAGTCCTGCGCGACGGCCACGGCCACGTCCAGGGCGTCGTCGGGCATTGCGGTCTCAGACATGGCTCACCTCCTTCAGGCTTTGCGCCAGCGCCAGCAGGCCACTGGTCTGGTCGGTGATGGCCTGCACGATGGCGGGCGGCAGCCGGTGCAGCCAGCGCTGGGGCAGCCGGGAGGCGCCGCAACGCGCGCCAGCCAGCATGCCAACAATGGCACCGGTGGTGTCGGCATCATCGCCCTGATTGACGGTGGCCACCAGCGCGGCCTCAAAGTCCTCATGCAGCGTCAGAAAATGCAGCACCGTCTGCACCGTATCGACCACATAGGCGGTGGCCCGACCGCGGTAGGGCACAAAGGCAAAAGCGGGGTTCTCGGCAGCCCACTGCCCGGCCCAGCGCTGGCACTCGCCCTGGTCAGCGTCGGCCAGCAGGCGGCGCAACAACTGGCCCAGGCCCAGCGTGGCCGCGTCGGACAGCGGGTGGTGATGGGTCAGGTGGACCTGGGCGATCGACAGGCGCGCGAACAAGGGCTCGCTGCCCAGCGTGGCCAGCACGGCCGGCAGGTTGCGCATCAGCGCGCCATTGCCGGCGTCGCCCGGGTTGTACGGACCGGCCAAGCTCCCATCGTGCAAAAAACGCAGGATGCCGCGCCGGCAGGTGTTGCCGCAATCCACCGGCTTGCTGCGCAACCATTGCACAAAGGCGTCGCCGATGCTGCGCACCACGCTATCGTCGCCGCTGGCATGACCATGCAGCGCGGGTGCACCGCCCTGCAGCAGCGCAGCGCCGAGCGCGAGGCTCATGGTCGTGTCGTCGGTGACCTGACCGCGCGCCAGCTTCAGCCAACCGCCACCGATGATGTCGCGGTGAACGCCATACTGCGCCGCAATCTCACGCGGGCGCATGAACTCCACCGTCGCGCCCAGCGCGTCACCGATGGCCAGCCCCAGGTAGGCACCGAGAGCCTTGTCGAACAGCTCACGCATAGCGGGCCACCACCTCGTAGTCACCACCGAGTGCCAGTACCTCCTGCTCGCCCTGCAGCACCTGGCCGGGCAGCAGGCCGGGGAACACCAGGACCTTGCAGGCAGGCACCTGCGCCTCAAAAATCCAGTCACCAAAGCAGGCGGCGTCGGCGTGGGACAGACTGAACGAGACGATGTTGTTCAAGCGAATGGTGCAACGCCGGTCCTGCAGTCGGCCCGCCACCACTTGCTCTTCGCACTGGTTGCTGCCGCGCCACAGCCGCAGGTGCCGGGCAGGCGTCGCGCTGCCGGGCGGCGGGAAACGTCGCAGCGCCCATTGGCAAAATTCAAACAGCAAGTCCAGTTGCTGGTGGATGTTGTTGTTGTGGTAACGGCTGGCGGTTTTCTCCTCCAGATAGGTCATCCAGGCGGGCGACGGAAAGCGCGCCAGCGGCGCCTTGTGGAAGCCGGGCACCAGGCCGAAGCGGCTTTCCACCCAGCCTTTGAGAACGGCGCCGGCGGGGCCATTGGCGTCCATCCCCCAACCCTGCAGCAACTTGCGCCAGCTGCTGCGCCAGCGACGTTGTTCTGCCATGCCCATGGCCGCAAGCTCATGCGATTCGGGCTTGCGCAGGCCAAAGGCGATGACCAGGTAATGGACAAACATCGCGCGCGCCTCGTTCAGGTCCTGGCTACGTTCCAGCAACGCGAACAGACCCGGATGGGTCTCGCGCGTACCGGCGATGGACAGTGGCACCGGATTGAGATTGAACGCGGTGCTGGCCAGCACGGGCGCCGGCACACCGACCAGGTTGGTGGTGTACCAGCGGTGCGGCTGATCGAGTTCATCGTCCACTGCCATGGGCAACGGGGTTTGATCGGATGGATTCCGTCGCGAGCGAATCGAGGTTGCGGCGAGAAGCGCAGCCGTACTCCCGTACGGCGAGCATCACAGGTGCAAGATCGGTTCGCGCAGCAGGAAGAAACCGATCAAACCGGGCGGTTTTCGTTGGGGTTGCGGACCGGCCCCATCAGCGCCAGACCTTCGGCGTACGTGATGGTGTCGAAAGTGATGTCGTACTTGAGCGCAGCGTCGGCCACGGCATCGAGTTTGCCGGCAGTGTCTTTCTTCTTGAGGTCATTTTTTTCAAGGTACAAAAGACTCAACATCTCGTTGTAGACCGTGGATTCATCAATCGGCAGCACATAGAACATGGCGCCTTTGTAAGGCACCTGGTACTTCTTGGACAGGTCGATGTTGTTGCAGAACAGGAAGTATTTGCCGCCCGCACTGAGTGCGTCGCCCAGCACTTCAGCCACGTCCTTCAGGTACTCAAAGCTCAACAGGTAACCGGCAAAAAACGGAACGTGTTTCTCGCCGACATTGGCGATGGCCATGACCTGACCGCAGAGCAGCTCCGGGGGGCGGGCCTCGTCAGCCAGCTTGGGGGCAAAGCGCAGTGCCAATTCGCCGCGAAAGCCGACGCGGCCGGGCTTGCTGGTGAGTGCTTTGACCAAGGGGTTGAGCAGTCTCCCCTCGGTTTCGAGCCGTGCGAACGCGGTGTCGTCGATTTCTTTACGGGCTAGTGTGGCAGTCATGAAGATTCCTTCGTAGTGGTTGAAATGGATGTAGGGGACTGGGTGTTTGGACCCCTTCTATCAGCAATGACCGTACCAGGTGCAAACCAGGCCGGTCTTCCTGCAAACACGACACAAACCGGCCTGGCAGCGGGCCGGTCCGGGAATTTTCACGACACGGGACGGGTTTTTGTCGGGAAATCAACAAAGCACAAAAACCCGCCGCAACGCGCCGGGAAACCGCGTTTTCACTCTGGGAAGCGGGCACTTGGCAGCTTTGGGTCGACGACGCCCGAGACATGGCACGGAAGCTGCAATAGCCATGGAGCGCGGACACAAGTCCGGCCGACGTGAACCTAGAAGAATAAGACCAACAGGCACGAAAGCTGACCTCGTCGCGGCAACGCAACCTTGGTTCTTTATCTTTCTCTTAATTGGAGTACTGACATGGCAAAACTTCGGCAAATCGCCTTCTACGGCAAAGGTGGCATCGGTAAATCGACCACATCTCAAAACACCCTGGCAGCGCTCAGCGACCTCGGTCAGAAAATCCTGATCGTCGGCTGCGACCCAAAAGCCGACTCCACACGTCTGATTCTGCACGCCAAGGCACAGGACACCATCCTGTCGCTGGCCGCTGAAGCCGGCTCGGTGGAGGATCTCGAGCTCGAAGACGTGATGAAAATTGGCTACAAAAACATCCGTTGCGTTGAGTCCGGTGGTCCAGAGCCAGGCGTTGGCTGTGCTGGCCGGGGCGTGATCACTTCGATCAACTTCCTGGAAGAAAACGGCGCCTATGACAACATGGACTATGTGTCTTACGACGTGTTGGGTGACGTGGTGTGCGGCGGTTTCGCCATGCCCATTCGCGAAAACAAGGCGCAGGAAATCTACATCGTCATGTCCGGCGAAATGATGGCCATGTACGCAGCCAACAACATCTCCAAGGGTGTTCTGAAATACGCCAATTCCGGCGGCGTGCGCCTGGGCGGCCTGGTTTGCAATGAGCGCCAGACCGACAAGGAATACGAACTCGCTGACGCACTGGCTGGCATGCTGGGCACCAAGCTGATTCACTTCATTCCTCGCGACAACGTCGTGCAACACGCTGAATTGCGTCGCATGACCGTGATCGAATACGCGCCTGATTCCAAGCAAGCGGCCGAATACCGCACGCTCGCCAGCAAGATCCATAACAACGCTGGCAATGGCACGATCCCGACACCCATCACGATGGATCAGTTGGAAGACATGCTGATGGAATTCGGGATCATGGACACGATCGACGAAACCCAAGTCGGCAAGTCCGCTGCAGAACTGGCTGCTGCAGCCTAAGAGGTACCAAGCCCGGCCTGGTTCGCCGCAATACGAATCGGGTCGGTCTAAGTACCAGACGAAAACATTTACCTACTGGAGTTCCCCATGACTGCCACCGTTGAAGAGCGCAAGGCCACGAACAAGGCCCTGATTGATGAAGTGCTGAAGGCCTATCCCGAAAAGATGGCCAAGCGGCGCGCCAAGCACCTGGGCACGTTTGAAGAAGGCAAGCCCGATTGCGGCGTCAAGTCCAATATCAAGTCATTGCCTGGCGTAATGACCATTCGCGGTTGCGCCTACGCCGGCTCTAAAGGCGTGGTGTGGGGCCCGATCAAGGACATGGTCCACATCAGCCACGGCCCGGTCGGCTGCGGCCAATACTCGTGGGCTGCACGCCGTAACTACTACATCGGCACCACCGGTATCGACACCTTTGTGACGATGCAGTTCACCTCCGACTTTCAGGAGAAAGACATCGTCTTCGGTGGCGACAAGAAACTTGAAAAAATAATCGACGAGATTCAAGAGCTGTTCCCTCTGAACAAGGGCATCTCGATCCAGTCGGAATGCCCGATCGGCCTGATTGGTGACGACATTGAAGCGGTGTCGAAAAAGAAGGGCAAGGAATTGGAAGGCAAGACCATCGTGCCCGTGCGCTGCGAAGGTTTCCGCGGCGTGAGCCAGTCGCTCGGCCACCATCTGGCCAATGATGCGATTCGCGACTGGGTGTTCGACAAGGTCGATCCCGACAAGCACCCTGAATTTGTCTCGACCCCCTATGACGTGGCCATCATTGGTGACTACAACATCGGTGGCGACGCCTGGTCCAGCCGTATCTTGCTCGAAGAGATGGGTTTGCGCGTTATTTCTCAATGGTCCGGTGACGGCACCATCGCTGAAATCGAAAACACGCCCAAGGCCAAACTCAATGTGCTGCATTGCTACCGCTCGATGAACTACATCAGCCGGCACATGGAAGAGAAGTACGGTATTCCATGGGTGGAATACAACTTCTTCGGCCCGACCATGATCGAGAAGAGCCTGCGCGAGATCGCCAGCCACTTCGACGACACCATCAAGGCCAAGGCTGAAGAGGTGATCGCCAAGTACAAGCCGCTCATGCAAGCCGTGGTGGACAAATTCAAACCGCGCCTGGAAGGCAAGACCGTCATGCTGTACATCGGCGGCCTGCGTCCGCGTCACGTGATCGGCGCCTACGAAGACCTCGGCATGGTTGTGGTCGGCACCGGCTACGAGTTCGGCCACAACGACGACTACCAGCGCACCACCCACTACATCAAGGACGCCACGCTGATTTATGACGACGTGACCGGCTACGAGTTCGAGCACTTCGTCGACAAGATCAAACCGGATCTGGTCGGCTCCGGCATCAAGGAGAAGTACGTGTTCCAGAAGATGGGAGTGCCGTTCCGCCAGATGCACAGCTGGGATTACTCCGGCCCGTACCACGGCTACGACGGCTTTGCCATCTTTGCCCGTGACATGGACATGGCCATTTCCAGCCCGATCTGGGGCCTGACCAAGGCGCCTTGGAAAAAAGCAGCCTGAACCCCGGTGGCCGGCGTCTACCGGCCACCTTTTCTGACTAACCGCAAACTTTTGGAGCCAGCCATGCCTCAATCAGCCGCCAAGATCATCGACCACGAACTGTTGTTCCGTGAACCTGAGTACCAAGAACTCTTCAGCAAGAAGAAAGAGTTCGAGTTCAACCATTCCGACGAGACCGTCAAGTCGATCGTCGAATGGACCAAGACCGAAGACTACAAGCTAAAGAATTTCGCCCGTGATTCACTCGCCGTCAATCCCGCCAAGGCTTGCCAGCCGTTGGGTGCTGTTTTTGTCGCTAATGGCTTTGCCAAGACGCTGAGCTTTGTGCACGGCAGCCAGGGTTGCGTCGCTTACTACCGCTCGCATTTCTCGCGTCATTTCAAAGAGCCGACCTCCTGCGTCAGCTCCTCGATGACGGAAGATGCTGCTGTGTTCGGCGGCCTGAACAACATGGTCGATGGCCTGGCCAACGCCTACAGCTTGTACAAGCCCGACATGATTGCCGTATCGACCACCTGCATGGCCGAAGTGATTGGTGACGACGTTGACGCCTTCATCAAGACCAGCAAGCAAAAAGGCAGCATTCCTGAAGAATTCGACGTGCCGTTCGCCCACACCCCGGCCTTCGTTGGCAGCCACATCACGGGCTACGACAATGCGTTGATGGGTGTGCTGCGCCATTTCTGGGATGGCAAGGCCAAGACCACCGAGCCTTTGGTTCGTGTGCCGGATGACAGCATCAACTTCATCGGCGGCTTTGACGGCTTTGTCGTTGGCAACATGAAGGAAATCCGCCGGATTTTCGATCTGTTCGGTGTCAAAGTGAATGTCCTTTGCGACCCATCGGGCAACTGGAATACGCCGACCGATGGCGAGTTCCGTATGTACGCGGGCGGCACGACCAAGGAAGAAGTGGTCGCAGCGCTGCACGCCAAAGCCACGATCGTGTTCCAGGAATACTGCTGCGAGAAAACCTCCAAGTTCATCGCCGAGCATGGCCAGGAAGTTGTGGTTCTCAATGCGCCGGTTGGCGTGGCGGGCACCGACAAGTTCCTGATGGAAATCTCACGCCTGACCGGCAAGCCGATTCCCGCGGTTCTGGAAAAAGAACGGGGCGAACTGGTTGACGCGATGGCCGACAGCCAGGCGCACCTGCATGGCAAGCGCTTCGCACTGTACGGTGACCCGGACCAGATGTTGGGCTACTCCGCGTTCCTGCTGGAGCTCGGTGCCGAACCCGCCCACGTCTTGTCCACCAATGGCGGCAAAGAGTGGGAAATCAAGATGAATGCCCTGTTTGCCTCATCGCCTTACGGCGCCGGCTGCAAGGCGTATCCGAAGCGCGATCTGTGGCACTTGCGTTCGCTGTTGTTCACCGAGCCGGTGGACTTCATGATCGGCAATACCTACGGCAAGTTCCTGGAACGCGATACCAAGACGCCGCTGGTGCGCCTGGTGTTCCCGATCTTTGATCGTCATCACTACCATCGTTACGCCACCTGGGGCTATGACGGCGCGATGCGCGTGCTGGTGATGTTGCTCGACGAGTTCTTTGAAGCGCTCGATGGCAACACCATGGAAATCGCGAAGACGGATTACAGCTACGACATCATTCGCTAAGCTGGAAAAAGGGCTGGGACTGATATCCCGGCCCTTTTTTTCTTACCTGCGCTTTACCCTACTGGAGTACCTCATGGTCGATGAATTCTCTGGCTCTGTACTCACCAAAATAGACACGGCACAGGTCCCCACCTGCATCAAGACCACGCAGGATGGTCGCAAGGTTGAGGTGATTGATGGCTGGGTCTGCCTGGACGGCGTGCGCGAGGCCGACAGCCTGATATCGATGGAAGAGCACCCGAACCGGCAGGCCATCACCAAGGCCGTCCCGGGGGCCACCCATGCGGCTGGTCGCTTGCCGTTCACGCTGGCGGAAGCCGCCATGGCACAAAACGCCTTGTCGGCGGCACAACGGGTTTTCGACGCCAGCCCGGCGGGCATCACACAGCGCCTGCGCCACGCGGTGTGGGCCAAGGCCACGGCTGAAGGCGTGGAATAAATCTGAAACAACCCCACTGGGAGCTTGCCGTGATCTATGTTGTTGAACTCCCTGATCAAAGCCATCCGCGCGCCTGGTTTGCCTATGACAAAGAAGATTTTGTCCGCAAGATGGAAACGCTGGCCACCTCCCAAGGGGAACGCTATGTCTACTGGAACGAGGCCGAAGCGGTGGCTGCCTTTGAAGGCCGCGACCCGCTCATTGCCGGTAAAGCCCTCTGGCGTGCTAGGCATGCGCTGCATGAGCAGTTGGTGTCGCTGGATGTACTGACCGACGACTAAGCCAACGCGCGACGTGTTTCTGCGCTGGCCGCTTAAGGAAGGAAGACCATGCTGTCCCTGATGCAATACAACATCCTGCAGGCCAGCGGGCACGTCGTTTGCACCTTGTTGGCGGAGATGCAGAGTGAAGCTGAGCTGTTCGCCAGCGCCAACACCTTGCAGCGTGTCGAGGCCCATCTGCTGGTCATCGCGCAGACCCTGGCCCATCTGCCGGAGCCCCTGCGCCAGCGCCTGGTCCAGATTGACTGGCATGGCTGGGAGTGCCTGCAGCAACTGCTGGAACAGGATGTGCAACCTCGCCATGAAGAGGTCTGGTATGGCATTCATGCCCTGGTGCCAGCCACGCTGGACCTGATTGCGACTTTGCGCCGACACGAGCCGGTGTGGTTTGAGATCGGCTTTTGACAAAGGAAATACATGCATACCGTAGAAGAATTTTTAGCCCATACCATTCAGCTCGAAAGCGAGGCTGCTTTGCGTTTCGGCCAGCTCGCCGATGCCATGACCACCGCCGGCAACCACGAGGTGGGTCGTCTGTTTCGTCGCCTGGCCGACTATTCACGGCTGCATCTGGGCGATGCGCGCGAACGCGCCGGCTTTCGCAAGCTGCCCGCGATGACAGCTTCCGACTACCGGTGGCCCGACATCGAGAGCCCCGAAGCGGCGGCGATCTGGGCTGCCGATCCCTTGATCGGGCGTGAACAGGCGCTGCAAGTTGCCCTCGATGCCGAGACCGCCGGTCTTGACTATTACACCGAGATCATGCAGACCAGCAACGATCCTGAAATCCGTGTTTTGGCCCATGAGTTCGTCAAGGAAGAAGCCGAGCACGTCGCCGAGCTGCAGCGCTGGATGCAGCTGCACTTGAGTGGTGGCAAGCTGCCGACTGAAGGCTGACCTGAATCACCTGACACCTGAACCATGAAAATTGCTGTCGCCACAAATGACAACTGGACCAAGGTGTCCGGACACGCCGGCCAGACCCGGGACTGGCTGGTGTTTGACTGCCAGCCGGGAGCGCCGATACCCGAACCCCAGCGTGTCCTGCTCACCAGGGAACAATTGCCGCACCATTTCCAGGATGGTGGACCCCATCCACTTCATGGCGTCGAGATCATGATCACAGCCAGCGCGGGCGACGGCTATATCCGCCACATGGAGAAATGGGGCGCTCAAGTATTACTGACCGGAGAGACTGATCCGCTCATTGCGCTGAGAAAGATCATGGCCGGAGAAGCGCTGGCCGATACCCGCTTCGACATCACAACCACCCTGTGCAAGCTGCGCGATCTGTTCTCCCGCCATTAACCTGCCAAGCCGCTTGGACGTTCGGGTGACGATGCGCCGCATCCGGCGCCGGCATTAACCGTTCTGTCGCAAACCATTTGTCGCAATTCCTTCAAACCTGCCAGAGCGTAGTGTCCGGCGCGGAAAAACCCGGCCAAAACATCTTTAGAAGGCAGTTTTTTCCTGGCATCAAAAATGCATTGGAGAGTGCACCCACCATGTCAGGAGTCTTTCATGTCAGTCTCGCTCAAGGCCAAGATCGCCGAAGTGTTCGATGAGCCTGGTTGTGACAAGAACCAGGGCAAAAGCGAGAAAGAGCGCAAGAAGGGCTGCACCAAGCAGCTCAACCCCGGCGCGGCAGCCGGCGGCTGTGCCTTTGACGGCGCCAAGATTGCCTTGCAGCCGATCGCGGACGTCGCGCACCTGGTGCACGGGCCGATTGCCTGCGAGGGCAACTCGTGGGACAACCGGCACAGTACCTCGTCCGGCCCGCAAATTTACCGTACCGGTTTCACCACCGACATCAACGAACTCGACGTCATCTATGGCGGTGAAAAGCGCCTGTTCAAAGCCATTCGTGAGATCGTCGAGAAATACGATCCGCCGGCGGTCTTTGTTTACCAGACCTGCGTGACTGCGCTGGTCGGTGACGACATTGAAGCGGTGTGCCAGCGCGCCACCGAGAAGTTTGGCAAACCGATCATTCCGGTCAATGCGCCGGGCTTCGCCGGCCCCAAGAATCTGGGCAACAAACTCGGCGCCGAGGCCTTGCTGGACTATGTCATCGGCACACGCGAGCCGGAGTTCACCACCCCTTACGACATCAACATCATCGGCGAGTACAACCTGGTCGGCGAGCTGTGGCAGGTCAAGCCGCTGCTGGACGCCTTGGGCATCCGCATCCTCTCCTGCATCGCCGGCGACGGCCGCTACAACGAGATCGCCAGCGCGCACCGGGCCAAGGTCAACATGATGGTCTGCTCCAAGTCGATGATCAACATCGCGACCAAGATGGAGCAGCGCTGGGGCATCCCTTACTTTGAAGGTTCGTTCTACGGCATCGGCGACATGAGCGACACCTTGCGCCAGATCGCGCAGCTGCTGGTCAAGCAAGGCGCGCCCGACGACCTGCTGGGCCGAACCGAGCGCCTGATCGAAGTCGAGGAAGCGCGCGCCTGGAGCCGCATCGCGCACTACAAACAACGCCTCACCGGCAAGCGCGCCCTGCTGATCACGGGTGGCGTCAAGTCCTGGTCGGTGGTGGCCGCGCTGCAGGAAGCCGGTCTGGAAATTGCCGGCACCAGCGTCAAGAAGAGCACCAAAGAGGACAAGCAAAAGATCAAGGAGATCATGGGCGACGATGCCCACATGATCGACGATATGACACCGCGTGAGATGTACAACATGCTGCGCGACGCCCGCGCCGACATCATGCTCTCCGGTGGCCGCTCGCAGTTTGTGGCGCTCAAAGCCCGCATGCCCTGGCTCGACATCAACCAGGAGCGTTACCACCCCTACGGCGGCTATGAAGGCATGGTCGAGCTGGTGCGCGAAATTGACCGTGCCATCTACAACCCGGTGTGGCAGCAGGTGCGCATTCCGGCGCCCTGGGGCGACGATGGCGAAACGCTGGGAGCGGTTTCACCGATCACGCAACCCATGGGCTTTCTGGCGGATGTCGCCGCCAAGGCGATGGGCCTGGAGCCCGAAGAAGTGCCGAGCTGAACCCCACACCCACCGAGACCCATCCACCATGGCCAGCGTCGTCGAATCCAAAAAAGCCTGCACCGTCAATCCGCTCAAGATGAGCCAGCCGCTGGGCGCAACCCTCGCCTTCCTGGGGCTTGATGGTTGCATGCCGGTGATGCACGGCTCGCAAGGCTGCACCTCGTTCGGCCTGGTGCTGCTGGTGCGCCACTTCAAGGAAGCGATTCCGTTGCAGACCACGGCCATGAACGAGGTCACCTCCATCCTCGGCGGTTACGACAACATTGAAGCGGCGTTACTCAATATCCGCAAGCGCGCCTCACCCAAAATCATCGCCATTTGCTCGACCGGCCTGACCGAAACCAAGGGCGACGATGTGGACGGCTACCTCGTCACAGCGCGCAAGCGCAAGCCCGAACTCGATGACACCGAGATCGTCTACGTCTCGACACCCGACTATGTGGGTGCCTTCGAAGATGGCTACAAACATGCCATCACGGCCATCGTGAAAACGCTGGTCAAGCCGCTGCCGCTGAAGGCAGACCAGATCACTTTGCTACCTGGAAGTCATCTGTCGCCGGCTGACATCGACGAGCTGCGCGAGGTCATCGAAGCCTTCGGCTTGTCGGTCATCGTGCTGCCCGACATCTCCGGCTCGCTCGACGGTCACATTCCGCCCGACTGGCGCGGCACCACCCTGGGCGGCACCACCCTGGAGCAGATCCGCGCGGCGGGCGCATCAAGCTTCACAATTGGCGTGGGCGAACAAACACGCGAAGGCGCCGAGGCGCTGCAGGCGATTGCCGGCACACCGTTGGAGGTGTTCGAACGATTGACCGGACTGGAAGTCAACGACCGCCTGCTGCAGCGACTGGCGCAGCTCTCCGGCCGGGCCGTGCCGGCCAAATACCGGCGCCAACGCAGCCAGCTGCTCGATGCCATGCTCGACGGCCATTTCTACACCGGCGGCATCAAGGTGGCGATTGGGGCCGAGCCCGACTTGCTGCTGGCGGTGGGCAGTTTATTGCATGAGATGGGGGCCGAGTTGCGCTGCTGCGTCAGCACCACCAAGTCGCCGGCCCATGCGCTGCTGCCGGCCGAGCAGGTGGTGCTGGGTGACCTCGAAGACCTGGAGCGTGGTGCGGCCGATTGCGATCTACTGATCACGCATTCGCATGGTCGCCAGGCCGCTGAACGACTCAAGAAACCTTTGTTGCGCATCGGCTTCCCCGTATTCGACCGCATCGGCAACGCGCACCGCTGCATGGTGGGCTACCGCGGCACCATGGACCTGATCTTCGAGATCGCCAACCTCATGATCGACCAGATTGAGCATCACCATCCGGGCGACTGGCCGCTGACGCCAGAAGCGCTGCGCGCGGCGACCGGCGAGCCAATTGCCGATGCAACCATCACCCCCACGAACCTGGCCACGGCCAGTGCCTGACTCAACTTCAACCCAGGAGTGCCTTATGAAAATTGCCTTCGCCACCCAGGACAAAGAGCGCGTTGACGCGCACTTCGGCTGGGCCAAGAGCATCGTTGTTTATGACGTGTCGCCCGAGGGGCACCGCTTTATCGAGAGCTTCGATTTCGGCGACAAGCTGGAGGAGGATGGCGACGAGGACAAGCTCGCCCCCAAGCTGGACGCCATCAAGGACTGCGCCATTCTCTACGTGGCCGCCATCGGTGGCTCCGGCGCGGCGCGCGTGGTGGCCATGAAGATCCATCCCATCAAGGTACCGCAACCTGAATCGATTGCCGAAATCCTGGAGAAGCTGCAGGGCGTGCTCAAGGGCACGCCACCGCCCTGGCTGCGCAAGGCGCTGGCCAAGGACAGCGAACGCTCTTTCGACTTTGAAGAAGATGAGGTAACACCATGACTGAAGAATCCACCGTTATTGAGGCCCCCGCCAGCGACGAGACCTTGATGGCATTGCCCTTTGTGCAGCAGTTGGTCAAGCAGCTGCGTGCGCAGGACATCCATGGCACCTGGGAGGGTAAAACCGACCTGGAGTTGCTGAAGCCTTATATCCATACCGCCGAGGAGCGGCGCGCCTTGCCGATCCTGGGCGACCCGGACCCCGAGACCCTGTGGCATCTGGAGATTTTCTACAACGCGATTGCCGTCGCCATCGAGCGCGAAACCGGTCAGATGGTGTCGCCGATGATGAAGATGAGCCACGAAGGTTTCGGCCGCATGGTCTTGATCGCGGGCCGCCTGGTGGTGGTCAACAAGCAGCTGCGTGACGTGCACCGCTTCGGCTTCTCCTCGCTGGCCAAACTGGCCGATGCAGGTAGCAAGTTCTTTGACGAAGCGGTGAGCATGATCAGAACCTATCCGGCCGTTGCGCAATACGGAGCCTGACCATGAGCACCGATGCCGACGAACTCAAGTTGCGCCTGAAGAAGCTCAATGCCCGGGCCACGCAGGCCAAGATGGACCTGCATGACCTGTCCGAGGAGCTGCCCACCAACTGGGAAAAAATTCTCGAAATCGCCCAGCACTGTCACGACGCCCATGCCGCGCTGATGGACGCCCGCAAAGCCGCTGCTGCTGCAGCTTGAAAGCCTTTCATGAGTAACACCTTTAACGTCACCCTGCCCAGCGGCGCCACCTGGACGCCCACCTTTGTCGCCAAGCTGGACGATGAAAAATGCATCGGCTGCGGCCGCTGTTTCAAGGTCTGCTCGCGCGGCGTGCTTGAACTCGTCGGCCTCAACGAAGACGGCGACTACGTCCGCGTGGATGACGATGACGACGATGATGAGGAATACGAAAAAAAGGTCATGACCCTTGCGCACAAGGAACTGTGTATCGGATGCACCGCCTGCGCCAGGATCTGCCCCAAGAAGTGCTACACCCATGCGGCTGCAGTGATGTGAACGGAGGAGCCATGGAGACGCATGCGGTGCCGAAACCTGACTGGAATGCACTGACTGAGCGCATGGAGTCCCGGCACGACGAAATTGTCGATTTGATGAGACTGCTGCGCGACCATGCCGATCCGGCCGCAGGTTCCGCCGCGGCAATGGACACGGTTGCCTGGGCCATCGCTTGCTCCAGCTTGGGCGACCAACATTTGTGGCAAGACCTGGGTCTGCCTTCGCGACTCGAACTCTCAGCGCTGATAGGCCACTGGTTCCCACGCCTCGCCGCCCTGAACATGCACGACATGAAGTGGAAGCGCTTCTTGTACAAGCAGTTGTGCCTGCGCGAGGAACTGCTGATCTGCAAGGCGCCGACTTGTGGCGTCTGTTCCGACCACGGCCTGTGCTTCGGCCCCGAAGAGGCGGCGGCCGTCGCGCCGCACTGAACCAAAAACAAATATCGCACCGGAGTCCCAGGCCGTGAACACCACCTCCGACCACAACCCGCAGGCCTTTTTCCGCGACCTGCGTGCCGCGTTCGGCCACACGCTGCAAGACACGGCGAATGGACCGAAGAACGTCGAGTCCGCGCTGCAGCAGGCCTGGGACAGCTTCGACGGCAATGTCGCGATCCAGTGCGAAGGGCAGCCCCCGATTGCCTGCCACAAGGGTTGCCCGAGCTGCTGCACCCTGCGTGTGGGCGTGCTGGCGCCCGAGGTCTTCATGGTCGCCGCTTATCTGCGTGCCACCGCTACGGCGCTGCAAAGCCACGGCATCAATCTGATTCAACGGATTCGCGCGGCTGATGCCGTCACCTGCGGTCTGGACGAGGTGGCCCGCGTGGCGCTGAATCGGCGCTGCGCGTATATCGAGCAAGGCGTCTGCCTCATTCACCGCGTTCGCCCGCTGGCCTGCCGGGGTCATGCCTCATACGACAAGCGTGCCTGCGTCGAAGCGGCGGCCGGGCGGGTGAATGAAGTTCCATTTTCCGGGCCGCACCAGCTGGTGCGCAGCCTGGTGCAGTCGGCGCTGCAGGCTGCGCTGCGTGCGCAGGGTCTGGCTTGGGGCACCTATGAAATGAATCACGCCCTGGTGCTGGCACTGGACGACGAACACGCTGGCAGCCGCTGGCTGGCGGGTGGCGACCCGCTGGCCGCTGCCGCCATGGATGAGCCGCAGCGCGAAGCCATGGCGGTCTGGTTCGACGAGACCGCAATAACGCTATTAATTTAGTAGCGCATTACGCATATAAGACGGGGGCTACAGCCTTTTTTTATATAAATTCCGGGACAAGCAGGCACGACTTATCGGGTTGTTAGCTGGCCTGTCCCATCAGGCGCTGCATGGCTTCCTGGTATTTGGCGGCCGTTTTGGCAATCACCTCGTTGGGCACGCGCGGCGCCGGTGGCGTTTTGTTCCAGGGTTTGCCATCCACCTGGGCCTGCTCCAGCCAGTCACGCACAAACTGCTTGTCGAAACTGGGCGGGTTGGTGCCTTCCTGGTAGCTCTCGGCCGGCCAGAAACGTGAGGAATCGGGCGTCAGCACCTCGTCCATCAACGTCAACGTGCCGTCGGCGTCCAGGCCGAATTCAAACTTGGTGTCGGCAATGATGATGCCCTTCCTGGCAGCGATCTCGCTGGCGGCCTGATAGAGCTGGATGCTGATGTCGCGGATGCGGGTGGCCAGATCCAGACCGATCATCTCGACGGTTTGCTCAAACGTGATGTTCTCGTCATGGTCACCCACTGCGGCCTTGGCGGCTGGCGTGTAGATCGGCTCCGGCAGTTTGGAGGCATTCTTCAAGCCAGCGAGCAGCTTGACGCCGCACACCGCCTGGTTTTCCTGGTATTCCTTCCAGCCGCTACCCGCCAGATAACCGCGCACCACAGCTTCCACCGGCAAGGGTTTCAGGCGTTTGACCAGCATGGAGCGGCCCACCACCTGCGGTATTTCAGCGGCAGTCACCACGCTTTCGGGTGCGTCGCCGGTGAGGTGGATGGGGCAGATGTTCAAACCGGCCGGGCCGAGCTTGTCAAACCAGAACAGCGCCATTTGCGTCAGCAGCGCGCCTTTGCCGGGAATGGGCTCGCCCATGATGACGTCAAAGGCACTCAAGCGGTCGCTGGCAACCATCAGGATACGGTCATCGCCCACGGCGTAGTTATCACGCACCTTGCCACGGGCAAGCAAGGGCAAAGAGGTAAGCATGGAGGTGTGCAGGGCAGCAGTCATATCGGGGCAGTCAGTGCGTTGAGGGCGTGGAGGGCAAAATGAGGAAAACAAAAGGCCCGCTGTGGTGATCTCACCGGCAGCAGGCCCTGATTATCGCAATTACAGATCAGTTAACGACTTGCGCCAGCTCACCGCGGGCATATTGCCCGGCCACCACAAAGAGACTGTGGCCTTTGATCTTGCTGGCTTGGCCTTCACAACCGAACTCGATGTAACGCTGTTTGCACAGCTGCATGGCGGCTTCGCGGGCCGGCTTGAGCCAGTCGCGCATGTCGAATTTTTCAGGGTTTTGCGCCATAAATTTGCGCACAGCGCCCGTCATGGCCAGGCGGATGTCGGTGTCGATGTTGATCTTGCGCACACCGTACTTGATGGCCTTCTGGATTTCTTCCACCGGCACGCCGTAGGTTTCCTTCATGTCTCCACCGAATTCACGGATGATCGCCAGCAGCTCTTGCGGCACGCTGCTGGAGCCGTGCATCACCAAATGGGTATTCGGGATGCGGCGGTTGATCTCCATCACGCGGTCAATCGCCAGAATGTCGCCGGTGGGCTTGCGCGTGAACTTGTAGGCGCCGTGGCTGGTGCCAATCGCAATGGCCAGCGCATCCAGCTGGGTGCGTTTGACAAAGTCGGCCGCCTGCTCGGGGTCGGTCAACATTTGCGCGCGCGTCATGACGGCATCGGTGCCGTGGCCGTCTTCCTTGTCGCCCTGCATGGTCTCCAAAGAACCCAGGCAGCCGAGTTCGCCTTCCACCGTGACGCCGGTAGCGTGCGCCAGGTCCACCACTTTGCGCGTGACTTCCACGTTGTAGTCATAGCTGGCAATGGTCTTGCCATCGGCCATCAAGGAGCCGTCCATCATCACCGAGCTGAAACCCAGATTGATAGCGCCCTGACAGACCTCAGGGCTTTGGCCATGGTCCTGGTGCATCACCAGTGGGATATGGGGATACGCCTCGATGGCCGCCTGAATCAGGTGCTTGATGAACGCCTCACCGGCATACTTGCGGGCACCCGCGCTGGCCTGCAGGATGACGGGCGCGCCGACCTCGTCGGCGGCCGCCATCACGGCCTGGACTTGCTCCAGGTTGTTGACGTTGAAAGCTGGAATGCCGTAGCCGTTTTCGGCGGCGTGATCCAGCAGTTCGCGCATGGAAACAAGAGCCATGGTGGAGTCCTTGAAAAGTTGGTAACCGGTTTGTAACTGGGATGGATTTTAGCGGAGAGGCTTGCTGCAAACTGAATCCAGTAATTATCACAACACCATCCCCTCATGGCGTTTCATGAACACAGAAAAAACCGACTCGCTTGACCAACAGGTCAACGCCACTTTACAGGGTTCCTGGCTGGGCATGTTTCTAACCGAGCTGTTTCAGGGTGCCGGCCAGCTCGCGCTCTTCCTGTTGCTGCTCGAAGCGGTTTTGGAGTGGGAGCAGATTTTCAGCAAGCCTGATGTGTATGTGCTCCTTATCGTGGCGCTGGGGCTCATTCTTTTTTACATCGCCTTGGACCTCAAGGGGGCGCCTTGGGTCGAGGGTGTTTCTGATTTCTTCACCTCAGCGCCGCACGCATTTTTACTGGCACTGACCATCACCCAGGTCGACGCGCTGATCTCACTGGCCCTGGTGGCTCGCCGACAGCAAGGGGTGATTGTCGATCTGCTCCATCAACTCAAGACTTTATCGCGCTGGAGCTTTGGCAACCGTGTCGTGGAAGCGGTGCTGCGCGACAGCGACACCGTCAATACGGCCAAACGTCTGTGCGACCATGCACAACCGGGCCAGTTGCTGGCGGGCCCGGTGGACTGGTTGGCCGACACCACTGGACCACGCATCAGCATCCACGCCAAAGGAAAGAGTCAGCCGGTAGTCGCGACGCTCATGTAAATTGGGCTGTCCCGCAGCGTATCAGGATACCCGGCAAATCTTGAGCATATTGGTGCCACCCGGCGAACCCATGGGCTCGCCGCAGGTGATGGCGTAAACGTCACCACTTTGAACAATGCCCCGGGTTTTCAGATGGGTCTCGGCCTCATTCAGCGCCGTATCACGATCGGCACTGGTGTCGATGAACAGCGGCTGCACATTGCGGTACAGCGCCAATTTGCGTTGCGTCGCCACCTTGGAGGTGAGCGCATAAATTGGCACTTGAATCAAGTGCCGACTCATCCACAGCGCGGTGGAGCCGCTGTCGGTCATGGCCACGATTGCCTTGGCACCGAGGTGATGGGCGGTAAACAACGCGCCCATGGCGATCGACTGGTCGATGCGCTTGAAAGTCTTGCCGGTGAAATCTGCTTCCAGCTTGAAGTCTTCATTCGCTTCGGCCGCATGGCAAATATTGGCCATCTCAACCACAGTTTCCAGCGGGTACTTGCCCGATGCTGTCTCGGCTGACAGCATCACGGCGTCGGTGCCGTCCAGCACCGCGTTGGCCACATCGCTCACCTCGGCGCGGGTCGGCACCGGGTTGGAGATCATGGACTCCATCATCTGCGTGGCGGTGATCACGACCTTGTCGTGCTCGCGGGCGAGCTTGATCATGCGTTTTTGCAAGGCCGGCACAGCGGCATTGCCGACCTCGACCGCCAGATCGCCACGCGCGACCATGATGCCGTCGCTGGCCAGTAAAATTTCTTCCAGTCTTGGAATCGCTTCGGCGCGCTCGATCTTGGCGATCATTCCTGGCTTGTGCCCATACTCGGCGGCGGCCACGTTGCACAACTGGCGCGCCATTTCCATATCGATCGCATTCTTCGGAAAACTCACGGCCACGTAGTCGGCCTGGAAACTCATGGCGGTGCGGATGTCATCCATGTCCTTGGCCGTCAGCGCCGGTGCCGTCAGACCGCCGCCCTGCTTGTTGATGCCCTTGTTGTTGGACAACTCGCCGCCGAGCTTGACTGTGGTGTAAACCGCTTCGCCCTTGACGGCATCGACCGTGATCACGATCAGGCCATCGTTGAGCAACAGCACATCGCCCGCCTTGACCTCGCGTGGCAGCGCCTTGTAGTCCAGCCCGACGGCATCGATGTCGCCCAACTCGGTACGCGCAGCATCCAGCACAAATTTCTGGCCGGGCTCCAGCATCACTTTGCCTTCGGCAAACTTGCCAACGCGAATTTTTGGGCCTTGCAGGTCCGCCATGATGGCCACCTCGCGGCCCACGCGCTGCGCCACTTCACGCACCAGACGAGCCCGGTCAATATGGTCTTGCGCCTTGCCGTGGCTGAAGTTCAAGCGCACCACGTTGACGCCAGCGCGAATCATCTGCTCCAGCAACGCGGGGTCACTGGAGGCGGGGCCAAGTGTGGCGACGATTTTGGTAGCTCGACGGGTCATGGGGCTGTTTCCTTGTAATTAAGTTCCAATTTTCACACGGAAGTGGTTACAAGCCAGCAACAGCTTGCGCAACGTACGCGCAAAGCTGAAGCTGGCAAGCTTATATATTTATGTAGGATACTTAGAAGCTAAAAACGCTGAACCCCCAAGGTGCCTCGGGCGTTCATCAAAATACAACCACCGAAATTAGCTGATGACCTTCCCTCACACCGACCCTGCGAGTCCGCCGGAGACTCCTTACCTCGGGCTGGCTCCTTTTCTGCGCATGAGCATTGCCGGGATTGATCTGCCGCCCGTCGGCCAGCAAATGCTGGCCAGGGCCGAAGTGGCCCCCGACGATGCCAACCTGTGGATGAACCTGTCCATTCTCATGCAATGCATTGGACAGCGCGATCTTGGTTTGGCCATTCAGGCGCAGGCCTTGGCGTTAAAGCGCAGCTATCACCTCGCGGCAACTGAACAGCCAGCCAAATTGCGCTTGCTGATGCTCATGGTGCCGGGGGACCTGGCGGCCAATACGCCCCTCGAATGTTTGCTGGAAAACGGCGATGTCGATCTGGATTTCTATTACGTGTCCCCCGGTGCGCCATTGGCCATGGCCATGCCTGAGCACGATGCCCTGATCGTGGCCATGAGCGAATCCGACGAGAACCGCGAGTTGTTGCTCACACTGGAGCAGCTACTTGCCGACTGGCCGAAACCGGTCATCAATGCACCGCAACATATCCCGTCCGTCGGACGCGATGTGGCCAGTGCGCTGCTGCAAAATGCGCCGGGCTTGCTCATTCCCCCCACCCTGCGCGCCTCCCGTGCCGCCTTGCAGGCCATTGCAACGGGCGCCGCCCGCCTCCCCGTGGCATTTGAGGGCTGTGATTTCCCAATCATTTTGCGTCCCGTCGGCTCCCAGGCCGGCCGCGATCTCGCCAAAATCGAAGGGCCGGCAGACATCGCAAACTACCTTTCCCGGGTCGATGCCCCTGAGTTCTATTTGTCGCGCTTCATTGATTACAGCGGCAAAGACGGACTGTTCCGGAAAATGCGGGTGGCACTGATTGATGGGGTGCCTTTCGCTTGCCACATGGCGGTTTCAGCCCACTGGATGATCCATTACGTCAATGCCGGCATGTATGAAGAGGCCTGGAAGCGGGACGAAGAGGCCTCCTTCATGGCGCGATTCGACGACTTTGCCCAACGCCACCGCTTGGCGCTGGATGCCATTGCCCAGCGCACCAAGCTCGACTATCTCTTTATCGATTGCGCGCAAACCCCGGACGGCCAGCTCCTGGTGTTCGAGATTGACCATGCCATGGTGGTGCATGCGATGGACCTGGAAGACCAGTTTCCCTACAAGCAGCCGCATATGCTGAAGGTCAAAAATGCGTTCCGGGATTTTCTGAGCCGCCTGACTGCGGCGCAACAACTCAACGACCGATGAATCCACTCAACAGCCTGAATTTTTCCGGTGGTCCCGGCGCCCTGCCTGAAAGCGTCTTGCTGCAGGTTCAGGAAGCCATTATTGCGGTGCCCGAAGTCGGCCTGTCCATTCTGGGCATCAGTCACCGCTCCGACTGGTTTGCCGCTGTCATCACCGAGGTGGAAACCAATATCCGGACCCTGTTGGGCCTCGCCGGGAACTATCACGTCTTGCTGCTGCAAGGGGGCGCGACGCAACAATTCTCGATGGTGCCGATGACCCTGCTGCGCGGGAAAACCCATCCGGCGCAGTACCTGCACACCGGCTACTGGAGCGGCAAGGCCCTGCCCGAAGCCAGCCGTGAAGGACCGATTCAAGTGGCCTGGAGCGGCGAAGCCAGCGGTTTCCGGCACCTGCCCAGCGACGACGAGCTTGTCTTCTCACCGGAGGCGCCCTACATCCACTATGTTTCCAATGAAACGGTCGAAGGACTCCAGTTTCATCGGGTGTTGGGCCGGGACGATGTGCCCCGTGTCTGCGACATGTCCTCGGATTTCCTGTCCAAGCCCTGCGAGGCCGAGCGCTTTTCCCTGATCTATGCGCATGCCCAGAAAAACATCGGGCCGGCCGGCGTCACCGTGGTGCTGGTCCGTGATGAGTTGCTCGATGGCGCGCCGACCGATCTACCTGGCTTTCTGGACTACCGCAAACATATTCAAACCCATTCCAACTTCAATACCCCGCCGGTTTTCGCGATCTACGTTATTTTGCTGGTGACGCGCTGGCTGCTGAATGACATCGGCGGCGTGGCGCGGATGGACCAGATCAACCGGAACAAGGCCGATCTGCTGTATCGCCTGCTCGATGGCAGTGATGGCTTCTATCGCGGCAGAGCTGCGCCGCAGGACCGCTCCCTGATGAACGTAGCGTTCAATCTGGACTCCCCGGCGCTGGAACAGCAATTCCTGGCGGAAGCGCTGGCGGCGGGATTTTCCGGTCTGTCAGGCCACCGCGCCATCGGGGGGCTGAGGGCCTCCATTTACAATGCACTCACGCTCCCGGCGGTTGAGAAACTGCTTGGTTTTATGGAAGATTTTCAGCGCAGGGAATCTTGCTAACACGTTCCATCATGAGCAACATTTCATTAACTACTGGCGTCTCGTTTCAAGCTGGGCCGGCTCCGCGCCCGGTAGCGCCAACCGATCAGGGAAATAGCCCCGTCACGGCCGCCCCGGTCGGGTCTGGCCAGCCAGTGCAGGATAGTCAACCCACGGCAGTCGCTCGGTCGCAGAAGCTTGCGCCGCCGGCCGACGAGTTGAAGCGCATCACCGAGGAGTTGCAGCGACGCGTCAGTGCCCTTGCACCGGAACTACAGTTCTCGGTTGACAAAAGCAGCGGTCAATCGATTTTCAAGTTCACGGATCGAACGACCCATGAAATCATTCGACAGTTTCCATCGGAGGAAACGCTGCAAATGGGGAAAGAACTAACCCGGTTCCAAAGGGGCTTGTTGCTCAACCGTGTCGCTTGACCGTCCGGTTTAAAGAACCGGATCGGCCATGTTTGTGGAACAATAGCTGCGTGCTAAGCGGCTGCGCGGCGCGCCAAGATCTCGAACGCCGGCAAGGTCTTGCCCTCCAGCACTTCCAGAAACGCGCCGCCGCCGGTGGAAATGTAGCCCACCTGTTTTTCAATGCCGTACTTGGCAATGGCCGCCAGCGTGTCGCCACCCCCGGCGATAGAAAACGCGCTGGACTCGGCAATGGCGTGGGCAATCACTTTGGTGCCGTTTTCAAACGCCGGGAACTCAAACACGCCCACCGGGCCGTTCCAGACAATCGTGCCGGCCGCCTTGAGTTGCGTGGCGAGTGCCGCCGCCGTCTGCGGGCCGATGTCCAGAATCAGGTCATCATCCGCTACCTCGGTGGCCGCCTTGACCGTGGCCACAGCATCGGGGGAGAAGGTCTTGGCGGTCACCACGTCGGTCGGGATCGGTACGGCGGCGCCCCTGGCCTGCATGGCGTCGATCACGGCTTTGGCATCGGCCAGCAAATCCGGCTCGGCCAGACTCTTGCCGATCTTCAGACCGGCCGCCAGCATGAAGGTGTTGGCGATGCCGCCACCGACGATGAGCTGGTCGACTTTGCTGGCCAGGCTTTTGAGAATGGTCAGCTTGGTGGAGACTTTGGAGCCCGCCACAATGGCCACCAGCGGCCGTTTCGGGTTGGCCAGCGCCAGGGTGATGGCATCCATCTCGGCCGCCAACAGCGGACCGGCACACGCCACTTTGGCAAACTGCGCAATACCGTAGGTGGAGGCTTCGGCCCGATGCGCCGTGCCAAAGGCGTCGTGCACAAAGATGTCGCACAGAGCAGCCATCTTCTTCGCCAGTTCTTCGTTGTTTTTCTTCTCGCCCTTGTTGACGCGGCAGTTTTCCAGCAACACCAGCTGGCCCGGCTGCACGCTGACACCATCCACCCAGTTGGACAGTAGCGGCACCTCGCGGCCCATCAGCTCGGCCAGGCGTTTCGCCACCGGCGCCAGGGAGTCGGCCGGCTTGAACTCACCCTCGGTCGGTCGGCCCAGGTGCGAGGTCACCATCACGGCAGCACCGGCATCCAGCGCCATCTGGATGCACGGGATCGAGGCGCGAATCCGGGTGTCTTCGGTGATACGACCGGCATCGTCTTGCGGCACGTTGAGGTCGGCACGGATAAAAACACGTTTGCCGGTGACCTTGCCTTGGGCGCACAGGTCGGAGAAGCGGATGACGTTCATGAAAAGCCCTGATGGTAGAAAAAATGATTGCCCGGATTGTAGAAGCGCCCTGCGCGGCTCCCCCTCCAGGCTACCAGCCCAGGCCCAGATGCAGCGGCAAATACACCGCCATGCCCGCCACAATGGTGCCCAGCACGGCTTGCCCGGCCCCCTGGCGCCAGAAAAACCAGGCCGCGCCAGCGGCCACGGCAAACAGCCGGGCGTCTTGCCAGGTGCTGATGAACTGTCCCTGCGTCATCACTATTTCAGGCACGATGACGGCGGCCAGCGCGGCAATCGGTGCATATTGCAGGCCGCGCTGCGCCCAGTGCGGCAGCTTCCAGGGCTTGCTGGAGATAAAAAAGAACGAGCGGGTGAGCACCGTCACGCCTGCCAGACCGATGATGATGGCCATCGTCCAGGGGTCGGAGCTACCAGTCATGCTTGCTCCCGGTGGGCCAGAAGGGTGTTTTCCAGTAACAGACACATCGCCACCGCCGCCGCAATCGCCACCAGAATATTGAGTTTGAACGGCAGGGCAAAAGCGGCAACCGCCGCCGCACCCGCCACCCCGGCCGACACCACGCGCAGCCGACTCGATGCCAGCGAACACAAAATGCCCAGCAGCGCCAGAATGCCGGCAAAGCCCAAGCCCCACTGGGCGGGGATGAATTTGGCCAGCACCACGCCGATCACACTGAAGCCCACCCAACTGGACCAGTTCACGCCACAGTTGCCCGCCAGATAAGCCTGCTGGACGTGCCGTTGCGCAGCATCACCCCCGTGATGGGGAAACCGTTTGGTAAACAGCACATAACTCAGGTCAGCAATGAGGTAGCCGGTGACGAGCCGCTGCCACAGCGGCAAGTGCATGACGTAGGGCCGCAGATGGGCGCTGAACACGACGAAGCGCAGGTTGACACAGAACCCGGTAGCCAGAATCACCCACATCGGGGCACCCGCCGTCAGCAGCGGAATCGCCGCCAACTGCGAGCTGCCGGCAAAAACGATTACCGCCATCAGCAGCGCCTCGGCCGTGCTCATGCCGGAATTCATCATCGCCACCCCCGTCATCAAACCCCAGGCGGCGAGACCGGGGGCCACCGCCAATGCGTCGAGTGCGCCCTGGCGAAATTCGGGGTGCCGGTAGTTGCTGCGGAGGAAGAACATCCTGGATTGCGGATCAGGTCCGCACCGACACGGCTGAGGTCTCGCGTTTCTCAAAGGCCATGCCGGGCTGCAGATCAAAGCCGCGCAGGAAGTCGGCCACGCTCAGACGTTTGCCGCCCGGGCGCTGCAGCTCGCTGATGCTCACTATTGAATTCATAGCTGCTACCGCAATACCCTCGGGGGCTACAGCCAGAATTGATCCAAATTCTGCAGTGGAAGGCGGCGTCCCCGGCGCCACGCTCGCCGTCCAGATTTTGAGCGTTTCGCCATTCAGCACGGCACTGGCACCCGGGAACGGGTTGAACGCGCGCACCCGCCGCACAATCAGCTCGGCCGCTTGCGCCCAGTCAATCGCGGCCTCGTGTTTTTCAATTTTGTGCGCGTAGGTGATGCCCTCTGCGGGTTGCGGCACCGGCTGCAAAGCGCCACTCGCCGCCAATTTCAGGGTCTCAACCATCAACTGTCCACCCAGCGCGGCCAGTTTGTCGTGCAGGGTCGCGGTGGTGTCGGTCGCGGCAATGGGCAGCTTTTCCAGCAGCAGCATGTCGCCGGTATCCAGCCCGGCGTCCATCTGCATGATGGTGACGCCGGTTGCAACATCACCCGCCTCAATGGCGCGGTGAATCGGTGCCGCACCGCGCCAGCGCGGCAACAGCGAGGCGTGAATATTGAAACAACCAAACTTGTGCGCCTCCACGCTGGCCACTTCGCTGGCTGCGCTCATCGAATCCAGCACCCACTTTGGCAGGATCAGACCGTAGGCGGCCACCACCATGGCGTCCGCCTGCGCCGCCTCGATGGCCAAACGTGCCGCAGCCGCATCGTCAGGGTATTTGCCGTCCAGCCGCAAGCTGCGCGGTTGTGCCACCGCAATGCCTTGCTCCAGCGCAAACTGTTTGACGGCGGATGCATGCAGTTTCATGCCGCGCCCGGCCGGGCGGTCGGGCTGGGTCAGCACCAGCACAATCTCATGCCCCGCGGCGTGCAGGCGCGCCAGGGCGACGCGGGCAAACTCGGGCGTGCCCGCGAAGATGAGCCTCACCGAGCGTCCTCACGCTGCGCCTTGAGCATTTTTTTCTTGATGCGATTGCGCTTGAGCGGCGAGAGGTATTCGACGAACACTTTGCCCATCAGGTGGTCCATCTCGTGCTGGATACACACCGACAACAGGTCTTCGGCTTCAATGACAAAGGATTTACCCTCGCCATTCAGCGCACTCACCGTGACAGCGTCAAAACGTTCCACGCCGTCGTAAATACCGGGCACTGACAGGCAACCCTCCTCGTTCAGGTGCGTCTCGCTGCTGGTCCAGACCAGCAGCGGGTTGATGAGCACCAACGGCTGGTCGCGCTCTTCGGACACGTCCATCACAATCAGGCGTTCATGCACGTCGACCTGCGTGGCCGCCAAGCCGATGCCTTTGGCGTCGTACATGGTCTGCAGCATGTTCGCAATGAGCGTCTGGATGCGGGCGTCCACCGCCGGCACGGGTTTGGCCACCGTGTGCAGCTTGGGATCGGGATAGCAAAGAATCGGGAGTAAAGCCATGTTTTTAATCAGTTGGGGACAGAGCTTGTTGCGGTGTAACTGCGGTCTGTCCCGCAAAATTTCAGGATAGTTGGGGACAAAGCTGGCTCACAACGCGCAACTGCGGTCTGTCCCGCCAGGTTTCATAATGTCGTTATTTTCGCTACTTTTGGCAGCTCCAGTACAAGCCAGGCTCAGAAAACGTTGCCCAATCAAGGGCTTGGGCGCAAAATTGCGCGTGATTTATCAAGATTTTCTCCGGGTTGGCAACGCGGCAACTCATCCTCACGAACAGCCCAACGGGCATTTGCAGCACAGCGAAATATGACAAAAAACATGATGGTGAAATCCAGAGTCGCATCCCAGGCCACAATCGTCGCTCTGACGGTGCTGGCGGGTTCCTTGGTGTCCGCACCGGTGTGGGCCCAAAATTATCCCGTCACGGCGGGCCAGAAGGCCACGGCGATCCAGGTCGCGCAGGCGGGTGTGCCTTTGAGCGAGTTGGCCGCCAATGCGCCGGACAACTACACCGTCAAACGGGGTGACACGCTGTGGGCCATCTCCGGCATCTTTCTCAAGAGTGCGTGGCGCTGGCCCGAGTTGTGGGGCATGAACCTCAATGACATCAAGAATCCGCACCTGATCTATCCGGGGCAGCAACTGTACCTGGAGAAAAAAGACGGACGTGCCACACTGCGCACCCAGCAGACGGCCACCAACGAGGCGCCGACCGATACGGTTCGCCTGTCGCCCCGCACCCGCTATGAGAGCCTGGCCAGCGACGCCCTGCCCACACTAAAAAGCCACTTGATTGAACCCTTTCTGGCGGAGCCGGTGATCGTGGACGAGAACGGGCTCACGGCGGCGCCGCGCATTGTCGCGGCGCAAGAAGGCCGGGTGTTGCTCACCCGTGGCGACCGCGCCTACGCGCGCGGCCAAGGCGACGCCGCACTCACGGACGAGCCAGGGCAAAAGCAGAAGGCGTACCGGGTTTTTCGCAATGCGACACCCCTGAAAGACCCGGTGACAGCTGAAGTGCTGGGCTATGAAGCGCAGTACGTCGGCAAGGCCTTGCTGGTTCGCGGCGAATCCACCCAGGAGTCGACCGACGCCAGCGGCAAAGCCCGCACCGACATTGTTCCAGCCACAATTGACATTGTGGCGGCCAAGGAGGAGATGCGGATCGGCGACCGGCTGCTACCCGAGCCCGAGCGCCAATTCCAGAGTTATGTACCCCACGCGCCGCAAGCCAAGGTCAACGCCCGCATCGTCTCGGTCTACGGCAGTGCCGTCGTGAATGCGGCCCAAAATCAGGTGGTGGTCATCAATCTCGGCACCCGGGACGGCATCGAGAGCGGGCACGTGCTGGCCATTCTGAAAGACGGGGCGCGCCTGGTCGACAAGACCGACGAGGCGCGCACTGAGCTGAAATTGCCGGATGAGCGCAACGGCTTGCTCATGGTGTTCCGGACTTTCGAGAAACTCTCTTACGCACTGGTGCTGGAGATCACGGACGGCGCCAAAGTGGGTGACCGGCTGGTCAACCCGCGCTAGTGCTATGACCCCCACGCTTGTCACTACGTGTACTGCGCTGCCCCCCGAGGGGGCTAATTTTTCTAGGGGCGGCCCGTCGAAAAATTGTCCACCCCCCACGCTTGCCACTGCGTGTGCGGCGCTGACATTGCACCGTAGCGGCGGCTGATGGAGCGCGATGAACTTGGCAGTTGGTTGCGCCTGACGCTCACGCCCGGCGTCGGCAACGAAACCGCCCGCAAATTGCTGGCCGCCTTCGGGCTGCCAGACGCCGTGTTCAGCCAGTCTGCCACGGCGCTCAAACAAGTGGTGAGTACGGCACAGGCAACGGCGTTGCGCGCCGAGCCGACCGAACTGGCCGCACTGCTGGAACTCACCTGGACCTGGCTCCAGGAATCCGGCGAGAAGAGTGCCCAGCGTCACATCGTGGTTTTGGGCGACCCCGACTACCCGGCTTCGCTGCTGAGCATCGAGGACCCGCCGCTGATGCTGTACCTGCTGGGCGCCGGAAAATTTATATCAAATACCCTTACAGCCCCCGTAGAACCTGCACAAGCAGCTACTAATTTAATAGCTGACAAGCTGACCGGCAGCTTGACAAACAGCATTGCCGTGGTGGGCAGTCGCAACCCGACGCCGCAAGGAGCGGCCAACGCGCGGCAGTTTTCCAAAGCGCTGGGGCAAGCCGGCCTGACCGTGGTGTCCGGCCTGGCCGTGGGGGTCGATGCTGCCGCGCACGAAGGGGCGCTGGACAGCTTGCAGGCGGGCTCAAACAGGCTGGCCACCGTGGCGGTGGTCGGCACCGGGCTGGACCGGGTCTACCCCAAAGCTCACCTGGAGCTAGCCCATCGCATCGCCCAAAACGGGCTGCTCATCAGCGAGTACCCGCTGGGCACGCCGCCCCTGGCTGCCAATTTTCCCAAACGCAACCGCCTCATTGCCGGACTGGCGCAGGGTACTTTGGTGATTGAGGCGGCATTGAAGTCGGGCTCGCTCATCACCGCCCGACTGACCGCCGAGCAGGGCAAGGACGTTTTTGCCATTCCCGGCTCCATTCACTCCACCCAGGCACGCGGCTGCCATGCACTGATCAAGCAGGGGGCCAAACTGGTGGAGTCGGCGCAGGAGGTACTGGAAGAGATGAAAATCGACACCGGCGCCTCATCCGCTATAGATTCGATGGCTCCTTGCGCAGATGCAGAAAGGGCTGATGACCTTTTCGATACTGAACACGCGCTGCTGGCGGCCCTGGGGTTCGATCCCGTCGGGCTGGATGCGCTGCAAGCACGCTCCAGCATGGACACGGCCCATCTGCAAGCGCAGTTGATGGCCCTGGAGCTGGACGGGCGGGTGGCGCGTTTGCCCGGCGGCCTGTTCCAGCGCATGACCCGGAGCTAAGGTAGCCCCACGCCTTGGGCGGCCCGGCGGCGTCTAAAGCCGGAATTGAACCGGAATTGGCAGCTAAGTCCAATTTGACGTCCAACTTGATGTTTTAGGGGTCGGCATTCACGCTATATTGGCGCCATGTTTGAAGTGCTTGTCTTCGTTTACGAAAATTATTGGCGCGGCGATGCCTGTCCCGAACTGGCCCATCTGGAGCGCAAATTAAACGCGGTAGGCTTTGATGCCGAGGAAATTCAGGACGCGTTGACTTGGCTGAACGACCTGAATCTGGCGGCCCGCGGCCCGCAACTGCCCGCGCTTGAGGCTGACGCGCGCAGCAGCCCCCAGCGGTCAAAAGCAAAACCCCTGAACCAGTCGCCGCACAGCATGCGCGTGTACGCCACTGCCGAGCAGGACCATCTGGGCGCGGACTGTCTGGGGTTTATCACTTTTCTCGAAAGCGCGGGCGTGTTGCCGGCGCATATGCGCGAGATCGTGATTGACCGCGCAATGGCCGCATCCGCCGACCCGTTGCCGCTGGAGGATCTCAAAATCATCGTGTTGATGGTGTTCTGGAGTCTGGGTGAGGAACCCGACGCGCTGGTGCTCGACGAATTGTGCGAGGACACCTCCAACCGGGTAGCCCACTGAGGCCTCCGTCAACCCAACAGTCGCTCCGGATTCGCTTCCAGCTTGACCAGCGCATCACGCGTGGCGCGCACGGTGAGCGTTTCTTCTTCCTGCGGCAACAGCAGGCCGGCCTGCAGATAGGCCGCCAGGCGCCCGGCCTGTATCAGATAGCTGCGCCCATCGGTCGAAGCAAACAAATTCAGATGTTTGCGGTCACTGCGCCATACGAATTGCACCTGGGCCACCCGTCCGTTGTGATCCAGCGTGAACCATGAACCCAATTGCAGTTCCTGCGCCCACGCCTGCATGGCCGCAGTCGGTTTGGAGCCGCCATCGGCCACCACATCAATCTTCGAGGCATCAATGCCCAGCATCATTTCAATGCTCTGGGCATCCAGTGGCAGGTCCCCCATGCCGTCATCGCTCACGAAGTCTTCGAGGTTCACCAGGCGTTCGGCCATGGCCTGAATCTGCTCAGTCGGAATGGCCTGCGTCTTGGACAGGAAAGCATCGGCCAGGGTGTCGCTGACCGTCTTGATATGGACCTCCTGCTCGGATGGCGCCACGCCCAGCAGGGTCATGCCAGCACGCAATCTTTGCAAGAGCTGCGGCAAATCCTGAATCACACGGGTCCGATCAATGCGATTGGGCTTGGCGCTGGCAGCCCAGACCAGATCCGTCGCCAATTTTTTGAACTCCAGGGTCTCAGCATGCTGCGGGCCTTTGCGCACCGCCGCCATGGCCAACACCTCGGCCCAGACCTTGAACAGGAACTCGCGAATCTCCTCGCGCACCGGCATGTCCTTGAGCATGTTGCGCATTTCGATCGTGTACTGGATCGTCAGCGTTTCCTTTTCCTCCATCTGCTGGGCCACACTGACCAATTTTTGTGTTGCTGCCGTGCCGGTCAGAAACTGCGCCAGAAACTTCTGAAACTCGTCATACACCAGTTGGTAGACCCGCCGGCCGGTCTCCGGGTACTGCTCGATCACCTGCACCACCCGTTTGATCTCAAGCTCCAGCGCGCTGCCGTTGATGCCGCTGGCATCAAAACCCATCACACAGGAACCCATGCGATCAATCAGCTGACGCGCCGGGTGATTCAGCGTGCCAAAGAAATCCGGCTCCGCCAGCGCCACGCGCAGTACCGGCATTTGCAGGCGTGCAAACCAGACCCGAATGCCGGGCGGGATGCGATCTTCCTGCAAGATGGCCTGAAACATCAGCGCCACGATCTCGATTGTGGCCTTTTCACTTTTGGTCTCTGCCTTGTTTTTGAGTTCGGCAGATCTCTGCCGCAACTCGCCCGCCACCCTGGCCACACCGGCCGGGCTGTAATCTTCCATGACAGTGCCACTGCCCGAGTAGAGTCCACTCGACCTTGACCGCACCGCGATGGCAGCCGCCAGTGCTGGCGACGGGGGCTGATAGTGCGTGCCTGCAAAATCTGTCCCGCCCGACCCCATCAGCAAGCGCTTGAGTTGCCCCAGGACACCCTGCGCCCGACCACGCGCCCGGGCCAGCGGCGTGGTCGAAGTCATCAGGCGGGTTTCGTCGGACGCGCTGCCATAGCCCGAACTCCGCCGCCCGGCTGACCCCGTGTCATGACCCCATCCCAAACGGCCCCCAAAAGCCGCCCCCGATGGCGGCTTGGCCTGAGCCCCCTGATCAGTGGGACCCTGCGCCCCGTGGCCACTGGCATAGCCCCCCTGACCTCCGGTGTTGGCGTCCAAACCACCTTGACTCGACTCTCGCCCGGATTTTCTTTCCACCGAAGCTTGACCCGGTGCGGCGGCACTGGACGCGCCCGCCCGAGGGGCCGCCGAGGGAACACGCTTGACGCGATCCTTCAACTCAATGGTGGGCAGCACACCCTGCTTGATCAATAACGCATTGGCGTTGACGTAGGCCTGCTGGAGACGCTCAGTCAAGAGCTTGAGAGCCAGATCGTTCACCATGGACCAGGCGTCGCGGGGCATGCCCGTGTTGCCCCATTGCTCGACCATCACCAGAAGCAGCACATCAGGCCGCAGAATGTCGAGGTCTTCGCGGTCTTGCGTACCCTCCAGGTACTTGATGCGCAAGCGCAGATCATCCAACTCGGCACTGACTTTTTCCGTCACGCCCAGCACCAGCCGGGAGGCAATGATCTTGTTCTCCACCACCTCGGTCCCGAGCAGCTCAAAAGCGTCTTCCGAAGCCTTCCTGGGCGTGCTCACAGGAGGCTGCAACGCCGCCTGCCATTCCTTCAAGGTGCCCTCCAGCCAAGCGGCTCGCCGACTCTGGTACAAAGTCCAGGCGTCACGCCGGCTTTGCATTTCACGCGAAGGCGCAGCTTCCTGCATCAGGGTCGTCAGCCGCTCATGCACCGCTGCACCCAGCTCCACCATGGCACGTCCCGCCTCCGCGACAAAGCGCTTACGCGTCTCTTGGGCGAGCTGAACGCGTTGCGCAAAAGAGGCTTGGGTGGCCATGATTCTCAGATACGGGTCAGACGGTGGCACCCGCGTTGGGGTCATTCGGGTCTTCGTCCTTCTTGGCACCACCCTTGATCAGATCTTCGCGCTGAATGCCCAGCCACATGGCAATGGCGGCCGCCACAAAAACCGACGAATAGATGCCAAACAGAATGCCAATGGTGAGTGCCAATGCGAAGTAATGCAGCGTGGCACCCCCGAAAACCAGCATGGACAGCACCATCAATTGGGTCGACCCGTGCGTGATGATGGTCCGGCTGATAGTCGAGGTAATGGCGCTATCGATGATTTGCATGGTGTTCATCTTGCGATAACGCCGGAAATTCTCGCGAATACGGTCAAAAATCACGACCGACTCATTAACCGAATAACCCAGCACCGCCAGCACGGCGGCCAGCACGGGGAGCGAAAACTCCCACTGGAAAAAAGCAAAAAATCCCAGGATGATGATGACGTCGTGCAAATTGGCAATGATGGCGGCCACGGCGAATTTCCATTCAAACCGGATCGCCAGGTAAATCATGATGCCCACCACCACGCTGGCCAGCGCCTTGAGACCATCGGTGGCCAGTTCATCGCCGACCTGCGGCCCGACGAATTCGGTGCGGCGCATGGTGGCAGACGAATCAGCCACCTTGAGAGCGGCCATCACGCGGTCGCTTTGCTGGGCGGAACTCACCCCTTTTTGCACCGGCATGCGAATCAGCACATCGCGCGCGGTGCCAAAGTTCTGCACTTGCACATCGCTCAGGCCCAGTGTCGCCACGGTGCCGCGAACTGAATTCAAGTCAGCCGGCTGCGAGTAGCTGACCTCCATCAATGTACCGCCCGTGAACTCCACCGACAAATGCAAACCGCGGCTGAACAGGAAGAACACCGCCGCCAGAAACGTAACCAGCGACACCAGATTGAAAACGAGCGCATGCCGCATAAACGGAATGTCGCGCCGGATTTTGAAAAATTCCATGATTCCCTTCCCTTAGTTCGACTTGACCTGAGTGCCGGACTCAGGGCGCCAAACCGTACCAATTGACACGCTTTTGAGCTTGTTTTGACGACCGTACCACAAATTGACCAGGCCTCTTGAGAAGAACACACCGGAGAACATGCTGGTCAAAATGCCCAGGCAGTGCACCACGGCAAAGCCGCGCACCGGTCCGGAACCAAACGCCAGCAAGGCCAGACCCGCAATCAAGGTGGTGACGTTGGAGTCCAGAATAGTGGCCCAGGCCCGGTCGTAACCGGCGTGGATGGCGGCCTGCGCCGACGCCCCATTGCGCAACTCTTCACGCACCCGCTCATTGATCAGCACATTGGAATCAATTGCCATACCCAGCACCAGCGCCATGGCAGCCATGCCCGGCAGGGTCAGCGTGGCCTGCAGCATGGACAACACCGCCACCAGCAGCAGCAAATTGACGGCCAGCGAGATGCTGGAGAACATGCCAAACAGCAGGTAGTACACACACATGAAAACCGCCACTGCCGCAAAGCCCCAGGTGACGCTGTGAAAGCCCTTGGCAATGTTCTCAGCGCCCAGGCTCGGGCCAATGGTGGTTTCCTCGATGATTTCCATCGGTGCGGCCAGCGAGCCGGCACGCAGCAGCAAGGACGTGTCATTGGCTTCCACCGAGGTCATGCGCCCGGAAATTTGCACGCGACCGCCGCTGATTTCAGAGCGGATCACGGGGGCCGTCACCACTTCACCCTTGCCCTTTTCAAACAGCACGATGGCCATGCGCTTGCCAATGCTTTCGCGCGTCACGTCCCTGAAAATACGGGCGCCCTTGGCGTCCAGCGTCAGGTTGACCACCGCTTCCTGGGTCTGGCTGTCAAAACCGGGCTGGGCATCGGTCAGGTTTTCACCGGTCAGAATGACCTGTTTTTTCACGATAACGGGCTGGCCACTGCGCTCCAGGAAGCGCTCGGAACCAAACGGCACCGCCGCCGTGCCGCTCTCGGCCGCGCGGGCTTCGCCGCTTTCATCGACCATGCGCACTTCCAGCGTGGCGGTGCGACCCAGAATATCTTTGGCCTTGGCAGTGTCCTGCACGCCCGGCAGCTGCACCACGATGCGGTCCAGCCCCTGCTGCTGAATGACCGGCTCGGCGACACCCAGCTCATTGATGCGGTTGTGCAAGGTGGTGATGTTCTGCTTGAGCGACTGGTCCTGCACGCGGCGCGCCGCCTCGGGCTTGATGGAGGCGGTCAGCTTGTATTCGGTGCCGTCCGGCGCATCGACGGTTTGCAGGTCGGTGAACTGGTCCTGGATGACGGCCTTGGCCGCCGCCAGTGTGGCGCTATCGCGAAAGCGCACTTCGATCGTCTGGCCGTTGCGGCTGATGCCGCTATGGCGCACATTTTTCTCGCGCAGGCTGGTGCGGATGTCGCCGGCCAATGATTCGGCTTTTTTGGTCAGTGCCGCTTGCATGTCCACTTGCAACATGAAGTGCACGCCACCGCGCAAATCCAGACCCAAATACATGGGGAAGGCGTGCAACGAAGTGAGCCAGGCCGGTGAGCGCGATAACAAATTGAGCGCCACCACGTAGCCCGCATTGGCCGGGTCCGGAATCAATGCCTTTTGAATCGCATCCTTGGCCTGCAGCTGCGTCTCCGTGTTGTCAAAGCGCGCTTTGATCGAAGTGCCGTCCAGCGTCACCAGATCAGCGGCCAGACCGGCCGTCTTCAGGGCTTCTTCGACACGTGCCTGCGTGCTGCTGTCCACCTTGAAGGCCACTTTGGCCGATGACACCTGCACGGCAGGCGCTTCACCAAAAAAATTGGGCAGGGTGTACAAAATCCCCACCACCAGCGCGATCACGATGATCGCGTACTTCCATATCGGGTATCGATTCATGATCGCGCTTTTGCTGTCTGTGAACTTTTGAATTACTTGATGCTGCCCTTGGGCAAGACCTGCACCACGGCACTGCGCTGGATCTGGATCTCGACGCCAGTGGCCACTTCCAGTGTCACGTAGCTGTCACCCATCTTGGTCACCTTGCCCAACAGGCCGCCGCCCGCGACCACTTCGTCGCCCTTGGCCAGCGCGTCGATCATGGCGCGATGTTCCTTCTGTTTTTTCATCTGCGGACGGATCATCACAAAGTAGAGCACCACAAACATCAGCACCAGGGGCAGCATGCTCATCAGTGAAGACTGCATATCGCCGCCAGCGGCAGCAGCGGGGGCGGTTTGGGCAAAGGCGGAAGAAATAAACATGGATAACTCCATCAATAAAATTAATCAGGAAAACAACGCGCACTGCCTGTTTCCTGCACATGATTGTGCAGGAAACAGGCAACCTGTCATTGTATGCGGGGCCGCTCGGCCCCGGCGAAACAGCTCAAGCCGATTTTTGGGTGGCTGGCGGACTGCGGAACCGGGCCAGTTGGCTTTCCCAATTTTGACGCGCCGCCTTGAGGTTGCGCTCCTTCACATGCCCAAAACCCCTGATTTGCTCAGGGATACGGGCCATGCCCAATGCCAGTTGGTAGCGTTCCGGGTCGCGCCCTGAAGGGTGGGCGCTGCCCAGCACGCTCAGGATCTCGTCCAGACTGGCCCGGTACTCGGTGATCAGCGCACGTTCCTGGCGGCGCTCCTCAGACCAGCCGAAAATATCCAGCGCGCTCCCGCGCAGGCCCTTGAGCCGGGCCAGCACTTTGAAGGCCGTCAACATGGCCGGGCCAAATCGCTGCTTTTGCAATTCGCCCTGCTCGTTTTTTCGGGCCAGCAGGGGCGGCGCCAGGTGGTAGTTGAGCTTGAAATCACCTTCAAACAGGGCGTTGATGCTGGCGAGGAAAGCGCCGTCGGTATGCAGGCGCGCCACCTCATACTCATCCTTGTATGCCATGAGCTTGAACAGGTAGCGGGCCACGGCCTCGGTCAGTGCCAGGCTTTTCTCGCCGGCGGCCTCGTCCACGCTTCTCACCTTCTGCACGAAGGCTTGGTACTCTTGCGCGTAAGCCGCGTTCTGATAGGCGGTCAGAAACGCCACCCGTTTGGCAATCAGATCGTCCAACGAAGTGCGCTTGGTAAAAGCCACCACCTGCCCCGGATGAAGCAGTTTTTCAAACGCTTCGCGCTCATGCGCCGCCCGGCGCCCCCATTCAAACGCGGTCTTGTTGTTCTCCACCGCCACGGCGTTGAGCTCAATGGCGCGCATGAGCGAAGCTTTGTCCAGCGGAATCCAGCCTTTTTGCCAAGCGTAGCCCAGCAGCATCGGGTTGGTGTAAATGCTGTCACCCATCAATTGGGTGGCCGCGGCATCCGCGTTGAAAGCGCCCACCGCCGCCAGCCCGACCGCCTTGACCACCTCACTGACGCAGGCGTCGGCGGGGTTCTCCCAGTTGGCGTTGGCAACAAAAGCCGCCGTCGGCGCCGCGTGCGAATTGAGGGCCACATGGGTGCGGCCCTCGCGCATGCGCAGCACAGTTTCCTTGGCCGCCGCCACGATCGGGTCGCAACCGATGATGAGATCAGCGGCCGCCATGCTGACGCGGGTGGTACGGATAGCGTCCTGACGGGCGCCAATCAGCACATGACTCCAGGTGGCGCCGCCTTTTTGGGCCAGACCGCCGGCATCCTGGGTCACGATGCCCTTGCCCTCCAGATGCGCCGCCACCCCCAACAACTGGCCGATGGTGATGACGCCGGTGCCGCCGACGCCGGCGACCACAATGCCCCAGACCTTGCCGCCCGGACCTTCGACTGACGGCTGCACCGGCTCGGGCAACACGCCCAGCTCAAACGGTGAGGGACCCTTGCCTTTGGCCTTTTTCCTGAGCTGGCCGCCCTCCACCGTGACAAAGCTCGGGCAAAAGCCCTTGACGCACGAATAGTCCTTGTTGCAGGTGCTCTGGTTGATCTGGCGCTTGCGGCCGAATTCAGTCTCCAGCGGCTCCACGCTCAGACAGTTGGACTGCACACTGCAGTCGCCACAGCCTTCGCACACCAACTCATTGATGACCACGCGCTTGGCCGGGTCGACCAGGCTGCCGCGCTTGCGCCGGCGGCGTTTCTCGGTGGCACAGGTCTGGTCATAAATAATGACCGTGGTGCCTTTGATTTCCCGGAACTCGCGCTGGATGCGGTCCAGCTCGTCGCGATGGTGCACCGCCACGCCCTCCACCAGTTTGATGCCCTCGTACTTTTCGGGCTCGTCCGTCACGACGACGATTTTGATCGCGCCTTCGGCCCGCATGGACTGGGCAATCTGCGCCACCGAGTGCCCTTCCGGCCGCTCGCCGATCTGCTGGCCGCCGGTCATGGCGACCGCGTCGTTGTAAAGAATCTTGTAGGTGATGTTCACGCCCGCAGCAATGCTTTGGCGAATCGCCAGCAAGCCGCTGTGAAAGTAAGTGCCGTCGCCCAGGTTGGCAAACATGTGCTGGTCGTGGCTGAAGGGCTGCTGGCCGACCCAGGGCACGCCCTCGCCGCCCATCTGGGTAAAGCCCACGGTGGCACGGTCCATCCAGATCGCCATGAAGTGGCAGCCAATGCCCGCCATGGCGCGCGAACCTTCGGGCACCTTGGTCGAGGTGTTGTGCGGGCAGCCCGAGCAGAACCAGGGTTGCCGCTCGGCCTTCACCTCAAGCACCTGCATGGAACGCTCTTTGGCGTCGAACAGCGCCAGCTGGGCGTCAATGCGGGCCCCTATGTCGGCGCTCACGCCCAGCTTCTTCAAGCGTTGCGCAATGGCACGGGCAATGATGGCGGGCGACAAGTCGGCGTTGGCGCGCAACAGCGTGTTGGCGGTCGGGTTCGGGTTGGACCATTCGCCGCCGCTGTGGCTACCGAAGGGGCCTTGCGAATCCGCGCCTTCGACCTCGTTGAACTTGCCCAGCACGCGGGGCCGCACATCGGCGCGCCAGTTGTAGAGTTCTTCTTTCAGCTGGTATTCGATGACCTGGCGCTTTTCTTCGATCACCAGGATTTCCTGCAGCCCGGTGGCAAATTCGCGGGTGAGCTGCGCTTCCAGCGGCCACACCACGCCAACCTTGTGCAGGCGCAGCCCGACCTGCCGGCAGGTCGCATCGTCCAGCCCCAGGTCGATCAGCGCCTGGCGCGCGTCGCTAAACGCTTTGCCGCTGGCGATCAGCCCGAGGCGGTCGTGCGGGCCTTCAATCACGTTGTAGTTCAGGCGGTTGGCGCGGATATAGGCCAGTGCGGCGTACCACTTGTAATGGAACAGCCGGGCTTCCTGCTCCAGCGCGTGGTCGGGCCAGCGGATATGCAGGCCGCCGGGCGGCATTTCAAAGTCGGTCGGGATCTTGATCTGCACCCGGTCCGGGTCAATCATGGCGGTAGCGCTGGATTCGACGATTTCCTGAATCGTCTTCATGCCCGCCCAGACGCCCGAAAAACGACTCAGGGCAAAGGCATGAATGCCCAGATCCAGAATCTCCTGCACGGTGGCCGGAAAGAACACCGGCGTGCCGCAGGCCTTGAAAATATGGTCGCTCTGATGCGCTGCCGTCGAGCTTTTGGAAATATGGTCATCGCCTGCCACCGCGATCACACCACCCCACTCGGTCGTACCGGCCATATTGGCGTGCTTGAACACGTCGCTGCAGCGGTCCACGCCCGGGCCCTTGCCGTACCAGATGCCGAACACACCATCAAACTTGTTGGAGCCGGGCGGGGCAAAGCCCAGTTGCTGCGTGCCCCACAAGGCGGTGGCGGCCAGCTCTTCGTTGACGCCCGGCTGAAAAATGATGTTCTGCGCCTTGAGGTATTTCTCAGCCTTGACCAGCGCCTGGTCATAGCCGCCCAGCGGCGAGCCCCGGTAGCCGCTGATGAAGCCCGCCGTATTTTTGCCCTGCTGCTGGTCGCGCAGGCGCTGCAGCATCGGCAGCTTGACCAGCGCCTGCACGCCGCTCATGAAGGCGCGACCGTAGTTGAGGGAATACTTGTCATCCAGCGTCACGCTTTCAAGCGCTCGGGCGATGTGTGCGGGCAAGGGTGCGTTCATTATGGGTAGGTCTCCAGGATGCTGATGTTTGTCGCCTTGTGGGCGGTGGAATCAAGAACTGCCGACGGATAGCCAGCAGCTCCTTTTTAGATGAAAAGTGTATGCCGGCAGCGCCGATATGTCTTTGCGTTCTTTGCCTCGTTTACCCCAGCATCTGAAAGAATCTTGCTTAATATTTGACAATATGGAAACACTCGACAAATTTGACCTCGCCATCCTGAATGAATTGCAGACCGACGGCCGCCTGAGCAATGCCGAGCTGGCTTCGCACGTCGGCCTGAGCGCGGCGCCGTGCTGGCGCCGCGTCAGGGCGTTGGAAGAATCCGGCTTCATCAAGGGCTACCGGGCCGAGATCGATCGTCAGAAAATCGGATTGGGCGTGCTGGCCTTCGTGCGGCTCGACGCCGATCGCAACGCCGGCGACGTGCTGCGCGGCCTGGAAGAAGCGATCCGCGCCATTCCGGAAGTGGTGAGCTGCCACTACATCAGCGGCACCGGCACCTTTGAGCTGCAGGTGGTCAGCCGCGACCTCAACAGCTTCAGCCAGTTCGCCCGCGATGTGCTGATCAACCTGCCCAACGTGAAGGACCTGCACACCAGCTTTTCGCTGGGCGAGGTCAAGGCCAGCAGCGCGCTGCCGCTGGCGCATTTGCAACGCTAAAAACAGTTCCCCGTTACCGCTACGCCAACAGCCTTGACCCGAGGCGCCTCCGGGTTATAAGCAAAATCAGCCTCTAGCCCCCGTCGAACCTGCGTAAGCAGCTATTAATTGCGTAGCGCCCACCCATCATCTCAAACCACCGTGGCGAAAGCCGCGCCCGGCTCCGGCAAACGTGGCCGACCAGCCCAAGTGAGGCGGGGGCGGGGCGGCTGTTGGGCGCGACATCAAAAAGTCCGAAGGACGCGGAGCGCCCAACAGCCGCCCCGCCCCCGCCGGTTCAAGACCACAAAAAAGCCCCGAACCGCTTGCCAGTGCCGAAGTCAGCGCGTCAGCACCTTGCGAATCGTGGCCGCCAATTCCTCGGCCACGAACTTGGCAACATAAGCATCGGCACCCACGCTTTTTACGTGATCTTCGTTGGTCGAACCGGTGAGCGACGAATGGATGACGACCGGTATCGATTTGAAGCGCACATCCTGCTTGATGTTGCGCGTCAGCGTAAAGCCGTCCATCTCGGGCATTTCCAGGTCCGTCAACACCAGGGCCACTTTGTCCTGCACCGTTTTGCCTTCGGCCTCGGCCTGGGCCGAGATCGCCTGCAGGCGCTCCCAGGCTTCCTTGCCGGTTTTGGTCATGATGTAGGGCACTTCCATGGATTTGAGTCCCTGCTCAATCATCAGCCGGGCCACGGCCGAATCGTCCGCCGCCAGGATGACTGTGCCGGGCGGCAGGTGCAACTTGGGCACCACACCGTCATTCGATATCGCATCATGCGCCGGCGGAAACACATCCCGCAGAATCTGCTCCACGTCCAGCACCTGCGCCAGACGGGTGTTTTCCGCATTGCCATCCAGGCGCGCAATGCTGGTGACCAGGCCACCGCCGGTGCCCTCGGCGGAGAGCACCTGCTTCCATTCCAGCCGCACAATTTCATTCACTTCTTCCACCGCAAAAGCCTGGGTGGTACGGGCAAATTCGGTCACCAGCAAAATGCCCAGGCCCTTGGTGGGATTGCAGCCCACAATCTTGGGCAGATTGATGACCGTGATCATTTGCCCCCGGATGTTGGCCACCCCCATGACGGCAGGCGGCGCATTGACCATGACGGTGATCTCGGGCATCACCAGAATCTCGCGCACCTTGAACACATTGATGCCAAACAACTCCCGCCGATCCGTGCCTGGCGCTTCACCCAAACGGAACAGCAGCAGCTCGAACATGCTGTTGCCGGCCAGGTTGGTCCGCTCGTCGATATCGCGCATTGGCGTTGATTTGTTCATGAATTCATCCGTTAAATAGAGCAGATTGGTGAAGGGTTTTTCGGCATCGATGGTAACGTGCTCGCGCCTACTTGGGCCAAAGTACCCAAAGGCGCAATGGCTGCTTGAGACGGCCCGCCAGTTCTGCCGCTGACGCACCCCAACCGGCAAAATAATCGGCCCGCACCGCACCCACAATCGCACTGCCCGTGTCCTGGGCCAATACGAGTTTTTGCAGATTGACGGTGGCACCACTGGAGGCCAGCCACACCGGGGTACCGTAGGGAATACTGCCAGGGTCTACGGCGATGGAGCGGCCCGGCGTCAGCGGCACGCCCTGGGCGCCTTTGGGGCCCCAGGCGGCGTTCAGACCTGACAAAGGCTCTTCCCGGAAAAATACCATGCGCGGATTACTCCACAGCAACTCATTGACGCGACCCGGATTCTGTGCGACCCAGGCTTTGATGGCGGGCCACGACGCATCGCGCACGGCCCCCTGATCGATCAACCAGCGACCGACACTTTTATAGGGTTGCTCGTTGGAGCCGGCGTAGGCCAGCCGCACCAGGACTTGTGTTCCATCGGGCTGTGTGATCCGCATGCGCCCGGAGCCCTGAATCTGCAAAACCAGCGCGTCGATGGGGTCCGCCAGAAACGCAATTTCCCGGCCCTTGAGCGCCGCTTGCGCCGGCGCCTGAGTGTCGATCTCCTGGCGCGTGTACCAGGGCTTGCGTTTCGCCAGACCCAAGGGCGGCTGGTACAAAGGCACAAGGTAGTCAGCGCTGGCCGTGCGCGAGCCTTCCAGCACAGGCTCGAAATAGGCGGTGAGCAAGCCTTCGGCACTGCCCGATAAGGCCTCGACGCGGTAAGGCTGCAGCCGCGCCATCAACCAGGCACGCTGCTCGTCCGCGCCGCCGATGCTCAAACGTCGCACCTCGCTGCACAACGGTGCAAACACCGGGCCCGGCCGTTCACAGCTTTTGAGCCAGGCATTCCAGGCCTCAAACAAGGCATCGTCCTCGAAACCGGGCAACTCCGCCCAGCGCACCGGCGTCCAGCGGCTTTTGGCTTGGAAAATGGGACCGGGCAGGGCGCCGGTGTCGTCCGGCCGGCCCGCTTTGGGGGGCCTCACGGGCTCGCCCGACGGACGGATCTCCGGAGCATGGACGGGCAGGGGCGCACTGCCACAGGCGGCCAGCGTCCCTACAATCAGGCCGATCAATACGGTACACAGGAGTCGGTTCATGCGTTTGCTCTTACTTGAAGCATTAGGGGCCTTGGGGCTGCTGCTTTTGATCGTTTGGTGGACCATGTTTGCCGGGCGCAGCAAAGGTGAATTGCCGGCCAGCACCGGCGCGGTCGCGACAGAGGCATCATCCGGGGGGCTGACGCAGCAGGTTGACCAGCTCGACCGCTGACTTGACTTCCATTTTGTCAAACACGCGGGCCCGGTGCACTTCAACGGTTCTGACGCTGATGTCCAGCCGGTCGGCAATCAACTTGTTGGGCAGACCTTCCACCACCAGGGCCATGACCTTGCGTTCACGCTCGGTCAACTCGGCCTGACGCTCCTGCAGCAGCTCTGCTTTTCGGTGCGCCTGCAAAAACGCACGGGATTGCGCCAGCGCCTGCTCCACCCGGTCCACCAGGGCATTGTCGGAACAGGGCTTTTCACAAAAATCAAAAGCGCCATGCTTGACGGCATCCACGGCCGTGGGCACGTCGGCATGACCGGTCAGAAATATCACCGGCATGGCCAGGTGCAATTCCCGCTCGATCAACCAGTCAAACAGCGCCAGGCCACTCAGACCTGGCATGCGCACATCCAGCAACAGACAACTGGGCCTGTCGAGTGTCGCACCGCCCGCCATCTTGCGTTGAAACGCTTCGGCGCTGTCGAATACCTCACTCGGCAGACGCCGCGAACGCAACAGCCACGCCAGTGCTTCGCGCACGCTGGCGTCATCGTCCACCACAAAAACAATACCCTCAATCAAAGATCGCATGGGGCGATGTTATGCCACGGCGCGGATCGGCAAGGTGAAACTAAAAACGGTGCCCTGCGGCACATTGGGCTCGAACACCAGCACGCCGCCATGCTGCTCCACCACCGTGCGGCAAAGACTCAAACCCAGACCCATGCCCTCGGCCTTGGTAGTGAAAAAGGGGTTGAACAGCTGCAGTTGCACCTCCGGTGCAATGCCTGCGCCCATGTCAGCCACCGAGAACTCAAGCCATTTCTTGCGGCCATCACCTGGCACCCGGCGCACGCGCAGCAACAACACCCGCTCCAGAATGTGCGGCTGATCCATCGCCTGCATGGCATTGCGCGCCAGGTTGAGCAAGACCTGCTCCACCATGGTCCGGTCGCAGACGACACACGGCACGTCGGGCTCGACCTCGGTCTGCACCAAAACCGATAGATGGCGTGCCTGCAGGTTGATCAGTGGCAGGATGTCCTCCAGCAACACCTGCGGCGCCACGGCTTCACGCACCTGGTCCCGGCGTCGCACAAAGTCATGCACGCTCTTGATGACTTTGCCGGCACGCTCGGCTTGCTCGGCGATGCGGCGCATCGCAAGCTGCAGATCGGCCCCGAATTCGTTGGCCGCATCAGGTCCCTCGGCCAGCAGATTGATGGACCCGGTGGCATAGCTGGAGATGGCGGCCAGGGGCTGGTTCAGTTCGTGACTCAACAACGAAGCCATCTCACCCACGGTCGCCAGCCGGGCCGTGGCCTGCAACCGCTCCTGGCTGGTACGCGACAACTCCTCGACCCGCCGTTGTTCACTGATGTCAAGAAAAGCACTCATCCAGCCGGTTTGCACACCCTGGGCGTTGATCAAAGGCGCTTCAATGATGAGCACCGGAAAGCGGGAACCGTCCTTTCGCATGAACACGGACTCATAGCCCTCACGCGGCGGCAGGTTGCCGGCCAGACGGATCATCTGGCGCTGCTGGTACTCGTCAACAAACTCCGGCGGCCAATAGGGCGCCGGTATGCTGTGCCCCAGCAACTCTTCTTCCGGGAACCCCACCATCTGGCAAAACGCCGGATTGACGTAAGTGATGTGGCCTTGGAGATCGCGCGCTCGCAAGCCCGTCACCAAAGAATCCTCCATCGCTTTTCGGAACGCGAGAGCATCAGCCAGATCGTGTTCGGCCTTGAGGCGTCGGCGCATATCCTTGGCCAACAGAGCCAGCACCGCGACCAGAGCGAGTGACATCGCGGTGACCAGCGCGGTGAGTACATTGGGAAACAGATCGGGGGTGCCACGCCAGCTGTCCATGCGCAACACCAGGGAGGTGCCCGGCAAGTCCACCAATTGCTGGGCGGTAAAGACCCGGCTGCCACTGCGTGTGGATCGGCGCATCGCCAGGCGGGTGCCGTCGCCCTCGGTGAAAGCGATTTCGTAATTGCGCATCGTCGGGTGCGCAGGAAGTCCGTCCAGCACTTCCTGCAACGCGTAGGTGGCGACCAGATAACCCGCGGCTTGGCCGCCATTCTGCAGCGGCAGGCACAACTCCAGAACCTGCACACCCAAACCATTGGCGAACGGCACGAAATAGCTGCTGGTGTAAGCCGGACCACTGAAACGGCGGGCCGTGGTACAGGCCAGAAAAACTTCAGACTGCGCATTGTTGCGCCCCATGTGGTCAAACACGGGCGTGCGAAATGGCGTATCCACCTGGGACTGCACCTGCATGGCGCTGTCGCGCCATTCCACGCGCACGAGCTCGCGGTGCTCACGCAACAAGGTGCCGGCGTCGATCCGCCAGGAGTTGGGCGTCGGGTCGTTGTACTGCAAGGCCTGCAGGCTTTGCACATTGCGCGTGAAGGCAGCCTGGACGTCACCCACGGCTTGCTCCGCATCACGCTCCAGCCGGCCCTGCACCTGGGCTGCCTCATACACGCCGGCCAGCCAGACCAGCATGACAAGCATGGCCAGCAGCAGAAGCACCAGCGCACTCCACAGTGTTCGCCGGCGCAGGGTTGAGGGTGGGCGCTCCTGCGCAAGCCCCGGTTGGGCACTCACGGTGCGGAACTACCCGACGCGCCGGACTTCGGCAGACTGTCTGATGCCACTTTGCGCTCCACCTTGGTGATTTTGGGATCAACCCAGGCGCCATCAATGTGAAACTCCTGCGTGGCGGCTTCAATCAGGGGTTTGCGCAAAAACATCTGGGCCAAAAAAGTGCCCAGCCCGACCGCCGGGTTAATGACCGACGCAATCAGCGACGCGGTGCCGGCATTGATTTCGGGCACCACCACCACCTTGAGGTCCTGTGTTTCTTTCACAATATCGGCCTGCCCCGCCATCAGCACGGCCGCATTGACACCCTTCATCTGCAGGTTATTGGTTTTGGCGATGCCCTGCTCGATCGCGATGTCACCGCGAAGAAAATCAAAAACAAAGCCTTCACTGAAAACGTCCCTGAAATCCAGCGTCAAGCGCCGCGGCAAGGCCTGCAAACTCAAGACGCCCAGCAACTTGGCAATGCCCAGGTCAGCTTTCAAAAACTGGCCGGACTCCACATTGACGGTGAAAGCGCCCGTCATGGAGGGGTAGTCCAGGGTGATCGGCGACCCCATCCAGGCTACTTGCCCTTCCATCTTGCCCCGCCCTTTTCGAAGCACGCCCTTCATGCCCAGACGCGACAACAGTTCGCCCCCATCCGCAATGTCAAGCTTGAAATTCATCACCGTGCGCCGCCGCGCGGGCGCGCTACGTGCTGACGGCACCCCGACGGCGGCCCAGTTACCGGTTGCCGTCAGCACCGCTTCCGGCGTGATGACGTTCAACTTGTTAAGCCGCCACTCGCGCGCACCATCCTGCGCGGCAGCACCGGCGCCGCGGTTGATGGCCTCCACCTCGACCCGTCCAAGATGTTTGCCCCGCAACTCAAAATCTTCCACCACGACATCCAGCGCCGGAATGCTCGCGGGTTGCGCATCCAGCAGGGCCTCGACGTCGCTGGCAGTGCCGGGCGCAATGGTCAATCTGGCCAGCCGGGCATACACGCGACCGGAACCGGCATCCGACGGCTGGCGGTATTCCAGATAGCCATTCAGCTCACTGGCATCCAGATTGGCCCGCCACAGCAAGCCCTCGCGCGAGCCCCCCACCACCACGTTATTGAGTTTTCGTCCACCAAAAGTCAACTCCCGCGCCCGCACCGCCATGCGGGTGGGCAGATAACCCAAGGGCGCGCTGCTCGTGCCGGTGCCCGGCGTACGCGGGGTGCTGGCAGTGGCGGTGGCAGGCGCGGCAGCCGTCAACGAGGTGCCTGCGGCCTGCGACAACACGGAACCCCAGACATCCAGATCCAGGGTGCTCAAGTTGATGTTGGCCACCACCCCCTCATCGGGCATGGGAGCCGACTCTTGCGGCGACAGGCCAACACCAATGCTGCCACGCGTGACACGGGGCTCGGGCCCCGACAGATCCCGGACATAGGCGATCGAAGCGATGCGCCCAAGGTCCAGCGTCAACTGGTCGCGCAAGCGCACCTGCCCGCCCGGCCCGGGCAGCAGCGACTCGCGAACCAGCGCGGTCTCCAGCCGAAAGGGCAGTAGCGCTTCGGCGCTCTTGTTCAATGGCGCGGGCAGGCTAAGGCCAAACCCCTGTAAATTGCTGATGACGGTCAACTCCGGTTCGCCCCGGCGAAACCCCAACACGGCGGTGTAAGCCGCACTGCCACTGGCATGCTGCGCCATGCGTGCCACAAAGCCAAGCTCCTGGGCTTGTCGCAAACCCTCGGCCGAGGCCGTACCGCTGGCGCGGATCACAATCGGGGCCAGCGTGCGACTGGCGCCGGCACCCGGCAGTGCCACCGAACCGCCCTCCAGACGGACGTCACCCCCCAGCATGCGCGCCTGCCCACCAGCAATGGAAAAACCGTTTTCTGAAAAATTAACCACACCCCGGGAACGCGTCAATTTGGGCGTGTCCGGGGATATCTGGATGTCGTTATTGCTGAGCGTGACGCTGCCCTGCACCGTCGATTTGTCTATGGTTGCGATCGGCAGGTTGAGCTTCAACTTGTAATCAGCGCTACCGGTCGCCGCTGCCTTACCCAAAGCCTGCCCGATCATCGGCCCCAGCGGGGAGCCATTGACAATGCCCAGCCCCTCAGCCAGCGCGCCACGCACCTCGGCGTTAACCGCCACCGTTGCATGCGTCAAATCAGGGATCAAGGCCTCCACCTTGCTGACTTGCAAACCTGCCGTGGCACCCATCCTGGCGTGCGCGGCCCTGACCTGAAGCTGCGTGCGCTCAACCACCAGTTCGCCACTGAGCTGTGTCAACGCCGGCCAGGGCAGTGCGTCCTGCGGCTGGATGCTGCGCGGCACGTAGGCATACGTTGCATTCTGGACATCGGCCGAGATCCTGAACTCCCCCAGTTTCGGGTCGGTAAAGGGCATGTTGTACAGATCCCCCTTGACCTTGAATCTGACGTTGTTGGAGCTGCCGGCCTGAATCGCGTCGCGCACATAGTCACGCACCGGCCGGGGAATGATGGAGGGCAGATAGCGGTGCACCCGTGTGCCGTCGGCGCGAGTCAGGTTGGCCTGCAAATCCAGCACGCCCGGAAACCTCGAACGGCCACTGGACTTGACCGGGTCACTGGTTTCCCATTTGATCTGCGCCTCGCCCTGGGCATCGACGTTGCTGAACTTGGCATTGGGCAGCTGCAAGGCGATGCGCTCGCCGTTGATTTGCCACTTGGCATCTGCGGAAAACTGCGTAACCGGAATCACCGGCTCCTCAAACCAGCCCGGCAGCGCCACGGCACCGTTGGCCAGGCTGATGTTGGCTCGTCCGGCGGACTGGTTGAAGTCAAACTCGATGCTGGCACCCCGGATACCGGGGGCACCGGCAACGGCGGCCAGTTCAAGCTGGCTCACATGACCCTTGATGTCATATTTGCTCAACGCGTCCATCGGACCCTGCCAGTTGGCCTGTATCCGCTCCACCAGCCCTTTGGGCGCATACGCCAGCAGCATGGCACGGGATGGCGGGTCAATCGGCAAGCGGTTGGTAATCTGCGATAAGGCCGCCAAATCCAGCTGGTCGGCTTTAAGCTCCCCGCGCGCAGCCATTTTTCCCTCAGCGCCCAGGTACATCACGCTGACATTGCCCCCCGGCCAGTGCAAGCCGTCACGGGTGTCAAACTGCAGCGCCTGGGTCGAAAATTCGAAACCGGACGCGAGAATCCGCCCGCCCAGGCGGCCCCGCACTGACTGCAACTCCAGCGCTTGCAAGCCCGTGCCCAACGTGACACTCACCTGCGCCAGGGCAACGTCTGCCACCGCACCCACCACCTGCCCCCGGCTGACGTCCACCCAGGCCGTGACCGCGCCATTGCCCTGGCGCAGATCAACGCCGACATCGGCATAGCGCCGCAGCTCGGACAAATCCACCCGCGCCAATGCGGCGTAGAGCTGGCCTTCCCAATCCTGCCACTGACTCTTGTGGCGTGACAGCAAAGGCTGGCGGAACAGGCCCCGCAGACTGAAGCGCTCCCCCCACAGCGCTGGCGGCGTGGCGTCCACGCGCATATCGTGCTGGCGCCCCTTGTTGCGCACCACCAGTTCCACCTGCTTGAGCGCCAGGGTAGGGGCCGCCCGCAATTCATCGGTCCACTGGATGGTGCCACCATGAATGGCAAACTCGATATTCGAAAAAAACCAGTCGGCAGCGCCATTGCCAGAGTCGCTGTTTTGGGAAAAATCGAGCCCCGCCACGACTATCTTTCCATCCAGCCCGCGCCGGATGCTGAGCTCCGGCCGCTCAACATACAGCTGCTCGAACCCGAGATGCAAGAGAGAGCGGGGCGACAGGGCAGCCAGCACGCGCGGCAAGCGCAGGGCTTCCCGGCCCTGGGCATCAAACAACTGAACATCAGTGAGCTCAAACGACGGGATCATGCCGGTCGAATGCGCAGCGATGGCACCAATGCGCACCGGAACACCCAGAATCTGCGTGGCCCGGGCTTCCAGCTGCGGGCGAAACTCGCCGATTCGCGGCACAATCAGCCAGTGCAACGCCCCCCAGGCCGCCCCAAAAACAAACCACGCAGCCAACAGCAAGCCCAGCGACCAGCGGGCAACGGTTGTCAAGGTTTTTGGCAGTGATGAAGGGGCAGGCGTCAAGTCGATCATTGTGAACTTGGAAATATGACAGGAATTATGACCCGCCCCGCTTTGTCATCCCACTCGCGTTTTGGACAGCGCGTTCGACGTCGCTATGAGAGCCAACTGCATTTATTGCCCCCCGGCGTACCGGACCCGGCTTCGATGGCGCAGACCTTTGAGGCTCTGCAGGCTTTGGGCCTGGACACCAGCAGCGCTTTGCGCACCACCCGCCAGCTGGTGCTGGAGCGCCTGCTGTGTCTGGACTGTGATGAACAGGCGCCCTTGCGCCAAGTCACCCAGGCCATGACCGACCTGGCAGAGTTCGCGCTGAAGCAGGCCGCGGCACAAGTGCAACAAACGCTGGACCAGGCCCACGGCAGCCCCCGCGCCCCGGACGGCACCCGCGCCCAGCTCTGGGTCGTCGGCATGGGCAAACTCGGCGCGCGGGAACTCAACGTCTCCAGCGACATCGACCTGATCTATGTCTACGACCAGGACGGCGACACCATGGGCGATGCACAAGGCCGTGGCCGCATCTCGAACCATGAGTACTTTGCCAAGGCGGTACGGGCCATCTACGCACTGATTGGCGACGTCACCGAGCACGGCTTTGTCTTTCGCGTCGATCTGGCGCTGCGGCCCAACGGCAATTCCGGGCCGCCCGCCGTGTCGCTGGGCGCACTGGAAGAATACCTGCATGTGCAGGGCCGCGAATGGGAACGCTTTGCCTGGCTCAAGAGCCGGGTGGTGGCGCGGCTGGGCGATGCGGACGACGGCTCGGCCCAGAGTCTGCGCAGCGTGGTGATTCCGTTCGTGTTCCGGCGCTACCTCGACTACAACGTCTTTGACTCGCTGCGCGTGCTGCACCGGCAGATTCGCGAACATGCGAGCAAACGCAGCACCGGGCACCCGGAGCGGGCCAACGACGTCAAGCTCTCGCGCGGCGGCATTCGCGAAATCGAATTCATCGTGCAACTGCTGCAGGTGGTACGCGGCGGGCAATTTCCCGAACTCAGAACCCGCCCCACGCTGAGCGCGCTGCCGCGCCTGGCCAAAGCCGGCCTGATGCCGCAAAAAACGGCCGAAGCACTGGCCGAGGCCTACGACTTTTTGCGCCGGGTGGAGCACCGCATTCAGTACCTGGACGATCAGCAGACCCATGTGCTGCCCACGCAGGACCATGACCTGGACTGGATCGCCAGCACCCTGGGCTATGCCACGTCTTACCAACTGTTACACCAGCTCGACAGCCACCGCGAACTGGTGGCCCAGGAATTTGACGCCCTGCTGGGTGGCGGGACTGACAAGGACTGCAAGGGCTGCAAGGGCGGCAAGTCAGCCGCTGCAACGCCCGATTTTGACGAGTTGCTGGAACAGTTACCCGCGGATTTTCGCGCCCGGGTCGCCAGCTGGCGTGAGCACCCCCGGGTGCTGGCCCTGCGCGAAGACGCACGCGCCCGACTGATGCGCTTGATTGCGCGCACCGCCCAGTGGGTTGGCGAAGGCCGCGCCACGCAACAAGCGGCCGTGCGCCTGGCCGACTGGATTGAACCCCTGCTGCGGCGTGAGAGCTACCTGGCCTTGCTGCTGGAACGGCCCAATGTGCATGAGCGGCTGCTGCGTTTGCTGGGCGCCGCGCGCTGGCCCGCCCGCTATCTGCTGCTGCACCCGGGCGTGATTGACGAACTGGCCAGCGCCGACATGCTCAATGAGCGCTTTTCTGCCGCCGACTTCGAACACGAGCTCGATCATCGGCTGGCCTCGCTGGCCGGCACCGGCGAAGACGACGACGAGGCCCTGCTCAACCTGCTGCGCCGCGCGCACCACGCCGAAGTTTTTCGCACGCTGGCGCGCGATGTCGAAGGCAAACTCAGCGTCGAAGAAGTGGCCGACGACCTGAGCTCACTGGCCGAGGCGGTGTTGCGCGTGACCACCCGCTGGTGCTGGAGTCGCCTGAAAAACAGGCATCGGGCGACGCCCCGGATGGCGATCATTGCCTACGGCAAACTCGGCGGCAAGGAACTCGGCTACGGCAGCGATCTGGACATTGTGTTTGTGTACGAAGACGAGGATGAGCGGGCCTCCGAGGTCTATGCCAGCCTGGTGCGCAAGCTGATCAACTGGCTGACCGTCAAAACCGGCGAGGGCGACCTGTACGAGATTGACACCGCGCTGCGCCCCAACGGCAACTCCGGCCTCCTGATCACCACCTTTGACGCCTACGCCAACTACCAGCAGCAGCGCGGCTCCAACACCGCCTGGACCTGGGAGCACCAGGCCATGACCCGTGCCCGTTTTGTGCTGGGCGACGACACGCTCAAACAACGCTTTGACGTCATCCGCAAAGCCGTCATCGCCGCCCCCCGCAACGCCGAAGACCTGAAGAACGAGATCGTCACCATGCGCAACCGGGTGCGCGCCGCGCATCCGGTCAAGGGCGAGGAGTTTGACGTCAAGCAAAGCCCGGGCGGCATGATTGATGTGGAATTCGTCATGCAGTACCTGGTGCTGTCGCAGGCAGCGCGGCACCCCGAGCTGATCGACAACGCCGGCAATATTGCCCTGCTTGAGCGCGCCGAGGTCATCGGGCTGCTGCCGGCCGGGGTCGGCCATGCCGCCGCCAGCGCCTACCGGGAGATGCGGCGGGTGCAGCATCGGGCCCGCCTCGACGAAGAACCAACCCATGTCTTCATGCCCGAATTACAGGCGCAGCGCGATGCGGTGCTGCTGCTGTGGCAAACGGTATTTGGCAGCCCCCCACCATGAACCCTTTCAAACGAAAACCAGTTGCTATTATTTTAATAGCTGCTTGTGCAATAGCTGCGGGGGCTATTGCCCTGTTTTACTTAAAACCAGGGGCGGCGAACAAGCCTGCGGCCGGACCCGCCGCGCTCGCCAGGCCGGCACTCACCGTCACCACCACGCAGGCGCAACTGAGCGCCCTGCCGATCCAGCTGACGGCCAACGGCAATATTGCCGCCTGGCAGGAAGCCAGTGTGGGGACAGAGAGCAACGGCCTGCGCCTGGCAGAGGTGCTGGTCAATGTGGGCGACGTGGTGCAGCGCGGCCAGCTGCTGGCCCGCTTTGCCGACGACAGCGTCCAGGCCGACGTGGCACAGGCCCGCGCCGCTGTGAATGAAGCGACGGCCAGCGCCCTGGAGGCGACGGCCAACGCCGACCGCGTGCGCACCTTGCAAGGCACCGGCACCTTCAGCGGGCAGCAGATCAACCAGTACCTGACCGCCGAGCAAACGGCACGAGCGCGGGTGGAATCCGCCAAAGCCGGGCTGGCGGCGCAAGCGCTGCGCCTGAAAAACACCCAGGTGCTGGCGCCCGACAGCGGCATCATCTCGACGCGCAGCGCCACCGTGGGCGCCGTACTGGCCTCGGGCACCGAACTGTTTCGCCTGATTCGCCAGGGCCGGCTGGAGTGGCGCGCGGAGGTCACGTCCACCGATCTCGGCCGCCTGCTGCCGGGGACCGCCGTCACGGTCACCGCCGCCAACGGCGCGCAGGTCAAGGGCCGGGTGCGCATGGTGGCGCCGAACGTGGACCCACTGACCCGCTCCGGCCTGGTGTATGTGGATTTGCCGACCGACCCCAAGACGGGCAGTCCGTCAGGCTTCAAGGCGGGCATGTTTGGCCGCGGCGAGTTTGAACTGGGCAACTCGAATGCCCTGACCGTGCCGCAGCAGGCGGTGGTGGTGCGCGATGGCTTCAGCTATGTGTTTCGCCTCAACACCGACCAACGTGTCAGCCAGCTCAAACTGCAGATTGGGCGGCGCGTCGGTGACCGGGTGGAGGTGCTGGCGGGCATTGGCGCGGACGCGGTGCTGGTGGCCAGTGGCGCTGGCTTCCTGAACGATGGCGATCTGGTCAAAGTCGTCCCGGCATTAACACAAAATACGGCCGCAGCCACCGCCGCACCTGCGCAACCAGCTACAAAATAAGGAGCAGTCATGAACTTCTCCTCGCTCTCCATCAAGCACCCGGTGCCGGCCATCATGCTGTTTGTGCTGCTGTCGCTGGCGGGCATTTTGTCGTTCCGCGCCAGCGTGGTGCAGGACTTCCCCGATATCGAGCTGCCCATCGTCACCGTCAGCGCCACGCTGTCAGGTGCCGCCCCGGCGCAGCTGGAAACCGAAGTGGCGCGCAAACTGGAAGACTCGGTCGCCACGCTGCAAGGCGTGAAAAACATCTATACCAAGGTGCTCGACGGCGACGTCGAGATCACCGTCGAATTCATTCTGGAAAAACCGATTGCCGAGGCGGTGAACGACGTGCGCGACGCCGTGGCCCGCGTGCGCGCCGACTTGCCCGCTGACGTGCGTGACCCCTCGGTTACCAAGGCCTCAACCGCCGGACGCGTGGTGCTGACCTTCACGGCAGCGGCCGCAGCACCCGCAAGCGCTGGCAACGCCAGCGCGAGCCCGCTCGACGACCAGGCACTGAGCTGGTTTGTCGACAACGCCGTGGCCAAGCGCCTGCTCAGCGTGCCGGGCGTCGGTGCCGTCAAACGGGTGGGCGGCGTCAGCCGCGAAATCCGCGTCGAACTCGATGCCAACAAAATGGCGGCGCTGAACGTAGCCGCCATCGATGTGTCGCGCCGCCTGAAGCTGGTGCAGCAGGAAGCGCCCGGTGGCCGCGGTGACGTGAGCGGCGCCGAGCAGTCGGTGCGCACCATTGCCACCGTCAAAACGGCGCCCGAGCTGGCGCTGCTGGACATCCCGCTGGCCGACGGCCGCCACCTGCGCCTGGACCAGGTCGCCAACGTGCTCGATAGCGTGGCCGAGCCCCGCTCCGTGGCAACGCAGGATGGCCGCAGCGTGGTCGGCTTCGAAGTCTTCCGCACCAAGGGCGCCAGCGAAGTGGAGGTGGCGCGCGGCGTGCGCGCCGCCGTGACGGAGTTGCAGGCGAACAACCCCACCATCACCCTGACGCAGGCCATCGACAATGCCCAGCCGGTGGCAGAAAACTTCCAGGGCTCGATGGAGCTGCTGTATGAAGGCGCACTGCTGGCCATTCTGGTGGTGTGGTGGTTTCTGCGCGACTGGCGCGCCACGCTGGTGTCCGCGGCCGCTTTGCCGCTGTCGGTGATCCCGACGTTTTTGGGCCTCAAATACTTTGGCTACACGCTCAACACCGTGACCTTGCTCTCGCTCGCGCTGGTGGTCGGCGTGCTGGTGGACGACGCGATCGTGGAAATCGAAAACATCGAGCGCCATCTGCGCATGGGCAAAACGCCGTACCAGGCTGCCATGGAAGCGGCGGACGAAATTGGCATGGCGGTGATTGCCACCACCTTCGCGCTGGTGGCGGTATTTTTGCCGACCGCCTTCATGGGCGGCATACCGGGCCTGTTTTTCAAGCAGTTTGGCTGGACCGCCGTGCTGGCGATTCTGGCGTCGCTCTTGGTGGCGCGGCTGCTCACCCCCATGATGGCCGCCTACATCCTGAAGCCGCACAAGAACGCAGCGCACGCCGACCCCACGGCCGCCTACCACGAGGCCCCCGACGGTTGGCTCATGACCCGCTACATGGCCACCATGCGCTGGTGCCTGCGCCACCGCGCCGTCACCCTGACCGGCGCCGCCCTCTTCTTCGTCGCCTCCATCGCGCTGGTGCCGCTCCTTCCCACCGGCTTTGTGCCGGCGGCGGACCGGGCCCAGACCCAGATCAACATCGAGCTGCCGCCCGGCAGCACGCTGACCGAGACCCGCGCCGTCGCCGAACAGGCGCGCGTCGCCAGCATGGGCGTCAAGGAAATCAGGAGCGTGTTCAGCTCGGTTGGCGGCGGCTCCAGCGGCGACGCTTTTTCGCCCGGCGCCGCAGCCGAGGCGCGCCGCGCCGTGCTGACCCTCAGCACCAGCCACCGCAATGACCGGGCCGCGTCGATGGCCGATATCGAGTCGCAACTGCGGCTCAAACTGACCGACATTGCCGGCGCCCGCTTCACCGTCGGCCCGCCCGATTCGGGCGTCAAGATGCAGCTGGTGCTGAAAAGCGATGACCCGGTGGCGCTGCTGGCCAGCGCGCAGAAGGTCGAGCGCGAACTGCGCACGCTGCAAGGTGTCGGCAACGTCAGCTCCAGCGCTTCGCTGGTGCGGCCCGAAATCATTGTGCGGCCTGACGCCGCCCGCGCCGCCGACCTGGGCGTGACGGCTGCCAGCATCGGCGAAACCGTGCGCGTCGCCACGGCCGGCGACTACGACACCGGTCTGTCCAAACTCAATTTATCCGAGCGCCAGGTGCCGATTCGCGTCAAGCTGCCCGATGCCGTGCGTGCCGATCTGGCGGCCCTTGAGCGCCTGACGGTGCCGGGTAAAAACGGCCCCGTGCTGCTGGGCAACGTGGCGACCATCACCATGGAAAGTGGCCCGGCGCAGATTGACCGCCTCAACCGCAGCCGCAACGTAACACTGGACGTGGAGCTGGGCCATCGCCAGCTAGGCGACCTGAACGCCGAAGCGCGCGCCCTGCCCAGCCTGAAGAACCTGCCGCCCGGCGTGAAGATTGCCGAGCTCGGCGACGCGCAGGAAATGCAGGCGCTGTTCGCCAGCTTTGGCATCGCCATGCTGATCGGCGTGCTGTGCATTTACGGTGTGCTGGTGCTGCTGTTCCATGACTTCCTGCAGCCCGTCACCATTCTGGCGGCGCTGCCATTGAGCATGGGCGGCGCCTTCGTCGCCTTGCTGCTGACCGGGCGGGCACTCTCCATGCCTTCCATGATCGGCCTCATCATGCTGATGGGCATCGTCACCAAGAACTCGATTTTGCTGGTGGACTACGCGATCCTGGCGCGCGAAGGTCATAACGGAGACGACGGCCGACCCGCCGTCGCAGGCATGAGCCGCTTTGACGCGCTGGTAGACGCCTGCCACAAGCGCAGCCGCCCGATCCTGATGACCACGATTGCCATGGGCGCCGGCATGATGCCGCTGGCGCTGGGCTGGGGTGCCGACCCGAGCTTTCGCTCGCCGATGGCGATTGCGGTGATTGGTGGGCTCATGACCTCCACGCTGCTCAGTCTGCTGGTGGTGCCGGCCGTGTTTACCTACATTGACGATCTGGCGCACCTGATTCAGCGTGGCATGGCGCGGCTGCGGCGGCAGGCGCCGGTTGTCGCAGCGCATCAATCGCTATAAATTAAATAGCTGCTTGCGCATACAGGACGGGGGCTGGAGGCCTAAAACGCTTGCATCCACTCCGAACACCGGGCGGCACTGGGGATCGACAAAGCGTCAATTTCTCACTTGTTTCGAGATTTGAGGTGAGCACTACACTCACGCCCTACTCAACCGTCTCTCTACACGTCGTCATGGAACTATTTATTCTGCTGATGTTGATCGCCACTGGCGTTTACACGCTCAAATCGAGAGATCAGAACCGGCGCATCGCCTTGCTGAGCGCTCATCTCGGGAAGCACCAGATTGAAAAATTGATGGAAAGCCTGACCGAGGGCTACCTGCGCGCGCTGGGGGAGGATGATCCAGAGCGCCGGGCACAAATCTGGAGTTTTTTGAGCACGGCCGAGCTGACGCTGTGCGAGCAGTTCAATCGCTTCGTCGCTGAGTTTGCCAAGGTCGATGAGGCCGACGCGCGCGTGAGCAAACTCGCCTTTTCCATCCCCTTTGCCGCCCAGCTTTCCCCCGGCCTCACGTTTGACCTGCGCAAGGCCCTGAGCATTCATGCGCAAGGGATCACCCAGGCAGCGAAGAACAGCCTCAACCAGAGCCCCAAAAGCAAGGCCTTCACCCTGTCAGCCGAACTGTTTTTGATGCAGCACTCCTGCCACTGGTTCTGCCGTTCCAAAACCGTTGCCTCGGCGCGGATGCTGGCGCGCCACAAAACATCGTATGAACAACTGCTTGCGCGGTGGCGCCCGCTACCCGCAAGGCTTATGGCAGCTTGATTGGGAACTGAGTCGTTCAAGTCAGGCGCGTCAATTGCAATCCATCAATACTCAACATAAAATCTATGCTAGATTATTTTTAAAAAAATTGGCCTACTCAAAGGAGAATCTCGATGAAAGCCTTTCTTATTGCCTTCCTTAAAGATGAGGAAGGTGCCAGTGCGATCGAATACGCTCTGATGGCCGTTATGGTTGTGGTTGCGATTTCGGCAATTGTTCCTCAGATCAGTACTAAGGTTGTAATTGTCTTTGGCAAAATCCTGACCGCCTTAACACCCACACCGTAACTTCGGCAGTGTTCTTTGATGCTAAGTGTCTTTTCTAGCCCGTGGCGCTGAGCCGCTGAATCTGTTGGGTGTCGCTGCAATCATTTGGTCTATGGCCGTTGCTGGCATGGATATCGCCATGCGGCGTGTGCCGAATGCACTGACCTTCGGTGCGATGCTACTGGCAGTGATCGCATTTCTTTGGACTGGGCTTAGTCCACTGGGTGCGGGGGGAGCGTCAATGCTGATCGGGGCGACGTTGTCGCTGGCGCTGACTCTGCCCGGTTATCTCACCCATAAATTGGGGGCTGGTGATGTCAAACTGTTGTTGGCCATCGCTTTGCTGGGCGGAACCGCTGCTGTCTTGACCAGTTTTGTAGTCGGCACGCTGGCCATAGTGGTGGTCGCTGTTTGTTGGGTGTGGCTGGGACCCGGGTTTGGATTTCGTTATCCCGGTGGCAAGAGCCTGCCTTTTGGTGCGGCACTGGCTCTGGGTTTTGTGGTGGCTGTGCTCAGGGGCTATGTCGGGGATGTTCCGTGGCCGTACTGAACAGATCACGTGGTTTACGCCAGCAAAAAGGTGCGGCTGCGATTGAGTTTGCGCTGTTGTTCATCCTTTTTTTCGCTCTTTTTTACGCGATTGTTTCTTACTCGCTCGCTATGCTGGTGATGCAGGGGCTTACCCAAGCCTCTGAGGAAGGCGTACGTGCTGCTGTGGCTGTCAATCCGCTGGCCTACAGTTCGGTTGCGGCTTACAGCGACAAGGTTGAACTTGTCGCACGCGAGCGCACAGCATCGGCGCTGTCCTGGCTGCCGGCCAAGGCGTACCAGCAGGTGGTCGGTGCCAACAATATCCTGGTCGATGTGACGGGGTCTGTGGTGACTGTCACGGCCACTTACCCAGGCTACGCCGCCAATGGTCTGGTACCGACACTCACGCTGCCTTTGATAGGTACGGTGCCGCGTCTGCCCACCGACTTGGTCGGAACAGCATCACTCCAGATCTAGTGAACCAGTTGAGCGCCTCCGTTGTAGACCACGTCGATCAGGGTGACATCGAGTCCGCCGACTTGTAAGCCCAGCAGTCTGAGCAGGGGGTCGAGCAGGGCACTGCCGATAAAGCCTAGTAAGGGTGATAACACGGTGTTGATGACGGCGTTCAAAATCGGGCCCAGTGCAAGCGCATTCAGAACGGTCACTTGAATGATGTCGGAATTGGCCAGCGCAGTGGCCAACGTGTTACCCAGCGAGCTGGACGCACTTTTCTGCGCTGGCAAATGGCCCGCCACCGGTGTGGCAACTTCGAAGGTCAACGGCACCGTACTGCCTTGCTGCAGAGACAAGTTCAGGCCAATGGTTGCAATCTTTATCGGAAGGAGGACGAGCGAGACGGATGCGGGCCCGGTGCCCGCGCTGTTGGTGAGGTTGATGGCCGCAATACCGGGGGTTGCGTCGATCACCGCGGTTGTGGTTCCCGGACTGAGGTCCAGGACTGTCAGGTGCGCTTCGCCTTGCGCCAGCACCACAGACAAAGCCAAATCAATGGAGGCAATGGCTGGAACGGTGACTTGCACCTTGGCCTTGACAGTCACTTGTGCGGTACGGGCCTGTGTGCACCACTTGCCATCGGCATTGCGCCCTGCGGGACCCACTGCGATTTGGGGTGGCTCGATCACCTTGACAGATGCAATGATGTTGGCAAGCGCACCCACGTTCACAGACAAGGGCAGGTCGACGGCCGAATTTTTGGTTGCCAAAAGAATAGAAGTCGTGAGCAAGTCCAAGGCGTTGATGCCCACATTGGCGGCCGCTTCGCTTGATGGCGTAGCGACACTGAGGACATCGGCCAGGTGAATTTTTTGACCGTTGAAGCCCTGTGCCGCAGTCAACATTTTTTGTAGGCCCGCAATGACTTCCACATTGTCTGCACCTTGCTGGCTCACGGCATCGATGACCAGTCCAACGACTTGAGCAACAGAAAGTTCAGTCGACAGAAGTTCTTCTACCGTGGCAGCCGAAACGCTGGCTTTTACCAGCTGCAAAAGATTGATGTTGGTGCTGGCAAGACCTTTGTAGGACAACGCATCCAGGGACAAGCTGCTGCCCAGCAGCCCGCCGAGCAATGCGTTGATCAGGTTGGCATCTTGCGCTGTTGTGGACAAGCGCAGCAGGTAACTGCCGGCAGAAAACGTGGCTTGATCGGGCTCGGCCCGGGCCGTGGCTTCAGCCTCGATGACAATGTTTTCACCCCACAGTCCACCCACGATCAGACTGGCCGGTACGCGCTGGGTGGCCACCACATGCACCGCCTCGTGACCGGTGCCTGGGTTGAATTGGTGCATGCCTGAGACCGAGGTGAGTCCTCCCAATTCCACAAGATTGGGGGATAAAGAGAGGTCACCGGTAAAGCCATTGCGCTCCGCCGAGACCTGGGCGGCATCCATGACACTGCTGATGGCACTACCGCAATTCAAGCTCCGAGCGGCATCCAGCGCAGCCAAATCAGCGATCGCTTGGGTCGCCCGTTTTTGGAGCCACAAACGACCTGTGTCAACGGTCAAGGCGGTAAACAGCAGCGCCAACAGCAGGACAAATACGCCAAAGAGGCCGATGGCTCCTCTCTGACGATGGATCGCGTGGGGGAACTTATTTCGCCGCCGACTCCTCCCGAATTGACCCGCTGCTGAGTCGTTCCGGGATGGGGTGAGTGAAGCTCTTGCGATAGCGTTCATAGACTTGCTCCTGCACTTGTCCGGACAAGTTCTGTGGGTTTTTTGAAGCCTGCGTTCCGTTGCGCTGCAACGCCAGCCATTGGCGGGACACCACGCCTATTTCATTTCTGGTTTCCGGGGGGGGCGCTTCGGCAGGCGCATCAGCACCGTAACTGATGCCTGTCATCAACATCAAGCCCACCGCAGTCCATTGCCGCATTGGTTTGTTCATGGTCTGTTTTCCTTGCTCGACTTGATCTGACCGGCTTCACTGCGTAGTCTATGGAGTTCTTCTGGCCCGATCTGATAGCGTTGAACGATCGCAGCAACGCGGTTTTCGTCTCCTTGCAGATCAAACAGCATCAGGAGATTCGAGGCTGCCTTTCGATCTTCGGGATCGAGATCCTGCGCCGTGAGCAATTCCGGTTTTGCACCTTCGAGGTCACCGGACAGCAGCAGCGCATAACCCAGATCGTTCCGTATCCGGGCATCTACCGGGAGTGCACGTCGAGCCTGTTTCAAGTGATCCAGGCTTTCGGTCAAACGACCTTCTTCACCAGCGAGAAGACCTAACCCGTGATGGCCCGCACCGACCATACACGTCGTCAAAAGACCCTGATACAAGGTCCGCGCTTGTGTGATCTGGCCAGTTCGGCGAAGAATATCTGCGCGCAAGTGATCTGCGGTTGCACCTTTGACACCCGCCCCGTCCAGATGGGCCAACGCTGCGTAGGGATGACCTTCTTCCTGTAATTTACGAATCATGGCCAGCCGAGTCACTGCGCCCGACTCGGCCGCACGGTCACATGGTGGCGACGGGTCGTTCTGCGTGATTGTCTGGTTGGCGCAGGCATGCAAAAGGCCAGCAAGACAGCAAAGGAGAAATGTGGATGTGCGCATGCGATTACATTTTCATCAAAGCCCGACCCAGCGCCAAAAACCCAGGGCCGGCCAGAAAAATCATGAGCGCAGGGAACATAAAGGCAATCATGACCACGGTCATTTTTGCCGACAGCTTGCCGACATACTCTCTCAGATCGGTCATGTGTCTTTGTTCCATGAGTGCGACAAAGCGTGCGAGGGACTCCCGCAAGCTCCCTCCATACTGGGTCGCCTGCTTGAGAATAGCCACCGTGTCATTCAGTTCAGGAACGTCAAGGGGGGCCGCCATCTCCTCCAAGGCTTCCCCTCTTTCCTGTCCCGCATTGATGCGGGAAAGAGCACCACTGATTTCGATCGTCAATTCGGGTGCCAGTTCCCGTCCTTGTTCGCTGATCACCCGCAGCGCGTGTTCAAGGGACAATCCAGCATCGAACAACATGCGCATGAGATGCAATACTGCCAGCATTTCTCCCCGCATGATTTTTTTTCGTCTTGCTGCGATCCAGGCAAGAATACGCGATGGCAAAAGGTAGCCGGCACCAAAACCGAAAAATACAATGGCCAATGTGTCACCCACTCCTTTCTCTTCCAATACAGCCCAAAGCCCCATCAGCAAGGCCCCAGCGGAGGGCGCCGCAGCTGCGGCAAAGTAGTAGAAGGTTTTGACAGTCGGGCTGGTCAAGCCGGCGCGGCGGAACAGCATCTCCTGCGATTGACCAGAACCCGCGAAGACACGCGAGAGAACTTTGCTGTCCTGCTGCGACGTTGGGCGTCCCTTTGCAGAGAGCCAGCCCATGCCGTCGTGCGTTTTCAAAACTTCTTCAAACCTCTGTCGTGCATCCTGTTCCGTCTGCTTTTGTAAGAACAAAAGCAAGACCAGGCCACACATCGCAAGCGCGATCGCCAATAGAAATAGCCAATGCATCAGGGTGACCTCATACGCTTTTGACCATGCGCCAAAGAATCAGCGCACCGATCGCCTGCAGTGCCAGGGCGAAAAGTAATATCACCCGACCTGTCGGGTCGTGCCACATGCCGTTGATGTAGTCGGGGTTGATGGTGACCATGTACAGTGCAAGCGCGCTCGGCAGGATGCTCAACACCCAAGCACTGATCTTGATCTCCCCGGTCAATGCGGCCAATTCCCGTTGTGCCTGCTCCCTTTGCCGGATCAACTTGGCCACGCTTTCCAGCATTTCTTTGGGGCTGCTGCCGTAACCTCGGGAGACTTGGACCGCCATGGCCACAAAATGCAACTCCCGCAACTCATAGAGGCGCGCAGCGTCACGCAGGGCCTCGCCAATATCTTCACCCAGCGCCACAGCCTGTTGAATCCGCGACATGACTTCCTTGAGAGGTTCCCGGGTTTCTTGTGTGGCCAAATTGAGGGCCCCGTCCAGATTGCGGCCGGTGGCCAAGCCACGCTCGACCTGGTCGAGAAAAAGGGGGAGTTGAGCAATCATCGCGACAGAACGCTTGCGATATTGGTAATGAGGCCAGGCGAGTGTCCCGGCCGTCATGCCACCAATGACGATGCTCACACTGAGCAATCCGCCGTAGTGCCAAGCCAGAAGACAAGATAAAGCCAAGGTGAGGAGCAGCCCAATGACATGCTTCTTTTTCAGCCGAATGCCGGCTCGCCATAGCCATCGCTCAGTCAGTGACCCTTTCAGTGACCGGGGACCGGCAGAGCCGTCTATTCGCAACGTGGGTACATCCTGGAATCGTTGTCCGACTTGGGTCCGAATCGCAGCGCGATCTCCTTCTCTCAGCGCCCAAAGCGCACCGAGAAGAAGCAACAATGCAAAAACAAAGAGGCTGACGACCATTAACGCCATTTGTTACCCTGCCCTCCATCCTGGCGTAATTTGGCCACTGTCGGCAAAATTCCGAGATTGATGAAGCTGTCATTGTCGATGCGATATTCGTACAGCGTGCTGGTGACGAATTGCCCATCGCGCACTCCCTGCACCTCTTCGATGGCCGTGATGCGACGCTTGCCTTCGGGGGTGCGACTGATTTGCACAATGATGTCCAGTGCCGTCGAGATCATGGTCTTCAGGGTTTGATCCGTGCCCTGGAATCCTGCCAGGCCGGCGAGCATCTCCATGCGGACCAGGGCATCGCGCGGACTATTGGCGTGCAAAGTGCTCATACAGCCATCGTGGCCGGTATTCATGGCCTGAAGGACATCCATCACTTCGTTGCCCCGCACCTCGCCCAGAATAATCCGGTCTGGACGCATGCGCAACGCATTGCGGACCAATTCGCGTGAAGTGACTTCGCCGCGTCCGTCGATGTTGGGAGGGCGTGTTTCCAGGCGAACCACGTGACCATGGCCTAGCTGCAATTCTGCGGCATCCTCAATGGTCACCAATCGCTCGGTGTCAGAGATGTAGTGGCTCAGTATGTTGAGCAGGGTGGTCTTGCCTGAGCCTGTGCCGCCGCTGATGAGGACATTGCAGCGCCGCTCTACCACTTTGCGCAGGAAGTTCAGGATCATCTGGTCGGCGGTACCAAAAACCAGCAAGTCACCGGCCTGAAGTGGGTCTTTGCGGAACTTTCGGATGGACAGGCAGGGGCCGTCGAGTGCCACAGGTGGAATAATGGCGTTGACGCGACTGCCATCGGGCAACCTTGCATCGACCATAGGGCTTGATTCGTCGAGTCGTCGGCCCAGAGGGGCGAGTATGCGGCGGATGACCCGCAAGACATGGTCGTCATCGATAAATCGCAGTTCCGTGTTCTGCAATTTCCCATCGCGCTCCACGAAGATATGGCGACATCCATTGACCAGGATGTCGTTCACCTGATCGTCATTGATGAGTTTTTCCAACGGGCCATACCCGGTCAACTCATCGACCATTTCATGCGCCAGCTGATCGCTGTCGTAAGCCGTTACGGCCAAGTGGTTGTCGGCAACGTAACGTGAGACCTTGTTGCGCACATAGGCGGTCAGATCCTCCTTGGACATTTCGCCAACAGGAACCCGCTCCTCTTCAAGTCGATCGATGAGGAAATGGTGCAGCCGCAGCTTGATGTCCTGGTAATTCTCGCTGTGCTTGAGGCTGTAATCGTAGCCAAAATTGGAAAATGGCATGGCCTTGTGTTACTCGGTTTGGCGGCCGACCGTCAGCCATTTTTGGACACGCTGCCACCATCCATCTCTTTTCTCGGGAGACTGGTTCGGCATCACCAAATTCTGCGCCAATTTACGGACACTTTTTGCATAAGGATCCCGGGGCGAGATGTCAAACATGCTATCGCCGCTGTTCATGACTGCCAGGCGCGCCAAACCAGACGACGACAAGGTTGCGAGAAGCGGTAAGGCCATGCCTTTCGCAATACTATCGGCATCGGGTGGGAATCTGGAAAGGTAGTGGTCGACCACCAGGCCTGCATTGCTCAAATTGATTTTGTTGTCGCGCAAGTGCTGCAGCAGATTGATGTTCTGTTTGCAGCTTGGCAAACTTTGTTCTGCCAGAAGCAGCACACGGTCCACGCGACCCAGGGGAAGGTAGAGGAAATCAGAGGTCGGTAAGCCCCCCAGATTGATGACAACATGGGTGAAATAGCGCCTGAGGGTTCCCAGCAACGCGTACACGTCTGCTGAAGTGATTTCCTGAACCATTAAGCGCGGGTCCTCGGGCATGGCCAGCAGATGAAGTCCACTTTTGTGTTTGCCGAAAGCCGTTTCAATCAGGGTGGCATCGAGGCGACGCAGGCTGCGCACGGCATCAACGAAGGTGTAGGAAGATTTGATGCCCAGGAACAGCAAGGTGTCTGCCGCGGGCGTGCCCAGATCAAGCAGCAGTGTCTTGTTTTTGGGCGACTGGGCCTGAATTGCAAGTGCAAGGTGCAGGCAAAACATCGGTGCATCGCTGCCCGGGCGAGCGGTCACGACAGCGGCCACCCAGCCTTGGTCACCCGGACCGCTGGCCGTCATCGATTGGGTACGGTCAAAGGTACGGCGAACAACGTTGATGGCCTCTTCAGGGCGTAGCGCAGGGGTCATGAAATCGCGTGCACCGGCGCGCAGCGCGGCAAGTAGCAGCGCTTGTTCGGGCGCTTCGGCGATGGCGATGATAGGCAGTAGAGGTTTAGCGGCAACAAGGCCATTAAGGAATGCTGTTTCCTGTTTCAAACTTGCGATGGAAAGCGACACAAAGACAAGTCGCGTTCCTGTGGCATCCACAAGTTGTAACACCTGCTCAAGAGAAAGCGTCTCCACGACGATCACTTCACCTTCATCACGCAATAGATTCTTGAGCCAGCGCGTGAAAGCCTCCTGGCTGGAAACGATGACAAAACTGCGTTGTTCAGCGATCATTCAGAAAACCCTGAACGTGAGCCGACACGACCCTTGTCTTGAAATATCAATTGCTGAAATGTGGGGTTGTAGTTGCGGAACTCATCACCGGGCAGCGCTGGCAACGGCTTATCCTTACCAAACGGGCGCACCAAATGGGCCGTGACGACCATCAGCAACTCTTTGTCTGCGCGGTCGAAGCGCGTGGACCGGAAGAACGCGCCAATCATGGGGAGGTCTCCGAGAAAAGGAAATTTATCAGCCGTGTTGGTGGTGTGTCGGCTCACCAATCCACTCAAAACGAAACTTTCACCGTTGGACAATGCCACGCTGGTGTCGGTGCGGCGTACGCGAAAGCCTGGAACCGTGACACCGCCGGACTGAACGCCGAGCGAGTCATCTAGTTCACTGACTTCTGGCGACACCTTCAAAAAAATGCGCTCGCCGTCAAGCACCGTGGGCGTGAGTGCGAGCTTGACACCAAACTCCTTGAACTGGATGCTGACCGAACTGTCGGCACCACCACCCGAACGCAAGGGAATGGGGATCTCTCCCCCCGCGAGGAAGTAGGCTGTCTGCCCGCTGACCGTCGTCAAACTAGGCTCGGCCAATGTGTAAGCGAAACCATCTTCCTCAAGCACGCTGAGTGCACCTATCAGCCCCTTTTCCGCACCGCCCCAAATCAGGTTGTAGGAATTGAGAAAGGGCAAGAAGCCCGACTGACTCGTCAGGGTGAAGTTGCCGGCGGTTGCACCTGTTTGAACGCCACTCAAGTTCCCGGGGGCGGATATGGCGCGGGTTGCTTGGGCGGTATTTTTGCCCAAGAAAAACCCTGCGTTCATCAGTCTCCCCCTGCTTACTTCGACAACCTTGATATCGATTTGAACTTGACTGTCGAAACTCGAACTGCTGGTATCAATGAGCTTTTGGTTGGCGCGTGCATTTAACACCACTGACTGATGACCTTCAAGAGATGTGAGTGTGCCAGACAGCTTCAAGTGGGTACCCTGCGGCTCCAGGCGCAAACCGTCGCCTTTGAGTAAATCAGGAAAGGGCGTCACAACCACGCGTGTTTGGTAGACAGGGGTCGGGTCCTGCGGGTTCTCCCAGACGAAAAGCGTTGTGATTCCGGTCTGATTTGCGGTGATCAGCAGAGAGCGGCTGGAGGTGACTGCGACGGTTGCGATTTTCGGATCCCCGATGGCAACCCGATGAATCGGCTTTGTGTGCGTCCATGTTGTTTGACTGCCGGGTGCGATAACCGTGTCGTCGGTATCTGCGATCGCGAACGAGGGACGCAGCAACATGAAAATAGCGATAAAAAACAATCTAAACAGCACGTTGGCCTTCGTAAATAGGGCTAATGGGGCGCGTTAACGGTTTGAAGTCTGCCACCCTCATGAAGGATGACCACTGACTGTTCCGTGTTGCGCTTGGGCGTTGTGGTGAATCTCATCGCCTTTTGGGGGGCTGATTGAGCCGATGGCGATAAGTCAGCCAATTTAATCCAATGACTGATGGGCATATCGTCAGCAATTGCAGACGCATGTGGCCTTAAGGCAAGTCGCAGCGAACCTGTGCTGGCTGCCAACATCAGACGCGCTGCAGCGGCTTCGGGCACAGCCAAAACAGCCGAGGTGGCATCGCGGGATGCTCTGGTCGCCGATTTACTTTGGACACCTGCCGTACGGGAGGGCAAGCCCTCACTGCCAGCCGCCGTCTTTTGTAGCGAATCACCGTAGGCCAGCAGGCGTACGCCCGACAGCACGATCTGGGCAGAACTGACATTGCCAGTCTCCTGTGTGCCATGTAGGAAAAGGAGTACATCCACCTGATCGCCTGGCTTTGCGAAGCCACCCAATCCGGCCACCTCGTCCATTTTGATGGCGACGGCGCGTTCGCCCGCACGCAGGCCCTGCATGTCCTGGACTGCGTTAGGAAAATGACCCCGAAGAATTGGACCACCTGCACCAATATCCGTCATTGGCGCTTGATCAACGACCTGTGAGATGGCACTGAAACTACCGTCCGGCTTTTTTTCGACGGCCAAGAGCTGCACATTTTCAGCGCGAATGGGTTCGCCGGCTCGTAAGGGCGTGCGCGCATGAACCACAAGCTCGGTGGGTTGGGCAGTTTGCACCGCTGGTGTCGTTGTACTCAAGCGGTAACCGACAATAGCCGCGATGATGGCACCGACGGCTAAAAACAGAGCAAGGCCGCGTAAAAACCAAGTCATAACTGGTCGCAATAACTATGTGGCAAGGAGGGTTTTAGTATAGCTGTTTTTGCTGAATTGACCGTCTCTTGATCCCGTCCAACCGGGGCTGGATTGGCCGCGGTTGGGTGGTGAAATACCGCTCATTGTGAGGATGAAGAAAGCCTGCAAACCCTTATCAGCTGGTTTGCACCTCGGTGCTCCATTTGACCCGGTTGCGACCCGCAGACTTGGCTTGGTAAAGCGCCGCATCTGCAGCATGCAGCAGCGTCTCGGGTTTGTCTTGTATGTCAGGCACGCACGTAGCACCACCTAGGCTGATGGTCACGATACCTCCCTCATTTTTTTCATGGGGAATACGCAGGGATTCGACACTCTTGCGCAGCTTGTCAGCCAAGGCAAAAGCATCATCGCGTGGGGTGTGAAAAAGCAAAGCCACGAACTCTTCGCCGCCATACCGCGCGGTCAAGTCGCCGGCACGGCGGCTGACCTTGTCCAGCGCTTGTGCGACCTGTGTGAGACATGCGTCACCCGCTTGATGACCATAATGATCGTTGAATTTTTTGAAAAAATCGACATCCATCATGACGAGGGATACCGGTACTTTGAGCCGCTGGGCATGGCGCCACTCTCGCTCCAAAGCATTGTCAAAAGATCGCCGATTCGGTATGCCAGTTAATTTGTCCTGCTCTACTTCTGCCTGCAGAACCTGTCTGACGCTGTACAACTCGACCAGATCGGCATGCGCTTTTCTGGCCTCGTTGGTTAATCCTGCCCAGATCACGAGCAGTACGATCACCATCATCCAATGTTGGGCACCAAAAACGATCGCCAAGCCGATTAAAACGGGAACAAACAAGCCGGTCATAAAAGCAGCGTGAACCACTGGCAGTGCCGACATGCGCGGGAGAGAGGCTGCAGCGATGGCGGTTAGCGAAAAAATCAGCAGCAATTGAAGTGGCGAAGATACAAAGGGCAAGAAGGCAGCCCCAGTGCCCCAACCCAGTCCGGCCAATCCGGCGAAGATCATCAGTGAACGGGTATCGACGCCGGACATGGCGCGCTTTTGCTCAGACATCAAGCGGATACCCAAGTAGCAGTGGTAGCCCGTGGTGACTAACAGAAACGCGACCCAGATCAAAACTGGCATCGGGTCAATTTCCGTAAGCAAAAACCCACTTAGGGTTATAGCAACAGCAGTGCCGTGGACAAAGACAGTCCCTGACCTTCGGTAAGTGTGGATGAGTCGGTCAGCAAAAAGTTCATGTGGATCTGTCAGGATGTATCCTTTCAAAGAAAGTCCAAAGTATGCACCACCGCTGCACAAGAGCCGCAACTGGGAAAATCCGAAGGATAGGAAATTCAACCATATGAGCCCAAGTATGGCACGGGCTGGAGGCACCCAAACGCCCGGACCTCTGCAGTTCGAGTCGTCGCATCCAACAAAATAGTGAAGCCGCTGCTCGCCAATTAGTTTTGGACCTGCCGCACACGCAGCCCACCCCGCAGCACGTCTGATTCGCCGTCTCATCCCCTCACCAATTGACGCGCTGATCGACCTCATAGTCGGGTGCGGGTTGCGCCGCCAGGTCCCAGTCCGGCTCGCCTTCGACACCCTCGCCCACCTGCGCATCACCACAGTCATCCCACAGAGGAGGTGGCCCGCGCGCCAGGCTTATGTGTGGGGCCTCGCAGTCCACCCCAATGTGATCGAGGATCTTCCTGATATCGGCGCTATGCGTGATGAGGGCGATGAGGCGCATCTGCCCGCCGCACAGTGGGCACAGCAGCGGGAACACCTCGTAGATGCGGGCGATCAGCACCGCCCACAGGTAATGCGATGGTGAGCGTTTGGGTGGTACAGGCTCGGGCTGGGCCGGTTGTGGCACCACACCAGGCGCACCCTGGCTCGCGCCGGTTTGCGCAGGCTGAGCAGGCATCGCTTGAGCAGGTGCCGCGGAGACGACGGCCGACCCGCCGTCGCAGGCATGAGCCGCTTTGACGCGCTGGTAGACGCCTGCCACAAGCGCAGCCGCCCGATCCTGATGACCACGATTGCCATGGGCGCCGGCATGATGCCGCTGGCGCTGGGCTGGGGTGCCGACCCGAGCTTTCGCTCGCCGATGGCGATTGCGGTGATTGGTGGGCTCATGACCTCCACGCTGCTCAGTCTGCTGGTGGTGCCGGCCGTGTTTACCTACATTGACGATCTGGCGCACCTGATTCAGCGTGGCATGGCGCGGCTGCGGCGGCAGGCGCCGGTTGTCGCAGCGCATCAATCGCTATAAATTAAATAGCTGCTTGCGCATACAGGACGGGGGCTGGAGGCCTAAAACGCTTGCATCCACTCCGAACACCGGGCGGCACTGGGGATCGACAAAGCGTCAATTTCTCACTTGTTTCGAGATTTGAGGTGAGCACTACACTCACGCCCTACTCAACCGTCTCTCTACACGTCGTCATGGAACTATTTATTCTGCTGATGTTGATCGCCACTGGCGTTTACACGCTCAAATCGAGAGATCAGAACCGGCGCATCGCCTTGCTGAGCGCTCATCTCGGGAAGCACCAGATTGAAAAATTGATGGAAAGCCTGACCGAGGGCTACCTGCGCGCGCTGGGGGAGGATGATCCAGAGCGCCGGGCACAAATCTGGAGTTTTTTGAGCACGGCCGAGCTGACGCTGTGCGAGCAGTTCAATCGCTTCGTCGCTGAGTTTGCCAAGGTCGATGAGGCCGACGCGCGCGTGAGCAAACTCGCCTTTTCCATCCCCTTTGCCGCCCAGCTTTCCCCCGGCCTCACGTTTGACCTGCGCAAGGCCCTGAGCATTCATGCGCAAGGGATCACCCAGGCAGCGAAGAACAGCCTCAACCAGAGCCCCAAAAGCAAGGCCTTCACCCTGTCAGCCGAACTGTTTTTGATGCAGCACTCCTGCCACTGGTTCTGCCGTTCCAAAACCGTTGCCTCGGCGCGGATGCTGGCGCGCCACAAAACATCGTATGAACAACTGCTTGCGTCGGTGGCGCCCGCTACCCGCAAGGCTTATGGCAGCTTGATTGGGAACTGAGTCGTTCAAGTCAGGCGCGTCCATTTGCTATTATTTCAATAGCTTCTTTCGCTTATTCGACGGGGGCTAGAGCCCGATTTGGCGTCTAACTCTGGCGAATCTTCTGCACCAGCGCGGTGGTGGAGTAGCCGTCGACAAAAGGCAGCGCCAGTGCCCGCCCGCCATAGGACTCGACCACCTGCGTCTCGGCCAGCTTGCGCATGTCGTAGTCGCCGCCCTTGACCAGGATGTCGGGTTTGATGTCAGCAATCAATTCCAGCGGTGTGTCTTCATCAAACCAGGTCACCAGACTGGTGGCGGCCAGGGCGGCCATGACAAAGGCCCGGTCGGCTTCGTTATTCAGGGGGCGGTCCGGACCTTTGCCCAGGCGCCGGGCGGAGGCATCGGTGTTCAGCGCCACCAGCAAACTGGCGCCTAGCGCGCGCGCCTGCGCCAGGTACATCACGTGGCCGCGGTGCAGCACATCAAACACGCCATTGGTAAACACCAGCGGCCGCGGCAGCTGGGCCACCCGGGCCAACACGCTGGCACGCCCGCAAATTTTGTCGGAAAGGGCAGAAATGGAGGGTATGTCGGTCATGCCTTCAATGCTAGCAGGCTGGACACATCCCTTAAGCTAGGGCCCCAAGTTGCCAGCGTGTGTTGGCATAATCCTGAAACTTCATGAATCTCGTTACCGTCAACGTCGACTCCATTCGCATCGGCCAGCCGCTTCCCTTTTCGCTGAGGGATGAGAGCGGCGTGTTGCTGGCGCAAAAAGGGTTTGTGGTCGACAGCCAGGCTGATCTGGAACTGATGATCGGCCGGCGCAGCAATCTGTTCATCGACGTGTCCGAGTCCGAGAGCCATCACCGCGCCTATGTCGGCAAGCTCCACAATCTGGTGCGCGAAGACCGCTCCCTGGGGCAAATTGCAGGCACCAAGATTTCATCTTCCGATCTGGCCAGCCCCCGTGACACCGCTGGCACGAGCGAGCCCGACTGGCTGGACCTGCAGGAGCAGACCCATGCCATGCTGCGCGACAACAACCCGGAGAGCTTTCGCACCCGGCTGGACAAACTGCAGGCGCAACTGAGCCGGCATTCGCGCCTCAACCCGGATGGCACCTTGTTTGCGCTGATCTACCTCTCAAGCACTGAGTTGCGGCAGTACAGTGCGACCCACGCCATGCTGGTGAGCGTGATGTGCAGCCTGGCCGCCCGGGAAGTGTTGAAGTGGCCCGACGAGCTGGAGGCAACGCTGTGCAAAGCGGCACTCACGATGAATATCGGCATGACCGAGCTGCAGGACCGGCTGGCGCTGCAAAAAGAAGCCCCGAGCCCGGAGCAGATTCGACTGGTCAAGCAGCATGCCGCTCGTTCCGTCAGCCTCCTTGAGCAACTGGGGGTGACGGACCCCAGCTGGCTGGAGGCTGCGTTTAACCATCACAGCAACATACCCGGCCCACTGGCCGCCCGCGGACAAGGTCAGCGCATGGCACGCTTGATCCAGCGCGCTGACATGTTCGCAGCGCGGATGGCACCGCGCGCCTCGCGCGCTCCCGCGTCGCCCGCAAGCGCGATGCAGGCCAGTTATTTTGATGAAAACCGCCAGATCGACGAAGCCGGCGCGGCCCTGATCAAGGCGGTGGGGATTTACTCACCCGGCTCGTTCGTGCGCCTGAGCACCAATGAAATTGCTGCGGTGATCAAACGCGGCGCCAACACCACAACCCCGCGCGTCGCCATTCTGATCAATCGCACCGGCATGCCCACCGGGGAGCTGATCGTGCGCGACACCAGTCAGGCTGAATTCCGCATTGTGAGCGGCGTGGCGCACCGTGACGTCAAGGTGAAAATCAACCTGGAACGCCTGCTGGTATTGACCAAGTTACCGGTCTCCGACCGTCTTTGGTAAGGGCGGGGACGGCCTAAACCGGCTGCGTGTCCGCAAAGCTGGGACGCAGCATCAGCTTGTCATGCAGCTTGTGCAGGTTGGGGTAATCGGTGCGCCAGTCAATCTCTGCAAACCGGAAATCCAGATAACCCAGGGCGCAGCCCACCGCGATGTCGGCCAGGCTGAGATGAATGCCGGCGCAAAATGGTTTTTCGCCCAGCCCCTGGCTCATGGACTTGACGCTTGCATGCACCTTGCCCAGCTGGCGATCGATCCAGGCCTGACTGCGCTGCGCCTCGGTGCGCCCGCCCCAGATGGCTTCCAGCCGCGCCAGGATGGAGGCATCCAGCAGGCCATCGGCCAGGGCTTCCCAGGTCTTGGTCTCGGCCCGCTCACGGCCCACCGCCGGAATCAGTTTGCCCACCGGCGACAAGGTGTCCAGGTATTCGACAATCACGCGCGAATCAAACAGGGCTTCGCCACCTTCCATGATCAGGCAAGGCACTTTGCCCAGGGGGTTGGCTTCGGCAATGGTGGTCTGTGCCGCCCACACGTCCTCGGGCACAAAATCGTAGTCAAGTTTTTTCTCGGCCATCACGACGCGCACTTTACGTACATAAGGGCTGGAGTTGGATCCGAGTAATTTCATGGGCTGTTCATCGTTGCAGGAGCTTTCATTCTATACATCCGCTTTGACCCGCCCTTACCCTTGGTTGAACCCGTGGGCAAGAGCTGGCGCACAACCTACAATCCGCGCATGAATTTCTCCGCCATCTCCGCCCTTTCTCCCCTTGACGGCCGCTACGCCGCCAAGCTTGCCAAACTCCGTCCTGTCATGAGCGAACAGGGCTATATGCAACGCCGCGTTCAGGTCGAGGTCGCCTGGTTCATCGCCCTGAGCGATTGCGGCTTTCAGGAATTCAAGCCGTTGTCCCCCGGCGCGCGTACTTATTTGATGGGCCTGGTCAAAAACTTCTCTGAAGCGGATGGTGAAGCCATCAAGGCCATCGAGAAAATCACCAACCATGATGTGAAGGCGGTCGAGTACTGGATCAAGTCCAGGTTTGAAGCGCGGCCCGAACTGCTGGCCGCGGAAGAGTTCGTGCACTTTGCCTGCACCAGCGAAGACATCAACAACACCAGCCATGCGCTGCAACTCAAAGCCGGGCGCGATCAGGTGCTGCTGCCGGCACTGGACGCCGTGATTGCCAAGCTGCGCGAGATGGCCCATGCGTTTGCCGAGGTGTCCATGCTCAGCCGCACCCACGGCCAGACCGCCAGCCCCACCACCGTGGGCAAGGAAATCGCCAACGTCGTGGTGCGCCTGACGGCCGCGCGCGAAAAAATTGCCGGCATCAAGCTGATGGGCAAGATGAATGGCGCGGTCGGCAACTTCAACGCCCACCTGTCGGCCTGGCCCGAATTCGACTGGGAAGCCTTCAGCCGCAAAGTGATCGAGACCCCCGAGCCCGTCGGCCTGGGCCTGACCTTCCAGCCCTACAGCATCCAGATCGAGCCGCACGACTACATGGCCGAGCTGTTTGACGCCGTCGCCCGCACCAACACCATCCTGATCGACTGGTCACGCGATGTCTGGGGTTATGTGTCTCTGGGTTATTTCAAGCAACGCCTGCGCGAAGGCGAAGTCGGCTCCAGCACCATGCCGCACAAGGTCAACCCGATTGATTTCGAGAACGCCGAAGGCAATCTCGGCCTGGCCAACGCCCTGCTCAAACACCTGAGCGAAAAGCTGCCGATTTCCCGCTGGCAGCGCGACTTGACCGACAGCACCGTGCTGCGCAACATGGGCGTGGCACTGGGCTACGCCTTGCTGGCCTACCAGTCACTGGGAACCGGCCTGGGCAAGTTAGAGATCAACGAGGCCGCGATTGCCGCCGACCTCGATGCCTCCTGGGAAGTGCTGGCCGAACCGATTCAAACCGTGATGCGCCGCTTTGGTCTGCCCCAACCCTATGAACAGCTGAAAAAATTCACCCGCGGCGAACCCATGACGCGCGAACTGATGCAGGGCTTTATCGCCAAGCTGGAGATTCCGGAAGAAGAGAAAGCGCGCCTGCTGGTCATGACGCCGGGCAGCTATGTCGGCAAGGCCGCTGAGCTGGCGAAGCGAGTCTGATGGCGATCAAATCCACCATCTTCAAAGCCAGTCTGCAAATTGCCGACATTGACCACGCTTATTACGCGGATCACGCCCTGACGCTGGCGCGCCACCCGAGCGAAACCGACGAGCGCATGATGGTGCGCCTGTGCGCGCTGGCGCTGCAGGCACACAAGCTGCAAACGGTGTGCGGCGGCGACGGCACGCTGGCCTTTGGCGCCGGCTTGAGCGACCCCGACGAGCCCGACGCCTGGCTGCGCGACTACACCGGCCTCACCCGACTGTGGATCGAAGTGGGCCAACCCGAGGACAAGCCGCTGCTCAAAGCCTGCGGCAAGGCCGATGAAGTGGTGCTGTACTGCTTCAACCACGCGGCCGAAGTCTGGTGGCGCGGCATGGAAGCCAAGCTGGCCCGCCCTAAAAACCTGAGTGTGTTTCGCATCCCCACGGCCGCCGCACAAGCGCTCATTCCGATGGCGCAGCGCAGCATGCAACTGCAGGCCACGATTCAGGAAGGCGTGCTGATGCTGGGTGACGGCACGCACAACGTGAACATTGAGCCGCTGCGCTGGAAATAAGAGCAAAACAAGCCTCTAGCCCCCGTCCACCCTGCGTAGACAGCTACTGTTTTTATAGCTAACCAGCCGGCTTTTCAGCCGCCCGCTCGGCATATTTGTTAAAGCGCCAGGACGTGCCCAGCATCGTAATGCGGCGCCAGGTCTGGCGTTTCTCCGCCGGGCGCATTTCCGTCCAGTACTGCACCTCGGCAAAACTGCGGCCGCAGCCTTTGCACTCTTCATCCCCCTGGCTGGTGGAACAGATCGCGATGCAGGGCGTGTCGGGCGTGCTGTCGTACCAGACCAGCCAGGCGTCCAGCGCTTGGGGCGGGAGGGTGAATTCGTCGACTTGCGTTTCGCGGCGGAACACCATCAGGGCATAGACCTCGGCCAGAGCCCGGGTTTCGGGCGCCAGTGAAAAGCCATCCGGCGCGGGTTTTTTGTCGCGCCAGAAGTTGATGGCCGACTCGATGTCGGTGATGTGAATGCCTGCCATGGGGCACGGATCATAGCCGGGCCATGGGGGCCGACGCTAAAATCGAAGCCGACCCGACCGCGCTCCCTTCGCTCCCTCTTCCCCGAAACGACTCCCCCCTGTGACCGACCTTGCCAGCCCCTCTTCCGACCTATCGTCCGATCTTTCCCCCGACCCTGACAGCAAGATCCAGCAGCCCCGCTTGTGGCGCGACAGCGGCTGGACGGCCCGCGTCCTCAAGAACGAAGACGACGATGGCTGGGCCGTCGCCATGATCAAAGACGGTGAGCCCGAGCCCGCGCTGATTGGGCCGTGGACGATGGGGCGCGACAAGAAAAACCCCAAGCCGCTGGACGGCAATGCCTTCAGCACGCTGGTCAAAACAGCCAGGGAGTTTGTGCGTCGGCACGAGCAGCAACTGCACGCCACACTGCACCAAAGCCTGTCAGTAACGACCGGCAGCGCCCGTGTCACCGTCTCGCTCGATATCGTGCCCGATGATGACAACCCCTACGCCGTGCTGACGGCTCAGGATGAGGCCGGCGAACCGCTGGCACAGCTGCGGGTGTCGCCGGCTTTCAAACTGAACCGGGCCAGCGCCAGCGCCTGGGCGGATAACGATTATCAAAGGCCCGGCTGAGCCAGCATTGAGGGGGTTGATGGTCGTCATGGGCGGCGCGGCGCCGGGTGCTATTCTTGCGCCATGAAACTCATCATCAAATGGCTGCTCAGCGCAACCGCCCTGCTGGCCGTGGCCTACCTCTACAGCGGTGTGCAGATCACCAGCTTCGGCGCCGCACTGATTGCTGCCTTTGTCATCGGCCTCTTCAACATGGTTTTGCGACCGGTGCTGATGGTGCTGACACTGCCGGTCACCGTGGTCACGCTGGGACTGTTCCTGTTCGTCATCAACGCCCTGATGTTCTGGGCCGCAGCGAGCGTGCTGGACGGCTTTCATGTGCGCGGCTTTGGCGCGGCACTGCTGGGCTCGCTGATTTACTCGATGTTTGGCATCGTCATCGACTCAGCGCTCGAGCGTCTGTTCTTTAAGCAGTAATTCCACCTGACGCCGCCGGGTGTCGATGATGGAGGCGTCGATGTGTTCTGCCGCCTCCTTGTCTGCATCACCCACATGACTGGCACGCTGGTCCTGGCGCACAAGTTCCTGCGCCGCCTTGAAGCGATCCAGCGCGGCCGCGTAGTCCAGCAAGGCCACTTGGGTTTCGGCGTCGGCACGGATGGCGCGCAGCGCCTGACCCTGCGCGGCATAGGCGCTGGAGAGCAGTTGCCAGGCCAGGGCATCGCGCGGATGCGCGACCACCCAGATTTGCAGACGTTGCGCGGCTTCAGCCACCTGGACGACTTGGCCTGTTTGCAAAGCGACCTGCGCGCCCAGGAACAGCTCGGGACGCCGCGCAGTGGATGATTCGCTAGCGGCCGGGCTTGCCCTCAACAGCGCCGCCGCGCGCGGTGCATCACCCGCAGCCAAGGCCATTTCAACCGCCAGCAGCCGGGACAAACGCGCCGCAGGGGCGTCAGCGCGCACCAGCAGCGTCAAGCGGTCCAGATACACCTTGGCGTTGGCAAAATCACGCAAGCGGCTGGCAGCCAGGGCGGCGCCATACAAGACTGCGGCCTGCCGGGGTGCGGCCAAAGTAGCCAGTTTGGCGCCATCCGCCTCCGCCAGCAGGGCGCGCAAGGCGTCGACACCCGGGTTGGACAGCACGCGGGCTCGGGCGGCGATCATGGCATGTTCCAGTGTGGTGGCGCCGTTGACCGGGCCGGGTGCCGCCAGTGCCTGGCGCGACTGCATGTCGGCAATGCGCTCAGTGGTGAGCGGGTGGCTGCGCAGGTAAGGGTAAGCGCCGTTGTCATTGAGCCGGGACGCCTGCTGCAGCTTATCGAACATCGACACAAATCCCTGCGCCTCAAAACCGGCCGAGGTCATGACGCCGTAACCGACGCGGTCGGCCTCGCGCTCCATGTCGCGGGAGAAATTAAGCTGACTCTGCGCCGCCACCGCCTGGCCGCCCACCATCAGGGCATTGCCGGCATCGGCGTTCCTGCTGGCAGCCAGCGCGCCCAGAATCATGGCGCCAATCATCCACGGCGTTTGTTGACCCTGTTTGGCAATCAGGCGCGAAATGTGCCGCTGCGTCACGTGGCTGAGTTCGTGTCCCAGCACCGAGGCCAGTTCGTCCTGGCTGCTGACGATGGCGATCAGGCCCAGATGGACGCCAAAGTAGCCGCCCGGCAAGGCAAAGGCATTCACGGTGCGGTCACGCACGAGCAAGATCTCCCAGGCAAAACGTTCGGCCAGTTCCGGTGACAAATCGCCCCGCGCCCGTGCCGCTGCCAGCAGCGGCTGCCAGACGCCCTGCACATAGTCGGCCAGTACCGGGTCGTCAACATAGTCCGGGTCATGGTAGATTTCGCGGGCAACGCGATCCCCCAGGCGCCGCTCTTCGCTGCTGCTCATGTCGCTGCCGTCGCCCAGCGTGGGCAGCTGGGCGGAGAGCGGTGTCGTTATCGGTGTCGTTATCGGTGTGGGTGACGGCGTGCTGATCGGGGCGCCCGCCTGGGCCTGCAACGGAACCGGGCTGGCCACGCCAACCGCTACTAAAATAATAGCTAGCACTGCCCGATTGACGGGGGCTAGAACCCGATTTGATTTAAAAATGTTAATCAAAATGAATCCCGTCGGCGTTAAGGCGGTTTTTCCAGAATAAGACAGCAAGCATCGGCATGATCGTATGATGCGCGGCTGATATGAAGGTTCTGTAAATCTGGCATTTGCCAGCGATTTTTCAACTGTAACGAATTTCTCCATGAGCACACTCACCCATTTCGACGCCCAGGGCCAGGCCCATATGGTGGACGTGGCCGCCAAGGCCAGCACGCACCGCATTGGCATAGCCGGCGGCCGCATCGAAATGCGGCCATCCACGCTGGCCATCATCGAAGCCGGCACCGCCAAAAAAGGTGACGTGCTGGGCATTGCCCGCATCGCCGGCATCATGGCCGCCAAGAAAACAAGCGACCTGATTCCGCTCTGCCACCCCCTCGCGCTGACCCGGGTTGCTATTGATTTTGAAGCTGGTCACGCAGATGCGACGGGGGCTGGCAGCATATTTTGTACGGCAACAGTAGAAACCGTCGGTCCCACCGGCGTCGAGATGGAAGCGCTGACTGCCGTGCAGGTGGCGCTGCTCACCATTTACGATATGTGCAAAGCGGTCGATCGGGGCATGACCATCACCGGCGTCAGGCTGCTGGAGAAGCACGGCGGCAAGTCGGGCAGTTTTGTGGCGGGGTAGCCGCCCCAACATCACACTTTTTTCACATTATTCTTTGCGCGTTTTTCCTGGCCCAGCGCGCATGATTCTCGGGAAATGCGGCCTGGTAGCGCACCAGGTAGAACAGCGCCTCGTCGTCGCGCCCCAGCAGCACGGCGCTCTCGATCAGCTTTTCGATCACGCGCGGCTCGGGTGAAAAATGCAGCAGATCCTTCGCCAGGTCATTGATGTGGGCGGCATTGTCGACCGTCACCGGCGTGGTGGTTAGCTCGGCAAAGTGCACCTGATCCTGGAACAGCCGCGAGCCGCCCACCTTCTGCAGCGTGTTGTCGCGATAAGCCTCTGAACGCATCTTTGGCGTCAGGTAAATCTGGCTGACACGGTGATAGTCCCAGGCCGCGTAGCCGGAAATTGCTATTAAAAATATAGCTGCCCCCACAGATAGGGCGAGCGTTAGCAGCTTAAAACTGTCTGATTGTCCAGAAGGCCGATCCGGCGCGCGCCACAGCAGCCAGAGGCACAGGCCAAACGCCATCTGGAACGGTCCGTACCACAGCGGGTATTCCAGCAGGCTGTGCAGCAGAATCACAGCCAACACCGCCCAAGCCATCTGGCGCGTGGCATTCCGCTCGCGCCACGGCTTGGCCCGCCACACCCACCACAATCCGCCGCCGCAAACCGCCACGGCCACCGGCACGCCCAGTTCCACCGCCAGATGCAGCGGCAGGTTGTGGGCATTGTCCAGAATGTCGCAAAACCGCGGGCCGGGGTAGAGCGTGATGAAATGGGCGTAATCCAGTTCCCCCCAGCCCCAGCCGAACCAGGGCTTTTGCGCGATCAAATGCAGCACGTTGGCCCACAGCGTCAGGCGGCTGGCGCACGCCGGGGTCTGCTCATGCAAGCGCGCCAGAATGCCGGTGGCACGGGAATCAAGACCGGCCAACAGCGGCAAAGCGAATGCTGCAACAGCATAAGCCAGCGCCGCCACAATCAGCACACGCCGGATAGCAGACTGACGCCAGCTGCCCCACATGAAGGCCAGCGCCAGCAACAGCACCAGTTGCACCATGCCCGTGCGCGAAGACGATGCCGCTGTGCCCATACCCAAGAGCAGCGCCGCCGCCACAGAAACCGCCGGTCGCCAGTTGCGCGCAACGGAGCGCGATGCGTCACCCGCCGCAGCGGGCGCCGATTGACTCTCAGCCACCCACCACAGCAAGGCCGCCAGGCCGATGTTGGTCAGCGTCGCAAACAGGTTGCGCTGACGCAGGTTGGCGAAGGCCTCGCCCATGCCGGTACTGTTGACCCAGGGCCCGAACACGGCGGTCGCCCCAAAATACTGCAGCAAGCCCAGCAGCGCACTGATCAGCGCAGCGGCCAGCCAGGCAGAGGCCGCCACATCCGCCAGCCGCACCCGTGCCGCCCCCAGCAAAACAAACGCCAAACTCCCCAGCGTGACCAGCCAGGGCATGACGGCAGGCGAAGGCCCCGGGGAAAACGGATTGAGCCAGGGCAGCACAATGAACAAAAAAACGGCAATGGACGGCATAAAGGTGAAGAGGCAGGCACGCGAGGTGCGACTGCTTTGGCTTGCGGGAAACAGGGGAAAGATCAGACCGCTATTTTCGCTCCGACTTGCACCAGGTCCGTGGCGGAGGCCTTGGCTTTTGAAACAAGTGGAATCCAATTCCAGTCAGTCACACCACCGAAACCATGAAATCGCCAGTTGGGGGGGGGGTATGGTCAGGCACTGGATAATACAAACGATGTTCCTGAAAGCCGGTGCTCTCTCTCTTTCCCTGTTGCTGGCCAGTCGGCTGCTGGGGTTGCTGCGCGAATCAGCCCAGGCCGCCGCGTTTGGCACCTCCGGCATGGGCGATGTGGCCGTGCTGATGCTCACCCTGCCCGATTGGTTGACGGGTGTGCTGGCCAGCGGTGCGCTGGCCTATGTGTTGTTACCCCATTGGGCCGGGCAGAATCCGGCCCAACAGGCGCAGACGCAACGCCGCGTTGCGAACTGGCTGCTGGGGCTGGGTGCGTTGATCGGGCTGTTACTGTGCTTTTTTCAGGCCCCGGTGATCCACTTGCTGGCCAGTGGCTTGCCCCCCCGCTTGCTGCCGCAGGCCGCGCAGGGTCTGGTGTGGAGCGCCGCTGCCTTGCCCGCTGCGCTGTTGGCCGCGCTGTGGGTAACGCGCTTGCAGCACGAGCAGGATTTCACCGGACTGTACGCGGCCAATCTGGTGGTCAACGGCGTCTTGATAGCTGCTCTGTATTTTGTAGCTAACAATACCCTGTCAATGGGCGCAGTAGGTATTCTGGGCTTGTTTTTGTGGATGGCGATGGGTCTGCGACTGCTGTGGTTGCGCTTGCGGCTGCAAGCTTATGACGTCAAAGATAGGGTGCCAACCGGTGGGGTGACTACGCCGGTGCCCCGTGCCCCACTTTGGCTGTGGGCAGCACTGTCTGCGGGTTTGCCGCTGGCCCTGCCGTTTGTGGCGCGCAGCTTCGCGTCCAGCGCAGGCGAAGGGGCCTTGGCCACCTTCAACTATGCCTGGAAACTGGTGGAATTGCCCCTGGTGCTGGCGATTCAACTGGTGGCCACGCTGGCGTTTCCGGCCATCACCCGTGCAATGGCGGCCAAGTCTGGCAACGCCGACCCTGCACAAGCGCTGCCCCATGAGGCGATCAGCGCTGTGCGCAGTGCCTTCCTGCTGGCCTGGACCTTGGCCTGCGCCGCCACTGCCGCCCTGCAGGTGGGCGCACCCGCCATCGCAACCTTGTTATTTGGCTGGGGCCGTATGCCACCCGAAGGCCTGGTAACGGTGGCGGCCTGGGGCGCCATCGGCGCCTGGGGTTTGCTGCCACAGGCGCTGATCGCGATTGCGCTGACGGTATTGGCCGCCCGGGGGCGCATGCACTCGGTGGTAGCAGCCTATGGTGTGGCGCTCGCCGCGCTGCTGGTTCTGGGCGCTTGGTCGAACGGGGATGGCGCCTGGCTGATGGGTGGGCTCAATGCGGTGCTAACCGTTGTGGCGCTAGTTACCTTGTTGACCTTGCGCCAACCGGGCCGGGGTGCTGGCCACAGCTTGTCCCTGCTGCCCTGGCAAGCAATGGCGGCACCCACCGTCATGCTGCTAATTCTTGCCTTGCCTGCGCAGGCCGGATGGATGACATTTTTGGAGCCAAAAAGTCTTTCGGCCCTCGTCCTTTGTGCGTTGGCAGCTATCAGTGTTGTAGCAATAAGTTATTTAACCAGTCCGGAGTTACGCGCGGCGCTGCGGCGATAATCCAAACCGCGACCTACCCCCTATGCTCGACCTGCTAAAAATCACCAACGACCCCGATCTTGCCCACCGCTGCGACGCACTCGGCGGTATGCGGCTGTTCGTCGATCTGGAGCGCATGGGCAAGGCCGAGCGGCAAGCGGGTCGCAATACCCATATCAGCCTGCACGAACTGGACGACATCGGTCGCATCAAGGCACAGCTCAAGCACGCCAGACTGATGGTGCGCGTCAATCCTTTGCACGCCGCTACCCAAAGTGAAGTGGACGCGGTGCTGGCCCAGGGCTTGACGCAAGGAGCCGGGCCCGAGGCCGACCTGCTGATGCTGCCCATGTTCACCAGCGTCCAGACGCTGCGAGCGTTTTCCGACATCGTCGCGGGCCGTTGCCCCATCGTGGCTTTGCTGGAAACCGCAGAGGCGCTGGCCACGCTGGACGACTGGATCAGCACTCCCGGCCTGGCCGAAGTCTATGTGGGTTTGAACGATTTGCACATTTCCCTGGGGATGCGCTTCATGTTCGAGCCGCTGGCCAATGGCATGGTGGACCGGGTGGCCGTTGCCGCAGCGCGACAGGGCCTTCGATTTGGTTTTGGCGGCATGGCGCGTCTGGACGAAGGCCTGCTGTCGGGTCGTGATGTTCTGGCCGAACACCTGCGGCTGGGCTCGCAGGCGGTCATTTTGTCGCGCACCTTTGACCGCACCGATTCCGAAACCCTATTTGAAGCCGAAGTGCTGGCCTTGCGCGCGGCGGAGGCTCAGCTCGCATGCCGAAGCCCAGCACAGACCGAAGCAGACCGGCAGCGCATCGCCGCACGCATCACGTCGATTGCCGACGGCATGGCACATGCGTCACGGCAGCCATCCCCTGCGGCCGCTGCAACACAAGCCGCATGAAACGGCTGATAGACTTTGTGCTTTCGCTGTTGGCGCTCGTGGTGCTGGCCCCCCTGCTGCTGCTGACCGCGTTGGCCGTGGTGGCGGAAAGCGGCTTGCCTGTGTTGTTTCGCCAGACCCGGCTGGGCCTGGGCGGGCACGAATTCGGCATGTTCAAGTTTCGCAGCATGGTGCAAAACGCCGCTGCTATCGGCCCCTATTTCACGCAGAACAAGGACTCCCGCATCACGCGCGTAGGCCGCTTCATCCGGCACACCAGTATTGACGAGTTGCCACAGCTGCTCAATGTATTGCTGGGCGATATGAGCCTGGTCGGTCCCCGGCCCGATGTGCCGCTGCAGCGTGGGTTGTATACCGATGCCGACTGGACGCAGCGCTGCAGCGTGCGGCCCGGCATTACCGGATTGGCGCAGGTAGTGAACCGCTCGCAGGGAACGGATGCCGAGCGCCTGGCGCTGGACCTGCGGTACACGCGTGAGGCGTGCATATGGTTTGACCTCAAGATCATGTGGTGGACTCTGGGTCGCTTATCCGGCCGGGGCTCCAACTAGATGTGCGGCATCTTCGGTTACTGGCATCGCGCGCGGCAAGCCCTGCCGCATGAGGCCTTGCGCGCCATGGCCCAGACGCTGCTTCACCGCGGCCCGGACGATGAAGGCATCTGGCACCAACCGCAGCGCGGTGTGGCCATCGGCAACCGGCGCCTGTCCATCATCGATCCGGCGGGCGGGCATCAACCTTTTGTAAGCGACGACGGCCATATCGCCGTGGTGCAAAACGGCGAAATCTTCAACTACATTGAATTGGCCGCCGAGCTGCGCGCACAGGGCGTACAACTCAAGACCGCCTCCGACACCGAGGTCATCCTGCGGCTGTACGAACGCGAGGGCATCGCCTGTCTGCGGCGGCTCAACGGCATGTTCGCGATCGCCATCGACGACGCGCACGAAGATGCGCTGTACCTGGCGCGGGATCGAATCGGCGTCAAGCCTCTGTATGTGAAGGACGATGGCCAGCAACTTCTGTTTGCCTCGGAAATCAAGGCATTTTGGCCTGTAGCCCTTTCAGGACGAGCGCAAGCAGCTATTGATTTAGTAGCAATTCACCATTATCTGACGTTCAACTACATCCCCGCGCCGTGGACCGCTTACGAGGGCGTTCGCCATGTGATGCCTGGTACCTGGATGAAATTCACACGCTCGTCGCACGTACAAACGCAACGCTGGTGGAGCCTGGCCGACCAGCGCGAGCAGGACTTCAGTTTCGAGGCTTGGGCCGAAGAATTTATGGCCACGCTCGATGACGCCACGCGCATTCGCCTGCGCGCCGACGTGCCGTTCGGGGCGTTTCTCTCCGGCGGCGTCGATTCCAGCACCATCGTCGGCCTCATGGCGCGCCACGTGGAGCGGCCGGTCAAGACTTTCTGCATCGGCTTCGAAGACCCGCATTACGACGAGTCGGCTTTCGCACAACAAGCCGCACAGCGCTTTGGCTGCGAACACACCAGCGAGGTGGCCGAGCTCAACATGCTCGCGCGCTGGCCGCAGGTGCTGCACCATCTGGACCAACCGCACGGCGACGCATCCTTCATGCCGACGCTGCGCGTGAGCGAGTTGGCCGCCAGGCATGTGAAGGTGGTATTGACCGGCGACGGCGGCGACGAGTTGTTTGCGGGCTACGACAAGTACGCTGCCTTCTTCGCGCAGCCCGAGGCACTGACGATGCCACAAACCGACTTCCAGCGCCGCTACTTCGACAGCATTTCACTGTTCTCACCCGAGGCCAAACGCGCCTTGTACCGCCCCGAGATGCGGGCGCAGCTCGAAGGCATCGACAGCTTCACGCAGGCCGCCAAACCCTGGCTGGATGAAGCACAACACTTCGACCGCATCAACCAGGCGCTGTACCTGGACATGCAGCTGCTTTTGAGTGGCAACAACCTGGTCAAACCAGACCGCATGGGCATGGCCGTCAGCATCGAAGCGCGCACACCGTTTCTGGATGTCCGGATGATGGAGTTCGCCTTCCGCTCGCGCGGCGCAACCAAACTGCACGGTGGCGACAAAAAACACTGGTTCAAGAAAGCCGCCGCACCACTGATCGGCGAGGAGCTGGCGCATCGCAAGAAGCAGATGTTTACGGTGCCGGTGGGGGAGTGGTTTCGCCACGGGAGCTACACATGGCTGCGCGACACATTGCAGGGCAGTGAACTGATCGCGCAACTGTTCGAGCCTGCCGTGGTGGCGTCGATGCTCGATCGTCACCGGACCGGTGATGCCAACTTCACCCGGGAGTTGCGGGCGCTGGCGGCGCTGGCATTGTGGGGGCACGGCCTGTGAGCCGCCGGTCCCGCGCGCTGTTCGTCACGTATGGCGGCGGGCATGTCGGCATGGTCCTGCCGGTGATCCGTGCGCTGGAGCGCATGCACCCGGAGACTGAGTGTGTGCTCATGGCCCTGACCACCGGCCACCTGAAGGCTGGTGCGATACGCCCCACGTTGGGCTATCGCGATTTTCTGCATCTGGTCGATGAAAAGGCTGCAAAAACCTGGGGTGAACGCCTCAGCGAAGGCAACACCAGTCCGGATGTACCCCGCGATGAAACCATCGCTTACCTGGGGATCAACTACCTCGACCTGATTGCGCAACACGGTGAAGCGGGTGCCTCCGATGTTTACCGCGAGCAGGGCCGCTACGGCTTCCGCCCTCTGCATTTCATGCGCCGCGTGATCGAGGAGCTGCAGCCCGGTATGGTGATCGCCACCAACTCGCCGCGCAGCGAACAGGCCGCGCTGGAGGCGGCGAAGGTGCTGGGGATTCCCAGTGTGGGCATGGTGGACCTGTTCGGGCTGGACAGCGATACCTATGTCATGCGTGACATCAAACCGGACTGGACCTGCGTGATCTCCGCAGCAGTGCGGCAGCGTTTGATTGTGCGGGGCTTCCCGGTCACGGGCGTTGTCGTCACCGGCAATCCGGCTTTTGATGGACTTTGCGCTACAGAAAATGTGGCAAAGGCCCAGGAATTCATCGCCGCCCACGGGTGGCAGGGGTTGTCCCCCATCTTGTGGTCCGGGCATATTGAGCCGGCAGGTTTCTCGGCGTCCAGTACACAGGCCGGACATGGGCTGGCACTGGAGGTGGAAACGCGGTTGCGGGAGTGGATAAGATCCCGCCGGGATTTGGCACTGATCGTCAGGTACCACCCGAGTGAATGGCATACTTTTCCCCGTCAGCCCGATCAGGATCGCATTCATTTCAGCCTGCCTTCGCTTGAGTCCATTCACCCCCTCATCCTCGCTGCCCGGGTGGTCGTGGTGCAGAATTCCACCGTCGGTCTGGAATCCGCTGTGGCGGGTCGGCCCGTGGTCTCGCTGGAATATTCACCGTCCGTCCAAAGGTCATTCAGCCTGGCTACCATGGGTGTCTCTACTTCGTGTGATTCGCCGCAGGAGCTCGTGGATGTGCTTGACAGGGTCTTGCGCACGCCCGGCATCCCGCCGAAGGAATACGCCAGTGATGGCTATGCGGCTGAGCGAGTGGCCGGGGTGATCTCGCTGGCGCTGGGTACGCGTATTCGTTGATTCAGTTTTTTGCAGGTTTTCAGATCGCCACATATGTTGTCCCTCAAATCCATTCTCATTACCGGCGGTACCGGCTCTTTTGGCAAAGCCTTCGTCAAGACGGTGCTTGAGCGCCATCCCGACATCAAGCGGCTGGTGATTTTCAGCAGGGACGAACTCAAACAGTTCGAAATGGCCCAGCAGTTCCCCGAGGCGAAGTACCCCGCCTTGCGCTATTTCATCGGTGACGTGCGAGATGCTGATCGCTTGCGCCGTGCCATGGAGGGCATTGAAATCGTGATTCATGCGGCTGCTCTCAAGCAGGTGCCCGCAGCCGAATACAACCCGTTTGAATGCATCAAGACCAATGTATTGGGGGCGCAGAACGTCATCGAGGCCAGCCTGGACACAGCTGTCAAACGGGTGGTGGCCCTGTCCACCGACAAGGCAGCGGCGCCAATCAACCTGTATGGCGCCACCAAACTCTGCTCGGACAAGCTGTTTACGGCCGCCAACAACATCAAGGGCCAACGAGACCTGCGTTTCAGCGTGGTGCGCTACGGCAATGTCATGGGCAGCCGTGGCTCGGTCATCCCGTTCTTCCTGGAGCGCCGCAAGACGGGGGTACTTCCAATCACCGACCCAGGCATGACACGCTTTAACATCAGTCTGCAAGATGGGGTGGACATGGTGCTTTGGGCGCTGGAGCACGCCCAGGGTGGTGAGATTTTTGTGCCCAAGATTCCAAGTTACCGGATCACCGATGTGGCCCAAGCCATTGGTCCGGAATGTGAGCATCCCGTGATTGGTATCCGCCCCGGCGAGAAAATCCATGAGGAAATGATTACTGGCAGCGACAGTTTCAATACGGTGGATATGGGCAAGTACTTTGCCATCCTGCCTTCGGCAGGTGTCCATTCGGTTCAAAGTTACTGTGCGGCTTTTGGTGGTGTGCCTGTGCCGCAGGGCTATGCATATGACAGCGGAAGCAACACGGATTTTCTGACCGTGGATCAGTTGAGGCAGCTGATTGCCGAGCATGTGTGCCACCCGGATGCGGCGGTCTCATGATTCCTTATGGAAGGCAGGATGTCACCCAGGCAGACATTGAGGCCGTTGTCGCGGTCCTTCAATCGGATTTTCTGACGCAAGGGCCGGTGGTGCCCCAGTTTGAGACGGTGGTTGCCTCCTACTGCACCGCCCGGCATGCACTGGCCGTCAACAGCGCAACTTCTGCACTTCACATCGCCTGTCTGGCGCTGGGCTTGAAGGCTGGCGACTGGTTGTGGACCACTCCCATCACCTTTGTCGCTTCGGCCAACTGCGGGCTTTACTGCGGAGCACAGGTAGATTTTGTCGATATCGATCCAGTCACCTACAACCTTTGTCCGAAGGCGCTGGAACGCAAGCTCGTCGCGGCTGAACAGGTCGGCCGCCTGCCCAAAGTTGTCGTGCCGGTGCACTTGTGCGGCCAGCCGTGCGACATGGAGACGATTCATCTGCTGGCCCAGCGGTTTGGCTTCAGGATCATTGAAGACGCATCGCACGCCATTGGCGGTCAGTACAAAGGCGAACCTGTTGGCAACTGCCGCTACAGCGATATCACCATCTTCAGTTTTCATCCGGTCAAGATCGTTACCACGGCCGAAGGCGGCATGGCATTGACCAATGATGCTGCGCTTGCCGAGCGCATGGCTCTGCTGCGCAACCACGGGATCACGCGGGATGCGGCGCGGATGACACACGAGCCCGATGGGCCCTGGTATTACCAGCAGGTGGATCTGGGCTTCAATTACCGCATGACCGAGTTGCAGGCTGCACTGGGTGTCAGTCAGATGCACCGTCTGGATGCATATGTGACTCGCCGGCATGTGCTTGCCTGCAGGTACGACACGCTGCTTGCTCCCATGCCATTGACGATTCCCTGGCAGCACCCCGACAGCTATTCAGGGCTGCATCTCTATGTGGTCCGTCTGAAGCTGGATGAAATGCAGCGCACCCACCGGCAGGTATTTGATGCATTGCGGGCAAAGGGCATTGGCGTCAACCTTCACTACATTCCGGTGCATACGCAGCCTTATTTCCAGCGTATGGGGTTCAAGGCGGGTGACTTTCCTGAGGCAGAGCGCTATTACGCGCAAGCCATCAGTTTGCCGCTGTACGCCACTTTGACCGAAACGCAGCAAGATGAGGTGGTGGCAGCGTTGCAGCAGGCGGTGACTGGATGAAGCTGGCCCTGGGAACAGTTCAGTTCGGCCTGAACTACGGCATTGCCAATCACGGCGGGCAGGTCAGCCAAGCTGAGGCTGGCCGGATACTGGCACTGGCGGCCGCTCGTGGCATTGACATGCTGGATACCGCCATTGCTTATGGTGACAGTGAGCAGGCATTGGGCCAATTGGGCGTGGCTGAGTGGCAAATTGTCACCAAGTTGCCATCCATGCCCGATGACTGCAAGGATGTTGCTGCATGGGTCGAAACGCAGATTTCGGGTTCGCTGGCCCGGCTCGGGGTGGCGCACTTGCATGCAGTGCTGCTGCATCGGCCCGATCAGTTGTTTGGCCCACAGGGCGCCCAACTTCTGGCAGCACTCAAACACCTGAAAGAACAAGGCGTGACCCGGAAGATTGGCGTTTCCGTTTACTCCCCCGATGAGCTGGAGAGATTGTTCAACGCAATGGATTTCGATCTGGTTCAGGCGCCTCTGAATATTCTCGACCGACGCTTGATGGACTCTGGCTGGGCGCAGCGTCTGAAGGGCTTGGGCGTCGAGTTGCACGCCCGCTCTGTTTTCTTGCAGGGATTGCTGGTGATGCCAGCTTCAAGACGGCCTGCAAAATTCACCCGCTGGGCAGCGCTGTGGTCGGAGTGGGAGCGCTGGCTGACAGAAACCGGGCTGACACCGCTTCAAGCCTGTTTGAATTACGCGCTTGCCATCCCGGAGGTCGACAAGCTCGTGATCGGTGTCGATGGTGCAGACCATTTGCATGAAATTCTGGCCGTTATTAACAGGCCTTTACCCGGATTGCCGGACTGGCCTCGCGCCATTGACCCCGATCTGGTTCATCCGGCTCGCTGGAGTCAGCTATGAAAATTGTTGCCATTGTGCAGGCCCGCATGGGCTCGACCCGGCTGCCTAACAAGGTCATGAAACCTGTGAACGGCGTTCCCATGATTGAGCTGCTCCTGGCCCGTCTGGCCCGAGCCAAAACTGTTAACCAAATTGTTCTTGCCACTTCGACCGATGCTGCCAATCAGCCGCTCGTTACCCACGTTAGGAAGCTCGGATTTTCTGTCGAGCAGGGCAGTGAAAACGACGTGCTGGACCGCTTTGTTCAGGCCGCACAAGCCCACCAGGCAGACGTGATTGTGCGGATTACGGGGGACTGTCCCCTGGTTGATCCCGAACTGGTTGATGCCGCGATCCGTGAATTCATGACTACGGGCGTGGATTATTTCAGCAACACCAGTCCACCCACCTACCCCGATGGTCTTGACATCGAAGTCTGCTCGTTTCGGACATTGAAGCAGGCCAGTGAGGAAACGTCGAAACCATTTGACCGTGAGCATGTCACGCCTTACTTGCGGGAAGGCGACCGATTCAGGCAGGGCAGTATGCTAAACGCAGAGGATCTCTCTGCCCTGCGCTGGACAGTCGATGAACCCAGTGATTTTCAAGTGATTGAAAAGGTCTTTCAACACTTCTTGCCCCGAACGGATTTCTCCTGGCAACAGGTGCTTGAACTGCAGCGCTGCCAGCCAGAGATTTTCCAGAACAACCAACATCTGATTCGCAACGAAGGAGCCACCATGGGCACCGGTCAAAAACTCTGGAAACGCGCCAAACAAGTCATTCCTGGCGGCAACATGCTCCTCTCGAAACGTGCGGAGATGTTTCTGCCGGAGCAGTGGCCCGCCTACTTCAGCAGGGCCAAAGGGTGCAAAGTCTGGGATCTGGACGGCAGGGAATACACCGACATGTCGATCATGGGCATCGGGACCAACATCCTGGGGTATGGGCACCCGGAGGTAGACGCTGCTGTGCACCGGACAGTGGACGCCGGGAACATGTCCACCTTCAATTGCCCCGAAGAGGTGTATCTGGCTGAAAAACTGGTCGAGCTCCATCCGTGGGCCGATATGGCACGGCTCGCCCGAACGGGTGGAGAAGCCAATGCTGTGGCCATCCGGATTGCGCGCGCGGCCTCAGGAAAAGACAAGGTGGCTATTTGCGGTTACCACGGCTGGCATGACTGGTATTTGTCTGCCAATCTGGGGGATGATGAGAATCTCGCAGGGCACCTGTTGCCAGGACTGGAGCCCAGAGGCGTGCCTCAGAACCTGCGGGGCACGGTTTTTCCATTCAATTACAACAACTACGCCGAGCTTGAAGCATTAGTGAACGCGCAGGATATTGGCGTCATCAAGATGGAAGTGCTCCGTAACAAGGGGCCTGAAGACAACTTCCTGCAAAAAGTACGCAAACTCGCCACGGATAGGGGCATTGTTCTGATATTTGATGAATGCACATCAGGGTTTCGCCAGACGTTTGGTGGGCTCCACAAAATGTACGGCGTTGAGCCGGACATGGCCATGTTCGGCAAGGCGATGGGCAATGGGTATGCCATCACGGCCACCATTGGTCGGCGCGAAGTGATGGAGGCCGCCCAATCCACCTTCATCAGCAGCACTTTCTGGACCGAACGGATTGGCCCGAGTGCGGCCCTCAAGACGCTGGAGGTGATGGAGCGCCTTCAGTCATGGGACACGATCACCCAGACGGGCCTGCAAATCCGGCAGGCCTGGCAGCGACTTGCTGATAAACATGGCCTGAAAATTGATCACTGGGGTTTGCCGGCACTCACCGGCTTCACGTTTCAGAGCCCTGATGCGCTTGCCTACAAGACCTTGGTGACCCAGGAGATGCTGACCAAAGGCTACCTGGCAGGCAACAGTGTTTACGTTTGCATAGAACATACGGCCGAGCTCGTTGAGGGCTTCTTTCAGGCGCTTGATCCTGTGTTTGGACTTGTCAAGGAGTGCGAAGAGGGGCGGGATGTTATGAGCCTGCTGAAAGGACCCGTGTGCCATGGTGGATTCAAGAGGCTGAATTGACACGGAAGATGGGCTGGACGTAAATTTATCAATTTCAGGATCGACCTCATGAAGAGTCAGAATTCAATATTCAAAGATGGGGAAGCCGATAGCTGGTACTCCAGAAATAAAGAAATTTTGGATGAGATTGGGAGTACCCAAAAAAAACTTCCCCTTGATCTTGAAAATCTTTCAAAAAATCTGGATCCTTTCAAGAGTGAGATAAGCCACATTCTTAAAATTGGCTGTAGCAACGGGAAAAAGCTGGAAACCCTTTGCCAGAGCCTGGATGCATCGGGCCATGGTATCGAACCCTCTGCACTGGCGGTAGAGGAGGGAAATTCCAGGATGAAAGGTTCACCCATTCAGCTGGTATGTGGCACTGCGGATGAGCTTCCTTTCGAATCCAATTCTTTTGATCTGGTTTACTTCGGATTTTGTTTGTACCTTGTTGGCAGGCAAACTTTGCTGAAGTCGTTGTCGGAAGCAGACAGGGTGTTGAAGGCCGGGGGGTTTCTGGCTATCACAGACTTTGATCCCGGCCGGATGTACAAAAGACCTTATTCTCATCAAGAAGGTCTCTTTTCATACGAGCAGGATTATTCAAAAAATTTTACAGAAAGTGGTTTGTACTATCTGGTGTCTAAGAGTTCATTTTCCCACACGAAGAATTTTTTTGACCGTGAAGGTGATGAACGTATTTCTTTGTCTTTGCTTTACAAAGAGATGGATCCGTATCCCTTGATGCGCCCCACGATTTTGTCGTGATGCGAAACATTGCTATCCGAGTCGACGCCTCACTGCAAATCGGCACTGGCCACCTCAAGCGCTGCCTGTCGCTGGCGTGGGCCTTGCTGGAGCAAGGTGCTCGGGTCAGTTTTGTAACTCGTTCGCTCGACAAGGTGTCCGCGCAAATGCTCGGCGACACTCCCTGTCCGGTGCACTGGCTGCCCGCGCCGAGCGCGCGCGCCGACTTGCTGCGCGACGGTGAGGCACCGCCGCACGCCACCTGGGCCGGGGTCCTCTGGACGCAGGACGCTCGCGAAACCGCAGACGCCTTGCGTGCGGAGCACCCCGACTGGCTGGTGGTCGATCACTATGCCCTTGACGCACGCTGGCACGATTCCTTGCGGGATGCGCTGGCTTCCCCGCTGATGGTGATCGATGACACGGCTGACCGGTCTATCTCCGCCGACGTGTTACTGGATCACAACTGGGACTCGGATCACCGTGCCAGATATGCTGGCCGCATGATCCGGGAGCCGCACTGGCTGACGGGCCCGCGCTTCGCCTTGTTGGCGCCTGCCTACCGTCAAGCGAAACGATACCGTTTCAGTGACACTGTACGTAGTATGGGGATCTTCATGGGTGGCACGGACCCCGGCGGCATCACAACCCAGGTATTGACGGCCTGCAGGAATGCTGGCTTCAACGGCGCCATTGAGGTCGTGTCCACCTCGGCTAACCCGCAATTGGCGGCCCTGCGCACGACCTGCGACGCATCTCCAGGCACCACTCTGACGCTCGACGAGCCCGACCTCGCTGCGTTCTTTGCACGACACGACCTGCAGATAGGCGCGGGCGGTGGCGCTACGTGGGAGCGCTGCCGCATCGCTGCACCCACCATTGCCATCGTGGTCGCAGCCAACCAGTCCGCAGTAGTACACGCGCTGGACCGGCTCGGTGCGCTGCGCGCCGCCAGTCTGCCTGATCGCCAGGATGGTGCGAAGATGGAAGCCGTACCGTCCCTTGCACATGTTCTGTGCGAGTTGTTGGCCGATCCTGTTGCCCGTGAGCGATTGTCACGGCAGGCTGCGTCCTTGGTGGACGGTCGGGGCGCTCAACGCGTGGCGCTGACCATGTTGCGCGACACGCTTCGACTACGCCCTGCAAAACCAGACGACGCAGAACTGCTTTTCGCCTGGCGCAACCACCCGATCGTGCGCGCGGTCTCCGCCAGCACAGGGATGATCGCTTTCGACGAACATCAGCGCTGGCTGCAAGGTGTGCTGACGTCTTCAGACTTCTGGCTGTTCGTCGCTTCGGTAGGCGAACTGCCCGTGGGCAGTATTCGCTTCAACCGTCTCGACAGTGATCGGCTCGAGGTATCGCTATACCTTGACCCCGACTTGCTGGGTCTGGGTCTGGGCACGTGCCTGCTCCTGGCGGGTGAACGACAGATGCAAGGCCAACTCCTCGCGCCGTTTGAGGTCGATGCCATCGTGGTCGCGGGCAACAGTGCGTCGCAGCGCCTGTTTGAGGCGTGCGGCTACCATGGAGGGCCATCGAACTACAGAAAGCGGCTAACCCCCTTGCCCAGCATCCTGAGTGACGAACCGACTGCAACCTTATGAAGATTCTTGACCGCGAGATCGGCCCCGGACAACGCCCCTACCTGATCGCCGAAATGTCAGGCAACCACAACCGGTCGCTGGAGCGCGCGCTGGCCATCGTGGACGCGGCCGCAGCACATGGTGCCGACGCAATCAAGTTGCAGACTTACACCGCCGACACCATGACGCTCAATGTGCGCATGCCCGGCTTTGTAATCGACGACCCCAAGAGCCTGTGGGCCGGTCGCCAGCTCTACGAACTTTACGAAGACGCGCACACGCCTTGGGCATGGCACGCGCCCATCATGGAGCGCGCGGCCTCACACGGCGTGCACTGCTTCAGCACCCCGTTCGACTTCAGCTCAGTGGACTTCCTCGAATCGCTGGACGTGCCCGCCTACAAGATCGCCTCGTTCGAAAACACCGACCTGCCGCTGATCCGTCGCGTGGCAGCCACCGGCAAGCCACTGATCATGTCCACTGGCATGGCCACGGCGGGCGAGATCGACGAAGCCGTACGCGCCGCGCGAGACGCCGGCTGCCGCGACCTGGTGCTGCTCAAGTGCACCAGCACCTACCCAGCCACGGCGGACAACACGAATATCTCGACCATCCCGCACATGCGCACGCTGTTCGGCTGCGAGGTGGGTCTGTCGGACCACACCCTGGGCTGTGGCGTGTCGGTCGCGGCCACGGCCCTAGGCGCGACGGTGATCGAAAAACACTTCACCCTGCGCCGCGCCGATGGTGGAGTGGATTCGAGCTTTTCCATGGAGCCTCACGAATTTCTTCAGCTATGCGAAGAAACTGAGCGGGCGTGGCTGGCCCTTGGACAGGTGAGCTATGGTCCGACGCAGGCAGAAATGAAGTCGTTAGCATTCCGTCGCTCTCTTTACATTGCTGCAGACCTTAAATCGGGGGACGTTCTTACACGTGAGAATCTGAAATGCGTACGGCCAGGATTTGGTCTTGCACCGAAACATTTGGACACTCTATTGGGCTTGCGGGTGAGTCAAGATGTGAAGAGCGGCACACCCATGAAATGGGAGCTACTGGTCAGATCGCCTTGACGTTCTAACGTAAATCGGCCCGGCGCAATTGAAAGTCAAGCAGACCTGTCTCGATTGACCTGAGCAATACCTTCAGAATGGCTTTGCACGACTCACTGGGCTGCCTGAAACTATGATGAGATACGAATGTCAACAACTTTTCTGCACCGAAGCTAGAAACAGCTTTGGAATTCAAATAATCTCAATAGCGGATCACATCGGAACGTGACTCCGCTGGCGCTGACTCCAATGAAGGGTTTCTCAAAATGAGTCCAACGGCATGAAGCCTACCACCTCAGCTGTTACCCGATCCAGAAACACAGTCCAAAATGATTTACGCCCCACCATCGGTAGATATACCAAAGCATCAGGTTGGCGACCAGTGCGGGCAACGGCAGCATCAATGGCCACCGCTTGCGTCGCAAAGCGGCGTTTGAGCTCGCCAACCGATCTGGCGACCTTGAGTATTTCAGGAATACCGTCTGCATAGGCTTGCCACAAATCCGGGCGCGATGCGAGCGATATCCCTTGTAGAGCGGCCAACGTCGCATCCATTTTTTCCTGACTACTCCTAAATGGCCGTAGCGATAACAATGTAGGTCCGGTCAGTGGCAACGCGTCGACATTGAGTGGTGCCTCAGCCAGTAACTCACGCGGCACGTCTACGGCGTGCACCACCCGAAAACGGTCATACTCAAACACCATGTGCACCGGCCGCGCCACAAATACCGACCACAAGCCGTAGCCCAAGGCACTGAGCTGAATCAAAGCCACCAGCGCCAGATCGCGCCGTAACTCCCGCAATGGCTTGGCGCGGTTAAAAACAGTAAAGGTGATTAATGGCCCCAGGATGACATCCACAACGACCACAATTAGAAACAACTCCCGTCCACCCGAGATTTCCCGATAGGGGTAGGGATACCAGAGTCCAAACACTAGCACGGCTGCCAATAGCGCAATCGCCAGGCTGATCCCAAAATGGATACCGGAGGCTTTGAGGCGGTCTAGCCAGTAGAAAGTTTTAAATATTTTCATGTCCGTGTAGTGCATTGATAAATGAACGAGCCCCTTCCTGAATCGGAGCGCCCCGTTAGGGAAGAATGATGGCTTTGAGTTGTGGATACTTTTCGACACTTTCTTGCCACCCCACTTTCGCATCGCCGTAGTAAATTGGTCCATACGTCGCTCGAATCACTTCCAACATGCGGCGTGCACCGACAGGGTCACCATTCAAACCCAAGGCGATTGCATAGCGTAAATTGATGGATCCATACGGGAAACGAAAGGACACCTGCCGTAACTCGCTCAATTGCTGCTCCGTCATATTGGGAACGGCGGGCTGCCGGGAGACCTTCAACATCGTCGCCATATGCGAAAGCATCCAGGGCTTTGGCACCTGATAGGCGGCCTCGGTTTTCCCTATGCGCAAGTTTTCAAACCTTACGATCCGAAAGTCCTCCTCAATTAGGACATATTCATAAACTATATAGCCGCCAACGACGGACCATGCCAACAGCGCGGAACCAACCCAAAGCCGCTTGATTTGCCAACCCCTTGCGAGCCCCACGGAAGCTTCGACAATACCAATCATCAAACCTGCTTCGATTAAGAAGTAGGCATATGCAAAAGGATACTCAACCAAACTGTGAATGGTAAATGGCAGCAGGCACGCCATGGCGTAGATAGCCTTAAGGTCTGACACGCGATAAATTCGTGTACAAAACCAATACCCTCCCAGGCCGATCAAGCCCAAACCAAGCGGCACACCATTCCACGCAATGATGTCGAGCAGGATATTGTGGGCATAGGTAACCGTCATCCAACCTGGAAAATCCAAAGTACCAGCCATGTGTGCCGTCGCTGTCTGGTTCCAGCCGTAACCCAGCCAAGGTGATTTTGATATTCCCGCCAGCATTTGCCGCCAAATCAAAGCACGACCATTGCTTGTAAATAGGGGCTCTCTGCCGGCGTCGAACATCAAAACCTGATCGATATAAGGTGACACCACGTTGGCCACGCCAAACAGCAGCACCCAACCCAAGACCTGTACGACGCTTAACCGCGAGCTCATGCGCGACCGCTTCGCCACAAAGAAACCGCCTACCGCCAGCACGCCGAGCATGCCCGCCCTTGAATGTGTCATGACTAAAGCTGCTGTCATGAAAAATATTCCCAGCACAAAACCAAATGGACCGATGAAGCGTCGCTCGTATATATAGCCATAAGCAATCATGCCCATGAGCAACAAGGTGCCCAACTGGTTCGGTTGTCCAAGGTTGCCCATTGCGGGCTCGCCGAATTCAGGTAATACGACGTACATGCCAATCGGCAATTGCAGATTCAACCACTGAACCCAACCAATGGCAGCAGACACCATGGCCGCTACCCAGAGGCTGTGCATGAGACCAGTCAAGCCATACCCCGCATTTGCGCGGGCCAAGGTGTACCCCACAAAAATCGCTGCCAACAAGCCAGAAAGGTACAGCGAGGACATTAGCGCGTCGCCGCCAAAAAAAGTGATGCCTGCGGCATATTGCGCCCACGGAACCAAGACTACGACGGCTATCCAGCCAATGGCCCGAGGAAATACGACCGTACCCGACTGATGAAGTAGCACGCTGATAAGTAGCCCGCCAAGGCCAATAAAGGCCAACAATTCAGACTGGAAATTCACCCAGGGCCGATAGTGGTCCGACGCCAACCATGACAGCGTAAAAAAAAGCAACCCTAAGGCGTAGGTGCGTGAAATGCGCATAAAAAAAGCGGCCGAGGCCGCTTTTCAAATCAGGTCAATTTCAAGCCGCTTTGCATGAACCGGGCAAATACTTGGGTCTCATGGCCGTACCAGTTTGTCCAGGACCACAAATCCAAGAGTTAACGGATGTACCTAGGGCCGGTTGTAAGCATGTAGCAAAAGTTGTTTGCGTGGATGCAGAACAAGGTGCCATGCTGACAGTCCCGTCGATGCCGGTTCCTAAATTTTGTGACGTAACGGTAATCAACCCACCGAGAGAGACACCGGGAGCCGACGCATTTGTCACAACAGACGACACATATTTGGTACCGGAACCTGCGGAAACTTCACAGCCCCAACCGCCAGACGCAACGGTGGTGCCAGACGGCAGGGTCTGAATGGACTCCGTCATACCGGTACGGCAAGCCGATGCCGCCAAAATAACTTCAGACACTTTGGCCTTCACCGTGTAATCCTGATAAGCAGGCAACGCCACCGCAGCCAAAATACCAATAATCGCAACCACGATCATCAATTCGATCAGGGTAAAACCCTTTTGCATAGAACGCTTCATGTATAGCTCCTTAATTAAGAATAAAAACCAACAACAGGACACTGGCTTACTGCAGATTCCGTGCCAAACATCTTACCGCTTGAATTTGATGTTTTTATGAAACAACATCTACGAATCATGGAAAAAATGGGTTGATTTTTGTCAACCGCTGATTCTGGTGTGACATTTTTGTCACCCCACTGTGTCACTTACTTGATACAAACCTGCCGCACCATCTTGATGTCCGTCAGCCCCATCATGATTTTCTCCATACCGTCCATCTTCAGGGTGCGCATGCCGCCTTCCACGGCGGCGGCAAAAATCTCCGCGACGCGGGCACGCTCCTGGATCAGCTTCTTGATATCGTCGGAAGCAATCAGCAGCTCGTGCAGGCCGATGCGGCCTTTGTAGCCGGTCTGATTGCACTTGTCGCAACCGACATGGCGGTAAAACCTGAGTTGTCCGTCCTGGTCGTACGCTTGGTGCCAACTGTCGATCAGTTTTTGGATTTCGCCTTCATAGTCAGCCTTCCAGGCGGCCGAGTGTCTGAGCTCATCGGCATATTCGGCGGCGAACAGGCGCAGTTCTTCCGCGTCAGGCACATACGCTTCCTTGCAGTCACACAACTTTCTGGCCAGACGCTGCGCCAGAATGCCCAACAATGCATCGGCAAAGTTGAAGGGGTCCATGCCCATGTCCAGCAGGCGGGTGATGGACTCGGGCGCCGAATTGGTGTGCAGGGTCGAGAACACCAAATGGCCGGTGAGCGAGGCTTCCACACCCATGGCCACCGTTTCCTTGTCACGCGACTCGCCGACCATGATGATGTCGGGGTCGGCCCGCAAAAAGGCCCGCATGATGAGTGCGAAGTCAATGCCGGCTTTGCGGTTGATCTGGACCTGGCGCAGGCCTTTCTGCGTGATTTCGACTGGATCTTCGGCGGTCCAGATTTTGGTGTCCGGCGTGTTGAGGTGCTTGAGGATGGAGTGCAGCGTGGTGGTTTTGCCGGAGCCGGTGGGGCCACAGACATAGAACAAGCCGTAGGGCTTCTCGATGGTCCGAGTGACCCGCTCCAGGTTATGGGGGGTCAGGCCCAGCTTTTCCAGTGGAATGGGCTCACCGGCGGCCAGGATCCGCATCACCACGTCTTCCACACCACCGGCCGACGGAATGGTGGCGACCCGGAGCTCGATGTCGAGCGGGCCGTATTTCTTGAACTTGATCTTGCCGTCCTGGGGCTTGCGGCGCTCGGAAATGTCGAGGTCGCACATGATCTTCAAGCGGGTGACCATGGCCTGGCGAAAATGCGCGGGCACCTCGATATACGGCTGCAAGCTGCCGTCAATGCGAAACCGGATGCCGGTTTTGAGCTTGCCCGGCATCGGCTCAATGTGAATGTCCGACACCTTCTGGTGGTAGGCGTCGATGATGACTTTGTTGACGAACTTGACCAGCTCGTTGTCGGCCGCCGCCGACTCCAGCGAATCGTCATTGCTGTCATCCATGGGCGCGCCGTCCATGTCGGCCAGCAACTCGTCAATGGAGCCGCCCTGAACCTCGGCACCGTAGAGCTGCCCCAGTGTTTCCTTAAACTCGGTCTGCGTCGTTACCCGGTAGGCAAAGCGAGTGATGCGGGGAAAGACCTGTGGCACCACCCGGGAGTTGCGCACCGCCTCCGGATCCATGCACATGATCACCAGACCCTCGGGCGACTCCTCCAAAGGAATCCAGCCTTGTTCCTCAATAAATTCACGCTTGAGTGGTCCGTGCAACATCTCCGAGCGAATACGGCTCGGACTGAACGGCTCATAGGGCACACCAAAGAACTTGGCCAGTGAGGGCCCCATCTGGGCTGGCAACACTTTGTAATGCGCCATCAAGACGTGCTCAACGGATTGGCCGTCTTTACGTGCCTCCGACCAGCACTGCTCCAACTCGTCTGCGGTTACCACGCCATCCGCTACCAGACCGTCAAATTTGGTGGCCTTGCGTCGCACGCCCCCTTCGGCCTTTCGCACGCGTTGCCGAATGGCGGTAGCCAGTGTCTTGCACAGCTGTGTAACGCCTTCGACTTCAAGATCGTCAAAGGGTTGATCGTTTTTGTTGTTGATGACCTGCAGCACGCCATGAAGTTTGTTGCCTTCAAGAATGGGAGCCACCAGCATCTGGCGGGTTCGGTAGCCCGAGCGCTTGTCCACCTCTTTGAGAAAGGTCAAGGCCGGATGGATCTGCTTGAGCGCCTCCTCGTCATACACGTCAGGCAGGTTGAGCAGTTGCTGGCTAAAAGCGACGTAGCCCGCAATACTTTGGGGCGTGATCGGCAATTTGAGGTCGCGGCTGCTGTTGAGACCGGTCTTGACCTTGGAGACGATGGAAGTCTGATCTTCATTGACGACATAGAGGGTCAGGCGATCTGCATTGAACAGTTTGCAAATATCCTGGCTGGCCTCCAGCATGATCTGTTCAAGGTTTTCCGTCTCATGAATACGGGCCGTGACATGTTGCAGCTGCTTGTAAAAAAGCGCCTCAAACGTCATGCCGCGTTTTTCGGGAGGTAATTTCTGCGATTCAAAAAAGACCTGCTCGGAATTTTTCTCTGCTATCAGGGGTTTCATCACTGCACTCATAACTCAAACTCCTGAACCGTCCGCAAGCTGCGAATGTCGTGTGTACCGTGCGTCAGATCTGAAACGAGTCAGGTCTGAACAAACTGCATTTGGGTACCTGCCAGCTCAATCAGATCGCCATTTTTTAACGCCACCGGGTCAGCGCCGATAGGCACCCCATTGAGTGCCGGATTACCCGCGCCTTCAACGTGGTGGACGACAAAACCGCGCTGGCGGCGGGTGATCGCGGCAACCGCCACACCGGGTTTCCCGATCGTGGTCACCACTTTGGTCAAAGGCACCTCACGGCCGGCCGCAGCACCCGACATCACCTTGATCGCCGCCTGAACAGAATCGATCCCGGCAGTACCCGCTTTGACCATCATGGTCTTGTCAATGATGTCGGCCGCAGCGTCATTGACAAACTTGATCTTGTATTTGCCGACCTCTACGGTGTCTTCGTTCTGGAGCACCTGTTTCTTGGCGGCTTTGCCATTCACGTAGGTGCCGTTGGTACTGTTCAGGTCTTCCAGATAGACTTCGCCGCCTTCCATCTGCAACACGGCATGTTCGCCACTGACGGCCAGATTGTCGATCACAATATCGTTGTAGGGTCGCCGGCCCAAGGTGGTGCGATCCTTGGTTAACTGGACTTCCTTGATGACAACACCATCGATCGATACGATCATTTTCGGCATGACCGACTCCTGTTCCTGAAACTTGTTATTGGCAATCTAATGAGCTTGGTGTTTTCCAAGCAATCTGGATAGTAACCCGCGTTTTTCAAGTGTGCCCGCCGCTTGCGCCAGCAAAACCGTGATGTTATCGCGTCCGCCATTTTCGTTGGCCTGGGAAACCAGCGCTCCCGCCATTTGGTGTAGCGACACTCCATTCTGCAGGATTTCTGCAATCGCCGCATCTTCCATCATGTCAGAGAGTCCATCCGAACACATCAGGTAGATATCACCAGCCTCCACATGATGCTCATTGAGTTCCAGCATCACCTCAAGTTCAACGCCCAGAGCCCGTGTCACCAGATTTTTGTTGGGCGAAGTTGCCGCCTGCTCCGGCGTCAGCCATCCGGCGTCAATCTGCTCCTGCAACAGTGAGTGATCCTTGGTGATCTGCAAAAGCTTATTGCCACGCCAGCGATAGCAGCGCGAATCCCCGATATGCCCCAACATCAGCTGGGCACCCTGAAAAACACCCACGACCAGGGTGGTCCCCATTTCCGAATACTCGGAGTTGGAATTCGCTGCATTAAAAATAGAGCGGTTTGCGTTGTCAACACAAACATCGATAGCGCGCCTGACCTGCCCGACGTGGGCCTGCGGACCAGCTTCGGACAACCAGCGGGCCAATTCCGACTTGATAAGCGCGGTGGCCATGCCACTGGCAATCTCGCCCGCGTTGTAACCGCCCATGCCATCAGCCAACACACCCAGGCGCGTGGCCGCATCAAAAGCCACGGCGTCTTCATTGTTCTTCCGGACCCGGCCCGGATCAGTTTGCGCACAGAAGGTGTATTTCATGATGTATCTGGCTATATTGCCAGAATTGGCTTTGTTTGGAAACTGACGTCAGGCGCCTGCCTGCGGGTCCTTGCCATGGCGGTTTTGAAGCGCTCGCCCCAGACCCAGCACCAACGCGGCACCGGCCGCCGCAGCGACGTAATGCAGCCAGGGGTTGTCAGTCAGCGTACCCTTCAAAGCCACGTCGCTGACGATAGTCTCGCCACCAACCCAGCCAATCAGCGCAGCGCCCAGCATCACGATGATGGGAAAACGCTCCATCAGCTTGATCATCAGTGTGCTGCCAAAAATCACAAGCGGAATGCTGATGGCCAAACCCAAAATCAACAACACCATGCTGCCTTTGGCCGCTGCAGCCACAGCGATAACGTTGTCCAGACTCATCACCAGATCGGCGATCAGGATGGTACGCACTGCCGTCATGAGGCTGCTGTTTTCTTTTGCATGCCCGTCATCCTCTTCCTCTTCACTGAGCAATTGAACGCCAATCCAGAGTAGCAGCAGGCCACCGGCGATTTGCAGAAACGACAACTCCAGCAGCTTGGCCGCAACCACTGTCAACGCAATTCGCAACACCACAGCCGCACCAGAGCCCCAAAGAATTGCTTTCTTTTGCTGTCCGGCCGGCAAGGAACGGGCGGCCAGTGCAATCACCACGGCGTTGTCGCCCGACAAAATGATGTTGATCCAGATAATCTTGACCAGACCAATCCAGAAGTCGACACTTTGAAGCAATTCCATCCACACGCTCCTGTGTTAAGAATGCAAGAAGCGCCCAGAACACAGTGCTCTGAGCGCTTCTTGCTTATTTATCCAGAAGTGTAGCGGCCCTGCGACCGCGTACCAATTCGTCGCTTTGCTTACAGCAAGGCCTTCAACAATTTCGCCATTTCGGACGGATTGCGCGTGATCGTGAAACCGCATTCTTCCATCACTGCCAGCTTGGCATCCGCCGTGTCAGCACCGCCAGAGATCAAGGCACCCGCGTGACCCATGCGCTTGCCCGCAGGAGCCGTCACACCGGCGATGAAACCAACGATGGGTTTTTTCATGTTGAGCTTGCACCAGCGCGCTGCTTCGGCTTCGTCCGGGCCACCGATTTCGCCAATCATGATGACGGCATCGGTGTCCGGGTCGTCATTGAAGGCTTGCATGATGTCGATGTGCTTGAGGCCATTGATGGGGTCGCCACCAATGCCGACGGCCGTGGACTGGCCCAGACCGATTTCTGTCAATTGAGCCACCGCTTCATAGGTCAGCGTACCGGAGCGGCTGACCACGCCGATGCGGCCCTTGCGATGGATGTGACCGGGCATGATGCCGATCTTGATTTCGTCAGGCGTGATCAAACCGGGGCAGTTGGGTCCCAACAGCAGGGTCTTCTTGCCGCCGGCGGCTTCTTTGGCGCGCATTTTGTTGCGCAGTTCCAGCATGTCACGGACCGGGATGCCTTCAGTGATGCAGATCGCCAGGTCCAGATCCGCCTCAACGGCTTCCCAGATCGCGGCCGCAGCACCGGCTGGCGGCACGTAAATGACCGACACGGTGGCGCCGGTATCTTTGGCGGCTTCCTTGACGGAGGCAAAAATTGGAATGCCAAAAATGGATTCGCCAGCTTTCTTGGGGTTCACACCCGCGACGAAACAGTTTTTGCCGTTGGCGTATTCCTGGCACTTTTCAGTGTGGAACTGACCGGTCTTGCCGGTGATGCCTTGGGTGATGACTTTGGTGTCTTTATTGATGAGGATCGACATGATTTTTCCTTAAGCAGCTGCTTTAACGGCGGCAACCACTTTTTGGGCCGCATCGGCCATGGTGTCGGCGCTGATGATGGGCAGACCGGACTCGGCCAGCATTTTCTTGCCCAAATCTTCGTTGGTGCCCTTCATGCGCACGACCAGCGGCACATTCAGGTTGGTGGCTTTGCAAGCCGTGATCACGCCGGTGGCGATGGTGTCGCACTTCATGATGCCGCCGAAGATGTTGACCAGAATGGCCTTGACCTTGGGGTTTTTCAGCATGATCTTGAAGGCTTCGGTCACCTTCTCCGGGGTGGCACCGCCGCCCACGTCCAGGAAGTTGGCGGGTTCGGCGCCAAACAGCTTGATGGTGTCCATGGTGGCCATGGCCAGACCGGCACCATTGACCAGGCAGCCGATGTCGCCGTCCAGGCTGATGTAGGCCAGGTCAAACTTGCTGGCTTCAACTTCGGCCGGGTCTTCTTCGTCCAGATCGCGGTAGGCCACGATTTCGGGGTGACGGAACAGGGCGTTGGGGTCAAAGTTGAACTTGGCGTCAATCGCCTTGATGCCACCATTGCCTTCGAGAATCAGCGGGTTGATTTCGACCAGCGAAGCGTCGGTGTCCATGTACACCTTGTAGACCTTTTTCAGCACGTCCACGCACTGGGCGGTAGAGCCGGCTGGAACGCCGATGCTGTCAGCCAGCAATTTGGCTTGCGCGTCGGTCAGGCCGAGGGCTGGGTCAACGATTTCGGTGATGATTTTTTCGGGCGTGGAATGCGCCACTTCCTCGATGTCCATGCCGCCTTCGCTGGAGACGATCATGGCCACGCGTTGCGTGGCACGGTCGGTCACAGCCGACACGTAGTATTCTTTTTTGATGTCAGCGCCATCTTCAATCAGCAGGCGACGGACTTTTTGGCCTTCGGGGCCGGTCTGGTGGGTGATGAGTTGCATGCCCAGAATTTCACCAGCGAGCTTTTTGACATCGTCAATGGAGCGGGCCAGCTTGACGCCGCCGCCCTTGCCGCGACCACCCGCATGGATTTGAGCCTTGACAACCCAGACTGGGCCACCCAGTTTTTGGGCGGCTTCCACCGCTTCTTGAACGGTGAATGCCGGAATGCCGCGCGGCACCGGCACACCAAATTGACGCAAGATTTCCTTGCCTTGGTATTCGTGAATCTTCATGAGGACACTCTCAGGAGGGGTGATTTTTCATCCGGCCACCAAGCATCGCAGCTCGGTGGGCGGCACTGGACTATGCAGCCTTGGACTGTATCATGCTGCAACGCACCAATATAAGGAGTGCGCGTCGTTTGCATAATTCATAATTATCAATTGACCATCTGAATTGAAACTGACGAAGAGGGCTCAGGCATGCACAAAATATTTATTGACGGCGAAGCCGGCACCACCGGCCTTCAAATTCGGGAACGCCTGCAAACCATGCCCGGCATCGAGCTGGTCAGCATCGCCCCCGAGCTGCGCAAAGACGCTGGCGCCAAGCGCGCCTTGATGGCACAAGTGGATCTGGTCGTACTCTGCCTGCACGACGACGCCGCTATTGAATCAGTCGCAATGATTGATGATATGGCGCGGACTACCGGCCAAATGGGTCCCAAGATCATTGATGCCTCCACCGCCCACCGCACGGCACCCGGCTGGGTGTTTGGTTTTCCCGAACTCATTGCGGGGCACGGGGCGGTGGTCGCGCAATCGCGCCGTGTCGCCAATCCGGGCTGCTATGCCACCGGCGCCATCGCGCTGATTCGGCCGCTGATTGACGCGGGTCTGATCCCGCAGGATTTTCCGCTCACCTTGCCAGCCGTCAGCGGTTATTCGGGCGGTGGCCGCCCCATGATCGAGGCCTATGAGACAGGCGCAGCGCCGGCGTTCGAGCTGTATGGCTTGGGTTTGAAGCACAAGCACCTGCCCGAAATCATGAAGTACACCGGCCTGACGCGGCGGCCCGTCTTCATTCCTTCGGTCGGCAATTTCAGGCAGGGCATGCTGGTGCAGCTGCCCCTGCATCTGGACCTGCTGCCGGGCCAACCCAGCGCACAAGACTTGCACGAGGCACTGGCAAAGCACTACGCGGGCAGCGAATGGGTCAGCGTGCAGCCGGCCACGCCCTCCAACACGCTGGATGCGGTGGCCCTGGCAGACACCAATCAGATGGAGCTGCGCGTGTTCGCCAACCACGGGGTGGGTGATGAGTTTCGCCACGCCGTGCTGGTAGCCCGGCTCGACAACCTGGGCAAAGGTGCCAGCGGTGCCGCGGTGCAAAACCTCAAGCTGATGCTGGGGCTGTAGCCAGCGCCTGAGCGCTACTCTATTTATAGCTGCTTGCGCTTATCCGACGGGGGCTAGCGGCTGATTTGTTATAAATCAGTCGTCGTTTGCGCCGCCCACCACGCGCCGGATGACGTCCCCGCCAAAACCACGCGCCGCCAGAAAGCGCATCTGCCTGGCGGCGTCCTGGGCATCCAGCGGCGGTGCGCCAAACTTTTTGCGCCAGACCGCCAGCGCCCGCTCGCGCTCGGTGGCCTGCAGGCCCGCCAGGGCTTCGTTGATGGCCGCGGGGTCCAGGCCTTTGCCTTGCAGCTCCTGCTTGATGCGTGCCGTGCCCAGTTTGGCGGCGCGGCGATGCAACACCGATTCAATCACCCGCTGCTCGCTGATGAAGCCTTTGGCTTGCAGTTCGTCCAGCACCCAGGCCAGCGTGTCGGGCTCTTCTTCAAAGCTTTTTAGCTTGCGCTCCAGCTCGGCCCGCGAGTGCTCGCGGCCGCTGAGCAAGCGCAAGGCGCGGCCTTTAAGAGAGGGTTGGGCAAACGACATGACACACTCCGTTGACACACAAGCAGCTCAAACTCGCTACTGTTTTAATAGCTGCTTGCGCATACTGCACGGGGGCTAGGTGCCTTTTTTGCTTGAAGTTTTGGCCTTCACTTCCGGCTCGGCCGCCCCTGCCAACAGCGGGATGCCCAGTGACGCACGCACCTTGTTTTCAATCTCAGCCGACAACTCGGGGTTTTCGCGCAGGAACTCTCTCGCGTTGTCGCGGCCCTGGCCGATTTTTTCGCCGTTGTAGGCATACCAGGCACCCGACTTGTCCAGAATATTGGCGGTCACGCCCATGTCGATGATCTCGCCGTGGCGGCTGATGCCCTCGCCGAACAAAATGTCGAACTCGGCCGTCTTGAACGGTGACGCCACCTTGTTTTTGACGACCTTGACCCGGGTTTCATTGCCGATGGCCTCGTCACCTTTTTTGATGGTGCCGATGCGGCGGATGTCCAGACGCACCGAGGCGTAGAACTTCAGCGCATTGCCGCCGGTGGTGGTCTCGGGCGAGCCAAACATGACGCCGATCTTCATGCGGATCTGGTTGATGAAGATCACCATGCAGTTGGTCTTCTTGATGTGGGCGGTGAGTTTGCGCAGCGCCTGACTCATCAACCGGGCCTGCAAGCCGGGCAGCGAGTCGCCCATTTCGCCTTCCAGCTCGGCTTTCGGGGTCAGTGCCGCCACCGAGTCCACCACGATCAGATCCACCGCGCCGGAGCGCACCAGACTGTCCACAATTTCCAGCGCCTGCTCGCCGGTGTCGGGCTGGCTGATCAGCAAATCCTGCAGGTTGACACCCAACTTCTGCGCGTACTGGATGTCCAGCGCATGCTCGGCGTCCACAAACGCGCATTGACCGCCGATTTTTTGCATCTCGGCAATGACTTGCAAGGTCAGCGTGGTCTTGCCCGACGATTCCGGGCCGTAAATTTCGACCACGCGGCCGCGTGGCAAGCCGCCGACGCCCAACGCAATGTCCAGCCCGAGCGAGCCGGTGGAAACCACCTGGATGTCTTCGATGACCTCGCCCTCACCCAGACGCATGATGGTGCCCTTGCCAAACTGTTTTTCAATCTGGGCCAAGGCCACTTGCAGGGCTTTGGCTTTTTCGCTGTTGACGGGGGTCGGTGCCTTGACGGGTGTAACGGGTGCGTCCATGAAAATCTCCTTGAATATCAACGGGTTAAGTTGGGGTTAAATCTGGCGCACCCTCTGGTTTTAATGACAGGCTGGATGCTTGAACAGTAGTTTATTTGCCGGATTCAAATCTGTAAACAGATTTTTTAGTCAATTTGGTTTACTATTTACAGCATGTCTGACACCTCGCTGCACGATGGCTGGCGCCAAACGCATTTGGGGCACTGGATGAGCCAGTCCTTGCAACGCTTTGATGCCCGGGTGCTGTCCCTGATGGCCCGCAATGAAAATGTTCCGCTGGCGCTGTCCAACCTGGCGGCACGGGGCAGCTTGAGCGCCTCCCACGTCCACATCACCCGCCATCTGGCACTCGATGGCTCGCGCCTGACCGATCTGGCCCAACGCGCCAACATGAGCAAACAGGCCATGGGCAAGCTGGTCGAGCAATGCGAAGCCTGGGGCCTGGTCACCCGCCTGGCTGACGCGCGCGATGCGCGGGCCCGGCGCATTGTGTTCACGCCCGTTGGACTAAGCTGGCTGCAGGCGTTCCGGCAAGCGGTGGCGCAGGCTGAAGCCGAGCTCCGCGCGGCGGTCGGGGCCGAGGTGGCCACTGTCATCGCCATCGGACTGGAAGCTTATGCCGCGTGAACGTCAGACGGCACCCGTCGAAAAATCCCGATCGGGCGTGGGCGCCTAAAATTGCCGGAAAACGCGAGTGCCCACATTCGGTATTCGCCAACAAAGGAGACAGACATGCGAATTCTGATTGCAGAAGATGACCAGGTATTGGCCGATGGTCTGTTGCGAACGCTGCGCAGTTCGGGGGCCGCAGTGGACCATGTAGCCAGCGGCACTGAAGCCGATGCCGCACTCATGACCAACACCGAGTTTGATTTGCTGATTCTGGATCTGGGCCTGCCCAAAATGCACGGGCTGGAAGTGCTGAAAAAACTGCGGGCCCGGGGTTCATCCCTGCCGGTGCTGATCCTGACGGCCGCCGACAGCGTGGAAGAACGCGTCAAAGGGCTGGACTATGGCGCCGACGATTACATGGCCAAGCCTTTCAGCCTGCAGGAACTCGAGGCGCGGGTGCGCGCTTTAAGCCGGCGCGGCATGGGCACCGCCAGCAGCACCATCAAACACGGGCCCCTGATTTACGACCAGTCCGGCCGCGTCGCCACCATCGACGGCGTCATGGTCGAGCTGTCCGCGCGCGAACTGGGCTTGCTGGAAGTGCTGCTGCAACGTGCCGGCCGCCTGGTGAGCAAAGACCAGCTGGTGGAACGACTGTGCGAATGGGGTGAAGAAGTGAGCAACAACGCGATTGAGGTGTACATCCACCGCCTGCGCAAAAAAATAGAAAAAGGGCCGATCCGCATCGCCACCGTTCGGGGTTTGGGCTACTGCCTGGAAAAAATTCCTAATTAAAAATATGGCCCCCACGCCGTGAATATCTTCCACCGCGAACAGCGCTCACTGTTTGGCGAAATCCTGGACTGGATGCTCACGCCGCTGCTGCTGCTGTGGCCGGTCAGTCTGGTGCTGACCTGGCTGGTCGCACAGAGCATTGCTGCCAAGCCGTTTGACCGGGCGCTTGAGTACAACGTCGGGGCCCTGGCGCAGCTGATCACCGTCAGCAATAACCGGGCGCAATTCAACTTGCCGCTGCCGGCCCGTGAACTGCTGCGCGCCGATGACTCGGACACGGTTTACTACCAGGTGCTGGGCTCGCGTGGCGAGTTCCTGAGTGGCGAGCGTGAGCTGCCGTTGCCGCCGGAAGAAGAAAAAGCCGTATTCGGTGAAGTTCGCATTCGTGACGACGAGGTTCGCGGCCTTGACGTCAAGATCGCCTACACCTGGGTGAAACTGCCTCTGCCTGGCGCCAAACCGGCGCTGGTGCAGGTGGCTGAAACCATGGAAAAACGCTCGATGCTGGCGACGGAAATCGTCAAGGGCGTCATGCTGCCGCAGTTTGTCATTCTGCCCCTGGCGGTGCTGCTGGTGTGGCTGGCGTTGGTGCAGGCCATCAAACCCCTGAACCAACTCGAAGAACGCATCCGCGCCCGCAAACCCGATGACTTGAGCCCGATTGATGCGCAGGCGGTCCCGCTGGAGGTCGCCCCGCTGGTGTATTCGGTCAACGACCTCTTGCTGCGACTCAAGGACTCCATCGCCACCCAAAAACGCTTTCTGGCCGACGCCGCCCACCAACTCAAGACGCCGCTGGCGGGTTTGCGCATGCAGGCGGACATGGCGCAACGCGAAGGCGCCAATAAAGAGGAGCTCAAACAATCGCTGCGCCAGATTGGCCGCTCCAGCATCCGGGCGACCCACACCGTCAACCAGTTACTGGCGCTGGCGCGGGCGGAAAGCAGCGGCTCGGCGATGCCGCGCACGACCTGCGATCTGGCAGACCTGACCATGGCGGTGGTGCGGGATTGCGTGCCACGGGCCCTCGAAAAACACATCGACCTGGGCTATGAAGGCACGCAGCCGGGCGCCGAAGGGGGCCGGCTGGCGGGCAACCCCACGCTGCTCACGGAATTGATTCGGAACCTGGTGGACAACGCCATCAACTACACCCCCTCCAGCGTGGAGAAACCCGGCGTGATCACGGCGCGGGTGCTGACGGACCGCTTTGGCAAGACACTGGTGCTGCAGGTGGAAGACTCGGGACCCGGGGTACCAGAGGCCGAGCGGGAGCTGATTTTCCAGCCGTTCTACCGCGCTTTGGGGACCGAAGCCGATGGCTCCGGGCTGGGCTTGCCGATCGTGATGGAAATCGCCCACCAGCACAACGCCACCGTTGCGATGGAAGACACCCGGCCAGGGCAGGTGCCGCCAGGTGCGCGCTTCAGCGTGCGCTTCTTTGCCGAATCCAGCGCTGCCGTCGCGTAGCGCTTATCGGCACGGGCTCCATACTTTGCCCACCAACGCCGGCTTCAATTCATCCAGACGGGCCCGCAGCGCATCATCGGCGGCCGGTACCCGCAGCATCACGCCGCGCACCTCGGCCCGCTCCTGCACCACCCGCGCGGTCCGCACGCCACGTCGGCTCAAGGCCTCAAGTGCGGCCGTGGCGGCCGTCTGCGTGGCGAAGCCACCCAGTGACAGCCCTAAGCCCAGCGCCGGGTTGCTCAGGGGCTCAAACTTCAGCTTCAACGAAGCCAGCTCGGAACGTTTTTTGGCCAAGGCCTCGGCGCTGGGGTATTTGCCCATGTAGACAATCCAGCGCGCGGGTTCCACCGCAGCGTCCAGCGACCAGGCGCCAGCGGGCAAGGCGGACGCCAGTGCGCGGCGCAACAACGCACTCTGGGTCTCGTCAAACAAACCCGCCTGCAGACACTCAGCCGGCTTGGCCGTGACAGGCACCGCCGCCTCAACCAGGCTCAGCTCTTGCGCTGTCAGCAGGCGCAGTGCATCCGGCTTGATCTGCTGACCCAGGCGTTGCGGCTCGGTCTGCTGCACAGGCGCAAAACCAAGGCCAAGCAACAAGCCTTGTGACCAGGCGAAATAAAGACCGTTGATCAACACCAGGGCCAGGACAAAAAATCGCAACATGGATGAGAGGGTCCTGGTAATGGGTACGGGCTAGAGATGTTCGTAGGGCGGCGGGGCCAGAGGACGCACGCTCACCTCGGAACTGGTGATTTTTTTCAAACCCTGCGCCGTCTGCACGCGCAAGGCGCCGACGCCGTCCACCCCCAGCGCGGTACCGCTGGTGCCGTCACTGAGGATGACGGTCAATCCGCCCAGCGCGTCCCGGTCATTGAAACGGGTCTGGAACGACGCAAACCCGCTCGCCTCAAACGTTTTGATGGCTTGCACCAGCGGGGCTGCAATCCGCAGCAGGGCCTGCGGCGCGTCAATGCCCGGCAATACCTCGCGCAAGCAGGCGGGTGGCGTGGCGAGACCGGTGGCATCACGTTCCTTGATATTGATGCCCACCCCTACCACGGCGTAGCGGGTGTCACCCCAACTGGCGGTCTCGATCAGAATGCCCGCCAGTTTGCAGTCATGCAACCACACATCATTGGGCCACTTCAGGCGTAAATCAGGATGCAGGCTCTCGACCACGCTGACACCCACCGCGAGGGACAGGCCAGACCAGTCCAACGGCGACAAAGGCAGGCCTATGGAAAAAGTTAATGAAGCTTGCGCGCCCACGCTTGTCGCCTGCCCACTCAACCACTGCCGTCCCAAGCGGCCGCGGCCGGCGGTTTGCTGTTCGGCCACCAGCAGCACCGGCTCCAGACGGCCGGCGCGGGCGCGGCGCATCAACTCGGTATTGGTCGAATCGATCTGCGGCAATATTTCGACGCTAAAGCCGGGCAGATCCGGCACCACGGCCTCCCAGATCGCCTCCGCCGGCCAGCGTATTGCCCCCACGCTTGCCACTGCGTGTGCGGCGGCTCCTGAATCGGCGACGTTCATGGGTCTCTCAGCGGCGGCCGCGCTTGGGGGCCAGCAGCGTGCCGCGGCAATTTTTCGCGCCGCACCAGCAGGGGTACTCGGCCTTGAGCTTGGGCGTATAACGCTCGTCGATGATCAGGCCGTAGTCGTAGTTGAGTTCTTCGCCGGCTTTGATGTTGCGCAGGGCCTTGATGAAGATGCGCCCGCCCTGCTCGTCGGCTTCACAATTCGGGTCGCAGGCGTGGTTGATCCAGCGTGACGAGTTGCCGCCAAACAAGGCATCGATGACGTGACTCTCATCAATGTGAAAATAAAACGTGTGGTTGGGGTCCGAGGGATCATGCGGGTGGCGCTCTTGCGCCTCAGGCCAGCTGATGACTTCGCCCACGTATTCGATGAGGGTCTCGCCTTCGGCGATATCCTGCACGGCAAACACGCCTTTTCCATGCACGCCGGAGCGACGGGTTTGAATGCGGCGACTGGCACCAAGGGCTGCTTTTTTGGACACGACTGAAAAATTTGGTATGGTGAACTCGTATGGGCGCGTGTGTGCGCGCTCACGTATGTGTGTGTGCGCCTGTGCGCACGCGAGAAACTGGATTGTAGTCAGATGAAAACATTAGTAATCGCTGAGAAGCCCTCCGTCGCGCAAGACATCGTCAAGGCGCTCACGCCGCTGGCGGGCAAGTTCGAGAAACACGATGAACATTTCGAGAACGACAAGTATGTCGTCACCAGTGCCGTCGGCCACCTGGTCGAAATTCAGGCGCCGGAGGAATTTGACGTCAAACGCGGCAAGTGGAGTTTTGCCCATTTGCCGGTGATTCCACCGTACTTTGACCTCAAGCCGATGGACAAAACCAAGACGCGGCTCAACGCCATCGTCAAGCAGGCCAAGCGCAAAGACGTGGACCAGCTCATCAACGCCTGCGATGCCGGGCGTGAGGGTGAGCTGATTTTTCGCCTGATCGAGCAATACGCCGGTGGCGCCAAACCGCTGGGCAAATCGGTCAGCCGCCTGTGGTTGCAGTCCATGACGCCGCAAGCGATCCGCGACGGCTTCGGCGCGCTGCGCAGCAATGCCCAGATGCTGCCGCTGGCCGACGCCGCGCGTTGCCGCAGCGAGGCCGACTGGCTGGTCGGCATCAACGGCACGCGCGCCATGACGGCCTTCAACTCCCGCGATGGCGGCTTCTTCTTGACCACCGTGGGCCGGGTGCAAACCCCCACGCTGTCGGTGGTGGTGGAGCGCGAGGAAAAAATTCGCAAGTTCATCAGCCGCGACTATTGGGAAGTACATGCCACGTTTGCCGCGCAAGCCGGTGACTACAACGCCAAATGGTTTGACCCCAAATGGAAGAAGGCCGCTGCCAATGCCGCCGCCGGCAACAGCGACGAGATGGATGCCGAGCTCAAGGCCGACCGCGTCTGGAGCCAGCGCGAGGCGCAGGCCGTGGCCGATGCCGTGCGCGGCCAAAAAGCGACCGTGACCGAGGAAAGCAAACCCACCACGCAAGCCTCGCCCTTGTTGTTCGACTTGACCAGTCTGCAGCGCGAGGCCAATGGCAAGTTTGGCTTCTCCGCCAAAACCACCCTGTCGATCGCGCAAAGCCTGTACGAACGCCACAAGGCCTTGACCTACCCGCGGACCGACTCGCGCGCCCTGCCGGAAGACTACGTGCCGGTCGTCAAGCAGACCTTCGAGATGCTGGCTGACAGCGGCATGAAGCATCTGGCGCCGCACGCCGCTACCGCGCTCAAAGGCAACTACATCCGCCCCAGCAAACGCATTTTTGACAACGCCAAGGTCAGCGATCACTTTGCCATCATCCCCACGCTGCAGGCCCCCAGCGGCCTGTCGGAAGCCGAGCAAAAGATCTATGACCTGGTGGTGCGCCGCTTCATGGCGGTGTTCTTCCCGAGTGCCGAATACCAGATCACCACGCGCATTTCAACCGCGGTCGGCCATAGTTTCAAGACCGAAGGCAAAGTGCTGGTCAAGCCGGGCTGGCTGGCCATTTATGGCAAGGAAGCCGCCGAAGAGGTCAAAGACGGCGACGAGAAAAACCCCACCAACCTGGTGCCGGTGAAACCCGGCGAACTGGTCAACGCCCAGGCGGTCGACCCCAAAGCCCTGAAAACCCGGCCCCCGGCCCGCTACTCGGAAGCTACCTTGCTGGGCGCCATGGAAGGCGCCGGCAAAACCGTGGAAGACGACGAACTGCGCGAAGCGATGCAGGAAAAAGGTCTGGGCACGCCAGCCACCCGCTCCAGCATCATCGAAGGACTGATTGCCGAGAAATACATGCTGCGCGAAGGCCGCGAGCTGATCCCGACGGCCAAGGCCTTCCAGCTGATGACACTGCTGCGCGGCCTGGGCGTGGAAGAACTGTCCAAAGCCGAGCTGACCGGCGAATGGGAATACAAACTGGCGCAGATGGAACTGGGCAAACTCAGCCGCGAGTCCTTCATGGCCGACATTGCCGCCATGACCGAACGCATGGTGAAAAAAGCCAAGGAATACGACCGCGACACCATCCCCGGCGACTACGCCACGCTCTCTGCCCCCTGCCCCAACTGCGGTGGCATCGTGAAAGAAAACTACCGCCGCTACACCTGTACCGGCAAGACCGGCACGGAAGAAGGCTGCGGCTTCTCATTCGGGAAAACACCCGCTGGTCGCACTTTTGAAGTCGCCGAAGTGGAGCAATTCCTGCGCGACAAAAAGATCGGGCCGCTGGAAGGCTTCCGCTCCAAGGCCGGTTGGCCGTTCACCGCCGAGATGGTCATCAAATTCGACGAAGAAACCAAGAACTACAAGCTCGAATTTGACTTTGGCGATGACAAGAAGGGCGAAGAATCCGGTGAACTGATCGACTTTTCAGGTCAGGAATCGCTGGGCGCCTGCCCCAAATGCGGCAGCGCCGTGTTTGAACACGGCAAGAGCTTCGTCTGCGAAAAATCCGTGCCGACCATGGCACAGCCGACCCCGAGTTGCGACTTCAAGAGTGGCCAGATCATCCTGCAGCAGCCGATCGTGCGCGAGCAGATGAGCAAGTTGCTGGACACCGGCAAGACCGATCTGCTGGACAAGTTTGTCTCCATGCGCACGCGCCGCGGCTTCAAAGCCATGCTGGCGTGGGACGCCGAGGCCGGCAAGGTCAACTTTGAATTTGCACCGTCCAAGTTCCCGCCGCGCAAGACCGCCGCCAAGACCGCAGGCGCTACAAAAGCAGGAGCTGGTCGCGCAGCAGTGACGGGGGCTACAGCCAAAAAAGCACCGGCAAAGAAAGTCCCCGCCAAGAAAGCGGCAGCCAAGACTGCAGCGGCAAAAACGCCACGTAAATCTGCGGCCAAACCCGGTGCAGGTTTTACACCGAGTGAAGCCTTGGCCGCAGTCATTGGGTCGGAACCCGTGGCACGCCCGCAGGTCATCAAGAAGCTGTGGGATTACATCAAGGCCAACAACCTGCAAGACGCCGCCAACAAGCGCGCCATCAACGCCGACGCCAAGCTGCTGGCGGTGTTTGGCAAGCCGCAGGTGACGATGTTTGAGCTGGCAGGCATTGTGGGCAAACACCTGACCTGAGGGGCGCGACCTGGCGGCTTTGCTTTTTGGAGTCGGCTTGTCGCTTGGCGACGGGCCTGATTTCAACTGCACCGCCATTGACGCGGCGCAATAAGCCTGGCGCGGAGCTTCCTACCATCGGACGGTTTCAACCTTCAGGAGCCCCCATGAAACAGACCCTTCTCGCCGCCGCCCTGCTCGGCGCCGCCACCCTGACCCAGGCCACCGGCTTTACGCTGAGCAGCCCGGACATCAAGGCGGGCGGCATGATCCCCGCAAGCTTCGAATTCAACGGCTTCGGCTGCGCCGGCGACAACAAATCGCCAGCGCTCAAGTGGAGCGGCGCACCCAAAGACACCAAGGCGTTTGCCGTGACGGTGTACGACCCCGACGCGCCCAGCGGCTCGGGCTGGTGGCACTGGATGGTGATCAACATCCCGGCGGACGTGAGCGAACTCGCCGCCAACGCAGGCGCGGTGGGCGGCGCCAACCTGCCCACCGGTGCCAGCCACGCACGCATCGACTACGGTGTGGCGGGCTGGGGCGGCACCTGCCCGCCTGCCGGCGACAAACCGCACCGCTACATCTTCACCGTGTATGCGCTCAAAGACAAACTCGAGGTACCCGCCGACGCCACCGCTGCGCTGACCGGTTTCATGATCAACGGCAACAGTCTGGCCAAAGCCAGCTTCACCGCCAAATACGGACGCCCCAAAGCCAAACTCGCGGCAACGCCTTGAGTTATTTATATCAAATCAGGCTGTAGCCCCCGTCAATATTGCGTAAGCAGCTATTAAATAAATAGCGGCCGCACCGGCTGGATTCGGGGCGGCGCGGGTCTAGAACCCGTATGAAACAGCCACAATGCCCATCGCGTCATTGCGCTTGCGCGTGAGCGGGCTGTCGTTGGCATCGCCTTGAAGGCTGCTGACCGATAGGGCGGTAGTGATCACCGTTTTGGGGTTCAGGTAGTACATCACTGAGGCGCCGGCGCGCACGTCGCGAATCCCGGCACCAGGGGTATAGGTGGCATAGGCGCTGCTGGCCGCTTGCCCCGCATCGACCCCGAAGTAAGACTGCATATATTCCGCGTTGGCATAGGTTGCCGCGACCCGCAGGCCCAGACGCCACTGAGGCGCCAGCGCCCTGGAGTAATCGGCACCCACATCGAGCAGCACGCCCTTGCTGTTGGTTCCTGATCCATAGCGCAGTGACGAGTTCAGGACCAACTCGCGATCGATGGCGTAGTTGAAGAAACCGCCGAACTCCGGCTTCGCATCAACATCACCCATCCCGTTGAGCGCGCTTGAGCGGCTTTGTGCGCGCCCCAGGTCGGCTGTCACGCGCAGTCCGTAGTCGATGTCCGGACGGTTGGAAAGGTTGACGCCCACGCCGTTGCTGGTGCCGGCAAACCAGCCGTTCTTCCACTGGTAGTCCAGTATCGGCACCAGCATGTTGCGGCGCTCGTCGGAACCCTGGTATTGGCTGGTGGCGAGCACAGCCAAACCGACGCTGCCGCCATCGTGGCCAAACGCGGCGCCGTAGAGACGCACCGCGTCAAAGTTCTGAGCAAACACCAAGGGGGTGGCAAGGGTTAAGGCTGCGGCGAACGCGGCCGTCTTGATGGAACGATTTGCAATGGTCATGTGAGGCGCCTTGAGCAGAAAGCAGGATGAGAAAAAACAGGCAGTTCAGGCCCGCGCATGCAGCCAAACGCCCTGTTCCAAACGGAATCAGGGCGTTAGTGTATTGCGCTTGAGTGACTGGGCGGGTGCCCGGCGGCCCGCAGGCCGGAATGACATCAAGGCCAATGACCGGCAAATGACGAATTAACGCCAGTGACGGTGGTCTCGGTAGCCACCCCCGTAGCCAAAATCGAGTTCAAACCCGATGGGCTGGTAATACGGACGGGCGTAGTAGCCGGGATAAGCCGGTGGTGCCACCAGCACATTGACGGGTTGGCCATACACCGGCTGCAAATAAGTCACGTTGTCCGCAGGGGGCGCCATTTGTGCGCCGGCGCCGACCGGGGACACTTGAAGACTGATGGTGGGCCCCGGGTCGTTCGGCATTTGCACGGCGTATTGCTTGCCGGCAAATTCATAAACCACGTTGTACGCCACCGGCCGGTTCTCATAAAAGGTCTGCGTTGCGCACCGCTGCACGTTTTGAACTTGTGCCATGGGCGCGCCCTCCACCCGGTCCCCCACGACCGCCCCACCAATGATGCCAAGCATGGTCGCCGCCGCCTTGCCGGCACCGCCGCCGATGGCATTGCCCATGGCGCCACCGGCAATGGCCCCCATGACAGCACCCGCGCCCGACTTTTGCTGTTGAACGGCCACCTGCTCTGTGGAACACACCTGGCGGGGCACGCCGACCTGCTGAATGATGGGCGTTGCAGAAATCACACGGCCCACGTCCTGAGCCAGACATAAGCCACTGGCGATCAGCGCCGCCGGCAAAAGAAGTAGTTTTTTCATGATTTTCATTTTCAGAATCTTGCGCATGGGTGAATCATGTTCCTTGGAACGCGCCACTTTGTTGAAGTTCAATGAAGTGTTGGTAAAGATGGAAAGATGATGTGATGCGAATCACCGGACCAGCCCGGGATAGAGTCTGGATGCGATCGCCAGCAGCAGCAGGAAAACAGCCATCATCACCCCAAAGCTCATGGCCAAAGGATACATGCCGTGGCCGCCGACGATCATCGTGTCCCGCAGGGCATCCACCAGATAGGTCAGCGGATTCACGATGGCAATCGCTTTCAGCCAGCCCGGCATCAGTTCGATCGGGTAAATGGCGTTCGATGCAAAAAACAAGGGCATGGTCAAAACCTGGCCAATGCCCATGAATCTCTCCCGCGTCTTGACGATGCAGGCAATCACCAAAGAGAAGGTCGCAAAGATGCACGAGCCCAGAAACACGGCGAGAGCCACGCTGACCATGGCCCAAAAATCCCATCGAATCCCCACATTCAGCCCCATGGCGACCCCATAAACCACCATCGCCTGAACCAGACCGCGCAAGCCGGCCGCGACCGCCTTGCCCAGGACCAGCGCGGTGCGGGACGCCGGCGTGACCAGCAGCTTGTGCACGATCCCCAGATCGCGCTCCCAGATGATGGCGATGCCGTAGAAAATAGCGCTGAACAGAATGCTTTGCGCCAGAATGCCGGGCGCCATGAAATCCAGGTAGCTGAGGTTGCCGGTCGGAATGCCGCGCACCTTGCTGAAGACCTGACCGAACACGGCCAGCCAGAGCACGGGCTGGATCGCGCGTGACAATAACTCGGTCGGGTCGCGCATCAGCTTGCGGATTTCGGCCTGCGCCACCGCCGCCGTTGCGTAAACAAAGTCTTTCATGCGCTATCCCAATCGTTGCGCGGTGCCGCGGGCTTCCCGCACCTCGCGGTAGTGGCCGCCCTGCTCGATCACCACGCCGCTGTGCGCCACGAAGACATCACTCAGGGTTGCCTCGGGCCCCACCTGGCGCTTGAGATCGGCAGGCCGTCCCACCACCGCCAGCCGTCCTTGATGCAGGATGGCCAGCTGGTCGCACAGGTAGTCGGCCTCTTCCATGTCATGGGTCGTGATGAGGATCGTCATGCCGGTGGCGGCCTTCAGTTCCAGCAGCCGCTCCCAGACCGTTCGCCGTGCGACCGGATCCAGTCCGATGGTGGGCTCGTCCAGAAAAAGCACTTCCGGTCGATGCAAGGTGGCCTGGGCGACCTCCAGGCGCCGGATCATGCCGCCGGAGTAGGTTTTGACCAGGTTGTCGGCAACCGACGCCAGACCAGAAAAAGCCAGGGCTTCGTGAATACGGGCGGCCCGCTCGGCGCCGCGCAAGCCATACAGACTGGCCGACAACATGAGATTTTCAGTCGCCGTCAGAGCACCATCGGCCGACAGCATTTGCGGGACATAGCCGATACGGCGGCGTACTTCGACGGGGGTGCGCGCTACATCGAAACCGGCGACGGTTGCTGAACCGGAGGTGGCATCCAGCAAGGTCGTCAGGATTTTGATGGCCGTGCTTTTACCGGCGCCGTTGGGGCCCAGCAAGCCGAAGATGCATTGATGCGGAATTTTCAAATCGAGCTGATCAAGCGCGCAAAATGCACCAAATTTCTTGGTCAGCGCCTTTGTTTCGATCGAGTATGGCGGGGTGACGTTATTCATGACGCTCTCCATTACGCGACGCGGGTTCAAGTCCGAAGTCAATCTTTGTAAAGATGGACTGATGCCGGATCTCCAGCCCCAGGGCACGGCTAGTGCATGAACTTGCCGCCGCGCCCGATGATCGTCAAATCGGTGTAATTGGAGCCCTGATGGTTTTTGGCGCTGTAGTTGATGGTGAAACCACCGAGGTTCACATCGTGCATCGACTCCAGCCCACTGATGAGCGTTTCACGCGACAGATTGCGCCCGGCGCGACGCAGCCCTTCCACCAGTACGCGGGCCGTGAGATAGCCCTCCATGCTTGAAAAGTCGAAGTCTTTCTGCCCCGCGCCTGTCATGCGTTGCTGGTACTCACGAACAATCGGGCTGTTAGCCGTATAGGGAAACGGTACCACCTGCGAGATCACCACCCCCTGACCGGCGTCGCCCAACTCGTCCGCCAAGGCTTTGGAGCCCACAAAGCTGACGTTGAAAAACTGACCTCCATAGCCTTTGACTCGCGCCTGCTTGATGAAAGACGCCGACGATTTGTAGGCGCTGATCTGCACCACCGCTTCGGGTTCCGACTTGAGAATAAGCTCCAGCGACTTGGCAACATCCACACTGTTGCGCTCCACCGTGCCGGTAGCCACCGGCTTGAGCTGGCGCTTGGTCAAGGCCCGCACCACGCCCTCCAGACCCGCCTTGCCGTAGGCGTCGTTTTGATAGAACACCGCGATTTTCTTGATGCCCAATGTCGTGAGGTGCTGCACGATGCGTTCGGTCTCGTCAAAATAACTGGCCCGCACATGAAATACCTGCCGGTTAAAGGGTTCGCGCAAAGCCTGCGCGCCGGTGAACATGCCCACCAGCGGCACCTGCTCTTCAGTCAGGATCGGCAGCGCGGCCAGCCCGGTCGGGGTGCCAACGGACCCGGCCAGGGCAAACACTTTATCCTCGCGGATCAGTGCACGGGCGGCGGCGGCCGCTTTTTCGGGCTCATAGCCATCGTCCCGGGTCAGCAGTTTGATCGTGCGCCCATTAACGCCACCCTGCGCATTGACGGCATTGAAGTAAGCCTGCATGCCCAGCTGCATGCGTTGCCCCAACTGGGCGGCGGGCCCGCTGATGGCGGCAAACTGGCCAATCACAATCTCCGTGTCCGTCACACCGTTTTCGGCCAGCGCGAGCGAAGAGGCCAGGACCAGAGCCAAAGAAGCCAGCGGTTTAATGATGTTCATGGTGTTGCGTCAGTTGTCCAGTATTTCCAGAGCATAACGTTACCCGAGCGCTGGCAAACCATCGACGATGGTTTAAGCGGTCTCGGTCATCTGGCCGTCGATGTAATACCAGCGCCCGTCCTGCCGCACAAAGCGGCTGGTCTCATGCAGGCGCTGCGCCCGTCCGCCCTCACGGCAGCGCGCCACAAACTCAACCACGCCCGCATCGCCATCCGCCTGCGCATGGCGCACCTCCAGCCCCAGCCATTTGACGGGAGGTAACTCCAGCTCGCCCGGCATCGTGGACGGATGCCAGGTAGCCAGCAGGTAGTCGATGAGGCCCAGCACATAGGCGCTGTAGCGCGAACGCATCAGCGCCTCGGGCGTGGGGGCGTGCAAGCCTTCGGCCAGGCCCGTGTGCCACGGGCCGCAGCAGGCGGCGTAGGACTGGCCGCTTTCGCAAGGGCAAGGGGCATGAGCCGGGTGCAGGTTTTTCTTCATGCCGCCGATGGTAGGCCACCTGGGCTCGCCCGCTTCAGGGAAAAAATCAATAGCGTTGCGCGACGCCGTTTTCGATCCGCACGCGATCCCCCACCCGAATATCGGGGTTGCTGGTTTGCATCAACGTTTGGTAGGAGCCATCGTTCATGCGGATCGTAAATTTGTAGGCATCGTATTGCTGCTGGTTTCGCTTTTCCAGCGCGTTTCCGGCATAGGCACCACCGGCAGCGCCGAGAACGGTCGCGGCCGTGTTGCCATCGCCTGAACCCACCTGGTGGCCGAGGA
>Ga0209123_1000043_pt1 | contig 240573 bp, 211 predicted proteins | sample BarGraIncu00431A_FD_184500 | JGI IMG/M metagenome (GOLD analysis project Ga0209123, IMG submission 184500) | Arctic peat soil microbial communities from Barrow, Alaska, USA - Barrow Graham LP Incubations 004-31A (SPAdes) (version 2) | ecosystem: Environmental > Terrestrial > Soil > Wetlands >... | reverse complement strand
TGATTCTCGGTAGCGCCTTTCAAACCTGCGCCACCACTGCGATGATCACCCTGCTTTTGCTCGTGATGCTTGCTGCTTTTGCTACTCTTGTACTCTGTTCGTACAACGGGGGAAGCTTAACTTCCCCCGTTTAAATAATGGTCTAGCGCTGGATTTTTGCCTTCGGTGCGTCTTCAGTTGTTCTCGTACTCATCAGATTGCTTCCATTAAGGGTGCGCTGTTGAAAACCGATTTTCACCGTCTGCTTCTGAGCCTATCCGCTCAGCGGTCGCGCCTGAGAGATTAACTATAATGTTAAACATTCAATATTTGGTGCGCTTTCTTCCAAGCTGCGCAGCATCTATACGCAAATATTTTTCTGTTCATACCTATCATAGCTGCTCAAGCTCTGTTACATTCTTGACCATCGTCAATTTTCTACATCACTTTGCGTGAATTGTTGATCGAAGTCAATTTTCTGCTGCACCATGATCTTTACGTATCATCTGGGAAATAACAGCCATGGCTTTAATATCCAATCATCCTGAAAAAAACATCATTCGGGTCCAACTGACTCAAAATGCTGTACTGAAGGACCTGACATCCGAGCAGATGTCCGAGTTGGAGCCATACATGGTCATAGACGACCATCAGAAGGGCGACTGCCTGCTGCATCAGGGCGACCGCGAACTGGACGTTATTTTTGTGCTGGACGGGATTTTGAAGCGGGCAGTTGCGAATCAGAATGCCAAGGAAATGATCCTCCGCTTCACCAGCGAGCGCAATGTGGAGGCGACTTACGCCTCATGGAAGCTGAATAAAGCCGCACCGTTTAGCGTGATTGCCGTCACCAAGGCGCGCGTGGCCAAATTGCCCTTGCCGCAATGGGTGGCCTTTATTGAATCCCATCCGAGTATCAAGCAGACGTTTGAGCTTGAAGTGATGCGCATCATGAGTGGCATCATGGCGCATACCATCACCTTGCACTTGCTGGATGCCCCGGGGCGCGTGCATCGCTTCCTGCGCAAACATCCCGATCTGTTTGATCGCATGCCGAAGAAAGAGCTGGCGTCCTATCTCAACCTGTCCGCAGAAACCCTGAGCCGCTTGAAAAATCAGGGAAAAATCTGAGCTCGGCAACGACGCCCATGACCATTCTTGCCTCCTCATTGCCCCTGCCTAGCGGCGGGTCGATCCTGTTTTATTTCATTCTATCGCTATGAATATCGTCATTCTCGCTGCCGGCATGGGCAAACGCATGCAATCCGACTTGCCCAAAGTGCTGCATCCGCTGGCGGGCAAACCGCTGCTCGTCCATGTCCTCGACGCTGCGCGCACGCTGTCGCCATCAAGGCTGTGTGTGATCTACGGCCACGGCGGCGACCAAGTTCCGGCAACTTTCAAAGCGCCTGACTTGGCGTTTGCGCTGCAAGCGCCGCAACTCGGCACCGGCCATGCGGTAATGCAGGCTCTGCCACACTTGGATGAGCAGGCCCCGACACTGATTCTGTTTGGCGACGTGCCGCTGACCAGCGCGGCATCGATGCGGCGCCTGCTGGATGTGGCGGGGCAAGACAAACTGGCGATTCTGACCGTCAAGCTGGATCAGCCGACGGGCTATGGGCGGATTGTCCGCAAAGACGGGACCATCGTGCGCATCGTCGAGCAAAAGGATGCGAGCGAAGCCGAGCGCGCGATCCACGAAGTCAATACCGGCATCATGGTGGTGCCGACCGCGCGGCTGAAAGTGTGGTTGGCAGCGCTATCCAACCATAACGCACAGCAAGAATATTATCTGACCGACATCGTTGCCAAGGCGGTGGCTGAGGGTGTTCCCATCATTTCTGCGCAGCCGGATGCTGTCTGGGAAACGTTGGGCGTCAATAGTAAAGTGCAACTGGCCGAACTGGAGCGCATTTATCAGCGCAATGTGGCTCTCGCGCTGATGGAGCAGGGCGTGACGCTGGCCGATCCGGCGCGCATCGACGTGCGTGGTACGCTGACTTGCGGGCGCGATGTATTCATCGATGTCGGCTGCGTGTTCGAAGGTGAGGTCGCGCTGGGCGATGGCGTGTCAGTAGGTGCCCACTGTGTGATCAAGGACGCCAGCATCAAGGCGGGTGCGCTGATCCGGCCTTTTTGTCATATTGATGGTGCGATTGTTGGCGAAGCCTCGATCATCGGCCCTTACGCCCGTCTGCGCCCAGGTGCGAACTTGGGTGAGGATGTGCACATCGGCAACTTCGTCGAAATCAAAAACAGCCAGATCGCCGCGCATAGCAAGGCGAACCACCTGGCCTACGTGGGCGACTCAACGGTCGGCTCACGCGTTAACATCGGCGCTGGCGCGATCACCTGCAATTACGATGGCGCCAACAAGCACCAGACCATCATCGAAGACGACGTATTCATCGGCACCAATTGTGAACTGGTTGCGCCGGTGCGGGTGGGCAAAGGCGCCACGATCGGCGCTGGCACCACCCTGACCAGGGATGCGCCCGCCGGTTCATTGACCGTCACGCGCGCAAAAGCCATCACCAAAGAAGGCTGGCAACGTCCGGTTAAAGCGAAAAAATAAGCTTTAGCGCGGCCTAATGCCCGCATAAACCCCATCACGGGCGGGTGCGTGCTGGGATGCGTTATGTCAGTATACTCAGCGGTGTATGTTACCTTCCGCTAGTATTATATGGCTCTCCGCCATATTCGGTCATATACCCCCGCATTTATTTGTATTTTAGCCGAAAAAAGCCGGTTTTTCAGCCAATTATGCTGCTGGAAGGCCCCAAAAGCCCATTTTTGGTGCAACTAATAACGCGGCGCGTTATTAGTTGTCACAATCGGTTTCGCCGCTCCATTTGCTCTTTTCACGTTCCGCGCAGATTTTTGCTGCTATATTTCTGGCTTTCCCCACTCCCATGCCCAATATGTATAGCAGCTTTTATTTCCCCGACCGCATCAAATATGACTCGCCCGAGCGAGCCGGCCTCGCTTTTGAAAACGTGTATTTCAATAGCGCCGACGGCACGCTGCTGTCAGGCTGGTTCATTCCGGCCGAGGGTGTGGCCAGCGCCATGGAGGCAAAAGGCACCGTGATTCACATGCACGGCAACGCGCAAAACATGACGGCCCAGTGGCAGTTTGTCGAGTGGGTGCCGGAGCGCGGCTTTAACGTGTTGGTGTTCGATTACCGCGGTTATGGCCAATCCCGGGGCAAGCCGGAGCCCAAGGGTGTGTTCGAGGATGCAATCGCCGCGCTGGATTACCTGCGTGCCCGCACCGACATCGACACCAGCAAGTTATTCGTGTTCGGCCAGAGCTTGGGCGGGATGATCGCAATCGCCGCCGCAGGCGCGAGCCAGCAAGGCGTGCGCGCGGTGTTGGCCGAAGCGCCGTTCCACTCGTATTCGATGCTGGCGGACGACAGAACGCCGGGCGAGGGGCAGGTGGTAGACCCAGATTACTGCGCAACCACGTATGTCGCGAAGCTGTCGCCGATTCCGCTGCTGCTGATTCATGGCACCAACGACAAGGTGGTGCCGTACTCGCATTCCGAAATGCTGTTGGCCGAAGCGGGCGAACCCAAACAATTGGTGACGATAGCAAACGGCGAGCATGTTGATGCAATGACGGCGTGCCACGGGACGAAATATCAGGACATGATGCTGGATTTTTTCGAATCCGCCATGGAGAAATCCTGAATAGTCGGCTGTCTTTGGACACTGTACTGGTACGTTTTGCGCTTGCTTGGCACGCGTAAAAACCAGTATCATGCTGTGCTAATGCAGGCTGGATACATGAATTTAAGGAGTGGGATCAAATGCAGGAACCAAATCACTTGGACGGCGAGCCGATGTCGGATGAAATCGTACAACCACGCGTTTTTGTCAGAAAAATGGGCGGGGACTATACGGAAATTCTCGGTATTCAGTCATTTGAGAGAAATGACCACGGCAGTTCTGGTGGCGAAATTTCATTTGTCATGACAGGCGAGCAGGAAGACGCTGTAAAGAAAATTCTCCTAAGTCCCAAGGATAAGTTTGTTGATGTCAAAATGGAATTTTTAATTGACATGCTGATGGTGATGACCTTTTCCGGTTCGGTGGAAGAATTTTCCGGCAATGCCGTATGTTTTGCGGTATCAAGCCCCATCACTACCAACGTACTGGAAAGCCCGGAGAATCTGCACTAAATATCTATGTGCGAATGATTTGGTGGCCCATAATTTTTTCACTCAGTTAATTAACCCCGTCAAGTTCGGGGTTTTTCATTTGCAGGATGGGGATACAATCTCCTGCAAATGGGACTGCCGGTAGCAACAGGCATAAGCTCCATAACAATCCAAAAGGAACAAGATGACTGCCAAAGCATTGATCTACGGTCTCCAAGACCACCCTGCCACCGACGTTGCGGAACAGTTTCTGCGCAAGAAAGGCGTGACCGACATCGAAATGGCATACATTGACCTGCATGATGAGCTGCGCAAGGAAATGTGGGCGCGCACCGAACGCAGCAGGACCATTCCACAAATTTACATTGGCGATACGCACATCGGCACCCTCAGCGAGATGGTGGAGCTCGACCACGAAGGCGGACTCGATCCCCTGCTTAATGCTGGCTGACTTGCACTTTCCTCGAATGCCTATAAATTGGGCGGTCAGGATTTAATCGATAGTTTCTGAAAGCATTGATAGAGCAGAGGTAAGTCGAAAATTTAGAAAGTTAACCTAGGTCAATCAGATTATTGGCTACTTATAAAGCAAGTTGACCTTGGTCAATGAATTATTGAACTGGTTCACGGCATACTTGTTATTGACGTTGCACGACGTTTTATAAAACCAACCATAGCGAGGCAATATTTATGAGTAACGAACCAACAGCAGCAGTGGCAGATGACGTAGAACTGACTGACGGCTTTCACCTGCTTATCGATGCCCTGAAGATGAACGGCATTGACTCCATGTATGGCGTTGTCGGCATTCCAGTAACGAATCTTGCCCGCGCTTGGCAAGAAGACGGCCAGAAGTTCTTTAGCTTCCGCCATGAATACAATGCAGGCGTTGCTGCATCGATCGACGGCTACCTGACCAAAAAGCCAGGCGTTTGCCTGACTGTTTCCGCACCGGGCATGCTGAACGGCGTGGGTGCTTTGGCTAATGCGACCACCAACTGCTTCCCAATGATTCTGATTTCCGGCTCGTCCGAGCGCGAAATTGTCGACCTGCAACAGGGCGACTACGAAGAAATGGATCAGTTGGCTATCGCACGTCCACATTGCAAAGCTTCCTTCCGCGTTAACCGCATCGAAGACATCGGTGTTGCTATGGCACGTGCAGTACGCACTGCTGTTTCCGGCCGTCCTGGTGGCGTTTACCTGGATATCCCAGCACGCGTGTTCGCTCAAACCATGCCAGCCGAAGAAGGCGCAAAGACCCTGTTCGCGCCAGTCGATCCATGCCCAGCACAACTGCCTGGTCCTGACGCAGTCAAGCGCGCTGTTGACCTGATCAAGGGTGCAAAGAACCCACTGATCCTGCTCGGCAAAGGCGCTGCATACGCTCAATGTGACGCAGACATCAAAGCACTGATCGAAGAAACCGGTATCCCATTCACACCAATGTCGATGGCTAAAGGCTTGCTGCCTGACAATCATCCACTGAACGGTGCTGCTGCTCGTTCTTTCATTCTGCCAACGGCAGACGTGGTCATCCTAATCGGTGCACGTTTGAACTGGCTGCTGGCACACGGCAAGGGCCGCACCTGGGGTGGTCTGAAGAAATTCGTTCAGATCGACATCCAAGCCAATGAAATGGACAGCAATGTACCTATCGCAGCACCACTGGTTGGCGACATCCAGTCTTGCGTCAATGCACTGCGCGCTGGCCTCAAAGGCATGGCTAAGCCAAGCGTTGAGTGGACTGGCGGTATTGCAGAGCGCGTTGCTGCAAGCAAATCGAAACTGGCTCCAAAACTGGCTGCTCCTTCGGCACAAATGAACTACTCCAATTCACTCGGCGCAGTTCGTGACGTTCTGGCGAAATTCCCAGACATCACTCTGATTAACGAAGGCGCAAACGCCCTCGACAATACCCGTATGATCGTGGATCAGTATCTGCCACGTAAACGTGTTGACTCCGGTACCTGGGGCATCATGGGTCTGGGCGGCGGTGCGGTTATTGCAGCAGCAAACGTTACTGGCAAGCCAGTCGTTACTGTTCAAGGCGACAGCGCGTTTGGTTTCAGCGGTATGGAAATTGAAACAGCCGTTCGCTACAACATGCCAATCACCTTTATCGTCATGAACAACGGCGGTATCTACAAAGGCGGCGAAGTTAACACCGGCAGCGATCAGCCTTCATGCACCGTTTTTGTCGAAGGCATCCGCTACGACAAGTTCATGGAAGCAATGGGCGGCACGGGCTACAATGCAACGACTCCAGCAGAACTGGCAGCAGCACTGGAAGCAGCTATCAAGTCCGGCAAGCCAAGCATGATCAATGCGGTTATCGACCCACAAGCTGGTGTTGAGTCTGGCCGTATCCAAGGCTTGAACATCGTAAGTAAAGTAGGCAAGAAGAAGTAATTCTTCAAATCCGGGACTGGGCGTTCAAACGACCAGTCTCCGATAGCATTCGATGCCCCTTAGGCCATAAGCCCAAGGGGCATTTTTATTGGGCATTCGAAACAGCGTGCTTCAAGATGCTTGCGAACAGCGACATCAGCTGGATGTGCAACGAAATCGGCCACTCCATATACTCCATGCTGTATTTTGCATCCGTACCGTGTTATATGGTTCTCCGTTATATTCTGGCATATACTCCCGAATTATTTGGTGTTTTTGGCCAAAAAAAGCAGGTTTTTCAGCCAAATTTTGCTTGCGGATGGCTCAAAAACCCGTTTTTAGCCCAACTAATAACGCGTCGCGTTAATAGTCGATTTGGCAATGGTTTTCGATTTAAAACGCCATTCTGCCTCAGTCGCCGATGCGCGCAGAAACTGCGGGGCGCCCATGTGGGCTACGAGTTCCCACCCATCAAACACGGTATTTAATTAATATCAACTTCCAAACCTTTCTTCATTGCATTATTGCTATCCCCTGTGTAGTATCGACAGAGGACATCGAAGCATGTCTTTGCATCATCAGGACAGTAGTCTGTCATAGGCACCGCCTTTTTATCGCCCCATAAATAGCTGCATGCACGATCCAGACATTGCGTGCAGGCTTTGACAACAGGAAAAGGGAAAGAAAGATGATTACGAAAGCTAAAACAACAAAAACCGAGCCCAAGAAACTCCCGCTGTCGCCCGATATGCTGAAGAAAATGGACGCCTATATGCGCGCGGCCAACTACCTGTCTGTCGGCCAGATCTACCTGCTAGACAATCCGCTGCTCAAAAAGCCGTTGAAAATCGAGCACATCAAACCGCGTCTGCTGGGCCACTGGGGCACCGTACCGGGATTGAACTTCATCTACGTCCACTGCAACCGCGTGATCAAAGCACTGGATCTGGACATGATTTACATCACAGGCCCCGGTCATGGCGGCCCGGGATTGGTGGCGAATACTTATCTGGAAGGCACGTACAGCGAGTTTTACCCTAACATTTCGCAAGACGAACAAGGCTTGCAAAAGCTGTTCAAGCAGTTTTCCTTCCCTGGCGGCATCCCTAGCCACGTCGCAGCCGAAACCCCGGGTTCGATCCACGAAGGCGGCGAGCTCGGCTACTGCCTGTCGCATGCGTATGGCGCGGCATTCGATAACCCCGATTTGATCGTGACCTGCGTGGTCGGCGATGGCGAGGCAGAAACAGGCCCGCTGGCGACCAGCTGGCATTCGAACAAGTTTCTGAATCCGATCAGCGACGGCGCAGTGTTACCAATTCTGCACCTGAACGACGGCAAAATCGCCGGCCCCTGCATCTTGGCGCGCATCCCGCACGAAGAATTGGACTCACTATTCCGCGGTTATGGGCACAAGGTGTATTACGTTGAGGGCGATGATCTGCCCGGCATCCACCAGCGCATGGCGGCAACCATGGATACCGTGATCGCCGAAATCAAGCAAATCCAGAAAGCTGCGCGCACCAAAGGCTTCAAAGAACGCCCGCTGTGGCCGATGATCATCATGCGCACGCCCAAAGGCTGGACCGGACCGAAAGTGGTCGACGGCAAGAAGGTTGAAGGCACCTTCCGTGCGCACCAAGTGCCACTAGCGGAACTGACGAAGAACCCCAGCCATCTTAAAGCGCTTGAAGTTTGGATGAAGAGCTACAAGCACGAGGAATTGTTCGATAAGAGCGGCAAACTGTTACCTGAACTGGCAGAGCTTGCGCCAAAAGGCTTGCGCCGCATGGGTGCCAATCCGCATGCCAACGGCGGCATCTTGATGCGCGACCTGAAGATGCCGGATTTCCGCAATTACGCATTGAAATTTGACCAGCCGGGCACGGTCGATGGCGAGGCGACACGCGTACAAGGCAACTTCATCCGCGATGTGATGAAGGCGAACATGACTAACTTCCGCGTGTTCAGCCCGGACGAAACCAGCTCCAACCGCTGGAATGCGGTGTTTGAAGCCAGCAACCGCACCTGGCTGGAACCGATCTATCCATATGATGACCACCTCGCGCCGGATGGCCGCGTGATGGAAATGCTGAGCGAACACCAATGCCAGGGCTGGCTCGAAGGTTATTTGTTGACCGGGCGCCACGGCTTCTTCTCCTGCTATGAAGCCTTCATCCATATCGTCGACTCGATGTTCAACCAGCACGCAAAATGGCTTGAAACCTCACGCCGCATTCCATGGCGTCGCCAAATTCCGTCGCTTAACTACTTATTGTCGTCGCACGTCTGGCGTCAGGATCACAATGGGCTGAGCCACCAGAATCCGGGCTTCCTTGACCATGTGATGAACAAGAAGGCAACCATCACGCGCGTCTACCTGCCACCGGATGCTAACACGCTGCTGTCGGTCACCGACCACTGCCTGCGCAGCCGTCATTACATCAACGTCATCGTCGCCGGCAAGCAGCCTGCACCGCAATACCTGACGATTGACGAAGCGGTCAAGCACTGCACCGTTGGTGTTGGCATCTGGGACTGGGCCAGTAACGATCAAGGCGGCGAGCCGGATGTGGTGATGGCCTGCGCAGGCGACGTACCGACGCTAGAAACGTTGGCAGCAGTTGAGATCCTGCGCGAACAGTTGCCAGAACTCAAGGTTCGGGTGGTTAACGTGGTGGATTTAATGACACTGCAACCGCAGAGTGAGCATCCACATGGCCTGTCCGACAAGGACTTCGACATGATGTTCACCAAAGACAAGCCGATTGTGTTTGCCTTCCACGGCTATCCGTGGCTAATCCATCGCCTGACTTACCGCCGCAACAACCACCACAACCTGCATGTGCGCGGCTACAAGGAAGAAGGCACGACTACCACGCCATTCGACATGGTGGTGATGAATGATCTCGATCGTTTCCATCTGGTGATGGATGTGATCGACCGCTTGCCGCAACTGGGTTCAAGCGCGGCCTACCTGAAAAAATACCTGCGCGACAAGCTGCTGGATCATAAGGCGTACGTCGCCAAGCACGGCGACGACATGCCAGAGATCCGCGACTGGAAATGGGGACTAGGGAAGTCTGAAAAGAAAGGCAAATCGAAAAAGTAAACTGTATTTGAAGTTACAATAGCGAGCAGACCCGGTTTCTTTATCGGAACCGGGTCTTTTCGTTTTTAATCACCTACTAGAAAATACCTATGTGTGGCATCGTAGGCGCGATAGCGCAACGCAACATCACCCCCGTATTGATCGAAGGCCTTAAGCGGCTCGAATACCGTGGCTATGATTCCTGTGGCATCGCGTTGCAGGTCGATGGCGAATTGCAGCGCGCGCGCAGCACCTCGCGCGTCGCTGAGCTGGAAAAACAAATCAGTGAAACGCATCAGTCCGGCCTGCTCGGTATTGCACATACACGCTGGGCGACGCACGGCGCGCCAACATCGCACAACGCCCATCCGCATTTCTCGCGTGGCCGCATCGCATTGGTACACAACGGCATTATCGAAAACCACGATGAACTGCGCGCTGAATTGACCGCGCTTGGTTTCATTTTTGAAAGCCAGACGGATACTGAAGTGATCGCACACCTGATTGAACATCTCTATCAGGGCGATCTGCTGGCAGCAGTGCAGCATGCCTTAAAACGGTTGACCGGCGCTTATGCGCTTGCGGTGATCTGCCGCGATGAACCCACGCGCCTGATCGGCGCACGCCAAGGTTCGCCATTGATTGTTGGCATCGGCGAGGGTGAAAACTTTCTTGCCTCCGATGCCATGGCACTAGCCGGCACCACCGATCAAATCATCTACCTGGAAGAAGGTGATGTGGTTGACCTGTCTCTGCAGGAATTCCATATCACTAATGCCGACGGCCATCTGGTGCCGCGTGAAGTTCGCACTGTCATGGCTTATACCGCTGCCGCCGAGCTGGGTCCGTACCGGCATTACATGCAAAAGGAAATTTTCGAGCAGCCGCGCGCGATCGCCGATACGCTTGAAGGCGTGGAAGGTATTACGCCGAAGCTGTTTGGCGAACACGCTGACAGCATTTTCCAGAAAATAGACTCGGTGCTCATCCTCGCTTGCGGCACCAGTTATTACGCCGGATTGACCGCAAAATATTGGCTCGAATCGATCGCCCGCATACCGGTTAGCGTCGAAATTGCCAGCGAATACCGCTATCGCGACAGCGTACCCAATCCGAACACACTCATCGTCACGATCTCGCAAAGCGGTGAAACTGCCGACACCCTTGCGGCGCTCAAACATGCGCGCGAGCAAGGCATGGTACATACGCTGACCATCTGCAATGTCGCAACCAGCGCGATGGTGCGCGAATGCGCATTGGCGTATATCACCCGCGCCGGGGTCGAAGTCGGCGTTGCCTCCACCAAAGCGTTCACCACACAACTTGCAGCACTATTCTTGCTGACTTTGACGCTGGCAAAAGTCAAAGGCAAGCTGTCTGCCGAACAGGAAGTCGCATATCTGCGTGAAATGCGCCATCTACCGGTCGCAATTTCTGCTGCTCTCGCGCTGGAGCCGCAAATCATCGCCTGGGCCGAAGCTTTTTCGCGCAAGGAAAATGCATTGTTTCTGGGGCGTGGCGTGCATTACCCGATTGCGCTTGAGGGTGCGTTAAAACTCAAGGAAATTTCTTACATCCACGCTGAAGCGTATCCGGCGGGCGAACTGAAACACGGCCCGCTGGCGCTGGTGACCGAAGAAATGCCGGTCGTGACAATTGCACCGAACGACGATTTGCTGGAAAAACTCAAGTCCAATATGCAGGAAGTGCGCGCGCGCGGCGGTCAGTTGTATGTGTTCGCCGATGCTGATTCGCGCATGATGCCTAGCGAGGGCGTGCACGTGATCCGCCTGCCCGAGCACTATGGCGATCTCTCTCCCATCCTGCACGTCGTACCACTCCAGCTGCTTGCCTATCACACAGCACTGGTGCGCGGCACCGATGTCGACAAGCCGCGTAATCTGGCCAAGTCAGTGACGGTAGAGTAGCCTGCGCCATCGTATAATCAACCATACAAATTCAACTTTTCAGGTTCATCTTGTCCGACGCAGCCAACAATAACAACACGCCCATTTTGCCTGTCGCCGCTGACATGGAAGCAGTCAACCAGATCATCCGACTGCAGTTAAAATCTGATGTTGCGCTGGTCAGCCAGATTGCGGAATACATCATCGGTTCGGGCGGCAAACGCATTCGTCCTTCGCTGGTTCTGCTATTCGCCAAAGTCTTTGGCTATCAGGGAAGTCACCACCATACGCTCGCGGCAGTGGTTGAGTTTATTCATACGGCGACGCTGTTGCATGATGATGTGGTGGATGAGTCTGCACTACGGCGCGGACAGCTAACCGCGAATGCACTGTTCGGCAATGCGGCGTCAGTGCTGGTCGGCGATTTCATTTACACTCGGTCTTTCCAGATGATGGTGGCGGTCGATGACCTGCGCGTGATGCAAATCCTGGCAGAAGCAACCAACGTCATCGCTGAAGGCGAGGTGTTGCAACTGATGAATATGCGCGACCCGGACGTGACCGAAGCACGCTATCTGCAAGTGATCCACTCTAAAACTGCCAAATTGTTCGAGGCAGCAGCGCGCCTTGGCGCTCTCATTGCATCAGCGTCTGAATCAGACATTGAAGCCGCCGCAGAATATGGCAGGTCGCTCGGCTCGGCGTTTCAATTGATCGACGATGTACTCGACTACACCGGCAATATCGCCGACATAGGCAAAAATCTCGGCGATGATCTGCGCGAAGGCAAAATGACCTTGCCCTTGATTTATTTGATGCAGCACGGTTCGGACGCACAACAAAAATTGGTGCGAAATTGCATAAAAAATGGCAAAGAAAGCGACTTCCCCTCCATTCTGGAAGCGATTTCTTCCTCAGGGGGGCTGGAATACACACATCAAGCGGCAGAAAGCGCCGCGCAATCAGCTGCCGCGGCGATTTCCTCTCTGCCTAACAGCCAGTTCAAGCAAACTTTGCTGGATTTATGCACATTCTCTGTGGCCCGAAATCATTGATACGCCAAGCGCACAAATTTCGATGCTAAACTCGGTTTATGCTTGGTAAACGAACCATCCGAAATTCCCTTGCGCTGCTACCGAGGATAATCCTTGGTTCAGCTTTGCTGTTTGCGCTCTCAGGATGCATCGTTGTCTCGGTGGCAGATGCCGCCGTTACGGTGGTGGCAACCGGCGTAAAAGTCACCGCTAAAGGCGTTGGCGCTGTGGCAGATGCGGTGACGCCCAGCAGTGACAAAGCCAAGAAAGATTGATGATGAACGACCCCGCCAACAAACTGGTAATCGGCATCGCATCGCGTGCGCTGTTCGACCTGACTGAAAGCCATGAGGTCTTTGAGCAGCAGGGCGTTGAAGCCTACTGTCGCTACCAGATAGAACATGAAGACAGTCCGCTTGCACCGGGCGTCGCGTTCCGGTTGGCGCACAAACTGCTGGCGCTCAACCAGCTCGATAGTGACCATCCCAGGGTTGAAGTAATACTGCTGTCGCGTAATAGCTCTGACACCGGCTTGCGCATATTTAACTCGATCCGGCACCACCAGCTGGGCATCACGCGTGCGGTTTTTACCAGCGGCGAAAGTCCGTTTCGTTATGTACCCGCGTTTGGGGTCCATCTTTTCCTGTCAGCCAATCCGGACGATGTGCGTCTGGCGCTGGAATCCGGCTATGCCGCTGCGACCATCCTGCCGTCGCATGTTGGCAGCAATGAAACCGACCAATTGCGAATTGCTTTCGACGGTGATGCGGTGCTGTTTTCAGATGAAGCTGAACGCGTTTTCAAGGAAAATGGACTCAAGGCATTTTCCGACAGCGAGCAGCAATCGGCGCACCAGCCATTGCGCGGCGGGCCCTTCAAGAATTTTCTCTCCATGCTGCACCGCATCCAGTCGGAATATCCGGCTGATGCCGCGCCCATCCGTACTGCGCTGGTCACTGCTCGCGGTGCGCCTGCGCATGAACGCGTGATTCGCACCTTGCGCGACTGGAATATTCGTATCGACGAATCGGTGTTTCTGGCCGGGATGGACAAGGGCCCATTTCTGCAAGCATTTGGCGCTGATATCTTCTTTGATGACCAGAGCAAGCATTGCGAATCGGCGCGGCTGCATGTCGCTACCGGCCATGTGCCGCATGGGGTGGCGAATGATTAAGTAAGCTGCAGGCTAATCTCTGCAGAGCCGATATTTTTTGCTTATCTTTCTTGCGTCCAATATCCAGCCTGCGCATAAATCGACTTGAGCTGGTCGATGAACAGGCGGGTCTTCAGCGGCAAATATTTTTGCTGCGGGTAAACGGCCATGATGTCGTAGTTTGACAGTGCATATTCATCTAGCACCGTCACCAGTTCACCTGATGCCAGCTGCGACTCAATCTCCCACGTTGAGCGCCATGCCAGTCCCAAGCCTTCCAGACACCATCGATGCAGCAATTCGCCATCGTTGCAGTCAAGCTTGCCGCTGGGCCTGACAATGACCGTTTTGTCGTTATTCTTGAAGTACCAGCCGCGTTGCTGTCCACCTTGCATATTAAAGGTCAGGCAATTGTGCTTCATCAAGTCATTCAGCGTACGGGGGGTGCCGTTGCGCTCGAAATATTCCGGCGTACCGCAAACGACGCGATGATTCGAGTGGAGTTTGACCGCGACCATGCTCGGGTCGATATTGCCGCCGATACGTATGCTCATGTCGTAGCCTTCGCGAACCATGTCCACCACCTGGTCGCTAAGATTGAATGAAATCCGCACTTCAGGATTGGCAGCGATAAAATCAGGCGCATAGGGCGCGACGTGTTTGCGGCCGAAAGCGGCAGGGGCGGTGACGATCAAGTGCCCGGTTGCTTTGTCATGGCCCTCGGTGATAATTTTTTCAGCACGGTCAAGATCGGTTAAGAGTTTTTTGCTGTGCTCCAGAAAAACCGTCCCTTGCTCGGTCAGGGTCAAATGGCGTGTGGTGCGATGCATCAGCTTGGTGCCCAGGCGTTTTTCGAGCGCATCAATGCGTCGGCCCAGCATCACGGGGGTAATGCCCCATTCCAATGCGGCACGCGCCAAACTGCCTTTTTCAACCACAGCCACAAAGGCTTCCATTTGCTTTAATTTGTCCATGGCGGTGCATTCCTTACAAAAAGTATCGAATCAAGCGATATTTTAGTATCTTATCAAACAAAATTTAATCTATATAATGGATAGTCTAAAATCCACTAATGTTTCAATCAGGAGGTGTATCGTGGCGAGAATGACTGCAGCCGAAGCGGCTGTCTATGTAATGGAAAAAGAAGGCGTAACCCAATTGTTCGGTGTTCCGGGTGCCGGCATCAATCCTTTTTATGCAGCGCTGAAAAAACGCGGTAGCATGAAGCATATCCTTGCGCGTCATGGCGAAGGCATTTCGCACATGGCCGAAGGTTACACCCGTGCCAAGGCAGGCAATATCGGCGTGGGCATCTGTACGTCCGGCCCTGCTGCGACCGACATGATTACCGGTCTGTATTCCGCTCAAGCGGACTCGACCCCAATTCTGGTTGTGACCGGCCAAGCGCCGCGTGCACGCTTGTTCAAAGAAGATTTTCAGGCTGTTGATATTGAAAAAATCGCTGCGCCTGTAACCAAATGGGCTGTCACCGTGCGCGAACCAGCGCTGGTGCCACGCGTATTCCAGCAAGCATTCCATTTGATGCGCTCCGGCCGTCAGGGCCCTGTGCTGATCGATCTGCCGTTCGACGTTCAAACCACAGAGATTGAATTCGACCCAGATACCTATACCCCGCTGGAAGTTTACAAGCCAAAAGCAAGCCGCGCACAGATCGAAAAAGCGATCGCCATGCTGAACGCTGCGGAAAAACCGCTGATCGTTTCTGGTGGCGGCGTGATCATTGCCGACGCATCGAAGCAACTGGTTGAATTTGCCGAAATCCTCGGCGTACCAGTAATCCCGACGCTGATGGGCTGGGGTTCAATTCCGGACGACCACAACTTGATGGCCGGCATGGTTGGTCTGCAAACCAGCCACCGCTATGGTAATGCCAACATGCTGGCATCCGATTTCGTACTCGGTATCGGCAATCGCTGGGCTAACCGCCACACCGGTACGCTCGAGGTGTACACGAAGGATCGCAAATTCGTTCACGTTGATATTGAACCGACCCAGATCGGCCGCGTATTTGGCCCGGATTACGGCATCGTATCCGATGCGGAATATGCATTGAACCTGTTCATCGAAGTGGCGAAGGAAATGAAAGCCGCTGGTAAACTGAAGGATCGCTCCGCATGGGTTGCTGAATGTAATCAACGTAAACGCACAATGTTGCGCAAGACCGATTACGACAACGTTCCGGTCAAGCCACAGCGCGTTTATCAGGAAATGAACAAGTACTTCGGCAAAGATACACGTTATGTAACCGCTATCGGCCTGTCGCAAATTGGCGCCGCACAGCACCTGCAAGTTTATCAGCCACGTAACTGGATTAACTGCGGTCAAGCTGGCCCTCTGGGCTGGACCATCTCCGCAGCATTGGGTGTACGTGCAGCTGATCCTGTTGGCGATATCGTTGCGATTTCCGGTGACTTTGACTTCCAGTTCATGATTGAAGAATTGGCTGTTGGTGCACAATTCAAGCTGCCATACCTGCATGTCGTGGTGAACAACTCCTACCTTGGCCTGATTCGCCAAGGCCAGTTGGGTTTCAACGATCTGGACTACTGTGTTCAGCTGTCTTTCGACAATATCAATGCGCCTGAAGTCAATGGCTACGGCATTGACTTTGTCACTGTGGTTGAAGGTCTGGGTTGCAAAGCAATCCGCGTAACCAAGCCGGAAGACATCATCCCTGCATTCGAGCAGGCTCGCAAGCTGATGAAGGAATTCAGCGTGCCAGTTATGGTTGAAGTCATTCTCGAGCGTGTCACCAACATCCCGATGGGTGGTGACATTGACAAAATCAACGAGTTTGGCGGCGCTGTAGACATCGTAGAAAAATAATTTCAATCCTAAATCGCCTGTGGCACAAGTTTGTGCCACAGGCTTTATTTGATATGCAAATCCACAAATAGTATAGGGAGATAACCATGCCAAAACTGGCTGCCAATCTGAGCATGTTGTTCAATGAAGTGCCATTTATGGACCGCTTCGACGCTGCCGCACAAGCGGGCTTCAAGGGCGTTGAGTTCCTTTTTCCATACGCATTCGACCTCAATCAGATGGTCGATAAGCTTAAGTCAAACAATCTGGAACTGGTACTGCACAACCTGCCAGCAGGCAATTGGGAAGGTGGCGAGCGCGGTATTACTTGCCTCCCGGATCGCGTAGGCGAGTTTCAGGACGGCGTCGGCAAGGGCATTGAGGCAGCAAAAAAACTGGGCGTAAAACAGTTGAATGCACTGGCAGGCAAAGCACCTGAAGGCGTTTCTGCTGACAAGATGCGCGCAACCTTCGTATCGAACTTGAAGTTTGCAGCTGACAAGCTGAAAGCCGAAGGCATCCGTCTGATCACCGAGCCAATCAATACTTTTGATATCCCTGGTTTTTACCTGAACCGCACGCAGCAAGCGATCGATATCATCAAAGAAACTGGTTCCGACAACCTGTTTCTGCAACATGACATCTATCACATGCAGCGCATGGAAGGTGAACTCGCCAACACAATCAAGGCTAATCTGCCAATGATCAAGCATATGCAGCTGGCAGATAATCCAGGCCGCTTTGAGCCAGGAACCGGCGAAATCAATTACAAGTTCCTGTTTAATTTCATCGACGAGTTGGGCTATGATGGCTGGATCGGCTGTGAGTACAAGCCGAAAACGACAACGGTCGAGGGCTTGGGCTGGATGGCCGCTCACGGCGTATAATTCGCAGCATTAAACATATAATAATCAGTAATTTAGTGGAGAAGAACATGGCAAAAGTAGGTTTTATCGGTCTGGGCATCATGGGCGCGCCAATGGCAGCGAATCTGCAAGCCGGTGGTCATCAACTGTTTGTGAATGACCGCAAAGATGCACCAGCTGCACTGACAGCCGGTGGCGCAACAGTGTGTGCAACGGCTGCCGAGGTGGCAAAGCAAGCTGACATCATCGTTATCATGGTGCCAGATACCCCGCACGTTGAAGCTGTGCTGTTTGGCGAAAACGGTGTTGCCAGCGGCATCACCAAAGGCAAGATCGTAGTCGACATGAGCTCGATCTCTCCGATTGCCACTAAGGAATTTGCAGCGAAAATCAATGCATTGGGTTGCGAATACCTGGATGCGCCAGTGTCTGGCGGCGAAGTTGGTGCCAAAGCGGCTACCTTGACCATCATGATTGGTGGTTCCGAAGCAGCTTTCAACACTGTTAAACCACTGTTTGAACTGATGGGCAAGAACATCACACTGGTAGGCGGCAACGGCGACGGTCAAACCACCAAAGTAGCCAACCAGATCATTGTTGCACTGAATATTCAAGCGGTTGCTGAAGCGCTGTTGTTCGCATCCAAGGCTGGCGCTGATCCAGCTAAGGTACGTCAAGCGTTGATGGGCGGTTTTGCCAATTCGCGCATTCTGGAAGTGCACGGTGAACGTATGGTAAAGCGTACGTTCAACCCAGGCTTCCGCATCGAACTGCACCAGAAGGATCTGAATCTGGCATTGCAAGGTGCCAAATCGATGGGCATATCGCTGCCGAACACCGCCGCCACACAAGAGCTGATGAACTGCTGTGCTGCAAACGGACTCTCCGGCATGGATCACTCCGCACTGTGCCGTGCGATTGAGATCATGTCCAATCACGAGATTGCCAAGGCGTAAAGTATTATCATGACCAGATGGCGCTGGCACAATGTTAAAGTGTCATCGTATGTGTCATACTTCTGGTGTATTATTTCGGCCATCAAATGGCTTGATGCATTACCTTTGCCGGTATCGCGCCAAGCAATTTGGTGGCCGTCTCCATCACGGGAATTATCTGCATGTCTCACATTGACAATCCTCGACAATTTCTGATCGACCTCTATTCGAGTGCAGTTTCAGCAGTAAGTGCTGAGAAGTGCTTGCCGCAGTTTCTGCCTAAACCCACACCTGGCGGGCGCACGCTTGTCATTGGTGCCGGCAAAGGCGCTGCTGCCATGGCAAAAACAGTCGAAGATCATTGGCAAGGCCCAATTTCCGGTTTGGTCGTGACGCGTTATGGTCATGGCGCCGATTGTAAACAGATCGAAGTGGTTGAAGCCGCACATCCGGTGCCGGATGAGGCTGGACGCGCAGCGGCCGGTCGCATCATGCAGATGGTGCAGGGCTTAACCGACAAGGATCTGGTGCTATGCCTGATTTCCGGCGGCGGCTCATCTTTGCTGGCGCTACCGGCAGACGGCATCACGCTGGAGCAAAAACAGGCGATGAACCGTGCTTTGCTGCGTAGTGGTGCGACCATTTTCGAAATGAATTGCGTGCGCAAGCACCTGTCTGCGATCAAGGGTGGGCGTCTTGGCCTTGCTTGCTCGCCAGCACGGGTAGTGACGCTGTTAATCTCAGACATCCCGGGCGACGATCCTGGCATTATTGCCAGTGGCCCAACGCTGCCTGATCCGAGCACCTGCGCCGACTCGCTCGCTATTTTGAAAAAATACAGCATCGAGATACCGGACAATATCCGCCAGCACCTCGAATCAGGTGCCGGTGAAACACCTAAACCAGGCGACCCACGCTTTGCAGGACATAGCCATCACGTGATCGCGACTGCTCAGGAGTCGCTGGAAGCTGCTGCCAAAGTGGCACGCAATGCTGGGGTGACGGCGCATATTTTATCTGATGGGATTGAAGGGGAGGCGCGCGACATTGGTCTGATGCATGCGGCATTGGCGCGACAAGTAGCGCAGCGCGGCCAGCCTTTTCACGCTCCCTGTGTGTTGATTTCCGGCGGTGAAACCACCGTCACCGTACGCGGCAAGGGCCGCGGCGGACGCAATGCCGAATTTCTGCTAAGCTTTTCGGTTGCGATGGGCGCTCTTCCAAATGTTCATGCAATTGCCTGCGATACTGATGGCATTGACGGTTCCGAAGATAACGCCGGTGCTGTATATGGCCCCGATTCGGTGGCGCGCGCTGAAACACTCGGTTTGCGTGCCCCTGCCATGCTCGACAATAATGATGGGTATGGCTTTTTCAGCGCGCTTGGCGATTTGGTGGTCAGCGGTCCGACCCGCACCAACGTCAATGATTTCCGCGCTATTTTGATACTTTAATTTTAGAAAATATATTATGCGACGTCTTCGTAAAGCAAAAATTGTAGCTACTCTCGGGCCATCCAGTTCCACCAAGGAACAAATTCGTGAGCTGTTTAATGCGGGAGTTGATGTATTCCGCTTTAACTTTAGCCACGGTACGCACGAAGATCATCGCATTCGTCACGAAACCGTGCGCGAAGTTGAACGTGAAGTCGGCCGACCAATCGCCATTCTTGCAGATATGCAAGGTCCTAAACTGCGCGTCGGCAAATTTGCGAATGACAAAATTATGCTGGTAGCTGGTGCCAAGTTTACGCTTGACCGCGACCCGACAGACGGCGACGAAAATCGTGTTTGCCTGCCGCACCCTGAATTGTTTGACGTCATCGCTGCCGGCCAAAGCCTGTCGCTGGACGACGGCAAACTGCGCCTGAAAGTGCTCAATAGCGACGGTCACAGCATTAACACTGAAGTTGTTACCGGTGGCTTCCTATCTAACCGAAAAGGCGTTAACGTTCCTGATGTTATCCTGCCGATTCCAGTGCTCACGGAAAAAGACCACCGTGACCTAGAATTTGCATTGTCGCTCGGCGTCGACTGGGTGGCACTATCGTTTGTACAGCAACCTGAAGATTTGGACGAAGCACGCACAATTATCAACGGCCGTGCCGGTCTGATGACCAAGCTCGAAAAGCCAGCTGCGCTTGATCGTCTGGAAGAAATTGTGATCGCATCCGACTCAGTGATGGTCGCTCGTGGCGATCTCGGCGTGGAACTGCCTCCTGAGCGTGTTCCTGGTATTCAAAAGCGCATCCTGCGTTTCTGCCGTCAGCATGGCAAGCCAAGCATCATTGCTACTCAGATGCTGGAGTCCATGATCAATTCGCCGACACCGACTCGCGCTGAAGCGTCCGACGTTGCCAGCGCAATTTATGAAGGTGCTGATGCAGTCATGCTGTCGGCTGAATCAGCCAGCGGCGCTTATCCTGTGCAGGCCGTCACGATGATGGATCGTATCATCAATGAAGTTGAGCGCGACCCGATCTACCACAAGATGATCAGCGCCCAGCACGAAGTGACCCAGTCAACTCAGGGTGATGCTATTTGTGCAGCGCTGCGACGCGTTTCACAAAGCATCGGCGCAGTTGCCAGCGTGACTTACACAGCATCCGGCCATACCAGCCTACGTGCTGCACGCGAACGGCCGATGTCACCTATCCTCAGCATTACGCCGAATCTTGACACTGCACGCCGCCTGGCGCTGGCTTGGGGCGTACATTCGGCTGTGATTGACCATGATGTCGCGGATGTCGAAGAAATGGTGAAAGCTGCCAGCCAAACCGCAGTGGCAGAAGGGTTTGCCCAAAAAGGTGACTTGCTCGTGATTGCTGCTGGAATGCCATTCGGCAAACCAGGCTCGACCAACCTGCTGCGTATTGCTGAAGTCGAATAAGAAGCAATTCAGGCGGGCGCTGTTCGAGTTATGAACGGCGCCCTGTCTAAATTTCTACTCCAGAACCTTACTCTTGCGGTTCTCAGAGTCTACCAGCGCTTTCGCTTGGACAAACGCTGTTTCTCTGCTGCTTGACTTGTGGCGCACATCAAAGAAGGTCGCCATCACGCCGCTGGCAATGATGATCAGCATACCCAGCCAGCCTAGCCAGCCTAGCTCATCATCCCAAATCAGAATACCCCAGATACTCGAAAACACGATGCCTGTGTATTGCAGGTTTGCGCTGACTAGCGTTTTGCCAAGGTGATACGCGCGCGTCATCGCAATTTGTCCGGCTGCTGCCGCCACACCGATAGCGATGAGCAGAGCAAAACCCTCGGCGTCATGTGCGTGCCATATCACACCGTCGCTGCCCGGAACAAGCGCGCCAATAACGCAAGCCAGCGCACCCCCAATTGTGCCGGTTACGCAGAAATAAAATACCACGCGGTCTTCAGGCTCGCCCATTTGTCCCAGGTGCCGTACTTGCAGATACGCCAATGATGCGAGCATGCCCGAAATCAAGCCTATTAAACCCCATAGGAATTGTTCAGCGTGGATCGCCGGGCGCAACAATAGTGCCACACCGATAAAGCTGGCCAGTACCGCCGCTACCAAGCGCCCATCAAACTGCATCTGTCCTCGCCACCAGCCGAGGCCAAACAATATCACTGCGATCCAGATGGGAGACATGTAGTTCAGCGTCATTGCTGTGGCGAGCGGCAATTTTGCCATTGAGAAAAACCACAGACCAAACGCGGTGGCGCCGACTACACCGCGCCATAAGTGCGCGTAAGGAAATTGGGTTCTAAAGCTGCGAGCACGAATCAGCATGAGCACAGCAATCACCGTCGCACCGATCAGGCTGCGGTACATCACGATTTCGACTGTGGAATAGGTGCCGGATACAAACTTTACACACACCCCCATCAAGGAGAACATGAACGTGGCGAAAAGCATCCAGAGAGATTGCATGCAGGGTTTTGATCAAGCCATTTAAGGAGGAGGGTGCGTAGGCAGTCGAATTTCGGGAAAGGTTCTGCTGCACGCGCCGGTAGCATGCAGCGTCAAATAAATTTTAAAAGTCGAGAAAGACGTCACACTAAAATCGCAGCTGAAATTCAGCCTGATTATTTGGCTGACGGCGCCGACTTACGTTCCTTGATAATTTTTCCGACCAGCTCATCCATCACCTGCAGAGTAGCAGCATGCAAGCCTGCCTCCGTTTTTTGCACACCAGGGCGATTGCCTGCATGAGATGCCGAGGTGATGAAGCGGCCATCGATTGCGATAGTCGGCACACTGTCTATCTTGTAATCCGTTTGCTGCTGGATGGCATTTTTTGCCTTTGACTGTATCCCAAACGAGTCATAAAGATCTTTAAATTTTTCCTTGTCCACGCCAAGACGACCCACGAACTCGAGTATCTCAGATTCAGCGCTCAAAGAGAGGCGTTCATCCTGTACTGCAACAAACGCCTTTTCATGCACTGCGTCAAGTTTGCCCATCGCTTCGAGCGCAAAATACATACGCTGCTGAGGCATCATGTTTTCGCGAAACGCGACTGGAACACGTTTGAACACAACCCGGTCGGCATTCTTTTTAGCCCAGTCGCTTAAGCTCGGGTCAAACGCCTTGCAGTGCGAGCAGAAATAGGCAAAAAATTCAATGACTTCAACTTTATTGCCAGCCTCTGCTGGTTGCGGTGCTGCCAGCGTCACATATTCAGCCGAACTTTGCTGGCTGGAGGCGGATTGACTGCTTGACGGCTTATCCGCCGAAGGAGAACAGGCAGAAAGCGCCAGCAAAGCCAGCAACAATGAGGCGAAATGACGATAGATAGGGCGCATGATTTTTGAAGAAATTATTTGGGTATCCGAGCGACAGAAACGTCAATGCCGCTATCCGTCAATTTTCCACGAACTCGGCTCATCGTATCAATATGTGCGAACGGACCGAGGCGAACTCGATAGAGTGGCGCACCTTGGGACGTGACCTCTGAAATTCGTGCTTCAAAACCCATCAGCGCTAGCTTGGCACGAGCGTCTTCGGCATCGGAGGCGTCGCGATAAGCGCCAGCTTGCAGATAGTAAGTCCACTTGTCATCGGCTTTGTCATCTCTTTTTGTCGCGTCAGGCTTGTCAGCTTTTGTGGCGTGATCGGCAGCTGCTTTGTCGTTTATAGGCGCTTTCTCATCTTTCTTGCCGTCTGGCTTGACATCTTTATTGGTGTCATCCTTGCCATTTTTTTTCGCTTTCGTATCATCCTTCATGTCAGCAGGTTTCGGCGCATCCTCTTTGGTAAACGACTTGGCAGCTTCTTTGGCAGCATCCTTGTTGCCATACAGTGGTTTATTTGGATCCGCAGCTTGTGACGCCGTCGGCTCAGACAGCTTCTCCAATTTACCCTGCTTGTTGCTGAATGGTAATGAAGATTTTGTGACGACCATCGCGACTGCGAGCGCAATCCCCAGGCCAACAATCAGCCCAAAAATGAAGCCCAGCAGCGTGCCGCCATTTTGTTTGTGATGATTATCCATGTTCTCCGCTCACATCCTGTCAGGTGCTGAGACGCCGAGTAGCGCCAGCCCGTTACGCAAAACCTGCCTTGTTGCACACATTAACGCCAAACGTGCCATTTTGGTAGGCACATCATCCACTAAAACTCGTTCGGCGTTGTAATAAGCATGCAATTCTCCGGCTAGTTCACGCAGGTAAAACGCTACTTGATGTGGCCCGAGCTCATCTAGTGCATGCGCAAGCGCTTCCGGGTATTCCGCTAGTTTGGCCAGTAGTGCAAATTCCTTTGGCAAGCACAGTGGCGACAAATCTACGGTGTCGAGCATCGAATCATCACCACCCCACTGCGCCAGCACTGAACAAATGCGCGCATGCGCGTACTGGATGTAATACACAGGATTTTCTTCGGAACGCTCCATGGCCAGATCGACATCAAAGATGAATTCGGTGTCTGCCTTGCGGGAAATTAAAAAGAAGCGCACAGCGTCACGCCCTCTGACCGTATCGCCGCCACCCGACCACTCGACCAGATCACGCACCGTCACATAAGATCCGGCACGTTTGGATATTTTCACCTCGCTACCATTCTTCATCACGGTAACCATCTTGTGCAGTACATAATCCGGATATGCCGGAGGAATGTTCATGCCACTAGCTTGTAGCCCTGCGCGTACGCGCGCAATCGTGCCGTGATGGTCGCTACCCTGAATATTGATGACCTTGCCAAAGCCGCGCTGCCATTTACTAATGTGATAGGCAACGTCCGGCACGAAATAGGTATAGGTGCCGTCCGATTTTTTCATGACGCGATTTTTATCGTCGCCGTAATCAGTGGTGCGCAACCAAAGTGCGCCATCTTCCTCGTAAGTCTTGCCCGCGCTAGTCAGCGCATTGACTGTCGCATCGACTTTGCCGTCAAGATATAGCGATGACTCAAGGTAATAATTATCAAAGCGGATACCGAAGGTCTGCAAATCGATATCCTGCTCGTGCCGCAAATATGTCACGGCAAATTCGCGGATAGCCTCGATATCCTCAACGTCGCCGCTTGCTGTTACGGGTTTGCAGTTCCTGGCTTCCAGCGTCTCTTTTGCGAGATAGTCAGCGGCAATGTCGGAAATGTAATCGCCGTTATAGGCGTTCTCAGGCCATAGCGCATCACCGGGTTTCCAGCCTCGGGCACGCGCCTGCACCGAATGGGCGAGATTGTTGATCTGGACGCCGGCATCGTTATAATAAAACTCGCGGGTAACATCGTAGCCTTGCGATTCCAGCAGTGCCGCCAGCGCATCGCCAAGCGCACCCTGCCGCCCATGACCGACATGCAGCGGACCGGTCGGATTGGCAGAAACAAATTCAACCATGACTTTTTTGCCCGTACCAGCATCACTTTTGCCGTAATCTTCTGCCTTGCGCAATACTGCGCGAATGACACCTTGCTTCGTCACCGCCGACAAACGCAGGTTGATAAAACCAGGCCCGGCAATTTCAGCCGCCTCGATCAAATCGCTTCCGGTTGGATTGGCGAGGAGTGAGGTCACGATGGTTTGTGCTAGTTCACGCGGATTTTTTTTCAGAGATTTTGCGATTTGCATCGCAATGTTGCACGCGATGTCGCCATGCGTAGGGTCGCGCGGTCTTTCAAGGGAAACGACCGGAGACAAATCGGTTCCTGACAGAATCGGACGCAAAGCCTCTTCAATGAGGCCGGCGATCTGCTGTTTTTGTTGTGCAAGCATGGGGGCTGGGTTTTCTGCGCAAATTCAATAATAGAACTGCATTATACTGTTTCGTGCAGTATCCGCACCGCTTGCAGCTTGGGCGCGGACATAAAAAAAGCCTCTCCCGCAAGCAGGAGAGGCTTTCATGCATAGTGCTGATTTACGGTGTTTTGGGCTTGCCGCGACCATGACCGAAGCGGTGGTGCTGACCAATTTCAGCATCGAAAATTTTCTGCTGTGCCGACGTCAGTACTGCGTAGAATTTCTTCAACTCTACCAGGCGGACCGTCATGCGTGCTTCACGGTCTTTCATTACGCCGAGCATTTTTTCCATGCGCTCTGGTGAAGATAATTTCAGCATTTCATCGCGATTCATCCGCGCAGGAAGGGCAGTGGGTACTGCTCCGGCAATAAATGCTTTCCACGCGACTTCCTGCTCAGCGTTCAACTTCAGTTTTTCATGCAGTGCCGCATGGTACTGATTCATTCTCAGTTGTATGCGTTCGACTTGCTTGGCGCTGCCCTGACCGTCAGCCCAACCCATACCGTGGCCGCGATCGCCCATTGGTCCGCACATGCTTACGTCAGCAGCAATGGCAGAAGCGCCTAGCCCCAATGCGAGCAAGCCAGTAAATAAACGTTTGTGAAATGCTTTCATGTTAATCCCTTTCGTTTGTTCATCCAGGCTGCGCAACGCAGCCCGTACGAAAGAAGTATAGGTAGTAAATGTGTCAGGCGTGTAGTGATTGTGTAACAGCGTGTATCTAAGGCCCAATGCAAAGGGGCAGACTTGCGCCTGCCCCCGAGATCAATCACTTAAAGCTTGATTATTCGTAACGATTGGTGAGGTGACCCACGCCATCAATCACGACTTCCACGGTGCTGCCTTGCTTCATTGAGCCAACGCCCACTGAAGTGCCGCAAGAAATGATATCGCCTGGCTCAAGCGTCATGTCGTGTGACAGCATGCTAACCAGTTTGTACGGCTGGAAAACCATGTCGCTGACAGGGTAATTTTGACGTTCGGCACCGTTCAGGATGGTTTTGATGACCAATTTGCTTGGGTCGATGCCGGAAACAATACCAGGGCCGAATGAACCGAAGGTGTCGAAACCTTTGGCACGCGTCCATTGTGCAAAGGTCGGATCTTTCTGGATGATTTCGCCAGCAGTAACGTCGTTGCTGCAAGTGTAGCCAAAAATGTAATTGGCGGCATCAGCTTCAGACACTTCCTTGCAACGCTTGCCAATAACAATTCCCAATTCGCCTTCATACACAACTTTGCCGTCGTATGAATTTGGTTTCTTGATGGTTTCACCTTCTGCGATGAATGAAGTGCCAGCCTTCAGCAGAAACAGTGGCTCGGTTGGAAGCGCAACGCCCAGTTTAGCGGCCAGCGAGTGGAAATTGTTCCACAGCAGGATCATTTTGCTTGGGGTGCATGGCGTAAGCAGCTTTACTTGCGAACGGCTCACCGTTTCGCTGGTAGGTGTTGGGTTGTCAAACATGTCGCCGCTGTATACGGTGATTGTGTCGTCATCCAATGTACCAAAAGCTTTTTTGCCTGCTTGTTCAAAACGTACCCATGTATTCATGCATTTCTCCAATCGTTAGAAGGCGCTGATTGCGCCGGTTTTCGAATCCTTTGTGTGGACATAGGCATCGGCAGAGCTTGATTCGCCCGTTTGGCAGCCGACTGCGCTACAGCAACGTAGTGTAGCGCAAACAGCATTAGCTGGGGTGTCAACTGACAAGCGAAAAAAGCGTCCTGACCGAAGCTTGCAGATGCAAGGCGCAGCGCGCTCAGGCAAATTTATTCAGCATTTCTGCCAGATGCTTGACGCGTTCGGCGGCTTCCTGGGGGTTCGCAGCTCCCGTGGTATGGGTTAGCATTGAACTTGTCAGTAGCGTCACAAAAGCGCGATCCATCGCCTTGCGCGCCGCCGCCATTTGCTGGGCCACGCCATCGCAATCGGCAGGGACGGCAGCATTTGCGATTAGTTTTTGTACCCCGCGCAACTGCCCTTCGACACGGGCCAGACGATGTAGTAAATCACGCTTCTGGTCAGCGTTTAAGGCTGTGCCTTGCACGACTTTGAGAGGGGAATCAGCAGCCATATGGAGCCTCCTGGTAAATTTCAGAAAATACTATACGGGGTATGGTAGCACTTTTTTGAGTCGATGCTGCTGATTCAAGTCTTTGTGGCATAGCGACGATACGAGCGAGAGGCTGCCATAAAATGGCATACCCCATGTGTCGCTCACATCTGTGCAATCATCACATCGCCAAATGCGGAAGTGGAAACTTCAGTTGCACCATCCATCAAACGGGAAAAATCGTTGGTCACTTGCTTGGTCATAATCGCTTTTTGCATCGCATCGATGACAATGTCAGCGGCTTCAGACCATCCCATGTGACGCAGCATCATTTCGGCAGAGAGGATGACCGAACCTGGGTTCACGACATTTTTGCCAGCCAGAGTCGGCGCTGTGCCGTGGGTTGCCTCAAAAATTGCGATGGAATCCGACATGTTCGCACCCGGGGCGATGCCGATGCCGCCAACTTGCGCTGCCAGCGCGTCGGAAATATAATCGCCATTCAGATTCAGTGTTGCGATGACGCTGAACTCTTCTGGACGCAGCAGGATTTCTTGCAGAAAGGCGTCGGCGATCACGTCTTTGACGATGATTTCTTTGCCGGTTTTGGGGTTCTTCAGCTTGCACCATGGGCCTTTGCCGATCACTTCGGCACCGAATTCCTTTTGCGCCAGCGCATAACCCCAGTCGCGGAAGCCGCCTTCGGTGAACTTCATGATATTGCCTTTGTGCACCAGCGTCACCGACGATTTATCATTGTCGATGGCATACTGAATCGCCTTGCGCACCAGACGTTCCGAGCCTTCTGCGGAAACTGGCTTGATGCCGATGCTGGACGTTTGCGGGAAGCGGATCTGGTTGACGCCCATCTCCTTTTGCAGGAATTCGATCAGCTTCTTCGCGCCTTCGGAACCTTCTGCCCATTCAATGCCGGCGTAAATGTCTTCTGTGTTCTCGCGGAAAATGACCATGTCGGTCTTTTCGGGATTGCGCAACGGCGAGGGTACGCCTTGGAAATAGCGCACCGGGCGCAGGCAGACATACAGGTCGAGTTTCTGGCGCATCGCGACGTTCAGTGAGCGCATGCCGCCGCTAATGGGTGTCGTCAGCGGTCCTTTGATCGACACGACAAATTCCTTCATTGCCTGCATCGACTCTTCCGGCAGCCAGACATCGGCGCCATAAACCTTGGTTGATTTTTCGCCGGCAAATATTTCCATCCACGCGATCTTGCGCTGGTCGCCGTAAGCTTTCGCAACGGCGGCATTGATCACCTTCAACATCACTGGCGTCACGTCGGCACCGATGCCATCACCTTCGATGAAAGGAATGATCGGATGATTCGGTACGTTCAATGAAAAATCAGCGTTAACGGTAATTTTTTCGCCGATCGCCGGCACTTTGATATGTTGGTACATAATTTAACTAGCTCCGAAAAATTTCGTCAGAGAGGATGAAATAGGGAAAAAAGCGAATTTAGACGACTGCGCCGTCAGTATCGCTTGCCTCTTTGGCTGGCTTAACCAGATCTTCGCGCCGGATGCCGAGCCACATTGCAATCGCAGCAGCGACAAACACGGATGAATAGATGCCGAACAGAATGCCGATGGTGAGTGCAACTGCAAAATAGTGCAGTGTCGGGCCGCCAAAAAACAGCATCGACAACACCATCAACTGCGTGCAGCCATGGGTGATGATGGTGCGCGAAATCGTGCTGGTAATCGCGTGGTCGAGGACTTCGGGAACAGACGCCTTGCGCAGCTTGCGGAAGTTCTCACGTACCCGATCAAAAATAATGACCGATTCATTCACGGAATAGCCGAGTACCGCGAGCACGGCTGCCAGCACCGACAGTGAAAATTCCCACTGGAAAAAGGCAAAGAACCCAAGAATAATGATCACATCGTGCAAGTTCGCAATGATCGCTGCAACCGCATATTTCCATTCAAACCGGAAGGCCAGATAGATCATGACGCCAAGCACCACCATACCCAGTGCCATCAGGCCGTCGTGCGTCAATTCGTCACCTACTTGCGGTCCGACAAATTCAACCCGTTGCAACTTGGCATCGGCATCTTTCGCTTTCAGCGCCGTCATCACCTTGTCGCTTTGCTGCGCAGAGCTCAAGCCCTTTTGCACCGGCATCTGGATCAGCGCATCCTGTGCGCGGCCAAAGCTTTGCACCTGCGTATCGACAAATCCCAATTCTTCAATGGTCTTGCGTACGCCCTGGATGTCTACCGATTTGCTGTAAGTTACCTCCATGACAGTGCCGCCGGTGAATTCTACCGACAGGTTCAGTCCCTTATGCCACAGGAAAAAAACGGCAGCCACAAAGGTCAGCGCGGAAACCAGGTTAAAAACCAAGGCGTGGCGCATGAAGGGAATGTCTTTTTTAATGCGAAAGAATTCCATGTTAAATCCCGTTAAATATTTGCAAAATTAAAATAATGACTGTTCTGGAGGAGGCTAGCTGAAACTGTTATTCGCCCGGCTTCCAGATTTGGCCGATCGACACTGACGCCAGATTTTTCTTCCGGCCATACCAGAGGTTGACCACGCCGCGCGACACGAATACGGCTGAGAACATCGAGGTCAGGATGCCCAGCACGTGAACTACGGCAAAACCACGCACGGCGCCTGAACCAAATATCAACAGCGCAAGACCGACAATCAGTGTGGTGACGTTGGAGTCAAGAATCGTTGCCCACGCATGCGCAAATCCGTTCGCAATCGCAGTTTGCGGCGCATTCCCGGCGCGCAATTCTTCACGCACGCGCTCGTTGATCAGCACGTTAGAGTCAATCGCCATACCCAGCGCCAGCGCAATTGCCGCAATACCAGGCAGCGTCAATGTTGCCTGCATCAGCGACAGCAGCGCGATCAGTAGCAGCACATTCACGGACAATGCCAGCACGCTGAAGAAGCCGAACATCATGTAATAAAACAACATGAACAAGGCAATCGCGGCAAAACCGTAGAGCGTCGAATTGAAACCCTTCGAGATATTGTCTGCGCCGAGTTGTGGGCCGATGGTGCGTTCTTCGATAATTTCCATCGGTGCCGCCAAAGAGCCGGCGCGCAGCAGCAACGCGAGGTCGCTGGCAGACTCCGCATTACCCATGCCGGTGATCTGGAAACGGGCACCAAGTTCATCACGAATGGTCGCAACCGTCAGCACTTCGCCCCGGCCTTTTTCAAACAGTACAATCGCCATGCCCTTGCCGATCTTGTCGCGCGTTGCCTGACGCATCTTGCGTCCGCCGTCGCCGTTCAGATCGATACTGACCGATGGTTGCTGGTTCTGGTCAAAACTCGCCGATGCATTCGAGATGTAATCGCCGGTAAGGATGGGTTCCTTGTACAGCACTACTGGCGCATTTTTACCGGTCTTGAACAGTTCAGAACCAAATGGCACGGCAGCAGTCAGTTCATTGCCGCGCGTCAATGATTCATCGACCATGCGCACTTCCAGCGTAGCGGTGCGACCAATGATGTCCTTCGCACGCGATACGTCTTGTACGCCAGGCAACTGCACCACGATCCGGTCAGCACCTTGTTGTTGGATGATAGGCTCGGCCACACCCAGCTCATTCACGCGCTTGGACAGAGTTGCAATATTCTGCTTGACGCCATCGTTACTGGTTTGTTGCAGCGCTTCCGGCTTCAACGTCATCACCAGTTTGAAGTTTGCGCCATCGGGCACATCCGTCAACAAGGTATCTTGCTGTTGTGATGCCAGTGCATCTTTTGCCTTGGCGCGCGTTTCGGCGTCAGTAAAACGGATCTCGATCGTATCGCCCGCGCGCGTCAGTCCAGCGTGGCGAATATTCTTGTCGCGCAACTGGCCGCGCGTTGCGGTCAGCATCCCTTGCAGGCGCTTGTTCAAGACTGCCTTGATGTCAACTTGCATCAAGAAGTGCACGCCGCCGCGCAAGTCGAGGCCAAGGTACATCGGCAAGGCATTGATGTCTTGCAGCCATTTTGGCGTATTCGACAACAAGTTAAATGCCAGCACGTAGGTCGGGTCGGCCGGATCGGTATTCAATTCCTTTTCCAGCAAAGACTTGGCCTTAAACTGGGTATCGGTATCAGCGAAACGCGCGCGCACGGTGCCGTGGGTGCCACTCATCTCAAAAAAGATGCCGTCCGCCTTGATATTTTCTTTTTGCAGCGCTTGCTCAACCTGAGCCACCAGCCTGGAATCCACTTTAAACGTAGATTTTGCACTGCTGATCTGTACCGCGGGCGACTCGCCAAAAAAATTCGGAGCGGTGTAAATCGCGCCAAACAGCAGCGCAATCACGATGATGATGTATTTCCAGACTGGATAGCGATTCATGATGTTTCAGCGTTGGGGATTTAGGCGCAGCAAGAAGGGGGCGGAGGAGGAAGCTGGTCAGTGGTATCCATTGTGCCTGACGGCAGCAAAGTAGTTACTGCAGATTTTTGCACCAGGATGACAACATTGCTCGCCACTTCCAGATGCACCACGTTGTTGTCGAGACTGACGATTTTCCCCAGGATGCCGCCAGCCGTGACGACTTCACTGCCTTCGCCCAGGGCTCCAAGCATGTCAACCTGTTCTTTGCGGCGCTTTTGTTGTGGGCGTATCACCATGAAATACATCAGCGCGAGCATCAAAATAATCGGCCAGTACTCCATCAAATTTATATTACCCATATTTTCTCCCAGCGCCAGTGGCGTAATTGCATCAAAAATGAAGTGGCATCAGCCCGCTCATTTGCGTTAAATAACTTGGTATTCTAGCACTCAGGGCAAAATTTGCCCGAATTTTGGCGTCAAATCCCGCGCGTGCGGTCTGCGTGAAACTGTGCAACAAAGCTCGCAAAGCGGCTTGCCTCGATCGCGTCCCGCATTTCACGCATCAATTGCAGGTAGTAATACAGGTTGTGAATTGTGTTCAGCCGCCCACCCAGCATTTCGCCAGTACGGTCCAGATGGTGCAGGTAAGCGCGTGAAAAGTTGCGACATGCATAACAGCCACAAGTTTCGTCCAGCGGCAGCTGGTCGTCGCGATAACGGGCGTTGCGGAGCCGGATATCGCCAAAGCGCGTAAACAGCCAGCCGTTGCGTGCATTGCGGGTCGGCATCACACAATCAAACATGTCGATGCCGTTGGCAACACCCGCCACCAGATCTTCCGGTGTGCCGACGCCCATCAGGTAATGCGGTTTGCCCGCAGGCAGACGCGGCCCGATATGCGACAGGATGCGCCGCATTTCTTCTTTCGGCTCGCCGACCGACAGGCCGCCGATCGCGATGCCGTGAAAGCCGATTTTTTCCAGGCCCGCCAGCGATTCGTCGCGCAAGTCCTCGAACATGCCGCCCTGCACGATGCCGAACAAGGCATTCGGGTTTTCTTCGCGATTGAATTCGTCCAGCGAGCGCTGGGCCCAGCGCAGCGAAAGCTGCATCGACGTGGCCGCTTCGTCGGTCGTAGCCGGGCGATTATCGATCAGGTAAGGCGTACATTCGTCGAACTGCATCACAATGTCGGAATTCAGTGCACGCTGGATCTGCATTGACACTTCCGGCGACAGGAACAGTTTGTCGCCGTTGATCGGCGACGCAAACTTCACACCCTCTTCGGTGATCTTGCGCATCGCACCGAGCGAAAATACCTGAAATCCGCCGGAGTCTGTCAAAATCGGCTTGTCCCAGCCCATAAAGCGGTGCAACCCGCCGAATTTCGCCATCACATCGACACCCGGGCGCAGCCACAGATGGAAGGTGTTGCCGAGGATGATTTGCGCGTCGATCTCGTTGAGTTCGAGCGGCGACATCGCTTTGACCGAGCCATAAGTGCCGACCGGCATGAATACCGGTGTTTCGACTATGCCGTGGGTCAGTTTCAGGCGGCCGCGGCGAGCGTGGCCGTCGGTCTTGATGAGTTCAAAATCAAGCATGATTGGTTCTTGTTAGCAGCATCGCGTCACCATAACTGAAAAAACGGTAGCTTTGGGTAATTGCGTGTAAATAGGCGCGTCGAATTGTATCGAAACCGGCAAATGCCGACACCAGCATCAGGAGTGTCGATTTTGGCAGGTGGAAGTTCGTAATCAAGCGAGTGACCGTATTAAATTGGTGGCCGGGGGTGATAAACAACATCGTATCGGCGCCGCCTGCATGTAGCGTACCGCTTTGCGACGCCGACTCCAGCGCACGCAGACTGGTGGTGCCGACAGCGACCACATCATGTCCGGCGGCTTGCGTGCTGCGCACTGCGTCAACCGTCGTTTGTGGAATCGTGTACCACTCGCTGTGCATTTTGTGTTCAGCCAGGTTTTCGGTGCGCACCGGCTGGAAGGTGCCAGCGCCGACATGCAGGGTCACACTGGCAAATTGCACACCTTTATCGCGCAGCTTTTGCAGCAAGGTCTCATCAAAATGCAGTCCGGCCGTCGGGGCGGCCACTGCGCCCGGTTCTTTTGCATACACCGTCTGGTAGCGCGTTTCATCGAAGGTGTCGGCAGCGCGTTCAATGTACGGTGGCAGCGGCAGACGGCCATGCGCATCAATCAGCTCCAGCGCATTGGTCGGGAAAGTCAGCGTATAAAACTCGCCGACGCGTTCGCCGACGGTGACATCAAACGCATCGGCCAGCCGAATCGTGCTGCCGGGTTGCGGCGATTTGGACGCTCTGACTTGCGCCAGCACAGTACGGTCGTCTAGCACACGCTCGACCAGTACTTCGACCTTTCCGCCCGTATCTTTGGCGCCGAAAAAGCGCGCCTTCAGCACACGGGTGTCGTTGAACACCAGCAAGTCGCCTGCCGAGAGTTGCTCAACAATATCGGTAAAGCTGCGATCGGTCAGCCGGTCGTGATCGACGTGCAGCAGGCGCGACGCGCTGCGCTCGGGCAGCGGCGCTTGCGCGATTAGCTCGGGCGGCAAGTCAAAATTGAAATCGGATAATGAATACATGGTGTCAGCAAGAACCTGCAGGAATGCTGCAGCGAAGCCGGCTATTTTACGCTGTTGGCATCGTCTGGTCACTGATTCGGCAGCGCCCGTACAGCCGCGTCATTTCAGCCAGATAATCAGCGTGCCATGACGTCACTTGCTGCCATTGAAAACGCCATTCCCACGAACCCGTGCCCAGACCAGGCCGATTCATCCGATGTGCAGCGTCGAGGCCCAACACATCCTGCATCGGCGCAATCGAGAATGCCGCGACCGATGCCGACGCCACACGGATCAAATCCCAGTGAATCCAGTCACCGTTGACACTCAGGTAACGCCGCGCGTAATCGCGCTCTTGATCAGTCAGCGACAACCACCAGCCGCGCGTCGTTTCATTGTCGTGCGTGCCGGTATAAACGACTGTGTTGGCATCGTAGTTATGCGGCAAATAGGTATTATCCGGGTCAAAATCGAATGCAAATTGCAGGATGCGCATGCCGGGCAAGCCGAGCGTCTGGCGCAAGGCATTTACTTCGGGCGTAATCACACCGAGATCTTCGGCGATGATGCGGAGGTCCCCCAGCTTGGCGCGCATCGCTTCGAACAGCGCAGCCTTCGGCCCCGGGCGCCAGCATCCGCTGATGGCTGTTTTGGCGTCGGCCGGAACTTCCCAGTACGACTCGAAACCACGAAAATGATCGATCCGCACTAGGTCATAGCAAGCCATCATGTGTTGCATGCGCTTGGTCCACCAGTGGTAAGCGTCTGATGCATGTCGTGCCCAGCGATACAGCGGATTGCCCCATAGTTGTCCGGTTGGGCTGAACTTGTCGGGCGGAACGCCGGATACGACTGCGGGTCGGCCTGTCGCGTCGAGCTCAAACAGTTCCGGGTGCGCCCACACGTCGGCGCTTTGCAGCGCGACAAAAATCGGAAGGTCGCCGATGATCTTAATGCCGCGTGTGTTGGCGTACGCTTTGAGCCGCGCCCATTGGCTGAAAAAACACCATTGGCAAAATTTCCAGAAATCCAGTTCGTCGACATACTCATGCGCGGCCGCTGTCAGTGCATCCGGATCACGCCGCGCCAGCTTGGCCGGCCAATCCTGCCACGCGACATGTGCGCCGCCCTGCGCATGTTGCAGTGCCATGAACAGCGCGTAATCGTCGAGCCAGTCATGCGCTTGGGTGCAAAATGCATCGAAGGAGTCGAAATCGTCCTCGTTCCCATCCGCAAAAAAAGATTTCGCGGCCTGGTGTAAGCGCGCCATGCGAAACGGGATCATCGCCGCATAATTGACGCGCTCAGTGTCAAAGCTAAATTCGGTCGCCAGATCGGCATCGGCCAGCCAGCCAGCGTCGCGCAGTTGCGTCAAGTCGATCAGCAGCACGTTGCCGGCAAACGCGGATGGACTCATGTAGGGTGAATTGCCGAGCCCGGTGTCGCCTAGCGGCAGCACTTGCCACAGCGATTGCTGGGCGCGCGCCAGCCAGTCGACAAAATGGTAAGCGGCGGCGCCAAGGTCGCCGCAGCCATATGGGCCGGGCAGCGACGTCGGGTGGAGCAAAATGCCGCTACGGCGTGGCAGAGTCATGCTGGACGTTTGTTGGTGGCGATAAGGCAGCTTACTGACTACTGCCGGCAAAAGCAATCGGCCTGCATAGGGTTCGGCTGAAATCCATATACTGCGCCGGGTAATATACCTCCCGCTCGCGATATATGGCTATTGGGCTGATTTGTGCATATACCCCCGCTAAAAATGTGATTTTGACGAAAAAATATGCGATTTTTTGAGCTTGCAGCGACCAAAATGGCGGGGAATGCCCGATTTTTGTGACAACTAATAACGCGCCGCGTTATTAGTCCGGAAAGTGCGGGAATCATTAAAAAAGCGCTACCATTCTGGTATGCCCGCCCCGAAAGCCAAAACTGCCGCCAGCAAACTCGCCCGACTTGGGCTGCATACCGACATCGATCTGGCGTTGCATCTGCCGCTGCGCTACGAGGATGAGACGCAGATCGTCACGATCCGCGACGCCAGTTTTCACGGCGGCGATGCGGCGCAAGTTGAGGGGCTGATCACAGCGAGTGACATACAGTACCGGCCACGGCGCCAGCTAGTGGTCACGATCGCTGATGAGACCGGCCAACTGGTGTTGCGGTTTATGAATTTTTACGGCAGCCAAACCAAACAACTGGCAATCGGCAATCGTGTGCGCGCGCGTGGCGACGTGCGACATGGTTTTTTCGGTGCTGAAATCGTCCATCCGGCCTACAAGGTGGTGAATGAAGACGCCCCTTTGCCGACTTCATTGACGCCAGTTTATCCCTCCGGTGAAGGGCTGTCGCAGGCCTACCTGCGCGGTGCCATCACCTCTGCGCTCAAGCGCATTGACATGAGCGACACGCTGCCGCCCAACATCCTGGCGCGCCTGAAGTTGTCGGCGTTCGAACCCACGGTGCAACTGTTGCATAACCCGCCGCCCGATGTGAGCGAACACGCGCTGGCGGATCGCTCGCATCCAGCGTGGGTGCGGATGAAATTCGACGAGCTGCTGGCGCAACAACTGTCGATGAAACGCGCACAGGCGGCACGCCGCACGCAGAGCGCCACACCGATGCCAGCTGTCGGCCAGCTGTCAACGACATTTTTGAAGAATCTGCCGTTTGCGCTGACTGGCGAGCAGCAACGGGTACTGGCCGAGATCAACGCGTGTTTATCCGAGGCCTTTCCCATGCAGCGTCTGTTACAAGGCGATGTCGGCAGCGGCAAAACGGTGGTTGCTGCACTCGCGGCGGCACAGGCGATCGACAATGGCTTCCAGGTCGCGCTGATGGCGCCAACCGAGATTCTGGCTGACCAGCATTTCCGCAAAATTGCTGCATGGATGGAACCGCTCGGCATCACCGTCGCGTGGCTGACCGGCAGCTTGAAAAAGAAGGAAAAAACGGTTTCGATGGAACTGATCGCATCGGGCCAAGCGCAACTGGTGATAGGCACACATGCGCTGATCCAGGAGGCGGTGCAATTTGCGCGACTCGGTCTGGTGATCGTGGACGAGCAGCATCGCTTTGGTGTGGGGCAGCGGTTCTTACTTCAAAATAAAGGTTTGCCGCAGGGTGAGCAATCCACCCCCATCCCTACCTTCCCCCTGACAGGGGGAAGGAGTGAGGCTGTGCCGCACCAGTTGATGATGAGCGCTACGCCGATTCCGCGCACGCTGGCGATGACGTATTACGCCGATCTTGACGTGTCGGTGATCGGTGCGTTGCCGCCGGGGCGCACACCGGTCCTCACGCGCATCATAGACCAGCAGCGCCGCGATGAAGTGATCACGCGGGTGCATGCGGCTGCGCTCGAAGGGCGCCAAATATATTGGGTCTGCCCACTGATCGAAGAGTCGGAAGCCTTGCAATTGCAGACGGCGACCGACACGCATGCGATGTTGACCGAAGCGCTGCCCGACATGAAAATCGGTCTGGTGCATGGTCGTCTGAGGCCAGCTGAAAAGCAGCAAGTTATGGATGAGTTTACACGCGGCGAGATCAATCTGCTGGTGGCGACCACCGTCATTGTTTCCCCAGAAGATCAAAAATACCCGTTAGGTTGTCACTAAGGTTATATAGATTTTGATCGCGATTCACGTTTTCAAGTGCACATTATGCTTAAAGCATACAATCGTCGCAAGGGTTAGAAATATTTCATAATGACAATGATAGGGGATTTTGTGTTGTATTTTGTTATAGCGCTGCACGCCCGCCTTGTTGAGGTGTTGGCGCGCTCATCAAACTGAGTGCATTTCTATGATTTTTAACTTACTGGCATAACAGAATTTTCATATTGAATAGTTGCAACCCTAGTTACCTAAAAGGCAAAGTTGAGCTTGCCGGCGATTTTGATACGCCTATGCGGCTAGATAGTGATCAAGGACCCGCTAGCGAGAAGAAGTGGGTTTGTGAGGTTGTCGACGCCGGCGATGGAAGCGGCAATCTTATGTTCACATTTCCACCTGCTATGCTAGAGATTATGCGTTGGCGTGAAGGCACTGAACTCAATTTTGATATCCTGCCAGGTAATCGGTTGAAGGTTTGGAATAGCAAGTATGAAGCGGACGATGGCCAGCTCATTTAGGCCGATTTCGACCAGAACTGTCATAAAGCAAAATTCACGCTGCCCAAAGGCAGGCGCTAAAAAGCGCTCTTTGTTGTGAATGCGGATGGGCAGTTATATGGTGGCAGTTTTGATGCGTAATTGTATGTAGTGTGCGATTGAACTATTTAAAAATTATATTTGTATCGTAATCAACGAATCATTGTCTTATCTTTCTAAATGAAGCTTGGCAAACTTGAAAAAGCTGGAATTGATGAACCTTGGAAGATTCCCTTGTATCTTCCATCTAGTTACATTGATTGCACACACGTTTTCGACCGCTTTGACCAATTCCCCATGGTTCTTCACGAGGTCATCGTAGTTGGAAGGTATAAAGGCGACCTTCGTACTCAGTTTAGGCCGAGCAGATTTGGTGGAAAGAGTAGCCCAATGAGTACCGGATCGCTTGTTGATGATCACGGGCATCAGCTCAAGTTTTCTTTTTTTGGCCGTGCAAAGCCGTTCGAAACGCTGCTTGACTCGCACGCTGACAAAGTTTTTCTAAGGGGAGTGCTGAACTTTACCGGAGGCCAATTTTTTCTGAACTCACCATCAATCATTTCACCTGATTTGATGGGTAAGATAATTCCAGTCTACCCTGGCGTACCAAGGGTTATTTCTGTCGATATGATTCGGCGATTAATCTGTGAAAAGCTTGAGTCGACTATTCCGTTGGCGGCAGAGCAAATTCGTTCTGAGCTTAATCATGTGATTCAGGGGCGAAGATTGCGTGAGATCCTTCAGGCGCCATCCTGGACTTTGGATGACGTGCTAAGGAAAGTGCATTGGCCTCAGTCTCTTGAGGAGGGGATGACGGCTCAGCACGTGATCGAGCGAATTGCTGCGGTTATTTCGGTATTGGAGTTAAGGCGCACATCCACTCCAGTTGTTACAACTAGGCCACCCATTAAATACGACGATTGGGAAAAGCTGTTGTCGCCTATACCCTTCAAATTAACCTCTGAGCAGCGAGCAGGCATAGAACACCTTGTTGATTGTTTAGCACAACCGAATACTTCTACTACCCTTATTAATGGGGATGTAGGAATGGGTAAATCTATAATTTATCAGGTGGCGATTGCATTAGTAGCCAAAGCCGGTAGTCGCGCAGCTGTGTTGCTTCCAAATGAACGTTTGGCCTTGCAGGCACATGAAGAAATTGCAAAATTGTGGCCAGAGCTGGAACCAACTTTGGTAAATAAAAGGACCAAGGAGGATTTGACCAAAAAATCAATTTTGGTTGGGACAACGGCGCTACTTTTTAGAGAGATAGGGAACATCGATGTTTGTGTCACTGACGAACAGCACAGATTTAGTGTTGAACAGCGCACAGCCCTAGCTAATGACAAGACGCACTTGATTGAAATGAGTGCAACGCCAATTCCACGCACTCAAGCCATACTAACTTACGGATCAATGAATGTTATTCGTCTTACGCAACGTCACTCTGCCCAAGATATTCATACGGAAATTGCGACGCGTGAGCAAGTTTGGGAGATGGTCGAGCATGTAAAAAATATGGTTTTAGAAGGCGACCGCTTGCTCATCGTGTGTCCACGAAAAGAGCAAAAGGATGCTTTGGATGAGGACGACATTCCACTACCTTCAGTTCATGAAGTAGCTGAGAAGTGGGAAGGCATCTTCCCAGGGTTAATTAGAGTTGTTCACAGCGATACGCCAGAAGAGGAAGCCAAGCAGGCGTTAGACGATATCAAATCAGGGAAAGCGAAGGTCGTGGTGGCTACGACTGTTTTGGAGTGCGGTTTGACTATCGAAGGACTTCGGGCTCTGATTGTTGTGCATGCCGAGCGGTTTGGTGTCGCGCAACTTCATCAACTCAGAGGAAGATTGAGTCGGCACGGAGGTTATGGTATTTGTTACCTGTTTTTGCCGAGACAGATATCAGAGCGTTCGCTTTCAAGACTACAGGCCGTGGTCTCAACGAATGACGGCTACAAGCTTTCGGAAATGGATATGAACCTCCGTGGCTTTGGAGATTTGTCAGTAGCCGGGGCAAGACAGCACGGCAGCGCCACGGGAATGTTCTTCAATAAGGATGTTTCTGTTGCTCTGTTGCAAGAGATGTTGGATCTTGTTCCAGTTTGAGTAGTTACGAGAGCATGCACAGAATATGTGTCACTGATCTCTTGAAGTTTTCCAGATATTGTTGGCGCCTTTCTTCTTCAATTCCATACCTCATCCAATGAATGGGACGTTACGTAAGCAGCACTGCAAAAGTTGGCATCGGGCTTACACGAACGTCGAATTCAATTGTCCGAGGCAGACTCAGTAAAACGACTTTATTCGAAACCAAACTCTTTTGGTAAAAGTGGTAAGCCAGCGAGGGATTGGCAATGTTACCAAGGGCCACACCCTTGAATCCACGCATCTTTAGTTCTTGCATCAACTTCGTAAGGAACCCCTTATTACGAAGGCTTGGGTGAAGCTCAATTGATTCGATAGTGATGATACTTTTTTCGTTCACCTCATTCATATCAAACCCAAAGCTGGAAGGGCCAAAGTCCTGAGTGCGAAAATGTACCTTCCCCATCCATTTAGATGGTTTCCCGCCGGCATCGTGTAGGTAGTAAGTGCGGTCCATGCCATTTTTCAACACAACTTCCATTGCGAACTGTGCACAGCAAGACGCTTGAGCAATCAGATATTCAAACAAATTTCTCTTTTTCCAGACACGACACGTATATCGTTTGCCGCGTGCAATCTCTAGCTTGTTAATTTTAATATGTGAACGCGCTGTGAAAATCGGAATGTACTGATCATCTATAGGGCGGCCAATTAGGCGAAAGAATTCGGCACGTTCTGTCTCTGATAACAGGGTCATTTATATTTACCCCTATCAAATAAGCCGTTGATAGCCGAAGCCAACGCACTCTGTTTCAATTCTTTATCCATATCCTGATTTTTATTCACATATTGATGTCGTGGGCGGTTGGAATGAGGGCCTGGGCTAAATTGTGATTTGATGCCATTACGAACAGAGGCAACATCGGGGAAGATATCGACAATCTCGCTCGTGACATCAGAAAATATTCCTGCGCATATCAATAAAGCCGAACCAATATACGAACGATCAGTATCGTTTTCTAACCCAGACCCTCTACCATTTGGCTCCATGCGAAGAAAAGAAATCGGCAAGATGTGGGTGTGTTGAGACCATAGATCATATATTGCATCAAAGTGTCTCTTATTAAATCCAATCCGCTTTAGATTCTCATCACGAGTAGCAATCATCAAGTATTTGCCATTCAAACAGGATTTCTGTGTGGCTGGTGGTAGTGACTGGAAATATGAGTTGGCTGATAATTTTTCCTGGAGTTCTTCGCGTTGCTTTGTAAAAGATTGGATTTGCTCTTGTTCTTCCAAATCACTAAATAATTCAAGTCGACGTGTACAGTCATTTAAATACATCACACTGATTCTCGCTTCAAGCTCAGCTTCATCTTGGGGTTTATCGACTAGGTAATAAAATAGCAAATAGCCCTCAAGAATGGCACGCGCATGGCCAGCAATCGAGCCGAAGTGCCAGTCGTGAAAATCAGATTTTGACCATCTTGAAAATGGAACAGATCGGATCATGGCCACTCCATGACCGCACATTCTTGCAAATACATAAGTGGCGTAACTGATGTTGGGAGAGCGCAATCTCACAGCTTGCTTTTGACTTACAGCATACGCTTCACAAATGGCAGCATCGAAGAGTGACAGTGCTTTGCGATACATATCCTGAGAGATTGGTCCTTGCGAAAATTTCTCAAGTTCGTCCATGAAATTAAAGGATGCTGTCATGTCAAATCCACAAATGCGTAATCATTGGCAATATAGGTTAGCCCACAGATGGCGCATGACAGAAGATGCGTACATGTTTATAAAATATAACTATGAGCTAGGCTGGGGATTTATGCTGGTATCACGATAAACGCGTCACTTCATTTCTGCTTCAACCAGTGAAACCAATTTGTTAGGTCTGATTTTCAGTGCGTGTGACAACTTGAATATACTCGTGATTGAGGGCTGCTTTTCTCCAAGTTCAAGCGAAGAAATATAGTTGCGCTGAAGCTCCGCTTCCATCCCCAGTTGTTCTTGAGTCAGTTCCGCCTCCTGCCTTAATTGCCTAAGCACTCGACCAAAAGCCATTGAAATTTGCGCAGTCACAATTCCACCTATAGTTGGAGGAACTTGTCATGTAAAGTAAAATTTGTCTTCCCTCTACTGTGGGAATATAATTTGCGGCATTACTAGAGTATTGAGGAATTAAGGCTATGCGAATCCAACGGACGATACCAAAAACGAACATCGCAGAATTAGGCAGTGAAGTATTGGACAAAGGTGCAGCGGCAGCCTTACCAAAGAATTTGCCGGACAGATGGCTCAAACGCCTTGCAAGAGATATTGTGAACGCACAAAAGGCTGCAATAGATGGGCGTGGAGAAGACATTAAAGCCTTCGTCCCATGGATAGTTTTCGTTGTTATTGCATTGCTGTCACATAAAAAAGGGTGCTCCCCTCAGGAACACTCCAATGATGAAGTTCTCTCAGAGGTGCAAAAGTATAAAGATGCGCTTCTTTCAGAACTTATTGCACGTCAGGTTGGCGTCCGGCTTATTCAATACGATCTCAGCAACGTTGGATCCGGGTCAATTTAATTGGGTATTCGCATGAAAGTTGCCACCGATTAGCATCTCAAAACTGCCACTTTTTCGTATGGCAAATCTGCCTGGTTCAGATGCGACTATTGACCGCAATTCGGCCAAAGCAGCCAGTCGACAATGCAACGGCAACTGGCTGCTTTGCACAGAAATCCGGATACCCCTGATGCGCAACTCACCTGGGTCGAGGTGTTCCAGACTGCTGTAGCGTTCAATGCCATCCACCAACTGGTCTTGGTTGCGGACTTTCGCGAGGCGCTCTAGTCGCTGGACTTCAATGTCCTGTTGTTCATTACTCTTGTCTCGCGAATGGCATGACATAGCCGAAATACTCAGTTTGAGCCGTGCGCTGTACATCCCAGCGCCTCGTGTGTCCCGCTGGGCGCTCCCGTTGATCTACGTGCGTAAGGACTAAGCGCTTCTTGGCACGCGAAACTCCGACAAAATAGGCACAGCGGTTTTCGTCCTGATCGCCAAAGAAGATTTCGTTTTCGACGGCCATGATGATGACCGAATCAAACTCAAGACCCTTGCTCTTATGAATGGTCAGTATTCGTACTGCTTGGTCGTCTGAGAAGCGCTCAAGGGCTTTGGGCAAGTCAGGCTCCAGCTTTAGCAATTCCTCGATCCTGACCTTGGTGTCACGGACAATCTCTTTCAACCGATCGTGCGACTCGTAGTCTGGGGAAAGCGACACCAGTGTTACGATACTGACTTGCTTCAGGAATACACGAACAAACTCCCACCAGCCGGAAAAGGGCTCAGCGACCAGCTCGGCAATGGCTATCTCTTTTCGTTGCTGCTTGACAAGCCGATCAAGATCCTTCCGCGCGTTCGACTGAATCTCTTCATCAGCAAACGGGATCAGCTGGTTCATGAGCCGAATCCAGGCTTTGGGCTCGCGCTGACCATAGAGGCAAGAGAGATAGTCCACGATCAGACGTGCAGCAGGCTCGACCGTGATGTCCTGCATCTGCTGTTCGTTGCGGAAGGGGATGCCACGTGCCTCCAGTGCCGCCATCAGATGATCGGCGTACAGGTCGGGCTGATTGCGAATGAGGACTGCAATTTCGGCAGGTGCCAGTTGCTCGGTCTTTATCCAGCCTTCAATCAAGTCTGCGAGGCAGTCAGCCTCCTTACGACTGTCGTCGAAGCGCAATGCGAATACCTCGCCTTCGTCGCCGGCAACCTGGTCATCAGGCATGACGGATGAGGGATCAAGCCTGCGAATGATCTCGTTCTGCAAGCGGAGTAGTCGCGGCTTTGAGCGAAAGTTACGGTACATATTGAGTGGGGCGGCAGCAAAATCGGCAACGAAAGCCTGAAAGATGCCGTCCATGGCCCCTGCCCACCCCATGATCTTCTGCTTGGTGTCGCCCACGGCGGTCAAGCGAATGCTCGTACCTTGAAAGGCGAGCTTGAGCAGCTCGTACTGCAGATTGGTGCAGTCCTGGAATTCGTCCAGAAAAACGTCGCTGTATGTTTGGCGGATGGCGTTCCGCGCCATTGCGGACATCCGTAGAATCTCGATCGCCGACGGCACCAGATCGGAAAACTCGATCAAGGTCCGTGACGGGCCATGCTTCCGATCCACAATTTTGTACCCAACATCCAGCGCATACTCGCCCGTCAGGATAGGACGGAAACGATCGATGATGCGCTTGGCAAATGCGTGGAAGGTGTAGCTGTCAAACCGTGTAGCAAGCTCTGAGCCGCAGCGTCGCTTGACCCGCTCTTTCAGGTTGCTGCTGGCATCAACCTTGAACGAAATGGCCAGAATCCGTTTGGGATAACGACAGGTGCCAGTGCGCAGCAGGAAGTCTGCCCGCTGCGCAAGCATTTCAGTCTTTCCCGCACCTGGTCCTGCTGTCAGCGCGAGACTGCGCGCCTGCTCCTTGGCCGCAAGTAGTGCATTCGGTTCAAGGGTCAGCCCATCCGCAGGCTTCCAGGCATCGACCGCAATCACTCCGGCAACTCCGCGAGTTTGGCAATGACCATATCCGCCAAGCGTCCGAGTGATTCGGGCATATTCGCGAGCAGGTCTGCATCGCTGAGCTTGGCGAGCGCCTCAATATGCGCAGCCGGCTTGCTGCCGAGCTTGAACCTGCTGTGGTATGTGCCGAACAGTTGCTGTTCCTCGTCGCTGTATTGACTTACGTCGTGATGTTTTTTTCCGAGGACAGCTTTGATCGTGGACTCGTCGGGCTTTTCTTTCTCGACACCGTAAGCTTCCGGGTAGGCGAGCAGCATCGAAAAATCCAGATCCATTGGGAACGAGAAATAGACACCACGCTCTTCGAGCAACGTTGCGTAGTTCCGATAATCACGGACTTTGTGAGTTGGATCATTCCAGCTGGCAATGCCATGGTCTGCAGGGAGTACCTTACCTGGCTCATGCACGGCCAACTGGTCATTGACGTACTTGATACGCCCCCACCCAGCCTGGTAGCGCGCAACATCCAGATCAAGCAGTGTCAGATAAGGAATCTGCAGGGCAGACAGTAGGCGCCAAAAATGATTGACGTGACGCCCCCCTAGAGGCGCTATTGAGACCGCGGACTCATCAACTGGCGTACCTTTGGCCTGAAGGAGGCGTGGCAACACAATTTCTTCACTGTCGCCTTCTCCAAGAACGACAAGCCGTGAGAAATAGACTTCCGGAAAGGACTGCACCGCCTCACGCACAAACTTGTGAGCTTCATCAGCGACGTCTGGCAGCTGGATATGCGTGACGCGCGATGTTCGTTCGTGGCTCAGACGCAGATATCGAATACGTTCCGGGGCAACGCGCCGCAGCATGGACGGCGCGTGGGTGGCGATCAGAGCTTGTGCGTCGCCATCGCCCGTCATGCTGTTGAGGGTATTGACTATTCTCCCTAGGTAATGGGGCGACAGGCTGTTTTCTGGCTCTTCGACCGCTACCACCGTAAACACGGGTGGGCGCAATTTGTCTGCGTCGAATGAATCGTTTTCTTCAGCCAGGACAGCGCGACCGATGGCTTGCGAGGACAGCACGAGCGACAGATACAGCATCGACTTCTGGCCGTCGCTCAGTCGCGAGAAATCGACCAATTTCTCGTCGTGACCAGGCGTGAAAGACACCGACATGTGCCTTAGCAAGGCCTCGATCTCAGACGCTACAAAAGTGAGCTTTGGGTCGGCAAAGAAGCTGCCTTTATGCAAAGCACCCCATGCCTTTTTTAAGCTTGTGCTGAACGCATTGATTGACGGATTGGCCGCCAAGCTGTCGCTGATTTGATCGGTCAGGCCCTTGATGACACTTCGCTCTGCATCCCAGTTCACCGCACGCAGCATGCGCCCAAGCAACGCATTGGCGCCATAGGCAATGTGATCAGCAGGGTCACGTCGTGCGGGCAGGTAGTGGACGTGGATATGGTTGCGTTCAGATCGGGGCACTTGAGCGGTGGTCAGTGGCGAGCCATCAGCATTGATGTCCAACACATAGACCATGCTTTCCTCTATGTCCCCATCCAACCCCATGGTGGCGTTGAGGCGGAAACGCACACGCGGCGTGCCATCGACTTCGTCGAGGCGCATGTGGCCGAAATGAGGCGCAACCGTGCTGTTGTCTTCGTCGTCGCTAAGTTCCGGGAACAGAAAGTCGGCCTCGATCCATAGTTGACGCTCTGCCGGCGGTGCCTTCTCGTTGAATGGGACATGAAAGTCCGAGCGCAGGATTCGGCGCAGTGATGGATCAAAGGCGAAGAGCCGACACAAGGCCTGCAGCGCAGCTGTTTTTCCCGATCCATTGGGCCCAATAAGGTAGGTGATGTCTTCAAGCGCGACTTCGGTTGGAGTTTCACCAAAAGAGTGGAAGTTCGATAGTCGGATCGTTTGAAGCTTCATCGCTCATCCCTAATGGTTTAGTCGAATAATTGAAAAACCTGTTGTTATCGTTCTTGCCATTGGAATTATCTCATGGGAGGCACTGTAATCGCGCTTCGGTCAGGATATTGAGGGTGCCCGGATTTTGTGTAAAGCAGTCGTTGCCATTTGCATCAGGGAATGACTGCTTCGGCCGATGAACTGCCGGGTGATAAATATCCGCATGTCGGCCAAAGCGGACCGTCAAGTCAATGCGGCTGGCCGGCGGAAACCGGCCATAAGCAGTCCTTCAAAAAATTCTCCCAAAGCAGCCACCGACGCAAGCACGCGTAATGAGTTTGTTGTTCGGAAAATGACGCCCAACCCATCATTCCACCGAACCTGTGCGAAAGTCCAGTAGGCAACGGGTGCTTAAGAGGATTTGCGTCTGATGTTATTATGTAGTCAACAATGTTATTATGTGGCTTTGCAATCTATACCAAGTTAAAGACCACCATGCCGCTACACCTGCCATCTTCTGGCTACATCGAAGCTTTTGCGGTCATTGTAGATATCAACGGCTTCACAGGGATGGTTGCTCAAAGCGATAATCTGATAGCAAACTTTGTACGCGACGTACTTGTAGGCTCCATCCATGCAATCGAGGAAGCTGGCGGCGAAGTAGTTGGGTTTATGGGCGATGCGGTGCTTGGTATTCTTCCGGACGCCGAGTCAGCTGCGCAGGCCTGCTTTGTGATCGCTAAAGATCTGAACGGTCAATGCGAATATATCTCGAAGAGCCAAAATGACAGTCCTGACTGCTGGGATTTCGCGCCCGGCGGGCCTTCGCTGAAAATTGGGATAGAACATGGATGGCTGGATGTGTCCGAGATTTCCAGCCGTGCCCTAGGCACACACCGACTCTTCATTGGAAACGCGATCAACCATGCAGCCCGGATTCTCAACGCAGGAAATGGAAATCGGTGCCTCATAGGTCCAAGTGCTGTCCAGAACGGATTTTCTAACTACTCACTCGCCGGCCCTTACTCTGTTTCTGGCAAGAGCGGCGAGCCAGACTACGAGTATTTTCAACTCGATCTAGGCGACATTTGGATTGAAGGTGAGTCCGATGATGGGTTGTCTTATTGGTAATAATCGTATGACCTCTAGCCCTTTGTTCGACCGGACTGCCGAGAAATCGGGCTTTGGCATCCGCTCAACTTAAACTTGAATTTTGAGTGTCCGTTTTGTGTGAAGCAGACATTCGGGCTGGCCAGAAGACTTTCTTTCAGTCCGCTTTCGCCAATTGCGGACGCGCAATATATACGTTTGGAGTAACCGACCTAGAAACGTGACTTTAACTTTGCAGTTGTTGGGGCGTCTTCTTGACCACGGGGTTATATATGGCTTTCCGCTTGAGTAATGACATTGAAAATGACATTGGAGCTAACAAAATGCGCTGTAGCACTTGATGCGGTACCTCTGAGGAGCATTCCAACCAGATGCGGATAAAGAAATTCTTGATTTCCATCGACTTTCGGTACCAAACGAAATATTGGGCTTCCACTAAGCCCGTCATATGACTCCAACTGTATCGATGTTTTAAATTGCAACACGTGACAATGATCTGAAATACTTGGGCCTTGGTATACGGCTCGCAAAACGCTTCTCGTATTTTTAATCTTTTGGGCATCGTAGTCTACGAAATTGCTTTCGCTCGGATAACCGATAACTATCAGTTCATCACCTGGTGCTAATCTTTCGGCGACCAACACTCCTCGTTCTATGTCCTGCGCGACCAAAGGGGCATCGCCTGAAACATCAAACTGACTTAAGTCGATGCGAAGAACAAATATATCTTTGTATTCCTCGTCGTCGGCCGCTTGGCCCTTTTTGATCACATATTGCTCATTGAATGGCAATGAGATTTTGGAGTTGTCATATGGGAATATCCTTAGCGCTTGAGTTGTCCCGCCTTGTTTTGAAAGTACATGCGAGGCCGTAACCCAGTAATAGGAACGTGAGTTGGCAACTAAAAACGATGAACCCTTGACCCAATAAGAAAATTTTGGGTCTTCATGTTCAAAGATGACTGGACGACATACTTGCTCAAACTCGCTCATGGCAATGTGTTAGTTTCTGGAAGTTTTGCTCGACAGGCGTGTTAGTCATTGAACGGCACATAATAGAAGGGCTGCGTTGAATAGCCGGGTCATAGGGAAGGATAAGAATTACGTTAGAAACGTATCTAGGTCTTGGAATATCATTGCCATTCAGGTATTTCTTACGGTTGATCGCGTCAATTCGGGCTCATCAGTATGCACCGCGACGACATAGCCACCTTCATATGGTGGATCTTTCAGAAACGGAAAACGCCTGTCCTTGACCGCGATGCGCTCAGCAAGCGAAGATATGAACTTCTCTCGCGTCTGCTCTACCCAGTCGTAGACGCCCCCTTCTTTGAAGGCTCGGATAGCTTCTCCATCGACAAGTTCCGTAACTTCGATTGCGACCCAAGCACCGTTGCAATCAATGGCCTCGCAATCGGGCGGATCATTTGGGCGACGATGTGACTTCAATCTCTTAAATGAAAATATGCCATCAGCAGGGATAGTAGAGTTGATGAAATTCCCATCTATTGGAGGCGTGAATCGCCAGGCACCAGGAAAACGAAGTCCCATTATCATTTGCTCCTTAATGCCTAGCGTTTGATGAAAAAACGCTTAGTTGGCTTGCCGGTGGAACGTCCCCGTTTACCGAATGGTTAGATGGCTAAAAGGGAAGACTGCTATCTTGCGGATTTGAAACGTCAACTAAGTAAATGATTTGAGATGCACAGACGGCAAGCACATACTCTGCAACTTCAGTGGTCGCCGCGCCTCCCTCTGAACCACCATGCACAACCCCATCCCCACCGCCCCGATACGCGTAGATACCTGTGAATGTATGAGTTAACGCTTTTGGCACCGATACGTCTTTTGTCGAGGCTAACCACTTTACTAAATCACCTAACGTCGCTGCTTTTGCAACAGGGAATAGGCTTTTACCAGCAGCCTCAACGGCACAAACAGCCTCCTTTACAGCATTCTCATAATCAGGCTTCGAAGGGCTGCGAAAAAACTGTAGTGCTTTATCAAAGTGCCTTCTTGCGCCGGCCAAACGGGGGTCGCCAAGAACAACCTGTGCTCTAGTAGTTGTATCAACTGTGTGTTTTCTCCCCCGTCGACGTACAAAGCCATCAGTGAACTCGAAAGCAAGTCCCTCTTCTTCAAAAAGTCGCTGTAATTCTTTGGCGATAAATGCCTGAACGTCAGTCTTTGATGTTGTTAATTGAAATTCGTTGTTCCAGAAGTCGCCAACATCGCGTGCGAGGTGATTATGCATTCGCTCGCAGAAATCATACGTTTTATCCCAGCTTAATTTAGTGAGTACAGCCTCTGCATCTGCTTTAGCTTGGATGATGCTATTTACTTTCGAGTTGTCATATTCCGTGGGTGATAGGCGTGCAATGCGTTGGAGTTCCTTAGTTAGAGTACTCCAATGTTCAACGTAACGTTTCTCGACCAGATCCAATAGAAGGTGCAACAGACCGTTGCGTGCAGTGAGTGGGAAATCGTTATCTATCTGACGATGCGTGCCGCGATTACGAGCCGAGAAGGGAGGGGTAGTCATAGGTTTGCTGTCTAACATGTTATAGATCGCAAAACGCATAATAACATTGGCAGCAGCGTAATAAAATAGCAAGTCAAAACCACTGAAACTAACATGCTTACTGACTTAATGGGCAATGTACTGCGCGTACTCAAATGTATAACAACATCAACAAACCACACAGAGCTCTTGCAAGCATAATTGGCATAACCAAATGATGAAGTTACAAAGCGCGCATGCCCGCTATTGGCCGGTTGCCGCCGGTCAGGCGCATTGACTTGACTGTCCGCTTCGGCCGAGTAGCTGCAGATAGCATCTTTCAGTTCGCCATTCTGATCATAGGATTCTTGATTTTTTTACTTCGCCTAGCTAGACTAGCTCAATACAGTTGAGCCAAGGTTCGGTTTTCTTACAGAAAGGTTTGGATGTTGGAGATTGCAGTAAACCGGTAACCTCCGCCTAACTTTTCTCTGCACAACACATGCTCCATGTAGGTGTTTTCTATATGGAGAATTTCATGGCAATCAAGCAATGCGCCGCGTGCGGACAACCTTACCATCCACGCCCCCAATCCCCCAAACAATCCTACTGCTCGGCAATGGAATGCCAGCGCGAGCGCCGGCGGCAGTGGCAGCAAGCCAAGATCCAGTCAGATCCTGACTACCAGGACAACCAAATGCGAGCTCAGCAGGCGTGGAGCCATCGCAACCCAGATTACTGGCGCAATTACAGAGAGTCTCACCCGGAGTATGCCGAACGCAATCGCGCCCTGCAACTGGAGCGTAATGCCAAGGCCCTGGCCAGACATGATGCAAAGATGGACGCGTCAGGCCCCGTCATTCCTCTGCCATCAGGGGTTTATCACCTCAGCCTGGTCACGGATGCCGAAATTGCAAAGATGGACGTGTGGATAGTTGAAATCAGAGTGCATGCCTGCGTATGCGTGCCAGGCGTCGTAATTGCAAAGAGATGACGTGATCGGCAAAACGGAACATACCGAATACCGTATCGCACATATGCGCTCTCCGCACACCCGGAGTGGGATTCAAATCGCGGCCATCTTGCCTGAAAAGAACAAGAATGTCTTGATGATTTCTGCGATATGAAGGCGAGTACCCGAGAGCCAATTTTTCCAATGAACTGGGGCGATCGGGACTTATGGAACAAGGTAATTCAACGGGTGCGGGGATAGAATCAACGGCCCTGCTGCGCGCGGTGGAATACGTTCGGATGTCGACCGAGCACCAGCAGTACTCGACCGAAAATCAATCCGACAAGATCCGCGAGTATGCCGAGCGGCGTGGCATCCAGATCGTCCGAACCTATGCCGATGCCGGCAAAAGCGGTCTGCGCATCGACGGCCGCGCGTCCCTGCAGCAGCTAATCAAGGACGTTGAAAGCGGGTCGGCCGACTTCACCATCATCCTGGTCTTCGACGTCAGTCGATGGGGGCGCTTCCAGGATGCCGATGAAAGTGCCTATTACGAGTACCGCTGCCGCCGTGCCGGCATCCAGGTCGCCTACTGCGCCGAGCAGTTTGAAAACGACGGTTCCCCAGTCTCGACTATCGTCAAAGGCGTCAAACGCGCGATGGCCGGCGAGTACAGCCGGGAGCTGTCGGCGAAGGTGTTTGCTGGGCAATGCCGGCTGATTGAACTCGGATTTCGCCAGGGCGGCCCTGCAGGTTACGGCCTTCGTCGCATTCTCATCGATCAAAACGGCTCCATCAAGGCCGAACTGACGCGAGGGGAGCACAAAAGCCTGCAAACCGATCGCGTCATTCTCATGCCCGGCCCGGAAGGTGAAGTTCGCACCGTGAACCTGATGTACCACTGGTTTATCGATGACGGCCTGATCGAAACCGAGATCGCCGCTCGGCTTAATGGCATGCAGGTGCGAACCGACCTGGACCGCGAGTGGACGCGTGGCACCGTGCACGAGGTACTGACCAACGAGAAATACATCGGCAACAATGTCTTTAACCGTATCTCGTTCAAGCTCAAGAAACTGCGTGTGGAAAACACGCCCGACATGTGGATCAAAAAGGAAGGCGCCTTTGAATCCATTGTGCCGCCCGACGTGTTCTACACCGCCCAGGGCATTGCTCGAGCCCGTGCCTACCGCTATACCAATGAAGAATTGATTGAACGTTTGCGCACTCTGTATCAGAACCGGGGCTTTCTATCCGGTATGATCATCGATGAAACCGAGGGCATGCCGTCGACCTCCATCTACTCGCACCGTTTCGGCAGTCTGGTGCGCGCCTACCAGATGGTGGGGTTCACGCCAGACCGCGACTACCGGTACCTGGAAACTAATAAATTCCTGCGCCGCTTCCATCCCGAAATCGTCAAGCAAACCGAGAGCCAGATCGCCATGCTGGGTGGATCTGTCCGGAGGGACCCGGCCACCGATCTTCTGCGAATCAATGATGAATTCAGCATCTCGCTTGTGCTGGCGCGATGCCAAACACCAGAGAGTGGCCGACACCACTGGAAAGTGCGGTTCGACACCAGCCTGGCTCCCGACATCACGGTCGCCGTCCGGCTGGATCAGCCCAATCAAGCTGCGCTCGACTATTACTTGCTGCCCCGTCTGGACTTCGGGCAGCCACGCATCAGATTGGCGGAGAGCAACCCGATCGAATTTGAGAGCTACCGATTTGATACCTTGGACTACTTGTATGGCATGGCGGAACGCACTCGCGTGAGGAGAGCAGGATGACGGACAAGATGGAATCTGGTGAGATGCGGATGATCCCGATCGATTTAATCGATGTGCTCAACACCCGCGAGCGCAACAAAGGCGTGTTTGATGAAATCGTCGGCAACATCAAGGCGATCGGCCTCAAAAAACCGATCACCGTCACCCCACGTCTGGGGCCAGACGATACCGAACGCTACCTGTTAATTTGCGGCGAAGGTCGCATGAAGGCGTTCAAAACCCTGGGCGAAAAGACCATTCCCGCGCTGGTCGTGACAGTCAGTGATGAAAACGCCTACATCATGAGCCTGGCGGAGAACATTGCACGCCGCCAGTACCGACCATTGGAACTGCTGGCAGGCATTGAGCGGCTGCGCGACCAGGGCTATGACAAGAAAATCATCGCCAAAAAAACGGGCCTCACCGTTGAGTACGTTAGCGGCATCCTGTTGCTCTTGAAAAATGGTGAGGAACGTCTGCTGGTAGCGGTGGAAAATGGACGTATTCCCTTGAATGCCGCTCTGAGCATCTGCGGTGCGGGGGACGACGACAAAGCCATTCAGGCGGCACTGCAGGATGCCTACGAAACCGGCAAGCTGCGCGGCAATCGGCTGATCCATGCCCGGCGTGTCATTGAGCGCCGGCAGACATTGGGTAGGTCGGTCGAGCGTGGTACGCCGCGCAAGTTGCCCGATGTCACGACGTCCAGCCTGGTCAGGACCTACCAAAAAGAAGTGGATCGCCAAAAGCAGATGGTGAAAAAGGCGGAGATCGCCCAGCAGCGCCTGCTGTTTGTCGTCAGTGCCATGCGCGAATTATTGGCCGATGAAAATTTCACCACCCTGTTGCGCGCAGAGGGCCTAGATACCTTGCCTAAATACCTCGCTGATCGCCTATTGTCCGGAGGGCGACCAGCATGACTACGGTAGTCCTTGGATTCGACCTTAAACCTCTACTCGTCTCGATCGACAAAATCCTGCCGTCTCGCAAAACTCCAATGGGCGTAACTACCTCCAAGAAGTTCATGCAGATCCGATCATCGATTACTGACATTGGACTGATCGAACCGCTGTCTGTGGGACCCAGGGACCCCAAAACTGGCCAACATGTCCTGCTCGATGGCCATATCCGGCTCATCGCCTTAAAGGAGTTGAATTTCAGCAAAGTGCAGTGCCTGGTCGCGACCGATGATGAAAGCTACACGTACAACAGCCGGATCAACCGCCTGTCCACCATTCAGGAACATTACATGATTAGGCGCGCAGTCCAGCGCGGCGTCACACCAGAGAGACTAGCCAAAGCCCTGAACGTTGACCCGCGCACGATCACGCGGAAGATGACATTGCTGGAAGGGATCTGCCCGGAAGCGGCCGATCTGCTGAAAGATCGCCATTTCACCACCGACATCTCCCGGGTGCTGCGCAAAATGAAGCCCACCCGCCAGGTCGAATGCGTCGAATTGATGGTTTCGGCCAACACCATCACGGTTGCCTACGCGGAGGCAATGCTGGTCGCGACTCCCACTGAAATGTTAATCGCGGGCAAGAAGCCGGAAAAACTGACGGGCCTGACCCAGGAGCAGATGGCAAAAATGGAGCGTGAAATGAGCAATCTACAAGGTCAGTACAAGATGGTCGAGCAGACCTACGGCCAAGACGTCCTTAACCTGGTGCTGGCCAAGGGCTACCTCGCCAAGCTCCTGGAAAACAAGTCTGTCGCCCGCTACCTCAAGCAGCGCCAGCACGACGTGCTGGCCGAGTTTGAGGCGATCGTCCAGACGGTTTCGCTCGACCAGTAGGCTGTCCAGCTCGCCCGGATCTGCTACTTTTTCAGCAGCTGATCCAAGGTCTCTACGCCCTCGCGCTTCAAAACCGTGCCTAGCTGGGCGTCCGACCGGTAGCCCTTGGCAAAGTCGTCGCCATAGGTTTTGCGCAGCGTTTCCACCTTCGTGTCACTGCGTTTTTGGCGGATTTCGCCGTTCTGATCACGCGTGCGATCGTCCAGACCCTTAGGAAAATGTTTTGTTGATATGTTGATGCTCCATTGGCCCTCAAGGAAGGCAGACCCCGTCAAAAAAAGGTCCGGAAAATCGCAGATGGGCCTAGACTGCGGTTTACAAAAAGTACTATACTATAGACAAATGTAAACCGTCAAAGGAGAAACTGACATGATTGGTCAACGGCTGTACCGAGCTCGAAAAGCGGCTGGATTGTCGCTGCGTGACCTGGGTGCGCAGATCGGCCTGACCCATGCTTCGATCAAAAAGTATGAGGATGAGCAAGCCACGCCCACGTCGACCACACTGCTCAAGCTCGCTCGCGCCCTCAACGTGCGCACTGAATATTTCTTCCGTCCGGAAACCGTGGCGCTCGACCGCATTGAGTACCGCAAACGCAGCTCGTTGCCCAAAAAGCGCCTGGAAGCCATCGAGCACGAAGTGATCGATCAGATTGAGCGCCGGATCGAGTTGGAAAACTTATTCCCGACGCCACCGGTCATTCCGTTTGCGCCAGTACGCGAGTTGCCACCCCGAATCATCGATCTGGCGCAGATTGAAGGTGCGGTCGAGATAGTGCGTAAGGCATGGGATTTAGGCTATGACCCGATTCCCGATCTGATTGACGTCCTTGAAACCCATGGCATCCGCGTTTTCATGATCGACGCCAACACGGACCTGAAATTTGATGGTTTAGCGGCGTCAGTCAATCAGATGCCCATCGTCGTCGTCGGTAGCAATTGGCCGGGCGATCGACAACGCTTTACGCTGGCGCATGAACTCGGCCATCTCATGTTGTCGGACCGGCTGGCCGATGACATTGATGAGGAAAAGGCTTGCAACCGATTCGCCGGGTCGTTTTTGATTCCGCGCAAATCTGTAGTGCAAGAACTAGGCGCTCACCGTAACTATATAGAGCCCAAGGAACTTGCACTGCTTAAGGAAGAGTTTGGCCTGAGTATGGCAGGCATCCTCTATCGTGCGCGTGACCTCGGCATTGTGACGCCCGCTTGGCACGACGAACAAGCCAAGTTATTCCGAATCAAGGGTTGGCACCTCACAGAGCCAGGAATACAATATCCGACTGAGAAGGCACACGTCTTTGAGCAGATGGTGTTTCACGCACTTGCCGAAGATTACATCGGCGAGTCGAAAGCGGCGGAGCTGATGAAAATATCGTTGACCTCGTTCCAGACGGTCCGATCTCTGGAGGGCAGCGATGCTGCTACTCATCAGTGATGCGAATATATTGATTGATATCGAGATAGGCGGGCTGGTTGCGCCCATGTTCAGTCTTGAATATCAATTCGCTGTGCCTGACGTCCTCTTCTATGAGGAGTTGGAAGAGCAACACAACTATATGCTTGAGATGGGCCTGTCAGCCAGAGTTCTAGATGAGGAAATGGTGAAGCGCGTGGCTGAGTTGGCCGCAAAGTATCCAAGGCCTGGTCGCAACGATTTGTTTGCACTGGTTCTGGCGGAAAAGGAAACATGTCCGCTGTTGACTGGCGACAAAGATTTAAAGGTGGCCGCTGAAATCGAAAACGTTGAGGTTCGCGGTACGCTTTGGTTGGTAAGTGAAATGGTGCGTGCAGGGAAGATCAGTGTGCAAGTGGCACGCGGCGCATATCAGCGGATGCGCGCCCATGGGCGCAGATTGCCCTGGGATATCGCAGAAAAAATGCTGACTGACTTGGGCACGGGACAGTAATCAATACTATTTTAGGACTGGAATTTTCAATATGGCCATTGGCGATAACAAGAATGGGAATGGCGGCAACCTCGGCTTCGAGGCCGAGATGTTCAAGGCAGCTGACAAGCTGCGCGGCAATATGGAGCCGTCCGACTACAAGCACGTCGCTCTTGGCCTCATTTTTCTGAAATACATCTCGGACGCATTTGAGGCAAGGCATAAATCGCTGTTGGCAGAAGACCCACAGGCGGCCGAGGACAAGGACGAGTACCTCGCAGACAACGTGTTCTGGGTTCCGAAGGACGCACGCTGGTCGCACCTGCAGGCCAACGCCAAGCTGCCGACCATCGGCACGCTGATCGATGATGCGATGCGCGCCATCGAGAAAGACAACGAGTCACTCAAGGGCGTGCTGCCCAAAGATTACGCGCGGCCTGCGCTCAACAAAGTGATGCTAGGCGAGTTGATTGACCTGATTTCTGGTATTGCCCTAAATGAAGAGGGGCACGCTTCTCGCGACATCCTCGGTCGAGTCTATGAATACTTCCTTGGCCAGTTCGCAGGTGCCGAAGGTAAGCGCGGCGGTGAGTTCTATACGCCGCGCTCCGTCGTGAGCGTCCTCGTGGAGATGCTGGAACCCTACCAAGGCCGCATTTATGACCCGTGCTGCGGCTCGGGCGGGATGTTCGTTCAGTCCGAGAAATTCGTGCAAGAGCATGGCGGCCGCATCGGCGACATTGCCATCTACGGCCAAGAGTCGAACTATGTGACTTGGCGGTTGGCCAAGATGAACCTTGCGGTGCGTGGTATTGATTCGGACATTCGCTGGAACAATGAAGGCAGTTTTCACAAGGATGAGCTGCGGGATCTCAAAGCGGACTATATCCTCGCCAATCCTCCTTTCAATATTTCTGATTGGGGTGGCGATCGCCTGCGCGAAGACGTGCGCTGGAAATTCGGTGTGCCCCCGGTGGGCAATGCTAACTTCGCATGGCTGCAGCACATCGTCCATCACCTCGCGCCAAATGGCACCGCAGGCGTCGTGCTGGCCAATGGCTCGATGAGCTCTAACCAGTCTGGTGAAGGCGACATCCGCCGCGAGATGGTCGAGAAAGATGTGGTGGATTGCATGGTAGCCCTGCCGGGGCAGCTTTTCTACTCAACCCAGATTCCCGCGTGCCTCTGGTTCTTGGCTCGCAACAAGAACCCAGGTAACGGCTGGCGTGACCGGTGCGGCGAAATTCTCTTCATTGATGCACGCAAGATGGGCGTGCTGGTAGATCGAACCCGACGTGAACTGACAGACGCCGATGTACAGAAAATAGCCGACACCTATCACGCTTGGCGCGGTGAGCCGGGAATGGGCCAGTACGCCGATGTACGGGGTTTTTGCAGCGCTGCAACGCCTGAAGACATCCGTAAGCACGGCCATGTACTTACGCCGGGACGCTATGTTGGTGCCGAGGCGATGGAGGATGACAGCGAACCCTTCGAGGAGAAGATGCAGCGACTCACAGTTCAATTGCGCACGCAACAGCTTGATTCGGCAAGGCTGGATGTGGCGATTGCGGCCAACCTTAAGGAGCTGGGCTATGGCCAGTGAGGTGCGTGAAACCATATACGGGAATTTCGCAGCGGCATTCGTTGAAGAGCGCCTAGTCAACCTCTGCGATCCGAATGCTGGGATTCAGACGGGCCCCTTTGGAAGTCAACTTCATCAAGAAGACTACGTTTCTATCGGGACACCCATTATCACTGTCGAACATCTAGCCGAAAATCGCATCATTCACGAAGGTGTACCACTCGTTTCTGATGCTGATAGGGATCGCTTGTCTCGGTATCTACTCCGTGAAGGCGACATCGTATTCAGCCGGGTCGGTTCGGTGGACCGACGAGCCCTTGTCAGAAAAGCTGAAGATGGATGGATGTTTTCGGGACGCTGTCTGCGTGTCCGGCCCAACAGAGACAAGATTGATGCTGGATACCTCTCTTACTTCTTCGGACTTCCAGCGTTCAAGGAACACATTCGCGCCATAGCGGTTGGCGCAACCATGCCATCGCTTAATACGTCAATCCTCAGCGATATCGTTGTTCCTCATCCTCCTTCCGTTAAAGAACAACGCGCCATCGCCCACATCCTCGGCACGCTAGACGACAAGATCGAACTCATCCGTCAGCGCAACCAGATCCTGGACGCGATGGCGCGTGCGTTGTTCAAGGACTGGTTCGTCGACTTCGGCCCCGTTCGCGCCAAGATGGAAGGTGGCCAGCCGTCCGGTTTGACCCCCGAGATTGCGGAGCTGTTTCCGGATGCTCTAAATAAAGTTGGAGTGCCTCAAGGCTGGAACATCGGCACCCTCGGCGATCTCGCCACTTTAAATCCCGAGTCGTGGTCAAAGAAGAATCCTCCTACAGAAATCGAATATGTCGATCTTGCCAATACGAAGTGGGGCGCCATCGAGTTAACTACACGATTCGCGTGGGCAGATGCACCCAGCCGTGCACAGCGGATTCTTCGGCCGGGAGACACTATCGTGGGCACTGTTAGGCCTGGGAATGGATCTTACAGCTACGTCAGTGTTGACGGACTGACCGGAAGCACTGGCTTTGCAATATTACGACCCAAGGATGATGAGAACCGCGAGCTGCTCTTCCTCGCAGCAACATCTTCCGAGAACATCGAGCGACTTGCTCACCTAGCGGATGGTGGCGCATATCCAGCTGTACGGCCAGAGGTGGTGTTGGCATCACCAGTTGTTTTTCCCAGCTCGAAGTTGATGACCGTTTTCTCTGATGTCGTTGCACCGCTAATTAAGGCCATCGAGCAGAACAAGCATGAGGCAGCAACTCTTGGGGCGCTGCGCGACATACTTCTCCCTAAGTTGTTATCCGGCGAAGTTCGCATTAGAGATGCTGAGCACATGGCTGGAGATACTGTATGACTTTGGACTGGTGTCCTGGCATCCGCGAGGCGTGCTCGCATTGGCGAGACGCGCCAATGCTGCAGCACACATTCGAGGCATTACAAATTAGCCTCGAAAGCGAGAGCGATGCTTCTATTGATGCCGCAAAGGGACTAGTGGAGTGTGTTTGTCGGGTAATTATCGACCAACTCGACGACCCAACGTCTCCGCTGAAACCACGTGATGAGGCCCCAATCACTGAATGGGTATCTGCTGCAACACGAGTATTAAGACGTGGTGATGTCCGGGATAGAAAATTCGCCGATCTGATAAAGCACCACAATGGCTTGGCGGAGTCTCTCCGTGTACTGAGAAATGACGCGGGGCCATTGAGCCACGGAAAGGATGGGTTCATCCAAGCCCTGACCGTTTATCACCGTCGCGCGGCAATCCTTGCAGCGGATGCGATTGTGACCTTTCTGCACAAGGCATATCTGGATGCACAACTCGATCCGATCAACTCGCGCGAGCCCTGGGAGCGGTTTGCGGCGAACAACGCACTGATCGATGAGCATGTCGGTCTGGCGGTAGACGCTGAGGACGGCGACGCGCCCACCTTGCGCTTTTTGCTGCCGGGCGGCGACGAGCTACCGCTCAACATCGAAGTCAGCCGCTTGCTTTACCAATTGGATCGGGACGCATATGTCGAGGCGTTGAACGCTGCACGAGGAGCTCCTGCAGTAGTGGAGCAAGACGAATTACAAGGGGAAGAATGATGGCGTTTTTGTCGGAGGCCGCCGTTGAGCTGGCACTACTAGAGCAACTGCGAGGGCTGGGCTACAGCATCGAGCAAGAAGAAAATATCGGCCCCGATGGCCATCGCCCCGAGCGTGACAGTCACGATGTGGTCGTGCTGAAGAAGCGTTTGGAGGACGCCGTTACGTTGCTCAATCCAGGAATGCCCGTGGTTGCGCGTCAGGATGCGATCCGCAAGGTGATGCAGTCCGAGCTGCCATCGATGCTTGAAGAGAACCGCCGCATTCATAAACTGATGACCGAGGGCGTCGACGTCGAGTACTACGCAGACGACGGCACGCTGACAGCGGGCAAGGTTTCCCTCATCAACTTTGAGCAGCCAGAGCAGAACGACTGGCTGGTGGTGAGCCAGTTCGTAGTGATCGCCGGGCAATACAACCGCCGTCCAGATGTGGTGGTATTCGTTAATGGCCTGCCGCTGGGTGTAATCGAACTGAAGGCTCCCGGCAGCGGCAATGCAACATTGGTCGGGGCCTTCAACCAACTGCAGACCTACAAGAAGCAGATCCCGGCGCTATTCAATACCAACGCACTTCTGGTGACCTCGGATGGGATCACCGCCCGTGTCGGCTCGCTCTCTGCCGACCTGGAGCGGTACATGCCGTGGCGCACGACCGACGGCAAAGACGTTGCACCGAAAGGTGCGCCCGAACTCTCAACATTAATTGAAGGTGTTTTCGAGCAGCGCCGCTTGCTCGACATGCTGTGCCACTTTACGGTCTTCGGCGAGACGGGCTCGGGCTTGGCGAAGATCGTCGCGGGCTATCACCAGTTTCATGCGGTTCAGCATGCAGTCAACAGTACCGTAACGGCGTCCGCCCCTGGTGGCAATCAGCGGGTTGGCGTTATCTGGCACACCCAGGGCTCTGGCAAGAGCCTGCTGATGGCGTTCTACGCCGGGCAGCTGGTCAAACATCCTGCAATGGCCAATCCAACGCTTGTGGTGCTGACCGACCGCAATGACCTCGACGACCAACTGTTCACCACCTTCTCGATGTGTCGCGACCTGATTCGACAGACGCCGGTGCAGGCAGACAGCCGCGAAGACTTACAGAAACTTTTAGCGCGTGCATCTGGTGGCGTAATTTTTACAACCTTACAAAAGTTTGGCGAGACAAGCCAGGCGCTGACAGACCGCCGCAATGTGGTCGTAATCGCTGATGAAGCGCACCGCAGCCAATATGGCTTTCGGGCAAAGGTGGATGCCAAAACGGGGGCGATTTCCTACGGATTTGCCAAGTACCTGCGCGATGCGTTGCCCAACGCATCGTTCATTGGTTTTACCGGTACGCCCATTGAGGCCGATGATGTGAACACCCCGGCGGTGTTCGGCAATTACATCGACGTTTACGACATCAGCCGAGCAGTCGAGGACGGCGCGACAGTGCCGATCTACTACGAGTCGCGGCTCGCTCGCATTGAGCTTGATGAGGACGAGAAGCCGAAAATAGATGCCGAAGTGAGCGAACTTACAGAGGACGATACGGAGGTTGAACAGGAACGTTTCAAGCGCAAATGGTCAACAGTGGAAGCCTTAGTAGGCAGCGATAAGCGCCTCGCGCTGGTTGCTCAGGATATGGTCACCCACTTTGAGGATCGTGTCGCAGCGCTGGACGGAAAGGCGATGGTGGTGTGCATGAGCCGTCGCATCTGCGTGAAGTTGTATGACGAGATCGTGAAGCTCCGACCGGAGTGGCACAGTGCCGATGACAATGCGGGGTCGGTCAAAATTGTGATGACGGGCGCTGCCAGTGACCCCGAAGAATGGCAACAGCACATCGGCAACAAGGCCCGCCGCGATCTGCTGGCCAAACGCGCACGCGACGCCAAAGACCCGCTCAAGTTAGTGATCGTGCGAGATATGTGGCTTACTGGGTTTGATGCGCCCTGTATGCACACGATGTACGTGGACAAGCCGATGCAAGGGCACGGCCTGATGCAGGCGATTGCCCGGGTGAACCGCGTGTTTCGCGATAAGCCTGCCGGGTTGATCGTCGATTACATCGGCATTGCCCAGAACCTGAAATCGGCGCTTCAGCAATACTCGAAGAACGACCAGGAGAACATCGGCGTCGACGAGTCGCAAGCCATCGCCGTGCTGATGGAAAAATACGAAGTTGTTCGCGACATGTACCACGGCTTCAACTACGCATTAGCGATGGGCGGAACACCTCAAGAACGCTTGGTAATGATGGCCGGCGCAATTGAATGGATTCTCGACATGCAGCAAAAGTTTGCGGCGAAGGAGAAAACAGCAGAAGGCAAGAAGAACGCTCATCGTCGCTACCAAGATGCCGTGTTGGCTCTGTCCAAGGCGTTCTCTCTGGCATCTGCATCCGACGAGGCCCGTGAAATCCGAGAGGAAGTGGGCTTCTTCCAGGCTATTCGTGCTGCGCTTGTCAAGAGTAGCACCGGGTCAGGAGTGACTCAGCAAGAACGCGACTTGGCCATTCAGCAGATCGTCAGCCGCGCAGTGGTCTCGACCGAGATTGTCGACATTCTGGCCGCTGCCGGTATCAAGAGCCCGGATATCTCCATCCTGTCCGATGAGTTCCTGGCCGAAGTCCAGCAGATGGAGCGAAAAAATCTCGCGCTAGAAGCTTTGCGCAAGCTGATCAATGACGGTATCCGTTCCCGTAGCAAATCCAACGTCGTGCAGACTAAGGATTTCTCAGAGCGGTTGGAAGATGCTGTCGCGCGTTATCACGCCAATGCGATCACCACTGCGGAGGTTTTGCAGGAGTTGATCGATCTCGCCAAAGATATTCGGGCAGCGCGCCAGCGGGGTGAAGAGCAAGGCTTGTCCGAGGATGAAATTGCTTTTTACGACGCGCTGGCCGAAAACGAGAGCGCCATTCAGATGATGGGTGACGACAAACTGAAACTCATTGCACACGAGTTGTTGGTCAGTCTGCGCGAGAACGTATCTGTGGATTGGGCTCATCGTGAGTCAGCACGCGCCCGGATGCGCGTGCTAGTTCGACGAATCCTTCGAAAGTATGGCTACCCACCTGATCTTCAGGATGCGGCCGTGCAAACGGTACTACAGCAGGCCGAGGCATTGTCGTCGGGATGGGCAGTCTCCCGATCAGGAGCAGGCAATGTCTGATGGATATTTCCAGTGGGACTATCTACTTCGACAAATCTAGGGGGAGTAGTTGGCGGTGCCGCAGCGATTACGATTTTTGTTAGACACAAATGTCCTGATACCACTTCAGGATTCATTCCAAGTGCTGGAAGGTAACTTGGTGAACTTTGTTCGTCTGGCGAGTATCGGTGGACATCAACTGATGTACCACCCGGCCAATATCGCGGACTTTGAACGCGATACAGATATCGAGCGGCGCCAACGAAACCTCCTGAGAATTAGGCAGTACCCAGCTCTGCATGATCCCGCGCCATGCATTTGGAACACAGCGGAGATTGGTCCCAATGACGCGTGTGACAACGAGCTTCTCTACGCACTTCACTGCGATGCTGTTCACGCACTAGTTACAGAAGACAGAGGCATCCATGCGAAGGCCCGAATACGTGGACTCGCGCATCGTGTCTACACAATTCAGACCGCAGAAGACTGGCTTAGGCGTCTTCATGAAACCCGTCATATCGTTCTGCCGAACATCCAAGATGTTCCACTCCACGGTCTGACGCCCGAGCTGGAGGGAGCGTTCTTCGACAGCTTGCGCGAGGGATATCCAGCCGCTGCTGGTCGTGATGGCTTCGACGAGTGGTTTCGTCGCAAGGCGAGGGAGGATCGACATGCATGGGTCTACCGAGACAGCGACAGTGCCTTGGAGGCCATTTGCATCTACCAAGTCCAGAATGATGAGGTATTGAACGATGCCGGCGAGGTTCTTTCCGGTCCGGCTCTGAAGCTATGCACATTTAAGGTTGGCGAACCTGTGCGCGGCCGAAAAATCGGCGAGTTGTTTCTAAAGGCGGCCTTTCGTTTCTCGACTGAAAACAGCTGTGAGCATCTTTTCATCACAGCAAGAGCCGACAGCCAGGACTACTTGATTAGAGTCTTGATGGACTTCGGTTTTGAGGAACGGGGCACCTACTGTGGAGACATGGTGCTGGTAAAACGGCAGCCTGTCATTCCCCCTTCGACGGAGGGTATTGCTCCTAACGACTATGTCCGGCGGTATTTTCCACACTACCGATCCGACTCAACGGTACGGAAGTTCTTGGTACCGATTAAGCCCCACTATCACGAGATTCTTTTCCCGGACTACACATCAGTTCAGCCAGGGCTGTTTGCGCCGACAGGCAATGTTGGTAATGCCATCAAGCTAGCCTATCTCTGTCATGCGCAAACTAATGCAATCCGTCCAGGCGATATATTGCTTTTCTATAGGACCGACGACGAAAAGGCGGTCACTTCACTGGGCGTAGTCGAGCAATTCGAGGTATCCAGTGATGGTGCACAGATTGCAAGTCTGGTCAGTCGCCGCACTGTCTACAGCCTTGGTGAAATCGACGAACTGGCGAAAAAGCCAACCAAGGTGATTTTGTTTCGACTCATCGGCCACTTCCCGACTGTAGTTTCGTATGAACAACTCACGCGAGACGACGTTGTGACAGGGCCAATCCAATCTATTCGCAAGGTTTCTGATGCCTCTTTTTCAAAAGTCCTCGCCGCCTCAAGGCAGTAGGGCTATTCTTCTTTCCATAAAACCAAAATACGCCGATCTAATACTTGGCGGGTCAAAGCGCGTCGAATTCCGCAGATCCTGGGCAGCCCAAGATGTGAGTGTGATCGTGATTTATTCGAGTTCTCCAGTCCAGAAGATTGTTGGAGTGGTTGAAGTGGACAAAATAGTTGTTGCCTCACCGACCTCTCTTTGGAAGATCTGCTCCGAAAGATGTGGAGGGCTTACGAGAACTGAGCTTCGAACTTACTACTCCGGTAAAGCGCAGGGTGTTGCAGTGCTGCTTGGGAGGGTCTTTAAGGCTATAAAACAAATTGACCCCACTGATGTAATTGGCAACTTTGTGCCGCCTCAATCGTTTAGATACCTGGACGTAGATGAATACGCGAAGATCCAGAAAAAGATAACTTCCAAGAAAGTCAAATAATGACGGTATTCGTTGGCGGAATTCATGCTGTTGGCAAAACCTTTGTTTTGAAGCCAATATGTGAGGGACTCGGTGTCAGGCACGCAACCGCAAGCCAACTTATCAAGGAGCAGCGAGGACTAGAGAATTGGACAGTTTCTCGACAAGTCGATGCTATTGACCAGAACCAGAAAGCACTCGTTGCAGCAGTGCAACGTCTTGAAAAAGATGGCGAAAGAATTGTCCTAGATGGTCATTTCGTTTTGCGGCGCTCTGTAAACGTTCACGAGATAATCGGCATAGAAACATTTTCACAACTCATGGTGCATGGAGTTATTCTTTTGGAAGCGTCAGTACCAACGATTGCAGATCGGCTTCGGCAGCGTGGAGATGTCACTTGGAGTCAAACGGAAATCAGTACTTTTTCGCAAAAGGAGTCGCAGCATGCCGAGTTTGTTTGTAAAGAACTTCAGATTCCATTCGTAAAGCTAAAGGCCTTCTCAGAAGATGACGTTAGAAAGGCTGTGGTTGAGTTATTGCGCTGGCCAAGTAGATAGGTTAGACGCGCCAGGAGCTTTGCATAGCGACCAGTTATCTCGATATACGGCAGGGCCATACCCGAAATTTCGCGCAGCCGGGCGGCTGCGAATCCTGGCAACTGCTCAAACAACGTGTGTGCTTCGACAACCGAGTAGGGCATAGCGCGAATATGGTGATAACGTAAAGTGGGGGGGCGGCGCTTCTAGGCTTCCCGATCAAACGACAAGTTGGGGTCTTACTGTGCTGACCATACTACTATAATCAGCGGCAATGGTGTCCGCGTTGAACGATCATTAAGGCGGGAGTATCAGAGCAACTTTTCAAAATAACTTTCATGATCAACGCCAACTTGCATGAGATCGTCACGCCAACATTTGAGTTGGTCTTCAAATTCACTGAGTAGTTTGAATGTTCGATGGTTAGAGCCAACCGCTGATTCTAAATTTAGTTCAGAGCGCAAGTGCGTTAAAGAGCTGACCATGGAGTCATGAATCTGCGACATTTTCCAGAGCCTTTCACCAAGATCCCATGCTTTTGCTTCTTTGTAAGCAGCGTGAATGTATCCAAGAAGCGTTTTGTCATCATCATGCTGAGAAAAGGCTCTCATTTGTTGCAGAATAATTTGCTCGGTCGGTGCTGTGAGTTCTTTGCGTTCAACGAATTCACGGATGCCTTGGAGCAAATTAAAAGCCATGTCCGTAAAGTAGCGGTTCCGAAACATATGAAGGAAGACGCTGGTCTTTATACCCGCGAGTGTTGTCAAGTCGTGCATATCATTCGTAAGCGTCTCGTCAGAAAGTGGCTTACCGTATGCTGAAAGAAAAAGGTTGCCAGGATCTTTCGCTTTACCAATAGTTTTCTTGATAAGTAGAGAACGTTGTCCTTCGATAAAATTAATGATTGGGGATAGTTGGGTCTTTAAGACGGGGATATCCCTAATTTTATGCCTTTTCGTTTTGGCTACCGAGATAGCGAGTGACCCAGTTTCGTATGCATTTCTGATATCGTCAACCTTGATCCTGTTCAATTCAATTCGACGCGCACCTGTTGCACGAGCGAGTTGAATCATCATCGCCCTTCTGCGTTTGACATAAACTGACTGAGAGCTTGCAATGTTGGCTTGAAATAGTTGTTCTATGTGTGGAGTCGTAACTGGAAACCGCTTTTTTTGCGTGTCAGGCGTAGGCAACGATGGATGGTCGTAGTATTCAGTTGAATAGCTTTTGGCTATAATTTTTCTAACAATTAGATTGATTTTGGCTTGAGCCTTGCCATCTATAGAGATAAGATCAGATATGAAAAAATAATCTTGAAGCCAAATTAGAAAGTGAAACACTCGCCTTGCGATAACCCGAACTTGTGTTGCTCCACGCGCTTTACTCAATACATGCTTTTTAAGCGTCAATTCGCCTTGCAAAAGAGTAACAAATTCAGTGATTCGCTCATCATCCAGTTCGTGAAAAAGAATTTGTCTTGTGTTGCAGTATCTGACCAAGTGAGACAGGTTTTTCGCATACGTTACGAGTGTTCCAGCGTTTCCTTTGTGACGACTGCCAGGCGAATATAACGCCTTTAGATACAGCGTTACAGGAATGCACAAGCTACCATTTGGCCACAAAACAATGGGGGCATACGAGTGAGCATCGGCAGTATCTCTACGACTGCTGGATTTTTGCAGCGCAGAATGACGCGGTAAGTAGTAAAGTTTGTGCTTGTTCATGATCAGAGTGTGCTCAAAACTCAACAATCTTTAGATGAGACTTTGGAAGAGCCAATGCTCGCTCAAGGTGTTGCTTGAGGATGCGTTCCTCATTGGCGCGATTAAACTTGCCCTCACTTGCGCGATGGATGATATTCCGCGTGATTCGCAATAGATCGTTATATCGATCGGCGAAATCGGAAACACTATCTACAAATTGCTGAACACGAACGCTGCTAACACGAGTCGCTGAGCTTACATCTGAACTGGTACGATGTTTCTTGGCGCCATGTGGGATCAAAATAGAAAACGAGTTTAGTGCTTCGCAACGTATCGTATCTAGCTTTTGAAAGCCACCTGGAACAATTACCCGATCAGCCGTTTTCTTGAATGTATTGAGAGACATTGGAGTAACAACAATTGGTTTCTCGCCTTCATGATTAATAAGGCATGAGAATTTTGCGAGCTTTCCTTGAGCCTTGCATGCTTCATGCAACCCTTCTGGGGCAGAGAGTGGGTCCGAAATCGTCTGGAGTAGCAGCTGGATTAACGTGAGCACGGATGCACCGTTATTTTCCATTTCTTTAATTTTATGCGCAGGAGTTTTCATAGGTTCTATATTTTCATTGCAGATTATCAATTGCGTCGTTGACGATCCAAATTAGCTTGTAATCTTTGCCGTTATTATCAGAAAAAAATTGTGGAGAAATATTAAATTTTCCTTGGTCAATCAAATTTTCCAAATAGGCTAGCAAATCTTCTTCCTCGACAAGAGAGAAATTTCTTCTATTGAGGTGTTTGCTAACAAGAGACTTAATCAGTTCAATTGAATTCTCATTATCAGGATCAGGGGTGATTCGGCTATGTAATACGTCCGCAGCATAGGCAGCTTTAATACGAATCAGTTCATTATCATGACCGTCAAAGGACTCGAGGATGTACATCCAGGTTTGTTCAGCATCAACATGGCCCAGATACCATCCGATTGTAGAAAGATCCGACAAACCAAACTTGTAGAAAAAGGTGTATGCCCAGAAGCGCCGGAGTTCGTGAGATCTGATATACCAACGCTTGCCATCGCCATCCAAAGGTATTTCGATATAGTCACAAAATACATCCAAGGCTCGATTAAATGTTGTTCTTGATAGTTGCATGCATTGATCGAATCTCGATACGAATCCATGAAACAACCCTGCACTCGCGACTGCGCCAAAATCCCGCCAAGCTTTGTTAAGCTTTTTCATTTGAAATATGGCGCGTGCTGCAATATTGGGAATGCACCGAGACAATTCACCACGGACAGACCCAAATATATTTTTCCCTAGCTTAAATTTTAGATACCACCCGCTATTGAAAATTGTCTCCAAGCAGTCTTCTGGAAGTTCAGCGATCTCGACCTGTCGACGTGCTGCAGTAGTGCCGATGATAATAATCGTGCTTGAAAGAAGAAGATTCAAGGCATCGGCAATACCCATCTCGCGCCTAAGAAACTCTGCTTTCCCATTCCCACCAATATGATTGAATCTTGGGTATCCTTCTGATTCATATACGCTGTTAACTTTAATAATGTTGAGTGGGGCAAGTGATTCTGGAACGGGAAATGTCTTAATTATCCGATCGGAATAGAAACTAACTGAGTATCGGCTATGCCAAGAGCGCGAATCTATATTTCTCAGGCGATTAAGTTCTTGTCGAGTACAAATTGCGTAATCCACCAAGTCATCTCCGTAGTCGATGACAAAGCGCACGGCATTCCCAAGGGCATGCATGGCAATATTGGCCGGAAGGGTTTTGGTATGACCGCTGGTTGGAAGCTCTAATTGACGGATCCTATTGATATCCACGTTGGTAAAAGTGGAAGAAGAGGGTAATCCTTCTGAAGTATGACGAGCAATTTTCCCCAATTTCTCAAGCATTAAAGTCTGGTGGTCAATGAATCGCTCATTATTGTGTGGGTTACAAAGCTTAAGTCTTTCGCCTAATGTAGGCTGACCGGAAGGGAGATATTCCTTGATGTTGGATGATGAAAACTCCAAAATTTCCTGATTAGGTATTGAGCTGAGAGATCTGAAAACCGCTTGTAACTCATCTGGAATAGTGTCAGCTTTGATGTCGATGCCTACCTCATTGGAAAAAAATATTTCAGGAAGGAATCGCCCTCTGTATCCTCCACGTTGAACTTGATAACCTTCGAAATATAGCCATGCACGCAGTAAAACTATGCTTTTATGATCAAATGGCAAATAGTTGTCGTAATTTGTGGTGATGTCATAGCAGATTCCTGCTTCGTCGCACCTCACAAAATATTGAGTTGAGACGCCACTTTTGTTCAAATCACTGATAATCTTGGACAATGAATCAATAAATCTCCCTTTGTAATTGAGTAACTCCGCTTTGCCGCCATTGGCGAGGGGGAGCAGAAAACCATCTTCGAGGTCTCGTGAATCAATTAGTGAGAAGAGCTGTTGTCTCGTCTGGAACATGTCTTCATTAATAAAAGCCCATTCGGTTAAGCTCAATAGCCAAAGGAAGAATTGGTAGTGATGTTGGAATGTGCAGGACCTACTTATGCGCTGATGCCTAAACAATATTACGATTTTTTTGAGCCAATTTAATTGATGTCGTAGATCGTTCTTTGTTTGATATGGAATATCATCAACAAGCGATATTTCGTTGAAAGGGTTACTGCTTTGCGCGCGCGGTTCGTGTCCATTGGAGGTAAGGAAGAGACCGTTTGGCAACAGTCTGTTCCAATCAAAGCTGCGCACTTCATTGTCACCGGTCTTAATAATCCACTGGTTGTCGTAAAAGTCGCTCAGTAGCCATGAGGGCTTCATTTTCTCGATATTCGATGGGATACGAATATCGTTAAGGAATTCCAAGTTTTGGAATTCTGATTTGTCCTTGGTTGAGTTAAATCGCCGCATAAATAATGGTTAGATCTGTGGTGAAGAGGCTATGACAAGTGCCCTCTTATAAATAACAACATGTTCTGTATTGGGGTAGCTCTCAGAACTCAGAAGTATTCGCAGACTAAATGAAAGTTGGCGCCAAAAATTAGCTGTTGTTTGCTCGTCAGACAAACTAGCATCTAAAGATTGGTCGATATCAGCCATCTGATTTTCATATTTAAACAGTGCAGCCAATCCTTCGACGGAAAGTGCTATGTGAGCTATTTCCCTGGGACCCGGTTCGGCCACCTCCGAGCGTGAGGACGATTGCGTCAGCTTAATTTTGCGATCTAGTTCAGAAAGCAAAACGTCAGTTCGGCTAGTGTCGATACGGAGAACGTTGATCAAAAATGCTTCAACCTCTTCTTTCGTCCGAAAATCAACAGCGTCAACGAGGTCAAACGGTTGCCCATATGAGGCAACGATCAGCATCTCGTTTTGATGCTGGCGTGCCTTGCGCTCACGAAGCAGCGCAGTCAACTCGGGGGGGATATAGTGACGCATAGAAGTCTGGACACTGTGCCCAATATTTCTTGCAACTTGGTGCCAGTCACCGTTTGAATCGATATAAGCAATTACCGCATGAGTATTTCTTATTGATGAAAAAGTTACATCTTGCAGGTCAGCCAGCTCCCCCTCAGCTTTGAGTAGTTGTTTTAGTAGTTTGCCGGTGCTACTTGAGTCTTTTAGCGTACGAGGGGTTCCTGCATAAGTATCAGACTTTAATCCGATGAAAAGTGCGTCGCATGGTTGCGCGTGGCACTTGATGTATTCCTCGCGATAACTATGTGTTCGGTCCTCAAGAAACTCAATTCGCTTTCTGGTCTCGGCATCTAATACGGCCCACTTTATGGAGTTGGCACGGCGCTTGTCGACACTAATGCGATATAGACCGTTATTTGTAGGAGTTATGTCGGAAACAGAAAGACGTAATAGTGGATCCAGGTTACTGATTTCCCTGCACTTACAAAACAGCAGCAAAATAAACGGAACCAATTTTCGGTGCGTAATTACACCGAGGTGTTTCTGTAACAATTCGGATGGATAGTGTCTTAATATATTAAGTTCGTCGCATGGAGATTTTGCATTGCGAGATGCAAAATCTTGGGGGATATAACCGTTGTAATGTTTTCTGACCCACCAGACGAGGTTGTTGATCCCTTTGTCATAGGCTGGGGAGAATATGTGCAATGATTGCGAACGCCAATAGGACGAAGCTTTTATCTTGCTTCCATTTTTCGAAATTGATGCTGATCTATTCCTATATTTTCGTCCTCCTCCAATAGTAAAGCGATCAGGTGGATCTCCGGGAGACAATTTTTCCAAAATATCGACGTCTGCTTTCTCCGCAAGTAAAGTCCCAATTTCAAAATCGCTAATAATTTGGTCAATCTTTTTTAGCGCAGATTTCTCAAGCCTTTCAATATTTTTGATGAGTTGCTGTTTTAGCTCAGAGATTGCATCGTGTGTCGTTAGAGACAATGTCTTTGATGCAGCAATTTTGGTGTAGAAGGCCTCATATTTTTTAGGCGGGTGAATGACAAAATTGATGTCTGAATCTACATATTGGCTTTTTGGAGGCGCGTTTCTCATTTTCGGAAACACAAACCACTCCCACACTGGGAGAACTTTGGTGTTCTGACAGAATTTGATAAAGTCGCCTTGATTTGTCCAGTATCTTTTAATGGTTTCTAGATTTGCTTTTTGAATGGCTGGGTTTTTAGTGAAGAACCAATCGAGGTAGATCAAATGAAGTTCATCTAGGTCATCAGGATTGGTGAGGTCGTAGTCGTTAATGTTAACTTTGTTATCTTTTATGGATAACCCCCATCGTTGAATCTGATGTGCATAGCTGATCGTTGGATAAGCGCGCGTTTTTGAGAAAGCCTCCATTGCACTCTTGATTCGATGCGCGAATTTATCGCCAAACGCGAGTAAGGCAGACATGTTGGCGGAATAGATTCTTTCACCGCTTTTTGTAGTCAATTGGACGATTAATGTTGTTGAGTTAGCAACTGAGTTTTGTGGGTGCATAACTGATAGTTGTCAATTAAGTGTATTTTGAGTATAAGGCATAAAAATAGCGCTATACTGCGAATTGATAATATATTGAATCTAGGAAAATCATTGAAGTCGGTGTCGATGTGCCGAATGCATCGCTGATGGTGATCGAACATGCGGAGCGTTTTGGCCTGTCGCAACTGCACCAGTTACGCGGACGTGTTGGGCGCGGGCTCGCAGCCAGCGTCTGCCTGCTGTTGTATCAAAGTCCGCTCGGCGCCACCGCGAAACAGCGGCTGACAACGATGCGCGAAACTGCTGACGGCTTTGAAATTGCGCGCCGCGATCTGGAAATACGTGGCCCTGGCGAATTTCTTGGTGCGCGCCAGTCCGGCCAGGCATTGCTGCGTTTTGCGGACCTGACGACCGACCAGTGGCTGGTCGAGCATGCGCAACAACTGGCAGAAGAATTGTTGGCCGACGCCTTGCCGAATAGTGCCGCCATCATCGACGCGCATCTGGCGCGCTGGTTGGGTGGGCGCGAAGATTTTTTAAAGGTATAAGTACAATGAAGCGTCTCGCTCTCTACATGCGTCTGGTCCGGCTCGACAAGCCGATCGGCATATTGTTGCTGCTGTGGCCGACGCTGGGCGCGTTGTGGATTGCATCCGATGGCAGGCCAGACTGGATGCTGGTGTCCATTTTCACGTTGGGCACCGTGCTGATGCGCTCGGCCGGTTGCGCGATCAATGATTTTGCCGACCGTGATTTCGACAAGCACGTGAAGCGCACCGCTCAGCGGCCATTGACCAGCGGGAAAATTGCACTGTGGGAAGCGGTAATGATTGCTGTTGTCCTGGCTTTGCTGTCCCTACTCTTGATTTTTCCGTTGAATGCCTTAACGCTGCAATTGTCGGTGCTCGCGGTGATCGTGGCCGCAACCTATCCGTATTTCAAGCGCTTTTTTGCATTGCCACAGGCTTACCTCGGTATTGCGTTTGGCTTCGGCATCCCGATGGCATTCGCCGCCGTGCAGAATCAGGTCCCAGCCGCAGCGTGGCTGCTGCTGATCGCCAACGTGTTCTGGGCGCTGGCCTACGATACCGAATACGCGATGGTTGACCGCGACGATGATCTCAAAATTGGCATCAGGACTTCGGCCATCACCTTTGGCCGTTTCGATGTACTGGCGGTGATGTTTTGTTACGCTGTTACGCTGACGATGGTATTGGGTGTCGGCTGGCACGCCGGTTTGCGCGGCTGGTTTATCACAGGCATGGCACTAGCAGCTGTTTGCGCCTTGTACCACTACCGCTTGATCCGTGCGCGCGACCGGATGAACTGCTTCGCCGCCTTCCGGCACAATAACTGGCTAGGTGCAGCGGTTTTCGCCGGTATCGCGCTAGACTACATTATGCGATAGGCGTATGCTTTTCATAAAGCTTTGCTATGGTTTGATACAGCGCAATATCGGTAGTCCGCATAGGGCTACACTGAAGTTACTTTTTACCAACCAGATCGAAGGGAATGCATCATGAACGCATCGGATAAAGTTGGCCAATCGAGAGATAAATTAATGGCAGATCTGCGTGTGGTGATTCGCGACGCGGAAGAATTGCTGGCTAATACGGGCCAACAAGCAGGTGAGGGCTTCAAGGTCGCGAAGGCGAAATTTGAGGATTCTCTGAAAACAGCCAAAGTAGAACTGGCCGCTGCACAACAAACCGTGATCGCCAAGTCGAAGGAAGCTGCAGAAACTTGTGACCAATATGTGAAACAGCATCCGTGGCAAGCAGTTGGCATGGGCGCTGTGTTGGGCGTCATTCTCGGCTTCCTGATTTCACGCAAGTAAACGGCCCATGTTTGAGTCAATCAAGCTGATGGCGGCAAACTTGCTGTCCATTTTGGAAACTCGCGCAGAACTTCTTTCTCTCGAAATTGAGGAAGAGATTCTGCGTTTCTTTTCTTACCTGATCCTGTCGCTGGTCGCCTTGCTCTGCTTCGGTGTCGCGATTTTGCTCGCGATTTTGCTGATTATCGTTATCTTCTGGGATGTTAATCGCATCGCGGTAGTTGCATCTCTAACGGGATTTTTTGGCATCGCAGCGATTGCGATCGGGTTGGGTGTGCGTAACTGCTACCGCAAGAAGCCTAAATTCCTGTCAAATTCCTTGGGTGAGCTTTCGAAAGATGTCGAAATACTCCGGCCGAGCAATGAGGGGCAGCCGCGATGAAGTCGCGCAAAACGCTGGCGCAACGCCGCGAGGAACTGCTCACGCGCAGCACGCTGCAGCGTGCAACCTTGTCAGCCAGGGTGCAGTTGATGCGGCATTCAATGAGCTGCGAGCATATCGGCAGCACCCTGCTCGCGGATTTTAAAGAGAACATGCTGCTGATAGCGGCTGCCGCAGTCGCGGTGGTCGTGATCAAACCACGCCGCATCATCTCCGGCCTGAAAGCTGCTCTGCTCACCTGGCAGACCGTGCGCAATGTTCTGCCCTTGTTGCAGAATTTTTTGAAACGTCCTTGAGCAAAGACGGTAGGTCAGGCTTCAGCCCGACTTACACAAGATAAAATTAGATTCCCTTCGCCAGCTTAGCCGCCAAACCAACGTAACTCGCCGGGGTCATTGCCAGCAATCTATCCTTGGCATCTTGCGGGATCGCAAGTCCGCTGATGAAAACGCGCATGTCGTCTTTGGCAATGCCCTTGCCGCGTGTCAGTGTTTTGAGTTGCTCGTACGGATTTTCAATGCCATAACGGCGCATCACGGTTTGCACCGGCTCAGCCAAGACTTCCCATGAAGAGTCGAGATCTTCTGCCAGTTTTTCCGGATTAGCTTCGAGTTTGTTCAGGCCGCGCAAGGTGCTGTCATACGCCAGCACCGCATAACCGAATGCAACGCCAATATTACGCAATACGGTTGAGTCAGTCAGGTCGCGCTGCCAGCGGGATACCGGCAATTTTTCCGCCATGTGCCGCAGGACCGCATTGGCCATGCCGAGGTTGCCTTCCGAATTTTCAAAATCGATCGGGTTGACCTTGTGTGGCATGGTGCTGGAGCCGATTTCGCCCGCCTTGGTTTTTTGTTTGTAATAACCGAGCGAGATATAACCCCACAGATCGCGGTCGAGGTCGATCAGGATCGTGTTGGCGCGCGCAATCGCATCGAACAGTTCCGCCATGTAATCGTGCGGTTCAATCTGGATCGTGTATGGGTTCCAGGTCAGTCCAAGCTGATGTTCGATGACGTTTTTAGAAAATGTCTGCCAGTCAAAATCCGGGTACGCCGACAGGTGTGCATTGTAGTTGCCCACCGCGCCATTCATCTTGCCCAGAATCTCAACGACCGCGATGCGTTTTACCGCAGTCTTCAGTCGCGCCACCACATTTGCGACTTCCTTGCCGAGCGTGGTCGGGCTGGCAGACTGGCCGTGCGTGCGCGACAACATCGCTAGCTCGGCACCATCGTGCGCGAGCAGCGTCAAGCGGTCAATCACACCTTGCAGCGATGGCAGCAAGACTTCATCGCGTGCCGCCTTGATCATCATGCCGTGCGAGGTATTGTTGATATCTTCCGAGGTGCAGGCAAAGTGAATGAACTCGGCTGCGACTTTCAATTCTGCCGATACGGCAGGGTCGATCGCGGCATTCACCGCGGCCAGAATTCCCATTTCCAGCGGCAAAGGCAAACCGGATGATTCTTTCAGCCAGTATTCGACCGCTTTCACGTCGTGATTGGTGATCGACTCGATCGCCTTGATGCGGGCCGCGTCGTCTTCGGTAAAGTCTTTGCCCAACTGGTCCAGAAATGCATTGGTCTTGGCGGAAAACGGCTTGAGTTCGGCAAACCCGGCATTAGACAAAGCGCGCAACCAGGCAATCTCCACCATGACGCGGTGATGCATGAAGCCTGCTTCGGACAGGATCGGGCGCAAGCGGCTGGTGCGTGAGGCATAACGGCCGTCGAGCGGGGAAAGGGCGGAGAGCGTGGAAATTGGCATGGTAAAAGGCGTTGATGCAGGTTAAGTGTCAGGTGGGCGCCAGACGCGCCACGGGGAAATGCGCCATTCTATCATTTAGCTATTGTGCAAAGTCGATGCGCATTGATGATTGAAATCAATATGGCCGGAGACAATTCAGCTAAAGTACACATGCCGATGCTATACTTAAAGGCTTAGATAAAACTTTTGAATCGTTTGCACATGAAATTGATTGGTACGCACGCTAGCCCTTATGTCCGTAAAGTCCGCGTGGTAATGGCGGAAAAAAAACTCGACTACAAGTTTGAACTGGAAGACGTCAGTGCTGCCGATACCAAGATCCAGGAAGTCAATCCGCTTGGGAAAGTGCCTTGCCTCGTGATGGATGATGGTTATGCGCTGTACGATTCGCGCGTGATTGTTGAATATCTCGACACCTTGTCGCCAGTCGGCAAGCTGATTCCTGCCAACGGCCGCGAGCGCGCTGAAGTTAAATGCTGGGAAGCGTTGGCTGACGGTGTGCAGGACGCGGCGATTCTGGTGCGACTGGAAGAAACCAAACGCCCTGCCGCACAACAATGTCCGGAGTGGATAAAAAAGCAGTTGGACAAGGTTGACGCTGGCTTGCAAGCGATGTCGACGGATCTCGGCACCAAACTTTTCTGCAATGGCAACCAGTATTCGTTGGCTGATATTGCGGTTGGCACCTGCCTGGGCTGGCTCTCGTTCCGATTCCCAAACATTGACTGGCGCACGGCTTATCCGAATCTGTCCAAGCTGTTTGACAAGCTGGCAGAGCGCCCATCCTTCAAGGACACGCTTCCGCAATAAAACGCTTCTGCTTGCACGCGCAAAAAATTCTGCGCTCACGGATTAAGCATACTGCCCACCGTATTTTACCTTCCGCCCGTATTGTGTGGCTCGCCGCAATATTTTCTCGTATACCCCCCCCGCAAATTTTACTTTTACGGCGTAAACGCGACGCGTTATTATTCGAAGTAACAACTTAGGCTTGGTCACTGCCGGTAATGATGCCGCCACCTAGACAGACATCGCCCTGATAAAACACTGCCGACTGGCCGGGCGTGACTGCCCATTGGGGTGTGGCGAAGCGCATGCGGAATGATTCTGCGTTTATGATGTGCGCTTCACACGCCACATCGGCTTGGCGATAGCGGGTTTTCGCGGCGAGCTGCGTTTCTTGCGGTGCAATGCCCGCAATCCAACTAGCCTGACCGGCTTCCAGCGCAGATGACAACAGCCAAGGATGGTCGTGTCCCTGCACCACATACAAGGTATTGCTGGCGATATCCTTGCGTGCGACATACCATGGTTCGCTATTGCCATCAGCTTTGCGATGCGCTTTCAGCCCGCCGATGCCGATGCCTTTGCGCTGGCCTAGTGTGTAAAAGCTCAAACCCACATGCTCACCGACGATCTTGCCTTCCGGCGTTTTCATCGGGCCCGGCTTGTAAGAAAGATAGCGGTTCAGGAAATCGCGGAAAGGGCGTTCGCCGATGAAGCAGATGCCGGTCGAATCCTTCTTTTTCGCATTCGGCAGCTGGAGCTGCTCGGCGATGCGGCGCACTTCGGTCTTTTTAATTTCACCCAGCGGAAATAGTGTGTTGGCCAATTGTTGCTGGTTCAAGCGGTGCAGGAAATAACTCTGATCTTTGCTGGCATCGAGTGCTTTCAGCAATTCAAAACGGCCATTGTTTTCACGCACACGGGCGTAATGGCCGGTTGCAATCAGGTCGGCACCGAGGTGCATCGCATGATCCAGGAAAGCCTTGAACTTGATTTCGGCATTGCACAACACGTCCGGATTCGGTGTGCGGCCAGCTTCATACTCGCGCAGGAATTCGGCAAACACACGATCCTTGTATTCAGCGGCAAAATTGACCGCCTCGATATCGACGCCCACCACATCGGCGACGCTGACCGCATCGATCCAGTCGGTGCGCGCTGAGCAAAAATCGTTATCGTCGTCGTCTTCCCAGTTTTTCATGAACAGACCGATGACTTCATAACCTTGCTCTTTTAGCAGCCACGCGGAAACCGACGAGTCGACGCCGCCGGACATGCCAATCACGACCCGTTTTTTACTCATTCGTATTTCCCAATATGACAGTTTGTGCAGACAATAAGGACAAAGGGGCAGACTGACCCTTTAGGAAATCCTCTATGCATTGGATCAGCAAGGGGCTGCGGTGCCGGTCGCGACACGCTGCAATTTCATCGTAAGTCATCCAGACTGTGCGCAAAATGTCGGCATCTAGCGGCAAATTGCGAAAATCGCCGAGCGTTCCGGCAAACGCAAAACGCAAGTAGGAACGATTCCTGCTGTCATCGGGTGACTGGTAATGCAGCAAGTACATGCCGACCAGCGCCGTGGGCGTGAAGTCGTAAGCCGTTTCTTCCAGCGTTTCCCGCACCACCGCTTGTTCCAGCGATTCGTTGGGTTCGAGGTGGCCAGCGGGTTGGTTGAAGCGAATTCCGTCATCGGTTTGCTCTTCAACTAGCAAAAAACGCCCATCTTGTTCAATGATGGCGGCAACGGTTGCGGCGGGTTTCCAAGGGTCTGGCATGATTTCCTTTACACTGTGTGCTATTTTACCGTGCGCTGAAAGAATTTGGCGGCGCGCGCGCTGACATGAAACCGGGCATAATCCGTTCCATTGTCTGATTTTCAAGTCTATTTGCTTGGTTTTTAGTTAGTGGTTTAGTGTTTTTTTGTGTATTTGTTTGATTTTCCGTGTAATATTTACGGTTTTTGTAACAATTGGAGGAGCATATGAAAATCGGCATCCCCGCCGAAACGCGGCCGGGCGAGACTCGCGTAGCTGCGACCCCAGAGACTGTCAAAAAACTTCTCGCAGCCAAACATCAAATTATTGTGCAATCTGGCGCCGGTATCAGCGCCAGCATCACTGACGAAGCTTTCCAAGAAGCCGGCGCACAAATCGGCTCCGCAGCCGATGTGTATGGCTGTGAATTGATCTTGAAAGTACGCGCCCCAAATACTGATGAGCGCACGCTCATTAAGTCAGGTACGGTCGTGGTTGGCATGCTCAACCCATTTGACGCAGAAAATATCGCTGCAATGGCTGCGCATGGATTGACCGCATTCTCGCTGGAGGCGGCACCACGCATCTCCCGCGCGCAATCGCTGGACGTTTTGTCTTCGCAAGCAAATATTGCCGGCTACAAAGCGGTAATGGTTGCAGCCAATACCTATCAGCGTTTTATGCCGATGTTGATGACAGCGGCGGGCACGGTTAAAGCCGCGCGCGTGCTGATCATGGGCGTTGGCGTTGCTGGTCTGCAAGCAATTGCAACCGCCAAACGTCTGGGTGCTGTGATTGAGGCCTCCGATGTACGCCCTCCGGTCAAGGAACAAGTTGAGTCGCTCGGCGCCAAATTCATCGACGTACCATTTGAAACCGATGAAGAAAAGGAAATCGCGCAAGGTAGTGGCGGTTACGCGCGCTCCATGCCTGAATCCTGGATGAAACGTCAGGCAGCTTTGGTGCATGAACGTGCGAAGTTGGCTGATATCATTATCACCACTGCGCTGATTCCTGGCCGCAAAGCACCGACTTTGATTTCCGAAGAAACCGTCAAAGCGATGAAACCGGGTTCGGTTATCGTTGATATGGCGGTGGAACAAGGCGGCAACTGCCCACTGTCGGAACTCAACAAGACGGTCACCAAATACGGCGTACATATTATTGGCGAGCCAAATCTGGCTGCGCTGGTAGCTGCCGATGCGTCGGCTTTATATGCCCGCAACCTGCTCGATTTCATGAAATTGATCATCGACAAGGATGGCGCTTTGGCCATCAATCTTGACGACGAAATCGTGGCGGCGACGCGAATGTGTGCCGGCGGCGAAATTTTCCGCAAATAGGAGACCTTCATGCAACGTATCATGCTGCGCGCCAAAATCCATCGTGCAACAGTGACCCAATGTGATCTTAATTACGAGGGTTCCTGCGGTATCGATCAGGATATGCTGGATGCTGCAGATATCCGCGTTAACGAAAAAATCGAAATTTATAACGTTCAAAATGGCGAACGTTTTTCGACTTACGCCATTTCCGGCAAGCGTGGAAGCGGCGAAATATCGCTTAACGGGGCGGCAGCGCGATGCGCACATTTGGGCGATTTGCTGATCATTTGCACCTATGGCCCGATGGAAGATTCCGAGATCGATAGTTTCGAACCAAAAATCGTTTTCGTCGATGATCAAAATCGGATCACCGGACTGAAATAGTAAATAGGAGTCATACATGGAAGTAGTTACTCACACCATTACCAACCTCATCATCTTCGTGCTGGCGATTTATGTCGGCTACCACGTTGTATGGACCGTGACACCAGCGCTGCATACGCCGCTGATGGCTGTCACCAATGCCATTTCGGCCATCATCATCGTTGGTGCGATGCTGGCAGCAGGGATGACTGAAGGTTTGGTCGGTCAAGTCATGGGCACGCTGGCCGTCGCACTGGCAGCCGTCAACGTTTTCGGCGGCTTTTTGGTCACGCAGCGCATGCTTGAAATGTTTAGAAAAAAAGAACCAAAGGCAGCTGTCGTTAAGGAGAGCAAATAATGAGTATGAATCTGGTTACCTTGCTCTACCTGATCGCGTCGGTCTGTTTTATTCAGGCGCTAAAAGGTTTGTCGCATCCATCCACCGCACGCCGCGGCAATGCTTTCGGCATGGCTGGTATGGCACTCGCTTTCTTCACCACTATTGCACTCATCATCAAGGTCAAATCCCAATATGTTAGCGGCTCCGGCGGCTTGGGTTATGGCTTGCTAATCGGCGGCGTGGTGGTTGGCGGTTTGATTGGCGCCGTGCTGGCAAAACGGGTCGAAATGACCAAGATGCCTGAACTGGTTGCAGCTATGCACTCGCTGATCGGCTTGTCGGCTGTTTTCATCGCAGTTGCAGTTGTGGCTGAGCCATTTGCGTTCCAGATCGTTGAACGCGGCATGGCGCTGCCATTAGGCAATCGTGTTGAACTGTTCATAGGTACTTTCGTTGGCGCGATCACCTTCTCTGGTTCGGTCATTGCTTTCGGCAAATTGTCCGGTTCCTACAAGTTCCGTCTGTTCCAAGGCGCGCCTGTCACATTCAAGGGCCAGCACATGGTCAACTTGATCATGGGCTTGGCGATGGTCGCTCTGGGTCTGATGTTTTGCTTTGCGCCTGGCGCCGAGCCAGCATGGACGCCGTTCCTGCTGATGACGCTGATTGCCTTCATTCTGGGCGTACTGATCATCATCCCGATTGGCGGCGCAGATATGCCGGTTGTCGTGTCTATGTTGAACAGCTACTCCGGTTGGGCAGCTGCCGGTATTGGCTTCTCGCTGAATAACCCGATGCTGATTATCGCTGGTTCTTTGGTTGGTTCTTCTGGCGCGATCCTGTCATTCATCATGTGCAAAGCGATGAACCGCTCGTTCATCAACGTGATCATGGGTGGCTTTGGTGGCGAAACCGCAGCAGCAGCAACAGCTGGCGGTCAACCACAACGCAACGTCAAGTCCGGTTCGGCTGACGATGCGGCTTTCCTGATGATGAATGCTGAAACCGTGATTATCGTTCCGGGCTACGGCCTGGCGGTTGCACGTGCGCAGCATGCACTGAAGGAATTGGTCGAGAAGCTGACGCACCATGGCGTTAACGTCAAATATGCGATTCACCCGGTCGCTGGCCGTATGCCTGGCCACATGAACGTGTTGCTGGCTGAAGCTGAAGTGCCATACGACCAAGTGTTCGAGATGGAAGACATCAACAGCGAATTCTCGCAAGCAGACGTGGTGCTGGTATTGGGCGCGAATGACGTGGTCAACCCTGCGGCCAAAGATCCTAAGTCGGCGATTGCTGGCATGCCGATTCTGGATGCCTACCGCGCGAAGACAGTTATCGTGAACAAACGTTCGATGGCATCAGGTTATGCTGGCCTCGACAACGAGCTGTTCTACATGGACAAAACCATGATGGTCTTCGGCGATGCGAAGAAAGTCATTGAAGATATGGGTAAAGCTGTCGACTAAGATCGAGCTTTTCTTCAAAAAACCGCGCAGGTTCACAAGACCGGCGCGGTTTTTTTATGACCCTTCGGATTTTAGTGGGGAAATATGGTTATTCCAGCACACGTAGCTTTTAACTTGACATAGGAAATCATTGCGTAACCGCGCAACTATCAGCGCCAACAATAATGATTGTTGAGTGCCTGCTTTCGGCTAGAAGCAGACACCCATGCGTTAACGGAATATTTTGATTTCCATGCTAAATTGATACTTTTTATGTGTCAGGCTAGGCATCTAGAAATGAGAAAACTCTTCCTACAGGCTTTAACTGTCATGGGAAATGCATTCCGTCGACTTGAAAACCAAGTCGCGCCTCCGAAAATGCGCCCTTTTAAAGATGGATTTGTCTTTCGGTATATAGAGCAGACACCCTTGCAAGCGATAATCCAAAAACTCGCGCGAGTGATCAGTGCTCTGCATGCAGTTGACCTCTTGCTGATGCATGGGTTCGTACAGGAACAGGGGGTGCTCCATCGCACCTTGGATGAGTTAAACGAAGACCTAATATTTTTGGCTGCGGCACTTACAAATGACACCATCACCGACTTACATAGCCAATATCTGGAAGCGTTTTACAAGGAAGAATTTGATGTTCCCCACGATCCGATTGCGTCAACTCAAAAACGAAATTCTCCGACCAGGAAGAAGATAAGGGCTTACATATCGCGTGTTCTTGGAGAGAGCACAAACCAATCAAGAGATGCTGCTCTTGGTGAGACCGTGTCGAAGGCATACTCAGGTTTCGTTCACGGAGCATCTCCACACATCATGGATATGTGTGGTGGTATGCCACCTAAGTTTTATTTGAACGGAATGTTAGGCACTATCCGAATTGCAGAGCATGCGGACGACGCATGGAATTATTTTTATAGGTCTCTAATTTCCGTCAATGTGGCCGCAAGGGCATTCGGAGATAACTCACTTGTTGACGCGTTGAACGAATATATAGATAAGTTTGAAGCCGCCTCAGAAACGAATTTCAGCAAACAACCAAATGTTAACAGTGGGTGAAAACGAAAGAAAATTCTACGATATGAAAACACCTAGCACTTTCGACCGACCATCTGCTTTGGGTCGGAAGCGGCCTAAATTGAAATATCGCGGGTGTTTAGTATTGGAGAATTACTTCAAGGGCGCGTTCAATTGCGCCAAACGTTCGACCGTACCTACGTCGGCCCATTCATCATCAATGAGTTCACCGCCAACCTGGCCGCGCGCTGCGTATTCGCGCAGAATAGTCGACAGACGGACGGTTTCTCCGGCGCTTACCCCATCAAACATTTCGGGGCGGAAGATGCCAATGCCAGAGTAGGTATAGCGCGGTTCACCTTCATTTCTGACAGAAAAGACCGTGACGGCAAAATCGCCTTCCGGATGGTGTTCAGGGTTATTGACCATATACAGCCATGCTACATCGTGTGTATCTGCTGGATGCGGTTGGCCCCAGATATCATTGTCTTCAAGCACATCCTTGACGTGCTCAAAATCGAAGTGGGGGCAATAGATGTCGGCCGAAATCGCAACGAAGGGTTCATCCCCAAGCAAGTGCCGCGCTTGGGCAATGCCGCCCGCTGTTTCCAGCGCAGTTGCTTCAGCTGAGTATTGAATAGTCGCACCGAAGCGTGAACCATCCCCCAGCGCGGCTTCGATCATGTGGCCAAGATGAGCATGATTGATGACGATGTCGGTAATGCCGGCGCGTACCAGATTCAGGACATGCCATACGATCAGTGGCCTGCCACGCACAGTCAATAAAGGTTTTGGGCATTCGTCAGTTAGCGGACGCATCCGCTCGCCGCGACCTGCGGCAAAAATCATGGCTTTCATATTATTCGTCTTGCGAGCGGGTAAGAGATTTAAAAGGTGTAGCCAACCTCGGCAGCTTTGTTTTCAAGCGCATCGAGCAGCCGTACCAAAGGCGCCAGCTCCCGATAGCGCTGCGCGGTTTTACGTGTATATTCCATGACCAGCGGCAGATCATTCAGGTACGCGTCTTTGCCGTCACGGTAATTCAGCCGCGCAAAAATACCCAGCACTTTGAGGTGGCGCTGCAATCCCATGAATTCAAAGTCGCGATAAAACGCATCAATGTCGGGATTGACCGGCAAGCCAGCACGTTTGGCGCGCTCCCAGTACCGAATAGCCAAGTCCAGCACCATTTCTTCATCCCACTGCACATAAGCATCCCGCAACAGCGATGCCAAGTCATAGGTAATCGGCCCGTAAACCGCATCCTGAAAATCGAGAATGCCAGGATTGCCATCGCCCAGCACCATCAGGTTACGCGAGTGGTAATCACGATGCACATACACTTGCGGCTGTGCCTGGTTATTAGCCAGAATGCTGTAAAACGTTTTCATCAATTCGGCCGTTTGCGCCTCTGACAAAGTTACATTCAAGTGTTTGCCGATGTACCAATCAGGAAACAGCATCAGTTCCTTGAGCAGTAGTTCGCGGTCATATTCTGGCAACACCCCTGGTTTGCTTTGCACCTGTATCCGGATCAGCGCATCAATGGCGTCTATGTAAAGCTTGTGCGCGGTATCGAGGCTGAGTTGGTGCAGGTAGGTGGTCGAACCCAGATCGGTCAGCAATAAAAAGCCGTTTTCAACATCTTGCGCCAGCACGTTCGGTACTGATACGCCAGTCTCGCTCAAGATGCCAGCAACATGAATGAAGGACTGCACGTTTTCTTGAGCAGGCGGCGCATCCATGGCGATAAAACTGCGGCCGTCATTGGCGTCCACTCGAAAATAGCGACGGAAACTGGCATCGGACGATGCCGGCCTGATGGTTTCTGGCTTAAGTGCCAGAGATGGCAGACCGGCAAGCCAGCCCTGTAATTGTGTAAGGCGAACATCAGAAGACGTGCCAGTATCGGTTTGCAGTTGCATGAAACAGTCCATTAATGCGTTTGAAGTTAACACTTCCCATATAATAAGCGACTACGATACTAAATCGCCAGTCTCTGGCTCACAACCCGGATTTTCATGCGCCGTTTCCTTGCCCTTTTTTTGACCAAACCAGCTTTGCGCACGCAAGCGCTGCTGCTTGCTGCACTGTCAATGCCTGTGCTGGGTGTGGCGCAAACCATGTCCCAATCCGTGGCGCCAGTAAGGCCTTCCAAGGCAGAAGAAAAGATGGAGCCCACGACTGTGCAGGCTGAGCAAATGACCGGTCGCCCCGACCGTGAAATTTATCTTGACCGCGATGCAGAGATTGTCCGGGGGCAAACCAAGCTCAATAGCGACAAAGCAGTCTATTATCAGGAGCAAAACGAGGTTGAGGCGGAGGGGAATGTCCGTGTGGTGCGCTTCGGCGACAAATATGCCGGTGACAAGCTGAGACTCAATCTGGATACGGGCCAGGGCTGGATGCTGAATCCAAAATACAAACTCATTCGGAATAATGCGCAAGGCAAGGGGGATCGCGTCGACTTTGAAACAAAAGAACGTGCAACTATGACAGCTGGCACCTACAGCACTTGTGAAGGCCCCCATCCTGACTGGTATGTCGCAGCAGATTCTCTGACTTTGGATAGTGCCCAGGATAGCGGTGATGCAAGCAAAGCCATCGTCTACTTCAAGGATGTGCCTATCCTCGGTGCGCCGATGATTTCATTCCCATTGTCTGACGGTCGCAAATCTGGCCTTTTGCCGCCGACCATCGGTACGACTTCCTCCGGCGGTCTCGAAGTGATGCAGCCGTATTATTTTAATCTTGCGCCTAATCGGGACTTTACCTTATATCCAAAATATATTTCAAAACGCGGCGTCCAGCTCGGCGCTGACGCGCGCTACTTGGATGAAAATTATTTTGGCGAAACTAAATTCGAATTTTTGCCTAACGACCAGCAAATTGGAAACAATCGCTATGCAATTTCTTCCCTGCATACACAAAAACTGGCGCCTGGTTTGACCTTCGGGTGGAACTACAATCAAGTGTCGGACGATAGGTATTTCACTGACTTCACGACCCATTTCGAGGGGATGGCCGATGCGCTAAGCGGATTGAGTAATGCGTCGACTACGCTTAGCGCGCAAAGATTGTTGTCACGAGAAGTTAACCTGGATTATGCAGGCAAGAACTGGAGTACGAACGCACGTTTCACCAATTACCAGTTGCTGCAGGATGATGCCAATCCGATGGTTCGCCCCTATGAGCGTTTGCCACAACTTTCCGTCAAGACATGGGGGTCTTCTGGGCGGGGTGAGGCGTACTGGACCGTTGATGCCGAATTAACTCGTTTTTGGCTTTCCGATGCTGATTTGGCCGCACATCACGCCTTGGCGAATGCTGTACAAAAAGGCGAGTTCGGCGACCGCGGAGACCGTTTGGTTCTCAAGCCGCAAATTTCGTATTCGTTGCTTCAGCCTGGATATTTCATCACGCCAAAGTTGTCGTTGCACATGACCAGCTACCAGCTCGACAATCAGTTTGACAGTTCAAGACCGAGTTCACTGAATCGTGTGCTGCCGACGTTTTCAATTGACAGCGGTCTGGTTTATGAGCGGGATACCACACTGTTTGGACATAAATTGACCCAAACGCTGGAGCCGCGCCTGTTCTATGTATATACGCCGTATCGTGATCAAAGTCAGTTCCCAAATTTTGATTCGGCAGAACCTGGCTTCGGTTTTGCACAAATGTTCAGCGAAAACCGTTTTGTCGGATCGGATCGCATCGCTGATGCGAATCAGATAACGGCTGCGATAATTTCACGTTATCTGGAACCATCGGGAGCGGAACGAATGCGCTTTGCGATTGGCCAACGTTATTATTTGCAGGATCAGCGGGTGCAACTGGAATCGACGACCAATGACAGTCGCTCCGACCTGTTGTTGGCGGCGGGTGGTCAATTGTCAAAGACCTTGAGTATTGACACCGCTTTGCAATACAGTGAAACCCAACGCCAGGTCAACAACGGGAATATAAGCATTAACTGGAAACCAGGTTACAAAAAGGCATTATCCGCATCGTATCGTTACTTGCGCGATAAAACGGGGGATTATGTTGGTATCAATCAAGTCAATGTTTCTGGCCAATGGCCGTTGACCAATCGCTGGGATGCAGTAGGCCTTGTCAGCTATTCATTGCCAGATAATAAGGTCATACAAAGTTTGATTGGCATGGAATACAATGCCGATTGCTGGGTGTTCCGCTTAGGCGCACAGCGTCTTTATACTGCAACCGATAGTACCGGATCATCATTCTTCATCCAATTGCAGCTAAATGGCTTGTCCAAAATTGGAACTGGCGGACTTGATACATTCCGTAAAAGCATCCCCGGTTACCAATATCTGCCGGATTCAAACGCCGTTTTGGCAAAATAATGCTCTACGTAATTTTTCTTTTTACAGGACTTGAGTATTCATATCATGCTTACCCACAATAACCTGACTAAACGCACGTGGCTGATTGCATTCCTGTTCAGCATTCTTACTGGTTTTGGCATGATGCCTAGCGCGTCGGCACAAACCAATAAATCAAAAGCGGCGGAAACACGGAAAACGCCACCAGTTTTGATCGATGCGATTATTGCCGTTGTTAATTCCGATATCATTACCCGTTCAGAATTGAAGAGTCGCATGGATCAGGTTGAAACCAACATGCGCAGCCGCAAGATTGCGTTGCCGCCCCGCGCCGATCTGCAAAAGCAGGTACTGGAACGCATGATCGTCGAGCGTGCCCAGTTAAACAAGGCAAAGGAAGCTGGAATCCGTGTGGATGATATTTTCCTTGATCGTGCCATTTCAGGGATAGCTGAGAAAAACAAGATGAGCACGCAAGGTTTGCGCAAACAGGTTGAAAGTGATGGGATTCCGTTTGCTCAGTTTCGTGAGCAGATTCGCGGCGAAATCATCATGAAGCGACTGCGCGAAAAAGAAGTGGATAACAAAATTCAGGTGAGCGATTCGGAAATTGACAATTATCTGGCCGCATCCGGAGTGGCGCAGGAACAGCAGGAAATCAATCTGGCGCATATTCTGGTGAGAACGCCAGAAAATGCTTCTCCCGAGCAAATCGCGGCGCGTCAGAAGCGGGCTCAGGATGTATTGCAGCAATTGCGTGCGGGGGCGGATTTTGAAAAACTGGCCATTACTTTTTCCGATGCCGATGAGGCATTGAAGGGTGGAGGCTTAGGTTGGCGCAGTAAGGACAGACTGCCGCAGATATTCAGCGATGCCGTAGCCAAGCTGAAAGCAGGAGAAATTACGCCGCTCATCAAAAGTCCCAACGGTTTTCACATCCTGAAAGTCATAGGAAAACGCAGTGCCGGACAAACAGCGCCGGCAGCGGCTTCGGTGCAGCAAACCCATGCGCGCCATATTCTGATCAAGGTCAATCAGTTGGTCACCGCAGATGAAGCGCGTCGCAAACTGACTGAACTGAAGCAGCGGCTTGATAACAAGGCGGCAAAGTTTGAGGATCTCGCAAAACTATTCTCCAATGATCTTTCTGCCAATAAGGGTGGGGATTTGGGGTGGATTTATCCTGGGGATACTGTGCCGGAGTTCGAGCGTGCGATGAATGCGCTGAAGCCTGGTCAAATAAGTGAGCCGGTCGAGTCACCATTTGGTTTTCACCTGATTGAGGTCCTTGAGCGCAAGATGGATGAGGTATCCCAGGAAAGACTAAAGATGGCTGCCCGCCAGGCAATTGCTGCACGCAAAACCGAAGAAGCGGTTGAAGACTGGCTGCGCCAAGTGCGCGACAGCGCCTATGTGGAATACCGCTTGGATGATCGTTGACTTTGGCAACATGAGCCGATGATGCCAAGCATTGCCATCACGACCGGAGAGCCGGCAGGTATCGGTCCTGAAATATCAATCCGCGCTGCCTGGGCGCTGCGTGCAGAACTCAATCTGGTTCTAATTGGCGACTACCGTCATTTGTCGAGCTTGGCGGCCTCGATTGACCCTGACATACGTTTGGTCAGAGCCAGCTCGTCCCATGGCGCGCCAAACGCCGTGTCAGGGATGATAGCCGTCATCGACTGTCCATTGGCGGTGCCGGTCGTGGCAGGCATGCTCAATCCGCATAACGGTCACGCAATGCTGCAGATGCTTGATCTGGCAATTGACGGTGCATTGCATGGAAAGTTTGATGCGATCGTCACCGCACCGCTGCAAAAAAGTACAATCAACGATGCCGGCGTGGCGTTTACCGGTCACACAGAATATTTTGCCGAAAAAACCGGCACCCAACAGGTCGTCATGATGCTAGCCTCTGGTGCTAGTTCATCTGACGCCCGTCCTTTGCGTGTGGCGCTCGCTACCACCCATTTGCCACTGAAGGATGTTGCGAATTCAATCAGTGTGGATAGCTTGCTGCAATCCCTGAAAATTATCGACCAAGATCTGCGCACCAAGTTTGGCATTTCCCACCCACAAATTTTAGTCACTGGCCTGAATCCCCACGCGGGCGAGGGCGGCTATCTTGGGCGAGAGGAAATCGAGGTGATAACGCCAGCCCTTGATGCGGCGAAGCAGCAAGGCATCCATGTCAGCGGCCCTTATCCGGCTGATACGCTGTTTCAACCGCGTTTTCTGGAGCATGCAGATTGTGTGCTGGCGATGTATCACGATCAGGGCTTGCCGGTGCTGAAATATGCCAGCTTCGGACGGGGTGTAAACATCACGCTTGGCTTGCCTATCATCCGAACCTCCGTTGATCACGGCACTGCACTGGATCAAGCGGCAAAGGGCATTGGGCATGCCAGCCATGGCAGCATGATCGAGGCCATCCGGCTGGCAGCGCAAATGGCAGCCGAGTCACAAACACATATTTGAATCGCACCGCATGATGAAACACATACCCCGTAAACGCTTTGGACAAAACTTCCTAACGGACCAGATGGTCTTGCATGACATCATCCACCTGATTAATCCTCAAGCTGATGATGCGATGGTTGAAATTGGCCCAGGCCTGAGTGCCATGACGCGCCTGTTGCTGGCGGAACTCAAGCAATTGCATGTGGTCGAAATTGATCGTGATCTGGTAACGCGACTGCAACAATCTTTCAAGAAGGATGCGCTCACTATCCATCAGGGCGATGCGCTGCAATTCGATTTCTCGAAAATTCCGGTTGTGTCCGGCAAGAAATTGCGGGTGGTCGGAAACCTGCCTTACAACATTTCCAGTCCTCTGTTATTTCACCTGACGCAGTACGCTCCTCTGGTGCAGGATCAGCATTTTATGCTGCAAAAGGAAGTGGTTGATCGGATGGTGGCCGAGCCTGGAAGCAAAACCTATGGCCGCCTGTCAGTGATGCTGCAATGGCGCTATGACATGACGCTGATGCTGATTGTGCCGCCCACTGCCTTTAACCCCCCGCCCAAGGTTGAATCTGCCATCGTGCGCATGATCCCGGTTGAGAACAGACTACCCTGTGATGAGGCCAAATTGGAGCAAGTCGTGACCAAGGCATTTTCCCAAAGACGCAAGGTGATACGCAATTGCGTGGCAGGTCTGTTTACGGAAAATGACTTGATTGATGTTGGCATTGACCCTCAAGTCAGGGCGGAAACGGTGCCGCTGGCTCAATTTGTAGCCCTCGCAAATAAACTCTAAGGCAGCAAGCGCTTACGTTTTTTGCCTTTATTGGCGCCTGTAAGCCTGTGTGAAATCAACTCATCATTGTAATAAATCAAGGTGAGGGCATTGGCGAGAGCTAATATGAAAAAGTAATCTCAATCATTATTTTCTCGCCGCCTTTGATTGCCAACCATTACGAGGTATTTATGAAAAAGTTATTTCTTGCGCTGGCATTGCTTCTTTCATTTAACACCCTGGCTAATGCGCAGCCAGCTCCACCGCCGCCTGGGTATCATCATGACAGGTACCCACCAGATCGATATTATTACCATCCAGGCGAAAGACGTTATTATCAAAGGCATTACGTGGCATCTCACCGCTGGGTGCGCTGCAATGACCGTGTTGTCCGCCGAGCACGACCAGGTGCATGCCGCTACCATGGTGGGGCTATGTATTATTATTGATAGCCCATTCACAAAAGTCCTTATCTCCTCATGTCGGGTGGCGGGCCAAAACGCCTGAGCCACCCAGCAGCATTATTCGCCCTTCCTAAAAGCTGCGGCGAACTTGCCCAAATACCCATCTAGACTCAATCCAGATCGCTTACTGCGCACGAACAGTGGAGGTCTGCTATGAGGGTGATTGGGCACAAACTTACGATTTATCATTATCTGCGCGCTAAATGTTGCTCATAATTCACCATAGTAGCCATAGCCATTTGACGTGGCGGTGTGTATTATTTGCAAAAATGTTTTCTTAGGGAAAGAATTTTCTGGTGTTAACCCTAAGTAGGGATGACAATATGCTGATATTTCGCACCGACTATCATCCAAGGAGGGCAGAATAGAATGTCAGCGACTGATGCTCTTTTAGCGCAACGCAAGCCACGCTTCGTCAATCATTTATTTGTTTGCGCAATAGGTGCGATGTCGATCTGGAGTAGCGCATCCTTAGCTGCGAGTAAATCGACTGCAGTCGATGATCTCACGAATATCCCTATTGAGAGCCTCATGGACATGGAGGTGCAAAGTGCCTCCAAGTTCAAGCAGAACATCAGCGAAGCGCCATCTGCGGTTTCTGTGATTACGGCAACCGACTCCAAACCTTTGGCTGGCGCACTTTGGCCGAGATTCTGCGCAGCCTGCCAGGCGCATACGTCTCAAATGACCGCACCTGCAGCTATCTGGGTGCGCGTGGTTTCCTACGCGGTGGCGATTACAACCAGCGCTTCCTGTTGATGATCGACGGACATCGCGTCAACGATCCGCTGTACGACCAGGCGATGATGGGGCAGGAATTCATGCTGGATGTCGATCTGATCGACCGCGTCGAGTATGTGCCAGGCGCCGGTTCGTCGATCTATGGTTCAAATGCGTTTTTTGGCGTGATCAATGTGATCACCAAACGCGGGCGCGACATCAGCGGCGTGCAGGTTTCCGGCGAAGCGGGCAGCGCTGGCATGGGGCGGGGGCGTGCGACCATTGGCGCTCAAAATGAGAACGGCGTTGAATGGCTGCTGTCCGCAACTGCATACAACCGCGATGGCAAGGACCTGACATTCCCGAAATTCCCGGAGGAAGTCGCACGCGGCCTGGATTTTGAACAGGCGCAAAGCCTGTTCGCGAAAGGCTCGGCCGGCCCGTTCACCGTCACTTTTGCGCATGCGGAGCGCACCAAAGGCGCTCCTGGCGCTTCATATGGGCAAACCTTCAATGACACGCGCTCGAAAATGATTGATGAAATGTCCTTTCTGGACGTCGCTTACAGCAAATCCCTGTCTAACACGACCGACCTGAGTGCGCGCACCTATTACAGCCAATATCGCTTCAAAGGGGATTACCCTACCGGCAGCGGCTACGACCGCAGCTCCGCCAATTGGTGGGGTGGAGAGGCGAAAGTAGTCAATACCGGCATTGACCACCACAAGTTGGTGGCGGGTGTCGAATTCCAGAAAAACGACAAAATCGAGCAACTGAATTACAGCTTGGCACCGTATGTCGAAAAACTGCATCTGAACAACCGTAATCACCGCATCGGCCTTTATTTGCAGGACGAGTGGACACTGCACCCCGACCTGCTGCTGAGTATGGGCGTGCGTTACGACTGGAATTCAGCGCTAGCGAACAAGGATGCCATTAATCCTCGGCTCGGGCTGATCTACAAATTGACACAACAAACTACGGTGAAGCTGCTGTTTGGCAAGGTATACCGTGTACCAAATTCCTATGAACTGTATTGCGACGATGGCATAACGCAGAAAGCCCCCACCAGCCTACGGCCCGAGCATATCCAGACCAACGAGTTAGTGCTCGAACACCAGTGGTCGTCGGACAACCTGCTCCGGTTGTCCGACGACCACAACAAAGTCAAAGACTTGCTTGCGGTCGTGACAGATCCCGGCGATGGGATGCTGGTTTACCAGAATGTCGGGCGTGCAACCGCGAGGGGTGCCGAAGCCGAATGGCAACATGCGTGGAACGATGGCACCCGGCTGCGAACCAGCGCAAGCTGGCAGCGGACGACAGACGATGCTAATGGCACGGTGCTGGCAAATTCACCGAAATATCTCGGCAAACTAAACCTGCCAATACCGTTTTATCACGATTTGTGGCGCGCCGGGCTGGAGGTGTTGTATGTCTCGCCGCGAACCACCTTGCAAAGCACAAATACTGGAGGGTATGCGCTGACAAACTTGGCACTGTTTTCCGCCAAGCTGTTCAAGAGAACCGAAGTGTCGGCCAGCATTTATAACCTGTTCAACCGTCGATATATGGACCCAGTCGGCCCCGAGTTCGTGCAAGACGCGATTGCGCAGGATGGGCGAAACTTCCGTGTAAAACTGACTTACGCTTTTTAAGACTAAATGACTAAGACTGAATGACTATCAGAAAAAAACTGATAAGTGTAATGTATAAAGCGCTAGCAATGCTGCTATTTGCGCCATGTCTTCTCGCGGCTCAACCCGTGCAGGAAGGCATGATGAAGTCAGCTTTTGTGTACAATTTTGTCATGTTCACCGACTGGCCTCCCGAGAGCCTTGCCGCATCGGACTCAATCAATATTTGTGTCAATGCTGCCAGCGAAATGAAACAGGCATTGGATGCCTTGAGTGATAAAACAGTCAAGGGGCAGCGACTGAAAATCATACAAAAAACTTCATTGGAGAGAAATTTAAACGGCTGTCATGTCCTGTATATTGATTATCTGGATCGACCCCACTGGCCAGCCATCAAAATGCGACTATCCAATTCCAGCATATTGTCTATTTCAGACGATATTGAAATCGGCAATGATGGAGCAATAATTATGCTATCCCTGAATCAAAATAAAATGGTCTTCGACATCAACATGAGTATTGCCCGTAAGTCTCATCTGGTATTGAGTTCCAAGCTTCTGCGTCTGGCCAGAACTGTCCGATGAGTGAACAGCACGCGATTGAACTCCTTCACCAAGGGCATTCCCGAGCGGTGAACAGCCTGCTGACCACCGGCTATTGGGTCACGCCGCCGTGGTCTTGGCGGTTGCATTAGGCGCGTTGCTGATAGTCTATTTTTTTGTGTCGCGCATGAAAATTGCCGTAAATAAGGCGCAACTTCATATGGATTTCCTTGCGCACTCCGACCCGATAACGTCTTTGCCGAATCGGCGCGCTTTTAACAAAATGCTGAATATAGCCTTGTCTGCTGCGGATGAAACCAAGGGAGAGGTTGGGCTGATTCTTCTCGATTTGGACAACTTCAAAATCGTGAATGACACGATGGGCCATCAATGTGGGGATGAAATTCTACGTATGGTTGCACATAGGTTGTCCTCCACATCGCGCAGTACTGATACGGTGTGCCGCATAGGTGGTGACGAGTTTGTGATCATCATGACGCAGCGAGACCAAGCGGTGACTGATCTCGAAGGAACCTCCAAACGTATCCTGACAATACTGGCGCAGCCGTTCCGGTATCAGGTTAATGACTTCTTTTTGACTGCCAGCATAGGAAGTAGCTTGTATCCACAGGACGCTCAGGATAGCCAAACACTGATCCGCAAAGCAGATACCGCGATGTATTCGGCCAAACTTGAGGGGAAGAATACGTTTGCCTACTTTCGTCCAGAAATGGATCAATTGGCGCAACGGCGCTTGCTGCTAGAAAGACAATTGCGCAAGGCGCTTGAGCTTAATGAGATGTCCTTGAATTTCCAGCCGCAAGTGAATTTTCTGGACGGCAAAACAGTTGGAGTGGAAGCTCTGTTACGCTGGAACCATCCAACGATGGGCATGATCACCCCGACAGAATTTATTCCTGTCGCAGAAGATAGTGGCTTGATCGTGGATATCGGAAAATGGGTACTGAGAACCGCGTGCCTGCAAGTTGCCGATTGGCGGGAGGCCGGTCTTCCACCGGTGCTGGTTGCTGTGAACCTGTCTGCTCGGCAGGTAAAAGATCATGCCTTGATAAATGATATCAATCGGGCTTTAGCTGATGCGAGACTTGTGCCAAGCATGCTGGAATTGGAAATAACTGAAGGCGTACTGATGGACAATGTGCAGTCCAATATTGATTTGCTGCATACGATTCAAAAATTAGGAATCAATTTATCCATCGATGATTTTGGAACCGGGTATTCGTCTTTGTCCTACCTCAAACGTTTTCCGGTCAACCAGTTGAAGATTGACCGCAGCTTCCTGCATGATGTTCCGGGGGATGGAGAGGCATTCGTCACTGCCATCATTGCGATGGCGCATAACCTTGGGCTGTCCGTCGTGGCCGAGGGTGTGGAAACAGTGGCGCAATTACAGTTCTTGCGAGATGCAGGCTGTGATATTGGGCAGGGGTATTATTTCGCCCGACCAGCGCCCGCCGATCAAATTGCCCAATGGTTAGCTGGCGATAGCACGACGAAGCTTCAATAGAACTTCTCGCTTGCGCTACGCTAGTTTTGAAGGTTTGAATGGTGCGGACAGAATAGCCTCAACTGCTGGGTGCCTGATTTTCATTTCTGTCGAAATTGCGAAAAATTGTTCGCTCACTTCCATGATTTCTCCGACAGGAAGCGCGTTAAACTGTTCCTTGATGTCTTGTGCTAGCGCAGAGGGTGCTGGGAACAAGCCTAGGCCGCTACGCCCGAAGGTTTTCAGCAGCGCGCTGTCCTCAAATTCGCCCACAATATCTGGGTGCAAACTCTGCCGTTCGAACCATTGGTCGAGCCGCCCCCGTAATGCGTTGTTACGAGTGGGCAGCAGCAGCGGCGCCGCATTCAGGCTTTGTGGGAAATTGGTGCGATAGCGTTTTGCCAGTTCAGGTATGCCAAATAGCGTAATCTGGCATTCTCCTAGTGGATGGCTGAATACTCGCAGACTGGCTCCTGAACTGACTGGCCTATCGGTCAGCACGACATCAAATTTATGCAGCGCCAAATCAGCCAGCAGGGACTCAAACTTGCCGTCGTAACACGCAAGGCGCACCCGTTTTGGCAAGCTGAGCGCTGCTTCCAGCAGACGGTATGCAGTTAGTTTGGGCAATGAATCCGAAATGCCGACCGTCAGGCGCATGCTGTTGCCGAGGTCATCCTCAGCCAATGCCTCCTGCATCTGCTCGCCCAACAGAAAAATTTGATCGGCATAACCCAGTGCCATCTCGCCCGCTTCTGTCAGCACTAATCTGCGACCTTTGGGGGCAAGCAAGGATTTGCCAATATCCTGCTCCAGTTGTGCCAATTGCATACTGATGGTTTGCACTGCGACACCAAGACGTTCGGCGGCGCGTGTGATACCACCCTCCTTGGCTACGACCCAAAAATAGTAAAGGTGTCGAAAATTCAAGCCTTTAGTTTTCATTGTTCTGCTTTTATGAAGTAATTATAATATTATCTTCGCTTTTTAATATTTATCAAGTCTATTATGATGACTGCGTTGAATCACCCATAAGGAGTTTGCAATGAAATCAACAATTATCGCCAGAGGCATAGAAGCGAGCCAGGCACTGCGAGAATATATCGCTGAGCGCGTAGATACGGCACTCAGTCGCGTGCAGGACAGCATTAACTTCATCACGGTGCGTATCAGCGATTTAAACGGCCCCAAAGGCGGCATAGCTAAATGTGTACAAATCCACCTGACATTATCTGGATTGCCGACAATCGTGGTAAGCGAAGTCAGTGCCAGTATCAATGGCGCGATAGACCGTGCCACACAGCGTGCCGCAAGAGTGGTCGAGCGTATACTGTCTCGTGCCAATGCAATGCAATCGGTCAATATCCCGGTTTTGCGCCGCATAGCTATCTGATTCAAACAAGGAGCAAGGAATGAACAATCGATATAAAGATTTGCGCACCAACGTAATGGGTGCCACGACTATTACGACCGTACTTGACGCGTCGGCGCGCAACGTACTGCGCAACACCTACCTGCTGCTGTCGATGTGCCTGGGATTCAGTGCACTCGTGGCTGGCGCTGCAGTCGTGCTACAACTACCTCACCCGGGGTTTATCATAACGCTGGTCGGCTATTTCGGCTTGCTGTTCCTAGTCACAAAAAACCGCAATAGCGGGGTGGGTGTCGCTTGTGTATTTGCACTGACAGGCTTCATGGGCTACACGCTCGGCCCTATCATTGGCCATTATCTGAAACTGCCCAACGGTGGCATGACAGTGATGATGGCGATGGGCGGTACTGCCGCGATTTTTATGGCTATGTCTGCTTATGCGCTGGTCAGCAAGCGTGATTTGTCTTTCATGGGTGGCTTTTTGATGGCCGGTATTTTGGTGGCTTTTCTCGCCAGCCTCGCTGCTGTTTTCCTGAATATTCCAGCACTGTCTTTGACGGTTTCCGCGGTGTTCGTGCTGCTTATGTCAGGCATGATTCTGTTTGAAACAAACAATATCGTGCGTGGCGGAGAAACCAATTACATCATGGCCACGGTCAGCCTGTTTGTGTCGATTTTCAACCTGTTCACCAGCCTGTTGCATATTCTTGGTTTTGTGAATAGTTCTGACTAAATCAACGGATACTTTTGAAAATGGAATGAGATTGCAGGAGCCGATGAAATCATCCCTGTCCTACTTTACCGGTTCCTTTATTTTCTGCACTCTCGCGACGGCAGTCGCATATTTGATGGGAGGCTTTCAGGCAGCATTGACAGTGTTGTTCCTGACAGTCCTGGAAACCTCGCTATCGTTCGACAATGCGGTTGTCAACGCGGGCATCCTGAAGGATTGGGATGCTATATGGCGCCGTCGATTCCTGACTTGGGGCTTGCTAATCGCCGTTTTTGGCATGCGCCTGATATTCCCGCTGGCAATTGTCGGTGTGGTTGGCGACATGAGTCCGCTACGGACGATTGAAATGGCCTTGCATGCACCTGCCGAGTATAGCCAGATACTCGAATCAGCGCATCACCAAATTGCAGCATTTGGTGCCACGTTTCTGATGATGGTTTTCTTCAATTATTTTGTTGCCAAGCACAAGACCACCCATTGGCTACAGATTTTTGAAAAGCCGCTGACCCGCCTCGGAAAAATGGAAGCCATCGAAGCAGCTATGACGCTGATAGCGCTGCTATTCGCTTCACGTCTGCTAGATATCGCACATCGCGCTGAATTCATCGAAGCCGGCATCTGGGGCGTTGCTATCTTCATTTTAAGCAAAGGGCTTGGAGCCTTATTGGGTGGCAATGAAAACACCGGGCATTATGCAATCCGGCAAGGGATAGGCGGCTTTCTGTACTTGGAATTGCTCGATGCCAGCTTTTCTTTTGACGGCGTAATCGGCGCTTTTGCGCTCACCAACAACCTGTTATTGATGATGTTGGGGCTAGGCGCAGGCGCGATGTTTGTGCGCAGCTTCACGCTGCTTCTGGTCGACAATCATACGCTGACTCACTACCGCTATCTGGAACATGGGGCGTTCTGGGCGATAGGCGCACTTTCCGTGATGATGTTGGTCGGTGCCGCCCTGCGCATTCCAGAAGCTTTTACTGGATTACTGGGTGCAACACTTATTGCCGCATCGCTGGGCAGTTCAATTCTCGCCAACAGGAAGTAGGGGCAGTACTTCCTGTGGCTACTTCCGAATCATAGGATCTTCGTTCCTACCCACCACGCAATGGCAGCAATAAAGGCAGATGCAGGGATGGTAAAAATCCATGCCCAAACTATATTCCCGGCAACACCCCAACGTACTGCTGACAGTTTTCTGGCAGAGCCAACGCCGACAATAGCGCCGGTAATCGTGTGAGTGGTTGAGACCGGAATGCCAAGCGCAGTAGCAACGAATAGCGTGATCGCACCGCCGGTTTCAGCGCAAAAACCACCGACTGGCTTGAGCTTGGTTATTTTCTGTCCCATCGTCTTCACAATACGCCAGCCGCCAAACAAAGTGCCAAGGCCAATCGCCGCATAGCAGCATAGAATTACCCACATTGGCAAATCGTCATTATGGCCCAGATATCCGCCAGCGATCAGCAGCATCCAGATCAAGCCCATGGTTTTTTGCGCATCATTGCCGCCGTGACCCAGGCTGTACAAAGAGGCTGAAACCATTTGCATGCGTCGGAACCACTTATCAATGTTTCTTGGTGTGGATTTAACAAAAAGCCAAGATACCAGCAGCATCATTAGCGAACCCAGTATAAAACCAAGCATCGGTGAAATCACAATAAAGGCTATCGTCTTGATCAGGCCGGAGGCGATCAGCGATCCGCTACCTGCCTTGGCAACCGCTGCACCAACGAGACCGCCAATCAGCGCATGCGAGGATGAGGATGGAATGCCATAGTACCAAGTCAGTATATTCCAGGTGATAGCACCTACTAATGCGCCAAATATCACATAATGATCGACGATCGATGGGTCAATGGTGCCTTTGCCGATAGTGGTTGCCACATGCAATTGGAATACGAAGATGGCAATGACATTGCAGACGGCTGCCATAGCCACGGCGGTCTGCGGCTTGAGTACACCAGTCGACACCACGGTGGCGATCGCATTGGCTGCATCATGAAACCCGTTCATGAAATCGAACAAAAATGATAGTGCAACCAGAAAAACCAGGACGTAAAAGCTGAATTGAAATGTTTCCATGAGGCTTGATTCGCTTATTTCAAAAAGTCAGTTGGATCAGGCGTTTTCAACCACGATGCCTTCTATGATGTTAGCTACATCTTCGCAGCGATCCGTCACAGATTCCAGGAATTCATACAACGTCTTCAGCTTGATCAGGTTGCGTACATCCGGCTCATCGCGGAACAGGCGCGACAGCGCAGCATGCATCACATGGTCGGCATCCGATTCCAGTCGATCGATTTCATCGCAAACATCGGTGATTTTGCGGGCATTTTTCATGTTGGGCAAAAGCGCGACCGCTTCCTGAACTTTTTCAGTGCATGCCAGGACAAGCTCAGCCAGGCGCTTGGCTTCTGGCGTCACATGCTGAATATCGTACAAGGACACGGTCTGTGCGGCATCTTCCATCAAGTCGAGGATGTCATCCATGCGCGTGATCAGGTGGTGGATGTCATCGCGATCCAGAGGCGTGATGAAGGTTTTGTGCAGCATTGCTACGGTTTTGTAGGTGATCTGGTCAGCCTGCTTTTCAAGCGTGTCGATCTGGTGCAGGCGCTGGTCGATATCATTGACATCAACCATCAAGGCCAGCAATTCCTTTGCGCCTTTTACGCACAATTCGGCATGCTGGTTGAACATTTCGAAAAATTGCCCATCAGCAGGCATCAGTCGTCCAAACATAATTGCTTCCTATCCAAGGTGAGTTGCTAGAGGGATTGCCCCGTTTTAGTCGCTGCCGTAAGTACTTTGTCCACCAGCGTAATTATCAAATTTCGTATATTGGCCGGCAAACGTCAAGCGCACACTGCCGATTGGGCCGTTACGCTGTTTGCCGATAATGATTTCTGCCACGCCTTTTTCCGGTGAGTCTGGATTGTAAATCTCATCGCGGTAGATAAACAAAATTAGGTCGGCATCCTGCTCAATGGCGCCTGATTCGCGGATGTCAGACATGATCGGCCGCTTGTTCGGACGCTGTTCTAGCGAGCGGTTTAACTGCGATAGCGCAATCACCGGGCAATTCAATTCCTTTGCCAATGCTTTAAGTTCACGTGATATTTCAGACAACTCGGTTGCGCGGTTTTCACCGGCTGAATTAGGCGACATCAATTGCAAGTAGTCGATGATGATCAGTCCCAGCTTGCCACCATACTGGCGGTGCAGGCGCCGAGCACGCCCGCGCAACTCGCGCGAATTTAGCGCTGGCGTTTCATCGATCAGGAGTTGCGCCTCGTTCATTTTCTGGATCGCATGCGTCAGGCGTGGCCAATCCTCATCAGTCAAACGACCTGTGCGCAGACGATGTTGATCCAGTCGACCGACCGAACCGACCATACGCATCGCTAGTTGTGACGCGCCCATTTCCATTGAAAACACCGCAACTGGCAAGCCCATTTCAATCGCTACATGCTCGCCAATATTGATCGAAAATGCGGTTTTGCCCATAGAAGGACGGCCAGCGACAATAATCAGGTCACCGGGTTGCATGCCAGAAGTCATGCGGTCGAGATCAGCGAAGCCTGTTGGCACGCCGGTAATGTCGCTCGGATTATCACGGTTATATAGTTCGTCGATACGTTCGACTACCTGCGCTAGCAAAGGCTGGATTTCCTGGAAGCCCTGCGCACCGCGCGAACCCTCTTCGGCAATCGCCAGAATTTTTGCTTCGGCTTCGTCCAGCATTTGCCCGACTTCCTTGCCTTGTGGGCTGAATGCCTGGCCGGAAATTTCATCCGCAACGGTAATCAGTTTGCGCAACACACCGCGGTCACGCACGATTTCAGCGTAGCGTCGGATATTTGCAGCGGAAGGGGTATTTTGCGCCAGCGCATTTAAATAAGACAGACCACCAACTTCTTCGGCCTTGCCTATGCTGGTCAGCGACTCGAACACCGTAATCACGTCTGCAGGACGAGCGGCCGCGATCAGTTTGTTGATTTGCTGAAAAATCAGGCGATGATCGTAACGGTAAAAATCGTTGCTATTTAGCAGGTCGGTGATTCGGTCCCAAGCTGCATTATCCAAGAGCAAGCCACCCAGTACGGATTGCTCTGCTTCGATCGAATGCGGTGGCAGGCGCAGGGAATCTAGTTGCTGATTATCGATGAGATTCATGGCGCGAATTATACCCGCTAGAACTGTTGAAACTGTGCCACTCAGCAATAAAAACAACTGACTTTGCGCAATTTGCTTGTCATTTTCATAATGGACCAGTCGCCCAGTCGCTAGTAGCTAAATACTGACGCGTGTATGTAAGTCGGGATCATTGTCAGCATGAAAATATGCTATGTTTTGCGGCATACCCTGCCTAAGTACTTCCAGTCTTGAACTCCAAATCAGGCCAAGCAGTCACAGTAGCCAAAAACAGACAGCAGCAACGACGGTCGGCAATAATGCACACCAAAACAAGCTTAAAGGGCTGATCGCTTGTTCATCAAAACTACCCTTGAGGATCGCGAACCCAGCAGGATTTGGCGCATTCGCAATCACGGTCAAGCCGCCGCCTGTGACTGCGCCGGCCACCAGCGCATATTGCGCGGCAGCCGAAATACCATCAACTAGGGAGCCGAGGTAAGTTAGTGCCGCATTGTCAGTAAATGCGGTCAGTGAGATCGCGCCAAAAAATAAGGTTTCAACATTCATCCCTGCCAATAGCGGCTGCAGCCACCACTTCTGCTGCCCACCCAGCACCACCAGACCGGCGAGGAAAAACGCCACCAACAAACCTTCGCGCAGCATCAATGGGTCTTGGTGACGCTGATAGGCATGCGTATAGCCGAGGAAAAACAGGAACAAGCCCATGAACACGATAGGATGATGTGATAGCGCAACTACACCGAACAAAAATGCCAGATGCACCAGTACAGCAGTTATTGGCACAGCGGCATCCTGTGCATCACCTTGCTGGCTAGCGAGTGCAGTCAACTCACGCCGGAAAAGTATGGTCGCACCGATTGCATTTATGGCAACCGCAATTGCTGCCTTCCATCCGAAAAAATTCAGCATGAAGCTGATGTTCCAGTTCCACTTTGCTGCAACCATCAGGACGGGTGGCGCGGCATACGGCGTCAGCACGCCACCTATCGACACGTTGACCAGCAGCACAGCTAGAGTCGCGTATTTCAGGCGCTTGGAAATGCCTTGCGCAAAATAGCGGTCGCGCAACATCAGTGCTGCCAGCGTCATCGCTGCCGGCTCGGTGATGAACGAGCCCAGCAGCGGAATGAGGGACAGGATCAGAAGATAAGCTGCCAGCGGTTCTGGCACGGGGATGATCCTGACCACGCCATCCACCAGTCTTTTTGCGCAATATAAAATTGGCCGTGTTCCCGCGATCACCAGAACTACAAATACGAACAGCGGCTCGGTGAAGTTCTGCTGCTCCAGATACGCGATAGCTGCATTGGGCCCACTCAGCGCCGCCAGTGCCAGCACCAAGACCAGCGCCCAAAAGCCAAACACCACCTCGACCTCGCCCAGCAAATGCCACACACCAGCGTGGCGCGGGTTCACATGCGCGAGGTGCTCAAAGTTTTTGGTGGCGAAGGTATGCAGCACCGCGAGCAAAAATATCGCGGCGCTGAGGTATTCAATGAGGTGAGCTTGATTCATAGTGTGATGATAGCGCTATCTCTGATTGTTGCCCATGCTATATTCTTCGCTTTTGCACCGCACCTTTGACCCATGACCGACTGTTTTGCTCTGCTGGACGATAGCACTGCCAGTGCCGAGGATCCCCGTTCGCGGTTGTATACCGGCTTTGTTGGTGCACTCACGTGCGCGCATGCATCGGGGCTGCCAGCGTTGGTGGAGCAGATGCAGCAAGCTTTGCGCGACGGACAACATGCGGTCGGGCTATTTTCTTACGAGCTTGGCGCAGACCTGATCGGCATCGACCATGCCGACAGCGACTGGCCTCTGGCGCAATTGCTGCTTTTCGGGCGGTGCGAGCGACTTTCAGCAGATGAAGTCACGCGCTGGCTAGACGAAAAATATTCGACTGACGATACCCCAGCCGGCATCGCGAATCTTCAAATAAACGTGACGGAAGTCGAGTTCACAGCCGCAATAGCCAAAGTCCATGCGTATATCGAAGCCGGTGACAGCTATCAGGTGAATTACACCTATCGCCTGCATTTCGATGCTTTCGGCTCGCCGCTTGCTTTGTACCGCCGCTTGCGAGAACGCCAGCCAGTGCCGTATGGGGCGTTGATTGCAATGCCAGACGGGCGAGCGGTATTGTCCTTGTCGCCGGAACTATTTCTGCAGCATAAGCAAGGAAAATTGACTGCCCGCCCAATGAAAGGTACTGCACCCGCAAGTGACGATCCGGCCGTGGATGCGATCAGATCGGCGGCACTCGCCGCCGACCCAAAAAACCGTGCAGAAAACTTGATGATCGTCGACCTGTTACGCAACGACCTTGGTCGCATCGCAAAATTTGGTTCAGTGCACGTACCAGCGCTACATGAAGTCACGCGCTATGGAAGCGTGCTGCAAATGACATCAACCATATGCGCACAACTGCGCGACGGCGTAACACTGGCTGACATTTTCTGCGCGATTTATCCCTGCGGCTCAATCACCGGCGCACCGAAACGCCGCACGATGCAAATCATTAATGAGCTTGAGACTGACCCACGCGGTTTGTACACTGGCGCGATTGGCTGGTTTGATGCGCCAAGCAGGAATACTTCCGTCAGCGACTTTTGCCTGTCGGTGCCGATTCGCACGCTGGCGCTGCAAGCACCCGCTGCTGATGATGTGCGCCAGGGTGAAATTGGCGTTGGTGCAGGTATTGTGTTTGACAGTGTGGACAAGGATGAATATTCGGAATGCCAGCTCAAGATGCATTTTCTTTCTGGCTTGTCACAGACGTTTGAGCTGTTCGAGACGATGCGTGCATCGCGCGAGCGCTGCCTACTGCTTGAGCGGCATTTGCAACGCTTGCGCACATCAGCCGACTATTTTGGCTTTGATTTTGACGAGTTAGCGATACGTGGTGCAGTGCAGCAGACTTGCGCGACCCTGTCAGACGGCGCGCATCGCATGCGGCTGGCGCTGGGCGCCACGGGTGTCAGCGTGTTGACTGCGCCACTGCAAACACTAAACGAACCAGTGCGATTGCTGCTGGCGCAAGAACCTACGAACACGGGTGATTTGTTCCTGCGCCACAAGACGACAGTGCGGCAGCGTTATGACGCTGCTTGGCGTGCTGCTGAACAAGAGGGCGCATTCGACAGCTTGTTTTGCAATGAGCATGGCGAATTGACCGAGGGAGGGCGAAGCAATATTTTTGTCAAACTTGGCGGTCAATGGTTCACGCCGCCGCTAGCTGCGGGCGTGCTGCCGGGCGTAATGCGCGCAGAACTACTGGCTGACCCGGCGTGGAATGCAGCAGAGCGTCGTTTAACGATAGGTGATTTGCGCCATGCGGAGGCAGTGACAGTGTGTAATGCCTTGCGTGGTGCGCTGGCAGCAACAGTGGATTGGAATCAGTCGCAATAGGCGTGCGCCCACCGGTATTTTCCCCACGACATTTACGTACGAAAAATACAGGGTGGGACAATACTTAAGATTGCATGCTCAGGACAGAAGCAGCGTCACCTGTGCTTGTGCGCCTTCAGACGGGCTTTGCTTGAAGCCGGATTTGGCAAAGCGGTGCCAGCGACCGATTACAAAACTGGTAATCAAGTTTGCGCGCGATGCAGAGTCACTTTCTTTTGTCTGCCCTTGTGTAGCGGCGGTACGTAGCGTTGAACGTAGCGACAACTCAATACGCTCGACAAGCTGATTCATTCGGGCTTGCAGACGCTCGTCCTCGTTCACTAGCGCGTCGCCAATCAAGACGCGGGTCATGCCAGGATTGCGCTCGGCAAAATTCAGCAGCATCAGCGCAATTGCTTGCGTTTGCAGCAGACCGTTGTCCTGATCTAGTTCAATCCGGTTAATCAAGCCAAAAATAGTCGATTCGATAAACTCGATCAAACCCTCGAACATTTGCGCTTTGCTGGCGAAATGCCGGTACAGCGCGGCTTCGGATACTTCCAGTTTGCCTGCCAGTGCTGCGGTGGTGATTCTTTCCCCTTTGGGGCGTTCCAGCATTTCGGCCAAAGTCTGGAGGATCTGAAGCTTGCGTTCGCCGGGCTTGCTGGTTGCCATGTTGCCTCAAAGTGGAAAATGTGGGGACTGCAGTCGGCGTAGTTTGCTTGAAAGTTGCCGTATGGATTTTACTTTGACATCGACAAAAGGGGGACGATTTCTGCGTTGTCGTTGTGCAAAGTTGACAGCTGCTTGCGGCAGATGCGCGTTTTCGGACAGATATTGCGTGACCAGCACAGTGCGCAAACCGAGCGACTTGGCGGCTTTTAGCGTTTTGGCGGTATCTTCAACCAGTACGCAATATTGAGGTTTGATCTTTTCTTTCGCCAGCAGCTTGCGCAACAATGCTCTGGATGGTTTCGGTCGCAGGCGGCCGTGTACCTGCATCGCTTCAATCGCAATGTGCTGCGCAAAATGGCGATGTAGGCCTAGGTGCCGCATCACGTCGTGCGAATAGCGGCGCGGCGCATTGGTCAGCAAAATTTTCCGCCCTGGTAAGCGTTTGAGGAAACGTTGTACGCCACGTTCGGCGCGGATCAGCGACGTCAGATCGTCAAACTGATGCGCCGCATGCAGGAAGTCTGCGGCCCGCACATGGTGGTGTTTGATCATGCCAAGCAGTGTCGCGCCATAACGTTGCCAGTAACTCAGGCGCGCAGCATTCACTGTGTCCGCATCGGCTGGCGTATTGCCGTCACCCAACGCCTGTGCCATATACGCATTCATGTTGGCCGTGATCGTCGGAAAGATCGCATGTGAAGCGTCGTGCAGCGTGTTGTCAAGATCAAACAGCCAAAGAAGTGGTTTGCGCATGTTTAAAAAAAAGCCCATGCAATGCACGGGCTTTTAAGTTTTTTGGTCAAAATTACGCTTTCTTAGCTTTGGAAGCTTCGTAGCGTTTGGTAATCCACCATTGCTGCGCAATCGACAGCACGTTATTCACGATCCAGTACAGCACCAGGCCAGACGGGAAGAAGAAGAACATGACTGAGAACGCGATAGGCATGAACAGCATGACCTTGGCTTGCATTGGGTCGGCTGGCGGCGGACTCATCTTTTGCTGGATGAACATCGAACCAGCCATCAACACCGGCAGAATGTAATAAGGGTCAGGCATCGCCAGATCGGTGATCCAGCCGAGCCACGGCGCATTACGGATTTCTACGCTGGCGAGCAGTACCCAGTACAGTGCCAGGAATACCGGAATTTGGATCACGACCGGCAGGCAGCCGCCGAGCGGATTAATTTTTTCGGTTTTGTACATTTCCATCATGTACTTGTTCATGAGCGGCTTGTCATCTTTGTAGCGCTCGCGAATTTCCTTCATCTTCGGTGTGAACTCTTTCATCTTCGCCATGCTGCTGTAGCTGGCAGCGGACAGAGGAGCGAATAGCAGCTTAATCAGGATCGTCAGGACAATGATGGTCCAGCCCCAGTTGCCGAGGATATTATGAATTTGACCCATCAGCCAGAAGATTGGCTTGGCGATGATGGTAACCCAGCCATAGTCTTTGACCAGTTCGAGCCCAGGCGCAGCGGCTTCGAGCAAACGGGATGCCTGCGGCCCGGAGTACAGATGCGCATCCATTTCGGTGCTGGCACCTGGCGCTAAGGTGCCGAGTGGCAGGATAAAGCCAACTGCATACAGGTTAGTGTCTACCTTTCGAGAAAAAATTTCCCGTTCAGCTTTGCCTTGCGGAATGATGGCGGAAACAAAGTAATGCTGTACTAGCGCAACCCACCCATTATCAGATTTATTGGCGTGTTCTTCCTTGCCCTTTTCTATCTTTTCAAAATCTAGCTTCTGGAATTTCTCTGCGTCGGTATAAACCGCTGGGCCGGTGAAGGTGCTGGCCAATTTCGATTCGCCCTCAGGCTTGTCGCCATCGCGCAAAAGTTGCAGGTACAGCTTTGGGTTGATTGCCGCACTACTACTGTTCTTGATATCGTGCTTAATGTCAATGTTGTAATCACCGCGCTTGAAGGTATACGTCTTGGTAAGTTTGGCGCCGCCTTGTTCAGATTCCAGCACCAGTTGCAACTCATTCGCACCATCCAGTGAGCGCGCCCCCGGTTTGGCGACGAAGATCGATTTATGGTTCGGGAAGGTGCCGCCGATCAGGCCGGTCTGCGCCAGGTAGGTACGGGTCTCACTGGAATCAAACAACACCATGTTGTTTTCTGGTTTGACTTTGTCCTTGTGCTTGAGCAGTTCGAGACGGTTTAATACGCCGCCAACGGTATCGATATCGGCAATAAACAGGTCGGTGGTAATCCGTATTACGCTATGTTGCGCAGTCTTGTTGTCAGACTGGTCAGGGGCAACAATAGCGCCAGACTGGCTCGCAGCAGCTTGCGGCAAGTCAGATTTTGGCGCAGCTTTTTTGGGCGCTGGCTTTGCGGTTTCAGCCGACTGAAAGAACATGGAATTGCCGCCGTTGTAGACGTTCCAGTTGTCCCACAGCATTACTAGTGAAATAACAAGCACTAGCCACAGCGTAGTACGGTTTCTGAAGTTCATAATCGTATCAATCAGGAATGGTTGCAACCGCAGGTGGTCGCTGAAGAGGATGAATCGGATTTTTTTGGAACAGGGTCAAAACCGCCCGTATGCCACGGGTGGCATTTGCTCAAGCGTAAAGCTGCCATCATACCGCCTCTGGCGGCACCGTATTCTTGTATGGCTTCTATCGCATAACTCGAACAGGTCGGGTAAAAGCGGCATTTAGGCCCCAGCAACGGGCTGATGCATAGCTGGTACAGGCGCACCAGCATTAACAGCAAATATTTCGGCAGCGACAGCATCATCCACACTCCGGTAAACATTGCGCTGAAAACAAGCGCAGCAACTCTTGTCGTAATTCAGACTTCAAGGGCGCACTCGTTGCCGGCTGCGATTTTTTGTTTACAGGCGCGGACAGGCGCACGATGCAATCGTTAGCTCGCAAACTGGACATGCGGAAAATTTCCCGAGTCATACGCTTGATCATGTTTCTGGTTGCGGCACGCGGTGCGAGCCGCTTTGCAACAACTACGCCGAGGCGTGCATGCGGCAGGTTTCCCGGCTTCGCATACAGTACAAAATGCGACGTCCTTTGCGCCGGTCGCAAACGAAAAACGGATGAAAATTCATCCGTTTTTACGATACGCCGCTCGCGTGAGAAATCTTCCGTCACACAGTCAGCTATACGGCGCAGCCAGGCTAAACAGCCAGGCGCTTGCGGCCCTTGGCGCGGCGCGCATTCAGGATGTCGCGGCCACTACGGGTCGCCATGCGGGCACGGAAACCGTGGGTACGCTTGCGGCGCACTACGGAAGGTTGATAAGTACGTTTCATGGGGACCTCGTTATTCAGCAGGGGGTAAATCGGTATGTTGCACCGTTGTATTAACAGGACTAAAGCACGACCACGGGGTCACGGCAAAAGCGTCTGGAATTAATACTTCAGGCAGAGAACCGTGAATTAGACCTCAAATTCGGCCTGATTGTCAATAGTAAGCGTACATTTTGTATTGATGTGGCGGAAAGTGATGGCTGATAGGCAATATAAATATAGGCGGGCACCTGTGGATAACTTGGCTGGACGGGAGTAAAATAGCGCTCAGTTGCAAAGTCTTTTTGCCTGCGATTATTTTTGGCAAGCATGATATGTGTAGCGGCAGATGCCGTGTCCACGCACCTCCATCACGACGGCAGACGATTCGATAATGGAATGCAATGATGCAGTGAATGCAGGGCAAGATTAAACCATGTCATCTCATTATTGGAATCAGGCACTTCATGGAATTATTTTGGCAGAGCTGCTATGCGCAGCTGGAAATAGAGTTGAGTCCGCAGCAATTCAGCGCGTGGATCAAGCCGCTCGCGCCGCTCGATTATGACGGCGTGACCTTGCGTATTGCTGCGCCCAATCGGTTCAAGCTGGATTGGGTCAAGACACAATTCGCGAGCAGGATCACGTCGCTGGCAGCTCAGTTCTGGGAGGCGCCGGTCAACGTCCAGTTTGTACTTGACCCGAAAGCTAACGCCCCCAAGACAGTTTTGCCAGCCGCTTTGAATGAGCAGACTGACAACACAGTTGCAGCGACCAGCTCACAGGGCAGAAATAGCCATGCTGCAAGTGCAACCGTTTCTACGCGCGAACAAAGCAGAGTGAATGCCGAGCTGACTTTTGACAGCTTGGTGACAGGCAAGGCCAATCAGCTGGCACGCGCCGCTGCGATCCAAGTAGCCAACAATCCTGGCGTTTCATATAACCCGCTATTCATATATGGCGGCGTTGGCTTGGGTAAGACACATCTGATACACGCGATTGGCAACCAACTCATGCTGGATCAGCCATCAGCAAAAATTCGCTATATCCACGCGCCGCAATACGTTAGCGACGTTGTAACTGCTTACCAACGCAAAGGTTTTGACGAATTCAAGCGTTATTACCATTCTTTGGACATGCTGCTGATCGATGATATCCAATTTATTGGTGGTAACAAGGCTAGAACGCAAGAAGAGTTTTTCTACGTGTTTGAGGCGCTGATTGCGGCTAAGAAACAAATTATCATTACTAGCGATACCTACCCTAAGGAAATCTCTGAAATTGACGGCCGCCTGACTTCGCGCTTTGATTCCGGCTTGACGGTGGCAATGGAGCCGCCAGAGCTAGAAATGCGCGTGGCTATTTTGCTCAAAAAAGCCGCCCAACGCGGCGAGAGCTTATCGGACGATGTCGCATTTTTCGTTGCCAAACATGTGCGCTCGAATGTGCGTGAGCTGGAAGGCGCATTACGCAAAATCATGGTGTATTCCAATTTTCATGGCATCCATGGGGAAAAAATCACGATCGAAGTGGCCAAAGACGCACTAAAAGACTTGTTGTCAGTGCAAAATCGGCAGATTTCGGTCGAAAACATCCAAAAAACCGTGGCGGAATTCTACAATCTCAAGGTTGCAGACATGTTTTCGAAGCGACGACCCGCCAATATTGCGCGCCCTCGGCAAATTGCGATGTATCTGGCTAAGGAATTGACACAAAAAAGTTTGCCGGAAATCGGAGATTTATTTGGTGGTCGTGACCACACTACCGTCTTATACGCGGTGCGCAAGATTGCGCAGGATAGAACCACCAACCCGGAATGCAACCATGAATTACACGTTCTGGAGCAAACCCTGAAGGGGTAGGTTTTGCGACCGTTATTTGTATGCCAGATACACTGCGGGCACCTATTATGTGGAATCTGCCAATTTTCTGTCAAAATGGAGGTTTATTTAGTCGGCAAGTCTCTGGTTGGAGCGGGGCATTGATTGGTTGTCTAAGAGATAACAATAATTTTCAAGGATAAGAATATGCAATTGGTTAAAACCAGCAGGGATACCATACTCCGGCCACTGCAAATCGTGAGTGGTATTGTCGAGCGTCGGCACACTTTGCCGATTCTGGCCAATATCCTCATTCGCAAGCAGGGTGATGAAGTTTCGTTTTTATCAACCGACACGGAAATCCAGATCACAACGCATGCGCAGGTTGGCGCGGGCGAGGAAGATGCTGCAACGACGGTGGCTGCACGCAAGCTGCTCGACATTTTGCGCGCCTTACCGGAGTCTGCTGATGTGACTATGACCCTGGCCAACAAACGCCTGACGGTGCAAGCAGGCAAATCGCGTTTCTCATTGCAAACACTGGCAGCAGAAGATTTCCCGACCGTGGCACAAGCTGAACACTACAGCGCCAAGGTGGTGTTGTCGCAAAAAACGCTGCGTCATTTGTTTGGCATGGTGCATTTTGCAATGGCGCAGCAAGATATTCGTTATTACCTCAATGGCTTGCTGCTGGTGGTTGATAACAAGAGCGTGATTGCGGTTGCGACTGACGGTCATCGCCTGGCTTTTTGCGAAGTGGCGACCGAGCAGGAATGCCCGCGCCAGGAAGTCATCATTCCACGCAAGACCATACTTGAATTGCAGCGCCTGATGGAAGAGAACGATGCTGACGTTCAAATTGAAATTGCGGGCAATCAGGTCAAACTGAAATTTGACGATACTGAGCTGGTGTCTAAGCTGGTAGAAGGCAAGTTTCCGGATTACGGCCGCGTACTGCCAAAAGGCTATAAAAACAACTTCAACATCAGCCGCGATACGCTACTGCGCGCCTTACAGCGCGCCGCGATCATGACTAGCGACAAGTTCAAGGGTGTGCGTTGTATCGTGTCGCCGGGCAGCATGAAAATCAGCTCTACCAATGCTGATCAGGAAGAAGCAGCCGAAGAGCTCGAGATCGACTACAGCGGCGATACGGTCGATATTGGTTTCAACGTAACCTATCTGCTGGATGTGCTGAACAACGTCAAGTGCGATGCCATCAACATTGCACTTGGTGACTCCAATTCGTCAGCCTTGATTTCTATTCCGGACAATCCAGGATTCAAGTATGTCGTGATGCCAATGCGCATTTGACGCCCGTTCACCTTGTAACCGATAACAGCGCTGCACGGCCTTGCCGTACCCTAGTACTGTCTACTGCCATGCGCCTTGTTCTCGATTGCAAGCTGAACAGGAAAGGCAGTTATCAATAGTAGTAAACACAGCAATATGTAGTTTTTCAAGAAAGCAGTTCGATGTCAGATATTCCACAAGGCAATAACGGCGCGCCGGATAATAGTGATTACGGCGCATCCTCGATTCAAATTCTCGAAGGCCTCGAAGCGGTACGCAAGCGCCCTGGCATGTACATCGGCGATACCTCCGATGGCACCGGCCTGCACCATCTGGTGTTCGAAGTACTCGACAATTCGATCGATGAATCGCTGGCGGGACATTGCACTGAAATCAATGTCACGATCCATTCCGACAACTCGATCAAGGTCACTGACAATGGACGCGGTGTGCCGACTGGCATCAAATTTGATGACAAGCATGAGCCACGTCGTAGTGCGGCTGAGATCGTGATGACCGAACTGCATGCCGGCGGTAAATTTGATCAGAACTCGTACAAGGTGTCGGGCGGGCTGCATGGCGTGGGCGTATCTTGTGTGAACGGTTTGTCCAAATTGCTGAAATTGACGATTCGGCGTGACGGCAAGAAGCATTGCATGGAATTTGTCCGAGGCGTGCCGCAAAATCGCCAGGTCGAAGTAATTGGCGGCGTTGAATGTTCGCCGATCAAAGTCGTTGGTGTCACTGAAAATCGTGGCACTGAAGTCCATTTCTGGCCAGATGAAGAAATTTTTACGAACGTTGAGTTTCACTATGATGTGCTCGCGCGTCGCATTCGCGAACTTTCCTTCCTGAACAACGGCGTGAAGATTCGTCTGATGGATCAGCGCACAGGCAAAGACGAAGTTTTTGCATTTGAGGGCGGCACACGCGGTTTTGTCGAGTACATCAACAAAGCCAAAACGGCACTCCATCCAACCATTTTTCAGGCGACCGGCGAGCGCATGTCCGACCAGGGCACCAACATCAGCGTCGATGTCTCGATGCAGTGGAATGATGCGTATAACGAGCAGGTTCTGTGTTTCACCAACAATATCCCGCAGCGTGATGGCGGTACCCACTTGACCGGACTGCGTGCGGCAATGACGCGCGTGATCAACAAGTACATTGAAGAACACGAATTTGCAAAAAAAGCCAAGGTCGAAATCAGCGGCGACGATATGCGCGAAGGCTTGACTTGTGTGCTGTCGGTCAAGGTGCCAGAGCCGAAGTTCAGCTCGCAGACCAAAGACAAGCTGGTGTCGAGCGAGGTGCGTGGGCCGGTGGAAGAGATTGTTGCCAAGACGCTGACCGACTTCCTGCAAGAAAAACCAAATGATGCCAAGATCATCTGCGGCAAGATCGTCGAAGCAGCGCGGGCACGTGAAGCAGCGCGCAAGGCACGCGACTTGACGCGTCGCAAGGGCGTGATGGACGGCCTCGGACTGTCGTCCAAGCTGGCCGATTGCCAGGAAAAGGATCCTGCGTTGTCCGAACTGTACATAGTCGAGGGTGATTCTGCAGGCGGTTCCGCCAAGCAGGGTCGCGACCGCAAATTCCAGGCAATCCTGCCGCTGCGCGGCAAGGTGCTGAACGTCGAAAAAGCACGCTTTGAAAAAATGCTGTCGTCTGAGCAAATTACCACACTGATCGCCACGCTTGGCACCAGTATCGGTGCTGACGAGTTTAATATTGAAAAGCTGCGTTACCACCGCATCATCATCATGACCGATGCCGACGTTGACGGCGCGCATATCCGCACATTGCTGCTGACGCTGTTCTATCGCCAGATGCCGGAGCTGGTTGAAAACGGCCATATTTACATTGCGCAACCGCCGCTATATAAGGTCAAGGCAGGTCGCGACGAACGTTATTTGAAGGACGATATCGAAGAAGCCAGCTTCATGATGAAGGTCGCGTTAACCGGCGCATCGCTGGTGCCGTCCGAAGGTGCTGACCCGATCAGCGGCGAGCCGCTAGCGGAATTGGTGCGCCAGTACAACCTCGCGAATGCGATCATCATGCGCCTGACGCGCATGATCGACTCGGCCGCGCTGACAGCGATCATGACTGGTGTAACGCTCAATCTCGAAACCGCTGACAGTGCGGCGCAATCTGCGCTTGCCATGGCCACGATGATCAATGATGCGACGGTGCAAGTCATCTCGCAATTTGATGATGTATCGGAAGAATATAGGCTGCGCATCGAACGCATATTCCACGGTAACGTTAAGGTTAGCGTGATCGGCGACGACTTCGTGCAAGCCAATGATTATCGTGTGCTGGCCAATGCGGCCGCAACCTTTCAGGGCTTGATCGGTTCCGGTGCTTTCATCCGGCGCGGTGAAGGTGACAGGACGCGTGAAATCGCGGTTGCTGATTTTCATCAGGCGATGGACTGGCTGCGTGCCGAAGCTGAGCGCGGCGTATCCAAGCAGCGTTATAAAGGCTTGGGCGAGATGAATCCAGATCAACTGTGGGAAACCACGATGGATCCGACTGTGCGTCGCTTGCTGCGAGTCGGAGTCGAGGATGCGATTGCCGCTGATCAGATATTCACTACGTTGATGGGCGACGATGTCGAACCACGTCGCGCATTCATTGAAGACAATGCGCTTCGGGCGGGGAATATTGATATTTGATGTTTTTGTAGGATCTCAGAATAATTGAGAAATCTAAAAAATAAATGAATCGAATTTGAACTCTTGTTGCTTGTAAAAGCCAGCACTTTGTTTGGAGTGCTGGCTTTTTTACTGCCACTCATATGTATGAGGTGTGCGGCGGGCTAGTGACATTTTCCAAACATACGATACATGGTTGTATTTGAAAATTGCTCCCGTTCGCGTGGCAAACCAGCCATGTAGCCGCATCAAAAAACACCCATCTACCCCGAATAATCCTGTCTTGTTTTCGGCCATTGCTGCCTCTCGATTGCTTGCTATGTGGGTCAGCTATGCGACAGCTAACAGTCTCTCAGCGTGGTCGAAAATCCAACGTCCGCTGCAAGAAACACCGGTTAGGTTTTAATTTCTTACCACGTCTTTCGGCTCCGAAGTAACTTGTCGTCGTTGTAGAAAATAGCGAACAACTCTCCAAAATATGGAATATCTTGCTTTCCGATAGCGCGTGCAGGGCTTTCTAGCTCCAAAAGGAGTTCTACCCAGTAGCGAATGATCTGAAGAACATACAATTGCCTGTAAGGGCTTACGGACTCATACACTCCGGTTAGAAAGCTTGCCTCCTCAAAATCGGTTATTTCTTTCCCGGATTCCGAGCTATGAAAAACAACGGCCCAGGATTTCGCCGCTTTAGCAAGCATGGCGGCTTTACAAGCAATCACTTCCTTTTTGTGTCCTGTCACACGTTGTTCGTAAATTGGGATATCAACCTCGCGGTACCAGCGGGAAATTGGGTCATCCGTCTGTATGCTACCGACTAAGTGGTTGATGTTGGCGTAGCGGTCGCCCTCAGCGAATCCATGAAGAACGCTAACAATCGACGTGTGAATCGGGTCAGGAAGGCACTTCAAATAGCGGAATGCGATCGATCTGTCGGCGACTATCTTTTGGGACTTTTCGTACAGAAGGATTAGCTTGTGGCCAATCTCCTTCTTCATTGAGGCGAAGTCAGGAAACTCTCCGCCTGATCGAATGTAGAAGTCGAGCATCAGGCATAGTTTTCCTATGCGTTCTAGTCCAGTGGACAAACTCACAAACGACTGAAAGTAGATGCCTTTTGAGGCGTAGTTTGCGTTTCGAATCTGCGATGCCCCCGCCCCGAGCATTTCCTTCGTAAAGCCAGCTTCTTTGAGGAGAGCGTCGAAAGTGTCGTTCATCGTTTGTAATCCATATAATTTTTTTGCCTAACGCGAAAGTTCAGGGGCGGGATGCAATCGCAGCATGCAGACCGTCCCCTGGAACGCAGCGTTGGGCAACACGCCGCTCGCTAAGCGACAGGATCAATGCGGGAAATTGGCGAAAGCACTCCGACTTTATTTGGTCATAGATGACTTGATCATTGGTGGTGGCATGACTCTCCGTTGTACGCAAGGTACTACCTAATGTTTGAGTTCAGCGAACAACAAAAGCGCAGCTTTTGGTGGGCCGCTAAAACGAATTGTTATGTGAAAATATTTTCAAACAACCATTTTTCAAAAAGGAAATGGTTTCTAGGCTTGAAGCCGAGTCTCTCTGAGTCTGCCAATGCTCTTTTAATTGCATAGTAGGCATGATCAATAACGTTAATTTCGAGCCACTCATCATCTCTGTTGTTGTGGTGCTTTAGCCTGTTCTGATGCCAATTCCATTCGTTGAAGGCGTCTTTTTTATTACGATCACCAGCAATATTTAGTTCGGTGCTTTCTCGTGCTCGTTCAATGTTTCCCCATGTTTCTTCAGCAGCACTTTTCTCACCTTTTTGGTTTAGCAAACCAGAAAAAATACCGTCAGCAGCAGCAGCCAGTGTGATGGAAGAAAGCCGCTTTCCAATAAGAAACAGATCAATCGCATCTTCTAGTTGTGTAAGCGCCACATCAGCTTTGCTAATTTTTATTGAATCTTCATGCTCTAATGAAGGCATTGGAGAGCGTTTGGGGGCTGCTTGATCCAGCTTCGTAAGGTCTACCGAAATATTCAGCCATTCAAAACATGATTGGACGTCTGAAACCAACTCGTCATTTAGCTTTTTTTTAGTATTATCTGTGAAAGTTACTCCATCTCCTTCTGGAAATGCACTAGCCCAGTAACCCATTTCTCTTAGCTGATTGATAGACTCACATATTTCCGACTCTCGACCAATTACATCAGAAGCACCCCATAACAGGTTCCCCATGTATTCATGGTGTGGCGGAAGAAGTACGGCAGGGATTTTGGTCATCCAGTGCTACCTTTAATCACATAAGTGTTATATATCGCAAAACTGCATAATATTGGCAACTGCGCTGTCAATCAGCGTCCAATAGTTTCCACTAGTCAGCGTCCAATATTTTCCACCTTACCGGTTTGTTGAGAGCGATTCTTGCTGTGCTTAAAGCGATAAGAATCGTTTCCTGTTTCCAGAATGTCGCAATGATGGGTAACGCGGTCGAGCAAGGCTGTCGTCATCTTCGCATCGCCAAATACCTGTACCCATTCACCAAATGAGAGATTGGTTGTGATGATCAGAGATGTCTTCTCATACAGTTGACTGATCAGATGAAACAGCAATGCCCCGCCCGACGCTGGAAATCGCGATCCGCGCGGTGGTTCGAGGAGATATCTATCTGAGTGCGGCCGTGTCGAAAAAAATGGTCAAGTGGTTTTCCCATTCCCCCAATTCCGTTCGGCCTGTTCTGCCGTCGTAGACCACAAGTGCGCCATCCCGCAGTTGATCTTGCTTTGGCAAGACAATCGTTATCAAAGAGGTAGTTGACTGCCCACTTTTGTCTGAAAATCCACATGCACACTGCTTTCCATCCCTTCGATAGACGGCGCTGAATGGATGAAAGCGCTACACGCTCGCTGGAACGTGCGGACGGATGCCGGTTTTTTGGCTATGTCGTAGTTAACTGTTGAAATCAGTTTTTCGATTGTTATGTTCAACGAAGCGACGGCCGTGACCACTGAGATTTTGATCCCCTCCCCTTTTCAGGGGGAGGGGGTGCAGCACCCGATTTTCGACGCCGCCATGGATGCTGGCCGTGCACCCCCATCCCAACCTTCCCCCTGCGAGGGGGAAGGGGTGGAAAGCAGTGCAGCGCTCAAACTGAAGCATCCATTCAACAACCAATTGCGACATAGCCTGTTTTTTTGGGTTTGCACAGCAATACCTTCCTTCTAGCTGGCACGATCCTGCGTCGTTTTCGGTGTTCCGTTGGAAAACCCCTTCCTTCCCGCCAGCCACCCATCCGCCCAAACGCACCATCAGGCGAGTTTAACAGCCGTTTCTTGGATAAAAGCTTGCTGATCACGCCAAATAATTTCCATTTAGAAACAACAACGCATAGATATTAAGCTTTGCCTATAGGATATTTTCTGGTTGCAGTAAAGAAATATACCTATATAATTGCGCGCTGCCTCCTCCCTCCTCTTTAGACTAGGTTTGAAATTAGCAGTTACGCAGGTCTTTGCGATGGCGTGCGTCGGCTAACCCGCCTGGCTACATTAGTCGCAAGCCTCACCTCACTCAATTCAGTTCGATGCATGTGGCTTGGTAAGCCGACTCATGCGGCGAATCGTAGTAGTACCGTCCTGCGCCAAGTTTTGGCATTCGCCTCAACTTGGTTCTTGGGCTTTAGTTGCCCTTTCAGTCAATCGAGGCTATCGGGCCTGATTGTTATTTAACTTTTAAATGGAGCTCATGATGGCCCTAGTCAAGAAATTATCCCCCGCAGCCCGTGCCACTACTTCTGAAGATGGTAAGTCATCCACCGCATCCACTCGCGACGCAGATGTTCAGCGCAAGAGGGCGCGCACGCTCGGCAAGCAGCAGCAGGCGGCGGAGCGCATCGCCGCCGCCACGGGGCAGTTGTCTTCTGGCATCAACCAGGCGGCCTCCGCCGCCGAGGAATTGAAGCGCGCAGCCGACCTGATCGCCTCCGGTGCCGAAGTGGCCTCCGGCGCGGCGCAGGAATCAATGACAGCCTTCACGCAGGTCATCGGCGCCATCGCCCTCCAGTTGCGCAATGCGGACATCAGCCAGACCAAAATGGAGGGCGCTCAGACCCTGGTTGCCAAAACCTCTGCGGACGTCGCCAACCTCATTACCAACGTCGCCGTGGCCGGGCAACGCCAGATTGCCTCGGTGGCGATGGTGGTGGAGCTGGAAAAACAGGCCGCCAACATCGGCGATATCGTCAAGGCGGTGGCGCGCATTGCAGACCAGACCAATCTGCTGGCGCTGAACGCGGCGATTGAGGCCGCCCGCGCCGGCAAGCACGGCAAGGGTTTTGCCGTGGTGGCCGACGAGGTGCGGACCCTGGCTGAAACCTCGGAGACGAGCGCCAAGCAGATTCAGGACCTGGTGGGCCAGATCCAGCAAGATGTCAAGGCTATCGCCGACGGCATCAACACCTCGGCCAAGGCCATCGAAGGGGAAGTCGAAAAAGGCAAGGTCATTACCGTGCAGCTTGAGGCGATTCGCACAGACGTGATCGAAGTGGTGCGCGGCATCACGGAAATTGCCACCGGCGCCAAGCAGTCCGACGCCGCCGCCGCCCAAGCGCTCAAGGGCTCGGAAGAAATTGCCGCCGCCGCCGTGCAGCAATCCGCCGCCGCCGAAGAGACGGCCAAGACGGTCCAGGAGCAGTCCCAGGCACTGGCCGAGTCCGAGCAGGCGACGCAAGCCATGTCCGAACTGGCAGAGGACCTGAAAAATTCCACCGACGTGGCCAAGAGTGCCGAAGAGGTGGCGTCTTCCGCCGAGGAGCTTTCCTCCGCCGTGCAGGAAATCAACAGCGCCAGCGCCCAGATCATGGCGGCCATCGAACAGATCCGCAAGGGCGCGCAGACGTCCGCAGCGGCATGCGAACAATCCTCGGCGGCAGTCAACCAGATCGAAAAAGGCGTGGAGGTGGCGCAACAGCGTGCCACGGATGGCGGCGAGAAGGTGAAGGCGGTACTGGCAACACTCGGCGTCAACAAGGTCTCGGTGGATGAGTTGATCAACGGGATTACCTCATCGGTCAGGGGCACGCAGGACAGTATCAAACAGGTGAAAGATCTGGAGCAGGTGTCGCGGCGCATCAACAAGATTGTCGAAGCCATCACCACGGTGTCCATCCAGACCAACATGCTGGCGGTCAACGGCTCCATCGAGGCGGCGCGCGCCGGCGAGTTCGGCAAGGGCTTCGTCGTGGTGTCTACCGACATCCGCAACCTGGCTCGCGACTCGGCGGAAAATGCCGACCGCATCAAGGACCTGGTGAAAGCGGTGCAGGATCAGATTGTTGCCGTTAGCTCCGATCTTGATGAAATCGTCAAATCCGCCCTCAGCGAGGTGGAAGGGGCCAAGGCCTCGACCGCCAACCTCAACCTGATCGAATCCGACATCATCGTGGTTGAGCAGGGTACGCGCGAAATTCTGGCGGCATCCATGGAAATTGCCACGGCCATCGGTCAGGCGAAGAGGGGAATCGAGCAGATTTCCACTGCATCTCAGGAAGCCGAGAAAGCGGCCAACGAAGCGGCCAGTGCTGCTGAACAGCAATCCAAGGGCGCCGAGGAACTGGCCGCTGCCATTGAGGAGATATCTTCTCTTGCCGACGAACTGCAAAGCGCAGCATAAAGGGACGCCATCATGACGACAGAAACACTGGAACAACGGGCGGACGAGGTGCGTCCCGGAGACGATGGTCTCGAAGAACTGGTCTCTGAAACCCGGCAGTTTGTCACCTTCATCACTGGTGGCGAAGTCTTCGCCGTGGACATGGCACCGGTGCAGGAAATTATCCGCCTTCCCGAGGTGGTAAGGGTGCCGCTGGCGCCGGCCACGCTCGATGGTCTGGCGAATCTGCGCGGCAAGGTGCTGCCCATCATCTCCCTGCGTCGCGTGTTCGGTTTTCCCGAGCAGGAACATGACGACGCCACCCGCGCGGTGGTGGTGGACGTGGGCCAGCCGCTTGGTTTTGTGGTGGATCGGGTGGCCAGCGTGGTGGGGGTGGATCCGAGCCAGATCGAAGATGTGAGCGCGATTCGCAGTGCGGTGGATACCGACCTGCTTTCCGGACTCATCAAGGGTGTGGGCGGCCATGCCATGATCATGGTGCTGGATTTCGAGAAGCTCATTGCGCGTGAATTCTCGCAAATCGCCGGCATGGTCAAAAGTGCCGGCATGGCGAGTACTTTGTCCGCCAGAGCAGACGACGGGGAAGATGACGAGAAAGCGAGCGATGAACTGCAACTGGTGAGCTTTAACGTCGCCGAACAGGAATACGCCATCGCCATCGAAGACGTGCAGGAGATCGTCCAGATACCGGACACGATCATTCATGTGCCGCACTCGGAATCGCACGTCATAGGCGTGATGACCCTGCGCAGCCGCCTATTGCCGCTGGTCAGCCTGCGCCGCATGTTCGGCTTGCCCGATCAGCCATTGGACGAAAAAAGCCGCATCGTCGTACTGGCTTTGGGAAGCGCCTCAGTTGGCGTGGCAGTGGATGGGGTGAGCGAAGTGCTGCGGGTCGCCAAGACCTATGTGGACGCCATGCCCGCCCTGCTCGCCAAGGAAGGGGGTATGGCTGATATCTCCGAAATCTGCCGGCTGGACGACGGCAAGCGTCTGGTGTCCATCATCACCGTGCGCAACCTGTTCGACCATTCCGCCCTCAAGGAGGCATTGAATACCGTGAACGACATCAAGCGAGACGACGACGAGGACACCGCCGAACTGGACGAAGACCATGACGACGATGAACAGGTGGTGGTGTTTCGCCTGAATAAAGAGGAATTCGGCGTGCCGATCAACAGTGTGCAGGAGATCGTGCGCGTGCCGGAGGAACTCATTCATGTACCTAGAGCCCCCGTGTTCGTCGAAGGCGTCATCAATCTGCGCGGTAGCGTGCTGCCGGTGATCGACCTGCGCCTGCGCCTGGGTCTGCCGAGGGCGGAGCGTTCCGACAACCAGCGCATCATGGTGTTTCTGATCGCCGGCGTGTGTACCGGCTTCATCGTCGATCAGGTGGCCGAGGTGCTCAAGATACCCAAGGCGGTCATCGAGCCGTCGCCGCAACTCTCCAGCGGGCAGGGCAGGCTGCTGTCGCGCATGGCTAATATGGAGAAGCAAAAACGCATGGTCCAGTTGCTTGAACCCGCGTATCTGGTAGAGGGCGAAGAACTTGCAAACCTCGCAGCAGTGGGGGGGTGAGCGGTGATCAAGCTACTGATCGTTGACGATTCGGCGTTGATGCGGCGCCAGCTGACACAGATATTTGCGTCAGCTGGCGACTTCGAAATAAGCCAGGCGAGAAACGGCCGCGAGGCGGTGGAGCAAAACCGCATTTTTCAGCCGGACGTGGTCACGCTGGACATCAACATGCCGGAGATGGACGGTCTCACGGCACTCTCCCTCATCATGGCCGAGCGCCCGGTGGCGGTGGTCATGGTGTCGTCGCTGACCGAACAGGGGGCGCTGGCCACCTTCGAGGCGCTGAATCTCGGGGCGGTGGATTACATCGTCAAGCCGGGCGGCACCATTTCGCTGTCCATCGACAAGATCACAGATGAGCTCATTGGCAAGGTGCGTGCAGCCGCCCGTGCGCGCATCAAGGGTAAAGGATCACCCGTCAAGGGGCTGGCCCAGCGCATGCGCGAAGAGCGCGAAGAGCGTGAAAAAGTTGCTGTCCCCCCTGTAGCCGACCGCCCCGTGGCGGTGCGCCGCAGTATCGCGGACGAGGGCCTGGTCGTTGTCGGTGTGTCTACCGGCGGACCGCGCACGCTGGAGGCGATCCTGCCGCAATTGCCCGCCGACTTTCCCTGGCCGGTGCTGGTGGCGCAACACATGCCGGCAGCGTTTACCAAATCCTTTGCCGAGCGGCTGAATAAGGTTTGCGCGCTACGGGTCGTCGAAGTCGCCTCACCGATGCCGGTCGAACCCGGCACCGTCTACATCGCCAAGGGTGGCGCCGACATGGTGGTAGCCAAGCGGGTCGGCAAGCTCACCGTGCTGCCCAAGCCGGAAAATTCGCAGCACCTTTGGCATCCCTCGGTGGAGTTGCTCGGACGCTCTGTGCTGGAACACTGCGACCCGGCACGGGTGATGGGGGTGATGCTCACCGGTATGGGCCACGACGGATCGGATGCCTTTACCGAGATCAAGCAACGCGGCGGGCGCACCATCGCCGAATCTGAAGAGTCGTGCGTAGTGTTCGGCATGCCCAAGGAACTGATCGAAAAACGCGGCGCCAGCATGGTCCTGGCGGCGGAGAAAATTGCTGCCCAGCTCAATGTTTGGGCCGGACGATAAAGGAAAAATGAGATGGCCTTCATCAAGAAGATAAACGCCGAGTCTATCATTCAGGAAGAGCGTAAACAGACACGGATGTGCCCGGATCTTCTGGTCGGCCTAGAGGCCGATAACCCCACAGCTCGACGCTGGGCGGCACGGGATCTCGTCAATTGCCAGAATGTTTCGGCTGCGTTGGTCGATCGCCTAATGAGGGAGGGAGACCTATCCGTGCGCGAAGTGATTCTCACCACCTTGACCCGCCTTGGTGATGCAACGGCAGTCGCTGGACTGGTCGATTGCCTTTACAGCGAGGACGCGGCCTTGCGCAACGAGGCCATCGAGGCAATGAAGCAACTACCCGACGAAGTGGCGCCGATCATGCAAGGGCTGCTGGCGGCCGCCGACCCGGACGTGCGCATCTTTGCCGTCAATATTCTCGAATCGCTGCGCCACCCGGATGTGGAGGCGTGGCTGATCGACGTGATCGAAAAGGATCCGCACGTCAATGTCTGTGCTACCGCAGTGGACTTGCTCAGCGAAGTCGGCACCGAAGTAGCGCTGGAACCGCTCGCACGGTTCAAGACCCGATTTGCCGATGAGCCCTACATCCAGTTCGCCGCCGACCTGGCGTTGAGGCGCATCAATGAACACTGACACGGCCATGACAAAGATCGCCATCAACGACGATGACTTCCAGAAGTTCCGGGAGTATTTCTACCGCAAGACAGGCATCAGCTTCGAGCCGACCAAGCGCTATTTCGTGGACAAGCGACTGGTGGAGCGCATCGAGGCCACTGATAGCGGCAGCTTTCGTGGTTACTTCAGCATGCTGCGCTTTCAGGCTTCGGGCGAGGAGTTGCAGCAGTTGACCAACATCATGACGGTCAACGAAACCTATTTCTTGCGCGAGGACTACCAGTTTAAGTGCCTGGTCGACTCCATGCTGCCCGAGATCGTCAAGCGCAAGACTGACCACAGTCCCATCCGCATCTGGTGCATCCCCTCGTCCTCGGGCGAAGAGCCTTACACCGTCGCCATGTACCTGATGGAACGCTGGGCAGGCATTAACAAGTGGGATGTGGAGATCATTTCCTCCGACATCGATACCGGCATTCTGAATAAGGCGCGTGTCGGGCGCTACTCAACCCGTTCCGTGCAACATGTGCCGGCTTCGTGGCTGTCGAAATATTTCACTCGCAAGGGTGACGAGTACCAGATCTGCGAAGATCTGCGGCAAGCGGTGGAATTTACCCGGGTGAATCTTGCGGAGCCCGCCGATACCAGGCCATACCGCAATTTCGATGTGATCTTCTGCCGCAATCTGCTGATCTATTTCGACGATGTGTCGCGCAAGGCGGCCGCTGAAACTTTCTATGACGCACTAAAACCGGGCGGGTATATCTGCCTGGGCCATTCGGAATCCATGAGCCGCATCTCCTCGCTGTACAAGGTGTGCAAATTTCCCGAAGCCATTGTTTATCAAAAATCCCTCGAGGCCCGATGAAACGCATCCTGATTGTTGATGACGCAGCCACCGTGCGCATGTACCACCGCAACATCCTTGAATCAGCCGGCTACACGGTGGAAGAGGCGATGAACGGTATTGAAGCTCTGGAAAAGGCCCTGCAAGCCCCCTTCGATCTTTACATTGTGGATATCAATATGCCCAAGCTTGATGGCTACGGTTTCCTGCGCCAGTTGCGTGGGGAGGACATTCCCCAGGCTCCGGCCATCATGGTGTCCACCGAAGCTGCTGCCCATGACCAGACTGTGGCCTACCAGGCGGGAGCCAACGGCTACCTCGTCAAGCCCGTCAAACCCGTGCAATTTTTAATGCATGTCCGGCTGCTGCTCGGGGAGGTATTTCCATGAATCCCTTGCTAGAACAATTCATTTCCGAAGCCCGCGAGTTTTTGGAGGGCATCGCCGAAAAGCTGATGCAACTGGAGGATGCGCCGGATGACGCCGGTCTGATGATTGAATTATTCCGTCTGGTGCATACCTTGAAGGGCAACAGCGGTCTGTTTGAGTTCCCCGAAATGACCCGTGTGCTCCATGCCGGCGAAGACCTGATGGATGCGGTGCGAAACGGCCAGGTCGCCTATTCACAGGGCTTGGCGGATCAGCTGCTGGAAGCCATGGATTTCGTTGGGCTCCTGTGCGACGAAATCGAGTCGGCAGGTCGCATTGATGCGTCCCGCGCCGCCGATTCTGCCAGCCTGGCGGGGGCCTTGCGGGCGCTGATTGCGCTCCACGCAGTGGCGGATGCCGCTGGTGCCGCTGAGGACAGCCAACCGGCTACTGACGTTTCATCGCCGGCAACGCCGACTCCGGCCCAGCTGCCGCTTGCCGACATACCGGAAGCCGTCCGCATGGAAGCCTACCGGCGTGCGATGAACGGCGATGCCGTGCACTGGGTCGCCTACACTCCGGTGGAGGAATGCTTCTTCCAGGGCGATGATCCCTTCTTCACCGCCCGTCAGACGCCAGATAGTCTGTGGGGCCGGATCGTGCCCCGCGAACCTTGGCCTCAGCTGGCCGAACTCGATGCCTACCGCTGTGTTCTGGAGTTCCAGCTTCTGACTGCGGCTCATCGCGAGGAACTGACCGAATACTACCGCTACGTGCCGGATCAAGTGTGCATCGTTGCAGTGGCTCCGTGGTTCGTCGTCATCCCCCAGGGGGACCCCAACGGCGGGCCGGTCTATGAGGATTTCGTCGCCGAGGCCCTGCAGCATCTGGAGTCAGGTGATCTCGCCGCGCTCAAGCAGGCAGCGTTTACCATGCTGCACCTTAGCAACCCAGAGTTATGGCTTTCGTCGGCCTTGCGCTGGCTGTTGCTGATGCTGGACAGCGTGCCGGACAACCGCGCCGCATTGCGGAGTCTCATCGAGTCGCTCCGCACCTTGACGCCACCGGATTGGGCCGCTGTAAGCGCCTCGCCTGAAGTAAGCGCCTCGCCTGAAGTAAGCGCCTCGCCTGAAGTAAGCGCCTCGCCTGAAGTAAGCGCCTCGGCGGGGAAGCATACGCTCGTCAGCACGCATCTGCATTCGGCACAGCCCCTCAAGCCGCTGTCTGAAGAAAATGCCACTGCACTCGAAGCCATCTTCGCCGCTCAGCATCAGATACTCATGTTCGACGACCATCCCGCCTGGCAACCGGGGCGGCTCAAGGCGGCTGGCAGTGTGCTAATCAATTGCTGCAAGGCCAGCGGCGATCAGGCGGCAGAGGGCGAGATCGAAGCGGCTCTCCAGCAAGCCCTGGCTACTGGCAGCAGCACCCCGTTGCTGGCATGGTTGGCTGCCCGTGAAGGTGGGCAGCCGCCTGCGGCAACTGCGGCCAGCGCGCGTGACGATGGGGCGGTTATCAAGACTGGCACGCCGGTTGCTCCCGTTGCCCCCTCGCCGGCAAGCAGCCCCATAACGGAGGATGAAGCTCCAAAATTCGCCCGTCGTGCCGAAGACGCCATTGCCGGCTCCAAGAGCCTCAAGGTCGATCAGGCCAAGATCGACCTCCTGATGAACCTGATCGGCGAAATGGTGGTGTCCAAGAACGCGCTGCCCTATCTTGCCCAGCGGGCAGAAGAGCAGTTCGGCGTACGCGAACTGGCGCGTGAGATCAAGGCGCAATACGCGGTCATCAACCGCATTGCCGAGGAAATGCAGGGCGCCATCATGCAGGTGCGCATGATGCCGGTCTCTTTCGTGTTCCAGCGCTTCCCGCGTCTGGTGCGCGACATTTCGCGCAAACTTGGCAAGGAAGTACAACTGGTGCTTGAAGGCGAGGAAACGGAAGCCGACAAGAACATCATCGAGTCCCTGGCGGACCCGCTCATCCACATCGTCCGCAACAGCCTGGACCACGGGCTTGAAACCCCGGATGTGCGGCGCGCGGCGGGCAAGTCCGCTTCGGGCACGCTCACGATCCGCGCCGTACAGGAAGGCGACCAGGTCCTGATCGAGATCATCGATGATGGCAAAGGCATCGATCCGACCGTCATCAAGCGCAAAGCCTATGAAAAGGGCGTCATCGACGAGGCCACCCTGGAGCGCATCAGCGACCGGGATGCGGTCAACCTGGTGTTTGCCGCAGGCTTTTCCACCGCCGAAGTGGTGTCCGATCTCTCTGGTCGGGGGGTGGGCATGGACGTGGTGCGCACCGCCGTGGAGAAGGTCAACGGCACCATCGTGCTGGAAAGCGAAGTGGGTAAGGGCACCCGCATTCGCATATCGCTGCCGCTTTCCATGGCGGTGACCCAGGTCATGATCGTCGAATCCGACCGGCAGATTTTTGGCGTGCCCATGGATCATGTGGTGGAAACTGTGCGTATACCCTGCAGCGCCATCCGCACCATCAAGCACAGCAAGACCATCGTGCTACGTGGTAGCATCGTACCGCTGAAAACCCTCAATACGTTACTTGGGCTTCCCGCCGCACCCCAAGCCAATGCCTACGATGAAATGGCGGTGTTGGTGACCCGGGTGGATGGAGAGGCGGTGGGCCTGATAGTGGACGACTTCCGTGAAACCGTGGAGGTCATCCAGAAGCCGCTGAGTGGCGTGCTGGCGTGCCTGTCGGCCTATTCCGGCTCGGCCCTCATGGGAGATGGATCGGTGCTCATGGTGCTTAACATAAAGGAGATCGTGTGATGCCCATTGAATACAAAAAAAGCCAGGCACTATTCCGTGACATCGCAAGTGTGGATGAGGCGGAAGGTCTGCTCGAATGGCTGCAGAACAAGCCCGCCGCCAAGGTAGATCTTGGCGCCTGCACCCACCTGCACCCCGCCAACCTGCAAGTGCTGATGGCGGCCAACAGCCGCATCGCGGTCTGGCCGAACGACGCGAATTTGCGCGCCTGGCTCGAAACCGCCTTGAAATCTAAATAAAGGAGAACCCTCGTGGCAAAAACCATATTTCTCGTCGACGACTCGGTCACCATGCTCATGAGCGTTAAAGCCACCCTGGAGATGAACGGCTTCAAGGTGGAAACCGCTGGCGATGGCGTGCAGGCCCTCGCCAAGCTTAAGGCTGGGGTAAAGCCCGACCTCATCATCACCGACATCAACATGCCCAATATGGGGGGGCTGGAACTGATCAAGAACGTCAGGGCCCTGCCGGCTTTCCGCTTCACGCCGATTTTGACGCTGACCACGGAAAGCCAGGCAGCGAAGCGCGACGAAGGCAAGAAGCTGGGTGCCACCGGCTGGCTGGTGAAACCCGTTGCCGGCCCTGATCTCGTCAAGGTCATCAAACAAGTGCTGCCCGGCAGCTGAGCCCGCTCGCGCCGGGCAAGTCCTGCACACCAACCCACACCAATAGAAAAAAACATGATGCCCCATCTCAAACACCTTGCCAATTTAGGACGGCGCAAGTCGAACAAAAGCAATGTCAATAGACTGCTGCCTCTATGCCGCTGATTGCAATCCTGAGCGCAGGCTTGTTCTGGCTGACCTTGCCTTATATCAGTGGGCCGGAAATCAATCCCTATAGGTTGCGGATCGCTTTGCTGCTGCTGTTCGTCATACTGCTGGCCCAGCTCATCACCTTTGTGCTGAGCTGGGCCATGAAACGCTATGGTTCGGTCAAGATCAAGGTCATCGACCAGTACTTCACCGGCGAAGTGCTTCACGTACTACAAAGCGACATCAATGACGCCAAGCCTTATATAGACAATATGTGCCAGCAGATCAGCGGTGTTCAGGCTGACGTTGAGCACGGGGTGATGGCGGTTATTGAAGAGGTCAATAACATGCACAAACAGTCCAACCAACAGATGGATCTCATCAGCCAGTCCATCCAAGGCAGCGTGGCCTTAACCGAAGCGACCGATTGGCAGGCCAAGATCATCATCTCACTTGAGGCTCAATTGCGAGACCGAGTGAGCGAACAGCAAGGCAACTTAGAACGCGTCCGAAGCCTAGCAATCGAAGTCGACTCGTTGAAGCCGATGGTGGAGGCAATCACTACCATCGCTAGGCATACCAATCTCCTCGCACTGAACGCGGCCATCGAAGCTGCACATGCCGGCGAAGCCGGTCGGGGCTTCGGTGTGGTGGCTGCTGAAGTAAGAAGACTGTCCAACCAGACCTCAACCGTCGCCACTGACATTTCCATCCGGATCAACTCTGCCGCCAAACTGGTCGCTGTTGAATTGACCGATGCCACGAAGGAACATCAGGGCTCTACCAGAGATCTACGCCAACTTATCGACGACCTGACCACTATGCAGCAGCAGTTTAGTAGCAGCAGTCAGTTTCTGCTAGGAGTCATCCACGGTGTTGAAGCAGGTCATCACGAGATGGTGGAGCGTCTGTCTCAGGTGCTGGGACATATCCAGTTCCAGGATGTGATGCGACAGAGGCTGGAGCAAGTGCAAGGTGCATTGCTTGAAATGAATGAGCACCTGCAAGGATTGACCAGCAAGTTAGTCGACCCGACCTGGGATGGCAATATTGAGATTACCTTCAAGGACAGGCTTGACAACCATCTCAAACACTACGTGATGGCAAGCCAGTCCGCAACCCACAATGCTGTAATTGGTGGCAATGCTGACAGCGACCACGTCCGACCGGCGATTGAGCTGTTCTGATGAGCGAGCGGATGGCAATAACCATGGCTGTTTCCAACCGCAAGGGCGGCACCGGCAAGACTACGGTGTCGGTCAATCTCGCCGCTGAGTTCGCTGCGCTCGGTCGGCGTGTCTTACTGATCGATCTGGATTCCCAGGGTCATTGCGCCTTCGGATTGGGCATCAAGCCTTCCGGTGCAACCGTCCATCGGATCTTCGCCGACCCGCGAGCGAATTTGAGCGAGGCCATCCACTCGACGGCGGTCGAAAATCTCTGGCTGGCGCCGGCCGATACCCTCTTCAACCACGGCAGCGGAGCAAGCGACGACGACCGGCTAAGAATTGCACTCGCCACGGAAGGCGTGACCGAGCGTTTCGATATCATCATCATAGATACTCCGCCCTCGTTGGACACACTGCTCATCAATGGTCTGATCGCGGCCGACCGCGTGATCGTGCCCTATGTACCGCATCCTCTGTCCTTCGAAGGCGTACGCCAACTCGTGCGCGTGTTATTCAAGCTTATGTCCGGGCCGAACCAGAGACTTAAGCTACTGGGCTTCCTGCCCACTATGGCAGCCGAACACATCCGTCAGCACCGGGCCGTGACTGGTGACATGACGCGCCAGTTCGGTCCACACCGGGTTCTGCAGGGTATCCGCAGCGACATCCGTTTGGCAGAAGCTTTTGCTGCCGGCCAGCCCGTCCGACATTACGCGCCGAAAAGCCGCGGAGCGGAGGATTTCATGGCGCTCGCTGCCTCGCTGGCTGTAGAACTTGTAAATACTTCTGTTCAAATATGAGATTAAGGCTGAGAAAAAATTTGACTAGCGATAAAGCGCTACACAGGACATTTATATTTTTAATTTAGTTATTTCTAATGAAATTCCATTTTTAATAATTTTAAGCCTATGAACTCTACTCTGACATTAAAATCTAAAAGCGACAACACTCATAAATTGGTTGGGGCTACTACTAATGTTGATGACCTGAAACGGGCCCTGAATTTAAATACAGTCCATTTTCGAGCAGTAATGAGCATCACGGCCGATGCTATTACCCTAGTAGACCGGTCGAGTATGCGCGTTATTGATTGCAACGATGCGGCTTGTCGCATGTTTGGATACAGTCGCGGGGAACTACTTGATTTGACCCCAGCAGATATTTGTGGAAAACCACTAAGCGAGTTAGAAGTCATATACGACGAGATCATAAAAGGCGAAATATATCCAATAACTGAGAGCATTTTTCAGCGCAAGGACGGTTTGAAATTTCCTGTTGAAATAATGCGCCAGGCGATCCCATTTTTCGATGACTGGGTCATGGCTCTGCGGGCACGTGACATCTCCGATCGAAAAGAAACAGAATCCCGCTTGATTCGACTTGCTAATTACGATCAATTAACGGGGTTGCCTAACCGAGGCATGTTTTTTGATACTCTCAAAAAGGCTTTGTTGCAAGCCAAAAAGCAATCATTAACCATTTCGGTTTTACTGATTAACATTATTCAGTTCAAGGATGTAAATAATATTTACGGATTATCCGTTGGAGATGAATTGTTGCGTCAAGTCGGTGACCGTCTGCTCCAGGGTCTTCGTATCAGAGATATTGTTGGGCGTTTGGGGGACGACGACTTCGGTCTAATTCTCTTCAATTCTGAGCACTCACAGGGCACCTCAATTGTGGCAAAAAAGGTGTTGCAAATGATACGGAAGCCCTTTGATCTGTATGGTCGTAATGTTGAAATTACAGCCAGCATCGGTGTCGCCATGTATCCGCATGATACGGATGACGCCAATAAGATGATCACATATGGCGCCACAGCCATGCGGGAGGCAAGACAGGTGGGGGAAGCATTCCGCTTTCATACGGCAGAAATGAACGCCAAAATGTTGGAAAAGCATTTTTTGCAAGAAGCGTTGAGTAAGGCACTCGACAATGATGAATTCATTCTGCACTACCAACCAAAAAAGGACATAAAAACTGGTGAATGGATGGGTGTCGAAGCGCTGCTCCGATGGAATCGAGGGGGACACGGTCTTGTGTCGCCCGCGATCTTCATTCCATCTTTGGAAGAAACAGGAATGATCGTGCCCGTTGGAGATTGGGTCATCAAAAGTGCATGCAGGCAAATTTTGGAGTGGGGTCAATTAGGCTTAGGGGATATTAAAATTGCCATCAACATTTCGGCGAAACAATTTCTTGATGAAAATTTGGCATTGTCCATCAATGCAGCTTTACAAGAATATGGCGTTTCCCCGAATTTGCTGGAAATAGAAATTACAGAAACCTCGTTGATGTCCGATTCAAAAAAAACGATTTCGATCCTGCGTGAATTGAAGGCTATCGGCATAAATATATCAATTGACGACTTCGGGACTGGTTATTCCAACCTATCATATTTGAAGCTATTTCCAATTGACCAATTAAAAATAGACATTACATTTATCCGGGATGTGACCACAAACGATAGCGATGCCGCTATCGTAACTGCCATTATAAATATGGCACACAGTTTGAATCTGACGGTGGTAGCAGAGGGAGTTGAAACCAAGGAGCAGCTAGAGTTTCTTCGCAAGCGCAATTGCGACAAATTTCAAGGGTACTACTTCTCGAGGCCGCTTCCAGCACATGAACTTTGTAAATTGCGACAATAGTGTCCCAACGTTATCACGAGAGACGGTTATAAGTTAATGATTCATTTGTCGAAATCGATGTTTTTGTCTGGTGCGTATTCTGGTGAACGTGACCGCTGATTCTGGTGAACGTGACCGTTGCGCATGGAGTGGTGTTACGCGCTCAAATTGTAATACCCTCGGTCACGATGGGTCTATAAATTCCTCCTTTTTGTTTCTTTGTGGGTAACTTTTGTGGTTGCGCAGACTTATCCACGGCGCCGCTCGCCGCTCCCTCTAAAGAGCAAGAGCGTGCGGCGCGGTGGGAAAGTCGTTTGAGCATGGGATGCATTTTCGTAAAGGGTTTCATGATTGCCGAAACGGCAATCATGCTTGCGCTTTTGGTTTTGCGTCATAAAGGTCGTCCTTCTCTTTCTCTATCTTTCCTACTTTTGATTTCGGCTGCCTCAGCGAATCGCCGGTCAGATTAAACCGGTGATGACGCTGCATAATGCGGTCGAGAATGGCATCGGCAATGGTGCTGTCGCCAATCCAGGCGTGCCAGTTCTGGATCGGCAATTGACTGGTTATGATTGTCGCCTTGTGAGCGGCCCGGTCATCAATAATCTCAAGTACGTCTGAGCGGGTCATACTGTCTATCGCACCCATTCCCCAGTCGTCCAGAATCAGCACATCGGTCTTGGCAAGTTGAATCAGCCATTTGCCGAAAGTGCCGCTACCGTGCCGGATGCGCAATTCCTCCTGCAGCCGAGGTACTCGCTGGTAGACGGCGGAGTAACCACGCCGACAGGCGTATTGCGCCAAGGCGCAAGCAAGCCAGGTTTTGCCGGCCCCCGTCGGTCCGGTTATCAGAACACTGTGCCCGGCGCTGACCCAATCTCCCAGTACCAGGCTCATTACCTCGCGACGGTCGACTCCGCGACTCGGCCGGCTATCAATATCTTCAATGGCCGCCTGGCCATATTTCAAGTGCGCATTCTTCAGCAGGCGCAGCAGTTTGCGATCGCTACGGCAATGGACTTCTCGGTCAACCAGGAGCGCTATGCGCTCCTCAAAGCTCAGGGCTGCCATGGCAGGCAGAATCATTTGTTCTTCCAGGCCCATGGCCAGACCATCGAGTTTTAAGCTGCGTAATTGCGACAGAGTCGTATGCATCATCATTTCAGAATTCCTTATTGATAGTAGTCAGGGCCACGCATATGGGCATGGTGGGGACTGATCCAGTCGCTTGCTGTTGCAGGCAAGCTTTGGTCGCGGTTGTTAGCGAGGATGTCGCGCACATGGCGGTACTTGCAGGCGCCGAACTGCAGAGCCAGGGTGCAGCCCGCTTCAAGCCGTGGTTTACCATAACGTTTGGCCAGCGACAGCAAACCCAGACAAGCGCGGTACCCGTGCTCTGGATGTTTGTTCTCTTCCATCAGCCGTGTCACCGCAACGGCAGTGGCCGGACCGATGCTTTGGCCCCAGTGGATCAATCGCTGCGGGGTCAACGCCATGTGCGCGCGATGAGCTGCTGGCATATGATCAGAAACGGTGGAGAAACCCCCTTGTCGGCTGCTGCGCACATGGCTGGCGACGCGCTGCCCGCGATGCATGATTTCGACCACCGAAGTCGTCATGCGCGCTTCCAGTACCTGGCATTCTCTAGAAGAGAAAACTGAACGATTTTAGCTGCGCAACTATTTTGAGAGTTATGTAGGAATTTTCCATCTTTTCTGGGAAGATTCCAGAAGACATTCTCAAAATAGATGCATAACTCATTGATTTATAATGAGCATGAAATTCATCTATTTTGGGAGCCTACATTTTTTGTAGGATCTCAGAATAATTGAGAAATCTAACAAATAAATGAATCGAATTTGAACTCTTGTTGTTTGTAAAAGCCAGCATTCTGTTAGGAGTGCTGGCTTTTTACTGCCGCTCATATGTATGAGGTGTGCGGCGGGCTAGTGAGCATTTTCAAAAAATCCGACACAGGGTTGCATTTGAAAATCGCCACCCGTTCGCGTGGCAAACCAGCCATTCTGTCGCATCAAGAAATACCCATCCATCCCGATCCGGTCTTGTTTTCGGCCAAAGCCGAAGTTCGGCTGACTGCTATTTATAGTCAGCAATATGACTAAAAGCAGCCTCTCAATGTGGGCAAACGATGCTGGCTAATCTATTCTGCACTGCTTGAAAATGGTATGGCATCGAATTTATCAAAAAAATGCGTATTTTCCTACCTAAATAGGAAGCAAGCGTAACTGCGGCACAGTGGCTGTGGCAGACAGAAAAGGATGGAAAGGTGAGCCTGATCAAGATGAAAGAGGTGGTCTCATAACTGTTATTGTTTTAATATTACGGCACGCGTTCTACCAAATCTGGTCTTGTGGCGCGGCAAATAAATTGAGATGTTTTGGCAGTGTTTGGGTGCCGTCCCGGCGCCGATTAGGATGCAAACAATATGAAGCAAACGTGTATACCTGTTGTTCGCACTCATTGCTTCCGGCCTTTTGCTGGGACAGGCGCAGGCTGAGCCGGCCACGGTCAAGCAAAGCAAGGAATTGCCGGTGATCCAGTTTCAGCCGGGTGCGCCAGGCCGCACTGTTTCTCTGACCCGAGTGAAGACCACGACGACCACGCCTCCTGCCAAAATTGGTGAGCTTCGACATGGATGGGGGGTAGCCAGATGTGGAGCGTAGGGTGGGATAGGGCGGTGTCAGCGCAATACACGCAAGGACTTATAAAAGTTTTCAGGGACGAACTGGAAAAGGCGCAATATCCGGTGCTGAACCTGAAGGATGCCATTTTTGACGATGAGAGTGCCAAGGACAAAGCCAAGCCAGGGCCGCAACTACAGGTGGGCGCGCTGATCAAGGAGGTCGGCGTAAGTTATTGTGCCAAGGATGCCGTGATCAGTATCGGCGTGGCGGGAATCAAGCAGGCGCGCATAAACAATATGTCCGGCGGCGCGTACATCAAGGTGTTCTGGCAGGCTTATTTGCCGGAAGGGAAGAAAGTCGCTTTTGAAACCACAACCGAAGGCACTTACCAAACCGAAGACGAGGTCAAGTCGACGCCGTCCGGTTTTTTTTGAAAAAGTCTTTGCCATGGCGGCGCGCAATCTTTTGGCCGACAAGCGTTTTAGCGATGCGGTGCTCAGCATAGAAATGGCGGCTCCGCAGGGCGGCGATGCGGTAGGTTTGAAGCCGATCAAGATGCGCCAAGACAAGGTGATGCCGGATGCACCGCTGAAGAAAAACATCACCGATTTGCGCATGGCGGTCGCGATCATCGTGGTGGATAACAAGCGCACTGGCTCGGGTTTTTTCGTGAGCCCTGACGGCTATTGGCTGACCATCCAGCACGTGGTTGGCACCAGCCGCTTCGTCAAGGTGAAATTGACGACCGGGCGGGAGTTGGCGGGCGAAGTCATACGCACAGATGCCGCGCGCGATGTGGCGCTGATAAAGACTGAGCCGATCTCCTTGCCCACGATCACGATCAGCCCGAGCGAACTGAATATCGGTGATGAAGTGTATGCGCTGGGTTCCCCCATGGGCGAGTCGTTTAATGCAACGCTGACATGAGGCATCCTCAGTGCTTACCGGACCTTGAAGGATAAACGCTATTTGCAGAGCGACGTTTCCGTCTTGCCCGGCAACAGCGGCGGCCCATTGCTCAACGACCGGGGCGCGGTGATCGGGATTTCTGTCGCACGGCTGCGGATGGGGGGCATGAGCTTTTTTATTCCGATCAAGGATGCGACGAGCGATCTTGGCATTGAATTTGTTAGATAATCGATGTATGGTGGCACACTTGCGGCTTGTTCCGGCGGTGAATATCTCTGCGCCAAGCCTGATTTGGGCGCTCATGTGATGGGCCAGGTGTGCGCCTGCAATAATACTTATACTCTGCCATGTATTTTACCTTCCGCCCGTATTATCAGGCTGAGCGGTCTATTAGCCCATATACCCCGCCTAAAATATGAGTTTTTTGAAAAAATAAGCCTTTTTAAGGCCTCGGCGGCGTCCCAAACGCAAACGGCCAAAAAACAGGTTTTCGGGCGCAACTAATAACGCGCCGCGTTATCAGTATGAAGGAGCCGTATTTGTGGACAAGTGCACAAGCTGCTTCTGGGCAGATAGAGGACTATTAACAGAGAGCTGCTTTGCATAAAAAGAGCATGAGGCCGAATACATCACGGAAAGTTCGGCGTTGTCTAACGCATATCAAATAATTCTTGATGGAAATCGTAGTGGGATAGCCCTCTGGCAGCGAAATCATTGCGTAACGTCTGGCCAAAACCTGCCGGACCGCAGAACCAGATATCGGCGGTCTTCCATTCTGGCACCAGTTGGCACAATCGTTCGGCATTCAGCTTGCCATCTATTTGTGTCACCAGAATATGTAGCTTTACCTTGGCTTCCTCTGCAAGCTTGCGCAGGTGACTGATGTATCCTTCGTCAGGCACACTTGTACAGTAGAAAAAATCTACGGTTTTACCATCTGTTTTTTTGGACAGGGCCTGCATTTGCGAGATGAACGGCGTAATGCCGATGCCGCCAGCAACCCATATCTGGCGTGGCTTGTTGGACTCGAAGCTGAAGCGCCCATACGGGCCTTCCACCTTGACGGGGTCCCCTATCTTCAAGGTATTAGGCAGCGTACTTGTATAATCACCTATCCCTTTGATGTGGAAGTGTACCTTTCCATCATCCTTCCACGAAGAAGAGATCGTGAAAGGGTGTGAGCCTTCTCTCATCTTGAAGGTCACGAAGGCGAATTGTCCAGCGATATGGCCGGACCACATGCCATTAATCTTGATGCCGACATCAAGCACCTTGTTGTCCTTATGGTAGGTGATTTCATCGATGATGCCTACATATTGGCGGTTGTGTCCGACCTTTCTGAAGAGAGATACGAGCGCTGCAGCCGTGCCCATGGCCATAAGAACAGCCATTACTGGACCGATGACTTCGCCCCAGTAGTTGTACTTCATCATCACCACGGCATGAAACACCAAAAAAAGAAAAATGATCGGCAGCAACCGATGTGTTTGACGAAAATATCGGTAAGGGAACCGTTTTAGCAGCGCCAGAACAATCAAAACGATTGCAGCATAGAACGCCCATTCGCCAACGGTTTTTGCGAGCCCACGCTGGCTCTGAAAGAAGGCGAAAATGGCAAGCGATTGTTCGGCTGCAGGTTTTCGCACGGTTGGCCCTATCCATCCCCATCCCGTCATCCAATTTGGCGCTTTCACTAACAGCCAGTGAATGATGGCGGCCGCCAAGCCAGTTATCCCTAACCATTTGTGCAGCCGATATGCCTTGTCCAGTCCGCCCAGAAATGGCTCAAGGCGGACTGGCTTGACCGCCAGAATTAGGCCGACACTCATGGCCCCAATGCAGATTATCCCGCTGTAGTTGAGGAGCGATGTGCGCAATGCAAAGAATTCATAATTGGTCGACAGAACGGTATCAGACACCAGCCAAAGAAAGGTAAGTGCAGCGATCAGCGCAAAATAGCTCAACTTAATGTTTTTCATTAGCGGTAGAGATTGATGGAAGTGAAGAGCTCTTATCGCAGAAACAGCTGATACAGCGATAGCAGAAGTTCCGCAACGATCAGAATGATGATGTACCACTCCAGCCTCGTCGCATGGCGGTTATTGAGCACATCGAGCAGGGTTTCGGCAGTTTGCGAGATCAGGTTCAGTTTGCGTTCCAGCGCAGTGTGGCGTTCCAGGATTTCAAACTCGTCTTCCAGCCGATTATAGAGGCTTTGCAGCGTCGGGTTTTCCCACAATACTTCTGGCTTTTCAGGGATTGATACGCGGCCGACCATCATATGTTCCGACAGCAGCATCGTGCCGATGTGACGCAGCATATCCTTGGCGTTGCCACTGATGCGCCCGTGGCGCTCAAGGTCGATCGCCAGCGGTTCGATGCGCTCAATGTTCTGCGATACCTTGGCTTCATACTGTGCCAGCACGACACTTTTTGCCAGTACGTCGGCGATGATCTGCAGTCGTTCGACGTCGACGCTGGTTACTGAGACGGTATTGCCGCGCATGCCTTCGCGTCCTTCAGGATCGACGCGAATCGTGACCTCTTCCACTTCCGGCGAGGAGTAGGGGCCGCTGATCAAGGTCGACAGCCGCCTCAGGATGACCGCTTCGTGCAGCGGGTCGACGCCAAACAACACGATGGCGCCATAACGATAGAGCACGGCCACGCCACCTTCGACGTCGATCGCCAAAGGCGTCAGTGCGAGGCTGTTAGCCTCTTCCATCGCGCGCAATTCGAGCCGGTTGCCAACTAGCAGCGCTCGCGCCTGAAAACTGGATTTACCTGCAAGTAGAGGTTCGCTCATCAATTGGCCCCGATTCTTTGCGTAAAAATCTAAAAGCGGCCGGCACGTTTGCCGGGTTAAAACTGATAACTAGGCAACGCGCCCCAGATGGCGCCGCACGGAGAAGGCGGCGCCGATCAAGCCGAGTAGTGCGCTGACACCCAGCAAAATCGCACTGGTGGCGACATCAAGCGGGAACAGCTGAAGATTGGATGAATACAGGCGCGCCAGATCGGCGATCGCCAGATTGAGCGGCAACAGCGCCACGGCGACGGCAATCAGCCCGATGCATCCGGCGCCGAAACCGAGCAAAGCGCCGGTGTAGTAAAACGGGCGGCGGATAAAAGCATCCGTAGCGCCGACCAGTCGCATCAGCGCAATTTCGTCCAGATGGGACATCACTTGCAGGCGGATGGTGTTGAACGCAACTGCGATCACCACAATGCCGAGCGTGCCACCCAAAAATATCAATCCGAGTTGGAGTACGTTCATCAAGGCTGCCAGCCGTTTGATCCATGCCGAGTCGAGCTGAACCTTGTCGATGTTGGGCAATTTTTCCAGTTTGGTTATGATCGATTCAAGGCGGCCGATCGATGCCACGCTGCTGACTTCATCCAGTCGCACCAAATATCCATCCGGCAGCGGGTTGGCGCCCAGCGCTGCGACTGCATCGGCCATGCCGCTTTTTTCTTTCAGCATGTCGAGTGCCTTGTCGCGCGGCACGTAAACAATCTTGGCAGTTTGGCCGAATTCCTGAAAGACGTTGCGGATCGCTGGCGTGAGCGAAGACGCCAGCTCTGGCGGCGTATTCATCTTGACGAAGATGCTGATCTCGGATTCCACCGCGAGTTGAGCGGTGACCGGTTTCACATTGTCCAGCAGCGTGATGCCGGCGAACGGCAGCGACAGCGTCATCGCGACGACCACCATGTTCAGCACAAAATTGCCGGGCGCTTGCCGCAGGTGCGCAAATGCAGCGGCGATTGCGTAGCGTTGACGGCGAAACCAGCTAATCATCTCGCCCCCTTGTGGGATGGATTATGCCGATCGTTGATCAGCTTACCTTGCCGCAGATACAGCACGCGGCTGGCGCGGTGCAGAAACTTGTCGTCATGGGTCGAGATCACGCAGGTGACGCCGGCTTCCTGAAACGCAGACAACGCATCCAGCACTTTGGCCGCGCTTTCGTGGTCCAGATTGGTGGTCGGCTCATCGGCCAGAATGATTTGCGGCCGGTTAACGATCGCGCGCGCAATCTCTACCCGCTGTTGCTCGCCACCAGACAAGGCCAGCGGCATGGAGCTGGCGCGATCAAGCATCCCAACTTTGTCCAGCGCCGCTTGTGCACGGCTGCTTGCTTCGGAGGAAGAGGTGCCGACGACCAGCATCGGCAGCATTACATTGGCCAGTACATTGCGGTCGGTCAGCAAGCTTTGATTTTGCAGGATCAGGCCGAGATTGCGTCGCAGGAAGGGAATCGCGGCACGCTTGATGTTGCCGATATCTTGCCCGCTGACGGTGACTGTGCCGCTGCTGGGGCGCTCGATAGCAGCGATCATTTTGAGCAGCGTGGATTTGCCTGCGCCTGATGGGCCGGACAGGAATACCAATTCACCCGGCGCGATGCTCAGGGAAACGTCCTGCAAGGCAGTAATGTCGCCGGGATACTGCCGCGAGACATTCTGAAATTGGATCATGGCAGACATTGTGTATAGGTCAGCTTAAAAGCGCATCCACAAATTCTTCAGCATTGAACGGCTGAAGGTCATCAATTTTTTCACCGACGCCAATGAAATATACCGGTATCGGGCGGGTATTGGCAATCGCTGCCAGTACGCCACCTTTGGCAGTGCCATCCAGCTTGGTGATCACTAGCCCGGTCAGTCCGATCGCATCGTCAAACGCCTTGACCTGCGCCAGTGCATTCTGGCCGGTATTGCCGTCGATCACCAGCAGCACTTCATGCGGGGCAGACTCCATCCCTTTGGTGATCACACGTTTAACTTTTTTCAATTCTTCCATCAGGTGCAGCTGTGTCGGCAGCCGGCCTGCGGTATCGAGCATCACCACATCAATTGCGCGCGCTTTGGCCGATTGCACCGCATCAAATGCAATCGCAGCCGGGTCGCCCGACGCTTGCGAAATCACGGTGACGCCATTGCGTTCGCCCCATACGGCGAGCTGTTCACGCGCAGCGGCGCGGAAAGTATCGCCAGCTGCCAGCAGCACTTTTTGCCCATGCGACTGCAAATGTTTTGCCAGCTTGCCGATGGTCGTGGTCTTGCCGACGCCATTCACGCCGGCAATCATCATCACCAGCGGTTGATGCCGACCCAGTTCGAACGGTTTTTGCAGCGGCGTCAGCATGTCGATCAGCAGCGTGCGCAGAGCCGACTTGATTTGTGCCGCTTCGGTCAGCTTGTCGTCCTTGACCCGTTGCTTCAAGGAATCGAGCAAAAACTGGGTTGCTGTCACGCCGGTATCCGCCATCAACAGTGCGGACTCCAGCTCCTCATACAAATCGTCGCCAATTTTGGCGCCGATAAACAACGTGGTCAGGTTGGACGAGGTTTTGGACAGGCCGGTTTTGAGGCGGTCCAGCCACGAAGATTTAGGCGCTTCCGCAATGGACGCCTCGACTGGCAGTGGATCGGTTTCAGACCCGGATTTTTTCCTGAAAAAACTAAACATCGGCACTTAGGTTGGGGATGAGGGTCGGATACGCAGCAAAGCTGCGGACAAGTGGCTACAATGTCCCACATTCTAACAGAGCGACGACCATGAAACTTCGAATCTTTTTCATGCTACTGACAGCGGTTTCAATTGCGATGCCGACGATGGTGCGAGCGGAACCGGCACAGGAATTCATGCTGAAAAACGGCATGAAAATTATCGTCAAGGAAGACCACCGTGCGCCAACTGCGGCGCTGATGATTTGGTACAAAGCCGGATCGATGGACGAATTTAATGGCACGACCGGTATCGCGCATGTGCTGGAACACATGATGTTCAAAGGCACGAAGGAATTCAAGCCGGGTGAATTCAGCCGCCGCGTGGCTGCGCTGGGTGGGCGAGAAAATGCCTTTACCGGCAAGGATTACACCGCCTATTACCAGCAGATCGACCGCTCGAAGCTGGAAGATGTGATGGTGCTGGAAGCAGATCGCATGGCGAATCTGGTGCTAGACAGCAAGGAATTTGAAAAAGAAATCAAGGTCGTGATGGAAGAGCGGCGCTGGCGCACTGACGACCGGGCATCGGCGCTGGTGGATGAAGCTTTGCATGCGACTGCATTTACCGCACACCCATATCGCCGTCCCGTCGTGGGCTGGATGAGCGATTTACAGCAGATGACCGCGCAGGATGCGAAGGAATGGTACGAGCGCTGGTACGCACCCAATAATGCGACGATGGTAGTCAGCGGCGACGTGGATGCGCAGCAAGTGCTGGCGCTGGCGGAAAAACATTTCGGCCAGCTCCCGGCTAAGGTGTTGCCCATTACACGCTCCCAGCAGGAACCGATGCAGCGCGGTTTGCGCCGCGTAGCAGTCAAGGCGCCAGCCGAAAATCCGTATGTGGTGCTGGCATTCAAGGTGCCGGCTTTGCGCGATGTTGAGAAGGACGAGGAGGCGTATGCGCTCGACGTGCTGGCAGCCGTGCTCGATGGTTATGATAATGCACGTCTGACCGCCAAGCTGGTGCGTACCGACCGGGTGGCGAACAGTGTGGGCGCAAACTATTCCGGCATGGCGCGTGGGCCGGTACTGTTCACGCTCGATGGCACGCCAGCCAAGGGCGTCAGTACGATTGAGCTGGAGCGCAGGCTGCGCGCGGAAATCGAGCGGATTGCCAAGGAAGGCGTGCAGCCACAGGAGCTGACGCGGGTTAAAGCGCAACTGATTGCGGGGCAGGTATACAAAAAAGATTCGGTGTTTGAGCAGGCGCTGGAAATAGGCATGATGGAAAACGTCGGGCTAGGTCAGAAAAATATCGATCGTGTGATCGAGCGGCTGAAGACCGTGACGTCGCAGCAGGTGCAGGCAGTAGCGAAAAAATATTTTGGGGACGATGCGCTGACGATTGCGACCTTGATACCATTGCCGCTGTCGGACAAAAAATCAGAAGCGCCGCCAAGCTTGCGGCATTGAATTGGGCTATCGGGGTCAGAGTAATTTTCGCGGCGTTTTCCCGCGAAAATTACTCTGACCCCGGATTCCCGAATGACATGAGAAAAATGCTCTCCCAGGTTTCCGACCATAGGAAAATGATGAAACGATTTTTACTTTTGATGCTGGCAATGGTGCTATCAAGCACGCATGCCGCGTTGCCGATCCAGTCATGGACTTTGTCGAATGGCGCGCGAGTACTGTTTGTCGAAAACCATTCAATTCCAATCATCGACCTCAGCATCGAATTTGATGCTGGCTCCCGGCGCGACCCGCAGGGGAAATCCGGAGTCGCCTCCTTGACCGGCGGGATGCTGGCGCGTGGGCTGAAAGTGGTGGCAAAAGAGCCGGCATTGAGCGAGGCGCAAATCTCCGATGCCTTTGCCGACACAGCAGCTCAGCTCGGTGGTAGTGCCAGCAGCGACCGCGCCGGTGCCAGCTTGCGCACTTTGTCCAGCCAGCAGGAAAGTCAGGCGGCGATCTTGCTGCTTGCCAGGATTTTGGCGCAGCCGAGTTTTCCTGAAGCAGTATTGGCACGCGAGAAAACACGCAGCATCGCTGCCATTCGGGAGGCAGAAACCAAGCCGGACGCGATTGCGGGCAAGGCATTTTTTTGGGCGCTGTACGGCGCACACCCGTATGCCAACAAGCCTACTGCCGAATCGGTCCAGTCCATCGTGCGTGATGACTTGCTGAGTTTTCACCGCACACATTATGTCGCTGATCGCGCAGTGATTGCGATTGTCGGCGACGTGACCAAGGAGCAGGCAGATGCGATTGCGCAGCAGTTGACGGTGCGGCTTTCTACCGGGAAATCGGCCGCTTTGCCACCGATGGCGGAGGTGGTTCCCGTGAAGGCAGCTGAAATCCGCATCGCGCATCCGGCGTCGCAGTCGCATATCCTGATCGGTATGCCATCGCTGGTGCGCAGCGACCCGGATTATTTTGCGCTGACTGTCGGCAATTACATTTTGGGCGGCGGCGGTTTTGTGTCGCGCCTGATGCATGAGGTGCGTGAAAAGCGCGGACTGACCTACGGCATAACTAGCAGCTTCAACCCGAAGCTGCAAAAAGGGCCGTTCCAGATTGGCCTGCAAACGCAAAAATCGCAGACCGACGAAGCACTGAAGATCACACGCGAAACATTGGCGGCTTTTCTGCGCGATGGCCCGACCGATGCGGAATTGAAGGCAGCGAAAGATAACTTGATAGGCGGATTTGGGCTGCGCATCGACAATAACCGGAAAATTCTCGATAGCACGGCGCTCATAGGCTACTACGGGCTGCCGCTGGATTATCTGGATACCTGGACCGCCAATATTGAGAAGGTCAGCAAAGAAGAGATTCGTGCCGCGTTTCAAAGAAAAATTGCGCTCGACCAAATGACAACAGTGATCGTCGGCGCGCCGGAGTGATATGAAAACCGAAACCAAAAATAATAGCAAACCAGTCAAAAAGAAAGTCCGCAAGCCGCAGTCGCATCAGGTGCGCATCATCGGCGGTCTATGGAAACGCACTACCTTGACGGTAGCTGATGCAGAAGGCTTGCGGCCGACGCCGGACCGCGTGCGTGAAACCGTGTTCAACTGGATTGGCCATCTGCGTGGCGCAGACTGGGGCAGCACCAAATGTCTCGATTTGTTTGCTGGTACCGGCGCGCTCGGTTTTGAGGCAGCCAGCCGGGGCGCGGCGCAGGTCACGATGATCGAAGCCACGACGCCCATATTCTTGCAACTGGAAGCAGTGAAGGCAAAGCTCAATGCGTTGCAGGTCAATCTGGTGCGCGCTGACGCCTTGCGCGCCGCGCAGGCAATGGCAGAGCGCGGGCAGCAATTTGATGTGATTTTTCTCGACCCGCCTTACCAGCAGGATCTGCTGCCCAAAGCCTTGTCCGCCTGTTTGCCGCTGCTGGCAAAAAATGGGCTGGTTTACGCTGAGTTTTCCAGTCCGCTGGATCGCAAAGAGGGCGAGGAGGCACTGGAATTTATGGCAGACTGGGAGATTATTCGCGCCGATAAAGCAGGCATGGTGTTCTACTATTTGTTGCAAAGCAAAAAGTCGGCGGATATTCAGGCATAATAAGTCCTTTTGCTGACAATTTCAGGGGAATAAAGATGGCGATCGCAGTCTATCCAGGCACGTTTGATCCGCTAACCCGCGGCCATGAAGATCTGGTGCGTCGTTGCTCGGGCTTATTCGACCAAATGATAGTTGGCGTTGCAGACAGCCGGACCAAGAAACCGTTTTTCTCGATGGAAGAGCGTTTAAGCATCGCAAATGAAGTGCTTGGACATTATCCCAACGTGAAAGTGGAAAGTTTCACCGGCTTGCTCAAGGATTTTGTACGCAAACACGATGCGCGGGTGATCGTGCGCGGCTTGCGCGCTGTCTCCGATTTTGAATACGAATTCCAGATGGCCGGCATGAACCGCTATCTGATGCCGGAAGTGGAAACCCTGTTTCTGACGCCATCCGATCAATATCAGTTCATTTCCGGTTCCATCGTGCGCGAAATCGCGATGATGGGCGGCGATGTATCGAAATTTGTCTTCCCGTCGGTCGAACAGTGGTTGAAAGACAAATTCGCGTTGCTTAAAGAATAAGTAGTTGGAGTTTTATGGCTTTATTGATTACCAGTGATTGCATCAACTGTGACGTGTGTGTGCCGGAATGCCCGAATGAAGCGATCTATCTCGGCCCGGAAATTTACATCATCGACCCAAACAAATGCACCGAATGCGTCGGCCACTATGAAGTGCCGCAGTGCATGGAAGTCTGTCCGGTGAACTGCATCATCCCGCATCCGGAGGTGCGCGAGACGCCGGATCAGTTGCAGGACAAATACGAGCGCCTGCAACGCGGCAAGTGATTCCCGCCAGCGGGACTGCGTTGATTCTGCTGGCGTTTCCCGCGAGCGCGCCAAGTAAAAACTTATACACCCGGCTGTATTTTAGCTTCCGCCCGTAGTATATGGCTCTCCGCCATATTCAGGCATATACCCCAATTAAAATCGCTATTTTTTTGAAAAAAACTGGGCAATTTTTGGGATTTTTAAGCCGAAAATCAGTCAAAATTCTCGGTTTTGGCCCAAACTAATAACGCGACGCGTTATTAGTGCCTTTCGGCTGTCCAGCGTGTTTTGGCAGGCCAATTTGTTCTGCTGCATGGACCGGTGGCCCGATTCCTGCATCTAATTTTCAGCTACGGTGAAAGCACGCCGTTACCGGTAGTAAAATTCAAAATCTGAAATTTGTATTTAACCGATTGGAGCATCGTATGAGCAATTCAGTGCATGGGCATGAAATTCTGCATTTTATGCTGGAGTTAGGAGGGGGCTTTACAAAAGAAAGCCTGAAAGAAGCCATCATTGCCCGCTTTGGCGCCGATACTCGTTATCACACGTGCAGCGCGCAGGAGATGACCGCCGAGGAACTGATTGATTTTCTCTCAGCCAAGGAAAAGTTTATTGAGACTGGGGATGGTTTTAATACGCAAGTTGAGAAAGTTTGTAGCCACTGAGTCGGAGCAGTGAGCGTTAGAGCCAGCTCCCTTTTTATGGAGATGGGTTAATTACCTGGATTGGCGCCCGTCAAGGCGACAAAAACTTCAGCACTGATCAGCCAGCGCCCATCCTGCTTTACCCACTGTGACGCGTAGCGCCCGCCGATGACGGCCGCGTTTTGCGCGCTTCCGGGATGGCCTGACCAGCGCCCCTCTTCGAAGGCAAGCGGCCATTGCTGGCTGACATCGACTGAAACTGCCTCGCGCAGGTAGACAAGTGAGACATCGCTGTCAGGCGTGAGTGCCGCCAGCGCTTCCGTTACGCCGCGCACCGACTGGCCGAGCGCACGACGCACGGTGATGTCCTCGGTCCAAAAGCTGGCGACGGCATCCCAGTCTCCACTTGCTATGGCTGCGGTTTGTGCCGCGCGCGCAACTCGGATCAGGGCAACATCGGAATCGGCTGGTTCATTCATGTTGTGTTGGGTACTCACACGTTGGCTATCAACCTAAAGGAGCCTGTTGGTGACTCCCAAGAATCGTTAAATATTCCGGATTGCAGGGCTACGTAGATTTATAGCGCAGCCCCACAAATAGACATTATTCACCAAACTTTACAGCAGTACCCTTGGCATCGATATAACCCCACGTGGTAAAGCCAATTCCGCTGTCGTAAGTGACTTTAATTACGGCATCAGCACCAATTATTCTCGCTTTTTCGATAAGAGCTTCATTCGCTCGCTCCTTGGTTGGGTCTTTATGGAAAATAGTCAATTTTTTAACGCTAACATCTATGGGGCCAAGTTCCCTGTATTTTTTATCCGGAACACCCTCCAGAATTAGAACGTTAGCCTTTGAACTAGCAGCAGGCAGTAAGCCTGTCACGCCAGAGCAGATGGCGCTCGACAATGATTTCCGGCCTGCCGCCAATTCTGTCTTGGTCGGGGCGCACCATGGCGGCGCGCAGCTTGTGAAGTATCTGGAAAGCGGTTTCGTAACGCGACAGCCCGAGCTGGCGCTGGAATTGGACGGCAGATATGCCGGGCGTCTGGCTGGCCACGAGGTACGCGGCCCAGAACCAGATAGAAAGAGGTGTATGGGTGCGCTCCATGATGGTGCCAGCCGTGAGGCTGGTGTCACACCGACAATGACGGCATCGAAGTACCGAACGGCGCGTAGAAATGTACCGTGGCTCATCAGCCACCTCTGTGATACTCTGCCCCTATGGGTGGAGAATTTCGTTTTTTTATGGAAAATTGACTATGCCAAAACAACAACCGGTCCCCAGCCTTGGCGAGGATAGCGTTTTCGGGGCGGGGGGGGGGGGGGGGGGGGGGGGGGGGGGGGGGGGGGGGGCAATGAGATCAGGCGCCAGGAGTCCCTGCTCCAGGCCAGTGCCTTGCAAGACGCTATTTTCAACAGCGCCAACTTCTCCAGTATCGCGACTGACGCCAAGGGCGTCATTCAGATTTTCAATGTCGGCGCCGAGCGCATGCTGGGCTACACCGCCGCCGAAGTGATGAATAAGATCACGCCGGCCGACATTTCCGATCCGCAAGAAGTGATCGCGCGGGCCACCGCCTTGAGCGCCGAGCTCGACACGCCCATCACCCCGGGCTTCGAGGCTCTTGTGTTCAAGGCCTCGCGCGGTATCGAGGACATTTACGAACTGACCTACATCCGCAAGGACGGCAGCCGCTTTCCGGCAGTCGTGTCGGTCACGGCGCTGCGCGACGATCAAAATGCCATCATCGGCTATCTGCTGATAGGCACGGACAATACGGCGCGCAAGCTGGCCGAAGAATCCCTGCTCCAGGCCAGTGCCTTGCAAGACGCTATTTTCAACAGCGCCAACTTCTCCAGTATCGCGACTGACGCCAAGGGCGTCATTCAGATTTTCAATGTCGGCGCCGAGCGCATGCTGGGCTACACCGCCGCCGAAGTGATGAATAAGATCACGCCGGCCGACATTTCCGATCCGCAAGAAGTGATCGCGCGGGCCACCGCCTTGAGCGCCGAGCTCGACACGCCCATCACCCCGGGCTTCGAGGCTCTTGTGTTCAAGGCCTCGCGCGGTATCGAGGACATTTACGAACTGACCTACATCCGCAAGGACGGCAGCCGCTTTCCGGCAGTCGTGTCGGTCACGGCGCTGCGCGACGATAAAAATGCCATCATCGGCTACCTGCTGATAGGCACGGACAACACGGCGCGCAAGCAGATCGAGGTCGATCAAAGAGAGCTCGCACAGCGCCTGCGCGATCAGCAGTTCTACACGCGGTCCCTGTTCGAATCCAATATCGACGCGCTGATGACCACCGATCCGGCCGGGATCATTACCGACGTCAACAAGCAGATGGAGGCGCTCACCGGCTGTACGCGTGACGAGATGATTGGCGCACCATTCAAGGACTACTTTACCGACTCGGACCTCGCCGAGGCTGCCATCAATCTGGTGCTGAGCAAGCGGAAGGTTACCGACTACGAACTCACCTCACGCGGCCGGGAAGGCAAGGAAACGGTGGTGTCCTTTAACGCGACCACGCTCTACGATCGAAAAAGGCGGCTGCAAGGCGTGTTCGCCGCGGCGCGCGACATCACGGAACGCAAACAGGCCGAGCGACAAATTCTCGATCTGGCTTTGCATGACCCGTTGACACGGCTGCCCAATCGGCGCTTGTTGAACGACAGATTGGGCCAAACCATGGCCGCGTGCAAACGCAGCGGCCGCTATAGCGCCCTCATGTTCATGGATATGGACAACTTCAAACCGCTCAATGACATCCATGGGCACTATGTGGGCGATTTGCTGCTGATTGAGGTCGCGCATCGGATCAGAAGTTGTGTGCGTGAGGTGGACATTGTCGCTCGTTTCGGCGGCGATGAGTTTGTCGTGGTACTCAGCGATGTCAATGCGGACAAGGCCGAATCCGCCAAACAGACACGCATCGTGGCCGAGAAGCTCCGCCTGACCCTGGGCAAGCTCTATGTGCTGAAATTTGAGCAAGAGGGACAGGCGAAAACAACCGTCGAGCACCGCTGCACCACCAGCATCGGCGTGATCGTCTTCAACCACCTCGATGGCAGCCAGGACGATATCCTGCGGTGGGCTGATGCGGCGATGTACCAGGTCAAGGCCGCAGGGGGCAATTCCATCCAGTTTTACGGTTCGAGCGCTGATTGACAGCGCAATGATTACTTAAGGAAACGCGGATTTATTCGTCAGAGACTGCTAACCACATCAGAAAGTGACCTATAGAAGTGGCGCCGAAAATTCATACAAGCATCAAAGTGGGGATTCTGCTCAAATGAGAACGCGCGATGCGCGTATTAGGAGCAGGAATGAAACGTACGAGAAGAAATCACACAGCGGCCTTCAAGGCCAAGGTCGCCTTGGTGGCAATCAAGGGCGAGAAGACGCTGGCTGTTGGCGCCGATGCGTTTTTGACCGTGCGACACGAAGTCGCTTGTAGAAGTTGTTCCCACTTCAGTGGAGGGAACCACCCGTGTCACCGGGTGAATCTAGGGGCCTGAATAAAGAGCGGCTCTGACAATGTAACGAAGCGCCGCAAGGCGCTGGGTATCAATCGTGAGAGGCGTACCCTTCTGGCAGCCACAAGCTGGATGAGTGCTAGATGGTCGGTACGATGAAAATATTTGAATCTGCGACTAAGGATCGTTAATGCAAACAAGCAGAAGTGGCTACTAGAGCCTGCAACGGGCGTTCGTGAAGTGCGCACCTTGAAAGACGAGATCGTCAAACTCAAGCGCGACGGGATACGTAAAGACCGTGCGTTGGCGGAGGCGGCCGCGTTGCTGATCCTGCAAAAAAAGTTCCGCGCGCTGTGGGAGGACGAGGCGTGATGACCACCCTTCCAGAGCGCGACCAGGTGATGACCATGGTGGCCGAGGCGATCGGCGCGGGGGCGCGACAGGAGCGAGCCTGCGAGGCGATATCACTGAGCGAGCGGACTCTGCAGCGTTGGCATCATGATCGGGTTGAAGGCGCCTGCTGGCCATCGCCAACTCGTCCGAATTCGGCCACCTCTCGCCAAGCCAAATCGTGCCTCGGCTGGCTGATCAGGGCGAGTATGTCGCCTCAGAGTCGACCTTCTATCGCGTGCTGAAAGCGGAGAATCAGCTCAGGCACCGTGGGGCGTCTCACGCCAGGCATACAGTTCACAGCGTTCGGCTGCAGCGTGCACGGCAGTAAAACGTGACGCGATCTGTCGATCGAGTTCATCCGAGCTGACCCACCACTGCTTGGGCGTGAGTTCCTTAAACCAGAAGGCCAGAATGTCGTTCGGCGTTTGCTGTGTAGCAGTCACAGTGCAGTCGTCCTTATTACCGTCACGCGGCTGATGAGAAATTCACCGTTTACAACGCTCCTGAAAGGCACCCCAATCACATTGCTCGTTTGACCGAATACACCCATAAATTATTTTCATTCGTGAATGTCTGCTATCACCCAAAGCAGATGGTCGTATAGCGGTATAAAACGACCTTGACATAGCGCCTTTTAGGCGAAAATCTCACCCGTCTATTTCTGTTCGATAACGCAAGTTTATGCCTGTTATACGCCTTTCAAAACCGACTCCACGCGATTTCGCCCTCCATTTTTCGCACGGTAGAGAGCATCATCAGCGCGGGTCATCGCTACATCGACCGTATCGTCAGTATCATCCATTATTGTAAATCCGAAGCTGACTGTATAAGCAATGCTTTTAGCTCCCGTTGAGACAGGAGAACTTTCAAACTTAAGGCGCAGCCTCTCAGCGAACTGTAGCCCCTGTTCCGCAGGCGTATCTGGCAGAAAAATGGCAAACTCCTCGCCACCAATCCGTCCCGAAAAATCGTCGCGGCGTAGTGTGTCATTGAGTACCTCCGCCAAACTCAGCAATACCTGGTCTCCTATACCATGACCGCAGGTATCGTTGACGCGCTTGAAATTGTCGATGTCGAGCATGATTAGCGTAGCCCCACCAGCTTTGCCACGCTTTATTCGCGCCAACTCAACTTCCGCACTCTCGAAGAAACTGCGACGGTTTGCTAGTCCAGTCAATGAATCGGTCATTGCTTGCTTGACCAACTTCTCCTCCAAATGCTTGCGTTCATCAATGTCCAAGGCAATACCGTGCCACAATATGCTGCCATCTTCCAGACGTTGTGGTCGTGAATTACCCTCACGCCAATGCACGCTACCGTCTGGCATTATTACGCGATACTCAGCCTTCCAGCTTTTCATATTTTCTGCCGATTTACGAAACCTTTCTCGATACTCATCCACATCATCAGGATGCAATCTGGAGCAAAGTGATTCTGCATTTTCATTCAACGCTTCAGGAGTGATACCGAAAAGTATATTGGAACAATCGCTTGCATATGAATAATGTGAGGTTCCATCAGTACGCAAGTGGTATTGGTAAATCATTCCTGGCACTTGCTTTGAAAGTTGGCGCAGTCTGTTTTCACCTGCTTCGGCAAGAGTTCTTAATTGCTGCAAATGCCTGTTGTAATGAACAAGCAAGACCATAAGTACAATTATTGCCGATAGCATTACATAACCGGCTACAACCTGCCAATCGTACTTTTGCCAGATATCGATAAAAGTAAAAGTTGGCGTCGTGTCAAATGGTGGTTGACGTAGGGCTTTGAGTACCTCCATCACTGGATAATATTGCATCGGTACGATGAAACCATGGGCAGAGATTTTCTTCGCAACTTCTTGATCGTGAGGAAGGTTAAGCAAAGCTCTCGAAATCTTGCTTGCAAGCTCGTCGTCAATGTGAGACAAGGAAGCAACTGGCCATTCAGGATACAAACGAGTTGACACCGCAAAGGGAATAGAAGGGGATACCTGCTGGTTAAGAACTCGTAACTCACCTTCTTTGAATTTGCCTTCCTTGAGCATGGACTCAATAAGACCGGTACGGACAAAAGCAGCATCAGCCGTTCCTGTCAGAACAGCTTCTACCGCCTTATCCTGAGGCAAACCTGTTTCGATTAACTGCTCGTCATTTGGTAAAGGTATGCCTGCTTGCTGCAATTCATACGCCTCCGTTAAGTAACCTCCAAAAGTCTGATGGTTCGAAACGGCTATCTTTTTTCTTTTCAGGTCGTCCAGTTGGCGCAAATCGTCACGTGAAGCTTGCACGACAATTACACCGCCAAACTCAGGCACAGGATGTCCACCTACAAGGTCAACACGAGTTGCTAAGGGAGATGACAATTTGTATTTGTAACTCAGGTAAATGTAATTGGCCGGTTGGGTCAGCACGATATCAACCTGACGCTTAGAAACGGCATCTTCCAATTCTTGGTAGTTAAGTGCAACCACCGTGAAACGTGTCCCGGGAAGAGTCTGGTTCAGGTATTCGGCCAAGTGGGCCCATTGGGCCTCAATGATTGGCTTTGGACGGAAGGCTAGCACACCTAATTTGACTTCCTGCTGAACGGCGTGAGCAGGCGTTAAGTGTGCAAAAACCGGACTCGCAGTCAATGCACCAAACACCAGTAGTACCTTCAGAAAACTTTTAATCATTTAACTGACAGATAGCATAAAAAAGTTAGGTACGATTATAAGTTGTTCTGCAGAAATAAAAAGCATTAAATTGCCACAAGGAAAATGTTGTCTTGCCACTGGCCGATTGAGGACATTGTCTGACAAATTAACGCGTGTTGAATATGGGTGCTGATGCATCCATAATTATTTGGAAGTCAGCAAAAAGATGATATTCCTGATATTTTTGCTTCAGCATCAACATGGATCGTCAAAACTTGAAGCTACCAGCAAGAATCAGAGCGATTCTGTGGTTCGCATTGTCGTTATTCGGCTGATCAGGAATTCGCCGTCAACCACGACCCGAAATGGCGTACTGGTCACATTAAATCCAGGTCCGCCATCATCTAGCCAGCCTTGTGCAATAGTATCGAATGCTAGGGGTTGTATACGAAGCATCTGCGCGCTAATCACGAACTGCGTGCCAGCCTTATGCTTCTTTACAATTTCATCAATTGAAGCCATACCTTACCTTTTCACTCACACGACTGCTAATCATAAAGCAGTTTCCATCTGATCTCATGGACATCACTCACGCAAGCTTGGTAGCCTTGGTGATATCTGCTATTGTTTTCCTGAGAGTCTGTTTATGCAGCAAAGATTCCAACTTAAGAGGAGACTTATATTTTGGCAACAAAAATACCAAATGCCGCGAGACTGGATCGTATCGTGGCCGATGCCAATAAAAATGCAGAACAACGCGAAATGGGTTATCGCGAGCGCGCGCTCCAGATATACCCTTGGATTTGCGGTCGTTGTACACGCGAATTTATCCGCACCAACCTGCAGCAGCTGACGGTCCATCATCGCGATCACAACCACAGTAACAATCCACCGGACGGCAGCAACTGGGAATTATTGTGCTTGTACTGTCACGATAATGAACACTCGCGCTATCTCGAAGCCGACCGAAATGGTACATCCGGACAAAGTGGTACGTCTGTGCCGGTAGCAACACACAATCCGTTTGCTGCGCTCGAATCGCTACTAAAGAAACGCCAGTGAGCTTTCAGTAATGGATGCTGATTGTTTTGGGCGATGCAGGATAGCGGTGGCCAATAGAAAATGAAGCGAGGAAATTTTGACGAACACAACAAGTAATCCCCACACAAGCGAAATCAAAACCCCAGCAGGCGAGTTGATACTTGTTTGTGATGATCCCGCCAGTGGGCAATCGATAACTTTTAGGGAGGTCGATGGCAGGCAAATAATTACCCACTCTTATCAGGAGCCCGGCGTGGTGCATACATTAACTTTGACCGATAGCGAGGCGGCAGAGATTGTCGCGTGGAAAAACAGCGGTCGCAGGAACAGTTTCTGGAATTGGCCGGGGTGGGATGCGGCACGAAATCGGGGCAAAAACGCATCGACATAAGCGTTCGCTGAGGCGCACCCGGAAACAGCGCGCGCTCAGCTGGCATGTGCCAATAGCACAGCGGTCAAATCATATAGCAGCCACACCATCCAACAAGGCCGCAGCCTGACCATGCAGGAGGCGTATATGCAGACGGAGCAGTGTCAAACCAAAGAAGAAATCTTAAGGCTTGCTGATTATTATGATGCGCACGGCGTGTGGCGAGAGGATGAGGTCTGTTTTTTTTGGTTAGTGAGTGCAGGTACAGCATGTGTTGTCGCACATAAGCGTGCGCGTACAACATGCCAAAAGCATTTCACAAAACGGTGCGCCATTCCTCCGGCACATAACGCTGCAGATAGGGTTCACGTTCGATCGCTGCGCGGCACATGGCTAGCGTGAGCAGCTTTGGCGGCACGTGGCGCAGTGCTGCCGCTTTATTTTTAATCGCCATCAAGCACAGCGACTCCGTCAAGGCATCGGTCGGCACATGGCGCAAGGCAGCACCATTGTTGCTGACGGCTAGTTGGCATAGCGCTTGATTGCGCATTTCATCCGGCACGTATTGCAAGGCACTGCCATTGCCTGCAAGGGCGGCATGACACAAGTTGTCATGTCGCAATTCGGCTGGTACATATTGCAGCGCCATCGCTTCTTGCTCGATCGCCATTTGCCATACCGTTTCGGTTCGCCATTCAGTGGGGACACATTGCAGCGCTAAGCCTTGATTGCGGACCGCGTTGAGGCAAATCACTTCGCTCATGTGTTCGGAGGGTACATATTGGAGTGCATACCCGTCCTTGCCGACAGCTTGTTGGCAGATGGTTGTGGTGCGTAGCGCGAGTGGGATGTGTTGCAGCGCAAGGGCATCGCTGTGTACTGCCTTGAGGCAAAGCGCTTCAGTCAGCCATTGATCCGGCACAAAAGATAGCGCTGCGCCGTCATTCTGGACCGCAGCAGTGCAGATCGCTTCAGTGCAAACCGTAGCCGGTACATATTGCAATGCCGAACCTTTGTTGGCGACAGCAGCGAGGCATACTGCTTCGGTGCGAAATTGCGCGGACACATATTGCAGCGCGTTGCCATCGGTCTCGACCGCTTTCAGGCAAATTGCTTCGGTGCAGGATGTATCCGGTACATATTGCAATGCGATTGGATTGCGCTCTACTGCTTTCAGGCAGACAGCCTCGGTGCAGGAATCGGCAGGCGCAAATTGCAGCGCGCAGCCTTCGGTTTCGACCGCCTTGAGGCAAACAGCTTCGGTGCGCAATTGCGGCGGCAGGAATTGCAGCACATAGCCTTCACAATCGACCGCATGCAAGGCTGCCGCAACATCCGGAACATTGATCATGCGGTCTATCATGGCGTAAGGATGCGCTTACTTTCCAATGCAAAAGCGCGAAAAGATCATGCCCAGCAAATCGTCCGAGGTGAAGGCGCCGGTAATGCTGCTCAACTGCTCTTGCATTAGCCTCAATTCTTCGGCAAACAGGTCGAGTGCCGGATCGTCTTGGGCTGCTTGCTGCTGCGCGGCGACGAGATGCTCCAGCGCATTTCTGAGTGCAATCAAATGACGCTCACGTGCAAGGTAAAGCGATTCGCCAGTTGGTTGCCAGCCTGCGATGCGCAACAATTCGGTGCGCAGCAAGTCAATACCGGTTTTCTCGGTCGAGGATAGATACACGCTGGTCACGCCACCGATCACATCGACGGCTGGCTTATGACCGGATAGGTCGATTTTGTTCCACACATGAATCACAGGAACACCATCAGGAAAGCCTTCTGCGACAACTTCATCCACGCGCGTCGGGCCGCGATCGGCATCCAGCAGGTGCAGGATCACATCGGCCTTCACGACTTCAGCCCAGGTGCGCTCGATGCCGATGCGCTCGACTTCGTCGCCGGCTTCTTCCGCTGGACGGATGCCCGCAGTGTCGATCAGGTTGACCGGCACGCCATCGATCTGGATCGTTTCAGTCACCTTGTCGCGTGTGGTGCCGGCAATTGGCGTGACGATCGCCACATCGCTACCTGCTAGCGCATTCAGCAACGAAGATTTGCCAACGTTTGGCGGGCCTGCCAGAACGACGTTCAGGCCGTCACGCAGCAATGCGCCTTGCGCTGCTTGTGTGAAGACTTGGGTCAGCTCATCCTGGATCTCGATTAGCAATTTACCGGCGTCGGATTTTTGGAAAAAATCTATCTCTTCTTCGGGAAAGTCCAGCGTCGCTTCAACCAGCATGCGCAGGTGCGTGATTTGTGCAACCAGTGCGTGGATGGATTTGGAAAATGCGCCAGACAATGAGCGCGATGCCGAGCGTGCAGCCGCTTCGGTGGATGCGTCGATCAGGTCAGCAACCGCTTCTGCCTGCGCCAGATCGAGTTTGTCATTCATGAAGGCGCGGCGCGTGAATTCACCGGGTTCTGCCAGTCGCAAGTCGATGTCTTTGCCGGCTTCCAAACAGCGATTCTGCAGCATTTGCAAGACCACCGGACCACCGTGTCCCTGCAGTTCCAGCACATCTTCGCCGGTGTAGGAATGTGGCGCCTTGAAATAAATCGCGAGACCTTGGTCGATGATGCTGCCGTCAGCATTTTTGAATGCCTGATAACTGACATGACGCGGCTGTAAAGGCAATGCAGACTGGCCAGTTTTGCCGAATAACACGTGGATCAGTGGCGCAAGATCTTTGCCGGAAATGCGAATGACACCGACGCCGCCACGACCGGATGGCGTGGCAATAGCAACTATGGGGGAAGAATTGGAAAGCATCGTCATCATGAATCTGGCTCCGGTTTAAGGCCCTGCCCGACGGACAGCGGCGGCATATGAATGGTCAAAAACAATATTGTAAAGGACGCACTTACCTCATCGGCATCAAAAGCCATTGCAGCGCAGCTTATTTTTTGCCATCAATGATGTCAGGCTCGAAAAAACACCATTTTATTTGCGGCCATCTCGCCTGCAGGCTGTCTTCGACCAGATTGATCGCGTCGATCAAGGCCCGGTCCGATGCTTGTGCTTCCATTTTTGCTTGCACTGCGATCATCAATTGCTCACCCCATTGCAGGGTGATGAGGTTGATGACGCTTTCAACTTCATCACGCGCTTCGATATGCGCTTTGATTGCAGCATTTAATTCCGGGGCAGCTGATTCGCCAGTGATCATCGCCTTGACTTCACGCGTGATAAAAAATGCAACCACCATCAGCAATAGACCCACCGCAATCGATCCGGCGGCATCCCATGCCGGGTTGCCGGTCAGGACGGTCAGCGCAATGGCAACGAAAGCGATCACCAGCCCGAGCAAGGCGGCAATATCTTCTCCCGCGACGATCATCAATTCCGATTGACGGGTTTCGCGGAACCAGCGGTAAAAAGATTTACCCTTTGACAGTTTGCGAATTTCTCGTAGTGCGCTAGCGAGGGAGAGTGCTTCCAGCACGACAGACACACCGAGCACCAGCATCGCGACTGGTGCGTTTTGCAGCGGCTCCGGATTCTGGATATGGGTAATGCCTTCCATGAATGAAAAGACGCCACCCATGAAAAATAGCAGGAGTGCGACCATCATTGCCCAGAAATATACGACGCGTGCATAACCCATAGGATGCGACGGATTGGGCGGTCGTTTTGACTCGCGTAAACCAAACAGCAGGAAAATTTGGTTGGTGCAATCGGCTAGCGAGTGGATGGCCTCGGCCAGCAAGGTGTTGGAGCCGGTATACAGCGCTGCAGCAAACTTGCAGACCGCGATGCCGCCATTTGCGCCGAGGGCATAAAGAATAGCTTTGATAGAGCCTTGCGTAGGAGAGGACATTGCGATGATCTGGGGGAAAACACCACCATATCGGTTGCCACTGTTATGCGCAAGTATTTCTCGTGGGATAAAAAACAGCCGTAGCACATTGGCGCTACGGCTGATGTAAACGGGGTTCAAGAGGGTACAAAACCCCGGGACAGACAAGGAGTTTGGTGTTGCGTTACTGTTTTCAGATACGCAATCGAATGGTTCGCCAGCTTCCAGCATGACTAGGACCGGAAATACGCGCTAGCTGAAAATGATCATAGACGGAATAATCAAGACAGCAGCAATAACCACACAATGAAAGTGGATTTCTTTTGGGAAATATTTTATCGGGAAAAAGTAGGGAAAATTGCGGGTTTGCGCTTGGAATGGTGTATTCGCACTGTAGTTGATAGCGCTTTCATGGAATAATGAAAACCTCGGCGGTGACTCAGATAGGCCGCCAGTATTGAGAATTCAGATCAGAACGGGATGGAAAGGCAATGAATACATTTAATAAGACGGGCGCTGGAAGTGCCGCAAAACCGGCGATAGTCACCCGGAAAACTTTTGATGAAGTCATGGTGCCGACGTATGCGCCAAGCCAGGTTGTTCCGGTCCGTGGTTCCGGTCTGGACGTTTGGGATCAGGCAGGAAAACATTTCTTGGATTTCACCGCCGGTATTGCCGTCACCAGTCTTGGTCACACCAACCCGATCCTGGTCGATGTCTTGTGCGCGCAAGCCCGGACCCTGTGGCATGTCTGCAATGTGTATACGAATGAACCAGTGTTGCGCCTTGGGCTGGCGATGACGCAAGCGACGTTTGCCGACCGCGCATTTTTTTGCAATTCGGGCGCGGAAGCAAACGAGGCTGCGTTCAAACTGGCGCGGAAATATGGCACGACCAAATTCGGCCCGAACAAGACGCGCATTATTTCCTGCCTGAACTCTTTCCACGGCCGTACGCTGTTCACCGTGTCGGTGGGTGGGCAGCCGAAATATACCGAAGGCTTTGCGCCACTGCCGGAAGAAATTGATCACATTCCGTTTAACGATATCGAGGCGGCACGTGCTGCGATCACGGACGACGTATGTGCGGTGGTGGTCGAACCAATTCAGGGCGAAGGCGGGGTGATTCCTGCAAAGTTGGAATATCTGCAAGCCTTGCGCGAGATCTGCAACCAGAAAAATGCGCTGCTGATTTTTGATGAAATTCAAAGCGGCATGGGCCGTACCGGCGACTTATTTGCGTACATGGGTTATGGCGTGGTGCCGGACATCCTGACTTCGGCTAAAGCGCTGGGCAACGGTTATCCAATCGGCGCGATGCTGACAACTGAGGAGGCTGCCAGCGTGTTCACCGTGGGTACACACGGCACGACTTACGGCGGCAATCCGCTGGCGACAACCGTCGCGCTGAAAGTGATGGAAATCATCAATACGCCGGACTTTCTGTCGCGCGTCAGGCATGCCTCAGGTCAGATGCAAAAAATGCTAAATGCCATCGTCGCCGATTATCCGCAAGTATTTGCCGAAGTGCGGGGCAAGGGCTTGTTGTTGGGCGTGGTGATGGCGGAGAAGTATCGCGGCAAGGCAAAAGATGTGGTTGCTGCAGCGGAAACAGAAGGTTTGATGCTGCTGGTAGCTGGCCCTGATGTGGTTCGGGTGGTGCCGGCGCTGATTGTTTCAGACCGGCAGATTGAGGAGGCAAACAAACTGTTGCGTAAAGCGGTGGATGCTTTGCTGAAAGCTGCTTCTTAAAAATTGCTAGAATTGATTATGGGTGAAAGGAAGCCCGTTTCACCACCGCATAGCGCGCCAATGTTTTCTGGCGCGCTTTTTCATGCGCGATGATCGGCATAGGGTAGTCTTTTCCCAGCTCAATGCTGGCACGATACAAAGCATCAGCTGTTGCTAACCACGGTGCATGAATGATCTTGTTGTCCAGCTTGCCGAGTTGCGGCAGGAAGCGCCGGATGAACAGTCCTTCTGGATCAAATTTTTCAGATTGCGAGACTGGATTGAATATCCGGAAATAAGGCTGCGCATCGCAACCGCTGGACGCCGCCCACTGCCAGCCGCCATTGTTCGCTGCCAGATCAAAATCATTTAGCTTGCGCGCAAAATACTGTTCGCCCCAGCGCCAGTCGATACCGAGATCCTTGATCAAAAAGCTCGCCGTCACCATACGCAGGCGGTTATGCATAAAACTAGTCTGGTTGAGTTGATGCATCGCGGCATCGACTAGCGGGTAGCCGGTCTGTCCTTCGCGCCACGCTTGAAACAGCGTTTGTGCGGCGACGCCCTGTTCCCATTCGATGGCATCATACGCTGGCTTAAATGCGCGCTCGACAACCCGCGGATGGTGGTGCAGGATCATGAAATAAAAATCGCGCCAGATCAGTTCCGACAGCCAGACTGAGGCGCCGCTGCCACCTTCGCCGAGACGGATCTCATCGACGGCGCGTCGGACCAGTGCGCGGATCGATACCGTGCCAAAGCGCAGGTGCATGGATAGACCGGAGGCGCCATCCAAAGCTGGAAAGTCGCGCCTTGTGTCATAGCGCGCGATGCGTGTAGCAAATGCATCGAGCAACTGCTGCCCGCCGGACATGCCAGCAGGGAAGGGCAGGGAGGACGGCGCTATCGGCGCAAATCCCATGTCTTCCAGCAGTGGAATGGGTTGGTCGATGTTTGCGAGCGGCTGTGCAAAACGATCGTGATAGATTTCAACCGGATACGGCTGGATGTCGGCAAAGGCGTGCCCTGACTGCTCATCGGTATACATCTTTTTCAGCCACGCATTTTTGTACGGCGTGAAGACTGAGAAGGGATTGCCCGACAGCATCAATACTTCGTGCTTCTCAAAAATTACCTGATCCTTGAAGCTGCACCACGCCCGCCTATCGGCCTTCAGTCTGGTGGCAACTAGCGCATTGCGCGTAGCGCTGCATCCAATTCTGTCACAGCGGCATGAATGATCGCAAGCCTGCGGTCAACTGTCACCGTGCCGTCACGCAGTGGATCCAGAAAGTCGGTGTCGAAGATGAAGACGCAATACACTTTGCCACTGCATCGCAAGGCATGGTGCAGCGCAGCATGGTCAAAGTCGCGCAAATCGCGGCGGAACCAGACCAGTGAGATTTTTTCTGCACTCATCAAGACATCAGTCGTACAAACGACAAACGCCTGCGACGAGTCATCATCGCAGGCGCATTCATATCACGCCCGGCAGCAGGCGGAGGGTATCACGCAAGCCTAAGCAGCTTATTCGCTATCTTTTGGCTTGAATTGCTTGTCGCTGATGCGAAATTTGGTGCGGCGGTCGCCCATCAACGCACGCAAATCACGGATCGTCATGTCGCTGACTTCATGCATGCGGATCAGCAGCGAAGCGCCTACCGGCAAGCGGAAATGGCGAATTTTGCTGATGACTGGCGGTGCTACCTCCAGAGAACGCGACAAAGCAGCGTCATTTTTCAAGCCAAGTTGCTTGATCAGTGTGTCCAACAAGTGATTAGGATCGTAACCGCGCGGATCCAGTTTTGGCTCTGCAGCTGCATGTGGAGTTGATTGATTGGTCATATTTTATGATCCCAAGTTGTATTGATGATAATTATAGCAGCAGTAAGAATCGAGGCGTCAAGGCTGCATTTTCGGTGGCATTACGCAAAGGCTAATAAGGCCAACTTTGAGTTCATGCGACCATACGCCTGACAATTGATTAATTTTACAACAAATAATAAATAATATCTATTGAGCAATATCAAGCTAGGTGTGTCCATTAAATCCCATCCAGCCGACCGGACTCGGCATGAAAGTGAAAGCAACATACTTAACATATAGTTGCCAATATGTATTAGTAGCGTCAATGGTATTTTGATAATCCTCAAGAAAATTACTAAAATTTGCCTGCCACAAGCAATTTGACAAGAGGTGATTGTGGCGCGATCAAAGGCTAGGCGGCGACTTATTTGCGCAAAAGCAATAAGCGAAATTTATGTTTGCGTACAATGGACAGCATGAAACTTCGTATCGCCACCTACAATATTCACAAGGGCGTGACAGCGGTAAATCAGCGTCCGCGTATCCACACACTCAAACGGGCTCTGCGGTCACTCAGTGCAGATGTGATGTTTCTGCAGGAAGTCCAGGGGCGGCACGATTTGCTGGCGGTGCGCATGGATAGCAAGTTGCTGATGAAGGCACAGCACGAGTTTCTTGCTGGAAAACGATTCAACTGTGCTTATGGGATGAATGCCGAGTATGGGCATGGCCACCATGGCAATGCGCTGCTGAGCTGTTTTCCGATCCCGTATTCAGAAAATCTCGATATTTCCGACCATATGCTTGAGTCGCGCGGCATTTTGCACTGCGTGGTTCAGGCGGAGCAGGTCAACGTACATTGTTATGTCGTGCACTTGGGCTTGTTCTCTGGGGGCAGGAAGCGCCAGACTGAAGCCTTGATCCAGCAGGTATTGGAATCGGCGCCCATCGATTCGCCGATCATTATTGCGGGCGACTTCAACGACTGGGGCAACCAGTTGAGCGAGACGCTGCGTGCCAGTCTTGGCGTGTGTGAGGTGTTTGACAAAAAATACGTCGTCCGTGGATTCAGAAATTACTTGCGGCGACTGACGGGACGCAGCCCGAAAATTTCGTCAGCAAAAACCTTTCCTTCTGCAATGCCCATGCTGCGGCTAGACCGGATTTATGTGCGCGGTTTCGAGGTAGAATCAGCCGAGGTATTGCGCGATGAGCGCTGGAGCAAACTTTCAGATCACGCGCCGATTGTTGCTTGCCTGAGACTGAAAAAAAAGCCTCAAGAAAAATCATCACCACAATAGATGGCTTGAGCCAGCGTTATTAGAAGTCCGTATTTCTCATACGCTCGATTTCGAGCGCTAACGGTTGTTCATTAGCGAGGTGTTGCGCTCCTTATGCGTTCGGTCATCTTCACCGCCCAAAACCGCCTTTCAATTTTACTGAATGGGGCCGAATACTTTCCGGCGCTGATCACAGCTCTTGATGCCGCCCGCATCGAAATCTATTTTGAAACCTACATCTTTGCATCCGACAAGGTCGGCAATGCAGTTAAGGATGCGCTCAAGCGTGCGGTCGCGCGCGGCGTTGCGGTGCACGTCATCACCGACTGGCTGGGTACGGAGCACACGTTTGGCGCACGGCTTCAAAATGAATTGAAAAAAGCCGGCGTGCTATATCGTTCGTTCAACCGATGGTTTCTGCGTGGGGTCGCGCGTTCGCACCGCAAGCTCTGCGTGGTGGATGGTGAAATCGCTTTTGTCGGCGGCATCAATATCGCCGATGATTATCGCTACGATTATGACCACGAGCAGTTGCTGCCAGCGCCGCGCTGGGATTTTGCGGTGCGTATCGAAGGCCCATTGGTCGCACACATCCACTATGAAGCCGAAGCGCAATGGGCGCGGGTCGGCAAGTTGAGTTTGATCTCGCGCATTGTGCTGCTGCGGCAAATGCGTTCTGTCCCGGATCGTGTGGTGGGCAAGCCCGGGTTGGCCGGATTTGTCGTGCGCGACAATCTGCACAGTCGGCGCACGATCCAGCGCTCTTATTTGCGGGCGATGGGCGTCGCCAAAAAAAGCGTTTTTCTCGCCAATCCATATTTTGCGCCGGGGCACAAGTTCCGCAATGCGCTGGCATCGGCTACAGCACGCGGGGTCGAAGTCACGATCCTGCTGGGCGTGGGTGAATTCTGGCTGCAGGATTCCATTTCGCAATCCTTCTATCCCAAGCTGCTCAAAGATGGCGTGAAGTTGTATGAATATCGCAAGACCCAGCTGCACGGTAAAGTGGCCGTGGTGGATGATGTCTGGGCGACGATAGGGTCGAGCAATGTCGACGGCCTCAGCCTGTTCCTGAATCAGGAAGCCAATGTCGTTGTCCGCGATGCGGTATTTGCCAAAGACTTGCGTGCGCACATTGAGGCAGCGATTGCCGACAGTACCCCTATTCTTCTGGCGGATTTTGACAACCGCCCTTGGTACAAACGGCTATGGTACGGCACGGCTTTTATGCTGTATCGCAGCATGATGCGGGTCGCCACGCTCGGCGACTACGCCTGATTCTCGCCCCTGAAAATCCCGATAACTGCGTTGCAAGGCCTAGCCGTACAAGTTCGTACTGCCTGCGGCCATGCGCCTTGTACTCGGCATATTCAGGGTCGAGGTGAAAGAAAAATGGGGTCAGCAGTTTTTTTACGCGCAGCGTAAATTACTCTGATCCCATTTTTCAGGTGCTAACGCCCAATTACTTGTTGATGCTTTCCTTTTGGCTCTTTGGAAAATAGTGTGGAAGCGTCCGTTTCAGATCGCCACCCAGAGCGGACGTTCAAAAATATAACGTTCAAGATACATCCCCTTCGACCGCAGTGTTTGGTTTGGAGTTGAGGCGGAGAAAGACAAGTGCGTTAAGCGCAAGCCCAAAGGTGAGAAATGCTATCCCCGACAAAACCCCCGATTGATTCGGAGATGTGTGCCCTATGTTGAGAAGAAGCGATATTGTGACAAAATTCCCCAAGCACAACACGATAGGCACGAAGACACGGTTTGAAATAGAACGCACAACAATTAGCTTGCGGACAACTAGCAGCAAGGGAAGTGAAAAAAGAAACGACCCAAGCAAGAGATCAAAACAGAGCAAACTGTGCCAGAACATGCGCACAGCAAAACCTTCGCGACCAAACTGCACAATGAAAAACAGAGCGCCACCGAACCAAACAGCGCCGGGCGCCGCGAGAGGAGCCAAGATAAACGCATTGTCAGTTGATGGTGAAGAAGTCGCCATGAAAAACCAAATTTGTTATAAATCGAAAAATAACAATCTAACAATGAAAACATTGACATCTTGAGTACTGATTATTTGAACGTTCGCTTCGCCGAAAGCAGACACTCAACAATCATTATTCTGGCGCTGATAGATGCGCGTTTACGCAATCATTTCCTATTTCAAGTTAAACGTGACGCGTGCTGGGATAACACTATTCCCACACTAATATCCGCAGCGCCTTTCTTTTGGCACCTCAAGTAGATCGCATTGCAAGGTACAATGGCGGGTGAAGCAAGCCAGACAGTCGCTGGCTGACCGCATAACTTCGGTTGTGCGGCAGCGGGAGGAAGGTCCGGACACCATAGAGCGGGGTGACGGCTAACGGCCGTCCGCTGAAAGCCGCAAGGTATAAGGCGAGGAATAGGGCCACAGAGACGAGCGTATTAAGTTACGGTGAAACGCGGTAACCTCCACCTGGTGCAATTCCAAATAGGCACGCATTGATGCTGCTCGCGGAGCGTGCGGGTAGGAAGCTCGAGCGCCGGAGCAATCCGGCGCCTAGACGAATGACTGTCATAGCGGCGCAAGCCGTGGTAACAGAATCCGGCCTATCGGCTTGCTTCACTTTTATTTCACACTTGCACCCGCGTCATGCGGGCAGCATATACCCCATACGGTATTTTACCTTCCGCACGTATTATGTGGCTTTCCGCCATATTCTGGCATATACCCCCTGATTTTCTGATGTTTTTTGAAAAAATTAAGCCATTTTACGAGCTTTTTTGGCTTTAAAAACGCTCCTAGCGCCGTTTTTGAGCGCAACTAATAACGCGACGCGTTAATAGTCGATTTATTAACGTTTGGCACTTCCAAGCTGCATCGGGCGGCACCCAAACGTGGCGGCAGCATATTGCCCGTGTTGGTCTTGCGCCCGCACACACTCTTGCTGGTAGGCAAGCCCCCATCATCAGTCCGCGCGCCCTATTGCAAGCGGCTTTCGCATTTTGTCCACAGGTGCACTCGTAAGGTGCAACATTCAGTGTGCGCGATAAGTACCTAATTTATTGGGATATTTGCGTAAAGACGCACTTCAATGGGCTACGCTAAGTTATTGACTACATTGAAGAAAAATCAAAATCACGCCGAAAATCGCTTGACCATGCATACCGCTTCTACTAAAGTGGTCGAAAGTGTGAAAAAGTGTTTTTTTGTGGGGTGTTTGTGGGCATAAAAGTCTGAGTCACTCGATCGGTATTTTTGGTGTGTAGGGGGATTTTACGTGTTTCAAGGACCATCAGCGATCAATCTCGATGCGAAGGGGCGGATGTCAATACCGGCTAGGCATCGTGACGCGCTGTTGATTCAGTGTGAAGGCCGCATCACCTTGACCAAACATCCGGATGGTTGCCTGTTGCTGTTCCCGCGTCCGGTTTGGGAAAGCCATCGCCAGCAGATCGCGGCTTGGCCGATGTCGGCACGCGCGTGGCAGCGGATATTCCTCGGCAATGCACTGGATGTGGAGCTCGATACGGTTGGTCGCATCCTGATCGCGCCGGAGTTGCGCACTGCAGCGGGTTTGACGCGCGATGTGATGTTGTTGGGCATGGGTAGTCATTTCGAGATTTGGGATGCACAAAAACATGTAGAGGGCGAAGCGCAGACGATAGCAGCTGGCATGCCTGACGCATTGAGCGGCTTCTCGTTTTAAGGAATCGCCATGACAACGCAGGCGGTGCCGGCATTGCAGCATCGCACGGTGTTGCTCGACGAAGCGGTCGATGCGTTGGCCATAGAGGGCGAACGCGCTAATGGTGTTTATCTCGACGGCACTTTTGGGCGCGGCGGCCATAGCCGGCTGATTCTGGAGCGCTTGGGACCGCAGGGACGACTGATTGCATTCGACAAGGATTTGCAGGCGATCGCGAATGCGCGCGAAATCAAGGATGGACGTTTTGAAATCGTGCATGACAGTTTTGCGACGATGGATAGCGCATTGGCAGAACGTGGCATAACGCAAGTGGATGGTGTGCTGCTGGATCTGGGGATTTCGTCGCCGCAGGTGGATGACGCGACGCGTGGCTTCAGTTTTCGCAATGATGGGCCGCTGGACATGCGCATGGATACGACGCGCGGTATGTCGGCAGCAGAGTGGTTGGCTACCGAAGCTGAACCAACAATCGAAAAGGTGGTACGGGAATATGGGGAAGAACGGTTTGCTTTTCAGATTGCAAAGGCGATTGCTGCTAGCCGCGCGGTCCAGCCAATTTCAAGCACACGACAGCTTGCCCAAATCGTGGCAGGCGCCGTTAAGACCCGCGAGAATGGCAAGGACCCCGCAACCCGCACCTTTCAGGCTATACGGATTTACATCAACCAGGAGCTTAAAGAATTGGAAATAGGGTTGGATGCCGCCTTTCGGCATCTGGCACTGCAGGGGAGAATGGTAGTGATCAGTTTTCACTCACTTGAAGACAGAATGGTGAAACGTTTCATGGCGCATCGCGCCCATGTGACGCAGCCTGATCGTCGCCTGCCAATTCGCGCCAAGGATTTACCACAGCCGCTGGCAAAGTTACTGGCCAGACTCAAACCGTCGACATCAGAAATAGCATCCAACCCACGGTCGCGCTCGGCCGTCATGCGCGTTTGCGAAAAACTCCCTGATAGCAAACTCGGTGGGAGGGCGGAATGACAGGCCGTCTAGCACCTATCTTTGCGGCCGCGCTGGTCTTGTGTGGATTATTTCTGGTTAATTCGCAATATCAGGCAAGGCGTCTGTTCATCGAACTGGAGCAGGCGCAGGCGCAGTCGCGCCAATTGGAGCTGGAGTGGCGGCAATTGCAGCTGGATCAATCCACGCTGTCCCAGCCGGCCCGGATTGAGACTAATGCGCGGCGCGAATTAAGTATGGTCGCGATCACACCTGCGCATACCTTATACCTGACGCAGGAGGCAAAATGAAGCGCGTTGCCGCCTTGTCTTCCAACACACGCGTTGCCAACAACAAAGGCACGCCATTTTCAGCCAGTCCGGTATTGGACGTGAAGCTGCCGCAGTGGCGCTCGCGAGTTGTGTTGTTTGTCATGTTTTTGGCATTGCTGGCTTTGGTGGGTCGGGCATTGTGGTTGCAAGGTCTTTCCACCAAATTTCTGCAAAAGCAGGGTGAGTCGCGTTACGTGCGCACGCTGGAATTACCTGCAACGCGCGGCAAAATCGTTGATAGAAACGGTCATGTGCTGGCGTCGAGCATGCCGGTCAAAGCGGTTTGGGCGATCCCGGAAGATGTGTTGGAAGCGCCCAAGGAAAAGTTGCGCGAGCTGGCAAAGTTGCTCGGCATGAGCGAGCGCGAGTTGAACAAGAAGCTCGATTCGGATCAAGGGTTTGTCTACCTGAAGCGGCAGGTGGAGCCAAGCGTGGCTGATGCGATTGTCAAGCTGGGTATTGCCGGGATTGAAACCCGCAAGGAATACAAACGTTACTACCCTGAAGGGGCAGTCACCGCGCATGTCGTTGGCTTTACCAATGTCGAGGACGTCGGCCAGGAAAGTATGGAGCTGGCGCATCAGAAGACGCTGGTAGGTGCATCAGGAAATCGCCGCGTGATCAAGGACCGTCTCGGTCATATTGTTGAGGATATACGTGCGATTCGCGAACCGCAGGATGGCAAGGATCTGGTGCTGTCGATCGATAACAAGCTCCAGTACATCGCGTATACGCAACTAAAAGAAGCGGTGGAAACGCACGGCGCAAAAGCTGCGGGCATCGTCGTGCTAGACGTTAAAACCGGCGAAGTGCTGGCGCTGGCCAATTTTCCAACCTATAACCCGAATGATCGTGGCGCATTGACCGGCGCACAATTGCGCAATCGCGTGATGACGGATACTTTCGAGCCGGGTTCGATCATGAAACCGTTTACCGTTGCGCTGGCACTGGAGAAGGGCCTCGTCAACCCGACGACCACCATTCAGACGGCGCCGGGAAAAATGACAATCGGCACGGCGACCATCGGTGATGCGCATGCGCACGGTGTGCTGACGGTGGAGCAAGTGATCGAAAAATCGTCCAACATCGGAACGGTGAAAATGGCCTTGCAAATGCAACCGCACGAAATGTGGGAAATGTTTACCAGCGTCGGTTTTGGGCAGCCGCCCAAATTTGGCTTTCCTGGCGCGGTTGCTGGACGGGTGCGCCCTTACGAGTCCTGGCGCCCGATCGAACAGGCGACCATGAGTTACGGTCACGGCATCTCAGTGTCATTGATCCAGATGGCGCGGTCCTACATGATCTTTGCGCGCAATGGCGACACAATACCGCTGTCCTTCCAAAAAACCAGTGACCAGCCTATAGGGCAACGGGTCATTTCGGAAAAAACTGCGCTGGCAATGCGCAAAATGATGGAAATGGCAACCGGTCCAGGCGGCACCGCACCGAAGGCACAAGTACCCGGATACCGTGTCGCTGGCAAGACCGGCACTGCGAATAAGTTGGTGGGCGGCAAATATGCAAACAAATACGTTGCATCATTTGTTGGGTTCGCACCCGCCTCCGATCCACGCATCATCATCGCTGTCATGGTAGATGAACCGTCCAACGGCAAACACTATGGCGGCGATGTGGCTGCGCCGGTGTTTTCAGCGGTAGCGGCTAATGCGCTGCGGACGATGAATGTCGCACCGGACTCGTTGCAAACCAACATCGTCATCCCTGCTGATGCAGTGAAGGAGAGCATCTGATGCCGATGACACCGAAAATTAAGCAGGCGCTGGCGTGGTTGCAGGCTGTGGCTCCCAAGTTGCAATTATTTTCCGACTCGCGGGCTATCGCTACTCGGGGCGAGGAGAAAGCCATTTTTGTTGCCTATCCGGGCGACGAAGCCGACGGCAGGCATTACATCAATCAGGCAATTCAGGCTGGAGCTATGGCCGTGATGTATGAGGCAGCCGGATTTGAGTGGCAAGACAATTGGACCGTGCCGCATCTGGCTGTGCCTGATCTGAAAAATATCGCAGGGTTGATTGCCGCCGCACATTACGGCCAGCCGGATGTGGACATGTTTACGGTGGGCGTCACTGGCACCAATGGCAAGACTTCATGCTCACAATGGATCGCCAGCATGCTGTCGCGGCAAGGCAGTTCGGCGGCAGTCATAGGCACACTAGGTATCGGCGTTTACCGGGATGGCAACTGCGATCGGCATGCGCACACTGGCTATACGACGCCGGATGCCGTGCTATTGCAACGGGAACTTGCCCAATTGCAGACCGAAGGTGTCGCCGCACTCGCGATCGAGGCCTCTTCCATCGGGCTGGATCAAGGGCGTCTGAACGGCATGCATTTTGATGTGGCTCTGTTCACCAATTTCACGCGCGACCATCTGGATTATCACGGCGACATGGCGGCTTATGAAGCTGCAAAGTTGCAGTTGTTTGAGTGGCCTAACTTGCAGCATGCAGTTATCAATCTCGACGACGAAATGGGTCTCAGCTTGGTGCGCCAGTACCAGCAGAAGTTGCCACTGATCGGCTATACGCTAAACAATGTAGCGCCAGAAGGTATCCCGACGCTGGCGGCCAGCGCAATTCGCAGCAGTGCTGCTGGGACCGTCTTTCGCATTGATTCCCCCTTAGGCTCGGCAAGAGTGAGAACGCATCTGGTTGGAAATTTCAACGTTAGTAATGCGCTGGGTGTACTGGGAGTCTTGCTGGCAAAAGGCATGACGTGGGAGGACGCGATAGGCGCTATCGGAAGCTTGGAGCCAGTGCCTGGACGTATGCAGCAAATGGGTGGCCGGGATGCACCGATGATTGTGATTGATTACGCGCACACGCCCGATGCCTTGGAAAAAGCGCTGGCTGCATTGCGCCAGGTAGCGAGCGAACGCAAAGGCGAGTTGTGGTGCGTGTTCGGTTGTGGCGGTGATCGCGATCCGGGCAAACGTCCGCAGATGGGCAAGGTGGCCGAAGCGGCAGACCATGTGATTGTGACCAGCGACAATCCGCGCAGCGAAGAAGCGCAGCAGATTATTGAACAGGTGACGGGTGGGATGAACATAAGGCCCCAAACCATCGAAGATCGCGCTGCCGCGATTCTGCAGGCGGTGAAGCAGGCGGGTAACCAGGACGTGATTTTGCTGGCTGGCAAGGGGCATGAAGCCTATCAGGAAGTGAAGGGCACAAAATACCCGTTTGCCGATGCCGATCATGCTGCGCTGGCACTGGCAACACGCGCGACGATGAGAAGGGATGAAGCATGAAAACATCCCTGATCCAATTGGCATCCTGGCTAAGCAAGGCTAGCATTACGGGTAACGCCGAGATTGACGACGTGACGACTGACAGCCGCAACGTGGTGGTTGGCAATCTGTTTGTTGCATTGCGCGGGGAGCGTTTTGATGCGCACGATTTTCTGCTTGATGTGATTGCCAAAGGCGCTGCCGCAGTGTTGGCCGAGCGGCTACCTGCGGGCTTGTCGACGCCCGCGTTGGTCGTGCCTGACACGCGTTTCGCGCTGGGAGAAATCGCCAGCAACTGGCGCAAGCAATTTGACTTGCCCCTGATTGGCGTGACCGGCAGCAATGGCAAGACGACGGTCAAGGAAATGATCGCCTCTATTTTGCGGGAAGCGTTTGGCGAAAACCATATGCTGGCAACTCGCGGCAATTTTAATAACGACATTGGTGTGCCGCTGACCTTGTTGCGTCTGACGGCAGAACATCGCGCTGCGGTCATCGAGTTGGGCATGAACCATGTCGGCGAGATAGCTTTGCTGGCTTCGATCGCGCAGCCGACGGTGGGACTAGTCAACAATGCGCAGCGCGAACATCAGGAATTCATGCAAAGCGTGGAGGCGGTCGCGCGGGAAAATGGCGCAGTGATAGAGGCCTTGCCTGACGCAGGCATTGCCGTATTTCCATCGGACGATACGTTCACTCCCTTATGGCGAGAATTGGCGCTTGGTAGAGGGCCGCGCAAAATTTTGACATTTGGTTTTTCCGGCGACGCGGATGTGAGCTGCAGCTATCAGCCTGGCTCTTTCGGCAGTGAAATGAGTTTGCGCATCAAGTCCCAGACATTTTTGGTGACGCTGTCAGCAGCGGGTTTGCACAACGTGCGTAATGCGATGGCGGCTGCAGCCTGCTGTCATGCGATTGGAATTGAGGGTGAAGTTATTGCCCGCGGGCTGACTGCTTTTGCCCCGGTTAGTGGCAGGATGCAGCGCAAAACGGCAATCAACGGCGCTGCCGTTATTGACGATACCTACAACGCCAACCCGGACTCTGTGCTGGCGGCGATTGACGTATTGGCGCAGGCGGCCGCACCACGCATTCTGGTGCTGGGCGACATGGGTGAAGTCGGTCAGGAGGGGCAACGCTTCCACGAAGAAGTGGGTACACATGCCCGCGAACGTGGCATCGAGCATATTTTGACCTTGGGTGAACTGGCGCGTCATGCATCTGCCGCTTTTGGTGCAGAGGCAAGACATTTTGAAAAAATAGAAACCTTGGTGTTGTCCTTGAATGCCATTCTGGTTCCCGCTGCAACGGTGCTGGTGAAAGGTTCGCGCTTCATGCAAATGGAGCGCGTAATCAATCAGCTGGTTAATGAACAAACAGGGGAGACCCACTAATATGCTGCTTTGGCTGGCACAATATTTCAAACAAGATATCGGCATTCTGCGACTCTTCAACTTCATCACGTTTCGCGCGGTGTTCGCGACGATGACGGCGTTGACGATAGGCTTGGTTGCAGGACCAGCGGTGATCCGCATGCTGACCAGGATGAAGGTCGGGCAGGCAGTACGCACCGATGGCCCACAAACGCATCTGATCAAATCCGGTACGCCGACTATGGGCGGAGTGCTGGTGCTGATTGCAATCGGCATTGCGACCCTGTTGTGGGCTGATCTCTCCAACCGTTTTGTCTGGGTAGTGCTGATCGTCACGCTGGGATTTGGCACGGTCGGTTGGGTCGATGATTACCGCAAGGTTGTCAATAAAGACCCCAATGGCATGCGCTCAATGGAAAAATATTTCTGGCAATCGCTGATTGGTATTGTGGCTGCGCTCTACCTTGCATTTTCGGTGTCTGCGCCGACCAATGCCAAGGTGTGGGAATTATTTGTGGCCTGGGTTCAGTCCGGCTTCAGCATGGATCTGCCGCCAAAAGCGGATTTAATCGTGCCCTTCTTTAAATCTATTAGCTATCCGCTGGGCGTCTGGGGTTTTATTGCGCTGACTTATTTTGTGATTGTCGGTACCAGCAATGCGGTCAATCTGACAGACGGTCTCGATGGTCTCGCGATCATGCCGACCGTGATGGTAGGCGCTGCATTGGGCATTTTTGCTTATCTTACCGGCCACGCCACTTATTCGCGCTACTTGTTTATTCCGTACATCCCTGGTGCGGGCGAGCTGCTCATATTTTGTGGTGCGATGGCGGGCGCGGGCCTCGCGTTCCTGTGGTTTAACGCGCACCCGGCGCAGGTTTTCATGGGGGACGTTGGCGCACTGGCGCTGGGCGGTGCGCTGGGAACGGTTGCGGTCATCGTCAGGCAGGAAATCGTGCTTTTCATCATGGGAGGCATTTTTGTGGTGGAGACTTTGTCGGTGATGGTTCAGGTGTCGTACTTCAAATACACTAAAAAGAAATATGGCGTGGGCCGGCGTATTTTGCTGATGGCGCCGCTGCATCATCATTTTGAACAAAAGGGTTGGAAGGAAACGCAGGTGGTTGTGCGTTTCTGGATTATCACAATCATGCTGGTTCTGTTTGGCTTGTCCACTTTGAAACTGCGTTGAGATGAATTACAAAGGCAAACATGCATTGGTACTAGGGCTGGGAGAATCCGGCCTCGCAATGGCGCAATGGCTAGTCCATTGCGGTGCGACCGTGCGTGTTGCCGATACGCGCGAAGCACCAGAGCGGCTGGTGCATTTACGTGAAATAGTTCAGGATTTAGCATTTGTTGGCGGTCACTTCATGCCGTCGCTGCTTGATGGAATAGATTTTATTGCATTGAGTCCAGGGCTGATGCCGGCCAAGGAATTGGCCGACATACTTCCCGCTGCCGCTGAAAAAAATATTCCGGTTTGGGGCGAAATCGAACTGTTTGCACAGGCACTGTCAGTCTTGCGCGACGAACGCGACTACGCACCCAAAGTGATCGCGATTACCGGAACCAATGGCAAGACGACTGTCACCAGCTTGACGGGTTTATTGTGCCGCCGCGCCGGATTATTGGTGCAGGTAGCAGGCAATATCAGTCCTGCTGCGCTGGACGTACTGCGTGAAGCGCTGGCACAGGATAGCTTGCCGCAGGTCTGGGTGCTGGAGCTGTCCAGCTTCCAGCTGCATAGCACCTATAGCCTGAATGCCGATGCGGCGACCGTGCTGAACCTGACGCAGGATCATCTCGACTGGCATGGTGACATGGCGGCATACGCGGCTGACAAGGCGCGCATTTTCGGCAAGGACACGATCCGCGTCCTGAATCGCGACGACGACAGAGTGATGCAGATGGGGCAATCCTCGTCGTCAGTGGTGACTTTCGGGCTGGATAAACCATTACAAGCAGGCTGTTTTGGTTTGCACGAAGAGCGCGGGATGCAATGGTTATCGGTGGCGCTGGCGGAAGAAGTCGAGATCAAGACGCGCAAGAAAAATGACAAGGCTGCAGTACCGGTCAGTACCACGCATTTGATGCCGGTAGATGCACTGAAGATTCGCGGTCGACATAACGCAGCCAATGCACTGGCTGCACTCGCCTTATGTCGCGCGATTGATTTACCGATGGCAGCACTGTTGCATGGATTGCGTGAATATAAAGGCGAGCCACACCGGGTTGAGCTGGTCACCAGCATTGGTGGCGTCGAATATTTTGACGACAGCAAGGGCACCAATGTTGGCGCCACGGTCGCCGCATTGCATGGCCTCGGTGGCAGCCAGCGCGATGGTCGCAAAAAGCTGGCATTGATTGCAGGCGGCGATGGCAAAAGGCAGGATTTCAGCCCGCTGGCTGAGCCGGTGGCCAGCCATGTGCATACGGTGCTGCTGATCGGAAAAGATGCTGCCGCTATCAGCGCGGCGCTGGCCACAACCGGAGCCGAGCTTATTTTATGCGCCAGCCTGGAGGAGGCGGTGCAGCGTGCTGCTGCCATAACGCATTCTGGCGATATTGTGCTGCTCTCTCCTGCCTGCGCCAGCATGGACATGTTCAAAAATTATGCACATCGCGCACAGATATTTATTGATGCTGTGCATGAGGTCGCGTTGGCGCGGGGCGAGGTGACAACATGAGTCTGGCGCGACTATTCTTTTGGCAAAACGGTGGGGGGGCGGCTGAAAAACAGCCGGTGCACGGCTTTGAGCAGCGTTCGAAAATGATGGCATACGATAAACCACTGGTGTGGGTCACGCTGGTGTTGATGCTGCTTGGGATGGTGATGGTGTATTCGGCTTCAATCGCATTGCCGGAATCCCCGAAATATGCTGGCTACAAGAGTACCCACTTTTTGATACGGCAAGCGTTATTCATCGTCTTCGCACTAGTGTGCAGTGTGATTGTGTTCCGCATACCGATCCGGGTTTGGGAGCGTTTTGCCCCTTATTTGTTTGTCGCCACCTTGTTGTTGCTGGTGTTGGTGCTGGTGCCGGGAATCGGCAAAGGCGTGAATGGCGCAAGACGTTGGTTATCGCTCAAAGTATTCAACATTCAGCCATCCGAACTGATGAAGCTGTTCATGGTGTTGTATGCCGCTGATTACACGGTGCGAAAACAGGACGTGATGCATAAGCTGACCAAGGGATTCATGCCGATGGCATTTGCGGTCGGTCTGGTCGGTTTGCTGCTTTTGCTTGAGCCGGATTTGGGTGCATTTGGCGTGATTGTTTGTATCGCCATGGGCATTCTTTTTCTGGGCGGAATTAATGGTGTTTGGTTTAGCGGTATCAGCGCCACATTGATCGGCATTTTCGGTTTGGTGATTGTGCTGTCACCGTGGCGGCGAGAGCGGATCTTTGCGTATCTGGACCCATGGGTCGAAGAAAATGCGCTCGGCAAAGCGTATCAATTGTCCCACTCGCTGATTGCGTTTGGACGCGGTGAACTGTTTGGTGTGGGGTTGGGCGGCAGTGTGGAAAAGCTGCATTACTTGCCAGAAGCACATACCGATTTCTTGCTGGCGGTGATAGGCGAAGAGTTGGGTTTTGTTGGTGTATTTGCTGTGGTGGCGATGTTCTACTGGATCGTCAAACGTGCATTTGATATTGGGCGACAGTCAATTGCGATGGACCAGATATTTGCAGGACTGGTCGCGAAGGGAATCGGAATCTGGATTGGCGTACAGGCATTCATCAATATGGGCGTGAATCTGGGCTTGTTGCCAACCAAGGGATTGACGCTCCCGCTGATGAGTTACGGTGGATCGGGTGTGCTGATTAATTGTGTAGGGCTGGCGATACTGTTGCGCATTGATTATGAGAATCGCATCGTGATGCGCGGAGGCCGGACATGAAAAAACTTTTAATCATGGCGGCAGGTACGGGTGGTCATATTTTCCCCGGCTTGGCGATTGCTCAAACGATGAAAGACCGCGGTTGGCAAGTGAGTTGGCTCGGCACTAGCCATGGCATGGAGGGTGCGATTGTGCCTGAGCATGGGATCGCGATGGATACGCTTGATTTTGCCGGCATGCGCGGCAAGGGCTTGATGCATAGCTTGCGAGGCGCTTTCAGGATGGTTGCAAGCTGCGCCAGTTGTTTTGGCATTCTGGGGCGGCGCAAGCCGGACATTGTGCTGGGCATGGGTGGGTATGTAACGGTTCCTGGTGGCCTGATGGCAAAGTTGCGAGGCATTCCGGTTGCGCTAATAAACGCCGATGCCGCGTTGCTGTTGTCAAACAAGGTACTTGCTCCTGTGGCAAAACGGGTGTTGTTCGGTTTCCCTGCGGATTTTGGCGCAGCAGCAGGCAAGGCGCTGGTGACCGGGAATCCAGTGCGCAAGGAGATTGTTGCGCTACCCCGTCCTGAGCAACGATTTTCTGGTCGGGCTGGCCCGTTGCGGCTACTGGTTGTGGGCGGTAGTTTGGGCGCAAAGGTGTTGAATGATTGTCTGCCAGCAGCGCTGGCCTTGATTCCTGCTGACGTGCGGCCGCATGTTGTACACCAGTCCGGCAAGCAACACATAGCTGCATTGAAAGAGGCTTATGCCAAGGCGCAGGTTCAGGCGGAAGTCCTGGATTTTATCGACGACATGGACAGGCGTTATGCAGAAGCCGACCTGACGTTGTGCCGCGCTGGTGCGATTACGGTTTCGGAACTGACAGCGGCGGGTGTGGCCAGCATTCTGGTGCCTTTTGTTGTGTCGAGTACTTCCCATCAGCGGGATAACGCGATGCTGATGGCACAACATCACGCCGCGATTCATTTGCCGCAAGGCGAATTGACGGCTAACAAGTTAGCGATATTGTTGCAATCCATGACGCGAGATACCTGCTGCGAAATGGCGCAGGCAGCATGGGTGATTGGTCGGCGCGATGCAAACGAAAAAATTGCCGATGTGCTGGAAGAATTAGCTCAAGATCGGAAATGAGAAAAATATGAAACATAAGGTAAAAAATATTCATTTTGTCGGTATCGGCGGCAGCGGGATGAGCGGCATAGCAGAAGTGCTGCTAAATCTCGGCTACACGGTTTCCGGCTCAGATCTTGGCAGCAATACGGCGACCAGACGGCTGGCAAGTCTAGGCGCGCGGGTGATGCTCGGTCATGATGCAGCCAATGTTGATGGCGCGGACGCCGTTGTCACATCAACCGCGGTCAAGCAGGACAATCCGGAAGTCCAGGCGGCAAGACAGCAAAAGATTCCGATTGTTCCGCGTGCGCTGATGCTGGCGGAATTGATGCGTCTGAAGCGCGGTATTGCAATTGCTGGAACGCATGGAAAAACCACCACCACCAGTTTGGTGGCAAGCATTTTGGCGCAGGGTGGTTTAGACCCGACCTTCGTTATCGGTGGGCGTTTGAATAGCGTTGGCGCCAATGCCAAATTGGGTGCTGGTGATTTTATTGTGGCTGAGGCGGATGAGTCGGATGCGTCCTTCCTGAATTTGCACCCGGTGATCGAGGTCATCACGAATATCGATGCAGACCACATGGAAACCTATGGCCATGACTTCGCCAGGCTGAAGCAGGCATTCGTGGAGTTCACGCAGCGTTTGCCATTCTATGGGCGCGCGATGTTGTGCCTTGATGATCAAAACGTGCGCGAAATCATGCCGTTCATTTCCAAGCCGGTTACGACCTACGGCTTTCACGAAAATGCCGATGTGCGAGCGGTGGATGCGATCGCCGTGGGTCCGCTGATGCAGTTTACTGTGCAGCAAAAAGGTTATAAGCCGATGGCAGTGCGCTTGAATCAGCCCGGCATGCATAACGTGCAGAACGCTTGCGCCGCGATTGCGATTGCACGTGAACTGAGCATTAAAGACAGCGATACGCAAAAAGCACTGGAAGAATTCCGGGGCGCGGGGCGGCGTTTTACGCAGCACGGCGAGATTGCCATTACAGCAGCCGATGGCATGTCGGCTGGGACTTTTACGCTAGTCGATGATTACGGACACCATCCGGCAGAAATCTCGGCAACGATTGCCGCTGCGCGTGGTGCGTTCCCGGGACGACGTCTGGTGCTGGTGTTCCAGCCACACCGCTATTCCCGCATGCGCGATTTGTTCGAAGATTTTGTCAAAGTGCTGTCGATGCCGGATGTGTTGCTGCTGGCAGAAGTCTATGCCGCAGGGGAACAGCCGATCGTCGCAGCGGATGGCCGCGCGCTGGCACGTGCATTGCGCGTGGCTGGCAAGGTCGATCCAGTGTTTGTCGAAAGCATCACCGACATGCCAGCGGGCATCATGAATGTCGTCAAGGATGGCGATGTCGTGGTCACGATGGGGGCGGGCTCAATCAGCGGTGTGCCTGCCAAGCTGGTGCAATTTAATGTTCAAAATCAATCGTGAGCCAACAGATCATGGTCAAGAAATTAGGTAAGGTCGGTGTATTGATGGGCGGCAGTTCTGCCGAGCGTGAAGTGTCACTGATGTCCGGTGGTGGCGTGCTGGAAGCATTGCTCAATAAAGGGGTCGACGCACACGCGTTTGATCCGGCAAAGCGCAGTCTGGCGGAACTGCAAAAAGAAAGCTTTGACCGGGTTTTTATAGCCTTGCACGGTCGCTATGGCGAAGATGGAACGATGCAGGGTGCGCTGGAGCAGTTGCATATTCCGTACACCGGTCCGGGTGTGATGGCGTCGGCTATTGCAATGGACAAGGCGATGACTAAATGCATCTGGACAGCACAAGGTTTGTCTACGCCAAAATTTGAAATGCTGACATTGGAATCGAACCGGCAAGCCATCGCCGATGAATTGGGTTTGCCTTTGATCGTCAAGCCAGCACACGAAGGCTCGACGCTGGGGTTGACCAAGGTGGCTCAGGCAGAACAGCTGACGAAGGCTTTTGTGCAAGCCAGCAAGTTTGATAGTGACGTGATGGCGGAGGAGTTCATCAATGGCATGGAGCTGACCTGCGCAATTCTGGAAATGGACGGCGAGCCAAAGGCACTGCCGGTAATACGGATCATTGCACCTGGCGCAAATTACGATTACCAGACCAAGTATTACGGCAAGGATACTGAATATTTATGTCCGGCAGGCTTGCCTCACGAGCAGGAGCTGGAAATCAGGGCTTTGGCTGTTGCGAGTTATCGTGCGCTGGGCTGTCGCGGCTGGGCGCGTGTTGATGTGATGGTGCGCGCGACGGATAACAAACCGTTTTTACTTGAAATCAATACTTCACCGGGAATGACGGGGCACTCGCTGGTGCCAATGGCTGCCAAGGCGGCAGGGATCGAGTATGAAGATTTGTGTTTGAAGATACTGGAATCGGCAAGGCTCGATTTGAAGCCTTCAATCGATTGGAAACCTGACTGAACTACTGAGTATTTATGAATATGTGGCACGACATCAAAATGCTGAATGCAGTTGCAAGCGCGTTGATCGGCTTGTGTTTGCTCGCATTGCTGTCTGCTGGCTTGTGGTGGGTCATGCAGCGCCCGATGTTTGCACTCAAGGTGATCACGGTGCAGGTGATGGAGCAATCCGAGCTGCGTCATGTCAACGCCTTGACGGTGAAAAGTACGGCCTTGCCAAGGATTACGGGAAATTTTTTTACGACCAACCTGGATGCGGTAAGAGCGGCATTTGAGGCGGTGCCCTGGGTGCGCAAGGCCTCGGTTAGGCGTGTATGGCCGAACCAGCTGATGGTGTCGATAGAGGAGCACCAGCCGCTGGGTACCTGGGGTGAAGACGGTCGTCTGTTGTCGGCCAAAGGGGATGTGTTCACGGTCAATCTGGCTGAAGCGGAAGAAGGCGGCAAGTTGCTGGAGTTTGAGGGGCCCGCTGGCAGCGAGCGGGAAGTGCTGACGCGTTATGCGGAAATGCATGAATGGTTTGGCCCCATTCACCTGGTTCCGGTATCGGTTCGTTTGTCGGGGCGGTTTGCCTGGTCGGTGCGTTTGAATAATGGCATGACCGTGCAACTGGGTCGCGAGCAAAGCAAGGTGAGCTTGAAGGATTTGGTGGGGCGTTTGACGCGGGTATATCCGCAATTGGCAGGGCGTGTGCAGAATCGTATTGAAAGTGTGGATTTGCGTTACCCGAATGGCATGGCACTGAAAGCTGGCGCTGCTGAATCCGGGGTGGATGGTAAACAGAAAACTAAGCAGAATATATGACAAGAGACCTGAAAAATTTGATAGTCGGCCTTGATATTGGCACTTCCAAGGTGGTGGCTGTGGTGGCAGAGGTGATGCCAGATGGCAGGCACGAAGTCATAGGCCTTGGGCAGCACGAATCGCGGGGCTTGAAAAAGGGCGTCGTGGTCAATATCGAGGCAACGGTTGAGTCGATCCAGCGCGCATTGGAAGAAGCTGAGCTGATGGCGGACTGCAAGATCAAGAATGTTTATACCGGCATAGCAGGTAGCCACATCGACAGCTTTAATTCCACCGGAATGGTGGCGATCAAGGACAAGGAAGTTTCTGCGGCCGATGTGGCGCGAGTAATAGAAACGGCGAAAGCGGTCAATATCCCCACCGGGCAGCAACTGCTGCATACCGTCTCGCAGGAATTCATCGTGGATAACCAGGGCGACGTGCGCGAGCCGATCGGCATGAGCGGCATCCGGCTTGAGGTCAAGGTGCATATCGTGACGGGCGCGGTGTCTGCCGTACAGAATATTGTCAAGTGTGTGCGCCGCTGCGGGCTGGAAGTTTCCGACTTGATCCTGCAGCCGATGGCGTCAGCGGATGCGGTGCTGACGATGGATGAAAAAGAGTTGGGGGTGGTGTTGATTGATATCGGTGGTGGTACCACCGACGTCGCCATTTTTTCAGAAGGTGCAATTCGCCATACCGCGGTATTGCCGATTGCCGGCGACCAGATTACGAACGACATCGCAATGGCATTGCGTACGCCGACCGCAGAGGCTGAAGAAATCAAGCTGCGTTATGGCATTGCCAAGCAAACCATGGTTGACCCGGCTGAAACGCTTGAGGTGCCTGGGCATGGTGATCGTGCGCCTCGTATGTTGTCGCGCCAGATGCTGGCTGCCGTGATTGAACCGCGGGTAGAGGAACTATTCACGCTGGTGCATCAGTGCGTGCGCGAGTCCGGCTACGAAGATGTGCTCTCGAGCGGCATCGTCCTGACAGGTGGTTCTGCACTGATACCTGGCATGGTTGAAATGGCAGAAGATGTGTTTCTAAAGCCAGCTCGTGTAGGTGTACCAGATTATCAAGGACAACTGACCGATGTGGTGCGCAGCCCGCGCTATGCCACGGTGCTGGGTCTGTTGATGGAAGCCAAGAGGCAGTATTTACGAGGCAATGTCGTCAAGCAGCAGCAGGGTTCGGCCACGGCAGTATGGCAGCGGATGAAAGAATGGTTTATGGGGAATTTTTAGCAGCAGGTATGCAGGATTCGGTTGGAAATGTTTAAAATTCTTTGTTTTGATTTAACCGCAGTTTTCAGTTGCCAGTTCTCACACCGCGTGAAAACTGGTAACTGGAAGCAGCACCTAGACAGGAGTACATCATGGAATTTGAAATGATTGATAACGCAGCACAGGGCACTATCATCAAGGTTGTCGGCGTCGGTGGCGCAGGCGGCAATGCAGTGCAGCACATGATCAACAAGGGTGTATCCGGGGTTGAGTTTATTGTGGCAAACACTGATGCACAGGCGCTATCGCATTCCAATGCGCATAACATTATCCAGATTGGCGACTCTGGTCTCGGCGCTGGGATGAAGCCTGACGTTGGGCGTCAACTGGCAGAGGAATCCCGCTCACGCATCGAAGATGCCTTGCGTGGTGCGCACATGGTATTTATTGCTGCCGGCATGGGTGGCGGTACGGGTACGGGTGCGGCACCGGTTGTAGCTGAAATAGCAAAAGCCATGGGCGCGCTAACAGTTGCGGTTGTGTCGAAGCCTTTCTCGTACGAGGGAAAAAAATGCATGGAAATCGCGGATGAAGGCTTAAGTTCGCTGTCCGAGCATGTTGATTCACTCATCGTCATTTTGAATGAAAAGCTGGAAGAGATGTATGAAGACGACAGCATGATCGAATGGTTTGAGCATGCAGATGACGTGCTGAACAATGCGGTTGCCGGGATTGCTGAAATCATCAATGTGCGTGGCTATACCAACGTCGACTTCAATGACGTCAAGACCATCATGTGCGAGCAAGGCAAGGCCATGATGGGTACCGCGACGGCTTCTGGTATCGACCGCGCCCGCATTGCAGCTGAGCAGGCAATAGCTTCCCCATTGCTTGATGGCATTGATTTGTCCGGTGCGCGCGGTGTACTGGTCAACATCACTGCTAGCAAGAGCCTTAAAGGCAAGGAAACCAAGGAAGTGATGGCGACCGTACGCGCTTTTGCAGCAGCCGATGCAACCATCGCTCAGGGCATTGCGTATGACGATTCGATGGGAGATGAAATTCGTGTCACGGTGGTTGCCACTGGTTTGGGACGAGCCAAAAATTCAATGCAATTGGTGGCTACTCCGGTGCTGCGTACCGGCACCAACAATGAGGCAATTTCGGCCATGGGAGGCGTTCCTGGCATGTTGATGGCTGGGAATGCAACGATGCCTAGCCCTGCTGCGCAGGGAGCCAGCTTTGACGGACTCCAGAAACCCTCGGTCTGGCGGCGTGATGCTGCCTCAGATACCGTGCGGGCATTGGAAAAGAACGGAATGGAAACCTATGACATTCCAGCTTTTTTGCGTAGGCAGGCGGATTAAGCTAAGCACATGACTTGCAGGGTAGCGCCAGGCTTGGCACTGCCCTGCAAGAATTGATGGACTCAGGCATACTGGACAAGAATGCTGCGAGAATGATTCTCGTTAGCACGCTTTTGCCTTGTGGCAATAACATACACAATAAGGAGTCCATTATGAGCATTGCAGTCGGCGATCGCCTTCCCGAAGTCCGAGTATCTGAATATATTGATACAGAAACACCTAGCTGCAAGATCGGCACCAACGTTTTTCAAGTTGCTGAACTGGTTAAAGGCAAAAAAATTGTCATTTTCGGTGTGCCTGCCGCATTCTCCCCAACCTGTTCCGATTCTCATTTGCCTGGCTATATAGCGCTGGCAGATAGCTTCAAGGCCAAGGGCGTCGATGAAATATGGTGCCTCTCTGTCAACGATGCATACGTAATGGGTGCATGGGGCCGTGCGCAAAAAGTAAACGGTGTCGTGCGTATGATCGCAGACGGTGGCGCGGCCTTTACCAAAGCAATGGGACTGGAATTTGACCTGACCAAAGCTGGCATGGGTATGCGTTCACAGCGCTATTCGATGGTAGTTGAAGACGGCGTAGTAACTAAGTTGAATGTGGATGCGGGTGGTAAGCTGGAGGTTTCTGGTGCGCAAAAATTGCTGGAATCGCTGTAAATAAAGCCACACATTAAGTGGGGATTCCTGCTTAAAAACGGTAACATATTGCAACAATATCTGCAGACGGAGCGGGCATCTGACGCTCCGTTATGTTGATATAATCGCGCCATGCTAAATCAACGCACCATCAAACAACTGGTCAAAACCATCGGCGTCGGCCTGCATTCAGGCACGAAAGTCGAATTGACGCTGCGGCCTGCCGCACCGGATACGGGTATCGTATTCCGTCGTGTCGATTTAACACCGATCGTTGATTTTCCTGCTTCTGCCACAGTCGTCGGGGATACGCGTATGGCATCCACACTGGTACGTGATGGCGCGAGGGTATCCACGGTTGAGCACCTGATGTCTGCCTGTGCGGGTTTAGGGATAGACAATCTCTATATTGATGTTAGCGCCGAAGAAATTCCGATCATGGATGGCTCAGCTGCCTCGTTTGTATTCATGCTGCAGCAGGCGGGACTTGAAGAGCAGAACGTTGCCAAGAAATTTATCCGCATCCTTAAGCCAGTTGAGGTCCGTGAGGGGCAGGGCGCATCTGAAAAATGGGCGCGTCTTGAACCGTTTCATGGCTTTAAACTAAATTTTTTCATCGAGTTTAATCATCCCGCGATAGATGGAACCAGCCAGTCGGCTGAAGTCGACTTTGCCAAGGCGTCGTATGTGCGCGATGTGGCGCGTGCGCGTACCTTTGGCTTCATGCAGGATGTCGAAACCTTGCGCAGCATGGGTCTGGCGCGTGGCGGATCGCTAGGAAACGCCATCGTGATGGATGAGTACCGGATTTTGAATGCGGATGGCTTGCGTTATGGCGACGAATTTGTCCGGCACAAAATTCTGGATGCGATTGGCGATCTATACCTGATCGGTCATCCCTTGCTGGCGAGTTATGTTGCGCACAAGGCAGGACATGCGCTGAACAACCAATTATTGCGTGCCTTACTGGCGCAAGCAGACGCGTATGAAATTGTCAGCTTCGATACGCCAGAAGCTGCGCCGCAGTCCTATGTCCGACAGCCAGTGCGAGAGTGGGCGCTTACCTAATTCTATAGTCAGCGGTGCCGCAGCACCATAGCGCTGATTGCAGCCTTCAACGCATCGTTCTGAGACGATTTTTCCAGCGAGCTTTCAAGCGTCGCAAATGCCGACAGCGCTTGTGACGGAATGCCAGCTTTGCTGGAACGTATTGATTCCACATGTTTTTTCGCGGCTTGCACTTTCAAACGGATTGCGCTAACCTGCCACCCGGATGCACATAAGGTATCTTGCAGTTTAGGTAATTGCTGTTTCAGTCTGGCGGCCATCGCTGAATTGGGCGCTGACAGCGTCAATTGACCGGCATCGAAGCGCAGCACTTCGCAGGTGCCAGGTCTGACCGGTAAAGCAGTAGAGCAGTCTTTCTGAATAGCGGCAATGCGCATCAAAGCAGGCATAATCGCTGCCATTGTTTCATGCGAGCGCAAAGATTCCATAGCACTGATCGCGGCACTCTGATTGCGCGCTGCAGGTGCCTCTTGCTTCAAGGTGGATCGGGGTCTGAAACTCATCTCTGAACCTTACCACACCCTTTCGGAGTATGCATGCAAATCATTCTGCTACATCCACGTTTTACGCAAGCCAAATCATTGACGCTGACAAAACGTCATATCGCAATGGGCATGGCATTTTTCTTCGCAAGCGTACTTGCATGCGCCGTGCTCCTGACCTATCTTGCTTGCGTGGCAGCGTCCTCATATAAACTTCCCATTCTCAGTGAAATGCTGGCAAATGCCGGACAGGATGATGCGGGCAAAAGCAACCAGCATGTGAAAGAAAATCTTGCAGTAATGGCAGTTAAATTGGGGGAAATGCAGGCGCAACTGACGCGGCTCGATGCGCTAGGGGAGCGGGTGCAGGGTTTGGCAGGCGTCAAGCCGGAAGCTTTCAATTTCAAGGAAAAGCCAGGCCGGGGCGGTAGCGAACCAACTGATGGGCAAGAGTTAACAATGCCTGGCTTTCAGCAGATGCTGGAAGAGATGAACAAAGATGTTGAGAGCCGGGGGGATTACATGAATGTAGTCGAAACCTCGCTGATGAGCCTGAAGATCAAATCTAGACTTTTGCCTACCATACAGCCGGTCAACGGAAGTTATAACGCATCCGGGTTTGGAGCGCGCTTCGACCCGTTTACAGGTCGCCGCTCGGTCCACGAGGGAATTGATTTCCCAGCATCCACCGGTACGGCGATTGTATCTGCCGCAGGCGGCGTGGTTATTGCGGCAGAATATCACCATGATTATGGCAACATGCTTGATATTGACCACGGTAACGATATTGTTACGCGCTACGCACATGCCTCCAGATTGCATGTCAATGTGGGCGACATCATCAAACGCGGGCAACAAATTGCAGAGGTTGGATCAACTGGTCGCTCAACCGGCGCACATTTGCATTTTGAGGTTCGGGTAAAGGGTGTGGCGCAAGATCCTCACAAGTTCTTGCTTGCTGGCGCTAGCCAGGCAAAGGCAATTGAACTGGCGGGTAAATGATTCGCTACAGCATGCTGCATGGTAGAATGTCACTTTTGACCATGATCCGGTTTTCTAGCCGTAAGTCGATCCTCGTTCACTCCCCTCCCGGAAGTCCTGTAGCCAGAGATTGCCTCATGGAAGCCATTTTTCACAGCGAAATTTCAAGAAATCAAGTATGCCACTGTCCTTCCTGACCAAGATTTTTGGTAGCCGCAATCAGCGGTTGCTCAAGCAATATGGGAAAACCGTACGCGTAATCAATGCGCTGGAACCCAGATTTGAAAAAATGTCTGACGCCGAACTTAAGGCCATGACGCCCGCATTCAAAGAGCGGCTGGAACAAGGTGCAAAGCTAGACGACCTGTTGCCGGAAGCATTTGCGGCGTGTCGTGAAGCTAGTCGCCGTGTGTTAAAAATGCGCCCATTCGATGTCCAGTTGATTGGCGGCATCACGCTGCATCAGGGCAAGATTGCGGAAATGGGCACGGGCGAAGGCAAGACCCTGATGGCGACGCTGCCAGCTTACCTGAATGCGTTGGCGGGCAAGGGCGTGCATATCATTACGGTCAATGATTATCTGGCGCAGCGCGATGCGGATTGGATGGGGCAAGTATACGGCTGGCTCGGTCTGACGACGGGTATCAATCTGTCGCAGATGGAGGAAGATGAAAAGCAGGAAGCCTATGCTGCTGACATCACCTACGGCACCAACAACGAATTCGGCTTCGACTACTTGCGCGACAACATGAAGTACGATGCCGACGATCGGGTGCAGCGCGGCCTGAACTTTGCGATTGTCGATGAAGTTGACTCGATCCTGATTGATGAGGCGCGGACGCCGTTGATCATCTCCGGTCAGGCGGAAAGCATCGTCGATGTCTATCACAAGATGAACCAGGTATCGAAGCTGTTGACCGAACAGATCGGCGAAGAAACGCCAGATGGCAAAGGGAAGGTAGAAGTGCCGGGCGATTTCGTCAAAGACGAAAAAGCACATTCCATTATGCTGACGGAAGCCGGGCACGAAAAGGCTGAGCAGTTGTTGGTACAGATGGGCTTGTTGCCTGAGGGCGCGTCCTTGTATGACGCAACCAACATCATGTTGATTCATCACCTGAATGCTGCCCTGCGTGCCAACTCGCTGTTTCACAAGGATCAGCATTACGTGGTGCAGGACGATGAAATTATTATCGTCGATGAATTTACCGGTCGCCTGATGACAGGTCGCCGCTGGTCGGAAGGTTTGCACCAAGCGGTTGAGGCGAAAGAAGGTGTGACGATCCAGAATGAAAATCAGACGCTGGCCTCGATCACCTTCCAGAATTATTTTCGCATGTACGAAAAGCTGGCCGGCATGACCGGTACAGCAGATACCGAAGCCTACGAATTCCAGGAAATCTATAGCCTGGAAACGGTTGTTATTCCGCAAAACAAACCCAATCAGCGTAAAGACCGGCAGGATCAGGTATACCGCACGGCGCAGGAAAAATATGCAGCGATGCTGAAGGATATTCAGGATTGCTACGAGCGTGGCCAACCAGTGCTGGTCGGTACGACCTCGATTGAAAATTCCGAATTGTTATCCGGCATTCTGACCACAGCCAAGCTGCCGCATAACGTTTTGAACGCGAAGCAACATGCACGTGAAGCTGAAATTATTGCGCAGGCAGGCCGCCCGAAAATGATCACGATTGCGACCAATATGGCGGGTCGCGGGACCGACATCGTGCTTGGCGGCAATGTCGAGAAACAAGTGCAACTGCTGGAAGCCGACGAAAAGCTGGCCGAGGCGGGCAGGCAGGAACAAACGCACAAGCTTCACAGTGAATGGCAATCGCTGCACGATCAGGTCGTTGCTGCGGGAGGCTTGCATATTGTTGGCACCGAGCGTCACGAATCGCGCCGGGTCGACAACCAGTTGCGTGGTCGTTCCGGTCGCCAAGGGGATCCGGGTTCATCGCGTTTTTATCTGTCGCTTGACGACCAATTGCTACGTATTTTTGCTGGCGACCGTGTGCGCTCTATCATGGACCGGTTGAAGATGCCGGAAGGTGAACCGATTGAGGCGGGCATCGTATCGCGTTCGATCGAATCAGCGCAGCGCAAGGTTGAGGCGCGCAATTTCGACATTCGCAAGCAATTGCTTGAATATGATGATGTCGCCAATGACCAGCGCAAAGTGATTTACGAGCAACGCAACGAATTGCTTGAATCGGAAGACGTGTCTGAGTTGATCGCTTCCCTGCGCCATGGTGTGTTCACCGATATGTTCCGTGAACATGTGCCGGCAGGTTCAGTCGAAGAGCAATGGGACATCAAGTCACTGGAAGCTGCGCTGGCAAACGATTGGCAGCTCCATGTGCCGCTGTCGGAAATGCTCGAGTACGAAAAGAACCTGACCGACGATGATTTGCTGACACGTGTGCTGAATGTCGCGGATGAAGTCTATAACGCCAAGGTTGATCTGGTCAGCCGGGAAGCCTTCGATGGTTTTGAGCGTAGCGTGATGCTGCAAAGTATTGACACCCATTGGCGCGAACACCTTTCTGCTCTTGATTACCTGCGCAAAGGCATACATCTGCGTAGCTATGGGCAAAAAGATCCTAAGCAAGAGTACAAGCGCGAAGCGTTTGATCTGTTTGGGATGATGCTCAATAATATTCGGCAGGATGTCATCCAGACCGTGATGCTCGTTCGCATCCAATCACGGGAAGAGATTGAGGCCGCAGAAGCGCAGTTGATGCAGTCGCGTGTGGAGAATATCAATTACGAACATGCGCAATCAGATTCTGAAGCCTCGCCTGCGGAGATGCTGTCCCCAGCAGCAGCAGAAGAAGAAGCCAAGCAGAAGCCGATTGTCAACGCCACGCCAAAGGTGGGGCGCAATGAAGTATGCCCATGCGGCAGTGGTAAAAAGTATAAGCAGTGCCACGGGAAACTAGACTAATCTGACTGTCTAGTGTGCAGAAAAGGGCGGATTTCTCCGCCCTTTTTCATTTGTCGAAGAACTGATTACAATAGCGTGTTCACACTTAGAAAAATACCGATATGGCCGTCAATCTCCCCCTCCCAGTTGCCTCAGATTTAAAGCCGGTTGCCGGCATTGAACTCGGTTATGCCGAAGCGAATATTCGCAAGCAGGGTCGAAAGGACTTGCTGGTGATGAAGCTGGCACCAACCGCTACTGTTGCTGGCGTATTCACGACCAACCGCTTTTGCGCCGCCCCGGTGCAGGTATGCAAGGCACACTTGGAAGAAGCAGGCAAGACCGAGTTGCCGATACGCGCACTGGTGATCAATACCGGCAACGCCAATGCTGGTACTGGTGAGGCTGGTTTGATTGCTGCGAATGAAACCTGTCTGGCGCTGTCCGATCTGCTCGAGTGCGCACCCTCGCAGATATTGCCATTCTCAACTGGTGTGATTTTGGAGCCGCTGCCATTAGACCGCGTCAAGGCTGGACTGCCGGCAGCCATCGAGAACCTGAAAGAGAACAACTGGCATAACGCGGCAGAAGCGATCATGACCACCGACACGCAGCCCAAAGCGGCATCACGCACGGTAATGATCAGAGGCAAAAAAATCACGCTGACGGGCATCAGCAAGGGTGCTGGCATGATCAAACCGAATATGGCGACCATGCTGGGCTATATCGCAATGGACGCGAAAGTGCCGCAGGCAGCGCTGGACCACATGGTCAAGGAAGCGGCCAACAAATCCTTCAACTGCATCACGATCGATGGTGACACCTCAACCAACGACTCGTTCATATTGATCGCCACTGGCATGATCGACCTAGGCATCACCAGTATCGAGACGCAGGATTATGTGGTGCTGTCGGCGGCCGTGAGCGAACTGGCGCAACAATTGGCGCAGATGATTGTGCGCGACGGTGAAGGCGCGACCAAGTTCATGACCATAACGGTAGAGCAAGGCAATAGTGTTGAAGAATGCCGAAAGATTGCGTATTCCATCGCGCATTCACCACTGGTCAAGACTGCGTTTTATGCCTCCGACCCGAATCTCGGACGGATACTCGCTGCGATTGGTTATGCCGGCGTTGATGATCTGGATGTGGGTAAGCTGAACCTCTATCTGGATGATGTTTGGGTCGCCAAAAATGGCGGACGTAATCCTGACTATCAGGAAGCAGACGGGCAGCGCGTGATGCAGCAAAGCGAGATCACGGTGCGCGTTACTTTGGCGCGCGGCAATGACTGTGCGACGGTATGGACTTGCGATTTGTCGCACGATTATGTCTCCATCAACGCCGATTACCGGTCCTGACAACGTCTGATGGATACGCTCGAAAAATTTCTTGCGCGTGCCGAAGGGCTGGTCGTACGCCTGGAAAATATCCTGCCACCAGTCCAGCCGCCTGTTGATTGGGATGCGGCGACCGCTTTTCGCTGGCGCAAACAGCGAGGAAGAGACGCATCCGGCTATCTGCAAGCGATCACGCACACCTCAGCTATTTCGCTGAATGATCTGCACAATGTCGAGCGGCAAAAGCTGCAACTTGAGCAAAACACACTTCAATTTCTAGAGGGCAAGCCTGCTAATAATGTGTTGTTAACCGGCGCACGCGGCACTGGCAAGTCTTCACTGATCAAGGCTTGCCTGAACCGATTTTCGTCAGAAGGCTTGCGCTTGATCGAAGTGGACAAGACAGACTTGGTTGATTTGATGGATATTGTCGACCTAGTTGCGAAGCGTCCAGAACGTTTTATTATCTACTGCGACGACCTATCGTTCGAGGAAGGCGAGACCGGCTACAAGGCGTTGAAGGTTGCGCTTGATGGCAGTGTCGCAACACAATCGAATAATGTGTTGATCTATGCGACCTCAAACCGCCGCCACCTGATGCCAGAGCGATTTTCCGACAACCGCGAATATACCCGCGGACAAGACGGTGACATGCATCCGGGTGAAACAGTAGAAGAAAAAGTTTCGCTGTCTGAACGCTTCGGTATCTGGCTCTCGTTTTATCCGTTCAGTCAGGACGAATATCTCGACATTGTTGCGCACTGGTTGTGCTTTTTTGGCTGCGAAGCCACTCAGCTTGAAGAAGCACGCGCAGATGCGCTACGCTGGGCCTTGCAGCGCGGATCTCGCTCTGGCCGCGTCGCATGGCAATTTGCGAAAGATCATGCAGGCAAAATGAAATAGGCACTTGAATTGCCTGAGATGCTCAAAATATTGAGCAATCTCAAATTGGCAAAGCTGTTCTTGCGTAAAGTTTCGCTGTTCCCATGCTGGGAGTAGGGATATTTTATGGCAGGAGGCTGCGATGTTGATGTCCACCCAGATCAACCGCTATGCGCATCAGCTGATCGATGCGCGTGCTCATGCGCGTCTGATCCCGCCCTTATCCTCTCGTGATGTCTTGAAGCAGGACGATGCCTACGACATTGCGCGGCGCATCTTCGATGTGCGTATCGCCGAAGGAGAGACGCCTGTCGGGCGAAAAATTGGCTTTGTCAATCGAGCGATTTGGTCGAAGCGAGCACTTACCCCGACAATCCACGCGCCGATCTGGACCTCATTATTTAATACAACCGTATTTGAAGCTCAGGACAACTGTGCTGCCATGAGCCTAAAGGGGGCGCTACAACCGCGCATCGAAGTAGAAATCGTATTCCGGATGAAAGCAGCGCCCGCTCCCGATGCCACGATGCTGGACTTGGCCAATTGCATCGAATGGATGGCACACGGCATTGAAATCACCACCTGCCCTTATGCGGACTGGAAATTTGAGACGCCTGATGCCATTGCCGCTTTTGGCCTGCATGGTGCGCTGATCGTGGGGGAGCCGAGGATGGTATCGGCCTTGAGCCGCAGCCATTTGGAATCGATAATGATAGCGGTCAACGTGTCGCTATCCTGTGATGATAGCGTGGTGACGGCAGGTTTTGGCAGCGACATCCTGAACAGTCCGCTGCATGCGCTATGGCATCTGCACCAGATGTTGCAGAATCAGTCGCGTTTTGCACCATTGGCTGCGGGTGAAATTATCACTACCGGTTCCTGGACTGACGCTCGCCCAGTTGCGCCCGGCCAAGTCTGGCGAAGCGCATATTCCGGTATAGCCTTGCCCGGTTTATCAATCGCATTGACAGAATAAAAAATGCGCATGGATGTCGCCATACGCATTTTGTTGTGATGTTTCATCTATCAGGACTTCTTTGGACGTTGGAAGTTTTCCAAGCCGTTCATGTCTATCATGGACGACAAGGAACGCAGCGTATCGATGCTCATCTGGTTGCCGCTCAATTCAACGATCACGCCATTTTTTAAGATAGTCTTCAGTTCGGCATGGCTGCCATCCTTGTTAAATTGCTGCTGGATGGTGCGGCCATTTTCCTGCCAGGTTTTCTCAACACGGTTGCCGGTTTCGCGCTCACCTGACACCATCGCGCCTGTCATGCTCACCCACCCGCTCATGCCGCCCATGTCAGTGATCGTCAGATGCATGGTCTGGTTGCCGGCCTGATAATCGGCACTCGCCGTGGTGGTCGAAAGACCGACTGCTGCGCCGGACTGTACCTCAAACGAGATACGTTTAAAGGCATTCATTTGAGGCAGCAGGAATAATTTAAGTGCATCACCCGGAATCGACGCTACATTCGCATTCCCACCCAGTGCGCCGGTGGCGGCAGCAACTGCGTCGCCTGTGGCTTTTGCTATCGCGGCAGGATCGCCGCTCTTTTGCGCTGCTTCCATCTGCTTCTGAGCATCTTCCATCTTCTTGCCAGCCGCTTCCATCTTGGCAGTGTTGATGTTAATTTCTCCGCCTGGCGTCTTCAGGCTGATGGCAGCATCAGAGTCGCTGCCCCATCTGTTGGTGCCGCCAGTGTGCTGGAATATCGAGCCCACCACGCCGAGGACGATCGAAATTACAATGCCGACCAGCAGCACGATGATGGTATACACCACCGTTTTTTCCTGCGAATTTTTCATCAGCACCGGCAGTCCGAGGTACACCAGATAAATGGAGTAGAGCCCAGCCAGCAAGCCCAGAATGGATAGCGCCGGCAGCAAGGAAAAGACGCCGCCCACCATGCCGGCGGTACTCGCATACACCGCAAGTTTTAAGGCGTTAATCGGATTTTTCTGGCCGCCGAAGGTTGGTGCCAGCGCATCGATAACCATCGACAAGATGAAAATACTGGCCAGGCTGATCAGGTAGTGTGCCACCATGAAGCTCAAGCCGGACAGGATGGATACCTTGAATGAAATGCCGAAGCCACTTACCCCAATCAGCGACATGCCGATGAAGCCGCAGACCGCCGGAATTGCGGCCAAAATCACCAAATAATTTTTGTACAGGCTGGCAGTCGTAGCTGCTTCGCCTTCAATGACAGGCCAAGTTTCCTTTGGTTTCAGCAGAATGTCTTTTACGCGATTGATCAAGCTCATGATGTATTTCCCTTTTGCGGACGAGATTGAAAATTTGGCTGGACAGATAATGCACCGAAGCCATTGGCGACTTGAGGTATTTTTCGGAGTCTAGCATCAGTTTTAATAGATTTGACAACGTTTATTGGATTTTGCGCTGTTTGCAACACAGCAATTTGTTGCAAGATGTTTCAGCGGTATAAATTCTCAAAGAACGTTGCGGGCTGATTAATAACGCGACGCGTTATTAGTTGTCACAAAAACGGGATTTGGGGTGTTTTTCGGGCTTAAAAACGGCTTGGAATGCCCGTTTTTTATAAAAAACGCAAAAATATAGGGGGTATATGAGCTAATCTCTCTGACGGCTCGATAATACGCGCCGCAGGGATAATACGCATGGGAGTATATGGGGAGGGTGGGAGCGGGCTAATTTACGCGGGAAGCCCCGCGTAAATTACTACAGTTCAATTTTATCCTTGCGTCAGCTTGTCGCTTTGTTCCTGCAGTTTCAGCAGCGTTGCCGCATATCCGGCGACACGTTCGCGTTCTTGCGCAACCACTTTTTCTGGCGCTCTGGACACGAAGCTTTCATTCGCCAGTTTGGCGTTGACCTTTTCGATCTCGCCTTGCAGCCGCGCCATTTCCTTAGACAGGCGCTCACGTTCGGCGGCAACGTCAATTTCAACCTTCAACATCAGGCGTGCATCGCCAACGATCGATACAGGCGCTGGCGACAACGGCAGTTTGTCGACTATCTGCACTTCGGATAATTTAGCCAGCGCTTGCAGCGCAGCGGCGAACGATTGCAACCGTTCAGCGCTCGCAGCATCTGGCGCTTCAAGTATCAGCGGTACGCGCTGTGCTGGCGACAATTGCATTTCGCCGCGCAAGGTGCGGCACGCATCGGTCATCGCTTTGAATTGCAACATCCATGCATCCGCCTCCGGGTCGATCTTATCGGGTCGCGGCGTCGGATAGGCTTGCAGCATAATGCTATCGCCTTCCGACTTGGGCTTGTTATCGGTCATCGGGGCGACCGTTTGCCACAGTGCTTCAGTGATGAACGGGATGATCGGGTGCGCCAGGCGCAGCACTTCTTCCAGCACGCGCAACAGCGTGCGACGGGTGGCGCGCTGTTGTGCTTCGGTGCCGTTCTGAATTTGCACCTTGGCGATTTCGAGATACCAGTCGCAGTATTCGTCCCAGATAAACTGGTAAATGCTGGACGCGATATTGTCGAAGCGGTATTCGGCAAACCCTTTTTCAACTTCGGTCGCAACACGCTGGAATTCGGATACGATCCAGCGGTCGGCCTGCGAGAACATGCGGCTGTCGCCGCAACTGCTCGGGTCAAAACCGCAGTCGAAGCCTTCAGTATTCATCAACACAAAACGCGCCGCATTCCACAGTTTGTTGCAGAAATTACGATAGCCTTCGCAGCGATTCAGGTCGAAGTTGATGTTGCGGCCGAGCGAGGCGTAGCTCGCCATCGTAAAGCGTAACGCATCGGTGCCGTACGACGTAATGCCTTTGCCAAATTCCTTGCGTGTTGCTTTCGCGATGCTGTCTGCCTGTTTCGGATTCATCAAGCCGGCAGTGCGCTGCGTGACTAGGGACTCGACATCGATGCCGTCAATCAGATCGATCGGGTCGAGGGTATTGCCTTTCGATTTCGACATCTTCTGGCCGCTGGAGTCGCGTACCAGACCATGCACATACACGGTGTGAAACGGCACCTTGCCGGTGAAGTGCGAGGTCATCATTACCATGCGCGCCACCCAGAAGAAGATGATGTCAAAACCGGTGACCAGCACGGTCGATGGCAGGAAGTGCTGCATGTCTGGCGTTTCTTCCGGCCAGCCGAGCGTTGAGAATGGTACTAACGCTGATGAGAACCAGGTGTCGAGTACGTCTTCATCACGCCGGATTACCTTGTCGCCAGCTTGTGCTTGCGCGTCGGCTTCATTCAGTGCGACGTAAATCTTGCCGTCTTCGTCGTACCACGCCGGGATTTGATGGCCCCACCAGAGTTGGCGCGAAATGCACCAGTCTTGAATATTGTTTAGCCACTGGTTATAGGTATTGGTCCAGTTTTCTGGCACAAATTTGACGTCGCCATTTGCCACTTTTTCCAGCGCAACTTCGGCGATTGATTTGCCAGGAAAGTGCGTGCCTTCCGGCGCAGCTTGGCTCATCGCGACGAACCACTGATCGGTCAGCATCGGTTCGATCACGACGTTGGTGCGGTCGCCGCGCGGCACCATCAATTTGTGCGGTTTGACTTCAACCAGCAAGCCCTGCGCGTCGAGGTCTGCGACGATCTGTTTGCGCGCGACAAAACGGTCCATGCCCTGATACGCGGCCGGCGCATTTTCGTTGATCTTTGCATCCAGCGTCAGGATATTGATTTTTTCCAGGTCGTGGCGCTGCCCGACCTGATAATCGTTGAAGTCATGCGCCGGGGTAATTTTTACACAGCCGGTGCCAAATTCTTTATCAACATACTCGTCGGCAATGATCGGGATTTGACGATTGCACAGCGGCAGAATCAGCATCTTGCCGATCAGGTGCGTGTAACGCTCGTCAGTCGGATCAACCGCGACAGCGGTATCACCCAGCATCGTTTCAGGACGGGTGGTGGCAACCGTCAAATGGCCTGATCCATCCGCCAGCGGATAACGGATGTGCCACATGAAGCCATCTTCTTCTTCAGAGACGACTTCAAGGTCGGAGACAGCGGTACCCAGGACCGGGTCCCAGTTCACCAGACGTTTGCCGCGGTAGATCAGGCCTTGCTCAAACAGCCGGACGAACACTTCAGTCACGATTTTGGAGCGTTCCGCGTCCATCGTAAAATATTCACGATCCCAATCGGCGGACGCGCCCAGACGGCGCATCTGGCCGGTGATGGTCGAGCCGGATTTTTCTTTCCACTCCCATACTTTTTCCAGAAATTTTTCACGGCCCAGATCGTGGCGCGAAATTTTTTGTGCATCGAGCTGACGCTCTACGACGATTTGGGTTGCGATGCCGGCATGGTCGGTGCCAGGAATCCAGGCGGTATTGAAACCGCGCATACGATGGTAGCGCGTCAGCCCATCCATAATGGTCTGGTTGAAGGCATGACCCATGTGTAGCGTGCCGGTAACGTTTGGCGGCGGCAACTGAATCGAGAAGGACGGTTTGTCTTCCTCCATCGTCGCGCCAAAATAGCCGCGCTGTTCCCATTCGGTGCGCCAGAATTTTTCAATATCGGCGGGGTCGTAAGATTTGGCTAATTCCATGATCTGAAGGTGCTTTAAGGAAACCTATGATTATAAAGGACATACTGCCTTACGAAGGCTTGCAATTGCGCTTATAATTTAAAAACTGTAGTAAACTGTGTCCCTAAGCTAGGGGTTCTGGCAGAACATTGCCGGGCGAGAGATACCCTCCGAACCTGATCTGGATAATGCCAGCGAAGGGAAGCAATCAAGACAAGTAGCCGCCAGGCCCACATCTTGAGATTCCTTTGCCGGTGAATTGAAATTGCAAAGGAATCACCATGAATGCCAATCCTAAATTTTTGTCCGCTACCGCCACAGTCGATGAGGCCGCGGTCAAACCATTCCCGAACTCCCGCAAGGTCTATGTCACGGGTTCGCGCCCAGACATCCGTGTGCCTATGCGCGAAATCACGCTGGCGGACACAACCGCCACCTTTGGTGCAGAGCCAAATCCGCCGATTTATGTCTACGATACGTCCGGTCCTTACAGCGATCCAGATGCTCAGATCGATATTCGTTCCGGCCTTGAGCCAATCCGTAGCAAGTGGATTGCCGAGCGTAATGACTCAGACGTGCTGGACGGCCCTACTTCTGATTATGGCAAAGAACGCCTGAATGACCCTGAACTGACCGAATTGCGTTTCAATCTGAAACGCAGCCCACGTCGCGCCAAGAAGGGCATGAACGTTTCCCAAATGCACTATGCGCGTAAGGGCATCGTCACGCCGGAAATGGAATTCGTTGCCATCCGCGAAAACCTGCGTCGCAAGGAATACATAGCAAGTCTGCTGGCATCCGGCCCAACCGGCGAAAAAATGGCTGCGCTGATGACACGCCAGCATCCGGGTGAATCTTTCGGCGCCAGCATCCCGGCCGACATTACACCTGAATTTGTGCGCGATGAAATCGCTCGCGGTCGTGCGATCATTCCTGCCAACATCAACCATCCTGAAGTCGAGCCTATGATTATTGGCCGCAACTTCCTGGTCAAGATCAACGCTAACATCGGCAATTCGGCACTCTCTTCCAGCATCAGCGAAGAAGTCGAAAAAATGACTTGGGCGATTCGTTGGGGCGGCGACAACGTGATGGATCTGTCCACCGGCAAGCACATTCATGAAACACGCGAGTGGATCGTGCGCAATTCGCCAGTACCAATCGGCACCGTACCTATTTACCAAGCGCTGGAAAAAGTTAACGGCGTTGCCGAAAACCTGACTTGGGAGATATTCAAGGACACGCTGATCGAACAAGCGGAACAAGGCGTCGATTATTTCACGATTCATGCTGGCTTGTTGCTGCGTTATGTACCAATGACGGCAACACGCATGACCGGCATCGTGTCGCGTGGCGGTTCGATCATGGCGAAATGGTGCCTCGCGCACCATACCGAAAGTTTCCTGTACACCCACTTTGAAGAAATCTGCGAAATTCTCGCGGCATACGACGTTGCAATTTCTCTTGGCGATGGCTTGCGTCCTGGTTCGATCTACGATGCCAACGACGAAGCCCAACTGGGTGAACTGAAAACGCTGGGCGAACTGACCCAAGTCGCATGGAAACATGACGTTCAGGTCATGATCGAAGGCCCTGGTCACGTGCCGATGCACATGATCAAGGAAAACATGGACCTGCAACTGGAACAGTGCCACGAAGCGCCGTTCTACACGCTCGGACCTTTGGTAACCGACATTGCGCCAGGCTACGATCACATCACGTCCGCAATGGGCGCTGGCATGATCGGCTGGTACGGCACCGCGATGCTGTGCTACGTGACGCCGAAAGAACATCTCGGTTTGCCGAACAAGGACGACGTCAAGGAAGGCATCATCGTTTACAAATTGGCAGCGCATGCCGCCGATCTGGCCAAAGGTCATCCTGGCGCGCAGATCCGCGACAATGCGATGTCCAAGGCGCGTTTTGAATTCCGTTGGGAAGACCAGTTCAACATCGGCCTCGATCCAGATCGTGCTCGTTCATTCCATGATGAAACGCTGCCCAAAGACTCATCCAAGGTGGCGCATTTCTGCTCGATGTGCGGCCCTAAATTCTGCTCGATGAAAATCTCGCAAGAAGTCCGCGAATTCGCCGCGCAGAAGGGCTTGTCAGAAATTGAGGCGCTCAAGCAGGGCATGAATGAACAGTCGATAAAGTTCGTCAAAACCGGCTCGGAAATTTATCACAAGCAGTAAAAGTTATGACGATTCAAATTGAGTTGAACGGGGAGGCGCATAGCGTCTCCCAAGGGAACTGCCTGCAAGACCTGATCGACAAGCTTGGCTTGTCCGGTCAGGCGCTGGCGGTTGCTGTCAATCGCCAAGTTGTCACGCGCAACCAATGGCTGCAGCGGGTTTTACAAGCAAATGATCGCGTGGATATAGTGCGGGCGATCGGCGGCGGTTGATTTTTCAATTCACATGGCTGCCGATAACGGTGTTGTATAGCCTTGCTGTACTTGAGTACTGACTTCGGCTATGCACCTTGTTCTCGATTGCCCTGTGAATTGCTTGAGCACTTCGAGCGGTAAGGAGAATTTTGTAGTGGCAATCGATTTTATGTTGAATGGAACAGAGTGCAGTGTTCCAGAGGGAAGTAGTTTGAAGTATTTGATTAAGGAACTTGAATTGACTGATCAGTCGCTGTCGATTCTGGTGAATTCTCGGATGGTGTCGCGCCGCTCGTGGATGCAAGCGTTGCAGCAGAAAGATAGCGTGGAAATCTCGCTCGCGACCCCAGCGCACTGCGGCACGCGTCAACGCGATTAAGCGGCGGCCTTGCCAACAAACCCCAATCAAAACGTTAACCAAGGAAAAGAAATGAGTTCGCAAGACCATACTTTGACCATTGCCGGGAAAACCTACCGTTCGCGCTTGCTGGTCGGTAGCGGAAAATACAGCAGCCTCGAACAGACGCGCCTCGCAACTGAGGCCAGCGGTTCAGAGATCATTACTGTCGCGATCCGTCGTGTGAATATTGGCCAAGATCCGAATGCGCCAAATCTGCTGGACGCGGTGCCGCCATCGAAATACACGATCCTGCCGAATACGGCTGGTTGCTACAACGCCGAGGATGCAATTTATACCTTGCAACTGGCGCGTGAATTGTTGAATGGTCACAAACTGGTCAAGCTCGAAGTGCTGGGTGATGAAAAAACGCTGTTCCCGAATATGCCGGAAACGCTGAAGGCCGCGCAAGTCCTGGTCAAGGACGGCTTTGACGTGATGGTGTATTGCAGCGACGATCCGATCCAGGCGAAGATGCTGGAAGACATCGGCTGTTGCGCAGTGATGCCGCTGGCATCGCTGATCGGCTCCGGTATGGGCATTCTGAACCCGTGGAATTTGTCGCTGATTATCCAGCAAGCCAATGTGCCTATCATCGTTGACGCGGGTGTCGGTACTGCATCGGACGCTGCAATCGCCATGGAACTCGGTTGCGACGGTGTGCTGATGAATACCGCAATTGCCGGTGCACAAGATCCGATCCGCATGGCACGCGCAATGCGGCTGGCGGTTGAATCCGGTCGCGATGCCTTCCTGGCTGGTCGCATACCGAAGAAATTTGCCGCATCGCCGTCGTCGCCGATGGCTGGTCGTGTCATCTAAGACCCAAAGGTAAGCGAGTGCACACACGCCACTGCGTTCTGGTATTTGCAGGACTTGATCCCAGTGGCGGTGCCGGTATTTCTGCCGATATTGAAGCGATAGCGGCGATGGGTGCCCATGCGCTGCCCATCGTGACGGCGCTGACGGTGCAGGACAATGATCGCGTGTTTGCTGTCAATCCAGTTGATGCGAATATTTTGCGCCATCAGGCGCAAGTGTTGATCGAAAAAATCCCGGTGGCAGCCATCAAGATCGGAATTGTCGGCAACAAGAAAAATGCTGAAGTGATAGCCGATGTGATTAGGGCGCTGCGCAAACATCAGCCGGATCTGCCAGTGGTGCTCGACACGGTGCTTGCTAGCGGTCATGGCGATGCGTTGTCGGACGATAATCCGGAAGATGCACTTTTGCCATTGCTGGGATTGGCGACGCTGGTAATGCCGAATTTGCCTGAAGCGGCACGCCTTTGTGGCGACGATTATCCACTCGACATTCAGGCACAACGACTGCTGGGTTTGGGCGCACAACAAGTCTTGATCAAGGGCGGTCATGACTCAGATGAAAATCAGGTTGTAAACCACTGGTTCACGCACGGCGACAGCCATTCCTGGACCTGGGAGCGGCTTCCGGGCGCCTTTCATGGCAGCGGTTGTACCTTGGCCTCGGCGATTGCCGGACTGCTGGCGAATGGCAAAGACTTGTTAGGCGCACTTGGACTGGCGCAACAATATTCGCATCAGGTGCTGGCGTCGTCGTACCAGATTGCCGATGGGCAGCGTATCCCGAATCGCGGCATCGATTTGCCCGAATAAATAACATCACTGAACCACCGGTCAAACCGGAACAAGGAAAAAACATGAGAGGTCTTTACATCGTCACGCCGGATATGGACGACACCGCCAAATTGCTTGATCTCACCGAGAAAGCATTAAAGGGCGGCGCCGCGCTGGTCCAGTACCGCCACAAAACCGCCACGCCTGAGTTGCGTCGCGAGCAGGCCACAGCCTTGCAGGCATTATGCAAGCGTTACAAGCGCCCGTTCATCATCAACGACTTTATTGATCTGTGTAACGAGCTGGATGCCGATGGTATCCACGTGGGCGGCACCGATGAATCTGTCGCGAAGGTGCGGGCAGCGGTCGGTCCAAACAAGATTGTCGGCGCATCCTGCTATGGCGATATGGATCTGGTGCGTGCAGCTTATCAAGCAGGCGCTAGCTATGTTGCGTTCGGCGGTTTCTACCCGTCGCGCATCAAGAAATATCCAGTGACGACCGAGCTCGACATTGTCTCGGAGATGAAGGCAGAAATCCCGTCTTTGCCAAGTTGCGCGATTGGCGGCATCAATCTGGAAAATGCAGTGCCGCTGGTAGCGCGCGGCGTGGACATGATTGCAGTCATCAGCAGCGTGTATTTTGCGGACGATCCGGAAGCAGCAGCACGCGCCTTTGCGAAGATGTACGAGTAATACCTATCCGGCAAGAAATGGGGTCGGCAGTTTTTTTACGCGAAGCGTGAATGACCCTGCCCCCATTTCTGTTTGCAAATAGCCATTAATATTAGAAGCACGTATACCCCCGATTCTTGAGATAATGCGGGATGCAAAATATCCTCCACAATCTCAATCCAGAACAACTCGCTGCTGTCACCCTTCCAGCCCAATCTGCGCTGATTCTCGCTGGCGCCGGTTCCGGCAAAACCCGCGTTCTGACCACCCGCATTGCGTGGCTGATCCAGACCGGACAGGTATCGCCACAAGGCATCCTGGCGGTGACCTTCACCAACAAGGCGTCAAAGGAAATGCTGGCGCGTCTGTCGGCGATGTTGCCGATCAATACACGCGGCATGTGGATCGGCACCTTTCACGGCCTGTGCAACCGGCTGCTGCGTGCGCACCATCAGGCGGCTGCATTGCCGCAAACCTTCCAAATTCTCGATTCGCAAGACCAGCTGTCCGTGATCAAGCGGCTGCTGAAAGCGAACAACGTCGATGATGAAAAATATCCGCCGCGCAACTTGATGCACTTCATCAATAATGCAAAGGATCAGGGTTTGCGTGCCGGTGATATCGACGCGAATGACGATCACAATCGCAAGTTCATCGAGCTGTACGAAATGTACGACGCGCAATGCCAGCGCGAAGGCGTGACTGATTTTGCCGAGTTGATGCTGCGCTCATATGAGCTGCTGAGCCGCAACCAGCCTTTGCGTGAGCATTATCAAAGCCGCTTCCGCCACATTCTGGTGGATGAATTTCAGGATACCAACGACCTGCAATACAAATGGCTGAAGATGATGGCTGGCAAAGATGCGGCGGTGTTTGCGGTCGGTGACGACGACCAGAGCATTTACGCATTTCGCGGTGCCAACGTCGGTAATATGGCCGCGTTCGAGCGTGAATTTAAGGTCGAAAACATGATTCGTCTGGAGCAGAATTATCGCTCGCACGGACATATCCTCGATGCTGCCAATACGCTGATCGCCAATAACAGCAAACGTCTCGGCAAAAACTTGCGTACCGATGAAGGTCACGGCGAGTTGCTGCGAGTGTATGAAGCCGCCAGCGATTTGCTGGAAGCGCGCTGGATTATCGAGCAAGTGATGAGCCTGATTGCAGAAGGCATGTTGCGCAGTGAAATTGCGGTGCTGTACCGGTCGAATGCACAATCGCGCGTGATCGAACACGCCTTGTTCAGCGCAGGTATTCCGTACCGCGTGTATGGCGGGCAACGCTATTTCGAGCGCGCTGAAGTCAAGCATGCCATTGCGTATTTGCAGCTGATGGATAACTTGCACAATGACTCCGCTTTTTTGCGTGTGGTCAATTTCCCGACACGCGGCATCGGCGCACGTTCGATCGAGCAGTTGCAGGATGCGGCCAAGCAATACGGCATATCGCTGTATGAAGCGGTGCCGTATGTGGCTGGCAAGGCGGGATCGACGCTCGGCGCCTTTGTCAAATTGATCGAGAGTGCGCGCTTCGAGACGCAGCAATTGCCCTTGCCGGAAATGGTGCAAGTGGTGCTGGAGCGCAGCACCTTGCTCACGCACTACCAGAATGAAAAAGAAGGCGCCGACCGGATTGAAAATCTGGAACAGCTAGTCAGCGCGGCAAGCTTGTTTGTGTCGGAAGAGGGCTTCGGTCACGATGCGCCCGCGCAGCTTGGCCCCAAAGTGCAGCCGACAGAAAATGTGCAGATAGCGTCTGATGAGGTGCAAATTCTGGATGCCGATGCGCCGCTGCCGGCTGTGATGTCGCCCTTGTCCGCATTCCTGTCACACGCCTCGCTGGAAGCGGGCGAAAATCAGGCGCTGATCGGACAGGATGCGCTGCAACTGATGACGGTGCATTCCGCGAAAGGCTTGGAATTCACGGCGGTATTTATCACCGGCCTGGAAGAGGGGCTGTTCCCGCACGAAAACAGTTCGCGTGAAGAGGGCGGTGTCGAAGAGGAGCGTCGTCTGATGTATGTTGCGATCACACGCGCCAAGCGGCGCTTGTATCTCAGTCTCGCACAAACACGGATGCTGCATGGCCAGACGCGCTACAACGTCAAGTCACGCTTTATTGAAGAGTTGCCGGAAGAAACGCTGAAGTGGCTCACGCCGCAGGTGAAGCAGCAATGGTTTAGCCAGCAGCACACGATTGCCGATTTTGCGCCATCTAGGGCAAACAAACTGGCGAGCAAGGTCAGCGAGCAATCGACAGGCTGGCGCATCGGCGAAACGGTGCATCACGCCAAATTTGGCGAAGGCGTGATCGTCAATATCGAAGGCAGCGGCACCAATGCACGTGCGCATATCAACTTTGGGCGGCATGGGATGAAGTTGCTTGATCTCAGCATCGCCAAACTTGATCGTAGCGCACCCAATCCCTTTTAATGCCGATAACGGCCTCGCCGTACTCATCTGCGGCCGCGCGCCTTGTTCTCGACGCTAACAAGGATTGGGTGAGGCAAAAGTGAGCTGTGGATTCTGCTCGGTCTGTACTGTTGTCATTACTTGCGTGTATCCACACAAGTAATGACCGCCTCGTTGGTTGGCAGGTCGAGACAGCTCCGTTTATCCGAGCTGGTCGGTCGTGCGGGTTGGTCGCTCACAAGTTTCAAGCGTCTATTTTGTGTGCTTACGGCTTTTGCGGGCGGCGAGGGTGGTGCTTCCGTTTGCGCTTCCGCTGTGGGCTGAGCTGCCGACGCTGCCATCTTCTGCACGTCAGCTTGTGGTGCAGGTGCAGGCTGATCCGGTATCCCATAAGGAATTTTCGGCATCACTATCTTAGGCGTGACTGCTGGTGCTGCCAGCGTTTCTTGCTGGGCCTCAATTGGGGCAGCCACGGCTTCGGTTTGTACGTTTGCCGTGTTCGATGTAGGTGCAGCGGTTGATGATATGGGGCGCGACATTTTGTTCGACAGGTTGGCAATCAGCTTTGCGCTGACACTAGCACGGTCGATACCTTCGGCTTTCTCAACATTTATCCAGGATTCAGTGAAGTTGCCAAGGAAATACAACGCTAATGCCCTGTTAGCGTAAATTACTGCATAGCCCGGCTCGAGTTTTTGTGCCGCATCAAACCACAATAATGCGCCTTGCAGTCGCTTGGCTTGTTCGATCGGGTCTTGAGAAATTCGGATGGCGGCGCGCGCATGTGCTACCCCGATATCAGCCAGCAGGCGCGCGTTGTTTGGGGCGAGTATGAGCGCGCGTTCAAATAGGCGTGGGGCCAAGTCAAACTTGTCTTGCCGCGACATCGCGACGCCGAGCCCCCAGTACACGTCGGCGTTGTTCGGGTTCAACAGGTTGGCTTGATTGAAGCTTTGAATCGCGGCCTCGACATCGCCCTGTTTGAGCAGTTGCCAGCCCCGGATCGTTTCCAGGTTGGCGGCGGCTTCTTTTGAGCCGGCCGCTTTGGTGGCGGTCTCAATAAAACGCTGGTTGGCCTCGGTGGTTTCCTGCGCTTGCGGGCTGTTGCCAAACAAGGGTTGTTCGTTGGTGTTTTGCGCACTGGCAGAGGCACAAGCCAGTAGCAGCGCGGCAAGCAGATAGCGCATGAGTATCTCCGGAGTAGGGGCCAAAAATGCAGATCAACTCGCAGGTTATCTGAATAGCATGATCTTGCAAAGGAAAGTGTTGCGTACAGGGTGCGTGCGGGTCATGGATGGTAAATATTCTTATACTGTATAGTGTATTTTACCCTCCGCCCGTATTATATGGCTCTCCGCCATATTCAGGCATATACCCCGCCTAAAATTGAGAAAAAACGGCGATTTTTCGACATTTTTGGTGCTTGGGGAGCAGCTCAAAGCGCCAAAATGCCCGTTTTTATGACAACTAATAACGCGACGCGTTATTAGTGCTTGCTTGAGAAATGGCGGGGCAGAGTCAATTTCGTAGCACGAAAAAACTGCTGCGGCAATTTACGTGGCTCGCCTATCCAGCATTGCACGCGCAATCGTGCCAGCATCGACAAATTCCAGTTCGGCGCCAACCGGCACGCCACGTGCGAGGCGGCTGACCTTTAGCCCGCGCGCCTTCAGCATTTCGCTGATGTAGTGTGCGGTCGCTTCGCCTTCATTCGTGAAGTTGGTCGCCAGCACCACTTCGGTGACAACCCCGTCGGTGGCACGCGCAATCAGTTTTTCTAGATGGATTTCCTTCGGACCGATGCCGTCCAGCGGCGACAAGCTGCCCATCAGCACAAAGTACATGCCTTTGTAGGTCAGCGTCTGTTCGATCATCAATTGGTCGGCCGGGGTTTCTGCCACGCACAGCAGCGTTGGGTCACGCTTCAGATTCAGGCAGGTGTCGCACACCTCGTCTTCGGTGAAGGTGTTGCACTTGGCGCAATGATGAATGTTTTCGACGGCGTTGCACAAGGCCTGACCGAGCTGCAAGGCGCCGCCGCGGTCATGCTGCAACATGTGGTACGCAATGCGTTGTGCGGATTTTGGCCCGACACCGGGCAAGCGGCGCAAGGCTTCGGTCAGCAGGTCGAGGCTGGAGAGGGATTTCACCGAGGTAAATGCTGAAGTTTAGAACGGCAGCTTAAAGCCTGGCGGCATCGGCATGCCAGCGGTTACGCCCGCCATTTTTTCTTGCGAGGTGGTTTCGACCTTGCGCACAGCATCGTTCATTGCGGCGGTCACCAGATCTTCCAGCATTTCCTTGTCGTCGCCCATCAGCGACGGGTCGATTGATACGCGCGACACATAATATTTGCAGGACATCAGAACCGTGACCAGTCCAGCACCAGCTTGACCTTCAACGATGATTTTTGCCAGTTCTTCCTGCATTTTCTGCATGTTGTCTTGCATGGCCTGGGCTTGTTTCATCAGCCCTGCGAGTTGGTTTTTCATGTTCAAATTTCCTGTGTGGTCAGTGTGGCTTAAGCGGGTTTGATCGAGCCCGGCACAATAATCGCGCCGAACTCGCGCATCATCGATTGTACAAAAGGGTCGCTTTGTATGGTTTCTTCAGCTTGGCGCTGGCGCGTAGCGCGTTCTTCAAGCGATTTGATATTCGCCGTTTGTTCGACCGCGCCGGTTTCAGTCGTTATGTTTGCCGGTAGCCCGAAATGTCCAGTCAAGGCAGCGGCAAGCCGTTCGATGTTGATGGTTGAACAAAGCGTCTCGAGCGGTGAGCGCAAATGAAAGTTCGCGCTATGGTCGGTAGTTTCCCAGCGGACCAGTTCAGTCTGTTGTGCCAGCTGTTGCGCCGCGCCACGCAAGGGCAAAAGTGCGGCCAGTTGCGGCCAGTTGCCATCCCAATCGAGCTTGGATGTGCTGCTTGGTGCTAGCTGCTCAGTTTTTTTTTGAGCGGGAGCGGGTGCTGCTGCTGGCGCGGGCGTATCTTCCTGCCACGGCGGCGACGCGCTGGATGCTGCTGGTTTAGGGGTGTCTTCCCATGGTGGGGGCTCGCTGGACGCAGCTGCCTTGGGCCTGGCTCTTGCTGCTTCCAGTGCTGCCATCGCAGGGCTCACCCTGTTGCTTGTCGTCGGTGCGCTCGGCGGCGGTTTCACCGTTGGGGCCGCGGTGCTTGCCATTTTAGGCGCTACTTTCGGCGCTGTTGTCTTTGATTTTGCTGCGCTTGCATCATCCGGCCGGAAAGCCAGCAAACGCAACAGTGTCATTGTAAATCCGGCGTATTCATCCGGCGCGAGGCTGAGCTCATTGCGGCCATGCACCACGATCTGATAAAAGAGCTGGATTTCTTCTTGGTCGAATAAACCCGCCAGTCGGATTATGTCTTCGCGCTCGGTTAAGTCATCCGGCAATGCGGCTGGTGCGGTTTGCGCCAGCGAAATGCGGTGCAGCAAAGTACCTAGGTCTTGCAGCGCGGCATTGTACGACAGGCTGAGCTCGGCCATTTCATCCGCCACGGCGATCAGCGCAGGCCCATCTTTTGCGGCCAGCGCATCCAGCAGGCGGATCAGGTAAGTTTGATCGAGCGCTCCCAACATGCCTTGCACGGCTTCGAGCGTAACTTTGCCAGCCGCATAAGCAATCGCCTGATCGGTCAACGACAGCGCGTCGCGCATCGAACCGCGTGCACCCTGTGCCAGAAGGCGCAAAGCGGGCACCTCGAATTCGACCTTTTCCTGACCAAGAATGTTTTCAAGATGGCCGATGATCTGCGGCGGCGGCATCTGCTTTAGGTTGAACTGCAAACAGCGCGACAAGACCGTTACTGGAATTTTCTGCGGGTCGGTAGTTGCAAGGATGAACTTGATGTATTCGGGCGGTTCTTCCAGCGTCTTTAGCATCGCGTTGAATGCGTGCGAAGTGAGCATGTGCACTTCATCGATCATGTAGACCTTGAAGCGCGCATTCGACGGGGCATACGCAGCCTGTTCGAGCAATTGCTGCATATCGTCGACGCCGCGATTGGACGCCGCATCCATCTCGATGTAATCGACAAAACGATCGGCATCGATAGAGGTGCAGGCATTGCACACACCGCAAGGTTGCGAGGTGATGCCTTTTTCACAATTCAGCGATTTGGCGAGGATGCGCGACAGCGTTGTCTTGCCGATACCGCGTGTGCCGGTGAACAGGTAGGCATGGTGCAGGCGCTGCGTATCGAGCGCATGCGTCAACGCACGCACGACGTGCTCCTGACCAACGAGGGTTTCGAAGTTGCGGGGACGGTATTTGCGGGCTAGGACAAGATATGACATCTGGCTATTTTACTGCATGCCAAGCGATTACACGCCCGATTCCGGTTCGATCTTTAGCGGCCCGCTACCGCTATAGCGGTCTAGTGTTAGATAGATCACTGGCGTAATGACGAGGGTGATCACTTGCGAAAAAATCAGGCCGCCGACGATGGCTAATCCCAAGGGCTGGCGCAGCTCGGCACCAGCGCCCAATCCGAGCGCAATCGGCAGTGCTCCCATCAGTGCAGCTAGCGTGGTCATCATGATCGGGCGGAAGCGTAGCAAGCAAGCGGTGCGGATGGCTTTAGCGGCACTAATTCCGTCAGTGCGTTGCGCGTTGAGCGCAAAGTCGATCATCATGATCGCGTTTTTCTTCACGATGCCGATCAGCATCAGGATGCCGATGGTGGCGATCAACGTCAGTTCGAAGCCAAACAGGCGCAGCGTCAATAACGCGCCAATTGCAGCAGATGGTAGCCCGGCCAGAATCGTCAGCGGATGGATGTAGCTTTCATACAGTACGCCGAGCAAGATATAGATCACGATCAGCGCCAGCACCAGTAGCGCGATTTGTGTGCCTTGCGAGGACTGGAACACGGCCGCATCGCCTGAATAAGAAGTGATAACGCTGGCTGGCAAGTTCAGTTCAGCCTTGATTTCTGCGATCCGGTCGCTGGCATCACCCAATGGCACATCGGGTGCGAGGTTGAATGAAATCGTGATCGCCTGCAACTGGCCCTGATGGTTGACTGATATTGGTCCGGCGGCACGCCGCACGGAGGCCAGACTCATCAGCGGCACCATGCTGCCGGTTTTGCTGCGCAGATAAATTTTGCTCAGGTCGGTCTCATCCTGCTGACCGGAGCCGACGCTTTGCATGATGACCTGATAGCTATTGCTGCTGGTGAAGATGGTCGATACCTGGCGGTCGCCATAGGCGCTGTAAAGTGCGGTGCGGATATCCTGGATGTTTACGCCAGCTTCATTTGCACGGTCACGGTTGATGTCGACCACCGCTTGCAAGCCTTTCAATTGCGAGTCGCTGGTCACGTCACGGAATAACGGATCAGCGCGCATCTTTTCCTGAATCAGTTCTGACCAGTTGTTTAATTCGTCTGCGCGCACGCTTTGCAATACATACTGGTAACGGCTCTTGCTGACTTTGCCGCCGAGTTGCAGGTTCTGCACCGGCGCCATGTATACCGATAGGCCGGGAACGTCCCGCGTTTTTTTGCGCAACTGTTCCAGCACATCATCCATAGACTGGCGGTCGCCGCGAGGTTTCAGACCGATGAACAGGTTACCGCTGTTGCCTTCCCTGACGCGCGAAGCAACGCTCTCGACGTTAGGGTCCTTGCCGATGATATCTGCTGCCTTGCCGACCAGTTCCACCATGGTTGGGTATGACACATCTTGCGGACCTTCAACCGTAGCGCGAATCTGGCCGATGTCTTCGCTCGGGAAAAAGCCTTTGGGTATCGTCACGAACAGCAAGCCGGTGCCGACAAAAGTCGCTACCGCCACACCAAGCGTAAATTTTGTGTGGGACAGGCACCAGTCGAGTGAGCGTTCGTAAAAACGCAGCGATGCGTTAAATACTTTCTCAAAATTATGGCTTATCCAGTTATCTTTTTCGTGCGATTCTTGTTTCAGAAAACGGCTGCACAGCATCGGTACCAAAGACAGCGAGACCACCGCCGATACCAGAATGGCGAGCGAGACGACCACTGCGAATTCATGGAACAGTAAACCGATCACGCCCGGCATGAAAAAAACCGGGATAAATACAGCGACTAGCGAGAGCGAGATCGAAATGATGGTAAAGCCGACTTCACGTGAGCCACGTAGTGCGGCGGCCATCGGGTTCAGCCCCATCTCCATGTGCCGCACGATGTTTTCCAGCACCACGATTGCATCATCGACCACTAGGCCGACCGCGATGGTAAAACCAAGTAGCGAGATATTGTCCAAGCCATATCCGAGCCATAACATCAGCGCACAACAGCCGATTAATGAAATTGGTAGCGACAGTACCGGAATCGCGGTGGCGGTCAGTCGCTTCAGGAACAGAAAGATCACCAATACCACCAGTACAACCGTCAGCAGTAGCGTGAATTTCACATCAAAAATTGATTCACGGATCGAGACCGAGCGGTCATTGATCACCTGAACTTTGATTGAATCCGGCATTTGCGCCTTGAACTTGGGCAAGGTGGCCATGACAGCATCAACTACGGCGACAGTATTCGCATTCGGCTGGCGCTGCACGGCTAGCAGGATGGATGGTTCGCCATTGGCCCAGCTGCCGCTTTTGGTCGACTCGACGCTATCCTCAACTTCGGCCACATCCTTTAGACGAACCGACATGCCATCGCGGCTGCTGATGATCAAATTGGCGAAAGCTTCGGCATTCGGTAGTTGTTTATTGGCCTCAATCGTCAGGCTCTGGCGCGGCCCGTCGAGGATGCCGACCGGGCTGTTGGAGTTTGCACCTTTGATTGCGGTCGCGAGTTCGTCCAGCGTCATGTTGCGTGCGGCGAGCTGATCCGGTCGCGCCTTGATGCGCACCGCATAACGCCGCTGGCCAAAGACCGACACTTGCGCGACGCCATCCAGTGTCGACAGCGATGGCGAGATCAGGTTTTCGGCATAACTGTTTACATCGCCTAGTGATAGTGACGGTGAGGTCAACACCAAAATCAATACGGCGGCGTCGGCGGGATTCACCTTGCGGTAATCAGGCGGAGAGGTCATCTCCACCGGCAAGCTACGTTGTGCGCGCAATAGCGCCGCCTGCACATCGACCGCTGCCGCGTCAATGTCGCGGTCAGGATTAAATTCGAGCGTGATGGACGTACTGCCGCTGGTGTTGGAAGAGCTGATTGTGGACAGCCCGGCGATGGTTGAAAATTGTTTTTCCAGTGGCGTTGCAACGGACGCCGCCATGATGTCAGGACTGGCGCCGGGCAAGACAGCAGTGACGCTGATGATAGGTGTGTTGTAGTTCGGCAGCGCGGAGATCGGCAGCTTGGCATACGCAAACAGGCCAATCGCGACGACAGCAATCGACAACAGCACGGTCATAACCGGGCGGCGTATGCAAAGTTCGGAAATATTCACGGCAGTATGTTTGCTGTCCGGTTATTTTTCTGGCTGGGGCGCAGAAGATACTGCTGATGCAGCAGGCGCTTCTTTCACTTTTGTACCAGGCCGCAGATTTTGTGCGCCTTCCACCACTACCCGCACGCCAGCAGCCAGACCAGAAATGGCAGCAACACCGCCTTCCGTCGCCAGGATGGATACTTTTTGCGACTGCACCGAGCCGTCTTCCTGAACGATATATACGAACTGATCTTTTGGTCCGGTGACGACAGCCTGTGCCGGCACTAGGGTCGCTTGCGGCAATGTGCGTGAAATCAGTCGCACATTCACATACGACCCGGGCCAAAGCTTGCGATCTTTGTTCGTGAACTGCGCCTTCATTTTGATCGTGCCGCTTTGCTGATCGGTCGTGTTGTCAATAAATACCAGCGTACCTTGTAATTCTTCATTACCTTGCAACTGAATAAAAACCGGGGCGTCGCCTTTGGGATAAGAAGAAGTAATGTTTGTCAGCTCGGCTTCTGGCACCGTAAAACTGACAGTGATCGGGTCGAGCTGCGAGATGGTGACCATTGCTGTGCCAGTTGGCTGCACTAGACTGCCGGGGTGGACGTTGATCGCGCCTATGCGGCCGCTCATGCTGGCGGTGATTCGGTTATAACCAAGCGCAACGTTGCTGGACTGGATGCCGGCTTGGTCTACACGCGTGGTGCCACGCAAGGCGTCGACTTTGGCTTTTGCCGTATCTACGCCCGCCTGTGAAATGAATTTTTTGGCCAGCAAGTCCTGATTGCGCTTGAGCGTGGCTTCCGCATCCACAAGGTCGGCCTTGTCGCGCGCTAACTGCCCTTGTGCTTTGTCGACGCCCGCGACATCGTTGCGTGCATCGAGCGTGAATAGCAGTTGTCCGGCGACAACGTCCTGCCCTTCCGTCACATGGACGGCACGTACGATATTCTGGATTTGGGGGCGTACTTCGACCGTTTTGATTGCGGTGACGTAGCCGTTGGACTTGACTGTGACCGGCATCGACTTCTGCTCGGATAGCACTGTTTTGACTGTTTGGACGGGGTTGCGTGGTTTGGTGGAGGGGGCGAGGATGGCACGAATGGCAAAGACGCCGACAATGACGACAGCCAGCAAGGTGGCTGAAATCAACAGATGCTTTTTGCTTATGCGCATACTATTTTCGTCAACTTCGCTCGAGGTTGCCTGAACCGTGACTCAATCAGAAAAGACAAGGCGAGCCTTGTCTGCGGCACTTGTGGTATTTGGACATGGCTGCTTCGTTCCCGACCTGACCAGATTAACCAAGCCACAATGCGCAGGGGCCCGCCGGTGAGCATTGTACCGCAACGGCGGGCGTAAATGGGGTCGATCGCTTATTTTTATGAAGTGAAAATAACTTGCCCCCAGATTTCGCTTTGTTTCCAATTTATTTTTTCAGTGCCACACTTCCCAGATCCCAGATTGGCAGGAAGATGCCGAGCGCCAGTATCAACACCAGAATACCCAGTGCGACGATCAGGATCGGTTCAATCTGTGATGACAGTGTCTTCAATTCGTAATCCACTTCGCGCTCATACATTTGCGCGACTTCATCCATCAAATCGTCAATTTCACCGGTTTCTTCTCCAATGGCGACCATTTGCAAGACCACTGGCGTGAATACGCCGGCCATGGTTGCTGTGCGCAAAATGCTTTCGCCGCGCTCGACACCGTCGCGCATCTGCTCGATCCGGCTTGCGATATAGGCGTTGTCTACCGTTTGCGCCACCACATGGAAGCCCTGAACCACAGGCACACCGCTTCTGCTGGCTAATGCAAAGCTGCGGGCGAAGCGCGCTAGCGATCCCTTCAAGATAATTTTTCCTACTATCGGCAAGCGCAATTTGAAGCGGTCCCACTCAAAACGGCCGTTAGGCGTCGAGATATACAGACTGAACAAGGTCACGGCGCCTACAGCGATACCTAGAAGCAGTGGCCAGTAATCCAGCGTGAAATTCGACGAATTCAGCAAGATGCGCGTCATCAATGGCAGCTCTGCATTAAATCCTGCAAACACTTTGGCGAAAGCGGGGATGACAAAGATGTTGACGACGATCATTGCAATCGTGATCGCGACAATCACAAAGATCGGATAGCGCAGCGCAGAGCGGACGCGCTGGCGCATATCGCGCTCAAATTCCAGCTGGTCAAACAGGCGCAGGAATATTTCTTCTAGTCGCCCAGTCATTTCGCCCACGCTGACCATGCTGAGATAAAACGGCGAAAACACAGTGGGGTGCCGTCGCATCGATGCAGACAGTTCTCGACCGGCATCCAGCGAGTCGCGCATATCCTTCAGTACACGGGCAAAAGATTTATTGGTGGCAGATGATTGCAAACCGGCAAGCGCGCGCATGATAGGCACACCTGCTTTCAATAGAGTAAAAATCTGGCGGCTGAAAAGCTGCACATCAATGGAGCGGATTTTTGTCTCGGACAGTCGCTGCCACCAGCTGATGTTGCTGTTCGTTACTGATTTGTTGGTTAGCGTGATCTCGATGGGCGTGATGCCTGAGTTGAATAGGTGGCTGGCTACACCGCCGCTATCCACGCCTTCCAGTATGCCCCGCACCAGTTCACCCTGGGAATTGCGTGCTTTATATTCATAGAATGGCATCGCTAGTCCTCAAGCTGGTTCGTGACACGCATCGCTTCAGTCACCGTGCTTCGTCCCTCGATCACCAGCGCGACGGCATGTCGCCGCAAGGTTGCCCCGCCCATTTGTGCCAGCGCCATTTTGACAAACAGCGCTGGGTCGGCTTGGCTGGCGGCAGCCGCGATGTCGCGGGTCATTTCCAGCATTTCATACACACCCGTACGTCCGGCATAACCGGTGCCATTGCAATGTGTGCAGCCGCGGCCCCGTCGGTAGCTATGGGCGTCGACCTTGTCTTTCAGTTCTAGTGCCAGCCATTCATGCTCATTCGGCGGCAAGGTATAGCTTTCTGAGCAGTTTTCGCAAATCAGGCGCACCAGACGTTGCGCCAAAACTGCTTGCAGCGAACTGCCCACCATAAAATGCGGCACGCCCATGTCCATCAAGCGGATTGGGGTGCTGATCGCGTCGTTGGTGTGGAGTGTGGACAGCACCATATGGCCGGTCATTGCGGCGCGCATGCCGATTTGCGCAGTTTCCTGGTCGCGCATTTCGCCCACCAGTACGATGTCCGGGTCTTGGCGCAAGGCAGAGCGCAACACCTTGGAGAAAGTCAGGTCAATTTTTTCGTTGACTTGAACCTGATTGATGCCGGGCAGCCGGTATTCAACCGGATCTTCTACCGTGATCAACTTTTTCGACTCCGTGTTCATCTCGGTCAGCGCGCCATACAAGGTCGTGGTCTTGCCGCTGCCAGTCGGTCCTGTTACCAGTACCAGACCATTTGGTCGTTGCAGGATGGCGCGGAAGCGGCGCAGCATATCCGGCGCCATGCCAATCTTTCCAAGGTCGAGTGAGCCGCCACTTTGGTTCAACAATCGCATTACAACCGACTCGCCATGTTGTGTCGGCATGGTGGACATACGCACGTCGATCAACTGTTTTCTGACCGTAATGGCAAAACGCCCATCCTGCGGCATTCGTTTTTCCGCAATATCCAGCTCTGCCATCAGCTTCAAACGCAATGCCAACGAAGGCGCAATCTTGATGTCGGCTTCCGTTTGCAGGTGTAAAACGCCATCGATGCGAAAGCGGATATGCAGACTCTTTTCCTGCGGTTCGATGTGGATGTCCGAAGCGCGCACTTGAGTCGCATCATCAAATACCGATTGCAGCAACTTGACTACCGGCGCATCTTCCAGCCCGGGCGAAATACCCAATGCACCAAAATCGATGATGCTGTCGCCAAGTTCTTGCCCCAGTTCGCGTGCCAGCACCGATATTTCCTCGGTACGTCGGTACATGCGGTCGATGGTCTGGAGCAACTCGTTTTCGTTGACGACTGCCAGCGAAATATCGCGCTTGAGTATGCGCGCGACTTCATCATAGGCAAACAGGTCGGTAGGGTCGGCCATGCCGATCAGCAGCGTCCTGCCTCGATCTTCCAGCACCAATGCGCGGAAGCGGCGCGCCTGCATTTCTGGCAGGAGCTGAACTGTCTGCGGTTTAAGGTTGTATTGCTTGATGTTGATGTAGGGAATGTCCAGCTGCTTGGCCAGCGCGCCAGAGATGGTTTCTTCTGTAACGAAACCGTTTTCGATGAAAACTCGTCCGAGCTTGCGACCAGTCCGTTTTTGTTCGGCCAACGCCAACTGCAACTGCTCCTCGGAAAGGAGTTTTTGCTGCAACAGGATTTCGCCCAAGCGAATTTTTTCCGGCCTGGCCATATGTGCTCCTAAAAAAACAGGCAACAAGGGTAATGTTGAGTCACAGCATTTTATGCCAAGCGGATGGCATGAGGAAAAGCCATGTATAAAATTCACAAAAACAGACCCACAGAGCGCAATCAGGTGCCAGAACTTGTACCAAAACCGCGAAACATGGACCTTAACCGTTGTTTTTTAACCAAAACCTCTTGTTTTGCTGCCGGTATATGAATCGCCCGTACACAAGACAAATTCACTTCCGGTATGATTGCCGCATAGAAAGCAGGGGTATTAGCCCTGATGTGTTCACTATGGTTTTTGTTAAATTCTCTGTGTCCCGCCTTATCGAGGCCGGCAAATAAAGGACAAACAATGCGTAAAATTCAAAGCGGCTTTACCCTGATCGAGCTGGTGGTGGTGATTGCCATTCTCGGTATTTTGGCTGCAATTGCGCTGCCACGGTTTGCGAACCTGCAGACGGAAGCGCGCATCGCAAAGATGAATGCAGCGATGGGTTCACTGAAAGCGGGCGCGGTGCTGGCACACTCGATCCAACTGACGCAGCAACTTGCTGCCAGTGCGGATGTCACAATGGAGGGTGCGGCAGTCCCAATGGCGAATGGTTATCCAACCAGCGCTTTGCTCTCGATTGGTGTGGCGGCGGGTTTTGTGGACGTGGCTGGCGCTACAATTCCGGGTTATGTGGTGGCCGCAACCGATGCGACTACATTTACCGTCACGCCTGATACAAGCCATACAAGTTGCTCGGTGACATACGTTGTTCCAACTGGCGCAGGCCTGGCACCGACTTATAGTAATGTCAACCTAACAGATAATTGCAGCTGATTGGCAGCACAGTGGCAGCGGCTCTTGGAGTCTGGCTTCCGCAGGGATTGGTTGTAATGCAAGTGGGCATAGACGGTTGCAGTAAACAATGAATGGTAGGCGAATAGCCCAACAGCTTGAACGCCATAGTTTTTTATTTTGATATTTTGAATAATGGAGTGGTATATGAAAAAGCAACAATCTGGTTTTACCCTTATTGAACTAGTCGTGGTGATTGTCATTCTCGGTATTTTGGCGGCAGTCGCGATTCCTAGGTTTGTGGATTTGTCGACTGAGGCCAGGACTGCGGCTGCAGCTGGGGTTGCCGGGGGGATATCCTCCGGTGCGGCTATCAACTATGCCGGTCGTATGGCGACGGTTGGTGCGACGACCAGAAAAGGCGTTGCGTATCAGTCAGAAACCCCTTGCGGTGCGACGGAGCTTGCAACCATTATGCAGTCAGCAGTTGATACAACCAACTTCACTTACGCAGCTAGTGGTACCGCCACTTGTGCTTCTGCAGCTGATGGCGCCCAAGTGACTTGCACTGTAACGCCGAAGACTAGTGGAACGGCAGCAACAGCGACAGTGATTTGCGTCAATTAAAGTAAATGGTCGGAGAACATATTTGTGACCTCTTCCATCTCTAGTTCAGTTGACTGTTTTAGACGTCAAACGCACCAGAGGACTTTTTCAGAAAGACATGCACGGGGAGTGGCGCTGCTGCTCCCCGTGTATTGAGCCTGTCGACCCAAAATATTGGGGCTTTCGGAGGAAAGATGGCGGCTAATCGGCGTGCGATGAAGCGATTGGCCTCGCATGGCTTCACCTTGATTGAGCTGATCATGGTGATGGTCATACTCGGCATCCTTGCTGTGGCGGTGATTCCGCGTTTTACTGACCGCAAGACCTTCGAGGCGCGCGGGTTTTACGATCAGGCGCAGTCGACCCTGCGCTATGCACAAAAAACAGCCATCGCGCAACATGCGCCAGTGTTCGTGAATATCGCGGTCGGCACAATTTCCCTGAGTTACGCATCAGCTGCCAATTGCAGCGCCACTGCGACCTTTGTGCCCAATCCGGCTAACGGAAAGGACTACGTCCAGAATGCACCGACCGGCATTACTTTTTCAAGCGCCACCCAATTTTGTTTCGATGGTTTGGGAAAACCATACAAATTGAATGATATTTTCCCCACCTCAAGCCTGGCCGCACCCATCACCATCACCATCGGCGTGGTCGGTGATGGTTTGACCCGCACCATTACTATCGAGCGGGAGACTGGTTTTGTACATTGATCGACGGCTATTTCGACACAAGGGGTTCACGCTGATCGAACTGATCATGTTTATCGTGATCGTCAGTGTGGCCGTGGTTGGCATTCTGTCGGTGATGACACTGACTACTAGGAATAGCGCCGATCCGATGATCCGCAAGCAGGCGATTGCGATTGCAGAATCACTGTTGGAAGAAATCCAGTTACAGCCATACACTTTCTGCGACCCGGAGGATGCAACTGCTTCGACCGCAAAATCTGCGGTAATCGATGCTGCAAACGGTTGCACCACGACGATTCAAGGTATCGGGGCGACAGTGGGGCAAACTCGCTATACCGACCCGCGCTATAACAACGTCGGCGACTATGATGGCTTTTCTATGAACGGCATTCTGACGCTCGATACTGCGCCCACGCCTATAACTGGGCTGGAAAAATATACAGCAACAGTTGCAATTGTCGATGGAGCCATCGCTGGCACAACGTCGCTGCGTATCGATGTGAACGTAACTAGCCCGATCGGCGAGACGATCACGCTAACCGGCTACCGTTTTCAGTACGCACCAAGGGCGGTGCCATGATGACCCGATTCAAACGCCAGCACGGATTTACGCTGATCGAGGCGATCATGGTAATTGTCATCACTGGCATCATCGCCGGCGTGGTGGCGGTATTTATCCGCTCGCCGGTGCAGGGTTATTTTGATATGGAAACGCGGATCGAATTAAGCGATACCGCCGATACTGCTATGCGCCGCATCGGACGAGATTTGCGGCTGGCGCTGCCCAATAGCGTGCGCCCGTCCGGCAGCAGTACCGCGATAGAGTTTTTGCAAACTCGTACCGGCGGCCGCTACCGCGCCGACGTGACTGGCATAGCGGGCGTCCAGGGAAACGCACTGAAACCCGGCGAAGCGGCAGCTACGACGTTTGACGTGCTGGGTGACTTGACACTAGGCGGTCGCGTGAAGATCGACGATCTGGTTTACCCAGCGATCGATCCTCTGGTAGTTGCCTATGCGGTGGTTTACAATCTTGGCATTGCCGGTGCCGACGCCTACAACGGCGACAATAGCGCGGCCATCAAGAGTGCCACGGTCAATAGCATTACGCTGAAAGCGTCGACTACGTTTCCGCTGGCATCGCCCGGCAAACGTTTTCAGATAGTGGACACGCCAGTGACGTACCGTTGCGACCTGAACGCAGGTACGCTGACGCGACACTGGGGCTATGCCATTACCTCGGCGCAAGCGAATCCGCCGATAGGCGGCACCAGCGCATTGATTGCGCAGGGTGTCAGCAATTGCGTATTTAATTACGACCAGATCAATGAGCGTTACGGACTGGTGTCGATGCGGATTTGGCTGACCAGAAATAAAGAAACGGTGTCCCTGTACCATGAAGTCCATGTCAACAATGTGCCATAAACTGCAGCGCAATTTTGGCGCCGGCCGTCGTCGCTTAATGTTAGCGATGCTCACGTTAGCCTCGCCGAAACCTTGTTATCTCCACGCTTATGCTCGTAGTCAGCGTGGGTTTGCGCTGGTGACGGCGATATTCCTGCTGGTGATACTGGCAGCACTAGGTGCGTTCATGGTGACCATGTCGACTGTGCAGCACACCACGTCGGCACAGGATGTGCAGGGCAGTCGTGCCTATCAGGCGGCGCGCGCTGGAATCGAATGGGGTGTGTTTCAGGTGATGGTGCCAGAGAATGCGAATTACGGTTTGACATCGGGGTTCACAACGCAATACGTTTGCCCAGGCGCGACGGTCATGCCTGCACTGGGCGGTACCCTGACCGGTTCTACCGTGTCAGTAGTCTGTACCCGATCGACTTACGATGAAGGCGACAATCGCATTAGTGTGTATCAATTGTCGTCCACAGCAAGTTTTGGTGTTGCCGGTACGATAAGCTATATCGAACGGCAACTGACGGCTACGGTAAGCACCTGCCGAAAAGTGGATAACGGGGAGAATTGCGAATGAAGCTGCTGTTGGCGAACGCTCGCAACGGGTTTCGGCGCATCGGGTATATGTTGGTGCTGGGCGTGTGCCTGTTCGCCGTATCGGGGCAGGCGCTGGCGACCAGAACAACCACTTCGGTAACGCTGGTTGCTGCAGATACGGCGAATGCATCGAACCAAGTAATATATGTCACGCAGGGGGAACTGTTTTCCGCGACAGTGAATGCAACGATCACGAACTATTCCACTACATACAGATGGCGATCGACGAGGATAACAATAAACGGGGTCAATACCTGCTTGAATGTCACAGCGAACAGCGGTAGTGGATACATTAGCAATGGCAGTTATTCTGAGACACTGACAAACGTTGCGGCGCCGAGCGCGGCGGGTACTTACAACGTGACCGCTACAACTTACAGTGCTACCAATTGCGGCACTAACGCTGTTGCTTATACTTTGACTGGCGCCGTGGTGGTCTCTGCTGCACCGGTGGTTTCATCAATCGTTCGCGCCAGCTCGAATCCAGCGGCTACTGGCGCGTCGGTATCGTGGACGGTGACTTTCAGCAAGGCAGTGACCAATGTCAATGCCTCGGATTTTGCGCTGGTGTCGTCGTATGGCGTGTCCGGCGCGTCGATCACGTCGGTGAGCGGCAGCGGTACGACATGGACGGTGACCGCCAATACTGGTAGCGGCATTGGCGCCGGGGATCTGGGGCTGAACGCGCTCAATGATGGCAGTATCACCGACACAAACGGACGCAAACTGGGAAATACATACACCGGCGAGGTGTATATGGTTTCGCCGCCGTGTTCAGCGCCTGCCGGCGCACCTGCGGACGTAAGCTGTTTTTGCGATAATTTCAACGGGACACTCGATACCAACAGCTGGGTTGCCTCACAAAGCACGACCAATTTCTTCCCCAGTGTGGTGAATACGGGTTATCTGCGCATGACGGCCAATACGGGAAATAACGCCACAGCAGCGACGATACTGCGGGCTTTTCCGGCTGCCGGTAACTACATCTCGGTTGAGTTTCGTTATTTTGCTTACAGCGGAAGCGATGCAGACGGCGTCGCTGTGACGCTGTCCGATTACACCGTGCCAGCCAAGCCGGGCGCCTTTGGCGGTTCGCTCGGTTATGCACAAAAAACCAAGGCCAGCGGTGCAGTCACAACCGATGTGAACGGTTTTGCTGGTGGCTGGATCGGCGTCGGTATCGACGAATTCGGCAATTATCAGAACCCAACCGAAGGCCGTATAGGCGGGACGACTTCGCGACCGCAGTCAGTGGCGGTGCGCGGATCCGGTTCTGCCGTGGCGGGTTATGCCTACATGGCGGGTACGCTAGCCAACCTGTCCCCTGCGGTGAGTAACGGATTATCAGGGACGCCGGCGCCGGGACACCGGTATCAGGTAATTGTCGATGCACGCAACGAACCGACCAGTACGGCAGTCGAAGTTAAACGCGACACCAACGATGGCTCAGGTTACGCATCGCTGTTCAAATTGACAAACGTATATCAAGGCACCACGCAGGCGAGAGTGCCTGCCAACTGGCAACTTTCCTTTACGGGTTCGACTGGTAGTGCGAACAATATTCACGAAATCAGCGCAGTGCGGGTTTGCGCCTCAAAATTTTTCCCCTCGAGTGGCGGAACGGCTTCTAATTTCAGCGTTATAGACGACGCGTATGGAACGTCGCCTGGCGTGCAGAATTTTCAGAGCGGGCACATATACATGAAGTTGGTTGGCAACTCGTTCAATTTGAATGTGGCAGCCTTGAGCAATAGCCAGATCCAGACCGGTTATGTGATATCTGGCAGCAAGAATGTGACGCTCAAAGTTGTCAAAAAGGGAAATTTCGGTGATGCTGATTATTGCGAGATCGATAGCAGCAAGGCTACTCCTTCGAATCCATATTGCAGCGCCGCCTGCACATCCAAGGCGGCGGTCACGGGGGGTACCGGAACGACTCAGACGCTGGCGTTTGTGAATGCCGACCAGGGCGTAAAAATGTCGTCCTCTATTATGCTGAATACAGCGTACTCAAACCTGGTGGCCGTCGTCAGCGACGGCACGAAGACGGCCTGTTCCACCGATGCGTTTTCAGTGCGGCCATTGAGCCTGTCGAAACCGGCGATTACTGCGAGAAATGCTGGTCAGACCAAGTTCAAGGCAGGTAGCGATCCATTTACAATCACTGTGACGTCCAACGGTGAGACAGGCCCGGCCAGCGGTTATACCGGCGTGCCAAAGGTGAATAACTCGGTGCTGGCTGCCGTATCGCCAGCCACGGTGGCCGGGGTGATATCAGGAGTGTTTTTGCCAGCAACCATCGGCACGCCACCCTCGACCGCAACTGGCACCACGTTCAATTATAGCGAGGTCGGCAATTTCACACTGCCCGGCTATCCGTTGACGGATACCGCGTCGCAGCGCGGCGTGTATGACGGCGTACATCCAGCGACCGAGTGTGGCGCAGACTCGGCTGCTTGCGACCTTCTGAAGGTGTCCACCTGGACCGGTGTCGACAGCATTAGTAGCAAGAGTGATTGCATCGACGGCAGTTATTCCAATACCGAAGTCACCGGCAGTTATGCGGCCAATCCCACAACCTTTGGTAAATACGGCTGCCTGTTCGGTTCGATCGCACCCTCTGATTCGTTCGGCCGTTTTACGCCCGATCATTTCGCGCTGTCGAAGGTCAAGGATGGAAGCAACAAGGATATCGAGTACATTACCAACCGCAACGAGTTGACGTGCAGCCCAGTTTCGACTTTCACCTATATGGATGAGCCGATGCTGGGGCGTTTTACGCTGACGGCACAGAACGCGTCGGGCGGCACCACAAAGAATTATGTCGGTGCGGTGGCGACGCTGGGATTGACCGACACCGCGACCAATCGTGTGAATATGAACCTCGGCGCACTCGACAGTTACTCCTCCTCGACGCCGCGACTCATCACCGGCATCACCAAAGCTAACCCCGGCGTGGCGACGACGTCGGTTGCGCATGGTTATGTGACCGGCGATACTGTTTATATCAACAATATCAAAGGCATGATCGAAGCAAATAACCGCGCATATACGGTGGCGGTAATCAGCCCGACCAGTTTTTCAATCGGCGCCGATACCACGGCATATACCGCATACGGCGCCGGTGGTATGGCGTGGAAGAAAAACTCCAATGGCATCGATTTGAGTGCACGTGCGGTGGTGGACAGCCTCAACGGGAGTTGGGGCAGCGGTACGACCGCAGGTGTCGCGACCGACGTCCAGATGGTTTTTCACTTGGCACGGAATGCTGCGGGATCGCCGTCGCAAACCGTGCTGGACGGCCCACTGATGCCGGAGTTCGGCATCGCGCCGACGGATGCCGACAGTGTGAAGATATCGCCTTACAACATGGATATCGTGTCGCCGACCGGCAACGATCATGCGTCGCTCGGGTTGACGCAACTGCTGTTTGGACGCATCAAATTGACGAATGCGCACGGTTCCGACAGGTTGGCCTTGCCGATCCCAATGCGGGCGGAATACTGGAACAGTTCGATAGGCATGTTTGTCACTAATGTCTCGGACAGCTGCACCAAGATATCGAGCTCGAATGTGACGCTGCTGAATCGCACCGGCGGGGTCAATCTAAGCAACATGACGAATGCTAATATCGTGGTGGGTAGCGGCGGCACGACAGCGCAGCCCCTGGCGAACGGGATTGGACGCCTGAGCTTGAGTAAACCGACTGCGCCGATCGCCAAAAAAGGCAGCGTCGAAGTGTGCGTCGATTTGGGCACAGATGCCTCCAACGTGTGCGCAACTAGTCCTTCGGTCCCAGTCGGCCAGCCCTGGCTGCAAGGAAAATGGCGCGGATCTGCCGTCTATAACGACGATCCATGGTGCCGCGCGACTTTTGGCGTCTATAAAAGCGAATATATTTATTTTCGCGAAATTTACTGAAACCAGCTGTTAAACAATGTCTTTCGCTCATTCAGAATGAAAATGGGCTAATTTTGAATGGCGGGAGTGTTGTAATTTTGGGTGTGGAATGAGAAATTTTGCATCGATGCAATAGAAATTTCCATCATAATGTTTGATGTGTAAAAGCGTCAGGGTTGTCACTGACCATGCAGCAATTTTCAGGTAAATGAAGACATGGGTCTTTTTTCCAAGTTAAAACCGATAAGCAAGTCTGGCTGGCTGTCCATCAGCTTTCAGGCGGATGGCGTTTGCGCGGCGTATGTGAAGCGACACATTGCCAGCAAGCCGGAGGTGGAGTGGGTTTCGTTCTACCCGTCGGATACGTCGGCGCGCCCGGCGATTTTGGCCCGGCTGGAAAGGGAACATGGCACTGCTAGTTACCATTGTTCCAGCCTGCTGTCTTTAGGCGATTACCAATTGTTGAGCGTCGATGCACCCGCCGTGCCTGCGGATGAACTCAAGCAGGCGGTGCGCTGGCGCCTGCGGGATATGCTGGATTACTCGGTGGATGAGGCAACCATCGATATGCTGGCGGTGCCATCGGACAAAGGTGCGGGATCGCGCAGCGGGACGCTGTTTGCTGTGTCGGCGCGCAACCAGGTGATAGGGCAATTGCATGGATGGTTTGACGAGGCGAAGCTGGCGGTGAAAGTGATTGATATCCCCGAGATGGCGCAACGGAATATGGCAGCCTTGCTTGAGCCAGAAGGGCGTGCGATTGCGCTGATGTCGGTCAATGCAGACGGCGGCTTACTGACGGTCACCTTCGATGGCGAGCTGTATTTTTCGCGGCGCATTGATGTGACAGCGGCGCAACTGGAACAAAACAACGAGTTTGCAATAACAACATGCCACGAAAGAATTACGCTGGAATTGCAGCGTTCGCTGGATCATTTTGACCGGCAACACAACACGATCCCGGTATCCAAGCTGTTGATCGCGCCAATCAATGGTGATGCGGCTAGTCTTGTGGCTTACCTGTCTGCAAATTTGCATGTTCCAACGGAGCTGCTGAATCTTGAGTCGGTGCTGGATTTGTCCAGAGCGCCGGAATTGCGGAATCTGGAAGCACAGCAACGGTATTTCATGGTGCTTGGAGCGGCTTTGCGCCATGAGGAAGGCGTGGGATGAGCCAGCAGATTAACCTTTTCAACCCGATCTTTCTGAAGAAAAAGAATAGTTTTTCTTCGGTCATGCTGGTACAGGCGCTGGGCGTCGTCCTTGCCGTCATTTTTCTGCTCTTCGTGTATTTGAAGTTTCAGTCCAGCCGCCTGAATCAGGAAGCGGCGCAGACCGCGGCCCAATTGACTGAAACGCAGCAGCAGTTGGACAAGGCGATTGTGCAATACGTGCCGCGCAAGGGGAATCAGGCGCTGGCAGACGAGTTGAAAACAGCGCAGGACGAACAAGCGGGGATTCAGCAAGCAATGGCCAAGTTGCAAAATGACGAGTTTGGCAACAAAAAAGGCTATTCCGCTTACATGCGCGGGTTTTCCAACCAGATTATCGACGGCCTGTGGTTGACCGGATTCAGTATTGTCGGCGCTGGCAATGCCATTGGCATTCAGGGACGGACGATGCAGCCGGAGTTGGTGCCAAGCTTTATTAATCGCCTGAAGCAGGAAACCGTATTGCAGGGGAAATCGTTTGCAGTGCTGGAAATGCAGCAGTCCAAGCCGGAGCCCAAGACTGCTCAGGCAGCAGACAAGCCAAATCCTCGGCCACAGTTCATTGAATTTGATTTACGTACTAGCGGCATGGATAAAGAGTTGCCAAAACCAGTGGCAGCAGTTGAGGCTGCAATTGTTCCTCCGTCCGCACCGCTGCCTGCGCCTGCGCCTGCGCCTGCTCCTGTAACGCCGCCCGTTCCGCCTGCAACTGCGGCTAGCCAAGCGGCGGGCATGCCTGGAGTCAGCGCACCATGAAGCCAACATTCCAAAAATGGGCGATCAAGCTGGATGCGCTGAAGCTGCGCGAAAGGCTGATGGTTTTTGCTGCCGTGGCGCTGGTTCTGGTATTTTTGCTGAAAGCAATCATGCTGGATTCGCAGTTCGATCAGCAGCAAAAGCTGTCCAAGCAAATTGCACAGGATCAAGCGAAGATTGCCGAAATGCAGCGCGACATCCAGAGCAAAGTGCAGGCATCTGCACTCGATCCGGACAAGCTCAACCAGGAAAAGCTGAAGCTGGTACGCGAGCAAACGGCAAAATTTCGCCGCGACTTGTTAAGCGAAAAGAAAAATCTGGTCTCACCGGAAAAAATGCCGCATTTGCTGGAAGATATTCTCAAGCGCAACGGCCGCTTGCGACTGGTATCACTGAAGACCTTGCCGCTAGTCAGTTTGACTGGCGACGTGAAGGAGGCGGAAGTAGCTGCCGCCAAGCCTGCAACGGTTACGGTCGTAAAGTCCACTGCGTCTGAGGCGGGTTCAATTTACCGGCATGGCGTAGAGATCGTGGTGCAGGGTAATTACATGGATATGATGAATTATCTGACGGCGCTGGAAGCCATGCCGTGGGAGTTGTATTGGGGCAAGGCCAGCTTGCGGGTAGAAACCTATCCGGTATCGACCTTGACCTTAACGTTGTACACCCTGAGTCTGAACAAATCATGGTTGAACCTATGAGCGCGCTCATAAATCTTGCGGTGCAGGCTGGATTGGCTGTGTGCCTGCTGGCGGCATCGGTTCAGGCGCAGGCGTCAGCCGACCCGACGCGCCCGCCAGATGCGCTGAACCCGGCACTGGTGAATGCGGCAGGTTCGCCGGATACCGGGCCGGTGTTGCAGTCGGTACTGATTTCTCGCGGTCGCAAGGTGGCAATCATCGGGGGCAAAGAAGTCAGGCTGAATGATAAATATGGTGATGCCAGAGTCATTAAAATTACGGAAACCGAAGTAGTATTGCGTAGAGGCAAGGATGTGAAAACCTTAAAGCTGTTTCCCGACGTGGAAAAGCATAAGGTGGGCAATGCCAGCCGAAAAAAGACGGATAAACGTCAGCATGAAAAGGTGCAATAAAGAATGCGAAAAATAATCCTGATCCTCTTGAGCCTCAGCATGGCGGCGTGCAATGTTATGCAGCCACAGCGTGACACTTACGACCTGATCAATGCAGAGATGGGCAAAGCTGTCGACAGCAAAGCCAAACCGGCGCAAGCAGACGCGGTTGCTGCATCGCTGTTACCATCATTGACGATAGAAATGCCAAGGGCACGCAGGGCGTCGGATGAGCGCTTCAACCTGACGTTTAATAATGCCCCGGCTCAGCAATTTTTCATGTCAATTGCTTCTGGTACGCGCTACAACATGATGGTGCACCCGAATGTGGTCGGCACAATTTCGGCAACACTGAAGGACGTCACCCTGTTTGAGGCGCTGGATGCAGTGCGCGAATTGTACGGCTATGAATACAAGGTAGAGGGCACCCGCATCTACATCAAGCCACTGTCGCTACAAACCAGTATTTTCCGCATCAACTACCTGAATTTCAGCCGCAAAGGCGCATCGGACATTCGCGTGACGTCTGGGTCGGTCAGCGATTCATCTGGTAGCACATCAGGTAGCGCCTCACCAGTAACAGGCACGCCCGGATCGACCGGCACTACCACGCGCACACTGGACAGCAGCAAGATCAGCACAACGTCCAATAATAATTTTTGGGGTGAGTTGAAAACCTCGCTTGAGGCGATCGTCGGCAATAAGGAAGGCCGCAGCGTGGTCATCAGCCCACAATCAGGCGTGGTGGTGATTCGGGCGATGTCTGAAGAGTTGCGCAACGTCACGGCATTTCTGAAGGCGACACAGCTGTCGGTGGATCGGCAGGTGATCCTTGAAGCAAAAATTATGGAGGTCGAATTGAATAGCGGCTTCCAGTCTGGCATCAATTGGGCAAGCTTTGTCAATCGGGGAAACAGCAGTACTTCAGTAGGCTTCCTGACGCCTGGTACCACCTTGAGCGCATCTGGCGCTATTACCACTAGTGGTACTGGTGGGTTGAACACCACGGTAGGTTCAACCTTAGGCTTGGGCAGCACTGCAGCCGGCTCCTTGTTTGGCCTGGCATTTCAGAACAGCCATTTTGCAGCCTTGATTTCATTCTTGGAATCCCAAGGTACGGTGCATGTGCTGTCCAGTCCACGTATTGCGACCATGAACAATGAAAAAGCGGTGCTGAAAGTGGGAACCGATGAATTCTTTGTGACCAAGATCACCACCACACCGGGTACGACTGGCCTAGGCACAACTACGCAGGCCACTTCTTCGGTCGAGGTGCAGCCCTTCTTTTCTGGGGTATCGCTCGATGTGACACCGCAAATCGACGAAAATGACAACATCGTGTTGCATGTTCATCCTTCAGTCAGCCAGGTATCGACGGTGAACAAGGATATTGACCTAGGCTCGAGTGGTGTGATGAAGCTGCCGCTGGCGTCCAGTACGGTGTCTGAAACCGACAGTGTGGTGCGCGGTCAAAATGGCAGCATCATTGCCATCGGCGGCTTGATGCGGCAATCGACCATTTCTGATCGTTCGCAATTGCCGGGCGCAGGTGATGTGCCGATCATCGGTAATCTGTTCCGAAATACCAACCGCTCGACGCAAAAACGCGAGCTGGTCATCCTGATCAAACCGACGGTGGTTCAAGGCGGCGGTAGTTGGGCGCAGGATATGACGGATGCACAACGCCGGATACAGAGTTTGGAACCGCCGACCATTTCAGGTCTTCAGTAGATGTACAAAGCGCATTTTGGTTTGCGTGAATTGCCTTTTGGCATCACGCCGGATACCAGTTACTTTTTTGCCTGTGCCGCGTATCAGGCCGCGTTAAACACGGTGCTGATCGCTGCCCATAATGGCGAAGGATTCATCAAAATTATTGGCGAGGTCGGCACCGGCAAGACTTTGCTGTGCCGCAAACTGATGTCCTCGCTGGATAGCAGTTTCTATACAGCATACATCCCCAACCCCTACCTAGAGCCGCGCACGCTGATGCTGGCGCTGGCGGATGAGTTGGAGATTGAGTGCGAACGCGACATTGACCAGCACCAGTTGTTAAAGTCGATTAACCACCGCTTGTTAAATCTGGCACGTGACGGGAAAAAAGTGCTGCTGTGCCTGGATGAGGCGCAAGCGATGCCGCTGGAAAGCCTGGAAGCGCTGCGCCTCTTAAGTAATCTGGAAACTGAAAAGCGCAAGTTGTTGCAGATCGTCATGTTCGGGCAGCCGGAGCTGGATCAAAAGCTGGGGCAGGATTCGATTCGCCAACTGCTGCAACGCATCACCTTCGACTATCGGCTTTACCCGTTATCGCGTGAAGACATGGCGTATTACCTGTCGCACCGACTGCATGTCGCTGGTTATGGCGGCGGCAGCGTATTTAGCCCGTATGCGCTGAAGTGGTTGCACAAGGCGAGCGGCGGCATTCCACGACTGGTGAACATTTTGGCGCACAAGTCGCTGATGTCCGCTTATGGCGAAGGCCAGCAGCAAGTCGGCGGAGCGCACGTGCAGGTCGCGGTGCAGGACACAGCATCGGTAAAAAATTCAACGCGCCCATGGTGGCCTTGGTAATCGTAGTTTCGGCTTTGGTTTTTGCGTTGCAATAATGACGTTGACTCATGAATACAATGAGTCGCAAATAGGAATAAGAGAAAGCTGCAAATGAGCCTGATCAACCAAATGCTCAAGGATCTGGACAAACGTGGTACCGAGGTGACCGCGGGTAATGTCGCGCGCGGTACGATCCGGTCGGTTCCAGAGCGTGGCAAATCATCCCGCCTGGTCTGGTGGCTAGTGCTGGTCCTTGTGCTAGCGCTGGCCGGTGCTTATGCCTGGATCACCTGGCTTGAGTCCATGCTGATGCCAACTCAAGCACCTGCGCCAATAGCCAAGTTCGAACCGGCATTGCCACCAGTACAGTTAGCGCCCACTCCTGCGTCCGGTGCTGTCGTGCCCTTGAATGAGCCGATCAAGATGGTTAAGGCGGCACCTTCAGCCGTGATTACGCCAAGCAAGCCGGCCGAAGAGAAAAAACTGCAGGCGGCACCTGTCGCAAAATCGGACAAGCCAGTAGCGTTGACCGCACCGAAGTCTGAGCGTGTAACATCGGACAGAAAATACTCGGCAGCGGTTCCCATCGACGGTGCAATGAGGCTGGCGATGAGCGGCACGCTCGCGTCAATCACAGTGCCTGAAACCAAGACGGCGACCGCACGCGAGCGCGGCAAGCGGGGTGCACCAGCTGCAGAACAGCCCCGGCTGTCGAAAGAAACCACGCCGCAGCAACAGGCGGACAACGCGTATGAGCGGGCCATTGCGCTGATAGGCGCGGGGCAGAAAGCCGAAGCGATCAGCACGCTGGAAAATGTGCTGGTACAGAATCCCCGGCATGCGTCTGCGCGCCAGACGCTGGTCAGTCTGCTGTTGGATGGCAAGCGATCTGACGAGGCAGTGCGTGTTTTGAAGGATGGTTTGTTGCTCGATCCGGCACAGTCCGGTATGGCGATGATCCTGGCGCGGGTTCAGGTTGAAAAGGGCGATACCAAGGCGGCGCTCGCAACTTTGCAGCACAGCCTGCCTTATGCGGCACAAAAACCTGACTATCAAGCTTTCCTGGCAGCCTTGTTGCAGCGCGAAAAACGCCACAAGGAAGCGGCCGAGCATTACCGTAACGCGCTGCGCCTGGCACCAAATAACGGCGTCTGGTGGATGGGTTATGGCATCTCGCTGCAAGCTGAAAACCGGCTGGCTGATGCGCGTACTGCGTTTATCCATGCACGGGATTCCGAGCGTTTGACGCCGGAGCTGCGTGCGTTTGTTGAGCAACGGATCGGCCAGTTGCAGTAGCGTCTGCGGGTCTATCTACGCTTACTTGCCGCCCATATTGCCCGCAATCGGGAGCAGCAGGCGAGAATGCAGGCTAGGTCATGCGCAAGTGCGTAATACGGCATACCCATACCGGTATTTAAGCTCCCGCTCGTATTATGTTGCTCTCCACCATATTACGGCATATACCCCCTGAAAAAATGAAGTTTTTGGCGAAATAAAGCAGTATTTTTTGCTTGAATTGACACCCAAAAGCCGATTTTTGGCCCAACTAATAACGCGATGCGTTATTAGTTGTAATATTTGTATATTTAGCAATTTTATTCCGCATTCATAGCGTCAATTTACAAATTGCATGCGCCACAGCGGCGTATCAATTCAATCGCTGGCTTACAAACCCAGTTCTTGCCAGATGCTGTCCACCCTCGCCTTCACTTCTGGCGACATCGAGATTAGCTTGCCCCATTCGCGCGAGGTTTCGCCCGGCCATTTGTTGGTTGCGTCGATGCCCATCTTGCTGCCGATACCGCTGACCGGCGACGCAAAATCAAGGTAATCAATCGGCGTATTGTCGACCAGCATCGTATCGCGGGTCGGGTCAACACGGGTGGTGATCGCCCAGATGACTTCTTTCCAGTCGCGGATATTCACGTCTTCATCCACCACGACGATGAACTTGGTGTACATGAATTGACGCAAAAAGCTCCAGACACCGAACATGATGCGCCGCGCATGGCCGGGATAGGACTTCTTGAGTTGCACCACCGCCATGCGGTAGCTGCAGCCTTCTGGCGGCAAGTAAAAATCAGTGATTTCAGGGAATTGCTTTTGTAATAGCGGAATAAACACTTCATTCAGCGCGATGCCCAGTACGGCGGGCTCATCTGGCGGTTTGCCGGTGTAGGTCGAGTGGAAGATCGGGTCGCGCCGCATCGTGATGCGGTCTATCGTGAACACCGGGAACAAGTCCTGCTCATTGTAATAGCCGGTATGGTCGCCAAACGGGCCTTCCAGCGCGTGTTCGTAGCCGCTTGGGTGCGACTCATCCGGCTGGATATGGCCTTCCAGCACGATTTCGGCGGTGGCTGGCACACGCAGCTCGCTGCCGATCGCCTTTGCCAGTTCAGTCCGGCTGCCGCGCAGCAGGCCGGCAAATTGGTATTCGGACAGCGTATCCGGCACCGGCGTGACGGCACCTAATATAGTAGCCGGATCGGCACCCAGCGCGACTGCGATCGGGAAGGGTTGTCCTTTATGAGTAAGAGCATGCTCGCGAAAGTCGAGCGCACCGCCGCGATGGGTCAGCCAGCGCATGATGAGCTTGTTGCGGCCTAACACTTGCTGACGATAAATGCCGAGGTTTTGCCGCGCTTTATGCGGCCCTTTGGTGATCACCAGCCCCCAAGTAATGAGCGGTGCGACATCGCCGGGCCAGCAATGCTGGATTGGCAGTCGCGCCAGATCGACGTCATTGCCTTCCCAGACGATTTCCTGGCAGGGCGGAGATTTTTGCTCTTTGGGTTTCATGTCCCAAGCTGCTTTGATGAGGGTGCCTAGCTCCATCACATCCTTAAAACCTTTCGGCGGCTCCGGCTCTTTAAGTGCCGCCAGCAGATGGCCGATGCGGCGCAACTCGCTCATGTCATTCGCGCCCATTGCCATCGCGACGCGTTGCGTAGTGCCAAAAAGATTCGCTAATACTGGAATCGAATAACCGGTTGGGTGCTCGAATAAAAGTGCTGGACCACCCGCGCGCAGGGTGCGATCGCAGACCTCTGTGATCTCCAGATGCGGCGAAACCGGACATGAAATGGATTTAAGCTGCTCCATCTGTTTCAGTTGGGAAATAAAATCTCTTAAATCACTATATTTCATTTTATTTGCGTTTTCTCAAGGTTCCAGCAGGATTCGCAGTGGTTTTGTGTAAGCAGTTGATTTTATTGGAATTTAGAATATTGTGCTGCAATTGTTAATAATAACAAGTTATATAAAACGCGTTTGATAGGGTTGACTTGATATAAAACCGCTCTTAGAATTCGCCAAATTCAAAAAAAAGCCTTCGGGCTTAAAGGTAGTCAGCGGACAGGCGAGAATGCCGCCGCGACAACATTCAAGGGGACGGGACCCCGTATGACATTTTAAGGAGTGTTTTCATAAGGCGTCAGCCTTAAACCCGAAATAAGTTGTTTGCCGCTGGCACGGCACCACAGATGGGCCGCCAGTATACAGCAGACAACACCGGCGTCCTAAGCGCGCACGATGCGGCGAAGGGCGATAGTTGCGAATCACGGCAGGCGCAGTTCTGCAAACAATTGAAGCTAGTGTTGCGTATCCGTGATGATTCAGGAGGTACTATGTTTATTCATTTATTAAAAGCGCGATCCGTCGCTGCTCAAAGCACCAATCAGTCGACCGCGCTGGCTACTCGCAGCGTTTTTGCCACCATCCGCCACGCCATGATGATTTTGGGCGTTTCAGCAATTTGTACCCTCGGTGTCATGTTCGTCAAACCGGACATCGCCGATCAACTGATTGCTCTCTCGCCGTTTGCCGACAAGGCTAGCATCGAACAAAAAGCCGAGTTGGTCAGGCTGAGTGTGCTGGTCGTACCGCCGGTCGCTACAGAAGCGGCCGCACCAGCGGCAACGCCACCCGACACTCAAGCCATCCGCGCCAGTGCAAGCGCCAAAGCCTTAGGTACGCAGCGTCAGCAGCAATGGGTGACTGAGTGGATTTCCAAGCGTTATCGGGTAGCAGGCGATGCCGCCAACATGCTGGTCTCGGCAGCCTATTTGACCGCAGTTGAGAACAAACTCGACCCGATGCTGATTCTGGCAGTGATCGCAATTGAATCGCGGTTTAACCCATTTGCCGAAAGTGCAATGGGGGCGCAGGGTTTAATGCAGGTGATGTCGAAAGTACACAAGGATAAGTTTGAAGATCATGGCGGCGTACAAGCGGCATTAAATCCGGTTGCGAACATCCAGGTTGGCACAAAAATTCTGAAGGAATATGTCAAGCGCGGTGGTTCGGTCGAAGCTGGTTTGAAGTCTTACGTCGGTGCAGCCGCGCTTGAGTCTGATTCCGGTTATGGCGCAAAGGTGCTGGCGGAGTACCGCAAGCTGAAAGATGTTGCCAGCGGCAAAAAAGTGCCAGTAGGTACTAGCGTGGCACATGCCAAGCGCCAGAACAAGAATGTAGACAATGAGGAATCGACGGCCTCATCTGATGCAGTAGAGAAAGATACCATCGTTGCGCTGGAAGAAAAAACCAGAAAGCTGTAATTGCGGCATCACGGCAGTGTAAGCGTTGCCGGATACCAGAAACATAACGGGGGATTGCCTAGCAGGCAATCCCCCGTTATGTTTAAAAGGTCAGTAAAGCTAGTTTAACGCTCAGCCCGGGCTTCTTCTGGCCGTACTTTGCTCGCCAACTTGTCCAGCACGCCATTCACATATTTGTGACCGTCTATGCCACCAAAGGACTTGGCCAACTCAACCGCTTCGTTAATCACGACGCGGTAAGGGATTTCAGGATGGCTGCTCAGTTCGTAAGCGCCAAGCAGCAGGATCGCATGCTCAATTGGTGACAGTTCGGACAGGGGGCGATCAATGAGCGGCGTGAGTTGACTGCGCAAGTCACTAATATTGCCAATAGTGCCCGCGACGAGACCGTCAAAGTGAGCGGCATCAGCCTTGTCAAAGCCATGTGCATTGCGGATGTGCGCGATCACAGCCGATGCCGGTTCCTGATTCAGCAGCCATTGGTACAGGCCTTGCAGCGCAAACTCGCGTGAGCGGTGACGCGGCGAACGGTTCTTGCCGGGGTTTGCGTGCGGGATTTTTTCTGCCATATTAATATCCGGTAATTCGTTCAAATAAGAGCGATTGCAGGCGGGTAAGCCGAAGGACTTGTTGCCTTATTCTTCTTCTGTGGTCTGAGCAAGTTCGTCCAGCGCCATGGTGAGGTTCGCCATTTCGACAGCAACTCGCGCCGCGTCCGTGCCCTTTTCAGCCATGCGCGCTTCAGCCTGTTCGTCGGTATCGGTCGTGAGGATCGCATTCGCAATTGGAATGTTGTAATCAAGGCCAACGCGCGTGACGCCAGCACCGGATTCGTTCGATACCAGTTCAAAGTGATAGGTTTCACCACGAATGACCGCACCGATTGCGACCAGTGCATCGAACTGCTGGGTTTCTGCCATCTTTTGCAGCGCGAGCGGGATTTCAAGCGCACCGGGAACGGTGACATGCAGGATGTCTATGGCAGCGACGCCGAGTCGCTGAAGTTCCGACACGCAGGCAGACAGCAGCCCGTGGCAGACATCTTCGTTAAAACGTGCCTGTACGATGCCGATGCGCTGGCCTTCGCCATTCAGGTTCATTTCATAAGTTCCAACGGTCATGGGGTACCTCCGCGTGTGATTAAAACAAAAGTCGTACTAAACTTGTAATGCTTAAGATTCCGGTCGTTCCAGAAAACCAACCACATCAAGATCGAAGCCGATCATTGACGGCATTCTTCTTGGGCTGGCGAGCAGTTTCATCTTGCTGACGCCAATATCTTTCAGAATTTGCGCACCGATGCCGTAGTTGCGCAGGTCATGGCTGGCGATGCGCGCCGGCACTGCCTGCTTGGGAGCGTCGAGTGCGGTGAAGTTCGAGAAGATATCAAGCGCCGAATCTTCGCAGTTGAGCAATAGCAGCACGCCGCTGGCAGTTTTTTTGATGGCAGCCATCGCGGAGGCCACACTCCAGGAGTGGGTAGATGCGTCTGTTTCAAGCAGATCAACCAGAGAGAGTGGCTGGTGCACTCTGACCAGCACCTCAATCTCTGGCGAAATCTCACCATGTACCAGTGCCAGATGGGCACCGCCGCTAGGTTTGTCGCGGAAGGCAATCGCTTGAAAGGCACCGTGCATGGTTTGCATCTCGCGTACGGCAATGCGCTCGACGATGCTTTCGTTGCGGCTGCGGTAATGGATCAGGTCGGCAATGGTGCCAATTTTCAGTCCATGTAATTGGGCGAATTCGATCAAATCCGGCAGACGCGCCATTGTCCCGTCATCTTTCATGATTTCGCAAATGACTGATGCAGGCGTCAGACCGGCGAGTTCCGCCAGATCGCAGCCGGCTTCAGTATGCCCTGCGCGTACCAGTACGCCGCCGGGCTTGGCCATGATCGGAAAGACGTGGCCAGGCTGCACGATGTCGTCGGATTTTGCGCCCTTGGCAACGGCAACTTGTATCGTTTTGGCGCGGTCATGCGCTGAAATGCCGGTGGTGACGCCTTCTGCTGCCTCAATCGACATGGTGAAGGCGGTGCTGAACTGGCTTTTATTGTCGCGCGCCATCTGCGTCAGACCAAGCTGTTTGCAGCGATCCTCGGTCAGCGTCAGGCATACCAGGCCGCGCGCATGCATGGCCATGAAGTTGATGGCTTCTGGGGTGACAAACTCGGCGGCCAGTACCAGGTCGCCTTCATTTTCACGGTCTTCCTCGTCAACGAGGATGACCATGCGGCCGGCGCGGAGCTCGGCTACGATTTCTGAAGTGGTGGAGATAGACATGTTGAGATCCTGTTAGGCTTGCTATTTTACCTGCAAATCGGGCCTGAAGGCTTCAGAATATGTGCGCTTTGGCGCGGAAAGCTGGATTCAGTCGATATAGACAACCTGATTGCGCCCGCCATTTTTTGCCCGGTGCAGACCGGCATCTGCCTGAGCAATGAGCTGTTGTGCAATCGCTTCCGTGGGTTGGCGGAGGTTTTGCGTGCTCAGCGTGGCAATCCCTATAGAGACCGTGGTCTTGCAGGTTTTGCCCGCACCTAGCGCAAAAGGACGGTCCGAAATGCTGGTGCGGATGCGCTCGGCGACGTGGAGTGCACCTTCTGCATTGGTATCAATCAGCAAAACGACAAACTCTTCACCGCCGAAACGCCCGAGTGCATCCGGCAGACGCAACGCATCCTTGATGCGCGCCGCCACTTCGCACAGCACTTCATCGCCCCCCTGATGGCCGAGCGTGTCGTTGATTTTCTTGAAGTGATCAATATCGATGTACATGCAGGACAACGCATAACTTTGTCGTTGTGCGCGGCTGATTTCTTCGTGCAGTCTGGTTTCCAGGTAGCGGCGATTGTTGACGCCGGTTAGCGGATCGGTCAGGCCGATATGCTTGAGCTGTTCACTGTTGATGACGTTTTCGAGGCAGATCGCAACGATGGAGGCTTGCTCTTCTACAAAATCGGTCGCGACATTGCCAGTAAAGCGTTTTGGATTGCGGCTGCCGAAATTAAGAAAGCCAATTAATTTGTGTTGGCGGTATAGCGGGACGATCGCGACGCTGGCCGGTGTTGGCAGGTTTGCCGGAAACATAATGCTATGTTTTTTTGCTGAATAGGGACCAAGTACTGGCTTTTTAATCCCAAGGTATTGGTTGTCGATACGCTTGCCCCCTGAATAAAGCAGCAAATTGGGGACGGCGCTGGGATCAATGTTCAGATTGGTCATTGCTCTCTGCAATTCGTAATCCGAATCCAGTGCTAGCAGCGTGACGACATCCAATGCGGATGAGTCCCTCAGATCATTAAATATGCTTTCGAGCAGCTCAACCAAACCATTGGCACTAATTAGCTTCAAGTTGAGCTGATGATGCCGATACAAAATGTTCTGGTTGTTGCGTGCCTGCTCCAGCAAATCCTGCAAGTGCGCCCGCAATTGCAGATTCTCAATTAAGAGAGGATCTGATGGGGGCACTCGTTTTGTCTGAAGGGTCATCGCGCAATATAGCCAGCATCAAACGTTGAACAGGAAATTCAGCACGTCACCATCCTTGACGACATATTCTTTGCCTTCGGCCCGCATTTTCCCCGCTTCCTTTGCACCCTGTTCGCCTTTGAAGGCGATAAAGTCGTCATAAGCAATGGTTTGCGCACGGATAAAGCCACGCTCGAAATCGGTATGGATCACGCCGGCTGCCTGTGGCGCAGTGTCTCCAGCATGGATGGTCCATGCGCGCACTTCCTTTACGCCAGCTGTGAAATAGGTTTGCAGCCCGAGCAACTTGTAAGCAGCCCGGATCAGGCGGTCCAGTCCTGGTTCTTCCATGCCCATATCTGCCAGGAAAGCATGTTTGTCTTCGTCATCCAGATCAGCTATTTCGGATTCGATCGCAGCGCAGATCGCCACGATGGGCGAGTTTTGTGCGTTAGCATAGGCGGTGAGCTGATCGAGCAAAGGGTTATTGGTAAACCCGGAGTCTGAGACATTGGCGACAAACATCGCGGGTTTGGCGGTAATCAGGCACAGCGGCTTGATCAGCAGCATTTCTTCATCATCCAGCCCCATGGTGCGAATAGCCTTGCCTTGATCCAAGTGAATGGTCACTTTTTCCAGTAGCGCGACCAATTTGGCTGATTCCTTGTCGCCCGAACGCGATTTTTTACCTTCTCGCTGTACCGCTTTTTCAACTGTAGCGAGATCAGCTAGTGCCAGTTCAGTCTGAATGACTTCAATGTCATCGAGTGGGCTGATTTTGCCTGCAACGTGAATCACGTTGTCGTCCTCAAAGCAGCGCACTACATTTACGATGGCATCGGTTTCGCGGATATGTGCAAGGAACTGGTTGCCCAAGCCTTCACCCTTCGATGCGCCTGCGACCAGGCCGGCAATGTCGACAAATTCAACGATGGCAGGTTGTACGCGCACCGGATTGACGATAGCTGACAGCGCCGTCAGGCGTGGGTCGGGCACTTCGACGACGCCGACGTTTGGCTCAATAGTGCAGAACGGATAATTCTCAGCCGGGATGCCTGCTTTAGTTAGCGCATTAAATAGGGTGGACTTGCCGACGTTGGGTAAACCGACGATGCCGCATTGGAGACTCATGGAAAATCTTTCTTGATTAATGGATTATGTACAGCCGTGAATATGGCTTGGTGTACGGTGGCCAGAATGCGCTTATTGCATGCTATTTGCCACAAACGGAATATTGTAACTCCCCCGCGTACCGCATTAATACAAAAGATCGCATCACATGCTGCCCTAGTGCCTTGATTGATGAAAAACAATAAATTTCAATCTGAGCTAAAACAGTGCTTGCCATGTTTGTTAAAAGTTTGTTATAGTTCGCCTCCCCTCAGAGCAATGAGAAAGAATGACAGTAGGTAGTCAAACGAAGTTGAGGGGCGTAGAGGTGGAAACGCTGAAGCGGATT